>Ga0209257_1000059_pt1 | contig 378097 bp, 387 predicted proteins | sample AraplaCvi_mCL_r2_FD_184277 | JGI IMG/M metagenome (GOLD analysis project Ga0209257, IMG submission 184277) | Arabidopsis root microbial communities from North Carolina, USA - plate scrape MF_Cvi_mCL_r2 (SPAdes) (version 2) | ecosystem: Host-associated > Plants > Roots > Endosphere | place...
CATTTCAAGGCCAGGATCGCGCCCGACAGCGCGAGGCAGATGAGGTTCGACGCGGCCACCGGCCAGCTGCCGATCATCAGGCCGTAGGCGATCCACAGCGAGAAGCCGGTCACCGTCACGGCGTACATCTTGAGCGATACCGAGGCGGCGTCGCGCTCGCGCACGATCTTGGCGATCTGCGGCACGAAGCTGGTCATGGAACAGAGCGCGGCTCCGGTCCCGATCACGTCTGCGAGCGACATGGGGCTCAGCCCCGTAGCGTTTCGGTATCCATGGGCACGCTAACGACGAGCTGCAGCCCAGGTTGCGCGTTGGCCGTTTCGAGGCGGCCACGAAGCTGCTGGGCCATGAGCTGGACGACCGTGAGACCGAAGCCCGTCCGCGGCGCGTCGGGCGGCATGCCGACGCCGTCGTCGCTGACCGACAGATCGAAGCCGGAGGCGGTGCGGCGCAGGGCCACCCGCACCCGGCCGGGGCGGCCGTCGGGATAGGCGTGGCGCAGGGCGTTGCCGACCATCTCGCTGACCAGCAGCGCCATCGGGGCGCCCTGGCGGCCGGGGATCTGCACGGCGTCGAGGTCGAGGTCGATGTCGACGCCCTCGCGCCCGGCCGAGCCGGCAAGGTCGCCCACGATCTCGCGGACCAGGGCTGCCACCTCCACCTGTTCGGCCTCGTCGGTCCACGAGACGTGCCGGTGGGCGACGCTGACCGCGGCCACGCGCTGCTGCACCGCCTTCAGCGCGCTGCGGGCGGCCTCGTCGGACGCGCGCCGACCCTGCAGCAGCACGATCGAAGAGATCAGCTGCAGCGTGTTCTTCACCCGGTGCTCGACCTCGCGCGCCCGCTCGGCCTGGCGTTCCAGCGCGCGCTCGGGGCTGTCGGTGTCTGGTTCGGCCATCCCGTCTCCCGTCGTTTGGCCTGCGACCCGCGCATCATAACGAAGGTTCGCGGTTGTGGGGTGCGACGTGGCGCCGCTTTTCGCGTAACGTGGTACGGTAAAGCCCGGGAGACGCAAGATGTTGACGCTCGATCACGTCGTCATGCCCGTTCGCGACGCCGAGGCGACGCTGCGCTTCTACACCGAGGTGATAGAGTTGCCGCTGGTCGAGACCTTCAGCGGCGACGACTGGGACGGCTATCCCTGGCTGATGATGATCTTCGGGCTGGGCGGACGGCAGGAACTGGTCGCCGTGGCCTTCAAGGGCGCGCCGACGCCCGATTACCGCGGCGTGCCGGTCGATGCGCGGCACTATGCGCTGGCCGCCGCGTCCGGTGCCGACATGGCCCGCTGGCGGGCGCGCCTGGGCGAGGCGGGCGTGCAGTTCTGGGAGGAGCGGCACGGCGAGCAGGAGTCGATCTACTTCCCGGACCCCGACGGCGTGATCTTCGAGATCACCTGGCCGGCCAGCACGGTGCGGACCACGACCAGCCCCACGGCCGTGGAGACCGTGCGCCGGTGGGCGAGGGACGTGGTCTCGGCTTGACCGCGGCAGGAGGGCGGGCGAAAGCCGCCGTCCATGAACATCCTGCTTGTGGGCTCCGGCGGGCGCGAACACGCGCTGGCGTGGAAGATCGCGGCCTCGCCGCTGGTGACACGGTTTGTGGCCGCGCCGGGCAATCCGGGCATGGCCGCCCAGTGCGAGCTGCGCGACGTCGCGGCGACCGACGTCGAGGGCCTGCTCGCCCTGGCGAAGGAGATCGCCGCCGACCTCGTGGTGATCGGTCCCGAATCGGCGGTGGCGGCGGGCCTGGGCGACGCGTTGGTCGCGGCCGGGATCGCCTGCTTCGGGCCCAGCGCCCAGGCCGGACAGCTGGAGAGCTCCAAGGCCTTCACCAAGGCCTTCTGCGACCGTTACGGCCTCCCGACCTCGGCCTACGCCGTGTGCGAGAGCGCGGCCGCGGCCAAGGCGGCGCTGGACCGGTTCGAACCGCCCTATGTGATCAAGGCGGACGGGCTGGCGGCCGGCAAGGGCGTGGTCATCGCGCCTGAACGAGCCGAGGCGGAAGCTGCCATCGACGACGCCTTCGGCGGCCGGTTCGGCGCGGCGGGCGCACGGGTGGTGATCGAGGAATTCCTGGAGGGCGAGATCGGCTCGCTGTTCGCCCTGTGCGACGGCAAGGATTCGATGGTCTTCGGCTGGGTCCAGGACCACAAGCGCGCCTTCGACGGCGAGCAGGGTCCGAACACCGGCGGCATGGGCACCTACTCGCCGGCGCCGGTCTTCACCCCCGAGCTGGTCGAGCAGGTGCGCACGCGGCTGGTGGAGCCCGCCTTCGCCGGGATCGCGGCCGACGGCGCGCCCTACCGCGGCGTCCTGTTCGTCGAGCTGATGGCGACGAAGCACGGGCCGAAGCTGGTGGAGTTCAACGCGCGCTTCGGCGATCCGGAATGCCAGGTGCTGATGCTGCGCCTGGAGAGCGACCTGGTGCCCTACCTGGTGGCCTGCGCCGAGGGACGGCTGGCCCAGATGCCACCGCCCGTCTGGCGCGACGAGTCGGCGGTCTGCGTGGTGGTGGCGGCCGACGGCTATCCGGGCGCGCCGAAGGCCGGCGGGGCGATCCGCGGGACCGACGCAGACTTCGGCGCAGGGCAGATGGTCTTCCACGCGGGCACGAAGCGCGACGCCCAGGGCGTGCTGCGCGCCGCCGGCGGCCGCGTGCTGAACGTCTGCGCGACGGGCGCCGACCTGCGCGAGGCCCGAGACCGGGCCTATGCCGCCGTGGACGCCATCGACTTCCCCGACGGCTTCTGCCGCCGCGACATCGGCTGGCGCGCGCTCTAGAGCCTGTCGAGTTCAGATGAAATCATCTGAACTCGATAAACAGGCCCGATCTCTTTGATTTAGAGCGCGTTTCGCGGCGAAACCGGGTTCCACTTTCGCCCAACGCGCTCTAGGTCCAGCCACCTACCAGACCCGGATCCGTCCCTCGGGCGGCAGGTACATCTTCTGGCCGGGCTTCACGTCGAAGGCGGCGTACCAGGCGTCTACGTTGCGCACCTCGGCGCTGCGCCATTCGTTGGGCGAGTGCGGGTCGGTCAGGAGCTGCTGGCGCAGCGCGTTTTCCCGCTGCAGCGAGCGGTGGGTCTGGGCAAACGACATGAAGAAGCGCTGGTCGCCGGTGAGCCCGCCCAGCACCGGCGCCGGCTTGCCGCCCAGCGAGGCGTGGTAGGCGTCGTAGGCCATGGCCAGGCCGGCCAGGTCGCCGATATTCTCGCCCAGCGTCAGCCGGCCGTTGATCCGCGCGCCGGGCAGCGGCTCGTACCCGTCGTACTGGGTGGCGAGGCCGGTGCCGGCGGCCTGGAACTTCGCCAGGTCCTGCGGCGTCCACCAGTTGTCGAGGGCGCCCTTCTCGTCGAACTTCGCGCCCTGGTCGTCGAACTGGTGGCTGATCTCGTGGCCGATCACCCGGCCGATGGCGCCGTAGTTCACGGCCGGGTCTGCGTTGGGGTCGAAATTCGGCGGCTGCAGGTAGCCGGCCGGGAACATCACCTTGACCAGCACCGAGTTGGACTGGGCGTTGATGGTCTGCGGGTTCATCGACCATTCGCTGCGGTCGACCGCGCGGCCCAGCTTGCCCAGCACCCGGGCGCGGTCGAAAGCCTGAGCGCGCAGCAGGTTGCCGAAGCCGTCGCCGGCCACGACCTCCAGCTTCGAGTAGTCGCGGAGCGGCTGCTGGCCGCCGACCTCGACGCGCAGGTTCTGGAGCTTGGCCAGCGCGCGGGCCTTGGTCTGGGGCGACATCCAGTCCAGCGCCTTGATGCGGCTGGCCATGGCCAGCTTCAGGTTGCGGGTCATCTCGGTGACCTGGGCGCGCGAGGCGGCCGGGAAATGGCGCTGCAGGTAGATCTCGCCCACCGCCTGGCCCATGGCGCGGTCGGTCTGGACCACCGCCGTCTTCCAGGCGACCGGCATCTCGGGCGTGCCCGACAGAACCCGACCGCCGTAGTCGAAGTCCTCCTCGCGGAAGGCCTTCGGCCCGACGGGCGCGAAGTTCTTGATGGCGCGCAGCGCCAGGTAGTCGCGCCAGTCGGCTAGCGGGACGTCGGCCGCCGCGGCGGCCGCGGCGGCGATCGCTTCGGGCTGGTTGACGAACCACACGGACTGGCCGTCGAGGCCCGAGGCCTTCAGGTAGGCGTCCCAGTCCAGGCCCGGGGCCCGGGCGGCGAAGTCGGCGCGGGTGAAGGGGTTGTAGCGCTTCTCGGGGTCGCGGTTGGCGACGCGGGTGCGATGGCCGCGGGCGATCCGTTCCTCCAGGGCATAGACGCGATCGGCCCGGCCCTCGGCGTCGTCGAAGCCGGCGAGGGCGAACAGCTTGGCCGCGTGGGCCTTGTAGGCCTGGCGCGTCTTCACGTTGGAGGGCGTATCGACGAAGTAGTAGTCGCGGTCCGGCAGGCCGATGCCACCCTGGACGATGCCGGACACATAGCGGCCAGGCTGCTTGATATCGACCGACACGCCGCAGGCGACGGGGCTGGGCGGCAGCGGCTGCGAACCGTTCGGGTTGGACAGCTGGGCCCAGGACAGGTTGGCGAGCTCTTGCGCCAGGCCGGCCGGGCTCGCGATCGCCGCGATGCGGGCCAGTTCGGGTTTCAGGGGTTCGGTCCCGCGGCGTTCCAGCCCCGCTTCGTCGACCCAGGCGGCGTAGTAGTCGGCGATCTTGCGGCCGTTGGCCGTGCCCAGCGATCCGGCGCTCTCCATGATCGCCCGGGCGCGGGCCTGGGTGTTCTCGTTGATCCGCGCGCCGGCGCCCCAGCTGGAGCGGTCGGCCGGGATGGTCGCCGACTTCAGCCAGGTCCCGTTCACGTGGCGGAAGAAGTCGTCGCCGGGCGCGACGGCCGGATCGATCGCGGTGAGGTCGATGCCGAAGTCGCCGTACTCCGGCTTGGCCTTGGTGACCGCGGCCAGCGCCGTCGGCGCCGCGCCCATCAGCGGCGCGGCCATGAGGCCGGCGCCGAACGCCCGTCGCGTGAAACTCATCTGCGTGGAACTCCCCGATCTCCGGGGCCGATAGTGTGCCGCCTGGGCGCGGGCCGCAACGCCGCTGGACTACGACTCCGCCACCGCCCGCAGCCGGGGCAGGGCCACGCTGTGCCACGCCTGGCCAAGGCCGCCGCGCACGTCCTCGGTCTCCTGGTCCTCGAACTGGTCCCAGCCGGAGTGGACGAGACGAACGTGGGTGCCGCCGGGGATGTTGCGCAGGCGGATGTCGACGAAGGTGTCGGGCACGTCGGGGAAGCCCCACGAGAAGCTGAGACGGCGCGGGGCGTCCAGCACCTCGACGCGGCAGGCGATGGCATCGGTAACGTCGTCGGCGTCGCGGCGCGCGCGGTTGGGCTGGAGGTAGAAGATGTGGCCCGGCTCGGCGCGGAACCGCAGGCAGCCCATCCACTGGACCACCTGGGCGGGGTCGGTCAGCGCCTGCCATACCCGCTCGCGCGGCGCCTCGATCTCGATGATCGACTGGACGTCCTCGACCATCCGCGGGCTGTGCGGCTCGTGGGCCTCCGCGTCAAGCGTTGCGGCTCGCGCCTTGCTCCCGTAGGGGCGGCCTCGCTAAAAGGCTTCAAACAACTGTACGAAGCGAGGGAACGCCATGTCCGTCACCGCCGACGTCGCCGCTGAGCAGGCGCGGGAACAGGCCAACACGGGCACGAAGGAGGTGGCCGAGAGCCATCGCTTCGACGAGGGCGCGCTTGAGGCCTGGCTGAAAGCCAACGTCGAGGGCTACGCCGGGCCGCTGGAGGTGCGCCAGTTCAAGGGCGGCCAATCCAACCCGACCTACCAGCTGATCACGCCGGGGAAGAAGTACGTCCTGCGCCGCAAACCGCCGGGCAAGCTGCTGCCCTCGGCGCATGCGGTGGACCGCGAGTTCAAGGTGATCTCGGCGCTCTATCCCACCGGCTTCCCGGTGGCGCGGCCCTACGGCCTCTGCACCGACGACGGCGTCATCGGCACCTGGTTCTACGTGATGGAGATGGTCGAGGGCCGGATCCTCTGGGACCAGAGCCTGCCCGCCTATTCGCCGGCCGAGCGCAACGCGATCTTCAAGGCCAAGATCAAGACCCTCGCCGACCTGCACAACACCGACTACGTCAAGGTCGGGCTGGAGGACTACGGCAAGCCGGGCAACTACATGGCCCGCCAGGTCGACCGCTGGACCAAGCAGTACAAGGCCTCCGAAACCAAGCACATCCCTGAGGTCGAGAAGCTGATCGAGTTCCTGCCGCGTTCGGTGCCCCCGCAAGAGCGCACCTCGGTGGTCCACGGCGACTATCGTCTCGACAACATGATCTTCCACCCCACTGAGCCGCGCGTCACCGCGGTGCTGGACTGGGAGCTCGGCACCCTGGGCGAGCCGCTGGCCGACTTCACCTATGTGCTGATGAACTGGATCAACGGGACCATCTCGACGCTCCCGGACCTGAAGGCCCACGGCATCCCGACCCTGGACGAGGCGGTGGAATACTACTGCAGCCTCACGGGCCGTTCGGGCCTGCACGACCTCAACTGGTTCTTCTCGTACAACGCCTTCCGCCTCTGCGGCATCCTGCAGGGCATCCTGGGCCGCGTGCGCGACGGCACCGCCAACCATCCCGACGCCGCCAACATGGCCCCGCGCGTGCAGAGCCTGGCCGAGATGAGCTGGGCCTACGCGCAGAAGGCCGGCGCGAGCTGAGCCTCGAACCGGCTGTCGGTTTTCGTAATTCGGGTATGGATTCTCGCTGAGCTCCCGCGTATCGACGGTTCGATAACGGCTGTCTGAACAGCGGGAGGACGTTCATGGGCTACAATCGTCGGGCCATTCTGGCCGGCGCGTCCCTGGCTGTGGCCGGGGTTGGCCTGATGTCGGGCGCGGCGCGCGCCGCGGGCGACGCGCCGGTCGCCGCCACGGCGTCCGGCAAGGTCCGTGGCGCATGGAATCGCCACGTCGCGGTCTTCAAGGGCATCCCCTACGGCGGTCCGACCGCCGGGGCGGGCCGGTTCAGGCCGCCGCAGCCTGCCCAGCCTTGGACCGGTGTGCGCGACGCGGTGGCGTTCGGCGCCTCTTCGCCGCAAGGCCAGCCCGCCGCGAGCGCCGGCGCCGCGCGGCCCCGCAATTCGCTGAACGACCAGCCGATCAGCGACGACTGCCTGTTCCTGAACGTCTGGACGCGCGGGCTGGCGGACGGAAAGCGGCGCCCCGTCATGGTCTGGCTGCACGGCGGCGGGTTCAGCGCCGGGACCGGGTCGTGGCCCTCCACCGACGGGACCCGCCTGGCCGAGCGCGGCGACGTCGTGGTGGTCACCCTGAACCACCGGCTGAGCGCCTTTGGGTTCCTGTATCTGGCCGAGCTGGGCGGGGCGGAGTTCGCCGATTCCGGCAACGCCGGCATGCTGGACATCGTCCAGGCGCTGCGCTGGGTGAAGCAGAACATCGCCGCGTTCGGCGGCGACCCCGGCAACGTCACCATCTTCGGCGAGTCCGGCGGCGGGGCGAAGGTCAGCGTCCTGATGGGCATGCCGGCCGCGAAGGGCCTGTTCCATCGCGCCGTGGTCCAGAGCGGCGCCCACCTCACGGGCCTCGGACGCGACGAGGCGACCGAGAACGCGCGCTTGGTGATGAAGGTGCTGGACCTGGCGCCCGGCGACGTCGGCAAGCTGCAGGCGGCGCCCATCGACGCCCTGCTGGGCGCGATCACTGCGGCGCAGCGGACGCCGGGCCGGACGCCCGCCAGCTTCAGCCCGGTCCTGGATGGCCGCAGCCTGCCCGCACACCCTTGGCTCGACGGGCCGCCGGCGATCTCGGCCGATGTGCCGGTGCTGATCGGCTCCACGCGGACCGAGACGACCCTGCTGGTCGGCGCTGCCGATCCATCCACGTTCGAACTCGACGCCGCGAGCCTGCGCGCCAAGCTGGCGTCCTGGCTGAAGGGCGCGGACATGGAGGCGGTGATCGCCGCCTTCCAGAAGGCGGATCTCCAGGCCACGCCCAGCGACCTGTTCTTCGCCATCACCACCGACCTGCGTGTGCGCAAGCAGTCCTGGGCGCTGGCCGACCGCAAGGCGGCGCAAGGGCGCGCGCCGGTCTGGATGTACGAGCTGCATTTCGACCAGTCCGCCCGGATGCGCTCGCCGCACGCGATGGACGTGCCGCTGGTCTTCGACAATCCGCCCGCGGGCGCCGTGGCGGGAACCGCCGAGGTCGCCGCGGCCATGGCCTCGACCTGGATCGCCTTCGCGCGCACCGGCAATCCGAACAATGCGGCGGTCCCGAAGTGGCCCGCCTACACGGCCGCCGACCACACCGCGATGCTGTTCGAGCCCAAGCCGCGGCTCGCCCACCACTGGCGCGACGATGAGCGCGCGGCGCTGGCGGCCCTGCCCGTCATGCGCGTCGACCGCTAGGAGCTCCGCCATGACCTTCAATCGCCGCGCCCTGCTGGGCGCCTCGCTTGCGGCCGGCGCCCTGGCGCTGCCGCGCCGCGCCGGGGCCGTCACCGCCGAGGCGCTGTTCCCCGTCGTCGAGACCGCGCAGGGCAAGCTTCGGGGGATGACCGCGGGCGGCGTCAGCATGTTCAAGGGCGTACGCTATGGGTACGACACATCCGGTCGTAACCGCTTCATGCCGCCCGCGCCGCCGCCCAAGTGGGCCGGCGTGCGCAACGCCTACGAGTACGGCCAGGTCGCGCCGCAGATGCCGAACAGCCGGGCGAACGCCTACGGCGGGCTGATCATGTTCGACATCCAGCCGGGCGGAATGGGCGAGGACTGCCTGGTCCTCAACCTCTGGACCAAGACGCTCGACCGCAATGCGAAGCGCCCGGTGCTGGTGCACATCCACGGGGGTGGCTTCTACGGCGGCTCGGGCAACTCGCCGGGCTTCGACGGCGAAGACCTGGCGCGGTTCGGCGACTGTGTGGTGATCACCATCAACCACCGGTTGGGCGCGTTCGGCTACCTGAACCTGGCCGACGCCGGGCCGGACTTCGCGCGTTCGGGAACGGTCGGGATGATGGACATCGCCGCCGCCCTGGCCTGGGTGAAGGAGAACGTGGCGGGCTTCGGCGGCGACCCGAACCGTGTCCTGGTGTTCGGCCAGTCGGGCGGCGGGGCCAAGACGAGCATCCTGATGTCGATGCCGTCGGCCAAGGGCCTGTTCCACCGGGCCGGCGTGATGAGCGGCTCGGCCCTGCGGATCGCGACGGCCGAGCAGGCGCAGGCCGGCGCCGCGGGGTTCCTGAAGCAGCTCGGCCTCACCAAGGCCGACACGAAGAAGCTGCAGGCGCTGCCCTACGAGACGCTGCTGGCCGCCCAGGCGACGATGGAGGCGGCCGACCGGGCCAAGGGCGAGGCGCCGCGCTCGTTCTCGCCGTCGATCGACGGCATGGTCCTGCCCAGCCATCCGTTCGATCCGGCGGCGCCGGCGATCTCGGCCGACGTGCCGATGATCGTCTCGACGGTGATCGACGAGCGGGCCTACCGGATGGGGAACTTCAACCTCGACGAGGCGGGTCTGCGCGCCTTCATTGCGCGGCGGGTGGGCGAGGCTCGGGCCGACGAGGTGCTGGCGCTCTACCGGCAGGACGACCCCAAGGCGACGCCGTTCGTGCTGCAGGCGCGGTTCGACACCGACGAGACGTTCCGCAAGGGCGCACTGGTCCAGGCCGAACGCAAGGCGGCGCAGGGGGCGGCGCCGGTCTGGAGCTACTACTGGACGCACGCGAGCCCGGCCTATTCCGGCCGCTATGGCGCGCCGCACGGCAGCGACGTCGGGCCCAGCCTGCACGACGTGCGCGGCGGGCTGAACGAGACCGGGCCGGACAGCATCCGGTTGGCCGACCAGTTGGCCTCGGCCTGGGTGGCGCTCGCCGCCACGGGCGACCCGAACAACCCGCGCCTGCCCAAGTGGCCGGCCTACAAGGTCCCGGAGCGGGCGACGCTGGTGTTCGGCGACGAGACCAGGGTGGAGAGCGATCCGCGCGCGGCGTTCCGGCGGTTCTGGGAGAAGGAGCCGCCGCGCGGCGCTTAGCGGGCGGCCCGGCCCAGCAGGGCGTCGAGGGCGGCTTCGTCCTCGAACACGGCCCGGACCGGCCAGGCGGCGACGCGGTCGCGCCACTCGGCGGGCAGGCGGGCCCAGTCCTTCTCGGTGGTGACCAGCGTCGCGCCGAACTGCTGGGCGCGGTCGGCGAGGCGCTTCAGCGTCGCGGCGTCGTAGGCGTGGTGGTCGGGGAAGGGCCAGAAGTCCTTGAGGTCAGCGCCGGCGGCCTGCAGGGCCCGCTCCACCTTCCACGGCTTGCCGACGCCGGCGAAGCCCACCAGCGGGCCGGACGGCGGCGGCGCGGCGGGGGCCAGGCGGGCGACCAGCACCGGGACGGCGGACAGCGCGCGGAGCAGGTCCGAGTCGGGCGCGTCGAGGCCGGCAGGCAGCAGGACCACGGCGGCGTCGGCGCGGGCGAGGCCCACCTTCAGCGGTTCGCGCATCGGGCCGGCGGGGAAGACGCGGCCGTCGCCGAAGGGCCACTCGTCGTTCCGGGTCTCGCCGTCGACGACGATCAGCGACAGGGTCTTACTGACCGAGGGGTTCTGGTGGCCGTCGTCCATGACGATCGCCGTCGCGCCGGCCTTGGCGGCGGCGCGGGCGCCAGCGGCGCGGTCGCGGGCGACCCAGACGGCGAGGTCCTGCGCCAGCATCAGCGGCTCGTCGCCGACGTCGGCGGCGGTGTGGCGGCCGGAGTCGACCTGGACAGGGCCTGCGAGCGAACCACCATAGCCGCGCGACAGCACTGCGCCGCCCAGCCGCCGGGCGATCTCGCGGACGACCGGCGTCTTGCCCGTGCCGCCCATCGTGAGGTTGCCGACGCAGACCACCGGAACGCCGGGATCGACCGGGCGGCCGGTCGCGATCCGCCGCGCCGTGGCGGCGGCCCAGATCCAGGAGGCGGGGCTCAGTAGCAGGCGGGCGATCGCGCCGGTCTTGCCGTCACGGGTGTACCACCAGCGGGGCGTGGCGAGCTTCATGCCGGCAGCAGAGGTTCGAGCAGCGCCAGGGCCTGGTCCAGCGCCGCGCCCTGGCGCCCGGCGTAGGCCAGGGCGGCTTCGCCCATGCGGCGGGCGACGACCGGTTGGGCCAGCAGGCCGTTCAGGTGGCGGGTGAGGGCGGCGCCGTCCGCCGCCTCGACGGCGGCGGCTTCCACGAAGAGGTCTGCATAGAGGTCGGCGGCGTTGAAGGCGTGCGGGCCGGTGACGATGGGCCGGCCCAGGCGGGCGGGCTCCAGCGGGTTGTGGCCGCCGATGCCCTTCACGAAAGCGCCGCCCATCACCACGACATCGGAGAGGCGGAAGAAGAGGCCGAGTTCCCCCAGGGTGTCGGCGACGTAGATGGGCCCGGTCGGATCCTCGCCGGCGCCCCGGCGGGACGCGGCGAGCTCACGGGCGAGGTCGAGGCCACGGTCGGGGTGGCGCGGGGCGACGATCAGCAGGACGTCGTCGCGGTCCAGCCGGCGGAAGGCGTCGGCGACGATCGCCTCCTCGCCCGGATGGGTGCTGGCGGCCAGGACGACCTTGCGGCCGGCGACGGCGGCGCGCATGCGGCCGAGCTCGGCCTCGTCGACGGCCAGGGGCTCGCCCAGCAGCTTGAGGTTCAGGCGCGGGCCTGGGCGGCCGCCCAGGCGGCGCAGGCGCTCCTCGGTGGCCTCGTCCTGCGGCAGGGCGAGATCGAAGGCGTCCATCAGCGCGCGGGCCGCGTCGGACCACCTCGCCCAGCGCTGAGCGCTGGCTTCCGTCATGCGGGCCGAGACCAGGGCCAGGCGTACGCCGCGCGCCTTGGCCTCCAGGATCAGGTTGGGCCAGAGCTCACTCTCGACGAAGACGCCGAGCGACGGGCGCCAGTGGTCGAGGAAGCGGCGCACGGCGGCGGGGCCGTCGACGGGGGCGAACTGGTGGGTGACGCCGGCGGGCAAGCGCCGGGCCATCATCTCGGCCGCCGTGACCGTGCCGGAGGTCACCAGCAGGCGCAGGTCGGGGCGGCGCGTGCGGAGCGCCGAGACCAGCGGCAGCAGCGACACGGTCTCGCCGACGCTGACGGCGTGGAGCCAGACGACCGGGCCGACCGGCCGCGGCGCGTCGGTGCGGCCCAGGCGCTCGCCGAGGCGGGCGGGGTCTTCCTTACCGCGGCGGGCGCGGCGGCGCAGGATCGCGGGCGCGAAGGGCTCCAGGAGGCCCGTCGCCGCGCCGTAGAGCGCCAGCGGCAGGGATCGGCTCACACCACCTCGGCGGGGGCGAGGCGGCAGGCGTGGGCGGCGTCGGTCTCCACCTGCAGGGTGGCATGGCCGATGCGGAAGCGCGTGGCCAGGCCCTCGCAGGCCTGGTGCAGGAAGCGGTCGCCGTCGGTGTTCTGGGGCCGCAGGATGTGGGCGGTCATCGCCGTCTCGGTGGTGGACAGCGCCCAGACGTGGAGGTCGTGGACGTCCTGCACGCCGGGCAGGCCAGAGAGGTACTTGCGGACCGCGTCCACGTCGATGCCGCGCGGGGCGGCGTCCATGGCGAGGTCGGCGGAGTCGCGCAACAGGCCCCACGTGCCCAGCACGATGACCCCGGCGATGACCAGGCTGAGCGCCGGGTCGACCCAGAGCAGGCCCGTCCGGGCCATGATGAAGGCGCCGGCCACCACGGCGAGGGAGACCCCGGCGTCGGCGGCCATGTGCAGGAAGGCGCCGCGGACGTTCAGGTCATCGTGGCTGCCGCGCATGAACAGCATGGCCGTCGCGCCGTTGATCAGCACGCCCAGGCTGGCGGTCAGCATGACGATGTTCGAGTCGATGCGGGCGGGCTCGGCGAAGCGGTGGACGGCCTCCGAGGCGATGGCGCCCACGGCCACCAGCAGCAGGATGGCGTTGGCCAGCGAGGCCAGGATCGTGCCCTTGCGCAGGCCGTAGGTGCGGCGGCCGGCGGGCGCGCGCCTGGCCAGGATGGTCGCGCCCCAGGCCAGCAGCAGCGACAGCACGTCCGAGAGGTTGTGGCCGGCGTCGGCCAGCAGGGCCAGCGAGCCGGTCCAGAGGCCCGCGGCGGCCTCCGCGGCCACGAAGGCGGTGTTGAGCACGACTCCGATGGCGAAGGCGCGGCCCATGTTGGCGGGGGCGTGGTGATGGTGGCCGCCGCCGTGGTGGTGGCCGTGCCCATGACCATGGCCGTGCGCGTGGCCATGACCGTGGTCATGGTCGCGGTGGTCGTGCCCGGCGTGGTCGTGATCGTGGGCGTCGTGGGCCATCGGGGCCTATGTCTCACCGACCGCGCGCGAGGGCAATGCGCGCGCCGGCCGCTACGGCGTCTTGCTCCGCCGGCGCCGCGAGCCTGACCGGCGCTCCGATCCCGGTGGACGGCGGCGTCACGGCCCACACCGGCCAGCCCGACCGGCCACGCATCCTGGGCCTGCGGGCGGACTAGGTCCCGCCGGCGGCCAGCGCCTCGGCGCGGCGCGTGGCGGCGGACAGGCGGGCCGACCAGTCGGCGATCAGGCGGGCGATCGCTGTGTCGTCGGCGTCCTTCGGCACGTACAGCGGCCCTTCCCAGACCACGGCGCCGCGGCCGAAGGGGGCGGCGAACATGACCTTGTCCCAGGTCGAGCGCAGCTGCGACGCGGGGCTGGCGGCGATCCCCATGAGGTAGACCGCCTGACCCGAGCGCCTGGCGATCTGCAACGAGCCGGCGGCGATGATCTCGTTGGGGCCGCGCGGGCCGTCCGGCGTGACGACGAGGGCGCCGCCGCCGGCCACCCAGTTCGTCGCCTCGCGGATGGCGGCGACGGCCTGACGGGCCTTGGCCGCGTCGCCCTTCTTGGCGGAGGAGACGCGGATGGCGGGAAAGCCCGACATGTCGAGCGCGCGGGCGATGAACTCGCCGTCGGCCGATGGCGAGATCAGGCACTTGGTGCGCTTCCTCCACCACTGCGGGGCGGTGGCGAGGCAGAGCGGGATGCGGCCGTGCCAGAAGAGGGCGATGGCGCCCCTCGTGTCGTCGGCCAGCACGGGTTCGACGCAAGCGACGTTCTCGTGCCGCCAGCGCACGGTGCGCAGAACTACGCGCAGGTAGGTTCCCAGCACCCAGCCCAAGAAGGCCTGGACGCCGTCGGATCGCAGGAAGGCCTTCACGCGGCGGGCTCCGCCTCCAGGTCCTGGCTCTGCGCCAGGCGGGCGTAGAGGCCGCGCTGCCCGACGAGGCCGGCGTGGTCGCCGGTCTCGACGATGCGGCCCTTGTCGACGACGTAGATGCGGTCGGCCCCGCGGACGGTCGACAGGCGGTGGGCGATCAGGATCGTGGTGCGGCCGGCCATCAGGCGCTTCAGGGCGGCCTGGACCTGGGCCTCGCTCTCGGTGTCCAGCGCGCTGGTGGCCTCGTCCAGCAGCAGGATGGGGGCGTCCTTCAGGAAAGCGCGCGCGATGGCGATGCGCTGGCGCTGGCCGCCCGACAGGCGGGTCCCGCCCTCGCCCACCAGGCTGTCGTAGCCGTCGGGCAGGGCGGTGACGAACTCGTGCGCCGCGGCGGCCCGGGCCGCGGCCTCGACCTCGGCCTGCGAAGCCTCGGGCCGCGCATAGGCGATGTTGGCGCGGATGGTGTCGTCGAACAGGAACGGCTCCTGGGTGACGAGCGCGATCTGGTCGCGCAGCGAGGCGATGGCGAGGTCGCGCAGGTCGCGGCCGTCCAGCGTCACCCGGCCCGAGCTCACGTCATAGAAGCGCGGGATCAGGTTGAGGATCGTGCTCTTGCCGCCGCCCGAGGGGCCGACCAGGGCGACGGTCTCGCCGCGGCGGGCCTCCAGGCTGACGCCGCCGAGCGCTGGCGGGCCATCGCCGCCGTAGCTGAAGCCGACGTCCTCGAAGCGGATCAGGCCCGCCACCTCGCCGACGGCCTGCGCGCCCGGCCGCTCGCGGACCTCGGGCTCGACGTCCAGGGCGGCGAACAGGCGGCGCGCGGCCGACATGCCCTCGGCGAAGACGGTCTGCAGGTTGGCGAGCTGGCGCAGGGCCTGGCTGGCCATGGTCAGCGAGGCCACGAAGGAGAAGAAGGCGCCAGCGTTCATCTCGCCCGACTGCGCCCGCCAGCCGGCGTAGGCGAAGACGATGGCCACGATCAGGGTCATCAGCAGTTCGGTGGCCGGCGCGGCGCGGGCGCGGGCGTTGGCGCCCTTGGTCAGGTGGCCCTGGCGGCGGCGGACCACCTCGGCCACGCGGGCCTCCTCGTGGGCCTCGCGGTTCTCCAGCTTCACGACGCGGACGCCGTCCAGGCTCTCCATGATCGCCGAGGAGAGCGCCGAGGTCTCGACCATGGCGCCCTTGGCGGCCTTGGTGGTGCGCTTGGAGAACCGGCGCATGATTGCGCCGGCGATGGGCACGGCGGCCAGCAGCACGAGGGACAGCATCCAGTCGTTGCCGATCATCACGACCAGGGCGCCCACGAAGATCAGCAGGTTCTGGGTGTAGTTCACGACCCCGGCGGTGGCGGCCTCGCGGATCAGGCCGGCGTCGTAGAGCACCGAGGAGACGTAGGCGCCGGAGTGCTGGCTGCGCAGGTGGGCGAGGTCGGCGCGGACCAGCTTGCCGAAGAGCTGGACCTGGACGTCGCCGACCACGGCGTTGCCGATGCGGTTGACCAGGGTGGCCTGGGTGACCTGGGCGACGGTGCGGGCCAGGGCCAGGGCGGCGATGGTCAGCGGCAGGACCAGCAGGGCGCCGGGCTTCCTGAACACCAGCAGGTCGTTGGTGGCGGGCTCGATGATCTGCACGAGGCGGGCGCTGCAGTAGGCGACCACGACGGCGGCCAGCATCGCCACGGTCCAGCCCTTCCAGCGCGGCGCCATGTAGATGCGCGCCACCCGGGCGATCAGCGCGCGGGCGGACAGCTCCGGCTGGGCTGGCTCGCTCATGAGGCTGGGATCGGATGTTGCGGGGGCCGCGTCAAGCGTGGTGGAGGTGAAGGTTGCTCACCCCCCGCCCAGCGCCTGCTCCAGCTCGGCGATGGCGGCGGTGACGTCGGCGTCGTCGTCGCCGTAGATGCCGTCCCAGATCATCTTGAAGAACGGCCCGGGCTGGAGCGCGCGGTCGGCGTCGTGGCGGACCTTCCAAGCCTGCAGCCGGTCGAGCAGTTCGCGCAGGGTGGCGGGGTCGGCGTCGGCCGCGCCCCGGTGCTCACGCCACCAGGCCAGGTCGCCGGGAAGGCCCATCGCCCGCATCGTCGTCTCCCTCGGGAAGCGCCCATACTGTGGCCGCAGGCCGCGAGGGTTTCCAGTCCTGCGCGCGCCGCCGCGCCCGAACGCCGGACACGCCTGCGCGCGGGCGGAGGGGCTCCGTCCGTTCGCAGGTTCGGGTAAGGCGTGTTCTGTCCCTAGAGGCGCCGCCCGCCGGTCAGGCGGAGCTGGGCCAGGCGAGGGGCGAGGCCCGTGCAGGGCCGGCGCGCGGCAGCTCGAACGCCGCGCCGCCCATGAGCCGGGATCGTCGGCCGCCGGGCGGTGGATCGACCCCCGGAGGGCCGGATCGCAGAGGCGCCGGCGCCTTGTTCACGGCGGGACGGGCGCCGCCCAGGTCCGGGAGGCCGGCCAGCTCCGGCCCGACGTCGAGGTCGCGGCGGATATTGGCGATACAGGCCTCGACTGCGTCGTGGACGGCGTCGGCGTCCAGATCTTCGGCGTCCAGCAGGACGTCGAGGTCCTCCAGCGGCTCGTCGCCCTCGTCGCGTTCGTATTCGTACCAGTCGCCCCGCTCGGCGGGAGGCCGCGCCTCGGTGGCGGGCGGAGCCGGGGCCGCGCGGCTCTCGCGCGCCGCCCGCGAAAGCCGCATCTCCAGCGCGATGGCCAGGCGCACGGCGCGCGACACGCGGTGGTAGGCGAGGCCGAGCTGCGCCAGGGTCTGGGGATCGCCCGTCGCCAGCAGCGCCTCGCTCAGCCGGCGCACCATGGCCATGCCGGTCTCGGCCAGCTCCGCCAGCACGCGGCCGTGCCGCTCGCGCATGTCACCATCGTTGGACACGAACAAAAGGAGAACATGAGGCTGGTGCGGTGTCAAGCTTTTGAGGGCGGCTTTCGGCCATCGCCAATCCACCATGAGATCGAAGCCCGGGACGTTCGGCCGCCCCACCGATGCGCCGGCCGAATGGTCTTGGGGTAGGAGCCAGGCTGCTCAGCCAAGCCGCTCAGATCGCCTGCGCACGAAACGTTGGATGATGGCAAAAGCCCTGCCGGCCGCTCGCCCCCCTCCACCACCCGCTCTCCGCCCGGCTGGCGCCGGCCTCGGCGGCCGGTCCCCCCTCCCGCCGCTTCGCGGGGGAGGTGACGTCCGCTTGCCATCCCTCCGGGCCTTGCGAACGCGACGGGCCGTCGTCGCGCGTGCGCCTCCGGCGGACGAGAAGGCTCCTATCTCAGGGGCGGATTGGAGCTGCCGGGCGTCGAACCGCTCCCCCGAATTGGGGAGGCGGGCGGCTTCCGCGCCGGGGACAGTGCCGACCTCGACAAGTCTGGGGACGAGCGATGCGGCGCATGAACGGTTGGATGGGGATGGCGGCGATCTGGGTGCTGGCGACGCCGGCGCTGGCGCAGGAGGGGCCCTGGGGCGCCATCGCCATCGACAAGCGCCATTCGGCGCACGCCGAGGTCCATAACTACGCGACCCGCGCGGCCGCCGAGGCCGAGGCGAAGCGCAGCGCCGACTCGATGGGGCCGGGCTTCCGCAGCGAGATCATCATGACCTGGGCGGGCAAGGGCTGCGGGACCTATGTGGCCCAGATCCAGGCCCATCCCGGCGCGCCCAACAGCTTCGAGGCCGACGGCTGGGGCGGCGGCCCCAATCTGTTCGCCGCCCAGGCCGCGGCCGACAAGGACTTCGCCCAGTCCGGCGCCAAGGGAAGCTGGGGCTGGCGGATCGACGGTTGCAACACCGAAGGGACCGCGCCGTTCAACCTCGTGTTCAGCGCCCCGAAGGCCAGCCCGACCGACTGCCTGATCCAGTACGAGCTGCAGCTCGACGACAGCGGCGACAACTGGAAGACCCGCATCTACAGCCCCGTCTATCGCCTGCGCCGCGCCGACTGCCCGCTGGCAGGGACCAGCCAGTACGCCGGCTACACGACCGTGCGCTACGGCGACGGCCGGCTCGACCATCGCTCGAATGGCCTGGGCACGAACGAGGCGCCCAAGCTCGCGCGCGGCTTCGTGATCACCGACGCCTTCATGGGCTGGCTGCAGGCGCATCGCCCGCCGGTCGCCGGCCTGCACTACCGAACCGCAGCCAGCATAAGCGCCAGCACGCCGACGGCGCAGAACATCACCGACCTCACCGAGGAGGTCGGCGGCCACGATTCCGGGGACAGCGCAGGCCTCGGCGACGGGCTCTGCATCGACTACGCGCCGGAGGGCGTGACGCCGGTGGCCGTTCTCGGCGCCGACCGCTGCCGCCGCTGGGCGCGGTGACCTGACGGCGCCGCCGGCCTGAGGCGCCGCCTTTCCCCCGGGCGCTTCGCGCCTGGGGGAGGGGAGGCCGAGGCGTGGCGGCGATTGCAGCCTTGGCTCTTCCGTCGTTACGTCCCCGCCCGGGTCTATGCGGGGCGAGGCGATGACGACCGAGCACAGGGACACGTTCGACAAGGTGGCGGCGGAGTATCACGCCGTACGGCCGGCCTATCCCGAGGCGCTGTTCGCCGAGCTCGCCGAGGTGGCGGGTGGCGCGGGCGCGCGGGTGCTGGAGGTCGGATGCGGCAGCGGGCAGGCGACGCGGGGCTTCCTGGACCGGGGCTGGGAGGTCGTGGCCGTCGATCCCGGGGCCGAGCTGGTGGGGCTGGCGAAGGCGAGCCTGGCGGGGCGGCCGGTGGCGTTCCATGTCGGGCGGTTCGAGGCGTTCGCACCGGAGCCGGCGGGTTTCCGCCTCGTCGCGTCGGCGCAGGCCTGGCACTGGGTCGACCCGGCCGTCGGCTTCGGGAAGGTCGTCGAGGCCCTGGCGCCAGGCGGATGGTTCGCGGTGTTCGGCCACGTGCCGATGCCGCCGGGGCCGGAAATCCTGGCGCGGGTGGAGCCGATCTATCGCGAGATCGCCCCCGAGCTCTGGGGCGGGACGACGCCCGAGGCCTGGTACCTGCCCGAGGGGCCGGTCAGCGCGATGATCGAGGCGACCGGCCTGTTCGGGCCGGTGATCCACCGTGCCTATGGCTGGTCGGAGCAGACGAATGCGGCGGGCCTGGCGCGGCAGTTGGGCACGCGGTCGTACTACAACCTCCTGCCGGCCGACCGTCGCGACCGCCTGCTGGCGGAGGTCGAGAAGGCGCTGACACCGCTGGGCGAGTTCGCGATGGACCACGAGACCCACCTGCACCGGGCGGCGCTGAGGTTCTGACGCGCGGCTCAGGCGTTGCCGTCGGCAACGGCAAGGCCGGGGCGCCGGAGGCTGTTGGGGCATGGCCGTCGCTGGCGGCGTGGCGCGAGGCGCAGCTTGTTCCGTAGCCGACCCCTTCCCACCCACGCCACCGCGCCTATCTAGGGCGGGGACGGAGGGGCGGATGCTGTTGATCCTGTCGGCGCTGGTGTTGGCGATGCTGTGGAGCGGGCAGGCGTCGGCGAGTGGGCGCGCGTTGCGGCGATGGCTGGCGGAGGCGCCGGCGGCGTGGCTGTCGCGGCGGAGCCGGTGGCAGATCGGGGCGATGGTCGTGGCGGTGGTCGCGCTGGGCGCGGCGCTGGTGGCGTTCGAGGGCAATGGCGAGGGGCTGCGGCTGGCCGGGTCCGGGATTGCGGAGGGGGCGGGCTGGTTCATCGCCTTCGACATGGGGACCTGGATCGAGGCCTATGCGGTGGTGCTGCTGCTGGGCATGACGCGGCAGGCGCGGGCCGCCGTGGCGCAGGTGCGGGCGCTGTTCCTGGCTGTGGTCCGGCGGGTGGCGCGGACGGGCGGGCCGGGGCGGCGGCGGGCGCCGAAGCGGCCGCATGGCGCGGGGCGGCGCAGGCCGCCGCCCATCGAGCCCGACGGATGGCCCGCCCTGGAGATCGCGACCTGAGCGCCGGCTACGCCTACGACCAAAGTCGTAGGACTTCAGTCCAATAGCGGCGGCGATCGGATTTCCGCAGTCTCCAGGCGCTTGGGGCGTGCGGAGGACTGGGCGTGGGCGGGCTTGCGAAACTGGCGCTGGCGGGCGGGGTGGCGGCGGAACCGCCCTCCACGGCTGTGCCGGAGCCGGCCGCGTGGGCGATGCTGCTGCTGGGGTTCGGTGGGCTGGGCGCGGTGCTGCGCCGGCGGCGCGCCCTGGCGGCCTGAGGCGGATCGGCCCACCCGGTGGCCTAGGCGGAGGTTTTCGCCTACCTAGCGGCGATGACGACCGCCCCTGATCCGGCGCGCTTCGACCTCTCCACGCCGTGGGGCCGGACGAAGACCTATCTGGACTATCTCTGGAACGACCATGCCTACCTGCGGCTGGGCTTCTCGAACGCGCACTGGATCAGCGACGAACTGGTGCGGGCCAACCAGCCCTGGCCGCACCAGATCGCCGAGTGGAAGGCGCGCGGGATCCGGACGATCGTCAACCTGCGCGGCGGGTTCGACGCCAGCTTCCACGCCCTGGAGAAGGACGCCTGCGAGCGGTTGGGGCTGGAATTCGTGAACTTCACCATCACCTCGCGCGAGGCGCCGTCGCGCGAGCGGGTGCTGGGGGCCAAGCGGCTGTTCGAGACGCTGGAGTATCCGGCGCTGATGCACTGCAAGTCCGGCGCGGACCGGGCGGGCATCATGAGCGTGTTCTACATGCACTTCCGGCGCGGCCTGACCATCCGGGAGGCGATGGACCAGCTGTCGTTCAAGTACCTGCACATCCGGCACGGCAAGACGGGGGTGCTGGACTACGTCTTCGCCCGCTACCTGACCGAGGGCGAGCCGGCGGGGATGAGCTTCCTGGAATGGGTCGAGAGCCCGATGTACGACCCGGCCGGCATGAAGGCCGACTTCCGCACGAACATGTGGGGCAACCTGCTGACCGAGAGCGTGCTGCGGCGGGAGTAGGGTTCCTGACTTTCACCTCCCTCCCGCCGTTGCCGGCGCAACGGGGGAGGTTCGGATCATGCGCTAGTGCGCATGGTCCTCGTCGCCGTGGGGGTCGAGGAGCTTGTGCGCGTGGATGATGAAGTAGCGCATGTGGGCGTTGTCGACCGTCTGCTGGGCCTTGGCGAGCCAGGCGCGGCGGGCGTCCTGGTACGACGGATAGGCGCCGACGAGGTCGACCTTCGTGAGATCCTTGAACTCGGGCGCGCCGTCGAGGGTCTTCAGTTCGCCGCCGATGACGAGGTGGAGGAGTTGTTTGTCGGACATGATGGGTTTCTCGGCGGTTTTGTTTCGCGAAAGGGTCAGTTGCGCGCGCCGATATGCCCAACGCGCTCCAGAATCAATGGGGTGAGGGCCGGCGTGCAGCAGATCAGGCTCGCCTGCGACGGTCGGGCGCGGTTGTAGCGGTAGCCGTCGCCGGAGTGGTCGCCGACGAAGCAGCCGGCCTCGCGGGCGATGAGGTCGCCGGCGGCCACGTCCCAGTCCGACTTGCGCACCGGCGCCACCGCCGCGTCGAACTCGCCCGCCGCCACCAGGCACATGCGGTAGGCGGTGGAGTTGCGCTGCTCGACGTGCATGGGCGGCCAGGCCACGGGCCAGGACCAGTGGGCGAAGACCACGGGGTCGCCCACCATGCGGCAGTCCTCCAGCGCCGTGGCCGCGCTGGGGGCGAGGAGGCGGCCGTTGCGCGTGGCGCCCTGGCCCGCGGCGGCGGCGTAGGTCTCGTCCACCTCGGGGGCGTAGACGGCGGCGGCCACGGGCAGGCCGTCCTCGACCACGGCGATGGCCACCGACCACCAGGGCCGGTCGCGCAGGAAGGCGCGGGTGCCGTCGATGGGGTCGACCACGAAGATGCGGCGGCAATCCAGGCGGTCGCGGGCGTCGGCGGTTTCTTCCGACAGCCAGCCGTAGTCGGGCCGCGCGCCGCGCAGGCGTTCGGTCAGCAGCTTGTCGGCGGCTAGGTCGGCGTTGGTGACCGGGGTGCCGTCGGCTTCCTTGTACTCGATCTCCAGGCCCTGGCGGCGGAGCTGCCGGGCCAGGTCGCCGGCCTCCTGGGCGGCGGCGAGGATGAGCTTCAGGTCGTCCTTCATCGACCCGCGATGGCGAGGGCGTCCACCAGCAGCGACGGCGCGTTCGAGGCGCCGCGGATCTCGAGGTCGGAGCCGGGGGTGATACGGCTGAAGATGTCGAGCAGGTTGCCCGCCACCGTGATCTCGTTGACCGGATAGGCGACCTCGCCGTCCTCGAACCAGAAGCCCGAGCAGCCCACCGACCAGTCGCCGGTGTTGCCGTTGAGCGAGGGGCCGAACATCGAGGTGACCAGCAGACCCGAGCCGGCGTCCTTCATCAGCCCGGCCTGGTCCTTGTCGCCCGGCTGCAGGGTGAGGTTGGAGGTCGAGACGCCGGGCGGGCCCGCGAGGCCGCGCGAGGCGTGGCCGGTGGTGGAAAGCCCGAGCTGGCGGGCGGACGACGAGTTCAGCAGCCAGGTGGTCAGCACGCCGTCGTCGATGAGGTTGCGGCGCTCGTTGGCCACGCCCTCGTCGTCGAAGGGCGAGGAGCCCAGGCCGCGGACGCGATGCGGGTCGTCGACGAGGTAGACGCCCTTGGCGAAGATCTGTTCGCCCAGCTTGTCCTTCAGGAACGAGGTGCCGCGGGCGATCGACGGGCCCGAGATGGCGCCGATCAGCGGGCTCATCAGCGAGCCGGCCAGGCGGTTCTCGAAGATCACCGGGGCGGTGGTGGAGGCGATCTTGCGCGCGCCCAGGCGCTGGGCGGCGCGGCGGCCGGCCTCGGCGCCGAGGCTTTCGGGCGTGGGCAGGTCGGCCTGCCAGCGGACGGAGCGGCCGTCGTAGCCGGTCTCCATGGTCTCGCCGTCGCCGGCGATGGCCGAGGCGCCGATGGAGAAGCCCGAGGCGCGGTGCACGCCCTTGAAGCCGCCGCTCGTGACGATGGTCCAGTGGGCGGAGGACCACGAGCCGCTGCCGCCGTCGGAGTTGGTGACCTTGGGCACGGCGCGCGCGGCGGCCTCGGCGGCGCGGGCGCGGTCCTCAAGCGCCTCGGCGGAGGGCTCGCTGGGGTCGTAGAGGTCGAGGTCGGGCAGGGGGCCGCGGGCCAGGCGGTCGGGGTCGGCCAGGCCGGCGTAGGGATCCTCGGGCGCGAGACGGGCCATGGCGACGGCGCGCTCGACCAGCTTGGCCCGGGCCTCGGGCGAGATGTCGGAGCCGGAGACGGTGGCCTGGCGCTGGCCCACGAAGACGCGGAGGCCCAGATCGCGGGACTCCTCGCGCTCGACTTCCTCCAGGTCGCCCATACGCACGGAGATCGAGAGGCTGCGGCGCTCGGCGCCGACGGCTTCGGCGGCGTCGGCCCCGGCCTTCAGCGCGGCGGCGACGACGTCGTTCAGCAGGTTTTCGTCCATCGATGGGATATGGCCGACGGAGGGGGCGGGGACAAGCACCTCCTCTCCCCCCGCGAAGCGGAGAGGGGGAGGGCCTACGGGATCGCGTAGAACAGCAGCGACGCGGCGATGGCGATGTAGCTGATCCAGGTGGCCAGGACGCCGGCGGCGCGGCCCCAGCTCAGGCCCGACGAGCGGGAGAGGCCGACGGCGTGCGCGACGCGGCCCAGGAACAGGATCAGGCCGATCGGGTGGATCAGCAGCGGCGGCGCGCCGACCAGGGCCAGCAGGCCCAGGCCCACCAGGGCGGCGGGGACGTATTCGGTGGCGTTGCCGAAGGCGCGGATCGCCTGGTTCAGGGCCGGGACGCCGCCATCGCCGATCTCCACGTGGTGCTTGCGCCGCTGCTGGGTGACCAGCACCGACAGCACCAGCAGCAGGATGAGGCAGAGGCCGGCCCAGAGGGCGGCGGCGTGGGCGGAGGCGGCGGGGTCCATGCCGACTAATCGACCGGTGCGCCGTCGCCGGGCAAGCCCAGCCGCGCCCACTTCTCCGTGACCTTGGCGACAGTCTCGGCGTCCATCCCCAGCTTGTCGCCCCATTCGCGATGGGTCTCGGGGGGCCACTTGTTGGTGGCGTCGAGGCCGATCTTGGAGCCCAGGCCGCTCTCGGGGCTGGCGAAGTCGAGGTAGTCGATGGGGGTGTTCTCGACGACGGTGATGTCGCGGGCCGGGTCCATGCGGGTGGAGATCGCCCACATGACGTCCTTCCAGTCGCGGGCGTCGATGTCGTCGTCCACGACGATCACCCACTTCGTGTACATGAACTGGCGCAAGTAGCTCCAGACGCCCAGCATCACGCGCTTGGCGTGGCCGGGGTAACCCTTCTTCATCGACACCACGGCGATGCGGTAGCTGCAGCCCTCGGGCGGCAGCCAGAAGTCGACGACCTCGGGGAACTGCTGCTGCAGCAGCGGGATGAACACCTCGTTCAGCGCCTCGCCCAGCACGCTGGGCTCGTCCGGCGGGCGGCCGGTGAAGGTGGTGAGGTAGATCGGGTCCTTGCGCATGGTGACGGCGGTCACCTGGAAGACCGGGAACTTCTCGACCGAGTTGTAGTAGCCGGTGTGGTCGCCGTAGGGGCCCTCGTCGGCGTATTCGTCGAGCAGGACGTGGCCCTCCAGCACGATCTCGGCGTGGGCCGGGACCATCAGGGGCACGGTCTTGGCGGGCACGAGATCCAGCTTGGCGCCGCGCAGCAGGCCCGCGAACTGGTATTCGGAGAGCGTGTCGGGCACCGGGGTCACGGCGGCGAGGATCGTGCCGGGATCGGCGCCGATGACGGCGCAGGCGGGCAGGGGTTCGCGCTTGCCCTCGGCCTTCCAGCGGCGGTGATGCTGGGCGCCGCCGCGGTGGGCCAGCCAGCGCATGATCGTGCGGTCCTTGCCCAGCACCTGCATGCGGTAGATGCCGAGGTTGTAGTCGTCCTCGCGGCTGTCGGACGGGCCCTTGGTGACCACCAGCGGCCAGGTGATCAGCGGGGCGGGCTCGCCGGGCCAGCAGGTCTGGATCGGCAGTTTGGTGAGGTCGATCTGGTCGCCCTTGAGGACGACCTCCTGGACCGGGCCCGACTTCCGCGCCTGCGGCCGCATGCCCATGACGGTCTTGGCCAGGGGCAGCATGTCCCAGGCGTCCTTGAGGCCGCGCGGCGGCTCGGGCTGGCGCAGGAAGGCCAGCAGTTCGCCCACGCTGCGCAGCTCGGCGGCGGTGGTGCGCTCGACGCCGTCCAGGGTGACGCCCATGGCCACGCGCTTCACCGTGCCGAACAGGTTGACCAAGCAGGGCATCGACGAGCGCTCGCCGTCGGCGCGGGTGACGTTCTCGAAGAGGACGGCGGGGCCGCCGGTCGCCAGCAGCCGGCGCTGGATCTCGGTCATCTCGAGGACCGAGGAGACCGGTTCGGCGACCCGGACCAACTCGCCCGCCGCCTCCAGCTTGGCCAGGAATTCGCGGAGCGATCGGTATGCCATGGCGGCGGTTTACCTGCGCCTCGCGAACCGGTCTAGGATGGCGCCATGGCACGCCTCGACCTGGACGACCTGCCGCCGAAGATCGCCGCCCTGCTGACGGGCCTGGGCGAGGGCGAGGAGCTGCTGCTGGTGCAGAACGGCGCGGTGGCCGGGCGGCTGACGGCGGGCCCGGCGGCGAAGGCCGAGCCGCTGTCGCTGGTCGAGCCCGACCAGAACGCCCGCGAGGTGTTCGAGAACTTCCGCGCCGCAATCGAGGACGAGTTCTAGTACCCTTTCCGCTTGTAGCAGACCAAGCTGCGTGCAACGGTTGAGAGGACGTCTCGGGTGGGGGGCGTGCTGCCCTGAAACATGGCCGGGACGCTCCGATCGACGGGGGCGGCGATGAGCGATTCCACCCAGGCCTACGCCATGTTCGCGGGCGGGCCCGAGCCCGGGCCGGACGGCGCGGTGGTCATCGAGTTGGTGTTCGGCGTCGCGCGCGACGTGGCCGAGGTGCAGGCGGCGCTGGCGGCGGCCCTGCCCGGCGCGCGGTTCGAGCTGGCGGCGGTCTTCGAACCGGAGCGCGACCGCTTCTTCTTCGTCACCTTCCCAGACCTGGCGATCGACGGGCGCGAACCCGCGGGCTTCGCGCTGGCGCGGGCGCTGCGGGTCGAACTGAAGGCGAAGGAAGCGAACCTCGCCCCGCGGGATTCCCTTTACGGCGCGCAGATGCTGGGCGTCGAAGGCGCGGTGCTGGGCGGGCTGTGCTCGACGCCGGACACCAAGTTCCCCAAGGGCTGGTCGCAGGCGGTGCTGGCGGTGCAGCAGGCCTGGGACGCCGCGCCCACCGGCCGCAAGCAGGGCGAGGGCGTCAAGGTGGCGCTGATCGACACCGGGTCCTCGAAGCACGCCGAGGTCGACGACGTCTACCTGCGCGAGCTCGGCAAGAACCTCGTCGAGAACGACGGCGATCCGGACGACAAGTTCTCGACGAACGTGCTCCTCAAGAACCCCGGCCATGGCACGCTGGTGTCGAGTGTGATCGCAAGCCGCGGGGGGCTGGGCCCCAACGAGGCCACGACGGGACCGGGTTCCGTGACGGGCGTGGCGCCGGCCAGCAAGCTGGTGCCCATTCGGTCGATCCGGTCGGTGGTCGACCTCAATCAGGCCCGGATCCCGGCGGCGATCACGCATGCGATCGCGAGCGGCTGCGACGTGATCGTCATGTGCCTGGGCGGCCCCACGCGGGTGGCTTCGGTGGAGGCGGCGCTGCGCAAGGCCGTCGACGCGGGCCTGGTGGTCGTGTGCGCGGCGGGCAACTGCTATCCGTTCGTGGTCTTCCCGGCGGCCTATGCGCAGGACCGCCTGTGCGCCGCCGTGGCCGCGGTCGGCCACGAGCTGAAACCCTGGGCCAAGAGCGCGCGGGGCCCGGCTGTCACGGTCAGCGCGCCGGGTGAGGACGTCTGGGGCGCGCGGCTGCGCAAGGCGAACGGAAACCTGCAAGCGGTGGCGCCGTCGCAGGGCACGACGCTGGCGACCTCCAACACGGCCGGGGTGGCGGCGCTGTGGGTCGCCCACCACGGCGGCCGCGCCGAGCTGCTGAAGATCGCCAAGGCGCGGAAGGTGACGGTCCAGGAGCTGTTCCTGCGCGCCGTCGTCAGCGACATCACCCCGCCCGCCGTCTGGAACGGCGCGCACGACCTGGGGGCCGGCGTCGTCAACGCCGCCAAGACCCTGGCCTACGACGTGACCGGCGCGACCGCGGCAGGCGCCGAGCCGGCCGCGCCGAAGGCGGGCAAGGCGGTGACTTCGACTGTCGACATCCTGCGCCGACACGTGGCCGCCTACGACCAGGCCGCCGCGGCCGAGGTGGACGACAGCCTCGCCGACGTGGCCGCCGAGCTGATCTGGCGCAGCTTCCGCCGGGGCGCGGCGGACCGCGCCATCGAGGCCGGCGTCGCCGCCGGGGACCTGGCGGGACCTCCGCCCTCGGCCGCGCCGATGGAGCTGGCCAACCGGCCGAAGCTGCGCGCCTTCGTCGAGGGATCCACGCCGCTGGACAGCGCCCCCACGGGACCCGGGCGGCCGCGCCTGGCCGGCCAGAGCCTGGACGACATGCTGGCCGGCGCCCACGACAGCGCCCGCGCCCTGCTGGCCGACGGCCGCAGCCTGCGCCAGTTCCTGGACGGCCTCGACGAACTGACGGCGGACGACCAGCGCGACATCGTCGACCAGGCGATCTGCCTGCTGGAGAACTTCTACGCCCACCTGCCGTTCAAGCGAGCCATGCACGCCATCGACCCGCTTCAGCGGCTGCGGCTGCTGCGCCGACGGATCGACGACCTGCCGAACGAGACCGCGTTCCACAAGGAACTGATCGAGACCTTCACCTCGCTGCGCGACCTGCACACCAACTACATGCTGCCGGGCTCGTACCAGCAGGCGGTGGCCAACCTGCCGTTCCGCGTCCGCTACTGCGTGGAGGGCGGCCAGCGGAAGTACATTGTCACCCAGGTGCTCTCGAGCCTGAACCACCCGAGTTTCCGGCCCGGCGTGGAGCTCACGTACTGGAACGGCATGCCGATCGAGCGGGCGGTGGAGCTGGTGGGCGACTACCACGCCGGCAGCAATCCGGCGGCGCGCCACGCGCGCGGGGTCGATGGCCTGACGTTCCGGTACCTCGGCATGTCGCTGCCGCCCGACGAGGAGTGGGTGGTGGTCGGCTACAGGGACGCGGCGGGCAATCCGCAGGAGTTCCGCACAGACTGGATCATCACCGGCCTGCCGCAGGGCGGGCTTCAGAGCGAGGCGCCGACGCCCGTGGCGAACCGGGCCGCGATCGGGCTGGACCTCGAGGGCGACATGCGGCGGCGCGTGTTCGCGAAACTCTATGCTCCCGCCGTCTCGGAGACGCGGCAACGGATCGACGAGGCGGTGGCCGCCAGCGCGGCCGCGGACACCACGTCGGCGGCGATCGCCGCGGCCGGCGACACCCAGTCGATCATGCCCGAGGTGTTCCGCGCGCAGACGATCCAGAGCGGCGGCCGCGACTACGGCTACCTGCGCATCTGGACGTTCAGCGTGCCGGACGCCGACGCCTTCGTGCGCGAGGCGCAGCGCCTGGTGGCGCTGCTGCCGCAGGACGGGCTGGTCATCGACGTGCAGGGCAACGGCGGCGGCCTGATCTGGGCCGGCGAGCGGCTGCTGCAGCTGTTCACGCCGCGGCGGATCGAGCCCACCCGGGCGCAGTTCATCGTCAGCCCGCTCACCACCTCGATCTGCCGCAGGGGCACTCAGTTCGCGGTCTGGGGGCCGTCGATGGAACGGGCGGTGGCGACGGGCTCGGCGTTCTCCAGCGCCTTCCCGATCACCGATCCGGAAAGCTGCAACCTGGTCGGCCAGACCTACCACGGGCCGGTGGTGCTGATCACCGACGCGCGCTGTTACAGCACCACCGACATGTTCGCCGCCGGGTTCCGGGACCACGACGTGGGCGAGATCCTGGGCGTCGACGACAACATGGGCGCCGGCGGCGCCAACGTCTGGGACATGGACGCCGTCCGCTACTTCCTGCCGCGGAACGGCGTGCCGCCAGCGCTGAAGCCGCTGGACGGCGGCCTGTCGATGCGGGTCGCGATCCGCCGCACGCTGCGCGTGGGCGCCGAGGCCGGGACCGAGATCGAGGACCTGGGCGTGCGACCCACGAAGGTGCACGCGCCCACGCGGCGCGACGTGCTGGAGGGCGACAAGGACCTGCTGGCCACGGCCTGCGGCATGCTGAAGACCAAGCCGTCGTACCGGCTGACGGCGACGCCACCGGTGGCGGGGCCGGCCGCGGCCCTGGACATCCAGGCGACGGGCCTGGCGATCGTCGACGTCTATGTGAACGGCCGGCCGGCCACGAGCCTGAGCGTCGCGAGCGGGGCGGCGCACGCCAACCTGGCGCTGGCGCCGGGCGCACGGATCGAGCTCAAGGGCTTCGATGCGGCCGGCGTCCTGGTGGCGGGGCGCAGGCTGAGCGCGCCCTAGCCCTGCTTCTGAGCCTCCCAGGCCTTCACGACGCTCTTCTTGGCGATCTTGCGGAAGCGGCGGGCCAGGAAGTTGCGGAACGAGCCGGGGTCGAGGCTGGCCATGCGCGCCAGGACGCTGGGGTAGTCCTTGTAGTGCGGGGTGAAGAAGAAGGTCTGGGGCTCGGCCTCCATCAGCATCTCGCGCTCGTCGAACGTCACCTCAAGCAGCACCAGGCTCTGGTCCTCGGCCCGCAGGCGGGTGAAGAACTTGCCGTTCACCTTGAACGAGGGCTGGCCGTAGCTGGTCCCCTCCTCGGCGCCGGGGAAGCTCAGCGCGATGGCGGTCATCTCGTCCTGGGTCATCGATCATCCACCTGGGTCGCGGACTTCAGTCTAAGCCCCTTCGCCGTAGCGTCGATCAGGATGTCGAGGCGCTTCGCCCGGGTGGCCTCGCCCTTGGCCGACGTCACCCGGTGGAGCGCGACCTTGCGGTAGCTGGGCGGGAAGGCCTGGAACTTCGCCCAGGCCGCCGCATCGGCCTCGAAGCGGGCCTGTTCGTCGGGGCGGAACACCGCGTGGGGACGCTCGTGGGGATAGACCTTCGTACGGTCCTTGCCGATGTCGTAGGCGGCCTGGCCCGCCGGCCAGACGCGACCCTCGGCCTTCAGCTCGGCGAAGCGCTTGATGTTCACCTGGCTCCAGATGCCGCCCGGCTTCCGGGGCGTGAAGCGGATCCGATAGGCCTCGTCGTCGATCCTGTGCCGAACGCCGTCGATCCAGCCGAAGCACAGCGCCTCGTCCACGCTCTGCGGCCACGTGATCGAGGGCTTGCCGGTCTCCCGCTTCCAGAACCCGACCGAGAGCTCGGGGGCGGTGGCGTGGTGGGCTTCCAGCCAGGCGCGCCATTCGGCCGGAGTGGCGAAGAACGTGGGCTCAGTAGGCAAGCGCCACGCCGTCCTTGCGCATCTCGGTGGCGGCGGCGTAGCGGCCGGGGTGGCGCTGGATGGCCTGGTAGCCGCCGTAGCCCCCGGGGGCCGGCTTCATGACCCAGCCCAGTTTCGCGAGCGCGGCCTTGGTCGCCTCGGGCACGCCGGTCTCCAGGTTGAGGACGCCGGGCTGGCCCAGGTCCTCGCCGGTGGGCTCCATGCCGCCGTCGTGGTGCCAGCGGGGGCTGTCGCCGGCCTCCTGCAGGCCCAGGCCGAAGTCGACGATGTTGGAGACGATCTGGGTCTGGCCCTGGGGCTGCATGTCGCCGCCCATGACGCCGAAGGAGAGCATCGGCTCGCCCTTCTGGGTGGCGAAGCCCGGGATGATGGTCTGGAACGGCCGCTTGCCGGGGGCGTAGACGTTGGGGTGGCCGTCGGTGAGGGCGAACAGTTCGCCGCGGTCCTGGAACATGAAGCCCAGGCCGTCGGGCATCAGGCCCGAGCCCATGCCGCGGTAGTTGGACTGGATAATCGAGACCATCATCTCGTCCTTGTCCGCCGTGGTGAAATAGGTCGTGTCGCCGTGGCTGGGCGCCTTGCCGGGATAGACCATCGGCGCGATGGCGTCCGGCCGGATCAGCTTGGCGCGCTCCTTCGCGTAGTCCTTGGACAGCAGCCATTCGACCGGCTGCTTGTAGAAGCTGGGGTCGGCGTAGAAGCGCGCGCGGTCCTCGAAGGCCAGGCGTTTGGCCTCGACCTCGTGGTGGATGGCGGCGGCCGACTGGAAGCCCATCGCCTTGATGTCGAACTCGTCGAGGATGTTCAGCATCTGCAGCGTGACCAGGCCCTGGCTGTTCGGCGGCAGGGCCCAGACGTCGACACCGCGGTAGTCGATGCTGCGCGGTTCGACCCATTCGCTGTGGTGGGCGGCGAGGTCGGCCTTGGTCATCCAGCCGCCGATGCGCTTGAAGTAGCGTTCGATGGCGTCCGCGATCTCGCCCTCGTAGAAGGCGCGGCCGCCGCCCTGGGCGATCAGGCGGTAGGTGCGGCCGAGGCCGGGGTTCTTGAACACCTCGCCTTCGCGTGGCGTGCGTCCGTCCTGGACCCAGACCTTCTTGAAGTTGTCGATCTCCTCGATCACCTTGCTGCGCGAGAAGTTGCGGTTGGACGCCTCGACGTAGAAGGCGGTGTTCTGGATGACGGGCGCGCCGTCCTCGCAGTGGGCGATGGCCGGGGCGAAGAGGTCCTTCCACTTCAGCTTGCCGTAGCGCTGGTGGAGACTCCACCAGGCGTCCACCGCGCCGGGCACGCTGACCGAGATGGCGCCGTAGGACGGGATCATGCCCTTGTCGGTGGCGCGGCTGCGGACGGTCTCGAGGCTCAGGCCCTTGGGGCTGCGGCCCGAGCCGTTGAGGCCCACGACCTTCTTCGCCTTCGGGTCCCACAGCATGACGAAGCAGTCGCCGCCGACGCCGCACGAGATCGGCTCGCCGTAGCCCAGCACCGCATTGGCGGCGATGGCCGCGTCCACCGCCGAGCCGCCGGCCTTCAGCATGTCGATGGCGGCCTGGGTGGCGAGGGGATGGGCCGTGGCGGCCGCGCCGTGGAGGCCCCAGGCGGCGCTGCGGCCGGCCCAGGTGGCGCCGTCGATCCGGTCGCCGCCGTGGACGTCGGGCCGGTCGCGGTTGGGGTTTTCCTGGCGCGAGGTGGCGAAGGCGGGCCCCGCGAGGGCGGCGGCGGGCAGGGCGGCGAGGAAGCTGCGGCGGCGCATCTGGGACTCCGACTGTGACGCCCGCGAGATGTAGCAGATGCCGGCGCGGGGGCGAGGGGATCGACCGCTCGTCCGCCGCCACCGGCCGCCCATCGCGTCGGCGTGAACGGGAGCGGGGCGGCCTCAGCCGGCGCTCAGCTCCTCCATGTCGCGCATGTGCTCGGTCTCGTCGCCCGGGACGTTCGGGGCGCCGGGGCCGAGGCTGAGGCTGGTGACCACGTCCGAGCCGCGCTCGAAGGTGCGGTGGACCGGGCACTGTTCGGCGATCTGCATCAGACGGGCGCGCTGCTCCTCGTCGAGCGGGCCCTCGATGAGGATAGTGCGGTCGAAGCGGTCGCGGGCCTTCAGCGAGGCGCGGTGGTGGCGGACGCTCACCTGCACGCGCTCCAGCGGCCAGCCCTTGCGCTCGGCGTAGAGGCGCAGGGTGATGGCGGTGCACGAGCCGAGGGCCGAGCTCAGGAGGTCGTAGGGCGTGGGCCCCGAGCCCAGCCCGCCGACCGAGACCGGCTCGTCGATCAGGAAGGAGCCGGTGGCCGTACGGGCGGCGACCTGGTAGCGGCCGAGGCCGGTCTCGGCGACGAGGACGCCCTCTCCGAGGTTCGCGTCTTGGGTCATGGCGGGTCCTTCCGAACGTGGGCGGCGAGGCTTCCCTTTTGCCGCAGGCTGGGCGGCGGCGGAACCGCCTTCTCGCGTTCGGGCGCCGCAGTTAGGATCGGGCGCGAAGCAGTTCGGGGAGCAGGCAGTGCGGGCATCGGCGATCATCGGCGCGGCGGCGCTTTCGGCGGCGCTGCTGGCGGGCGGCGGGGTCCGGGCGCAGGAGGGGGCCGCCGAGACCCTGCGGCTGGTCTGCACGGGATCGGACGCCATGCTGATGGCGATGAACCCCTACCACCGCTCGGGCCGCACCACCTATTCCGGGGGCATGTACTTCGGCGAGGGCCGCGCCCCGGCGCAACTGGAGCTGCACGTCGAGGGCGGCAAGGTGCGGGTGAAGCCGCCCAAGGGCTCGGTCCCGATGTTCTCGAAGGACGACAAGGATGGCTGGTACGAACTCGCCGACGTGGCCGTCGACCGGTTCGCCATAAAGGGCCGGATGAAGTGGAACCGCCTGGACCGCTCGACCCTGGAAGTCGACCGGCGCACGGGCGCCGTGACGTTCGGCACGTTCACCGGCGTCTGCCAGCGCGGCGCGACCAACCCCGACGCGACGAAGTTCTAGGGTTCAGGCCGCCCGCATCGTGCGGGCGTCGACGAGGGCGGCGTGCAGGTCCTCGATGATGATCGGCTTGGGCACGACGCCGTCCATGCCGGCGGCGGCGTACTCGTCCACCTGGGCGGGCATGGCGTTGGCGGTCAGGGCGACGATGCGGGTCGGGGCCAGGCCCCGCTCGGCCTCGATGCGGCGGATGTCGCGGGTGGCGGAGACGCCGTCGCGGATCGGCATCTGGATGTCCATCAGCACCAGGTCCCACTCGCCGCGGCCCCAGGCCTCGACCGCCGCGCGGCCGTCCGGCACCACGGTGGGGTCCACGCCCAGCGCGTTCAGCACCGTGCGCACCACGCGCTGGTTCGTCTCGTTGTCCTCGGCGACCAGCACGCGCAGGTCGGCCACGTGCACGCCGGCCGCCGCGCGGGCCGCTTCGGCCTGGCCGCGCTCCAGGTGCAGCATGACGGTGAAGACGCTGCCCTGGCCGGGCGCGCTCTCGACGGCGATGGTGCCGCCCATCAGCTCCACCAGCGCGCGGCAGATCGACAGGCCCAGGCCCGCGCCGCCGTAGCGCCGGGTCGCCGCGGCCTCGCCCTGCACGAACTTCTCGAACAGCCGCGGCATCACGTCGGGGGCGATGCCGATGCCGGTGTCGGCCACGGTGATCACCAGGCCCGAGACGCCGCCCACGGCGCGGACGGTCACCCCGCCCAGCGCGGTGAACTTCAGACCGTTGGAGACCAGGTTGTGGAGCACCTGTCGCAGATGGCGAGCATCGCCGATCCAGGGGCCCAGGGCCGACGGGTCCAGCTCGATGTCGAGGCTCAGGCCCTTGGACTCGGCCAGGGTGATCGCCGTCTCGCAGGCCTGGCGCGCCACGGCCTCCAGCTCGAACGGGGCGGCTTCGATCCGCACCAGGCCACGCTCCAGGTCGGCCAGGTCCAGCACGTCGTTCAGCACGGCCAGCAGGGCCGCGCCCGAGTTCTGGATCACCTCGACGCGCTCGCGCTGTTCGCCGGTCAGGTCGTCCAGCAGCAGCGCCTGGCTCATGCCCAGGACGCCATTCAGCGGGGTGCGCAGCTCGTGGCCCATGTTGGCCAGGAACTGGGACTTCATGACGTTGGCCTGCTCGGCCGCGTCGCGCGCGGCGGTCACCTCGGTCAGTGCGCCGCGCAGGCTCCGGTCGTAGTCGTCCAGCGCCCCCAGCAGGCGGTTGAAGCGGCGGGTGAGCTGGCCCACCTCGTCCTCCCGCGCGATCGGCAGGCGGGCGGAGAAGTCGCGCGACGCGGTGACGGTCTCCATCCCCTCGTTCAGGGCGTAGAGCGGTTTCAGCGCCCGGCGGGCCAGCTTGCGCGCGACCAGGCCGGCGGCGGCGGTGGCCAGCAGCGACAGGGCCAGCGCGATCCCGATGTTGGTGATCCGCTCAGTCAGGATCTCGTGGTCGTCGACCCAGAGGACGATCTCGCCAACCTGGCGGCCGGCGACATAGTGCGGGACCCGCACCTCCAGGCCGCTCGCCCAGAAGCGGGTCTCGACGGCGCGCACCCCCTTGAAGTCCAGCTTGCCGGCCAGCTTCGCGGCCTTGCCCATCGATACATGGTGGCCGGCGAGGTCGTGGTAGACGGCGGCGACGCCGTGCTCGCTGCCGTCCAGCAGGCGGGATGCCGCGACCACGGCCTCGGCGTCGCCGGCCGAAGCGGCCTTGTGCGCCACGGCGCCGATGGCCTGGGCCAGGCGCACCGAATCGGCGGCCAGGTCGGCGCGGTCCGCGGCCCAGTTGCGGTATTGGTAGACGGAGAACGCGGCCAGCATGGCGGTGATCGTCGAGACCAGGGCGACGGCCACGACGCGCGCCTCCAGACCTCCGCCCAGTCCGCCCGCGTTCCGTGCTTGCGCACGGCTCATCACGCTCATGAAACCCGCCCGCCTTCCGGCTCTCTCTTCGACCGACCGTTGACGGCCAGGTGTTAATCGCGGGCAAATTGCGGTCGCGGGCTGTTGCCCAATGCGGGGGATGCGGCGAGGAGTCGCAGATGATCGATCCTACGCCGGAGGCCCGCCGCGGCTTCATCCTCGAACACACCCGCCTGCAGCGCCCGCCGCACACGCCCGAACTCCAGCTCCACCTCGCCGACGAGGTGACGCCCATCTGGCGCCTGACCGAGGAGGCGCTGTCCGAGATCGGCCTGCCCCCGCCGTTCTGGGCCTTCGCCTGGGCGGGCGGCCAGGCGTTGGCGCGCTACCTGCTGGACAACCCGGAGGTCGTGACGGGCAAGGCCGTGGTCGATTTCGCCTCGGGCTCGGGGCTGGTGGCCATCGCCGCGATGCGGGCGGGGGCGGGGCGGGTGCTGGCCGCCGACATCGACGTCTTCTGCGGCGCAGCGCTGGACCTGAACGCCGCCGCCAACGGCGTGGCGGCGGACTTCACCGGCGACGACCTGCTGGACGCCCCGGCGCCGGCGTGGGCCGAGGTGATCCTGGCGGGCGACATCTGCTACGAGAAGCCGCTGGCCGAGCGGGTCATGGCCTGGCTGGGCGCGGCGCGCGCGGCCGGCGCCACCGTGCTGATCGGCGATCCTGGCCGCAGCTACTTCCCGCGCTCGGGCCTGGTGAAGCTGGCCGAATACCAGGTGCCGACGACGCGCGAGCTGGAGGACATGGAGGTCAAGAAGACGAGCGTCTGGACTCTGCCGTGAGCGTGGCCTAGGTTGGAACAAATTGTGAACAAATGCGGAGGCGCGGCGATGCGCGAGGACGGCAAGGTCGACTATGTGGAACTGCCCGGCGGCGAGCTGGGGGCGGTGAAGGCCTTCTACGGCGCGGCGTTCGGCTGGACGTTCATCGACTACGGGCCGGACTACGCGGCCTTCGACCAGGGCCTGGACGGCGGCTTCCACAGCGGCGGCGAGGAGGGCTCGGTGGAGAAGCCCCTGGTGATCCTCTACGCCCACGACCTGGAGGCCATGGAAGCCAAGGTGCGCGCCGCCGGCGGGACCATCACCCGGGCGATCTTCAGCTTCCCCGGCGGGCGCAGGTTCCACTTCGCCGACCCGGCCGGCAACGAGCTGGCGGTGTGGAGCGAGGGGTAGACCACAACCTCGAATTGCGGCACGCGAACTCAGCTTGGCTTTGGGGGGAGATCTCGGCGTGAGGATTCTGGCGATAGTCGCGTGTGCCACGCTCTGGCTGGGAATGGCGGGAGCGTCTGTCGGCGCGCCGGCCTTCGAACTGCCGCCGCCGGTGATCGTGACCCCGCTGGGCCAGGAGCAGGCCGCCCAGAGCGTGAAGTTCGCGCGAGCGGCCTTCCAGATCAGCGAAGGCGCCGTGTGGGCTTACGAAGGCCGGTATCTGACCTGTGGCCTCATCCCGCACGCGGTGACCTGGCGCGCTTCGGACTGGGAACTGGATAGCGCCCGCCTAGCCTCGGTATTCCGTGAGGAGGCTGGCGAGGCCGGTTTCGCGGCGAAAGCGAGCACGAACCTTTTCGACACTGGCCCGACGGCTGAGCGTTACCAGATCGCCGCCCTCATCACTGGCATGGACGGCCGCTTCTGCGCCTCCGATAGTCCTCCGCCTCGCTTCACGGGACGGCTGCGCATGACCGTCGAGTGGCAACTGTTCGACAACCTTAGCCGGCAGGTCGTGAAGAAGATCGAGACGACAGCGGGAGGCGAGGAAAAGCGCCTACTTCCCGAGGGGATCGAGCGCACCTTTTATGAAGCGTTCCGCCAAAGCACACGGGCGCTGCTCGCGTCGCAGGAGTTCCGGGCCGCGCTGACGGCGGCCGGGCCCACGCCGACCGCCGCGCCGGCCCGATCGGCTCTGACATATCGAAGCGTCCCAGTGGCCAAGCGTCCGATCGCGAGCGCCGGCGAAGCGGTGGCCGCGATTTTCGCGAGCGACTCGCTGGGGTCGGGGTTCCTGATTTCGACAGAGGGATACCTGCTCACGAACAGCCATGTGGTCGGGACGGCGAAGTACGTGAAGGTCCGCTGGTCGGACGGGCGCGAGACGGTGGGCGAGGTCATCCGGGCCGACCCGCGCCGCGACATCGCCGTCGTGAAGGCCGACCCCGGCGGACGGGCGCCGCTCGCGCTTCGGCCGACGGCGGCGAGCCTGGGCGAGGCGGTGTACGCGATCGGCACGCCGCTGGACCCGAAGTTCCAGGGCTCCGTGACCAAGGGCATCGTCTCGGCGACGCGGGTGTACGAGGGGTTGCCTTATATCCAGAGCGACGTGACGGTGAACCACGGCAACAGCGGCGGCCCGCTCCTCGACGAGAGCGGTGCGGTGCTGGGCGTCACGTCCTGGGGCGTGGAGATCAGCGGCGCACCCCTTGGCGTGAACCTATTCATCCCGATCGACGACGCTTTGATGGCGCTGGCCCTGACGCCTGCGGGCTAGGCTGTCGGCGCCCAGGCGGCGGAAGAGCTCCGCGCCCGGGCCTATGGCTCTAAAGCTCTGCCGGCGGCGGGGCGAGCGGGGTTTCCAGAACCGTGTCCTGGTCGGCGAAGGCGGTGATGGTCGCGCCGCGCGGGATGGTCACGTTCTTGCCCTTCACGAAGCCCGCGAAGACGCCGACCAGCACGACAGTGACCACCTGGGTTCCGGTCCGATGGTCGCCCTGGGCGCTCTTGGCGGCCCGCAGCCGGACGCGCTGGTCGCCGACCTTGAGGTAGTTGATCCGCAGGTTGACCTTGCCGGTGCGGCCGAGCGCCCCGTTCTTGCGCGCTTCGACCACCTCGCCGACGCCGCGATAGCCAGCCCGCAGGATCGTGCCGTCCGTGAGTTTCACATCCTCGGTCAGGCTCACGGTGATGCGGTCGCCCTCGTTGGCGGTCTTGCTGGAGATCGAGTCTTCGAGGCGGAGCGGGAACTCGGTGCCTTCCAGCACCTTGGTCTCGGCCAGCGCCGGGCCGCAGGCAAGCGACAGCGCGGCCGCAAGGGCCGCAACAGATTGGATTTTCAAGGTAAGCCCCCCATGGCTTGTACTTCTACGGCCAAGCTATGCCGGGTTGTGAGCGCCGCGTCTAGCCACTGCCGGCTGCGCGGTGCGGCGGGGCAGGAGGGCCGGAAAGGCCCCCTACTGGATCGCCGCCCGGCGCACGCCGCGGGCTTCCGGGGTTGGGCCGCGGGTGTCGTCGCGGGCCGGCTTGCCGGAGGCGAGGCGCAGGACTTCGAGATAGCTCCTGGCGGTCAGCATGCCCGGCATGACGCCCTTGGCGGTGAGCAGGCGATGGGTGCGGGGCAGGTTGTAGCAGGGCACATGCATGAACATGTGATGCTCGCAGTGGTAGTTCACGTAATAGGGCGCCAGGAGCGCCCGCTCGAGCAGGTTGGCCCGGGTGGTGCGCGCGTGGCGCAGCGGGTCGGGCTCGTCCTTCCCGACGCAGGCGTGCTCGGCGATGTTGCGCAGGCGCGTGATCATCGGCAGCCAGGTGGCCTGGGGCAGCAGCCACAGCACTGGCCACGCCCACCAGAAGCCGAAGGGCGCGGTGACGGCGATGGTCAGGACCATGCCGGTCAGGAAGCGCTTCCGCGAGACGACGGCGTCCTTGAGGATCGGCCACAGGGGCTCGCCCGGCTTGCGCTCGGCCAGGCGCTTCACCAGGCCGGCCCAGCGCTGCTTGTAGTAGGTCTGGCCGGTCAGATCGCGGACGATCTTGCGGCGCAGCGACAGGCGCGTGATCGGGAAGGGCGCCGACAGGCCCAGGTCGGGATCTTCGGCCTGTTGGGCGTACTTGTGATGGCCCAGGTGGTAGGTGCGGTAGTTCACCAGGCCGCCGGGGGTGAGCTTGTCGCCCAGGAAATCGTTGACCTTGAGGTCGGGGTGCAGGGCGCCGTGGGCGGCGTCGTGCATCAGGATGGCGAGGCCCAGCTGGCGCGCGCCGATGATCATCACCGCCAGCGGGATGGTGACCGGAAACGCCATGGCCATGGCGGCGGCCAGGCCGATGACGATCCAGGCGTGCGCGATCAGCGCCGGGCCCTTCCACGCCGACTTCCTGGCCAGCGGGGCCCACTCGTCGGGCGTGAAGTAGTCCTTAGGGGCGACACGGGCGGCGGCGGCCATCAGCGGTCTCCAGCGGCGGGAAGGCGGGGATCGAAGCGGAGCAGGGCGACCATCTCCTCGACGGCCTCGGCGACGGCGGTCTCGGTGGCGCCTTCGCGCAGGGTGACGCCGAGCGCCAGCGTCCAGAAGCGGCGGGCGACGGTGGCGGCGTCCTCGGCCTGCGACCAGCCGCGCTTGTGGCGGGTGTCGGCGTAGGCGCGGTCGCCCTCGGCGTGCAGGCGCTCGAAGGTGCGCTCGACCAGCGGGCTGAGGTCCTGGCGGCGCCGGGTGAGCGACAGAGCCTCGACGAAGAGCGCCAGGCCCGGCGAGCCGATGACGGTCTCGACCAGGCGGCGGTTGTAGTCCGAGCCCGAGCGCGCGCCGGCGGCGGCCTGTTCGGCCTGGCGGGCGACGTAGAGCACCTCGCGGCAGGCGGCCTCGACGAACAGGGCCTCCTTGGTGCGGAAGTAGTAGGTGACCTGGCTGGGATAGGCGCCGGCGGCCGCGGCGATCTCAGCCACCGCGACCCCAGCCTGGCCCTTGTCCTTGAAGAGCTCGACGGCCGCGTCCAGCAGGCGCGAGCGCATGCGCTTGCCCGGCTCCCGGGTGGCGCGCGCCCCATTTTCGCGCTCCGCGCGCAGGGACGCCAGGGATCGGATGTCCGCCATGGTGATAGTTGTATGTCATACAAGAACGGGAGTCAAAGCGCACGCGGAACGGCGGTCGTCGGATGCAACCTGCGCGCTTTTGTCACTCGCGGATGGCGCGTGTGTCGCACCCATCGGTAACGGGCTCGCCACAGTCCGGGAGCAGCCTGTCGGGCGAAGATTTCGAGTGGTGGAAGTATGACGATGATCGAAGCGTTGACCGGCAAGAAAGGCGCGTCGGCGGGCCCGCTGGCGGCCTTGTTCGGGGCGAAGAAGCCGAAGCGCCACGCCCTGCCGAAATGGGCGGCCCAGAAGGCGGCCAAGAAGGGCTGAGGGACGAGCTTTCCTCTCCTTTCATCCAGGCCAAGCGCAGCGGAGACCCGGGACCCAGAGCAGCCGCCGAGCAGGACCTCCTGGGTCCCGGGTCTCCGCTGCGCTCCGCCCGGGATGACAGTTGGGGAGCGTTGCGCGCCTACAGCGCGCCCACGGCCAGGGCGGCGAAGAGGATCAGGCCGGCGCCGGCGTTGGACCGGAAGAGCCTGAGCGCCAGCGCCGGGTCGTCGACGCGCACCTGGCGGGCCTGCAGGCCTAGGTGGATGGCGAAGGCCACCAGGCCGAGGGCGAAGGCGATCCCCAGTTGGGCGAGCGTCCCGGCCGCGAAGGCCAGGGCGAGGGTCGCCAGGTAGAACGCGCCGACCGCCCGGGGCGCCTTGTCGCCCAGCCGCCGCGCCGAGGATTTCACGCCGATGAGGGCGTCGTCCTCCAGGTCCTGGATCGCGTAGATGGTGTCGTAGCCGAGCGTCCAGGCGATGCCCGAGGCGTAGAGCAGAAGGGCGGGGGCCGAGAGGTCGTCGGCCGCGGCGGCGTAGCCCAGGAGGGCGCCCCAGTTGAAGGTGAGGCCCAGCCAGGCCTGCGGCCACCAGGTGATCCGCTTCATGAACGGATAGGCGGCCACCAGCCCCAGCGACAGCACGCCCAGCAGCCAGCAGAGCGGCGGTAGGCTGACGAGGATCAGCAGGCTGACCAGGCTGCAACCGACCACATAGGCCCAGGCCTGTTTCACGCTGATCTGGCCGGCCGGGATCGGGCGCATCGCCGTGCGGGCGACCTTGGCGTCGATGTCGCGGTCGACGATGTCGTTGTAGGCGCAGCCCGCCGAGCGCATCAGCGCCGCGCCCAGGAAGAACAGCAGCAGCAGCCACGGATCGGGCCAGCGGCCCTGGACCGCTGCGGCCAGGGCGATGCCCTGCCAGCCGGGCAGCATCAGCATCCAGATCCCCGCCGGCCGGTCGAACCGCCCCAGCTTGAGCCAGGGCCGCAGGCCCACGGGCGCGTATCGATCCACCCAGTTGGCGGGCGCAGCGTCGGGCAGGGGCGCGGTCTGGCTCATCGCGCCGGGCTTAGCAGAACTGGCGGTGTTGCCGAAATGCCGCTGGATGGCCACAGCCGTTAACCCTCGGGCCGCCCTTCCTTGACCGGCGATACGCCCACGCCTAGCTTCCGGGCCTTCGAGGCACTTTGAGGGAGGCGCCAGAATGACAGCTGTCGTGATGCACGCTTTCCCCAAACGCTTCGGGCCGTCGCCGCACCGCTAACTCAGCCCGACCGCTTCCCGTCTTGGCTCGCGCCGACGCGAAGCGATCCCGCGCGCCCGTGGCCCACCCAGCCGCTTCCGCTCCGAAGCCCCGCTGAATCCCAATCCATTCCTGCGCCGGACCTGCGCGCGCTCCACGCCTGGAGTCCCGGTCCCGGCGCCCGTTTCGAGACTTGAGTCATGACCGATCATTACGAGGACGACGAAGAGACCAAGACCAAGAGGGTCCTTTCGAACGCCCAGGTGCTGCGATTCATCGGTGGGTTCTGGATGCGCCGGCCGGCGTTGTTCTGGACCGCGGTGACGCTGATGCTGGCGGCGATCGCCTTCGACCTGATGCTGCCGTGGGCGGCGGGCCGCCTGGTGGATGCGGTGGCGGCGACGCCCCGCGAACCCCCCGCCGCCTGGACCGCCTGGGCGATCTTCGTGGGCGTCTACCTGGCCTTCTCGCTGGTCCGGAACCTGGCCTTCCGGTTCTGGAACCCCATGGCCGCCGGCAACATGAAGGAGATGACGGACGAGGGCTTCCGGCGCGTCCAGGCCTTCTCGGCCGACTGGCACGCCGACCACTTCGCGGGCTCGACGGTGCGCAAGCTGTCGCGCGCGATGTGGGGCTACGACATGGTGTCGGACGCCGTGGTCCTGTGGCTGGGCCCGGCGATCGTAGTGCTGCTGGGCCTGTCGGCGACGATGGTGGCGCGCTGGCCGACCGTGGGGATCTTCTCCATGGCGGTGGTGGTGATCTACATCGCCTCCAACCTGATCCTGACCGTGAAGTACGTGCGGCCCGCCAACCTGACGTCGGTGGCGCTGGACACGCGGATCGGCGGGGCGCTGGCCGACTCCATCTCATCGAACCCCACGGTGAAGGCCTTCGGCGCCGAGCCGCGGGAGGAGCAGCGCATCGGCGGGATCACCGCCATGTGGCGTAAGGCGACGCTGAAGACCTGGACGCGGTTCATCGACGTCTGGCTGGTGCAGAACCTGATCCTGGTCGGCCTGCAGGCGGGCCTGTCGGGCCTGCTCATCCGGCTGTGGGCGCGAGGCGAGGCGACCGCGGGCGACGTGGCCTTCGCGGTGACCTCGTTCATGCTGATGAGCGGCTACCTGCGCAACATCGGCGAGAACATCCGCATGATGCAGAAGGGCCTGGACGACGCCGAGGACGTGGCCGGCTTCGCGATCACCGACGCCCAGGTGGCCGACGCGCGCGAGGCCGTCGGCTTCCGCGGCGAACTGGGCGAGATCGCCTTCGACCGGGTGACGTTCCGCTACAAGTCGGCGGAGGAGCCGCTGTACCGCGACTTCACCCTGATCATCGCGCCGGGCGAGCGGATCGCGCTGGTCGGGCCGACGGGGTCGGGCAAGTCGACGTTCGTGAAGCTGCTGCAGCGGCTGTACGACGTGGACGGCGGCCGCATCCTGATCGACGGCCAGGACATCGCGAAGGTGACCCAGGGGTCGCTGCGGCGCGCCATCGCCGTGGTGCCGCAGGACCCGGCGCTGTTCCACCGCACGATCGCCGAGAACATCTCGTACGCCCGGCCCGAGGCCACGGCGGACGAGATCGCCCTGGCGGCCAAGCGGGCGCGGGCCGACGACTTCATCCGCCGGCTGCCCAGGGGCTACGACACGCTGGTCGGCGAGCGCGGCGTGAAGCTGTCGGGCGGCGAGCGGCAGCGGGTGGCCATCGCCCGGGCCTTCCTGGCCGACGCGCCGATCCTGGTGCTGGACGAGGCGACCAGCTCGCTGGACGTGGAGACCGAGCGGCAGGTGCAGGCGGCGATGGAGGAGTTGATGGTGGGCCGCACCACCATCGTCATCGCCCACCGCCTTTCGACCATCCGCGGCGCCGACCGGATCCTGGTGTTCGACCAGGGCCGCATCGTCGAGGAAGGCCGCCACGCCGACCTCGTGAAGAAGGGCGGGGCCTACGCCCGCCTGAACGCGGTGACGGAAGGCGCGGTCTAAAGAGCGCCAGTTCCTCACCCTGTAGGCGGCGGCCTACGGGGGAGGAACTGGATGTCGGAACCTTCGCTTTGGCGCACTGTTCTCCTGCCCGAAGAGGAGATCGCCATGGCCGAGAAACGCCCGGAAGCGCCGCACACCGTGCCGGCCGGGATCATGGACGACTGGCTGGGCAACAAGGGACCGAACGGCGAGCTGATGCACCGCGGCGAGCCGGCGCTGGTGGTCGACGTGCCTGACGACGAGGATGAGGACGAGGACTGAAGTCGCTCCCTCGGCGGGCGAGGAATTAGACCTCCCGCCCCAGCGCACCGGCCAGGTCGCCCCGCCTTTCCACGCGCACGCTCTCCAGCCCCAGCCAGCCGGCCATGCGCTTCAGTTCGGCGGCGAGCTTCACCGGGGTCTCGTCCGAGGCCCAGGGTTCGGCGTGGGCGGACTGGGCGATGAGGACGGAGGCCTTGCGGTCGGCCTTGAGGTCGACGCGGGCGGTCAGGGCGTCGCCTTCGAGGAACGGCAGGACGTAGTAGCCGTGCTGGCGCTTCTCGGCGGGGACGTAGATTTCGAGCCGGACCTTCACGCCGAACATCCGCTCGGCGCGGTCGCGGAACCAGATCAGGTTGTCGAAGGGGGAGAGCAGGGCGGTGTGGTCGATGCGGCGCGGGCGGCGGGCGGCGGGGTCGAGATAGGCCTGTTCGCGCCAGCCCTTCACGCTCACGGGCACGAGGTCGCCGGCCTCGACCAGTTCGGCCAGGCGTTCCCTGGCGCCCTCCACCGGCATGCGGAAATAGTCGCGCAGGTCGCGGGCCGTGGCGACACCCATGGCGCGGGCGGCGATGCGGTAGAGCTCGCGCTGGGCCTCCGCGCGGGGCGGGGTGGGGATGTCCTGGATCGCCTTGGGCAGCACCTTTTCCGGCAGGCCGTAGACGCGTTCGAACGTGCCGCGGCGGGTAGCGGTGGTGAGTTCGCCGGCCCAGAACAGGCATTCGACGGCGCGCTTGGCCTCGCTCCAGCCCCACCAGCCGCCCTCGCCCTTGTGGCCCATCTCCAGTTCGGAGGCGGAGAGGGGGCCGCGCGTACCGATCTCGTCCAGCACGCGGTCGATGAAGTCGCGCCGTTCGCGCAGGAACTTGGCGATGCCCTTCCAGGTGCCGACGCCCTCGCGGGCGTCCTCCATGCGCCAGCGCAGCAGGGGCTGGGTCGCCAGCGGCAGCAGCGAGGCCTCGTGCGCCCAGTATTCGAACAGCGGCCGCTTCCTCGCCCAGGCCGCCTCCTCCAGCAGCTCGCGCGGATAGGCGCCGAGACGCGAGAAGGCGGGCAGGTAGTGGGTGCGCGAGACCACGTTGACCGAGTCGATCTGCACCACGCCCAGGCGCTCGACCAGCTTCACCAGCTGGCGCTTGCCGACGGGCGCCTCGCGGTCGCCGCCGAAGCCTTGCGCCGCCAGGGCGATGCGGCGGGCCTCGCCGGCGGTGAGGGTGTCGCGGGTCATGGGGTCCTTCGAGTCGCTCCCGGAAGGCTAGCGACGGAACGAACGACGAACAAGCTTGGTGAATCTATGGTTAACGCCGGAAGCCTCCACTCGGCATGCGTGAGAACGCAGTGGGAAACTTCTTGTTAAGCTTGTGGCGCGTCGTCGCAGGGGGCGGCGAGGTGGTCCGCGATGCGCCCGGCGACGGCTTCGGGAGACATCTGGGAGGTGTCGAGCGTGAACTCGGCGGGCAGGTCGGGATAGTCGAAGGCGCCCTGGCTGCGGAGCGTGCGCAGCATGTCCAGGGAGCGCAGCTTGCCGAAGGTCTCGCGGGACGCGGCCTCGATGCGGCGGTCCTGTTCCTCGTCGGGGCAGGCGAGCGCGAAGAAGCGCACGCGGCCGCCAGCGGCCTCGACCGCGCGGACCGCGGCGTCGGGGAAGCCGGGGTCCACCGTGGCCTCGGGCGCGAAGGTGAAGATCAGCGAGCGGTCCTGGCGGGCGGCGGCCTCGAAGGTCTGCAGCCAGAAGGTCTCGCGCAGCCGACGGAACTCGGGCGAGCCGAACGGGAAGACCGCGCCGACCGCATCCACCACGAGGTGGTTGTGGAACAGGGCGTGGCCGGTGCGCTGGGCCAGCAGCCGCGCGACCGTCAGCTTCCCGGCGGCGGCCGGGCCGTGGAGGAACACCAGCTCCATGGCGAGGCTAGTGCTCCAGCCGCCCGTCGGTGAGGGCGGCCGGCTCGAACGGGAAGACCACCTCGGGGTCGGGTGCGGGCACGCCTTTGCGGACGTCCTTGGGCGCCAGCTCCTTCAGGAGGAAGCGCATGATGTTTGCGCGCGCCTCGGTCTTCTTGTCAGTGTGGACGATGGTCCAGGGGGCCTCGGCGCAATGGGTGCGGACCAGCATCTCGTCGCGGGCCTTGGAGTATTCGTCCCACTTCTCCTGGGCCACGGCGTCCAGGGGGCTGACCTTCAGGGCCTTCAGCGGATCGGTGCGGCGGGCCTCCAAGCGCTCGGCCTGCTCCTTACGCGAGATGTCGAGCCAGAGCTTCACGATCTGGACGCCGCTGCCGACCAGCATACGCTCGAAGACGTTGACGTCGCGGAGGAAGACCTCCTGCTCCTCGGGGGTGGCGAAATCCATCACCCGCTCGACGCCGGCGCGGTTGTACCAGGAGCGGTTGAAGATCACGAGCTCGCCCCTAGCCGGCAGGTGCTCGACGTAGCGCTGGAAGTACCACTCGCTGCGCTCGCGCTCGTTGGGTTTGGGCAGGGCCACCACGCGCGTGTTGCGGATGGAGAGGTGCTCGGTGATCCGCTTGATCGCGCCGTCCTTGCCGGCGGTGTCGCGGCCCTCGAAGATCACCAGGTCGCGCTCGCCGCTCTCGATCGCGCGCTGCTGGAAGCGGACCAGGGCGACCTGGAGGGCCTCGAGGTCTTTGTCGTCGTCGTTGGACTTGGGCATGCGGCATCTAACGCCGGACTCTCCGGTTCGTCATCCCGCGGCCGGCCGAAGGTCAGTCCCGGGGGGAACCAAGCGGTGATTGGAACGGCGTTGGACTCGGCTTGGGTCCCCGAGTCCGCTGCGCGGCCGTGGGATGACGAACGGGGGGTGGGCAGGTAGGGAATCCGCATGATCCGCCTCTACGTCCCGCACGACCTTTCCGCCGGCGCCGGCCTGGAGCTGGACGACGGGCAGAGCCGCTACCTGTCGGCCGTGATGCGCCAGGCAGTGGGCGACGAGGTCCTGGTGTTCAACGGCCGCGACGGCGAGTGGCGGGCGCGGATCGGCAAGGTCGGCAAGCGGACCGTGGTGCTGGAGGCGCAGGTCCGGACGCGGGCGCAGGAGACCGGGCCGGACCTGGACCTGGTCATCGCCCTGGTGAAGCGGGCGCGGCTGGAGACCATCGTGGAGAAGGCGGCCGAACTGGGGGCGCGGCGTGTGCGGCCGGTGATCACCGAGCGGACCAACGCCGACCACACGCGGGTGGACCGGCTGCAGGCGATCGCGACCGAGGCCTCGGAGCAGACCGGGCGACTAGATGTGCCGCAGGTGCTGGAGCCGGTGAAGCTGGAGAAGCTGCTGGCTGCCTGGGACGTCTCGCGCCAGCTGCTGTTCTGCGACGAGGCGGGGGACGCGGCGCCGGTGCTGGGGGCGGTGAAGGCCTCGGGGCCCTGGGCGGTGCTGATCGGGCCCGAGGGCGGGTTCTCGGCCAAGGAACGCGAGGGCCTGCGGGCGCTGCCCTACGCCGTGGCCGCGACGCTGGGGCCGCGCATCCTGCGCGCCGACACCGCGGCCATCAGCGCGCTGACGCTGTGGCAGGCGGCGGTGGGGGACTGGCGTTAGCGGAGCGAGGGCGGTCCCTCCCTCTCCAGCTCGTCATCCCCGGGGCTTGTCCCGGGGATCCAAAAGCACCGATCAATCCGGGTCCGCGGCGGCGCTTGCGGTGCGCGCTCCGGCGGCCCGCGCTCTTGGATGGCCAGGACAGGCCGGGCCATGACGGGCAGAGGGGGATGGGTTGGCAGCGCGTCTAGTTCCCCTCGTACTCGGTCTCCTCGGGGGCGTCGGTGGGGCTTTCGAAGTCGAGGACGTAGCCGTCGGGGTCGGTGAAGGAGACGACCCAGAGGCCGTTGCCGACGAAGGGGCGGCGGGGCTCCAGGCCCCTGGCGCGGGCCGCGCGCCAGATGGCGAGCGCGTCCTCGCACATGAAGCAGATGGAGACGCCCTCGCCGAGCTTGCCGTCCGGCGTCCAGGCGTCGTGGCCCTCGGTGCGGAACTGCTGGAGCATGATCGCGCCGCCGCCGAGGCCCAGCCAGCACCAGCGCAGCTCGCCCTCGTCGATCCAGTGGTTGGTCATCTCGAAGCCCAGGCCGCCCTCGTAGAAGGCGCGCGACCGGGCCATGTCGGCCACGCGGAAGAAGGGGACGGCCTGCCTGACGTTCGCGGTGGTCATGGCGCCTCCGGACAGGTGTTCCGCCTACAGTAAAGCTAAGTCGCCCTTGAGCTTAGCGGATTTGCGCCCACCTATCCGAACGGCGTAAAGACGCGAAGTCGCGGGACCCGCTCCCCGCGAACGGCGTTGAGGCCGGGGAGGATTTTCATGGCCGACGTCGTTTGCGACGACCGTCCGCTCGCGTTCGAAGACCTGGTCCGCTGGATGGCCGATGGGGCCAAGCCGGCCAGTGAATGGCGATGTGGCGCCGAGCACGAGAAGTTCGTCTTCCGGCTCGGGGACCACGCGCCCGTTCCCTACGAGCCCCGAGGCATCAAGGCGCTGCTGGACGGCATGACCCGTTTCGGCTGGACGCCGGTCTACGAGGGCGAGAACGTCATCGCGCTGGAGCGCGGGATGGCCAACGTCAGCCTGGAGCCGGGCGGCCAGTTCGAGCTGTCGGGCGCGCCGCTGGAGACCGTCCACGACATCTGCGAGGAGACCGGCCAGCACCTGAACGAGGTGAAGCAGGTCGCCGACGAACTGGGCCTGGGATTCCTGGGCCTGGGCTTCACGCCCGTGTGGACCCGCGCCGACGTGCCGGTGATGCCCAAGGGCCGCTACAAGATCATGCGCGAGTACATGCCGAAGGTCGGCAAGCTGGGCCTCGACATGATGTTCCGCACCTGCACGGTGCAGGCCAACCTGGACTTCGCGTCCGAGGCCGACATGGTGGCGAAGTTCCGCACCTCGCTGGCCCTGCAGCCGATCGCCACGGCGCTGTTCGCCAATTCGCCGTTCATCGAGGGCAAGCCGTCGGGCTTCGTCTCCAGCCGGGCCAACGTCTGGACCGACACCGATCCCGACCGCACCGGCATGCTGGACTTCGTGTTCCAGGACGGCTTCGGCTTCGAGACCTACGCCCGCTATGCGCTGAACGTGCCGATGTACTTCGCCAAGCGCGAGGGCAAGTACATCGACCTGGCCGGCCGCTCGTTCGTGGACTTCATGGACGGCAAGCTCGCCGAGCTGCCGGGCGAGCGCCCGACGCTGAAGGACTGGGCCGACCACACCACCACGATCTTCCCCGAGGTGCGGCTCAAGAAGTACCTGGAGATGCGCGGCGCCGACTCCGGGCCGTGGAGCCGCCTTTGCGCCCTGCCGGCGCTGTGGATGGGCGTGCTGTACGACGACGCGGCGCTGGCCGCGGCCTGGGACCTCTGCAAGCACTGGAAGATCGAGGACCACGAGAAGCTGCGCGCCGACGTGGCCCGCCGCGGCCTGCAGGCCGAGATCGCCGGGCGCAAGGTGCAGGACGTGGCCAAGGACCTCTTGGCCATCGCCCGCCAGGGTCTGAAGAACCGCAACCGCCTGTCGGCCGGCATGGTCGACGAGACGGGCTACCTGGCCGAGCTGGAGCACATCGCCGACACCGGCGTGACGCCGGCGGAGCGCCTGGTCGAGCTGTACGCGACCCGCTGGAACGGCGACGTGGGCCGGGTGTTCGAGGACTTCGCCTACTAGGGCGACGTGGCCTTGAGGCCCGTGACGCCGGCCACCACGAGCCCGGCGAAGATGAGGCGCACGGGCTGGATGGGCTCCCCGAGCACCAGGATGCCCGCCGCCAGCGCCCCCACCGCCCCGACGGCGACCCAGACCGCATAGGCCACGCCCAGGGGCAAGGTCTGCAGCGCCCGCATCAGCAGCAACACGAAGGCGAGCAGGACGAACGAGAGCGCCGCCCAGCCAGGGTCGCGAAAGCCGTCCGCCTTCTTGACCGCGATGGCCCAGGCCACGTCGATCAGCCCCGAGGCGGCGAGCATCAGCCAGGCCGCGATCGGTCCAGGCTTAGGCGGCTGGCCCTTTCCGGCGAGGCGGCCGCGCGCTCTAACGCCTCATGCCCATCTGGTCCGGATCCTGTCATTGCGGCGCCGTCCGCTTCCGCATCGAGGCCGAGATCGAGGAGCTGACGCGGTGCGACTGCTCGCTGTGCCGGCGCAAGGGCGCGCTGATGGCGAAGGTGCATGAGAGTGGGCTGACGATCCAGGCGGGCCAGGAGAGCCTCACGCTCTACCGCTGGAACACCCGCGTGGCGCAGCATTGGTTCTGCCGCACCTGCGGGATCTATCCCTTCCACAGGAAGCGGGCCGCGCCCGACTGCTATGGCGTGAATGTGGGTTGTCTCGAAGACTTCAATGTGGCCGCCTATCCCTACCGGCTCGCCGACGGGCTGACGATGAGCGTGCGCGAAGATGGCGCGCGGCCGGAGTGGACGGGACCTCGCGAGGGATAGGATGCCAGTCAAGCTGCCGAAGTACGCCCACTGGGTGGCCGAGCGGCGATTCCTCGTGGACCCCGCCAACATGCCCAGGCTGGACGAGTCGGGCGTGCGGCGGATCGAGGACCTCTACATCGAGGGCGGGCGGCTGCGCTTGCGCCGGATCACCCACCTGGCCAACGGCGAGCAGGAGTTCAAGCTGGCCAAGAAGTACGCGCCCGACAATCCGCTGATCGGGCCGATGACCAACCTGTACCTGAACGCCGACGAGTACGCCGTGATGGCGAAGCTGCCGGGCGAGCGGATCTCGAAGCGGCGCTACAAGGTGGGCGCGTTCGTGGTCGACGTGTTCGAAGGCCCGCACGAGGGGCTGGTGACGGCCGAGTGCGAGGCCACAAACCGCATGGCCGCCATGGCGGTGGACATCCCGGACTGGTGCGTCCGCGAGGTGACCGACGACCTGATCTACACCGGCGGCGAACTGGCCCAGGCCAAGTCCGCGCCGGCGTTCTCGCGGTAGGCCTTTAGCGCACGCCGCCTTCGATCGGACGCGGGCCGTCGTTGGCGGGCCAGTGCTCGCGCTGCGTCGTGCCGTCGCCTGCATCGGTGTGCTGGACCACGGCGTCGACGGCGCGCGGCTCCTGGGGCGCGTCGACGTGGTGCGGGTTCACCGCCGCGTCGTCGACCTCGTAGACCTCGACGTGGTTCGGGTAGAAGGCCAGCCGGTTCGCAATCAGCTCCATGGCCGGGAACGGCGTCTCGTAGGTCCAGACGGCATTGTCGGCGAAGTGGCCGTCCATCAGCAGCGTGTAGTAGCTGGCGTCGCCCTTGTAGGGGCAGTGCGTGCTGTGGTCGGTGCGCGACATGTACTCCATCGAGACGTCGTCGCGCGGGAAGTAGATCACCGGCGGATAGCTCGCTTCCTTCAGGACCAGCGCGTCGGCGCTGTCGGCGATCACATGGCCTTGGAATTTGGCGCGCCAGCGCGCCGTGGCCGGGGTGACGGTGATCGGGTGGTCGGGACCGGGGATCTTCATCGGACGTCCTCCTGAAGGGCCTGAACGCGCGGCGGGCGTTCCGGCTGCCTGGGATATGGGGGCCGCCTTTCGCCGCGCCAGACCCCTATCAGGGCGCAGGCTTGCTTGTGCTGGCCCGACCTAAGTGGTTTTGTGCCCACAGGAATACGCGTAGCGGGAACGGGGGCGTTCGCCTGCACGCGAGCTTCGGGAAAGCGGAACCCAACTCCACATGAATCCAATCCTACTCATCGGCATCGCGGTGACGCTCGTCACCGGCCTGCCGGTCCTCATGCAGCTGCTGCGCAATCACCCGCGCGGGCTGATCATCCTGTTCTTCGCCGAGATGTGGGAGCGGTTCTCGTACTACGGGATGCGCGGGATCCTGATCTTCTACCTGACCCAGCACCTGCTGTTCGACGACAGCGTGGCGGGCGCGCAGTACGGCTCCTACACCTCGCTGGTCTACCTGCTGCCGCTGATCGGCGGCCTCCTGGCCGACCGCTACCTGGGCACCCGCAAGGCGGTGGCGTTCGGCGCGCTGCTGCTGGTGGCCGGCCACGGCATGATGGCGGTGGAAGGCACGCCGGCGAAGCAGACGCTGGTCTACGCCGGCCAGAGCTATGACGTGGACATCAAGGGCCGCATGGAAGAGCGCCAGGTCCGCGTGATGATCGCCGGCCAGCCGCACGAGTTCGCCGCGACCGCGGAGGGCGGCCTGGAGGTCAAGAACATGGCCCCCGGCGGCCCGCTGCCGGCGGTGATGCCCAAGGGCTCGTACGAGCTGAAGAACCAGGTCGATCCGTTCGGCAAGAACGCCTTCTACCTGGCCGTCTCGCTGATCATCATGGGCGTGGGTTTCCTGAAGCCGAACATCTCGACGATCGTCGGCCAGCTCTACCCGCAGGGCGACCCGCGCCGGGATTCCGGCTTCACCCTCTACTACTACGGCATCAACCTCGGGGCTTTCTGGGCCTCGGTGCTGTGCGGCTGGCTGGGGACGGATTTCGGCTGGTGGGCGGGCTTCGGTCTCGCCGGCGTCGGCATGGCGGCGGGCTTCGTGGTGTTCGTCCTCGGCAAGAAGCACCTGGAGGGCAAGGCCGAGCCGCCGAACCCCGCGCTGCTGGCGCAGAAGGTGGTCGGCCCGATCAACCGCGAATGGCTGATCTACATCGGCGGCCTGCTGGGGGTGATCCCGGTGTGGTTCCTGGTGCAGTCGAACCAGCTCGTGGGTTGGGCGCTGGGGATCTCCACCATCGCGGCGCTCTTGTTCATCGGCTGGTTCCTGATCGGCCAGTGCAGCAAGATCGAGCGCGAGCGGATGCTGCTGGCCCTGGTGCTGGTTTTCGGTTCGGTGGTGTTCTTCACGCTGTTCGAGCAGGCCGGCACCTCGCTGAACCTGTTCGCCGCGCGCAACGTCGACCTGGGATCGATCGACGCGGCCCAGACCCAGTCGTTCAACGCCGGCTTCATCCTGATCTTCGCCCCGATCTTCGCGGCGATGTGGGCCTACCTCGGCGCGCGCCGGCGGATGCCGAACCCGACCCTGACCTTCGGCCTGGGCCTCCTGCAGGTCGGCCTGGGCTTCCTGGTGGTGGTTTGGACGCAAGGGCTGGCGGTCGAATACAAGATGCCGCTCTACATGCTGGGCCTGCTCTACATGCTGCACACGACGGGCGAGCTGTTCCTGTCGCCGGTGGGGCTGTCGCAGATCACCAAGCTGAGCGTCGCCAAGGTGGTGTCGTTCATGATGGCGGTCTGGTTCCTGGCCTCCTCCATCGCCCAGTACGTCGGCGGTCTGATCGCCGGCGCCATGGGGACCGAGACCGTCGGCGGCCAGGTGCTGGACCCGGCGGCGGCCTTCGCCACCTCCATGGACGGCTTCAACAAGCTGGGCTGGGCGGGCGTGGCCTGCGGCGCGGTGTTCGTGGGCCTGAGCTTCCTGATCAAGGGCTGGGCGCACGGCGCCGACCAGCCGCCGGTCGAGGCGCAGCTGATCACGCCGTCGGTGGACGGCGAGCAGCAGGCGGCGCGGATCTAGGCCTGGAGGGCGGAGCCTCGCGCTCCGCCCGTCACCCGCCGAGCGTCTTGCGGATGCGGATGTAGACCATCCGGCCCGGCTGGTACTCGCGGTCCTCCATCGAGGCGACCGAGCCGGGCGCGTTGCGCGGGCCGGAGTAGCTGACCACGGTGCGGTGCAGGTTGCGGGCCGTCACGTTGGGCAGTTCCAGGCGGATGTTGATGTCGGGCCGCGGCCGGTATTCGGCGAACGGCCGCACGAAGGTGTTCAGCTTGGTCGTGCGCACCCGGTTGAAGCTGTAGGCCGTCTCGCGCCGGCCGCCGAACGCGTCGACGCCGTAGCTCACCCTCCAGGCCGGCAGGTCCTGAGTGTAGGTGGCGTTCCACTCCACGGGCCGCAGGTCGGAGATCTCGCGCTTGCGGTGCGTGGTGGGGTCGGTGACGCTGGACCAGCGCTTGGTGAGATCGCCGCGCAGCGTCGCGCCCGTGAGGCCCAGGCGGCTCAGCGGCACGCTGTATTGCACGATCAGCTCGTCCTTGGTCCCGTCGCCGATGTTCTCGGGACGGTCGAAGGCGCTGCCGTCCGGGGCGAAGACCGGGCCGCGGTCGACCACGTCGCTGAGCTCGGAATGGCGGAAGGTGACGCTGAACGAGCCGGCGCCCCAGAAGCGCTGCTCGACGGCGGCCTCGGCCACCCAGGCTTGTTCGGGGTTGAGGTCGGGGTTGCCGGCCGAGACGCCGCTGGAGTCGGCGAAGTTGGCGTCGGCGACGAAGTCGTCGAAGTCGAGCTGGCCCACCTGGCGCTCGCCACGCAGGCGCACCTGGGTGGAGGCGCTCGGCGCCCAGGTCACCGCCAGGCGCGGCTTGAGGAAGCGCAGGGTCTTGCCCAGCACCACGTCGCCGTCGGACGAGATCTTCGAGTTCTCGAAGCGCAGCGTGCCGTCGAAGGTCCACTGGTCGGTGGGTCGCCAGACCGCCTTGCCGAAGAGCTCGACGCGGTCCTCCTGCACCTGGACGTCGGCGGCGGGCAGCACTTCGGGCCGGCCGTTGGTGAGCAGGCGCGTGGCGCTGTCCAGCTTGTTGAGCGCGTACTCGCCGCCGGCCTCGAACGACAGGCGCCCGGTGGCGCGGTGCTTCAGCACGGTCCGGCCGATGGTCTCGCTGGACTCGCGGCGCAGGGCGAAGTCGCTGGTGACGCCGTTCGAGAAGTCGGAATCGATCGCCTGGTCGCGGGTCTGGCGCAGGCCGACGACCTCCAGGGTGGTGCGGTCGCCGAAGCGGCGGGTGAACGTGCCGCCCAACTCGGTGTCGTCGGTGCGTACGTGGTCGACGTTGTCCTCGCGGCCGCGGGCCGGGCCGAGCAGGATGGTGTTGTCCTCCTCCTTGTACTTCTCGGAGAAGACGCGGCCGTTCAGGCGGACCTTGCCGCCCAGGATCGGGGTCTCGTAGACGCCGGTGAGCTGGCCGTTCAGGCCGTCGCCCTCGGACTCGATGCGCAGCGGGATCACGACGCCCGAGCGCGAGACGCGCAGGCCGGGTCCGTTGCCGTCGCCGTCGTCGATGAAGCCGCCGGTCAGCAGGCCCAATTCCCACTTGCGCGGGCCCATGTCGCCCGAGCCTTCAAGGCGCACGCTGGGGACATGCCGGCCGTCCCACGTGTTGTTCATGGCGAGCGCCGCCACGCCGCGGAAGCCGCCGCCCGGCTTGCGGACGATGTTGGCGATGATCGCCTTGCCCTGCATGTCGATGCCGGGCGCGCCGCCGCGGATCAGGTCGATGCGCTCGACGCGGCTGGCCGGGACGCGGCGCAGCACCTGCTCCAGGTCCTCCGACTTGGTGGCCGGCCGCTCGCCGTCGATCAGAACGTTGCCGGCCGAACCCTCGTAGCCGCGCACCTCGTCGCCCCCGTCCAGCTTGAAGCCTGGCACCCGGGCGATCATCTCGGACGCGTTGGCCGGCTGGAAGGCCTCGAAGAACGACGGCGGATAGCTGATCACCCCCTGCTGCGTGGCAGCCGCCGGCGCCGGCGCAGCAGCGACCGCCGCCTGCGCGAGGACGTGCATCAACATGGTGGAACTCTCCCTTGGTGGAAGACGTGATGCGCGGCGGTGCTTTGAGGCGAGTTAAATGCCCGTAAGGTGCATTAAATCGCGGAAATCTTGCCGCTGATCAGATGGATCAGCTCCCGAAGGTATGGCGCACGCGGATGTAAACGCTCTTGCCCGGGATCAGGTCGCGGTCGTCGGTGTAGAGCAGGCGGCCCGTGCTGCGCGGGCCGTCGTATTGCGCCGTGTTGATGCGGATGCCGCGGCTGGTCCAGTTCTGGACCTCGACGCGCAGCACGGTCTGCGGCTGCAGACGCTTCTCGATCCAGGTGATCAGGTAGCCGTTGTGCAGCTTCACATCGCGGATGAAGTTGTAGCGGTACGAGGTCTGCGACCAGCCCGAGTAGTAGTCGGCGCCGACGGCCAGGCCGTACTGCGGCAGGTCCTGGCTGTAGTGGACTTCCCATTCCAGCGGCCGCAGCTGGGAAATGGTCCGGCTGTCGCGCGTGGTGGGGTCGGTCACCTTGGACCAGCGCTTGTTGAGCTCGCCGCGCAGCAGGCCGCCTTTCCAGCCCAGCTGGTCGCTGGGGACGATGAAGGTGGCGACAAGTTCGTCCTTCGTCCCATCGCCGATGTTGGTGGGCTGGTCGAAGATGACGGTCTCGGACAGGCCCGTGCCGGGATTGGTCCGGGTGATCGTCACCGGGCCGCGGTCGATGACGTCCTGCAGCTCGGAGTGGCGGAAGGTCAGGGTGACGGCGCCGCTCTTCCAGAAGCGTTGCTCGATCGCCGCCTCACCCACCCAGGCGCGCTGGGGGTTCAGGTCGGGGTTGCCGGCGCTGACGCCCGTCCCGGCGGTGAAGTCGGCGCCCGCGACGAAATCGTCGAAGTCGAGCTGACCCACCGTGCGTTCCACGCGGGCGCGCAGCTGGGTATTGGGGGCCACGTCCCAGCTGGCGGCCAGGCGGGGCTTCAGGAACTGCAGCTTCTTCTCGAGCACCACGTCGCCGTCCGAGGAGATCTTGGAGGCCTCGAAGCGGAGGCCGCCGTCGATGGTCCAGGCCGGAGCGGGCCGCCAGATCACCTTGCCGAACACCTCGCCGCGCTTCTCCTCGATGGTGACGTCGGCGGCGGGGATGGGCGTCTCAAGCGCGTTGTGGAAGGCCTTCGAGCGACTATCCAGCTTGTTGAGCGCGCCTTCGCCGCCCACCTCGAACGACAGTGTGGGCGACCACTGGTGCTTGAGGACGACGCGCCCGATCGACTCGCTCTCGTCGCGCCTGTTGCGGAGCTCGTCCGTGTCGCCTTGGAAGGTGAAGAGGTCGAAGTCGTGGTAGTCTTGGTCGGTGCGCAGGGCCACGACCTCCAGCTTGGTCCTGGGGCCGAAGTCCCGGTTGAAACGCAGGCCGAATTCCCGCTGGAACTCGTCGTACGGATTGACGTCCTTGGCCACGGCGTTCGCGGGCGTCGTGTAGGTGGTGGTGTCCTCGTTCTTCCAGCTGTCCCAGAAGAGGCGGGCGTTCAGCGAGACGCGGCCGCCGAGCAGCGGCTGGGAATAGGCCCCCGAGAGGATCTGCTGCAGGCCGTCGGCCTCGGACTGGTGGCGGCCTTGGCGGATGATCGTCCCGTCGGGCGCGAACCGAACGCGGTCGCCGAACTGGCCGCCGTCGTCGTTGCCGTAGCCGTAGCGGGCCAGGGCCTCCCAGGTGCGGGTCCCGTCGCCGCCCGACAGTTCGACGCGCATGCCGTGCATGTTGCGCCCGTCCCAGAGGTGGTTGTTGGCCACGGCGAACAGGCCGCGGAAGCTGGCGCCCGACGTCTTGATGACGTTGGCGATGACCGTCTTGCCCTGCATGTCGATGCCGGGGGCGCCGCCGCGGATGATGTCGATGCGCTCGATCTGGGCGATCGGGATGCGGCGCAGGATCTCTTCGAGGTTGTCGGTCTTGCTGGTGGGCCGCTGGCCGTCGACGATGACGTTGCCGGCGGCGCCTTCGAAGCCGCGCACCGAGTCGCCGGTGTCGAGGCTGAAGCCCGGGACGCGGGCCAGCATCTCGGCGGCGTTGGCCACCTGCTGGCCGGCGAAGAAGGTCACGGGATAGCTGATCACCCCCTGCTGCTGCGCCAGTTGGGGAGGGGGCGCGACTGCGGCGGGCGGCGGGGCGGCGACGGCCGCCTGGGCCAGGACAGTGGCGATCAACATGACGAAAACTTGCTCCCCAGAAGTGGGCTCAACTGGCCCAGGGAGCCGCTCGGGAGCGAGTTAAATGGCCGTAAGGTGCATTAAATCGGGGACAGATTTGTCACCAACCGGTCAACAAGCGGAAGCCTGAACCCCGCTGCGCCTCAGGCCTGCGGCCAGTTCTCCGGGAACTGGGGCGCGTCGTCGCCGATCACCGCCCAGCCCGGCTTGTCGGTCACCCGGATGTGGCCGGAGATCGAAAGCTCGGGCTGGCCGTCCAGGCTGCCGGCGGGCACGAACCAGCGGCCGTGCGGGCCGAGCTGTGGCGTCGGGCAGCCGCAGCGGCCGCAGAACGTGTTGCTCCAGCCCGAGGGCAGGGCGTAGGTGCGCCGCGCGTCCTCGCCCGAGAGCCAGGTCAGCCGGTCGGCCTTCACGTGCATGACCGCGTTCGAGCCGGCGCCCGACACGCGCCGGCACTGGGAACAGTGGCAGAAGCCGACGGGCGGCAGGCGGCCGCTCACGCCCCAGCTCACGTCGCCGCAGAGGCAGCGCCCGGTGGCGGTGAAGGGCTCGGCGGCCTCGCTCAAACCGCGGTCCCGCCGACGGTGAGGCCGGTGATCTTCAGCGAGGGCTGGCCCACGCCCACCGGCACGCTCTGGCCCGACTTGCCGCAGACGCCGACGCCGGGGTCGAAGTCGAAGTCGTCGCCGATCATGGTCACGCGGGTCAGGGCCGAGGGGCCGTCGCCGATCAGGGTGGCGCCCTTCACCGGCACGGTGATCTTGCCGTCCTCGATGAGGTAGGCCTCGGTGCACTGGAAGACGAACTTGCCGTTGGTGATGTCCACCTGGCCGCCGCCGAAGTTGGCGCAGTAGAGGCCGCGCTTGGTCGAGGCGATCATTTCCTCGCGCTTGTGATCGCCGCCCAGCATGGCGGTGTTGGTCATCCGCGGCATGGGCATGTGGGCGTAGGACTGGCGACGCGCGTTGCCCGTGGGGCTCATGCCCATGAGGCGGGCGCTCATCCGGTCGTGCATATAGCCGACCAGGATGCCGTCCTCGATCAGCACGGTGCGTTCGGTGGGCGTGCCCTCGTCGTCGACGGTCAGCGAGCCGCGGCGGTTCAGGATCGTGCCGTCGTCGAAGACGGTGACGCCCGGAGCGGCCACCCGTTCGCCGATGCGGCCCGAGAAGGCCGAGGTGCCCTTGCGGTTGAAGTCGCCCTCCAGGCCGTGGCCGACGGCTTCGTGCAGCAGCACGCCGTTCCAGCCCGGGCCCAGGACCACGTCCATCTCGCCGGCGGGGCAGGGGACGGCGTCGAGATTGGTCAGCGCCTGGCGCAAGGCCTCGTCCACCTGGGCCTGCCACTTGTCGGGGCTGATCCAGGCCTCGAAGCCGGCGCGGCCGCCGGCGCCGGTGAAGCCGTTCTCGCGCCGGCCGTCGCGCTCGACGGTGAGCTGGACGTTGATCCGGCACAGCGGGCGCACGTCGCGGATCAGCCGGCCGTCGGCGCGCAGGATCTCGACCGTGCGGCGCTCGCCGGCGATGGAGGCCATCACCTGGACGACGCGGGGATCGCGGGCCCGGGCCCAGGCGTCGATCTCCTGCAGCAGGGCGACCTTGTCCGAGAACTCGGGCGAGCTGAGCGGATTCTCCTCGCCGTAGAGCTTGGCGTTGGTGGCGCGCGGCGCCTCGGCGGCGATCCCGGCGTAGCCGCGCTTGGCCAGCTTGGCGGAATCGGCGGCGCGGCGGATGGCGGCTTCGCTGATCTCGGAGGCGTGGGCGTATCCGGCGGTCTCGCCCGCCACCACACGCAGCCCGAAGCCCTCGGTGGCGTCGTAGGCGGCCGACTTCAGCCGGCCGTCGTCGAACAGGAACGACTCGCTCTCGGAGCGTTCGACGAAGAGCTCGCCGTCGTCGGCGCCCGCCAGGGCGTCGCCGAGGATCTCCTGGGCGCGGGCCGGATCGACGCCGACGGAATCGAGGATGGAGGGAGCGGGGACGGGAGCGTTCATGCGGGAAAGATAGGCGTCACGCCCGGCGGAGGCCAGTGCGACGACGCGCCTAGCCGTCCAGCCAGCCGGCGGCGCGGACGGCGGCGACCGAGGTGCGGGCGACCGGGGCAAGGACGCCGTTGCTCAGGCGCAGACGCACGTTGCGGCCTTCGGCCACGGCGCCGGCCACCGCCTTCTCGGCCACCCACCACGAGCGATGGACCTGCAGGCCCGCGACCCCGCCCAACGCGGCGATCGCCTGGGCCATGGTGGCGAGCACCAGGCTGGAGCCCGCGGCGGTGTGCACGCGGACGTAGTGGTCCTCCATCGACAGGCAGAGGACGTCGGCGGGACGCACGCCCAGCAACGCGCCGGGCGCGGCGGCCCGGCCGGCCGCCTTGGCCCGGGCGGCGGCGCGCCGTTGGTGCAGCAGATAGAACAGCGCCACCTGCGGCGCGGCGGTGATCAGGCCTTCGCCGTACCAGACCAGCGGGGAGAGGCCGGGCGCGCGCCTGAGGACCGGCCAGATCGAACTGGCCACCCAGTTGCTGAAGGCTGCGAACGGGACGGTGGCGACCACCACCAGGACGGTGAGCGCCAGCCAGACCCGCGGACGCGACCACCCCCGGGACAGGATCAGCCGCAGCGCGCCGCCGTAGACCAGCGCGCCGCACCAGGCCATGCCGACCCAGTAGGGCAGCCGCTGCCAGAGCGGGCCATTGAAGAAGTTCCCGAAGGGGCCGAGCACGGCCAGGAAGACGCCGATGACCGTGATGACCGCGAGGTCCACGGCCCAGCCCTTCAGCGACTCACGCATCTCCTCCCGCATCGCCGCCCTCTATAGCGGCGGTTCGCCCGGCCACGAACCCGTTCGCCCGTTCGCGAATGCATGATGGCGCGACGGTCCGGGGCGGGGCGATCAGGGCGGCGTTCCTCCTCCAACGCCAAGGCGCCACATGACCCGTTTTTCCGGCCTCGCGGCCTTCCTCGCTTCGCTGCTCTCGGCGGCCGCGGCCCACGCCGCCGTGGGCTTCCAGCACTTCACCATCCCCGACCCCAAGGGCCCGCCGCTGGAGGTGGGTGTCTGGTATCCCACCGACGCGGCGGCCGGTCCGACCGCCGTCGAGCTGTTCCGCGAACCCCTGGCCAACGATGCGCCGGTGAAGGGCGCCCGCCTGCCGCTGGTGGTGATCAGCCACGGCAATGGCGGCTCGTACGCCGGCCACATCGACACCGCCGTCGCCCTGGCCGAGGCCGGCTTCGTGGCGGCCTCGGTGACCCATACGGGCGACAACTGGCGCGACCAGAGCGGCGCCACCCGCATCTGGGAGCGGCCGCGGCATCTGAAGGTGCTGACCGACTACATGCTGGGCGCCTGGCGCGACCACGACCGGATCGATCCGGAGAAGGTGGGCGCGTTCGGCTTCTCGGCCGGCGGCTTCACCGTGCTGGCCGCGGCCGGCGGGGAGCCCGACCTGTCGAAGGTGGGCGAGCACTGCCAGGCGCACCCCGACTTCTTCGACTGCCGGCTGGTGAAGCGGCTGTCGCCGGAGCTGCTGGGCCACGTGCCCGGCGACGTCGCCTGGACGCACGACGCGCGGATCAAGGCGGTGGTCTCGGCCGCGCCGGCGCTGGGCTACGCCTTCGGCAAGCAGGGCCTTGCCGACGTGCGCCAGCCGCTGCAGCTGTGGCGCGCCGAGAACGACCAGGTGCTGCCGCATCCGTTCTACGCCGAGGCCGTGCGGGTCGACCTGCCGTCGCCGCCCGAGACCCACGTGGTGGCCGGGGCAGGGCACTACGACTTCCTGGCGCCGTGCTCGGCCGCGCTCGCCAAGGTCAATGCGATGATCTGCGCCAGCGCACCGGGCTTCGACCGGGTCGCCTTCCATCAGGCCTTCGACCGCGACGTGGTGGCGTTCTTCGTCAGGACGCTTTCGAAGCCCTGAGTGCGGCCCAGCCCGGCACCGGCGTCATTCGCCGGCCTTGGCGGCGCGACCGCTCCCGGGGCGAAGTTCACGCAGAGTGCGGCGCAGGTTGGCGTCCATGCGCCGCGCGCAGTTCTTCACGGGGTAGGCGTCGCAGTCGGCTGTCCGGATCGTGGTCCAGCGTGCGGCGAACGCCTGACCCTCCGCCTTGTCGGGCCAGCCCGCGAAAGGCCGGATCGTGCCCTGGGGGCCTTTGGCCTGGGCCGCGCCGGTCAGGATCGCGGCGCGCCGGACGGCCAGATCGGCGTAGGCCGCGCTCACGACGACCCGCTCGGCCAGCGCGTCCGCGCCGCCGGTGCGGGCGAACAGCAGCGGCTCGAAAAGGTCGCCCAGGAGCTTTTCGAACGCCGCCTCGCGGCCCTTGGCGACCAGCTTCCCGGCCGCGGTCATCGTCGCGTCGTGGCAGGCGGTGATCTGCGTCGGGTCGCCGGCGGCGGTCCCCAGGCATTGCTCCTGCTGGGCCTCGATCCTGTCGAGCTGCGCCTCCGCGCCGCCCAGCCGGCCGCAGCCCGCGGCGATCATCGCCAGCAGTATGGCGATCACCCCGCCGGAAATCGGTCGGCCAGCCATTGTCCCGCTCCCCCCAAGCCCGTCGGCATGGCGCCATGCGTCGGGCCCGATGTCACCGCTTCAGCGGATCATGGGCCCAGTTCATCAGGCTCCAGCGCCAGCGGGTGTCGGTGACGTCACCCCACGGCCTCTGGGCCAGGTGGCGGCGGCAGTAGCCGATCACCTTCTTCATGTGGCGGTAGTCGGCGTCGGTCAGGTCGGCGACCTTCGTGTCGCGGATCTGCAGGATCTTCCGGGCCGACTGCCGGCCCACCGATTCGGTCTCGCCCTTGCGGACCATGCCCACCTTCCGGCTTTCCGGCGTGTCCAGCCACGCGCGCAGTTCGGCCTGCGTCATATTGGCCAGACGGTCGAACTCGCGACGGATCGCGGCCTCGTCTTCTGGGCTCAGGTGCATCAAAACCGCCTTCGGATAACGAGGTGTCGCGCGTAGGGGCGCTGTAAGGGCTCCGAACGCCTTGGCAAGGCCTAGGGATGCGCGTATGGACCCCCGCGAAGGGGCCGGTCGGCGCTGCGAAAGCTGCGTCCGCGCGTCCCGTTCCGAAGTCGTCGGAAGCGCCAGACCGTCTTATTGGGCGCCGCCGGCCAGAGAGACCGAGGGGACATGAAGTCGAGCTTTCACGGATTGCGGACGCGGGCGGCGGGGGCCCTCGCGGGCGCGGCGACAGCGTTCTGGGGCGCCGCGGCGATGGCCGCCGACAAATTCGGCCAGCCCACCGACGGCGCGATCGACCTGCAGCCGGGCGTGACCCCGCTGCGCGAGGACGCCATCTGGTTCCACAACGTGATCCTGCTGCCGATCATCACGGCGATCACGCTGTTCGTGCTGGCGCTGCTGATCTGGATCGCCGTCCGCTACAACAAGCGTGCGAACCCGGTGCCGGCGAAGTTCAGCCACAACACCGCGCTGGAAGTGGCCTGGACGCTGATCCCGGTCCTGATCCTCGTCTTCATCGCGATCTTCTCGTTCCGGCTGCTGTTCGCCTACAACGACATGCCCAAGCCGGACCTGACCATCAAGGCGACCGGCTACCAGTGGTACTGGGGCTATGAGTACCCCGACCAGAAGATCGGCGAGTTCGTCTCGAACGTCCTTCCGGAAGACCAGGCCAAGGCCAAGGGCGAGCCCTACAAGCTGGCCGTGACCGAGCCGCTTTACGTGCCGATCAACAAGGTGGTCCGCGTCCAGGTGACCGGCGCCGACGTGATCCACGCCTTCGCGGTGCCGTCGTTCGGCGTCATCACCGACGCCATCCCGGGTCGCCTGAACGAGACCTGGTTCAAGGCCGACCGCCTGGGCACCTACTACGGCAACTGCCGCGAGCTGTGCGGCATCGACCACGCCTTCATGCCCATCGAAGTGCGGGTCGTGACGCAGGAACAGTTCGACGCCTGGGTCGCCAGCAAGGGCGGTTCCAAGCCCGGCGCGGCGCCTGCCGCCCCGGCGGCTCCCGCCGCGGCTCCGGCCGCCGCTGACGCCGCCGCCGCGGGCCAACCGGCCGCCGCCGCGGCGCCGGTGAACCCCGCCGCCCCGCCTCCCGCGACGCCCGAGCCCAAGGCTCCCGCCGCCGCCACCACGCCGGCGCCCAAGGCGCCGGCCGCGAAATAAGCTCAGGATCCGCGTAAGATGGCTCAAGCCGCCGCTCACGATCACCACGACGACCACGGGGACCACAAGCCCGGGTTCTTCGTCCGCTGGTTCCTCTCCACGAACCACAAGGACATCGGCACGCTCTACATCATCTTCGCCATCATGGCGGGGATCGTGGGCGGCGCCCTGTCGGGCCTCATCCGCCTCGAGCTCGCCGAGCCGGGCATCCAGATCTTCAAGCAAGGCTCCTGGCTCGCCCAGACCGGCCTGATCGAAGCGTCGAAGCACGGCTACAACGCCGTGGTCACCGCCCACGCCCTGGTCATGATCTTCTTCATGGTCATGCCGGCGATGATCGGCGGCTTCGGCAACTGGTTCGTGCCGCTGATGATCGGCGCGCCGGACATGGCCTTCCCGCGGATGAACAACATCTCGTTCTGGCTGCTGGTGGCGGCCTGGGCGATGCTGATCACCTCGATGTTCGTCGACGGCGGCCCCGGCCGCGGCTTCGGCGGCGGCTGGACGATCTATCCGCCGCTGTCGACCTCGGGCCACACCGGCCCGGCGATGGACTGCGCGATCCTGTCGCTCCACCTCGCGGGCGCCAGCTCGATCCTGGGCGCGATCAACTTCATCACCACGATCTTCAACATGCGCGCGCCGGGCATGACCCTGCACCGCATGCCGCTGTTCGTCTGGTCGATCCTCGTGACCGTCTTCCTGCTGCTGCTCTCGCTGCCCGTGCTGGCCGGCGCGATCACCATGCTGCTGACGGACCGCAACTTCCACACGCACTTCTTCGACGCCGCCGGCGGCGGCGACCCGGTGATGTTCCAGCACCTGTTCTGGTTCTTCGGTCACCCGGAAGTGTACATCCTGATCCTGCCCGGGTTCGGCATCATCTCGCACATCGTGGCGACGTTCTCGCGCAAGCCGGTCTTCGGCTACCTCGCGATGGCCTACGCCATGGTCGCCATCGGCTTCATCGGCTTCGTCGTGTGGGCCCACCACATGTACACGGTGGGCATGGGCATCGAGCTGCGCGCCTACTTCGTGGCCGCCACGATGGTCATCGCGGTGCCGACGGGCGTGAAGGTGTTCAGCTGGATCGCCACGATGTGGGGCGGCTCCATCGACTTCAAGACGCCCATGCTGTGGGCGATCGGCTTCATCTTCCTGTTCACCGTCGGCGGCGTGACGGGCGTGGTCCTGGCCAACGCCGGCATCGACTACAGCCTGCACGACACCTACTACGTGGTGGCCCACTTCCACTACGTGCTGTCGCTCGGCGCCGTGTTCGCGATCTTCGCGGGCTTTTACTACTGGTTCGAGAAGATGTGGGGCGTGAAGTACAACGAGTTCCTCGGCGCCCTGCACTTCTGGATCACGTTCGTCGGCGTGAACCTGATCTTCTTCCCGCAGCACTTCCTGGGCCTCCAGGGCATGCCGCGCCGGTATGTCGACTATGCCGAGGGCTTCTCCTACTGGAACAAGATCTCGACCGACGGCTACCTGATCACCGTCGCCGGCGTGGGCGTGTTCCTGCTGGTGCTGCTCGAGGCTGCCGTCCGCCGCCGCAAGGCCGAGGCGAACCCCTGGGGCGAAGGCGCCACGACGCTGGAGTGGACACTCAGCTCGCCGCCGCCGTTCCACCAGTTCAACGAACTGCCGGTGGTGAAGCCCGACGTCCACTAGGGACCGACGGCCTCTACGGATCACGGAGCCGGTCGCCCCAGGGCGGCCGGCTTCTTCCGTTCTGGCCCGAGGGTTTCAGGCGTCCTTTTCGTCACATCCGTGACGACGGCCTTCGCCCGGCCGCCGATCTGCGCTAGAGAGCGCCACCCCGCATTCAGGTGTACCCTCGATGGCCATGGCTACGGCCCAATCCAATCCGCGCGCGATCGCCCGCTGGCAGGATTTCCTGCAGCTCCTGAAGCCGCGCGTGATGTCGCTGGTGATCTTCACCGCGCTGACCGGCCTGGTCTGCGCGCCCGACCGGATCAACCCGATCCTGGCCGCCGTGGCGGTCCTGTGCATCGCGGTCGGCGCGGGCGCGTCTGCCTCGCTCAACATGTGGTACGACGCCGACATCGACGCGAAGATGCGCCGCACGCGCGGCCGCCCCGTGCCGGCGGGCCGGGTGCAGGGCGCCGACGCCCTGGCGCTGGGAATCGTGCTGTCGCTGTTCTCGGTGATGCTGATGGGCATGGCGGTGAACTGGTTCGCCGCGGGCCTGCTGGCCTTCACCATCGCCTTCTACGCGGTCGTCTACACGATGTGGCTGAAGCGCTGGACGGCGCAGAACATCGTCATCGGCGGCCTGGCCGGCGCGCTGCCGCCGGTGATCGGCTGGGCTGCGGCCACGGGCGGCGCGCCGCTGAACGCCTGGCTGCTGTGCGCCATCATCTTCATGTGGACGCCGCCGCACTTCTGGGCGCTTTCGCTGTACACGTCCGAGGACTACGCCAAGGCCGGCGTGCCGATGATGCCGGTGGTGAAGGGCGCCTCGTCGACCCGGCGCCAGATCATGATCTACAGCCTGCTCCTGGTGCCGATCTGCATCGCGCCGGTGCTGACGGGCCTGGGCGGCGTCGCCTACCTGGCGGTGTCGGGCCTGGGCGGGCTGGTGTTCCTGCTGCTGGCCTGGCGGCTGTTCCGCAGCCATGCGGGCGAGGCGGCCGATCCGCGCAACGACGACGGCCTCTACGACGTCCGCGCCGGCGCCCGGGACGCGCGCAACCTGTTCGCCTTCTCGATCCTGTACCTGGCCCTGCTGTTCGCGACCCTGCTCGCCGAGCACCTGCTGGGCGCCGCGCCCCTGGAGCTGTTCCGATGAGCGATCCCAACCGCGAGGACGACGCGGCCGCCAAGGCCCGCAAGGGGCGCAACATCGCCATCGCCCTGGGCCTCGTGGCCTTCGTGGTGCTGGTCTATGTGGTCACGGTCGTGAGGATGGGCGCCAGTGTCGCAAACCGGCCTTTCTGACCTCGAGCGCAAGCGCAACGCGAAGGTCGCGATCGTCTGCGCCTTCACGTTCTTCGCCATGATCGGCGCGGCGTTCGCGGCGGTGCCGATCTACAAGATGTTCTGCCAGGTCACCGGTTTCGACGGCGCGACGCGTCGGGCCACGGCCGAGTCGGACCAGGTGCTGGGCAGGACGCTCACCATCCGCTTCGACGCCAACGTCCGCGACCTGCCCTGGACCTTCAAGGCCGAGCAGACCTCGCAGGAAGCCAAGATCGGCGAGACCAAGATCGCCTTCTTCAAAGTGACCAACAATTCCGACAAACCGGTCACCGGCCGGGCGCTGTTCAACGTGGTGCCCGAGCAGGCGGGACCCTACTTCCAGAAGCTGCAGTGCTTCTGCTTCTCGGACCAGACGATCGCCCCGCACGCCACCGTCGACATGCCGGTGCTGTACTACGTGGACCCGAAGTACGCCGACGACATCAACACCAAGGGCAAGCCCGAGGTGACCCTGAGCTACACCTTCTTCCCGACCACCTCGAAGGAAGCCCGGGCCGCCCCGCCGAGCCCGCACAAGGCGGCGACCGCGGGCGACTGATCCGATCGGCGTGGACGCGGGCGCCCGCGCATGATGTGCTTCCCGCAGATTCGAGGGAGGCGCACGTGAAGCTGGCTTGTCTGACCCTGGCGTTGTCGCTGGCGACGGGCCCAGCCTTCGCCTCCGTCGATGACGACGTCCTCGCGGGCTATGGCGACGACGCGGCGCTGAGCTGCGCGCAGCTGGCCGGCGAGATCGGACAGATCGAACTGGACCTGCGCGACATGGCCCGCGCCCAGCGCAAGGAGACATCGGATCGACTCGGGTCGGGCCCTCTGGTGTACGTGGGCGGGATCGTCATCCCCGCCGAGCTCGTGAGCTCGACGCCCGGCCGGCTGGAAGGCAACCTGCAGGCCGCTGCGCAGCGGAAGGCGGGGCGCGAGGCGCGTGCGCGTCGAAACCTGCTGACGGGCATCTATCTGAGCAAGGAATGTCAGCGTGGGGGCCGTCGATACGACACCCCCGGCCAACGAGGTCTGGGGGCATAGGCGGGGCCTTTGCCGTACCGGTTCGCGGCGCCGCGCCTGGGCCATAGCGGCAAAGCGTCCTTTCCCCCTTGGCGGATGGCGCAGCGCAGCGCTATAGCGTCCGCGACTGTCCGCGCGCGCGACTCTGTACGTCCGCGCGCGAGGGGAACTGCAAGGGGTTAGGACCGCAATGGCCGCTGGCGTGAAGCACGACTACCACCTCGTCAATCCGAGCCCGTGGCCGCTGGTCGGCTCGGTCGCGGCGACGATCATGGCGCTCGGCGGCGTCGCGTGGATGAAGGGCCTGTTCGGCCTGCCGCAACACACCTCGTGGCTGTTTTTCGCCGGCCTGGCCGGCGTGCTCTTCACGATGATCGGCTGGTGGTCGGACGTCGTGAAGGAAGCCAACCAGGGCGACCACACCCCCGTCGTGTCGATCGGCCTGCGCTACGGCATGGTCCTCTTCATCGCCTCGGAAGTGATGTTCTTCGTGGCGTGGTTCTGGATCTTCTTCGAGATGGCCCTGTTCCACGGCAACCGCACGCACGCGCCGATCGAGGAAGTGGCCACCGCCTGGGCCAACTGGCCGCCGAAGGGCGTCGAGACCGTGCCGGCCTTCCAGCTGCCGCTGGTCAACACCCTGACCCTGCTGCTCTCGGGCACGACCGTCACCTGGGCCCACCACGCGCTGCAGGTCGGCGACCGCAAGAGCGCCAAGATCGGCCTGCTGCTGACGATCCTGCTGGGCGCGATGTTCACCGCCATCCAGGCCTACGAGTACCACCACATCCTCGAGCACAAGTACTTCTTCGGCGGCGAAGGCCAGGAGAACTCGGGCCTCTACGGTTCGTCCTTCTTCATGGCGACCGGCTTCCACGGCTTCCACGTGCTGGTCGGCACGATCTTCCTGATCGTCTGCCTGGCCCGCCTGATGGGCAAGGGCTTCACGCCCAAGCAGCACTTCGGCTTCGAAGCTGCCGCATGGTACTGGCACTTCGTCGACGTGGTGTGGCTGTTCCTGTTCGCCTTCATCTACGTGATCTTCGGGGCCCACGGCGGCCACTAAGGCGAGGATGTGAGCAAGCCCAATCCGCTGCTGGCGGGCCTGGCAGGCCGCTGCCCGAACTGCGGAGAGGGCTTCCTCTTCGAAGGCTTCCTGAAGGTGGCGCCGTCCTGCGAGGCGTGCGGCTACGACTTCGCCAAGGCCGACTCGGGTGATGGGCCGGCGGTGTTCGTGATCCTGATCGCGGGCTTCGCCGTGGCCTTCGCGGCCGTCTTCACCGAGTTCACGGTCCACCCGCCGATCTGGGTGCACCTGATCCTCTGGCTGCCGCTGACCCTGATCCTGTCGCTGGGCCTGATGCGCCCGCTGAAGGGCGCGATGCTGGCCGCCCAGTTCATGAACAAGGCCTCCGAAGCGCGCCATGACGACTGACGCGCGGCGCGGGGGCTTCCCGGTCGGGCTGACGGTCGCGGTCGGGGTCGCGCTCGTCATCCTGATCGCCTTGGGGACCTGGCAGCTCCAGCGGCTGAAGTGGAAGGAAGACCTGCTTCACCGCATCGCCGCGCTCCAGGCGGCGCCCGCCCAGCCGCTCGGCCCCGTGCTGGACCGCGTGGCCCAGGGCGCGGACGCCGACTTCACCCGCGTGAAGGTGACCTGCACAGGGCTCTCGGCCGCGCCGTTCCTGGAGCTCTACAGCCTGCGCGACGGCCAGGCCGGTTCGCGGTTGATCTCGGCCTGCAAGGTCGACAGCGCGAAGTACCGCACCGTACTGGTTGACCGCGGCTTCGTGGGCGACACGATCTCGGCCCGGCCGCCTGTGGATGTGGCGGCGACGGCCCCGATCGATATGGTCGGCGTGCTGCGCAAGCCCGAGCCCGGCAACGCGTTCTCGCCGCCGAACACGCCGCAGCGCTGGTACACCCGCGACCTGCCGGCCATGGCCACCGCGCTGAAATCGACCGACGTCGCGCCGCTGACGCTGATGGCGGAGACGTCGACGAATCCGGACTGGAAGGGCCTGATCCCAGCCCCGATCCCGGCCGACATCCCCAACCGCCACCTGGAGTACGCGCTCACCTGGTACGGCCTTGCCGCGGCCCTGCTCGGCGTCTATGCCGCCATGCTCTCCAGACGGCGGAAGAATTAGATGCGCTACGTCTCGACCCGCGGACAGGCCGCGGCCGTCGGCTTCACCGACGCGGTCCTGGGCGGCCTGGCCCCCGACGGCGGCCTCTACGTGCCCGAGACCTGGCCGACTTTCACGCCCGATGAGATCGCGTCGTTCGCGGGCACGCCGTACGCTCAGGTGGCCGCCGCCGTACTGGGCAAGTTCGCCGGCGACGAGATCAGCGCCGCTGACATGCGGGCCATGTGCGAGGAGGCCTACGGGACCTTCAGCCACAAGGCCGTCGTGCCGATGGTCCAAATCGGGCCGCAGACGTTCATCGCCGAGCTGTTCCACGGCCCCAGCCTCGCCTTCAAGGACGTGGCGATGCAAATCCTGGCGCGGCTTTACGACCACATCCTGGGCCAGCAAGGCCGCAAGCAGACGATACTCTGCGCCACGTCGGGCGACACCGGCGGGGCGGCCGTCGAGGCGTTCCGCGGCGCGAAGAACGTGGGCGTGGTGGTGATGTTCCCGGAGGGCCGGATCAGCGAGGTCCAGCGCCGGTTCATGACCACGGCGACCGAGGCCAACATCGCCTGCGTGGCGGTGAAGGGCACGTTCGACGATTGCCAGGCCATCCTGAAGGACGCGTTCCAGGACCAGGCCCTGCGCCAGGCCGTGGATCTGGCCGCGGTGAACTCGATCAACTTCGCCCGCATCGCGGCGCAGGCCGTCTACTACTTCACGACCGCCGCGGCCCTGGGCGCGCCGGGCCGCGAGGTGAACTTCGTGGTCCCGTCGGGGAACTTCGGTGACGCCTTCGCCGGTTACGTGGCCATGCGGATGGGGCTGCCGATCAAGCGCATCGTCGTGGCGACCAATTCGAACGACATCCTGGCGCGCGCCTTCTCGACGGGCCGCTATTCGCGCGGCTCGGTCCAGGCGACGCTGTCGCCGGCCATGGACATCCAGTCGGCGTCGAACTTCGAGCGGCTCTACTTCGAGGGCGTGCAGCGCGAGTCGAACGAGACCGCGCGGGCCTTCGAGGCGTTCGCCAAGACCGGCGCAATCGACATCCCGCCGGTGGCGCTCTCGGCCATGCAGGCGGTCTTCACCGGCGTCGGCATCGGCGAAGAAGAGACCCTGCGCACCATTGTCTCGACGCTGAACGAGACCGGAGAGCTGATCGATCCGCACACCGCCGTGGCGGTCTCGGCGCTGAGTCATGTGAAGCTCGAGGGCCCAGCCGTGGTGCTGTCCACCGCGCACGCCGCCAAGTTCCCGGAGGATGTCGCCAAGGCCTCGGGCGTCGAGCCTGGCCTGCCGCGCGGCGTGGCCAGCCTGGCCGGCCGGACCGAGCGCTTCGACCGGCTGCCGGGCGAGGCCGACACGATCAAGGCGTACGTCCGCGCCTTCGCCGAGCGGTGATTTGACGCCTCGGGTCCATACCCTTTCCAACGGCGTCCGGGTCGTCTGCGACCCCCTGGCCGGCTGGCAGACAGTGGCGCTCTCGGTGGTGGCGGGCCGCGGCGCGCGGTTCGAGGACCAGGCGCGCTCGGGCTGGTCGCACCTCCTCGAGCACATGGTGTTCAAGGGGGCGGGCGGCCGCTCGGCCAAGGACATCGTCGAGGTCATCGAGGCCGAGGGCGGGCACATCAACGCCGCCACTGGCTACGAGCGCACCAGCTTCCAGGTGCGGGCGCTGAAGGACGGGCTGGACCTGGGCTCACGGGTGATCGCCGACCTGGTGCAGCACCCGACCATGGACGCCGCGGACCTCGCCCGCGAGAAGCAGGTGGTGGGCCAGGAGATCGCCGAGGCGGCCGATACGCCCGACGACCTGGTGTTCGAACTGGCGCAAGGGGCGGCCTATGACGGCCAGCCGCTGGGCCGGCCGATCCTGGGCACGGTGAAGTCGATCGGGACCTCGACGGCGCAGACCCTGGGCGACTGGCGCGCCGCGCTCTATGCGCCGGGCTCGCTCGTGGTCAGTGCGGCCGGCGCGGTGGACGAGGACGAGCTCCTGAAGCTGGCCGAGCGCGACTTCGGCGGCGCGGGTGGCGCGGGCCTGGGGGCGGCCGAACCGGCGGCTTTCGTCGGTGGGACCCGGACAGTGGCCAAGAAGCTGGAGCAGGCGAACCTGGTGTTTCTGCTGCCGGCCGTGGGCGTGACGGACCCGGACTATTTCGCCCTGCGCCTGCTGGCCGAGATCCTGGGCGGCGGCATGGCCTCGCGGCTGTTCCAGGAAGCGCGCGAGATCCGTGGCCTGGCCTACGCCATCGACGCCTATTCCGAGACCTATGCCGACACCGGCATCCTGGGCGTGTTCGCCGGCTGCGACGCGAAGGACGCGGGCGAGCTGGCCGAGGTGACGGCGGGCGAGATCAAGGCGCTGCGCGAGCCGGTGGGCGCGGCCGAGCTGGCGCGGGCCAAGGCCCAGCTGAAGGGCGCGATGTTCATGGGCCGAGAGTCGGCCCTGGCGCGGGCCGAGCAGGCGGCGGGTCAGGTGCTGCTGTTCGGCGAGACGCTGGACCCGGAAGCCGTGGCGGCCGAGGTCGACGCGGTGACGGCGGACCAGATCGCGGCGCTGATGGGCAAGGTGCTGACGCCGGCGAAGTCGGCGACGGCGATCCTGGGGCCAAAGGCCTCGCTAGCCGCCGCCGAGCGGTTCCAGGCCACGCTGTTCGGCTAGGCCGCGAGCCCCCTCTCGCCCAGCTCCAGGGCCGCCTCGATGCCCGAGAAGAGCTCCTCCACGTGGATCGGCTTGGCGATCAGGCCGTCCATGCCGGCGGCGGCATAGTCGGCGGCCTGCGTCGCCAGGGCGCTGGCGGTGAGGGCCAGGATCGGCGTGCGGCGGCGGCCGGCCGTACGCTCGGCGACGCGGATGGCGCGGGTGGCGGCCGGGCCGTCGAGCACCGGCATCTGCACGTCCATCAGGATCACGTCCCATTCGTCGCCGCGCCAGGCCTCGACGCAGGCCGCGCCGTCGTCGACGATGAAGGGCTCGATGCCGGCCTGTTCGAGCAGGGCGCGCAGGACGACCTGGTTCACCGGATTGTCCTCCGCCGCGAGGATGCGGAGCGGGCGTTCGGAGGTCGTGGGAGGCGTGGGCGCCTGCGGTGGGTCGCGCTCGACATTGGGCGCGCCGACCACGTCGTTGAGGATCACCAGCAGGGCCTCGCCCGACTGGCGCAGCACCTCCAGCCGCTCGCGCTGGGCGTCGCTGAGGTCGTCGGCGGCCATGGCCTGGGCCATGCCCAGGACGCCGTTCAGGGGCGTGCGGATTTCGTGGCTGAGCCGGGCCAGGAAGACCTTGCGCGCGCGTTCGGCCGCGGCCGCTTCGGCCCGGTCATCGATCCCTGCGTTGCGATGGTCCTCGGCCACCGATGGACGTCCCCGTGGATGGGACGCCAGCGTTGAATCCCGCGTTTAAGACTTGGTCACCATAGGCCAAGCTTTGCCGCGACAAATCCGCGCTCGATGCATCCGGCCCTAAGCCGCGGGGTTCTGGCCGATGAGCTGGCCCAGGGCCTCGAGGTAGCGGGCGAAGGCGGCGCGGCCGGCGGGCGTGATGCGCACCTGGGTACGCGGCTTGCGGCCCAGGAAGCCCTTCTCGATGGTCACGTACTCGGCCTCCTCCAGCTTGCGGAGCTGGACCGAGAGGTTGCCCTGGGTGACCTCCAGGACGGACTTCAGCTCGTTGAAGTCGGCCACTTCCGCATTGGCCAGATAGGCCATGACCCCCAGCCGCAGGCGGCCGTGGATGACATCGTCGATGCGGCCGATGTCGAAGCGCGCCATGGTCAACCGGGCCGCCGGGACAGCCGCAGCATCACGTAGCCAGGCAGGGCCATGCAGCCGAAGATCGCGACCGCGATGATCGAGAGGTAGACGATGTGGTCGCCGATCGTGAAGGCCATGGCGATCGCCGCGGCCGTCCAGCCGGCGGCGACCAGGCCCAGCCAGCCGCGGCGGCGAAGCTGGAAGGCCACGAACCAGCCCGTGCCCTGGAGCGCGAAGATCACGGCGGGGATCAGGATGGTGATCCGCGGGTCGCCCAGGCGCCAGGCCGCCGCCGCGAGCATCAGGCAGACCACCAGGTTGGCGGCGCCGATGGCGGCGAAGGCCGCGTTGATCGCCTTGTTCGTCAGCGAGCCGGCGCCGACGCCGCGGTTGCGCCGAATCTCCCAGACCATCCAGGGCAGGAAGATGGCGTTGGCGCCGATCGACAGCGCGGGATCGCCGCCGGGGAAAGCCAGCATGTGGGTGTTGTGCAGCAGGCTCAGGATGATCTGGGCGCCGTAGATCAGGCCGGCGCCGAAATAGACCCGTCCGAAGGTGGCCTGCTGGCGACGGGCCACATCGCCGTCGGTCAGCGCGCGGAGGAAGGCCAGGTCGTCCTGGGCGGAGGTGGGCGTCATCGCGCGGCTCCCGGGGCTTCGGTCGAGATTGGGGGGATTCGGCCGCCACCGGGACGTCGCGCGTCCGAGGCCCCGCTCACCGGCGCTCGCCGACAGCGGCGGGACCGCGCTCGCGCGCCGACGTGTCGGCCTTCGCGGTCTGCACGCTGGCGGCGCGGGCCTGCGCCAGTCTCGTGCGGAGGCGCATCGCCGTCACGCGCTGGCAGGTGGAGACGCGGACCACGCCGTCGAAGGCGCCGGGCTCCTTGTGGGCGGCGGCGCGGCAGGCGGCGAGCGCGGCGCGGCCGACGGCGTCACCGGCTTGAGCGGGCGCGACGGCGCAGAAGGTCGCCAGGGCGGCGGCGAGGGCGGGAATGCGGAGCGTGCGGGACATGGCAGTCCTCCAGTCGAAGAGCCCGGGCGTGCGGCGCGCGCACGCCCGGCAGGTGGGCCGCCGGCAGGCTTGAGGCTGGCCGGTGGGAGACGCTCGGCTGTCGGGCCGGGCGGGATGTTATCTACGTCAACTAGTCTATGATGTAAACTAGTCTATCGGAAAATTGGCGACGCCCTTGACCGTGGCGCGAATTGCGCGACGCTGAACCATGGCTCTGCTGGACTGGATCGCGCCCGAGAGCGGCCTTCGCGTCGAGGGCCAGGGCGTGTGGCTGCGTCCGCCGCGGGCGGCCGATTTCGCCGAGTGGCGCGAGCTGCGGGCCCAGAGCCGCGCGTTCCTGCAGCCGTGGGAGCCCACCTGGCCGGCCGACGACCTCTCCCGCGCCGCCTTCCGCCGCCGCCTGCTGGCCTATGCCCGCGACCGCGAGATCGGCGTCGCCTATCCGTTCTTCGTGTTCCGCAGCTCGGACGGCGCCCTGACCGGCGGGATCACCCTGTCCAACGTGCGGCGCGGCGTCGCGCAGATGGGATCGGTGGGCTACTGGTGCGGGCGGCCCTACACCCGCCAGGGCCTGACGCTGGCGGCCGTGCGCGCGCTCTCGGAATTCGCCTTCCGCACCCTGGCGCTGCACCGCCTGGAGGCCGCCTGCATCCCGGACAACGGCCCCTCGCGCACCCTGCTGAAGAAAGCGGGGTTCCAGGAGGAGGGATTTGCTCAGGCTTATCTTAAAATTAACGGCGGGTGGCGAGACCATGTTCTGTTCGGCCTCGTGACCCCTTACCGGGATCGCGAGGGGCCGGACGAGGGGGTGTCGGTCTAGGTCCGAGACCCTGAAGCACGGGCTCGAACTCGGGACGGAATGGCCAACGACCGTTGGATGTGGGACGCGACGGCCACGCTCGAGGCCCTCGGTGCGGCGGAAGTCGCGCTGTGGGTCTGGGAGCCGGAGAAGGATCGCCTGCGCCTGACCGGGGCCACCCGCGCCCTCGGCCTGGGCCCGCTCGCGCCTGACTGCTCGTCCGCCGCTCTCCGCGCGCTCGCCCTGCCGCAGGACCGCGCCGTCGCCGAAGACGTCCTCCGCGTCCAGGAGCCGGGCGGCGAGGTGGCCGTGCGCCTTCGCATGCGTGGCGGCAGCCCCTGCATCTGGCGCGGCGTCTGGCTGGAGGAAGGCGTCCGCGCGGCGGGTGTCGTGGCCCCCGAGGTGCGCTTCGCCGCCTCGGGCGTCGATCACCTGACCGGCCTGGCCGACCGCAAGAGTTTCATCACCCTGGCCCGCGAGCGCCTGCAGACGCCGGGGCAGCACGAGTTGATCGTCGCCGACCTGGACCGTCTGCGCCGCCTGAACGAAGCCCTGGGCCACGAGCGCGCCGACCTGGTGCTGGCCGCCCTGGGCTCGCGCCTGGCCGCCGCCTTCCCGCCCGGCGCCCTGCTGGCCCGGATCGGCGAGGACGAGTTCGCCGCGCTGGCGCCCATCGGCATGTCGCCGGGCGCCGAGACCCTGCGCCGCGCCCTGGAGCAGCCGCTGCGCGTGGCCGGCTTCGATATCCACCCGACGCTGTCCATCGGCGCCGTGGAGGCCCCCGGCGGCGAGGAGGCCCCCGAGGCCACCGAACTGCTGCGCCGCGCCGAACTGGCGGTGGAAGCGGCCAAGAGCAACGGCCGCGGCGGCGCCGCCGCCTATGGCCGCAGCCTGGAGACTGACGGTCTCTCGCGCCTGGCGCTCGAAGGCGACCTGAAGGGCGCGCTGCGCCGCGGCGAGCTCTCGCCATTCTACCAGCCCATCGTGCGCCTCTCGACGGGCGCGCTGTCGGGCTTCGAGGCTCTGGTCCGCTGGCGCCACCCGCGCCGCGGCCTGCTGATGCCTGAGCAGTTCCTGCCGCTCTGCGACGAGATGGGCCTGATGCCCGAGCTGGGCGCCATGATGATGCGCGAGGCGGCCAAGCAGCTGGGCGCCTGGCGCAAGCGCCACCGGGCCGCCGGCGAGCTGACCGTGGCCGTGAACCTCTCCACCGGCGAGCTGGAGCGCCCCGACCTGGTGTCGGACGTCGAGCAGATCCGCCACGAGGCCGACCTGCCCCCGGGCGCGCTGAAGCTGGAAGTCACCGAAAGCGACGTCATGCGCGACCCCGACAAGGCCGCGATCATCCTGCGCAACCTGCGCTCGGCCGGCGCGGCCCTGGCGCTGGACGATTTCGGCACCGGCTTCTCGTCCTTGAGCTACCTGACCCGCCTGCCGTTCGACACGCTGAAGATCGACCGCTACTTCGTGCGCACCATGGCCACCAACGAGGGCTCGGCGAAGATCGTCTCGTCGGTCGTGAAGCTGGGCCAGGACCTGGACATGGAAGTGGTGGCCGAGGGCGTCGAGAACGCCGGCATGGCGCGCCACCTGCTGTCGCTGGGCTGTGACTACGGCCAGGGCTTCGGCTATGCGCCGGCCCTGTCGGCCCAGGAGGCCGAGGTCTACCTCAACGAAAGCTACGTGGACGGCGCGGCGCCGGTGAAGGCGCGGGGCTAGGCTCCGGCGGCGGCCACACGGGCGACCCACGCACGGGTGGCGTGGCAGGTTTCCATCGCACGCCTGTATCCGTCCCGGCCGCTGGTGCGGGCGACATAGGCCAGTTCCGCCTCGCCCAGGGCGAAGCCGACGGTCCGCTGGGCGAACTGCAGCGCGTAGGTCACCGAGATGTCGGCCGCGGTGAAGGCCTCGCCGGCCATGTAGGGCGAGCGCGCCAGCTGCTGCGTCACCAGTCGCAGGCGGCTTACGAAGACGTGGAGAGCCTGGCGGGCGCTCCAGTTGTCCCGCTGATCCTCTGGTGCGAGGTTGCGGGCGCCCTGGACATAGTACATCGAGCCCGCGAGGCCGGCCTCGCCGAGGTGCAGGAATTGCTGATAGGCGGGGAAGGCCGGATCGTCCGGCGCGGGCGCCAGCGGCGTCGGGCCGTGGCGGGCCATCAGGTACTCCATGATCGCGATGGACTCGACCATGACAACGTCGCCGTCCTGGAGCGCCGGGATGAAGCCGCCGGGATTGATGGCCAGGAACTCGGGGTCGTTCTCGACGCCGACCAGCAGGTCGACGTCGCGCAGGCGATAGGGGAGGCCCATCTCCTCCAGCAGCCAGACGACCCGGAACCCTCTGCCCTCGCCGAAGACGGTGATCATGTTCGTGAGACCCCTCGTCGCTCTCGGGGCATTCATTGCCGGACTGATTCGAAAATGCAACCGGTTTGGAGTCGGAACTAGGCCCGCCCGGCCTCGGCGCTCAGGAACTTGGGGTCGATGCCCAGCTTCCCCAGGGCCCGCTTCCACTTGGTGTCGTAGTCGTCGTCGAACACCAGGGCCTCGTCGGCCGCCACGGTCAGCCAGACGTTGTCGCGGATCTCGCGCTCGAGCTGCCCCGCGCCCCAACCGGCGTAGCCCAGGGCCAGGATGGCGCGGCGCGGATGCGCCTCGCGCCCGCCCATGGCCTCCAGCACTTCGCGGGTGGTGGTGAGCGCCAGGCCGCCGTCGACCCCCAGGCTGTGCTCGGCGTGATAGTCGTCGGTGTGGAGCACGAAGCCGCGCTCCATCTCGACCGGGCCGCCCAGCAGGACGGGGTCTTCGTCCATCGGCTCCTTCGTCTTGACCTCCAGGCGCTCCAGGAGGTCGGGCACGGTCAGGCCCTCGATCGGCCGATTCACGGCGACACCCATGGCGTGGTTCTGGTCGTGCGCGCAGACGAGGATCAGCGACCGCTCGAAGCGGGGATCGTCGATCCCCGGCATGGCGATGAGCATCTGCCCGGAGAGGTAGCCGCCTTCCATCCTCGACAGGATTCGGTGGGATCGTGGCGACTTCAAGGGGCAGAGACGACGGAGGCGAGAAATCCTCGTTACCGAACCCCCCGCTTCTCGTTTATCAGGCGTTCCTGACCCGGACGAGGAGACCTCCGATGACGATCAAAGTGGGCGACAAGCTTCCGAACGTGACCCTGACCCAGGCGACGGCCGAGGGGCCGAAGCCGGTCCAGACCGAGGACTTCTTCAAGGGCAAGACCGTCGCCCTGTTCGCCGTGCCGGGGGCCTTCACCCCGACCTGCTCGGCCAAGCACCTGCCGGGCTTCAAGCAGCACGGGGCCGACCTGAAGGCCAAGGGCGTGGACGAGATCGCCTGCATCTCGGTCAACGACGCCTTCGTCATGCGCGCCTGGGGCGAGGATCAAGCCGTGGGCGAGGACATCGTCATGCTGGCCGACGGCAACGGCGCGTTCACGGACGCCGTGGGCCTGGCGATGGACGGCTCGCGCTTCGGCATGGGCAAGCGCTCGCAGCGCTACTCCATGATCGTGAAGGACGGCGTGGTGACCGAGCTGAACGTCGAGGCGCCGGGCGAGTTCAAGGTCTCGGCCGCCGACTACATGCTGGCCCAACTCTAGGGCGCGGCAGGCACGCGGATCGTCAGGGACGGCTCCACGCTGTCCCCGATGGTCCGTCGCCCCTCGCACGAAATCGCTTGTCCGGCCGCGTCGGATGGGCGTGTCTTTCGCGCGTAAGCGATTTTGTCGGTGCGCGTGGCGTCTCCAGAGGCCTCCGTGCGGCGGAAAGCGGGGGCCGGGGTGAAGGCGAGCGTCGCCATCGTCGAGGACGATCCGATCGTCGCCGCCCATGTGGGGCGGGGCGTGGACGCGCATGAGGCGCTGTCGCTGGCCGCCACGGCCGGCGCGCTCTCGGAGGCGCGGGCGCTGCTGGACCGTGACGTCGACCTCTTCATCCTGGACCTGGGCCTGCCGGACGGCAGCGGGATCGAGCTGATCGAGGAGATCCGCGCCCGGGAGGGCCGCCAGCCGAAGATCCTGGTGTTGTCGGTGCTGGGCGACCAGGAGACGGTGCTGGCCGCGGTGCTGGCCGGGGCGGACGGCTACCTGCTGAAGGACCTCGACTGCCTGGACATCGGGCAGCAGGCCGCCGACGCGCTGACCGGCGGCGCCCCGCTGTCGCCCAGCATCGCCGCATATGTGCTGCGCCACCTGCGACGGCAGGAGGGCCGCGCACGGCGCGACGACGCCGACCCGATCCTCTCGCCGCGCGAGGTCGAGCTGCTGCAGCTCCTGGCGCGCGGCTACAGCAACAAGCAGGCGGCCGAGGCCTTCGGGATCTCGCCGCACACCATCGGCGACCATGTGAAGTCGATCTATCGCAAGCTGGAGGTGAGCAGCCGGGGCGAGGCGATGGTGCAGGCCTTCCGCAGCGGGCTCATCCACCTGTGACGGCGACGATGCGGCCCGGGTGGCGGCGCGGGCTGGCCATCGTCCTGGGCGCGCAGCTGCTGTTCTGGAGCATCTACGGCTTGGTCGTGTTCGGCCTGCGCCAGGTCGGAACCTTCGAGGCCTATCGCCTGCCGGCGGCCGCTGCGTCGCTGCCCGCGACGCCGGGCCAGGCGGGCGCCTATGTCGCCGAACTGTCCGGCTCCGCGATCCTGCGCATCCCCGGATGGCAGCCGGTGGCGGTGTCGCCGGGCCAGGCGAGCCTCCTCTCGCGCGCCGGAGCGGGTGCGGCGGGCGGAGCCGCGCTGACCTGCCTCGACGGCCCCTGCGCTGGGCGTCCGGTGGCGTATGCCGGGCCCATCTCGGCCATGCGCCGGGCCGCCGCGGTGGAGCGTTTCCAGCGCTTCGACATGGTCTGGCTGGCCGTCGCCCAGGCGATGATCCTGGGCATCGCGCTGCTGGTGCTGCTGCCGGTCAACCGCAACTCGCGTCTGCAGGCCGCCACCGGGGTGTTCATGCTCCTGGTGGGCGCCGACGCCTGGCTCACGACCTTCGGAGCGGCCACCCTGCCGTTCACCGGCTTCCCCCTGCTGCGCTACGGCGTCGAGTACCTGATGCTGGCCGCGGCGGGCGTCTCGGTGAACGCCTTCGCCGGCTGGCGGCCGCGCGAAGCGGCGGCGGCCGGGGCGGCCTTTGCCGTGGCCTTCGTGGCCCTGGTGGGGACGCTGCTATCCGGCGGCAGGTTCGACGTCGTGACGTCCTGGCTCGACGCGATCGCCATGGCCCTGCTCACGGCCTACGGCGCCGTCGCCCTGCTGCGGATGGCGCGTACGGCGCCAGGGCCGGCGATCAGGGTGCTGGCGCTGCTGCTGGTCGGCCTGGCGTCGATCGTGTTCGACCTGTTCCTGTTTCCGCCGCCGTCCCGCTTCGTGCTCCAGGCCTCGGTGCTGGCGCCGCCGCTGACCACGTTCGGCGTCCTGTTCGAGATCGCGCTGCAGGGGCGGCAGCTCAACCGGGAGGCCGAGGAGGCGCGCAGCGACCTGGAGCGGCAGGTGCTGGAGCAGGACGCCAGCCTGCTGCGCTCGTCACAGCTGCTGCGCCACCAGGAACGGCTGATCGCGGTGGACGCCGAGCGCCAGCGGCTGCTGCGCGACATGCACGACGGGGTAGGCGGGGTGCTGACCCACCTCTTGCTGGACCTGCGGGGCAAGCGTCTCAGCCCGGAGGACATCGAGCAGGGCCTGCAGGCGGCGGTCGACGACCTGCGCAACATGGCGAGCGCCATCGACGCGGGGAACGAACCGGTCGACGAGGCCCTGGCTATGTTCCGCGAGCGACTGGCGGGGCGCCTCGCGCGGTCGGGCGTCGCGTTCGACTACCGCTGCACGCTGCCGGTCCCGGCGCCCAGCCTGGATGCGCGTCGCCTGCTCAGCCTTTACCGGCTCCTGCAGGAAGGCGTCGCCAACAGCCTGCGCCATGCCGCTCCGTCGCGGATCGAGCTGGCGGCGGAGGCGGGCGAGGGCGGCGCGATCCGCATCGGCCTCACGGACGACGGCTCGGGGTTCGAACCCGATGCCGCCGCCGGCTCGCCGGGCGAAGGGCGGGGACTCGCCAACATGCGCCGCCGCGCGGTCCAACTGGGTGGCGAGCTCGCCATCGACAGCGCGCCGGGGAAGGGCGCGCGGCTGGTCCTGACGATCCCGACGGCGCCGCCGGCGGGCCGGAAATCGCGGATTTCGGCGACTTAGCCGCCCCCGATCCCCGGAACGCGGGATTGTCGCCCGCGCCCCGCCGACAAAGCATGAGGCCAGGATCTGTCCGGGCAGGCGCGGCCTGCCGCAGTGGCGTGTGTGGGAGTGCCGTTTCGATGAACAAGCTTGCCAGTCTTTGCGCCGGTCTCGGCGCGGCCACGGCCCTGGCCGCACCCGCCCATGCCGTGGACTTCGTCCTGGACTCGCACATGGGCGACGCCTGGACCTACACCCTGGTCTACGACCCGTACGACAACATGAGCTTCGCGGAGAACGGCTTCCACGCCACCATCACCCTGACCGGGCTGTACGGCGTGACCGCCGTCAGCGGCCCGACCAGCACGGATTTCCCGCACCCGATCGCCAACGTCAATCAACAGGCCTGGGTCGGGTCCATCCTGGACGGCGGCTCGACGGTGGTCTTCACCATGCCGCTCGAACAACAGTCCGGCACGGGCAACTACTCGACCGAGAAGCACGTCTACGGCTTCACCCTGATCGCGCCCGGCGCGGTGGAAGGCCAGGCTGCGCTGGCCACCAACGGCTTCTACTACGGCCTCTATCCCAACGACGGGGTGAACCACTCCCTCGACCCGGTCAACGACCGCGATGTCGCCAAGGCCGTCGCCGGCCCCGTGGCTGCGTCGGTCCCAGAGCCCGCGACGTGGGCGATGATGATTCTGGGCCTCGGGGCCGCCGGCGGGATGATGCGCCGCCGCCGCGCCGCCTTCGCCTGACCCCAATCCACAGTCCGAGAGATGAAGCGATGATGAAGCGCCTCCTGCCGTTCGCGGCCGCAATCAGCCTGGCGGGCGCCGCCCAGGCCGACACCTTCCACGTGACGTTCGAAGCCCCGGGCGTCCAGAATTCGACGGCGGCCTTCAGCTCGATGGGCGTCGAGACCTTCGACGGGGTCGCCCCGGGCGGCGGCCAGTCGTTCTCCACCGACTTCGGCTCGGGCGGAGTGATCAGCGGCAGCTATTCCGGCGTCGATGTGCTGGGCGCGGACCAGTACGGCGGCGCGGGCGGGACGGGCAATTTCGCCAGCAGCTTCAGCGGCTATTCGCTGGGCCTGAGCACGACCGACCCGGCCGGGATCAACTACTTCGGATTCTGGCTGTCGGCGCTGGACAGCGGCAACACCGTGACGTTCTCGCGGGCGGGGACCGCCCTGTTCAGCTTCACCCCGGTCGACGTGCTGGCGCTCGTCGGCGGCAATCCGGCCTACTTCGGCAATCCCGACCTGGGCGGGGCCAACGGCAGCCAACCGTACGTCTTCCTGAACTTCTTCGACACCGACGGCGTGTTCGACACGGTGACCTTCTCGGAGACCCTCGCCAACGCCGGCTACGAGTCGGACAACCACACGGTGGGCTTCTTCACGGAAGAGAGCGGCACGCCGGTGCCCGAACCCGCCACCTGGGCCATGATGATCCTGGGCTTCGGCGCGGTGGGCGCGATGACCCGTCGCCGGCGCGCGGCGCTGGCCTAGCCCTTCGGGAAGCGCCGGCTCACGAACTTCGAGCCGGCCTCGCCGAAGCGCCAGGGCACGTCGACGGCCTTGGTGATGCCGATGCGGGGGCCGACGACCAGGCCCTTCGCCGGCCCCGGCCGCAGCTCGAACGGCGGGCGGTCCAGCGCGAAGCCGTTCTGGTCGCGGGTGACCGCCAGCGCTTGGCAGAGCTTGCCCGGCCCGGAGCACAGCGCGCGCGGATCGCCCAGGCCGCGCCGCTCGGCCATGACGTCCAGCCGCGCCGTCGGCTCCAGCGCCCGGATCAGCACCGCGCCGCCCGGCGCCTCGGCCCAGCAGACGAAGTTCATGCACCAGTGGATGCCGTAAGAGCGGTAGACGTAGAGCGTCCCCGTCGGCCCGAACATCACCTCGTTGCGCGGCGTGGGGCCCGAATAGCTGTGCGAGGCGGGGTCCTCGTGGTGGTAGGCCTCGGTCTCGACGATGCGGCCGCCCACGCCGTCCACGAACACCGACCAGCCGATCAGGTCGGCGGCGACCTGCGCGGGGTGGCGGTCCCAGAAGCCTTGACGCTCGGCGTTCGAAAGTCCGGAATGGCGGCCAACGATAGAACTCATCCTGGGAGGATGCGTCATGGCTTACGTCGAAGGCCAGACCGTTCACGACGCCGACAGCCACATCATGGAGCTGCCGGGGACGATCAACCGGTACCTGGACCCGAAGTTCCGCGGCGCGTTCGTCGAGAAGACGGGCCGCAAGGATGTGCTGCCCGAGTGGTTCGCCAAGGCGGCCGAGAAGGCGAAGGACCCCGAGTTCCGCGCCGGCGCCGAGGCCAACATCCTGCTGCGCAAGAACTACGAGGCGCTGGGGGCCTTCGAGGCGAACGACCGCCCGGCGACGCTGGACTACCTGGGCTTCACGAGCCAGCTGGTGTTCACGACGGCCTGCCTGTCCAACTTCGGACTGGAGCAGATGGGCGAGGTGGAGCTGGCCGCCGAAGCCGCCCGCGCCCACAACCGGATGATGGCCGAGTTCTGCGGCGTGGACCGGCGGCTGCTGGCCACGGGCTATGTGCCGCTGATCGACCGGGCACGGGCGCCGGCGATCGCACGCGAGGCGCTGGAACTGGGCTGCAAGGCTCTGGTGATCCCGTCGCGCCATCCGCCGGGCTTCTCGCCCAGCCATCGCGAGCTGGACCCGCTGTGGGCGCTGGCCCAGGACGCGGGCGTGCCGATCCTCTTCCATGTCGGCGGGGAGGAGAAGATGCACAAGGACTACCTGGAGAACGGCCTGCCGTTCGTGAAGGACTTCCACGGCGGCGACGAGAACTTCACCTCGCTGACCTTCATGGCGATCCCGCTCAGCGTCTGGCAGACCCTGTCGGTGCTGGTGATCGACGGGGTCTTCGACCGCTTCCCGCGCCTGAAGTGGGGCGCGATCGAACTGGGGGCGTCGTGGCTGCCCAGCCTGATGAAGTTCCTGGACAGCGGCTGTGCGGCCTTCGGGCGCGAGGAGCGGCTGCAGGGGCTGTCGGACACGCCCAGCAACATCCTGCGCCGCCAGCTGCGCGTGACGCCCTATCCGCACGAGGACGTGGCCTGGATCATGGCCAATTCCGGCCAGGAGATGGTGCTGTTCTCGTCCGACTTCCCGCACGTGGAGGGCGGCCGCAACCCGCTGAAGCGGTTCAACGACAGCTTGGCGGGCGTGGACGCCGCGGCGAAACGGGCCTTCTATCGGGACAACTTCATCGACCTGATGGGGAAGGGCCTGGATCCTGCGCTCCACGACTCGCCGTCCCTCGCCGCCGCCTGAAGTCCAGGAGCTCAGATGGCGTGATCCGCCGCTGGCCGACGTACGGACGCCTCGCGGGCGGCTGAGGCTGAGCTTCAGCGTGGGCTCGGGGCTGACGCGGCGGCCGGGCGATCCGAAGGGGCGCGTCTGGGGCCTGGGCGACCGTGGCCCCAACCTGAAGATCAGGACCGCGATGGAGCTGTACGGCCTGGACCACCTGGCGCCGTTGGCCGCGCGGGCGGGGGCCAAGGTGCTGCCCCTGCCCGATTTCCAGCCGTGCCTGGCCGAGCTGGAGGTGGGCCGGCGGCGCGTGCGGCTGCTGCGGGTCGTGCCGTTGGCCGATCCCGCCGGCCCGCTGACCGGCCGTGCGCCGGCCGGGAGCGCGGAGGCCGAGATGGAGCCGATCTTCGATCTCAAGGGCCATGTGCTGCCGAACGACCCTCTGGGCGTCGATCCGGAAGGCGTGGGCGCGCTGGCGGACGGCGGGTTCTGGGTCAGCGAGGAGTACGGCCCGTCGCTGCTGCAGGTCGACGCCGAGGGGGTGGTGCGCCGGCGCTGGACGCCGCCGGGACGCGAGACGCCCGGCGCGCTGCCCGTGCTCCCGGCCGCGGCCCTGCGACGCCGGCTGAACCGCGGTTTCGAGGGCCTGGCGGTGAGTGGAGACGAGCGCTGGCTCTATGTGGTCTTTCAGAGCGCCCTGATCGGCGAGCCGCGTGACCGCACGGCGATCTGGAAGCTGGACGCCGCGACCGGCGCGCTGGCCGGCGCCTACGACTATCCCTTCGATCCGCCGGAGAGCTTCACGGCCGACGCGGAGGCGGGCGAGGTGACGTCGGCGGACCTGAAGGTCTGCGAGCTCGTATGGACCGGGCCCGACCGGCTGCTGGTCCTGGAGCGGATCCGGTTCAGCGCCCGGATCTACAGCGTCGACGTCTCGAAGCCCGGCCTGCTCGAGAAGCACCCGGCGTTCAGCACCGACGACCATCCCGAAGTGGCGCCCGACCTCGAGGGCATGGCGCTGATGTCGGACCGCGAGCTGTTGATCGCCACGGACAACGACTTCGGGACCGAGGGCCAGGAGACACGGTTCTATCGGCTGAGGTTCGAGCGGCCCCTGTAGCCTTGCTCCCGGGCGGCGCGCGGCCGACAACGGGGCCATGAAGTCCTGCGGAACCTGCGGCATGTGCTGCAAGCTGATGGCGATCCCCGCGCTGGAGAAGCCGGCCAACAGCTGGTGCCCGAGGTACGTGATGAAGAAGGGCTGCGGCGACTACCAGGGCCGGCCGCAGGCCTGCCGCGCGTTCGAGTGCCTGTACCTGACCGCCGACGGCCTGCCCGACGCGTGGCGGCCGGACAAGGCGAAGTTCATGATCTGGTCGGGCCGCGAGGGGCGCAGGCTGATCGTCGACGTCGACCCGGCGAATCCCATGGCCTGGCGCCAGCCGCCCTACTACGCCCAGATCAAGGCCTGGTCCGACCGGCGCCATCCCGAGCCGTTCGAGGTGGCTGTGCGGGTGAACGGGCGGCTGACGATCGTCTTCCCGGAGGCGGACATCGAGCTGGGACCCGAGCAGGCTCTGCCCATCGAGTCCGGCTACGACGCGGGCAACCGGCCGTTCGCACGGTACGTCACGCGCTGAGGCTTGTTCGGTCTTCGCCAGCGCGCGGGGCGGCCATGGCGCGGACGATCGCGCCCAGCAGGTCCTGGAGCTGGATCGGCTTGGCGGCGTGCTCGGTGAAGCCCTGGTCGAGGTAGCGTTGGCGGCCGCCCGAGGTGACGTCGGCGGTGAGCGCGATGACCGGGACGGTCTGGTTGGGACCGGGCGCGCAGCGCAGCGCCTCCAGCACGTCGACGCCGGTCAGGCCGGGCATCTGGATGTCGGTGAGCACGAGGTCGAACGACTCTTCGCCCAGCGCCCGCAGGGCCTCGGCGCCCGAGCCGGCCTTGGCGACCGTGTGGCCCAGGCTGGTGAGGAGCTGGTCCAGGACCAGCAGGTTCACGGCGTTGTCGTCCACGGCCAGCACGCGCAGGGTCTCGATGGCCACCATCTGGGGCTCGTTGGTGTCGGCCCAAGCGGCGGGCACGGCGTCCTGGACGACGTCCAGCGGCACTTCCAGGTGGAAGGTGGAGCCGGCGCCCAGCTCGCTCTCGACCCAGACCCGGCCGCCCATCAGTTCGACCAGCTGCTTGACGATGGCCAGGCCCAGGCCCGTGCCGCCGAACCGGCGCGCCTCGGACTCGTCGGCCTGGGAGAACCGGTCGAAGAGCTGGGGCAGGTGCTGTTCGGCGATGCCGGCGCCGGTGTCCACGACGGCCAGGTGGAGCTGGACGGTGTCGTCGTCCCAGGAGGCCGCTTCGGCCACGACGCGGACCGAGCCCTCGTCGGTGAACTTCAGCGCGTTGCCCACCAGGTTGAACATCACCTGGCGCAGGCGCAGGGCGTCGACATAGACGGCCTGGGGCACACCCGGCGCCATCTGCAGCTCCAACGCCACGCCGCGCTCCTCGGCCCGTGGGGCCCAGAAGGCCACGAGGCGTTCGAGGAAGGCGGGCAGGTCCTCGGCCGAGGGCACGATCTCCAGCTTGCCTGCGTCGATCTTGGAGACGTCCAGGATGTCGTTGAGGATCGAGAGCAGGTACTCGCCGCTGTCGATCAGCACGTCCAGGCGCTCGGCCTGCACGGGATCGGTCTCGTCGCGCTTCATCAACTGGGCCATGCCCAGGACGCCGTTCATCGGCGTGCGGATCTCGTGGCTCATGGTGGCGAGGAAGTTGGACTTCGCGCGGTTGGCCGTGCGCGCGGCCTCGCGGGCCTCGTCGGCCGCGGCGCGCTCGGCCAGCGCCTGGTCGCGGGCGGCCGCGAGCTCGTCGACCATGTCGATGTTCTGCACGAAGGCGTCGTGCCAGGCGCCGATGGCGCGGATGGTGCTTTCGGAGATCATCGCCAGCAGGACCACGAGCACCAGGAAGCCGGTCATCAGGGCGGCGGCGACCTGGGCGTCGAAGCGCAGGAAGATCATCAGCACGGCCTGGACTACGATGGGTCCGGCCAGCGACCAGAAGACGGTGCGCGACAGCGAGCCCGCGCCCATGGCGACGATCAGCAGCGCGCCGAGCTGGATGACGTAGAACAGGTGCTCGGGCAGGCCGCCCTGCCAGGCCATGGCGCAGGTGGGGGCGGTGTAGACGCAGACGCGCGCCACGCAGAGCAGGCCGAGCTTGCGGAAGCCCTTCCTCTCGTCGGCGTCGAAGCTCGCGAGCAGCCAACGGCGGATCAGCGCCTGCTGCACGATGTCGATGGCGCCGGACCCGGCGAAGAAGATGGCGGCCAGGATGGGGTGGCCGAGCATCCAGACGCCCGCAGCAGCCACCGCGTTGAAGATGAAGTGGATCCAGATCGGAAGCCGGAGGCCGCCGACGGACAGCTGGTAGGCCGTGAGTCTGGCGTCGACGATGGCGCCCGCCACCGTCGGCGTGCCGGACGCACCCTTGGCCTTGAACATCACGCTACCCCTTTCGGCGGACGGTAGTTCCCAAAGGTAAACCGTCCGAGAATCGGCGAACGCGGTATTTCAACCGGGGATTGTGAAGATTGTCCTATCCCGCGAGGGCTGTTGCGCGGGTGGCGGCGAGGTCGTCGGCGCCGTTCTCGGCGATGGCGTCGGCGAGCCCGGGGGCGAGGCTCAGCACCTGGCTGGCGTAGAGCCGGGCCAGGGCGCCCTTGCCGGCGAGCCACGGGTCATCCGAGCCGGCGGCGGCCAGGGCCTGGCGGCCGAGAATCCAGCCGCCCACCACGTCGCCGGCCAGCTTCAGGAACGGTGTCGCCGAGGCGAGGGCAGCGGTGTTGTCGGCGGCGAGCAGGCCGTCCGTGGCCCGCTCCAGCGCCGCGACGCCAGCGGCTAGGCGGCGGCCGACGCCGGCCAGCTCGGCGACTTCGGTCAGCATCTCGGCGGTCAGCGCGATCTCGCTGCACAACGCCCGCAGGGTCGCGCCTCCGTTCAGGCGCACCTTCCGGCCCACGAGGTCCATGGCCTGGATGCCGTTGGTGCCCTCGTAGATCGGCGCGATGCGCGCGTCGCGATAGTGCTGGGCCGCGCCGGTCTCCTCGATGAAGCCCATGCCGCCGTGGATCTGCACGCCCAGCGAGGCGGTCTCGACGCCGATGTCGGTCGACCAGGCCTTGGCGATGGGGGTCAGGAGCTCCTGGCGGGCCCTGGCGGCGGCGCGCTCCTCCTCGGTGTCGGCCAGGCGGCCGAGGTCGGACAGGACACCGGTGGTCAGGCAGATGCCGCGCGCGGCCTCGATCTTGGCCTTCATCAGCATCAGCGATCGGCGCACGTCGGGGTGGCCGTAGATCATGCCGTCGGCGTCGTCGAAGGCCGGGCGGCCCTGCTTGCGCTCCTGGCTGAAGCCCAGCGCCTGCTGGAACGCGCGTTCGGCGATGGCTACGCCCTGGACGCCCACCTGCAGGCGGGCGGCGTTCATCATGACGAACATATGCGCCAGGCCCTGGCCCAGCTCGCCGACCAGTTCGGCCTCGGCGTCCTCATAGATCATCACGCAGGTGGGCGAGCCGTGGATGCCCAGCTTGTGCTCGATGGACGCGGGCCGGAAGCTGTTGCGCGGGCCCAGCGAACCGTCGTCCTTCACCTCGAACTTGTTGGCCAGGAACAGACTGATGCCCTTCACGCCGGGCGGCGCGTCGGGGGTGCGGGCGATGATCAGGTGGCAGATGTTGTCGGCGGCGTCGTGGTCGCCCCAGGTGATGAAGATCTTCTGGCCGGACAGCAGGTAGCCGCCCTTGCCGTCGGGCCTGGCGATGCTGGTCAGCGCGGCGAGGTCCGAGCCGGCCTGCGGCTCGGTCAGGCACATGGCGCCGGTCCATTCGCCCGAGACCAGCTTGGGCAGGACCAGGCGCTTCTGGCGCTCGGTGCCATGCAGGGCCAGGGCCTCGATGGCGCCCTGGGTCAGCATCGGGCAGAGGCCGAAGGCCATGTTGGCGGCGTGGACCATCTCGAAGACGGCCAGCTCCATGGCCTTCGACAGGCCCTGGCCGCCGTGCGCCGGATCGGCCGACAGCGAGTTCCAGCCCTGCTCGACGAAGTGGCGATAGGCGTCGGCGAAGCCGGGGGCGGCAGTGACCGCGCCGTTCTCGTAGCGCGCGCCTTCCAGGTCGCCCTTGCGGTTCAGGGGCGCCAGCTCGTTGTCGGCGAAGGCGCCGGCGGCCTCCAGCACGGCCTGCACCGTCTCGTCGTCCAGCTCGGGATAGGCGCGCCGCATCAGCTCGGGATGGCCGACGGTCTTGAGCGCGAACGCCAGGTCGCGGACGGGAGCGCGGAAGGTCATGCGGGCGGCCTCTCAATATAGCTGCGCCGCGTTCTAGTGCGCGGTCTGCGGCCCTGCGAACATTTTTGTGCGGGCCGTTCGAACCGATCGGCGGCGAGGCGGCATCAACAACCTGAGCGGTCGCCGGTCCCACGGCCGCGCGATGGGGGTTATCATCGTGCCCTGGGATCGATGGAGCTCTCCGAATGCCGCGTCGTGTCCTGTTCGCCTTGGCCGTCACCCTGCTCGCCTCCGGCGCGGCGGCGGCCGATCCCCGGACCCGCGATCCGGCCAAGGTCCCGGCGGGCAGCTACGAGCTGGATCCCCGACACGCGAGCCTGCTGGTGAAGGTGCCGCACATGGGCGGCTTCTCGCGCTACACCATGCGGTTCCGGACGCTGAGTGGCGCGTTCACCTACGATCCCGCCAACTGGCAGGCGACGAAGGTGGCGATCACCGTCGACCCCAAGTCGATCGACACGGAGGACAGCATCTTCAACAAGACCGTCGCCGGCTACTTCGAGCCCGAGAAGTACCCGATCATCACCTTCAGCTCGAACAGCCTGACGACCGGCGAGGACGGCAAGGGCCAGCTCGCCGGCGAGCTGACGTTGCATGGCGTGACCAAGCCTGTGACGCTGGACGTCGAGTTCAACGGCGTGGGGCCGGGTCTGCTGGGCGCGGGCACCCGTATGGGCTTCTCGGGCGTCGGGCGGATCAAGCGATCAGAGTTCGGGGTTACGGGCGGGCGCCCCTTCGCGGGCGACGAGGTCGACCTGGCCTTCGAAGTGGAGTTCGTGAAGAAGTGAGCCTGGCGTCAGAGGGGCGGCCCGCGCGCTACGCGGCCGTCGCCATCGCGCTGCACTGGACGATCGCGGTGCTGATCGTCCTGCAGATCGTGCTGGCGGGTCGGATGGAAGGCCGGACGCCCGAGGCGTTCGCCGTCTTCCAGCTCCACAAGTCCATCGGTATCACCGTGCTGCTGCTCAGCCTCACGCGGCTGGCCTGGCGGCTGATGCATACGCCGCCGCCAGAGCCCGCGGACCTGGCCGGATGGGAGCGGGGGCTGTCGGTCGCGGCGCATTGGGGCTTCTACGCGGTGATGATCCTGATGCCGGTGAGCGGCTGGATCATGGTCTCGACCAGCCGCATCGCCCTGCCGACCGTGCTGTTCGGGACCGTGCCCTGGCCGCACGTCCCGGGCCTGGCCGACCTGGCGCCGGCCGCGAAGGCGGCGTGGAACGGCGCGGCGAAGGATGCGCACCACCTGATCATCAAGGGCTTCTACGTGTTGATCGCCCTGCACGTGGCCGGGGCGCTGAAGCACCAGTGGCTGGACCGCGCCTCGCCCGTGCTGGCGCGCATGGCGCCGGGCGCGAAGCCGGGACGGCGGCTGGAGCCTTGGCTGGCGGCGGTCGCCGTCGCGCTGGTCGCCGTCGTGGCGTTCGGCCGGACCTACCAGCCGCCCCGCCCGGCGACGAGCGCGCCGCCGCCCCGGGCGGAGCCGGCGCCCGAGCCCGTGGCGGCCCCGACGGGGCCCGCGGTCGCGTCCGCGCCGACCGATGCCACGCCGCCCGGGCCGGTCCGCTGGGCCGTGCAGCGCGGCTCGACGCTGGCGTTCGAAACCGCCTGGAGCGGGCAGGCCATCGTGGGGCGGTTCGAGCGCTGGACGGCCGATATCGTCTTCAGCCCGGAGGCGCTGGACCGCTCGCACGTGAACGTCGTGATCGATGTGGCCTCGATCGACACGGGGGACGCCCAGCGCGACGCCTCGCTGCCGACCGGCGACTGGCTGGACGCGGGCGCGCACCCCAGGGCCACGTTCACGGCCGAGCGGTTCGAGCGGACCGGCGAGGGGCGGTTCGTCGCCCACGGGCGGCTGAACCTGCGCGGCGTCAGCAAGCCGCTGGACCTGCCGTTCCGGCTCAAGATCGACGGGGACAGGGCCGAGGTCCGCGGTGTAACGAGCCTCGACCGGACGGCCTTCGGCGTTGGACAGGGCGAGTGGACGAGCACCGATCAGATCCCGGCGCGGGTGAGCGTGAAGATCGCCCTGACCGCGCGGCGGATGTCGCCCGAGCCGCCGCCGCCCTGAGGGCCGGCGGCCTGGTGCTGATGCCCACCGAGACGGTCTACGGCCTGGCCGCCGACGCGGCGAACGCGCGAGCCGTGGCGGCCGTCTACGAGGCCAAGGGCCGGCCCAGCTTCAACCCGCTGATCGCCCATGTGGCGGACCTGGCCATGGCGCGGCGGATCGCGGTGTTCGACGCGCGCGCCGAGGCGCTGGCGGCGCGGTTCTGGCCGGGGCCGCTGACGCTGGTGCTGCCGGTGGCTGACACGCAGGCGGTCTGTGACCTGGCGCGGGCGGGGCTGGACACCGTGGCCGTCCGCGCGCCCGGCCATCCGCTGGCGCATGCTCTGATCGAGGCGGTGGGCGGACCGGTGGTGGCGCCCTCGGCCAACCGCTCGGGCCGGCCCAGCCCGACCACCTATGCCGACGCGGTGGAGGAGACCGGATCGGCGGCCGAGGCGGCGCTGGACGGCGGGCCCTGCGACATCGGCCTGGAGTCGACGGTCGTCGCGCTGCTGGACGCGGCGCGGCTGCTGCGGCCGGGGGCGGTGACGCGGGCCGACATCGAGGCCGTCGTCGGACCGCTGGCCGAAGCCGAGGCGGACGCTCGGCGCTCGCCAGGGCGGCTCGCCCGGCACTACGCCCCAAATGCGCCGGTGCGGCTGGAGGCGATCGAGCCCCGACCTGGCGAGGCCTGGCTGTCGTTCGGACCGGATGCGCCCAGCCGCTGGAACCTCAGCCCCACCGGCGACCTGGCCGAAGCAGCGGCCAACCTCTTCGCCTACCTGCGGGGCGCGGACCGGACGAATCCGGCCGGCATCGCCGTGGCCCCCATCCCGCACGAGGGCCTGGGCGAAGCGATCAACGACCGGCTGAAACGCGCGGCGGGCTTTGTGGGCTAGGCGTCGAGGACTAGATTGAGGCCATGACCGCCCCCGTGCCCGCCGACGTGATCTCCCGCCTGAAGGCCGTGCTGGGGCCGGGCGGGTTCAGCGAGGACGCCGAGCGCATTGCGCCGAAGCTGGTGGAATGGCGCGACCGCTGGGTGGGGCAGACCTCGTTCCTCGCGCTGCCGAGGACGACGGCCGAGGTGGCCGCGGTGGTTGGGGTCTGCTTCGAGGCGGGCCAGCCGATCACCACGCAAGGTGGCAACACGGGTCTGGTCGGCGGCCAGATCCCGCAGGGCGAGATCCTGCTCTCCACCGAGCGCATGAAGGGTATCCGCGAGGTCGACGCCTTCGATGACGCGCTGACCGCCGAGGCGGGCGTGACCCTGGCCGAGGTGCACGCGGCGGCCGCCGAGGTGCGCCGGCGTTTCCCGCTCGGGCTGGCGTCGGAGGGCTCGGCCACCGTGGGCGGCGTGGTCTCCACCAACGCCGGCGGCACCCAGGTGCTGCGCTACGGCATGACCCGCAACCTGGTGCTGGGGCTGGAGGCCGTGCTGCCGACCGGCGAGGTCTGGAACGGGCTGAAGCGCCTGCGCAAGGACAACACCGGCTACGACCTGAAGCAGCTGCTGATCGGGGCCGAGGGGACGCTGGGCGTGGTGACTGCGGCGGCGCTGAAGCTCTATCCGGTGATGGCCTCGCGGGCCGTTGCGATGATCGGGCTGGGGAGCGCCGACGACGCCATCAGGCTGCTGGCGCGGGCCAAGGAGGAGACCGGCGGCGCGGTCGAGGCCTTCGAGCTGATGGGCCGTCTCGGGATCGACTTCGCGCTGCGCAACATCGCCGGGACGCGCGACCCGCTGAGCGAGCCGCACCCTTGGTACGTGCTGGCCGAGTTCTCGTCGGGCGAGCCGGGCTCGGCCGAGGCGGCCATGGAGCGGTTCCTGGCGGAGGGGCTGGAGGGCGGGCTGATCCGCGACGCGGTGGTCGCCCAGACCGAGACCCAGGCCAAGGCGCTGTGGGCCATCCGTGAGAACCAGTCCCCGGCCCAGAAGCCCGAGGGCGCGACGTGGAAGCACGACGTCTCGGTGCCAGTCAGCCAGGTGGCGGCGTTCCTGGCCGAGGCGACGGCGGCCATGCAGGCCTTCGCGCCTGGCGCGCGCATCGCCGCCTTCGGCCACGTGGGCGACGGCAACATCCACTACGACGTGCTGCGCGCCGACGGCGGTTCGGACGCCGAGCATTCGGCCCGGCGCGACCAGGGCTCGCGGATCGTCCATGACATCGTGGCGAGGATGGGCGGCTCGATAAGCGCGGAGCACGGCCTGGGCGCGATGAAGACCGCGGAGGGCGCTCGCTACAAGAGCGAGGTGGAGCTGGCCGCCCAGCGGGCGATCCGCCAGGCGCTGGACCCCAAGCGGATCCTGAACCCGCGAGTGCTGTTCTAGACCCTCGCGTCCAGCACCTGGCGCACCTTCAGGGCCACCTGCTCGATGGTGAAGGGCTTGGCGATGAAGGCGACGTCGGCGTCCAACATGCCGTTGTGGACAATGGCGTTGCGCGTGTAGCCAGTGGTGTAGAGCACCTTCAGGCCCGGCCGTTCGGCGCGCGCCTTGTCGGCCAGGCGGCGGCCGTCGAGGTCGGGCATGATCACGTCGGTGAACAGCAGGTCGACGCGGGGCTGCAGGGTCAGAACGGTCAGCGCCTGGGCGGCGTCGGAAGCCTGGACGACGGTGTAGCCGAGCTCGCGCAGGGCATCGACGCTGAAGTGCCGGACCCGCTCGTCGTCCTCCACCACCAGGATGATCTCGTCGGCGCTGCCGTGGGGAAGCTCGCCCACCGGCCGCGTCTGGCCCTCGCCAGCCTCCAGCTCGCCGGTGTTGCGGGGCAGGTAGATCTTGATGGTCGTGCCGACGCCGGGCTCGGAATAGATCTTCACGTGGCCGTGGCTCTGCTTGACGAAGCCGTGCACCTGGCTGAGCCCCAGGCCCGTGCCGCGGCCCACGCCCTTGGTGGTGTAGAACGGGTCGAAGGCGCGCTCAATCACCTCGGGCGGCATGCCCGTGCCGGTGTCGGTCACCGAGATCATCACGTACTGACCGGGCTCCACCTCGGTCTGGCTGGCGGCATAGGCGTCGTCCAGGTGGGCGTTCGAGGTTTCGATGGTCAGGCGGCCGCCGTCCGGCATGGCGTCGCGCGCGTTGACGCACAGGTTGACGATGGCGTTCTCGAGCTGGGCCGGGTCGGCGAAGGTGCGCCACAGGCCGCCGGCCAACACGGTCTCGACCCGGAGGTTCTCGCCGATGGTGCGGCGGAGCAGCTCGGACATGCCGCCCACCAGCTTGTTGACGTCCAGCACCCGTGGCTCCAGCGCCTGCTGGCGCGAGAAGGCCAATAGGCGGGCCGTGAGCTGGGCGGCGCGGCTCGCGCCTTCCAGCGCGCTGTCGATGCAGGCCTCGGCGCGGACGATGTCCTTGGTCAGCCGCCGCTTCGCCAGGTCCAGCGAGCCGATGACGATCGCCAGCATGTTGTTGAAGTCGTGCGCGATGCCGCCGGTGAGCTGGCCGATCGCCTGCATCTTCTGGAACTGGCGGACCTGGGCCTCGGCGGCCTCGCGGCTGGCGGCCTCGGCTTCCAGCCGGGTATTGGCGACCTGGAGGGACTCGGCCGCAGTCATGGCTTCCCGGAGCTTGCGGCGCGCGTTGACGACCGCGAAGGTCCCCAGCGCCAGGACGGCGAGGGTGCTGAGCAGGAAGCCCAGGCGCACCAGCAGCGTCTGGTTCCGGACCTGCGTGATGCGGATCGCCAGGAGGCGCTCCTCTTCCTGCTTCATCTCCAGCACGATGTCGCGCGCCGAGTCCATGTACCTGCGGCCCGCCTCAAGGCGCTCGGCCGGCACGGCCTGACCCGCTTGGTAGATCGCGAGGTTCTCGCTGAGGAGCTTGGCGCGGAGGTCCACCGCGGCCCGGAGGCGCTTGACGTTCTCGATCTGGCGGGGATTGTCCGCGGTGGCCTGGGCGAGTTCCGCGAGCTCGGGTTCGAGCCGCCGGACGGCTTCGCTGTAGGGCTCGAGGAAACCGGGCCGGCCGGCGAGCAGGAAGCCTCGCTGCCCCGCCTCGGCCTCGAGCAACTCGGTATGAAGGCTGCTCAGCCGGTTCTCGACCTCTAGGGTATGGCGGACCAGGCGTGTGGCGTCGGCCTGCTGTTCGTTGAACCACATCGAGCCAAGCAGGATCGCCGCCAGCACGGCGAAGCCGACGAGCAGGCCGGCCATGGCGCGATCGTTACGAACAGACCCCATTGTCCCTCATGACCGACGCTTGGGCACATAAGCAAGCGGAGTCGTAGCGATATCCTTGGCGCCGTGTTCAAGTCGCGGCAAAGGGTGGCGATGCTCATCGTCCTCTCGCCGGCCAAGGCGCTGAACTTCGACGCCCCGCCGCAGGCCGCACCGCTGACTCTGCCGCAGCTCACCGAGCACACGGCCGAGCTCTCGAAGACGACGAAGAAGCTCCGGGTGATCGACCTCAAGCGGATGATGGACCTCTCGGACAGCCTGGCGAAGCTGAACCGCGAGCGCTTCCAGGCCTTCGATCCGGAGAGCGAGGAGGGGCTGCAGGCGGCCTTCGCGTTCAACGGCGACGTCTACCTGGGCCTGAAGGCGCGCGAGCTGGACAAGAAGGCGTTGGCCTGGGCGCAGGAGCGGGTGCGGATCCTGTCGGGCCTCTATGGCGTGCTGCGGCCGCTGGACGCCATCCAGCCCTATCGCCTGGAGATGGGCGTGCGGATCAAGACCCGGCGCGGCCAGAGCCTCTACGACTTCTGGGGGACGCGAATATCGAACGCCCTGGACGAGGCGATCGCGGGCCACAAGGACCGCACGGTCGTGAACTGCGCCAGCGGCGAGTATTTCGGCGCCGTGGACCGGGCCGCGCTGAAGGCGCCGGTGCTGTCGTGCCGGTTCCTGGAGGAGAAGGACGGCGAGGCGAAGATCGTCTCGTTCTTCGCCAAGCGAGCTCGCGGCGCCATGGCCCGCTTCGCCATCGACAACCGGATCGAGAAGGCTGCCGACCTACGGGCGTTCGACGTGGACGGCTACCGGTTCCAGACCGCGCACTCGTCGGAAGAGGAGCTGGTGTTCTCGCGGCCGCAGCCGCCGCCCGTCACGCGAAGCAGGGCGGCTCAGGCCCCCGGCGCTCAGGCGTAGAGGCCGGCCGGCCCGCGCCAGCCGCGTTCGACCCTGAAGCGCCATGTGCGCTCGGCGCCCGGCAGCTCGCGCTCGTCCCAGGCGATCTCGGCCGTCCCCTGCAGCTGCAGCAGTTCGCCGTTGGCGAAATCGACGAACAGCAGGGCCGCGCGCGCGTCGAGCAGCAGATTTCCCAGGGTGTTGAAGTAGCGGTTGCCCCGATAGTCGGGGATGGTCAGCACGTCGCCGGCGATGCGGACGAAGCCCGGTGGGCCGCCGCGGTGCGAGATGTCCACGCCGCCGTTCTCCACGCCCTCACCGCTGGACGTGGCCACGAAGAACGTGTCCGCCGCGGCGATCTGTTTGCGGGCGCGGGCGTCCAGCCCCTCCAACGGCTCGGCGTCGATCGAAACCCGACGGTCGACCATCACGTGACGCGGATGGATGTACTGCGGGCAGTTGCCGAAGCTCTGGCGCACGCGGACCGTCAGGCCGGCTTCGCTCGCCTCGGTCACCACGCCGTTGGCGCGGTTGCGGCGTCGCGTGTCGGGCTGGATGCCGAGGAGCCCGATCGCCGCGCCGGGGACCAGCCGCCTACCGGCCGGGTCGGTGCTGCGCGCGGCCAGGGTCAGCGTCATCGGATCGGGGCTGGTCACGAAGCCCGGACGCCCGGTGAGCAGGGTCGCCATCGGCGCGCCGTCATCGTCCAGGGTTCCGGCGACCATGAACGGCAGCATGGCGAAGAACTCGCGGTGCTGGTCGGGCATGAAGCTGCGGATGCCCGCCCCGCCGGGCAGGTGCTCGACGCCCGACAGCGCCTGGGCGCGCCGCTCGCCGACATGCCAGGGGCCGAGGTCTTCCATGGTCACGCCGGAACCGCCGAGCGCGGCATGGGCGCCACGCCGGGCAGCGCCTCGAAGCGGGCGATCCAAGCGCGCACCGCGGGATAGGGCGCGAGGTCCACGCCGCCTTCGGGCGCGCAGGCCACGTACGGATAGCAGGCCACGTCCGCCAGGCTCGGCCGGTCGGCGGCCAGCCAATCGCGGCCGCTCAGCGTCGCGTCCATGAACCCGAGCAGGCGGGCCGCCACGGCGTGGGCGTCGGCCAGGTCGGTCTTCAGGCCGAACAGGTGGACGGCGCGGGCGTTCGCGGGGCCGAAGCGGATCTCGCCCGCCGAGATCGACAGCCAACGCTGAACGGCGGCGGCGCCGACGGCGTCTTCCGGCAGCCAGCGGCCCGCCGGGTCGTAGCGCTTGGCCAAGTAGACCAGGATGGCGTTGGAGTCGGCCAGCGCGAAGTCTCCGTCCTCCAGCACCGGGATCTGGCCCAGCGGGTTGAGGCGGCGGAAGGCCTCGGTGGCGCGCTCGTCGCGTCCGGCCTCCACCGTCTCGAACGGCAGGCCGAGCAGGCGCAGGAACAGTCCCACCTTGTGGACGTGGCCGGAGAGCGTGACGCCGTGCAGGCGGATCGTGTTCGTCATGGCCCTGAAAGTAGGCGTTGCGCCAAACGCTCAGAAGTCGGCTAGTTCGCAAGTCAGAATTGCACATGGCGGAAGAATGGATCGCCTCGACGAACTCGCCGTCTTCGTGGCCGTGCTGGAGACCGGCAGCCTCGCCGCCGCGGCGCGCCGGTTGCGGCGCTCACCGGCGGCGGTGACACGGACGCTCTCGGCGCTGGAGGCGCGCGTCGGCGCGCGGCTGGTGGAGCGGACCACGCGCCGGCTCGCGGTTACCGACGCCGGCCGGCGGCTGGCGGACGAGGCGCGGGCGGTGCTCGCAGCCTACGACTCGGCGATCGCCCACGAGGAGGCGGGCCCGCTGCGGGGCGCGGTCCGGGTCAGCGCGCCGCTGGTCTTCGGACGACGGCACGTGGCTCCGGTGGTGGCTGCGTTCCTGGACGCCCACCCGCAGGTGACTGCCGACCTGGTGCTGAATGACCGGAACCTGGACTTCGTGGAGGCCGGCCTGGACGTGGCCGTGCGGATCGGCGCCCTGGCCGACTCCAGCCTCGTCGTGCGCCGGGTGGGCGAGGTGCGCCGCGTCGTGGCGGCCTCGCCCGGCTACCTCGCGCGGCGGGGCGTGCCCGAGCGGCCGGGCGACCTGGCCGACCACGAGATCATCCACTCCAGCACCCAGCCCGGCCCGCCCGAGTGGCGGTTCGAAGGGCCGCGCGGGCCGATGACGGTGCGGCTGCGGCCACGGCTGATGATCAACGCCGTCGAGCCGGTGGTGGCCGCAGCGATCGAGGGGCGCGGGGTGACGCGGGTGTTCTCGTACCAGCTGGCCGACGAGCTGGCGGACGGCCGGCTGGTGCGGTTGCTGGCGGACCACGAGCCGGCGCCGATTCCGGTGCAACTGGTGACGGCGAGCGCCCGGCTGACGCCGCCACGGGTGCGGGCGTTCCTGGATTTCGCCGCGGCCGAGCTGTCTCGGCTGCCCGTGATCCGACCGGCCTGACCCCGTTTCCACGCTGGCGGCGGCGATTTCCACGCCGGGCGCCACGCCGGCTCACACGGGCGCGCGTCACTCCTGAGGGCCAAGGAGAACGCACATGACCGCCACGACCACTCTGGGCCGCCGCAGCTACCTGAACGGCGTGCCGATCCACCACGTCCGCGCCCTGATCGACAGCGTGCGCCGCCGCCCGGCGCGGGGCCTCACCCGCTGGCGCGTGGCCAACAGCTGGCGCAGCCGCCTGCGCAGCTGCGGGCAGGTGGATGTGTTCAGCGTGGGCGGCCAGATGGCGCGGCGGCCGTTCGCCATCGAGGTGGACCAGCCGTCGGAACTGGGCGGCACCGACAACTACGCCAATCCGCAGGAGTACCTGCTGGCGGCCCTCAACGCCTGCCTGACCTTCCGCTTCGCGACGCTGTGCGCGCTGGAGGGGCTGGAGATCCACCGGCTGGACGTGGCCACCGAGGGCGACATCGACCTGCGCGGCCTGCTGGGCGTCGATCCGTCCGTGGCGCCGGGCTATGCGGGGCTGACCACCACGGTCAGCGTGAAAGGCTCGGCGCCGGAGGCGGAATTCCAGCGAATCTTTCAGGCCATGCTCGCCACCTCGCCCACCCTGCACACCATCACCCAGCCGATCGCCGTCAGCCCGCGGCTGGTGGTGATGGGCTAGGTCTCCAGGAACAGCCGCAGTTCCTCGAAGAAGCGTGGCGTGGCGGGTTCGTCCTCGAGCAGCATGTGGTTCTGGCCCGGCAGCGCGACGAAGCGGGCGCCGGGGATCGCGGCGGCCAGCAGGCGGCCGGCCTCGATGGGCACCATGGCGTCGCCGCGCGAGTGCAGCACCAGCGTCGGAACCTTGATCTGCGGCAGCAGCTCACGCACGTCGAGCTGGCCGGCGGCCTCGAAATAGCGGGCGGCGCACTCGGCCGAGGTGCTGCGGCGCTGCAGCTCGTTGAAGGCGTCGGCCAGGTCCCGGGTCGCGCCGGGGATGAACAGCGAGGCGAAAAGCTGGCGGAAGGCCGGGTTCTCCTGCGCCCAGCCTCCGCGGATCAGGGTGGTCATCGCCTTGCGCTCCGCGATGCCCGCCGCGTCCCGGCGGCCGGCCGGGAAGGCGCCGTGCAGGACCAGGTGGGTCACCCGCTCGGGGTGGCGGACCGCGTAGGTGATCGCGCTGGCCGCGCCCTGCGACTGGCCGAGGATCGGGAAGCGGTCGAAGCCCGACGCCTCGATCACTGCCTCGAAGTCGGCGTACCACGCCTCCTGCCCCACCTCGCCGACGTCCCAGTCCGACAGGCCGTTGCCGCGGGCGTCGTAGCGGAGCAATTGGCGGCCGTCGGCGAGGCCGCGCAGGAAGTGCGCGAAGATCGGGCTCTCCCAGTCGTACTCCAGGTGGTTCATCCAGTTGGCGGACTTGACCAGCGGCGGGCCCTCGCCGGCCAGGGCGTAGGCGATGCGCACGCCGTCCGTCGTGCGGCAGAAGCGGATGTCCTGCCGCATCTCGACGAGGGGCGCCGGTGTCGGCGGGGCCGGAGCCGGCTGGGCGACGGTCGACTGGCGCGCCCGTTCCAGGCGCCGCGTCGGCCCGCCGAGATCGGCCAGCGCCTTCGCCGCGGCCGCGTACTGCGCCTCCGCCTCCTGGTGGCGTCCCAGGGCGTTCAGCCGCTCGATCAGCCGCGTCCAGGCGCTCTCCGCCCACGGATCGAGCCGCACCAGTTCGCGCGCATAGGGCAGGGCCCGCTCGGGGTCGGCCGCGTGCCGGTCGTCCAGGGTGTAAAGGATGTCGGCGTGCAGGCGGCGGGCCTCTTCCCGCGTCGCGGCGATCCACGACTGCAGCTCAGGGCTCTGCGGCAGGTCGAGGTCGGCGAGGAACGGGCCGGCGAACATCGCCGCCAGGCTCTCCAGGATCTGGGTGGCGGCGCCGTCCACGCCGTCGCGCAGGGTGGCGCGTACAGCCAGGAGGTCGACCTGGCCGGGCTCGAGGCGCACGCCGACCTGGTTCCGATCGGCTGTCACGACCGGCGCACCCTCGCGGTCGAGGATGGCCCGCAGCTTCGAGAGGCTCCAGCGCAGCGCGCCGCGCGGATCGTCGGGCACGTCCCAGAGCAGTTCGCACAGCCGCTGGCGCCGCTCGGGCCGGCCGGTGGCGGCGAGATAGGCCAGCAGCGCCCGGGTCTTGCGCGACGGCGGCAGGGGCGTCGGCGCGCCGTCCTGGCGCACCTCGAGCTCGCCCAAGAGCCGTATCGTCAGCATGCCGCCGGATTCCCCCCGGACCCAACCTAGCCTCAGGACTGACCTCGCGTCACCGTTTCCAACGACGGACCGCGGCGCCATGCTTCCCGGCAAGATCAAGGGAGGACGTCCGATGACCCTGCATACCCCGCTCTGCGACCTCCTGGGCGTGAAGCATCCGATCATGCTGGCCGGGATGGGCGGCGTGTCCTACGCCGAGCTGGCGGCGGCCGTGACCAACGCCGGCGGCTATGGCGTGCTGGGCATGGCGGGGCGCGGGCCGGACTTCATCCGCGAGCAGATGCGGCTGGTGCGCAAGCTGACCGACGGGCCGTTCGGCGTGGACCTGCTGGCGGCCTCGCCCGAGAGCCTGACCGCCTCGGTGGACGTGATCATCGAGGAGGGCGCCTCCAGCTTCGTGGCCGGCCTGGGTGTGCCGATGCCGATCCTGGAGAAGCTGAAGAACGCCGGCCTGAAGGTGATGGTGGTCTGCGGGGCGGTGAAGCATGCCGTGAAGGCCGAGCAGGCCGGCTGCGACGCGGTGATCTGCCAGGGCGGCGAGGGCGGCGGGCACACCGGCCTGGTCGGCACCATGCCGCTGGTGGCCCAGGCGGTGGAGGCCGTGAAGATCCCGGTGGTGGCCGCGGGCGGCCTCTATGACGGCCGCGGTCTGGCGGCGGCGCTGAGCCTGGGCGCGGTGGGCGTCTGGATGGGCACGCGCTTCATCGCCTCGGCCGAGGCGCACGCGGGCCAGATGTACCGCGACGTGATCGTCGAGGCCTCCGACGAGGACACGGTCCGCACCCGCAGCTACTCCGGCAAGCCGATGCGGGTGAAGAAGAACCCCTATGTCGAGGACTGGGAGAAGCGCCCGGCCGACATCCAGCCCTTCCCGCAGCAGGCCATGCTGTCGACGCGCGAGGGCGTGATGGGCGGCATCGGTGGGCAACTGGACGGCCTGGACATCGACCGCTCGTGCTTCGCCATGGGCCAATCGGCGGGCGGGGTGAAGGACGTGCTGCCGGCCGGCGAGATCGTGGCCCGCATCGTGCGCGAGGCCGAGGTGGCCATCGACCGCGTGGCGGCGATCCGCGGCCGGACGGCGGTTCCGGCCTAGGCGGCTTCCGCCAGGTAGGCGACGGGGTCGCGGACGAAGGTGCGCGCCTCGCCCAGGCAGCCCTGCCAGGCGGCGAGGTGGGTCAGCGCGGTCTCGCGGGTGTCGGACTTCACCAGCAGCGCCGCGTAGATCGCGTGCGGCTTGCCGGCCTTGTCCTGGTAGGCGCGGCAGAAGACCGAGGTCTGGTTAAAGCCGTTGATCTGGCTGAGGGTCGGCGCAGCGCCGTCCAGCAGGCTGTCGTAGAGCGCCGCCTGGCAGCTCCGGCCCTGCGGATTGCAGCCGGCGAACTGCAGCGAGAAGTTGGCTGCGGTCGAGGTGACGGTGACGAAGACGGCGTCCGCCTCCTTGCGGCTGGTCTGCACCTTGGCGCCGGCCGCGCCCAGGATGTCCATCAGGCTCTGCGGGTTCCGGGCGTCGTAGGGTTCGGCCGGGGCCGGCTTGGCGGCGGGCTTCGCGGGTGCGGCCTTGGCGGCGGGGGCCTTGGCGGGCGCAGCCTTCGGGGCCGGGGCGGCGGCAAGGCAGGCCAGACCCAGGCAGATGGGGGCGGCCGGGATGAGGAGCAGGCGTCGGATCATGGCGGACCGCTAACAGACCGGCGATCGCGGCGCGAGCGTGTCCGTCCGGTTTCCGTGGCGGGAGCTGAATGCGGCCGCTAAGCTCCACCCGAGGCTGTGGAGGGGGATGACGATGGGAATGATTGTCGCCGGCGTGTTCCTGGTGCTGGCCCTGGTGGTCGCCCTGGGCGCCATCAAGATCGTGCCGCAGGGCCGCGAGTACACGGTCGAGCAGTTCGGCCGCTACACCCGCACGCTGAAGCCGGGGATCAGCTTCCTGACGCCGTTCGTCGAAGGCGTGGGCCGCCGGGTGAACATGATGGAGCAGGTGCTGGACGTGCCGCGCCAGGAGGTGATCACCAAGGACAACGTCATGGTCCAGGTGGACGCCATCGTGTTCATCCAGGTGATGGACGCCAGCGAGGCGGCCTATCGGGTCGACAACCTGAACTTCGCGATCCAGCAGCTCACGATGACCAACCTGCGCACCGTCGTGGGTTCGATGGAGCTGGACGAGGTGCTGAGCCAGCGCGACCATATCAACACCCGCCTGCTGGACGTGATCGACCAGGCCACCAGCCCGTGGGGCGTGAAGCTGGCGCGCATCGAGATCAAGGACCTGACCCCGCCGCCGGACATCACCAACGCCATGGCCCGCCAGATGAAGGCCGAGCGCGAACGGCGCGCGGTGATCACCGAGGCCGACGGCGAGAAGTCGGCGGCCATCGCCCGCGCCGAGGGCGCCAAGCAGGCGGCGATCCTGGAGGCCGAGGGCCGCAAGGAGGCCGCGTTCCGCGACGCCGAGGCCCGCGAACGCTCGGCCCAGGCCGAGGCCAAGGCCACCGAGTTGGTGTCGGACGCCATCGCCGCCGGCGACGTGAACGCCATCAACTACTTCGTGGCGCAGAAATATGTGGAGGCCTTCGGCAAGCTGGCCGAGAGCCCACAGCAGAAGACCGTGATCGTGCCGGCCGAGATGGGCGCGCTGGTCGGCACCGTGGGCGGCATCGGCGAGCTGGTGAAGGCGATAAGCGGCGACGGCCCGCCGGCGCCGCGCCCGCCCGCCCGCGGCCGCGGCGGCGTGCCGACGACGGGAGCCTGAGCCATGGATTTCGTGGGCCTCTACGCCGCGCAGCCGTTCTGGGTCTGGGCCGGGCTGGCCGCCGCGATCCTGGCGGCCGAGGTGGTGACCGGCTCGGGCTGGCTGCTCTGGGCCTCGGCGTCGGCGGCGGTGACCGCGGCGGTGGTGGGCGTGACGGACGTCAGCGGCGCCACGACCATCCTGATCTTCGCCCTGCTCACCATCGCCTCGACGCTGCTGGCGCGCCGGTACCTGCCGCGGCAGGCGACCGCGCCCTCGGGCGACATCAACGACAACGTCGCCCGCCTCGTCGGTCACAAGGGCTCGGCGGTGAAGGCGTTCGCCGGTCGCGCGGGCCGGGTCTTCATCGACGGCAAGGAATGGGCGGCCGAACTCGCGGAGGGCGAGACCCTCGAGGCGGGGGCCCATGTCGAGGTGGTGGGCGTGGATGGGGCGCGGCTCAAGGTGCGCAAGGCGTAACGCGGCTCGCCGAAAGCGCGCGTTTCGAGCCTCGTGGTCAAGCTAAGTGCTTGGAAAAAAGTCACACTTCGGCCCGGTTCGCCGGGCAGCTTGACCCCGGGGACATCGCGGCGCTTATAAGCGCCCAAAATCGCGCGCCCCAAGGTCGCGTCCAGGAATCAAGGCCAGGAGAGAAGTCAGGTGAAGATGCCCAAATGGAGTGGGTTGGGAGCTATCGGGCTTGCGTTCGCGGTGACGTGCGCGGTCCTCGGGCCGGCGACGGCGATCTCGCAGGCCAAGAAGCCGGCGCCGATCGCGGAAGCCGCGCGCAAGAAGGGCATGGCGGATGCGCCGGCCGTCGTGCAGGGCGCCGGGCTGAACTGCCAGGTCTCTGACGCCCGCCTGATCGGCGAGGACAAGAAGTCGAAGACCTCGTACTACGAAGTCGCCTGCGGCACGGGCCAGATGGGCTACGTCCTGCAGAAGCCGGCCGAGGGCGCCACCACTTCGTATAGCTGCATCGAGGCGAACACGCCGCCGGCCCCGGGCCAGCCGCCGTCCGCGCCCTGCATGCTGCCGGGCAACTCGGATCCCAAGGCCGTGCTCCAGCCGCTGCTGAAGGCCGCCGGCGCCGACTGCATTCCCGAACAGGCGCGCGGCATCGGCCAGACCAAGACCAGCACCTACATGGAAGTCGCCTGCCAGGGCGGCGGCGGCTACATCCTGCTGACCAGCGTCCCGTTCGACGGCGCCAAGCCGCTGCAGGCCCAGAACTGCCTGATGTACGACGACGCCGAGACCAACATTAAGTGCACGTTCGGCGACAAGGCCGCGCGCCTCGCGGTGGTCGACAAGTACGCCGGCCAGGCCAACAACGGCTGCGCCGTGAAGGACCGCCGGTTCGTCGGCACCTCGAAGGACAACTCGACCTTCTACGAAGCCGCGTGCCAGGACGGTAAGGGCTACATCTTCAAGGTCGCCGCGGCCGGCACGCTGACCGAGACCTACGAGTGCGCCAAGGCCACCCAGATCCTGGGCGGCTGCACCCTGACCGACGCCCGCCAGGCCCAGAACGAGCAGGCCGGCCTCTACACGAAGCTGGTGACCAACGCCGGCGGCAAGTGCGACGTCGACAAGTATGCCCTGTTCCCGTCGAAGCCGGGCGAGGAAGTGGTCGAGCTGGTCTGCAAGGACGGCGCGGGCGCGATCCTGATCTCGAAGGCGGGCCAGAAGGGCCAGGCGCTGGACTGCGCCCGCGCCCCGATCGCCGGCTACAAGTGCTCGCTGACCAAGCCGGAAGCGGCCTATGCGCTGCTGACCTCGGACCTCAAGAAGTTCAACTTCAACTCCTGCGAGGTCTCAAACAGCCGCGTCGTCGGCAAGACGGAGAAGGGCACGACCTACGTGGAAGTGGCCTGCGCCGACAAGCTGAAGGGCTACATGATCGAGTACCAGAGCGCGCCCAGCGTCGCCGCCGTCGGCGCGATCGGCTGCGCGTTCGCCGGCAACTGCAAGCTGCCCGGCAACACCTGAGACCAGGCGAAAGCCCAGATGCGAAGGCCCGCGGAGCGATCCGCGGGCCTTTTGCTTTGGGCCCTTTGCGTCAGGGCGCGCTTGGCGGACGCCGGGGCAGGCGCGGCACCGTGCCGGCCTCGATTCCGAAGGAGCCCGCGATGCCCGCCTATGTGATCTTCATCAAGAACAAGACGACCAACCAGGACGAGCTGAACCTCTACGGCCCGAAGGCTGCCGCCGCGCGCGGCGACCACCCGCTCACGCCGCTGGTGTTCTACGGCGGGCTCGAGGTGCTGGAGGGCGATCCGGCCGAGGGCGTGGTGCTGGTCCAATTCCCCGACAAGGCCGCGGCCAAGGCCTGGTACGACAGCCCGGCCTACCAGGACGCCAAGCAGCACCGCCTGAAGGGCGCCGACTACCGCGTGATCCTGGCGGAAGGGCTGGGCGGCTAGATCTTCGCCTCGATGAACATGGGGCCGCGCTGGGCCATGGCGCCGGCGAAGGCCTTCTCGAAGGCCTCGGCAGTGTCGCAGCTGACGGCGGGGAGGCCGAGCCCCTTGGCGACGGCGACGAAGTCGATGTCGGGACCGCCCAGGTCGAGCAGCTTCTTGGCCGACGGGCCGGCCTTGCCCGCGCCCGTCCGCTCCATCTCCACGTTCAGGATGCGGTACGTGTAGTTGGCGAAGACCACGACGGTGATGTCGAGGTTCTCCCGCGCCATCGTCCAGAGCGCCTGGATCGTGTACATCGCCGCGCCGTCGCCGTTCAGGCTCAGCACCTTGCGGTCGGGGGCCGCCACCGCGGCGCCGATGGCGAGCGGCAGGCCGATGCCGATGGCGCCGCCGGTCAGGGCCAGCACGTCGTGCGGCCGGGCCGTGGCGGTGTTGGCGGCGACGCCGGCGCCCGAGGTCACGGCGTCGTCGCAGACGATGGCGCCCTCCGGCATGTGCCGCGCGATGGCCGCGCCGACGCCGTAGGAGGTGAGCTTGCCGGTCGCCGCGTCGGGCAGGCTGAGCGCCTGGGTCGGGCCGGCCTTGGGCGCGCCGAGTGCGTCGGCCAGGGCGGCGAGGCCGGCCACGGCGTCTTCCGCGCGGTCGAGCAGGGTCAGGGTCTCGCAGCCCTCGGGGACTAGGATGCTGGGCCGGTTCGGATAGGCGAAGAACGCCACCGGCATGGTCGTGCCGGCGTAGACCATCAGGTCGACGCCCTCGAGCTCGGCCAGGGCCATCTCGCCGAAATACTGCATCTTTCTCGGCAGGAAGCCGCCGGCGCCGCGCGGCTGCCGGGCGACGAAGGTGTCGGTGTAGACCGTGACGCCCGCGGCCTGCAGGCGCGCCGCCTGGACCAGCGCCTCGGCGCGGGAGGCCTGGCCGCCCAGCAGGACAACCGGCTGCTTCGCGCCCTTGATGGCCGTGGCGGCGGCGTCGACCGCGGCGCCGGCGGGCGCGGGACGCACGGGCTTCTGGGCGATGACCGGCTCGTTCGCGGCCGGAAGCCAGGCGCTGTCGGCCGGCAGGATCAGGCTGACTGGGCCGCCGGGCGGGCCGTAGCTGGCGGCCACCGCCTCGGCCGTGACGCTGGCGACGGTGTCGGGGCTGTCGGCCGACTTCGTCCAGATCGAGTTCGGCTTCACCAGCGTGGCGATGTCGGAGTTCAGCGGCGCGTCGTACTGGCGGTGATAGGTGGCGTGATCGCCGATGACGTTGACGATCGGCGTGAAGGCGCGGCGCGCATTGTGCAGGTTGGCGACGCCGTTGCCGTAGCCGGGGCCCAGGTGCAGCAGGGTGCAGGCCGGCTTGTCGGCGATGCGGCCGTAGCCGTCCGCGGCGCCGGTGGCCACGCCCTCGAACTGGCAGAGCACGGGGCGCATAGCGGGCACGCCGTCGAGGGCGGCTACGAACTGCATCTCGGACGTGCCCGGATTGGCGAAACAGGCGGTGACCTCGTTGGCCACCAGGGTCGAGATCAGGGCGTCGGCGCCGTTGGTCATCAGAACACCATCACGTCGGAAGGAACGGGGTCGGCGAAAAGCCGGTCGATGGCCTCGGCGCGGCGGACGCGGGCGAGGCTCTGGGCGATGTAGCCCTTGTCGGTGATCTCGCCGGCGTTGGCGTCGGGCGGATCGGGCAGCACCAGCGCGCGGGCGACACGGCCGCCCGAGCCCTTGGCGCGGGCGTTGAAGGCTTCGATCCCCGTCCGGACCGCCGCCTCGACCTCGGCGCGCGGGCGGGTGGGGTTGGGATAGAGCAGCAGGCCCACGGCCTCCTGGTTCTCGCCGCAGACGACCGCGTCGGTGACCGCGTCGCCGATGGCCCCGATGGCGCCGATGCGCAACTCGCCCACCATCACGAAGGTGCCGGACACCAGCTTGAAGTTCTCGGAGAGCCGGCCGTCGAAGATCATCCCGGCCTGCGGATTGCCGGGTTCGACGAAGCGGGCGGCGTCGCCCAGGCGGTAGAAGCCCTCGTCGTCGAAGGCGGCGGCCGACAGTTCAGGGCGGCCCAGGTAGCCCGGTGTGATCTGCGGGCCCTTCACCCGGAAGTCGAGCTTGCCGGCCTCGGGGACCAGCCGCACCGACGTGCCCGGCAGCGGCAGGCCGATCATCCCCATCCGGGCGTTGGCCCAGTGGACGTTGCAGGCGGTGGGGCCGGTCTCGGTGGCGCCGTAGCCCGAGCCGAAGCTGATGCGCTCGCCCACGGTGCGGACGGCCACGGCCTGGATGCGGTCTGCGGTGGCCTGGCCCAGCGCGGCGCCACCGTACTGCAGCAGCCGCACGCGGGAGAAGAAGGCGCGCGCCAGGTCCTCGTCCTGCTCCAGCGCCTCGGCGAACAGCATCCAGGCGGCCGGCACCATGTTCTGGTAGGTCGGCGCCACCTCGCGCAGGTTGCGGATCGTCTCGCCGAACTTCGCGGCCGTGGGCTGGCCGGCGTCGATGTAGAGCGAGCCGCCGCGGTGGGCCGAGTAGTGCAGGATCGCGTTGGCGCCCAGGCTGTGGCTCCAGGGCGCGGAGTGCACCATCACCGGCGGGTCCGGGTCGTCGAAGCAGGCCGTGATCTGCGCCGAGTTCAGGCTCATGGTGCGGTGGGTGTTGATCACCGCCTTGGGCAGTCCCGTGGAGCCGGAGGTCAGCAGGTACTTGGCGTGCTGCTCGGGCGTGGCCGTGGGCTGGGCCGAGCCCGCGCCGTAGAGGCTCTCCAGCGCCACGTCGCCCGGCCGGGTATTGGCGGCCGCGATCACCGGCAGGCCCGCCAGGCAGTCGGCGGCCAGGCCGTCGGCGAAGAGCGCGGCGTCCTCGGTGAAGACCGCGGCCGGCTTCAGGACTTCGCAGGCGTGGGCGAGGCGCGCGGTGTTGGCGCCCGGCAGGCCGTACTGCGGCGAGACCGGCGCGACCGCCATGCCCTGGCCCATGGCGGCGTAGGCGATCAGCGCGTGATCGACCGTGTTGCGGCTAAGGATCAGCAGCGGGCGCTCGCCGACGACGCCCAGGTCGCGCAGGCCGGCGGCCAGGGCGGCGATCCGCTGCCACGCCTCGGCGAAGGTCACGGCGCGCCAGCCGCCGCCCGAGCGTTCCGCGAGCCAGACGCGGTCGGGTGCGGCGGCGGCCCAGTGCGCGAGTGAGGCGGTGACGGTCTGGAACTCGGTGGAATAGGGCGTGGGGTTGGTCAGCACCATCTCGCCGCCGGCCCGCTCGTCGGCCACCAGCCGGCGCGGGGCGTAGCGGGGGTCGCGGAACGGGGCGGTCGCGATGTTGAGCTCGGCGTCCATGCGGCGAGGGTTACGGGGCGCGACGCCGAAAGGGAAGAGTGACTTGAGGGGGCGTCGGGTCAGCGGAGGCATGGCTCCCTCGGAATGACCGTGCGTCATCTCGAAGGCGTAGTATGCTTCGGGCACAGGTCATGCAGAACCTGAGGGGAGGTAGACGTCATGCGTCGTGCGTTGATCGCCGCACTAGGAACCGCTCTGGCCGCGACGGGGGTGGCGATGGCCGCGCCGGCCAAGGCGCCGCCGGCCCAAGTCGCCGATCCCACCATCCGCCAGCCGGGCTGGAAGGCTCCGAGGACGGCCTGGGGCCATCCGGATTTCTCGGGCTACTGGAGCAATGCGACGCTGACGCCGCTGGTGCGCAATCCGAAGCTGAGCAGCGCGCCGACGCTGTCGCTGGCCGAGGCGCGGGCGCTGGAGGGGGCATTCGCCAAGGCGCTGGAAGAAGCCGACGCTCCGACCGACCCGAACAAGACGACCCAGTCGTACCAGGCGAACTCCGCCGAAGCGAAGCTGATCGCCATCAAGCCCGAGTTCGGCGCGGCCGGCGGCGACGTGGGCGGCTACAACGCCTTCTGGCTGGACCCCGGCGCGCACATCATGGCGGTGAACGGCGAGTTCCGGACCTCGATCATCACCACGGCGAACGGCATGCCGCCGCCGCGCAAGGGCGGGGGCGGCTTCGGCGGCGGATACCGCGACAGCTACGACAGCTATGAGACCCGCGCGCTGGGCGAGCGCTGCATCACCGGCTTCGGGCGCAACGCCACGGCGCCGATGCTGCCCAACGGCTTCTACAACAACAACTACCAGATCCTGCAGACGCCCGACACGGTGGTGATACAGGTGGAGATGATCCACGACACCCGCGTCGTGCGGCTGAACGGCCAGCACCGCACCGATGGCCTGCGGCCGTGGATGGGCGACTCCATCGGCCACTTCGAGGGCGAGACCCTGGTGGTGGAAACGACCAACTTCCCGCAGCGCGAGGCCTTCATGGGCTCGTGGAAGAACCTGAAGGTCACCGAGTGGTTCACCCGCGTGTCGCCAACGCGGATCAACTACAAGTTCCAGGTCGAGGACCCGGACACCTGGGAGAAGGCGTGGGGCGGCGAGTACGACTTCTCGCCCCTGCAGGGGATCATCTACGAGTACGCCTGCCACGAGGGGAACTACGCCCTGCCGGCCATCCTGGCGGGCGCGCGGCAGCAGGAGAAGGAAGCCGCCGAGAAGGGCAAGCCCGGGGCGGAATAGGCCTCAGAGCGCCCGTAGCCTCTGCTCCAGGAACAGCCGCTCGGCCGGCGGCGGGCCGAGCGCCAGGGCCGCGTCGTAGGCGGCGCGCGCGGCCTCGTCGCGGCCCGCCCGCGCACTGAGGTGGGCGAGGGCGGCCTGGTAGGGCAGCCAGCCCTCGATGGGCCCGATGCGCGCGAGTTCGGCCAGGCCGGCCTCGGCGCCTTCCGCCTCGCCGATCGCCACCGCGCGGTTCACCGCGACGGCCGGGTGCGGCCGCAGGTGGGCGAGCACGCCATATAGCGCCGCGATGGTCGGCCAGTCGGTGACGCCGGCCTCGGCGCGTGCGCAGTGCGTGGCGTGGATCGCGCCCAGGATCTGGCGCGGCCCGCTGCGGCCCGCCTGGGCGGCGCGATCCAGCAGGGCGGCGGCCTCGGCGATGAGGTCGGCGCGCCACAGCGCCGCCTCCTGCCGCTCGGGCGGGACCATGGCGCCCAGGTCGTCGAGACGCGCGGGGCGGCGGGCCTCGGCGAAGCGGACCAGCGCGGCCAGCCCCAGGACCTCGGGTTCGTCCGGCATGAGCTCCACCAGCAGGCCCGACAGGCGCAGCACCTCGGTCGCGAAGGGGGCGACGTCGCGGGCCGCCAGCGCCGCGTCCTCGTAGGCCTGGGCGTAGGCGATCTCCAGCGTGGAGAGCACGGCTTCCAGGCGCTCGGGCCAGGCGTCGCGGGCCGGGACCTCGAACGGCACCCCGGCGGCGGCGATCTTCTTCTTGGCCCGGGTGATCCGCTGGAGCATGGCCGGCTCGGCCACGAAGAAGGCGCGCGCCAGGCGGTCGGTCGACAGGCCGCAGACGACCTTGAGCGTCAGCGCCGCGCGGCTGTCGGGCGCCAGCGCCGGGTGACAGCACACGAAGATCAGCTTCAAGCGCTCGTCGGGGATGGGCTGGTCGGCGGCCATCAGGGCCTCCTCCGGCGTGGGCTCGGGCTCGGGCGGGTCCAGCACGGCGCGCCCGCGGACGGCGGCGCGGCGCTTGGCGTCGATGGCCCGGCGGAGCGCCGCGCGCCACAGCCAGGCGGCCGCGTCGCGCGGCGGTTGGGCGGGCCAGGCGACCAACGCCGTGGCCGAGGCGTCGGCGAAGGCGTCCTCGGCCAGGTCCAGGTCGCGCAGGCGGGCGGCCAGGGCGGCGACCACCCGGGGGCGGGCCGCCGCGATGGCCTGGCCGAAGCGCTGCATCAGTGGACGATCAAGGGCCGGACCTCGACCTTGCCGCCGTCCATGACCGGCACGCGCTTGGCGATCGCCAGGGCCTCGTCGAGGTTGGGGACGTCGATCAGGTAGTAGCCGCCGAGGTGCTCGCGGGTCTCGGCGAACGGGCCGTCGTGGATGGTCTGCCGGCCGCCCTGGGTGACGACGGTGGTGGCGGTGGTGCTGTCCTGCAGCCCGGCCCCGTCCTTCTGGATCCCCTTGGCGCGGAGCTCGCCGGCAAGCGCCATGTGCTTGGCCACGATGTCCTTCAGGGCCGCCTGGCCCGCCTCGCCGGCGTAGGCGTTCTCGGGTTCGTAGATCAGGATCATGTATTGCATCGGAGGTCTCCGCTTGGCTTGAGATTGCGCGACGCGGAAGCGTGCGTCATCGGGGAGACGGGCGTCCGGCGCCGGATTCGACAGGGGTTTGCGACATGCGGTCGATTTTTCTGGGCGCGGCGCTTGCGGGGCTGATCGCGAGTGGGGCGCAGGCCGCCGACGATCCGCACACCAAGGCGCTGGCGGCGGGCTACAAGGCGGCCTTCCTGTGCAGCGGGATCTTCAACGCCGGCCAGACGGAGGCCCAGGTGGCGGCGGACGACCTGGAGGGGATCTATCCCGACTACCAGGCCCTGGTGCGGACCCTGCCGGCGACGGTGGACCGCGAGGCGAAGACCGTGAGCGTGGCGTTCGACGCGAAGCTGCCGCCACGGATCGCGGCGTGGCGGCCTGCTCTGGGCTGCGCGCAGCTGCCGATCGGTGCGGACGCCTCGGGCGTCGCCAAGCTGCCGAAGCTCACTGTCCAGCCGCCGGCGGCGAAGGCCCAGTGGCCCGACGGTGACGAGGGCGCGACCGCCCCGGGGCCGGAGAAGCTGGCGCCTGTGCTCTCGAAGGCGTTCGACGCCTCGGCCTACGGCGGGGCGACCACGGCGGTGCTTGTGGTCAAGGACGGCAAGATCATCGGCGAGCAGTATCGGCCCGGCTGGACGATGCACACGCCGCAACGGACCTGGTCGGCGGCCAAGAGCCTGACGGCGACGGTGGTCGGCCGCGCCGTGCAGCTGGGCAAGGTGAAGGTCGAGGCTCCGGCCAACATCCCCGAGTGGAAGGCGCCGGGCGATCCGCGCGCGAAGATCACGCTGGCGCAGCTCATGCACATGGGCTCCGGGCTCTGGACCGACGGTCCGGGCAACCGGACGGACGAGGTCTACCTGGGCGGCGGCGCGGTGACCCAGTGGGCGACGGCGATGCCGCTGGACGCCGCGCCGGGCGCCCGGTTCAACTACGCCAACAACGACACCCTGCTGGCCGCGCGCAGCGTCCGCGCCAGCCTGGGCGACGGCAAGGCCGCGCTCGAGTTCCCGTTCACCGAGGTGCTCTGGAAGATCGGCATGCGGCACACGACGCCCGAGACCGACTGGCAGGGCAACTACATCCTCTCCAGCCAGGTGTGGACGACGGCGCGCGACCTGGCGCGGCTGGGGCTGCTCTACCAGGACGACGGGGTGTGGAACGGCCAGCGGCTGCTGCCCGAGGGGTGGTCGAAGTTCGTGGCGACGCCCGCGCCGGCCCAGCCGCCGGGCGATCGCGGCTACGGCGCATTCTTCTGGCTGTACCGCGAGAAGGTGGGGCTACCCGCCGACACCTACGTCATGAACGGCAATCGCGGGCAGTTCGTGTTCATCGTGCCCAGCCGCAAGGTGATCATCGTGCGGCGCGGCTTCGACGCCGCCGGCGGGCCGCGGTTCGACGAGGCGAAGTTCGCGCGGGACGTCCTGGCCGCGCTGGACTAGCGGGCGCCGCGGCGCTTCCGGCGAGACAGAATCCGACCTAGGCTGCGAGTCCGGATGGGGATCCGCTCACACAGACGAGGAACGTCTCATGCGCAAAACCCTGACCGTGCTTTCCGCCATCGCGTTCGCCGCCGGCCTCGCCGGCGCGGCCCAGGCCGCGGCGCCCTGCAAGGACGCCAAGGGCAAGTTCGTGAAGTGCCCGCCGGCTGCCGCGGCGCCGGCCCGCTGCCGCGACAAGACCACCAAGGCGTTTGCGAAATGCGGCGCGCCGAACACCGAGGCCGTGCCGGCCGCGGCGCCCGCCAAGAAGTAGTCAGGCGTCGGCCGGCAGCGTTTCCAGGAAGCGCACGCCCTCGCCGAGGCTCGGGGCCACGATCTCGTCGTCGCGCATCACGACGCGGCCTCGGATGATCGTGGCCTTGGGCCAGCCCTTGGCCTCGAAGCCGTCGAACGGCGTCCAGCCGGACCGCGTGGCCATCTGATCGTGGGTGATGGTGCGCCGCGCCTTCAGGTCGACGATGGTCAGGTCGGCGTCGTAGCCCACGGCCAGGCGGCCCTTGTCGGCCATGCCGAAGATGCGCTGGGCGCCGTGGCTGGTCAGGTCGACCAGGCGCTCCAGGCTGAGCTTGCCGTCCGCCACATGGGTCAGCATCACCGGCAGCAGGGTCTGCACGCCCGGCATGCCCGACGGCGAGGCCGGATAGGGCCGCGCCTTCTCCTCGCGGGTGTGGGGCGCGTGGTCCGAGCCCAGGACGTCGGCGATGCCGTTAGCGATCCCGAGCCAGAGGCCGGCGCGGTGCGCCGCGTCGCGGATCGGCGGGTTCATCTGGGCGAAGCCCTTCAGCCGCTCATAGGCCTCGGGGCCGGCCAGCGTCAGGTGCTGGGGGGTGACTTCGACCGAGGCGACGTCCTTGCAGCCGGCCAGGAAGGCGATCTCCTCCTTCGTCGTGACGTGCAGCACGTGGATGCGCTTGCCGGTCTTGCGGGCCAGGCGCACCAGGCGCTCGGTGGACTGGATCGCCGACTGGGCGTCGCGCACCTCGGGGTGGCTGGTCCAGTCGCCCGTGCGGGCCAGCGGCCGGCGCTCGGCCAGGCGGTACTCGTCCTCGGAATGGAAGGCGGCCCGGCGATTGATGTGGCGCAGCACCTGCTCGACGCCCTCGTCGTCGGCGACCAGCAGCGTGCCGGTGGACGCGCCCATGAACACCTTGATGCCGCAGCAGCCCGGCAGGCGCTCCAGGTCGCCCAGGAAGGTCGCGTTCTCGTGGGTGCCGCCCACGTAGAAGGCGTGGTCGCAGTGCATGCGGTGATGCGCGCGCTTCAGCTTGTCGGCCAAGGCGTCGGGGTCGGTGGTGGTGGGCTCGGTGTTCGGCATCTCGAACACCGCCACGACGCCGCCCAGCACCGCGCAGCGCGACCCGGTCTCCAGGTCTTCCTTCCACTCCAGGCCCGGTTCGCGGAAGTGAACCTGGGTGTCGATGACGCCCGGCATGACGGTGAGGCCCGTGGCGTCGAACACCTCGCCGGCCGAGGCCTGGGAGAGGTCGCCGATGGCGGCGAACTTGCCGTCCTTCACGCCGATGTCCGTGAAGCCGCGGCCCGCATGGTTCACCACCTCGCCGCCACGGACGATCAGGTCGTAGGTGTCAGGCATGGTCGGCTTCCGTGGCTTTGAGGAGGTCCTTGGCGGCCGATACGACGGTTTCGACCGGCAGGTCCATCATATGGCACAGCGCCTGGCCGAATCCCGGATCGACGGCGCGGATCTGTTCGTAGTCGCGCGGGCCGCGCACCACGCGGGTGTGCTCGCCCCAGGGGGCGTAGAGCCGCTCGTCCGAGGGGCCGAACAGGCCGATGGTGGGGCAGCCCGAGGCGGCGGCCAGGTGCATGGCGCCCGAGTCGTTGCCGATGAAGAGCCGCGCGCGCTTCAGGCAGGCGTAGGCGGTGAGCAGGTCGGCCTTGCCGATCAGGTCGATGAAGCTCTTGCCGGCCACGTCCCGGAGGCCGCGCGCCAGCTTCTCGTCGCCGGGCCCACCCAGCACCATCAGCCGCCCGCCCGTCATCGGGCCGTAGCCGCGCAGCAGCTTCATGGCCACCTGGCTGAAGCGCTCGACCGGCCAGGTCTTGCCCACCCAGTTGGCGGCGGGGGCCAGCGCCAGGATCGGGCCTGAACCGCGGGTCAGCTCGTCGGCATAGGCCTCGACGTCGGGGTTGGTGAAGATGTGCGGCGGGGCCGGTTCGTCCTCGATCTTCAGGACCCGGGCGGCCTCCAGCACCTTGTGCATCGGCTCGGCGCTCTTGCGGTGGATCGCGCGGCGCTTCGTCGAGAGGAAGCGCGAGATGCCCGAGCCGCGCAGGTCGACGATCAGGCCCCACTTGGTGTGGCGCACCTTCTGCCACAGCTCGAACCAGTGGCCGCCGCTCCGGGACTTCTCCATCACGATCACGCGGGCGAGGTTCGGCACATCGGCGAACAACGGCGCGGCGTCGGGGCCGGCGACGATCGTGAAGCGGGCGTTGGGGATCTCGTCGAGCAGGCGCTTGATCAGGCCCGACGAGAGCACGGCGTCGCCGATCCGCGTGGCGCTGATGAACAGGATCGGGAAGGGGGCCGTCATCGACGTTCCTATAGGCGCCCAAAGGCCAAAGCGCATCCCGCGGGATGCGCTTCTGATCAAAAGTGTCGAGCCTGCTCGTCTCGGCTGGCGACCATCCGAGGCGGGCTCTGGCGCTCCGCACCGCGCGGCCCCAGATTGTCGGGATGTCGTCGACCGTGACCTTCGCGCACTTGCCAAGCCGCAGCCTCATCGCCCTCGGCGGGCCGGAGTGGCGCAGTTTCCTGCAGGGGCTGATCACCCAGGACGTCGAGACCCTGGCCGAGGGCGAGGCGCGGTTCGGCGCGCTGCTGACCCCGCAGGGGCGGCTGCTCTACGACCTGTTCGTCGCGCCGAACGGCGATGGCGCCTGGCTGGACGTGGAGGCCGAGCATCGCGCGGCGCTGATCCAGCGGCTGACGATCTATCGCCTGCGGGCAAAGGTTGAGATCGCCGCCGACGAGACGCCGGTGAGTATCGCCTACGGTGAGGACGCGATCGCCTCGCCCGGCGTGGGCTGGGTCCGCGATCCGCGGCTGCCCGCGCTGGGCTGGCGCGGCTACGGCGTGTCGGCCCCGGACGGCGCGAAGGTGGCGACCGAGGCCGAGCGCGAGGCGCAGAAGCTGCGTGTGGGCGCCCCCGGCCCGAAGGACTGGGGCAGCGACAAGACCTATCCGGTCGAGGCCAACTTCGACCTCCTGAACGGCATCGATTTCAAGAAGGGCTGCTTCGTCGGCCAGGAGACGACCTCGCGCATGAAGCGGCGCGGGACGATCAAGAACCGCATGCTGCCGATCGTCTTCGACGGCCTCGCCCCCCCGCGCGGGACCGAGGTGCTGGCGGGCGACCTGCGCGCCGGCGAAGTGCTGTCGGGCGGCGAGGGCCGCGCCTTCGCCCTGCTCCGCCTGGACCGGGCCCTGGGCGCGGAGCTGACGGTGGACGGGCGGCCGGCGCGGGCGGAGGTTCCGGGGTGGATGGCGGAGGCGGTGGGGGAGGTGGCTTAGCCTTCTCTTCGCTCGTCATGGCCGGGCTCGACCCGGCCATCCATTCCAGGGCGCTCGCCGTGCTCTCACAAACTTGAAGCTCGTCATGCCCCGGCTTGTCCGGGGAATCCATCTCTCCACGGCAACCTCGTCGGAGCGGGTCGCACAGACGCGACCCGCCGGAGGCTCATGGCCAGCGGACCCATGGATCCACCGGACAAGCCGGGGGATGACGGGCGAGAGGGGGAGAGGTCGGCTGGATGGCCGGGTCAAGCCCGGCCATGACGAGCAGGGGGGAGCATTATCGTTCCCCGAAAAACCCCCGCAGCAGCTCCAGCGTCTCGGCGGGCTTCTCCTCGGGGATGAAATGGCCGCAGTCGAGGCTTTGACCGCGCACGTCGTCGGCCCATTCGCGCCAGATGGCGAGGGTATCGTACCAGGCGGCGAGCGCGCCCCTGCCGCCCCAGAGGATCTGGACCGGGCAGGCGATCCTGCGGCCCGCGGCCTTGTCCTCCTCGTCGAGCTTTCGGTCGTAGCCGGCGCCGGCGCGGTAGTCCTCGCACATCGCGTGGACCACGGCCGGGTCGCGGACCGCGGCCACATAGTCGGCGTAGGCCTCCGCGCTGAACATCGCCCTCGCACCGGGATACTGCAGCTTGAAGAAGAACGCCTCGGGGTCGGCGCCGATCAGCGTCTCGGGCACGGGCCGGCGCTGAGCCAGGAACGGCCAGTGCCAATAGCCGAGGGCGAAGCGGCGGTCGGCGCGGGCCCAGACCTCGCCGGTCGGGATGATGTCGAGGATCGAGAGCCGGCGCACCGCCTGCGGGTGATCCAGCGCCAGGCGGTAGGCGACGCGGCCGCCGCGGTCGTGGCCGGCGAGGTCGAAGGTCTCGAACCCGAAATGCCGCATCAGATGGACGGCGTCGCGGGCCATGGCGCGCTTGGACGAGGTCTCGCTGTCGTCGCTGGCGGGCGGCTTTGTCGAGCCGCCGTAGCCGCGCAGGTCGAAGCAGACGACGCTGAAGTCGCGCGCCAGGCCCTCGGCCACCCTCGCCCACATCATGTGGGTCTCGGGATAGCCGTGCAGCAGCAGGATGGGCGGGCCGGAGCCGCCATGGCGGACGCGCAGGGAGACCTCGCCGGCGGGATCCGGAACCGTAGTCTGCGACAACTGGAAGCCTTCGAACGCCATCGAAAGGTTCCCCTCTTGTTTCGCGGGCCCGGCTGCGCTGAGAGTGCGGCCGATGATCCAGACCCTGACTCGTTGCGAATGGCGCGGCATGGCCGGCGACCCGCTGTACGAGGCCTATCACGACACTGAATGGGGCGTGCCGGAATACGATTCCCGCGCGCTCTGGGAGAAGCTGGTGCTGGACGGCTTCCAGGCCGGGCTCGCCTGGATCACCATCCTGCGCAAGCGCGAGGCCTTCCGCGAGGCGTTCGACGGCTTCGATCCGGTGAAGGTGGCGCGGTACGGGGCGGAGGACCGGGCGCGGCTGATGGCCAATCCGGGCATCGTGCGGTCGAACGCCAAGATCGACGCGGCCATCGAGAGCGCGAAGATCTATCTGCAGATGCAGGCCCGCGGCGAGGACTTCTCGGAGTTCTGCTGGGGCTTCGTGGGCGGCAAGCCGATCCAGAACCGGTGGAACGCCTTCGGCGACGTGCCGGCCCAGACCGAGCTGGCGGTGGAGGTCTCCAAGGCGCTGAAGGCCCGCGGCTTCAAGTTCGTGGGGCCGGTGATCGTCTATGCCTGGATGCAGGCCGTGGGGATGGTCAACGACCACTTCACGTGCTGCTTCCGCCACGACCAGGTGAAGGGGCTGGTTCGGTGAGGATCGCGGCCCTCGCCATCGTCACGTTGCTGCTGGCCGGGTGCGAGCACATGTACGGCGTATTCGATACGCGGCTCAGTGATTCTGAGGCGATCTCGATCGCGCGGCGCGAAGCCGCCCATCGCGGGGTGCCGCTGGATGGCCGCCGGCCGGTCGTCAAGCGCTCCGAAACCGGCGCGATGGTGTATTTCGAAGACCCAACCTGCGATGCGGGTTGCCTGGATGGGCTCCCCGTGATGGTCGAAGTGTCGCCGCGTAGCCGCCGCGTGACTTATTTCGCGGACGGGCGCGTCTAGTGCCCAAAGGCCCGACCCTCCTGCTCGAAAAGGCCTTCGTCGGCGGGCCGGTCTGCGGCGTGGACGAGGCCGGGCGCGGGCCGTGGGCCGGGCCGGTGTCGGCGGCGGCGGTGATCCTGTCCGACAATCCGCGGAAGGTCCCGAAGGGCCTGGACGATTCCAAGAAGCTGACGGCCAAGGCGCGCGAGGCGCTGGAGCTGGAGATCAAGGACAAGGCGGTGGCCTGGGGCGTGGGCATGGCGAGCGTCGAGGAGATCTTCGAGCTCAACATCCTGCACGCCACGGGCCTGGCGATGTGCCGGGCGATCGAGGCGATGGCCGTGCAGCCCACCTACGCCCTGGTGGACGGGAACTACCGCTTCAAGCTGCCGTGCGAGGTGAAGACGGTGGTGGGCGGCGACGGCAAGTCGAAGTCGATCGCCGCGGCCTCGATCCTGGCCAAGGTCGCGCGCGACCGGCTGATGACCGAGATGGACGCGGTCTATCCCGGCTACGGCTTCGCCAGCCACAAGGGGTACAACGCGCCGATCCACGTGGAGGCCCTGGTCAGCCTGGGCCCGTGCGAGATCCACCGCCGCGCCTGGCGGCCGGTGAAGCTGGTGCTGGCCGGCAGGGACCCGCGGCTCGAGGGCGACCTGCAGGACGAACTGCCGTTCGGGTGATCCCGCCGGACTCGGGCGCGCTTGCGGCGCTCTGCGCTGGACGGCGGACCGCGCCGTCAGAAGAACAGCTTCCGGAAGCTCAGGCTCACCACGCGGCCGGTCGGGTTCAGTTCGTCGGCCTTGTAGCCCGACGGCGTGCGGCCCGTGACGTCGGTCACCTTCTGGTCGGCGTCGAACAGGTTGGTCACCGACAGGGTCAGGCGCGAGCCGCGGAAGAAGGGCTGCTTGGCCACCAGCTCACGGTTGGCGCCCAGGTTGGCGAACAGGCGCAGGTCCACCGTGGCGATGTCGCCGAAGTGCAGGTCGCCGGTGGGCGACGAGACCGGCGCGTCCACCGTCGTGGCGCTCTGCCAGTTGGCGCTGACCCGCGCGCCCAGGCCGTTGCGCGAGATGCCCGCCTGGGCCTGCACCTCGTGCCGCGGCTGGCCGCCGCCGGAGCCCGCCGCCGAGCCGTGCAGCAGGTCGAAGGTCGGCCCGCCGTCGCGGACCAGGATCTCATCCTCGAAGGTGATGGTGTGGTAGAGCGCGAACTGGATCCGGCCGCCCAGGCCGCCGGGTCCGCCGCCGAAGCCCCCGCCCCGGAAGCCGCCGGGCGGTCCGCCGCCGGGACCGCCGAAGCCTCCGCCGCCTGGGCCGCCGAAGCCGCCCTGCGCCTGCTGGCCGTCGCCCGGCCGCGGTTCACTGCCCGGAGGCGCGCTGGGCGCCGTCGTGTCGGGAGAGGTCCCCTCCGGCCGCTCGGTCTGCGCCGTGGTCGCCGAGCCGCCGCCCTGGCCCTGGCGCGCGCCCTGTCCGGGCGAGCGTTGGCCGCCTTGGCCTTGCGCCTGACCCTGGCCTTGCCCCTGGCGCTGGCCGTCCGCGCCCGGCCCGCCCGGGCCGAAGCCGCCAGGGCCTCCGGGACCGCCCTGACCGAACCGCCGCGGCTGCGGCTGCGGGCCCCACGGCCGCGAGTAGTTGAAGCCCCAGCGCAGACTCGACGTCTTCGTCTGGGCGAAGTTGACCGGCCGATAGTCGATCTGGATCAGATTGCCCGACGCGTCGCGCGTGAAGCGGTCGGGGAAGGCGGCCTCGATCTCGGCCGTCGCCGCCGGGAAGGTGGCGATCGGGTTCTCGATCCGGCTGTGCACATAGTTGGCGCTGAACGTCAGGTCCTGGCTCGCGATCGGCTTCCAGGTCACGCCGAACTTGGTGACGTTCCGCTCGTCGCCGGTCAGGGCGGCGTTGCCGCCGTCGATGCGGCGCACCTCCACCGTCTGGCCCGTGGCGTAGTCGAAGATCCGCGCCGCCTCGGTCACCACCTGCGGCCCGCCGACCTGCGCCATGGTAGGCGCGCCCTCGTCGCGAGTGTGCGAGACGATGAAGCTCAGGCCCGTCACCGGCCGCCAGTTCAGGCCGAAACCGACGGTGGTCAGCGTCCCGAAGTCCGACAGGTCGTTCACCGCGGCGTTGGCGTTCACCGACAGTTCGCCCAGGAACGGCAGGACGTCCTTCTTCCGGCTGGCCAGCGGCACGTCGATGCTGCCCTGGGCGCTCAGGGTGTTGCGCGACAGGTCCGCGTCGCGCTCGACGCCCAGGCGCAGGGTGTCCGACGCCAGCCAACTCGCCGCCTCGCCCACCTTGAACGAGGTGCGCACCGGCCCAGCCGGCATGTCGAACGCCGGCCCGCTGGCCACGCCTTGGATGTTGAAGCCGTCGCTGATCGAGCGGGCCTTGTTGACCCCGCGCTGGGCGATCAGGCCGGAATCCCACGGCGTGAACGGCGAGGCGCCGGCGTTCACCGCCGCCTGCAGGGCGCTGATGTCCACGCCCGCGTCGCTGATCGTGAACGAGTCCGAGTGGTCGTAGCTGCCGGTGAGCGACAGCCGCCACTTGTTCAGGTCGCGGTTCAGGCTGCCGCCCAGCTGGCCGCTCCAGCTCTCGGTGGTCTGCTGCAGCGGGCCGAAGGCGGTGACGTAGCGGTTCAGCGTCGTGTCGGCGCCGAACGGCGAGAACGGGTTGGCGTCGGGGATGGTCAGGCTGGCGCCCGGCAGGCCGCGCAGCGACTCGCTGCGGCTGGCGGTGAAGTTGGCCGTCAGCGTGCCGCGGAAGTCGTGAGGCAGGGTGCGGGCGATCACCGCGTTGCCGGTCACCGTCTTCGTCTCGGGAACCAGGCTGCGGTACTGGTCCACGTCGCTGACGTTGGCGACGCCGGCGGTCGGGACCAGGCCGTTCAGGCTCAGCGGCTGGCCGTTCACGGCCGAGACCGGAAGGCCCGCCACGGTGACCGGGCGACCCACGATGGCGCTCAGCGCCGGGTCGATCTGGCCGCCGCGCACAGCGCCGGTGAGGTTGCCGGTCAGGTCGTAGGGCTGGATCGAGACCAGCGGGTCCACGTCGCGCTCGTCGGCGGTGATCGCCGAGGCGGCCTGGGCCTTCAGCACCAGGTTGATGCGGTTGTCGCCCCGGATTTGCAGCCGGTTGATCTCGGCCGTCCCGTTCACCTGGCCGCCGTCCGTCGGGCCGCCGCCGGTGGCGTCGACCGTGGTCGCCCGGAAGCGGCGGCGCAGGACGAAGTTGATCACCTTCTGGTCGGCCGAGAAGCCGTACGCCAGCGCCGCCTCCTCGGGCAGGATGTCGACACGGACGATCGCCTCCGTGGGGATGTCGCGGATCTCGGCGAAGCCCGAGATGCGGCGGCCGTTCAGCAGCACGACCGGCGCCTCGCCGCCGCGACCGCGGTTGCTGGTGAGCTGCGGGCTGAGCTCGGCCAGGAGGTCGGAGACCGAGCTCACGCCATACGACTGGATCTGCGCCGGGCTGAGCTGCACCTCGGGCTGGATGTCGCCCACGACGGCGCCGGGCTGCGGCCGGTCGCGCGTGCCGACGACGACCAGTTCCGAGACGGTGTCGTCTTCCTCGTCCTCGGGATGCTGGACCGCGGCGGGCTTGGTGACGGCGGGCTTCGCCGGAGCCGGAGCGCCGGCCTGCTGCGCCAGCGCGGGGGCGGCCACGCCCGACAGCAGCACGGCCAGCAGGGTCACCGCCGCGGCCGGCGCCGGCCGCAGGTTCGAACAGTCCTTCGTCACCCAACCCTCAACAGATAACAGCGTCCCAGCGGCCACGTTTTCCACGCCGCTGGGGCGGAATTGAGGGTCGGCCGTTACGCCATCATGTCGTTCTGGGCGACCTGGAAACTTTATTTCGGGTCCGGCAATCCCAGCACGCGCTTGGCGACGATATTGAGATTGATCTCGGAGGTGCCGCCCTCGATCGAGTTGGCCTTCGAACGCAGCATGCTGCGCACCGAGGCCAACTCCTGCTCGGTGAAGCCGTCGCCGTTCCAGCCCAGGCCCTGGTGGCCGAAGGCCTCGACCATCAGCTCGTTGCGCTCCTGGGCGATCTTGGCCCCGGCGTATTTCATGATCGCGGCCGTGTTCGACGGCCCGTTCGAGGCGCGCGCGTCGTCGGCCGCCCGTTTCATGGTGAGCTGGAAGGCCCGGTTCTCCATCAGGTGCTCGGTGATCCGCCGGCGCAGGTCCGGGTCGTCCAGCCGGCCCTCGGCGTCGACGCCGATGTTGGCCTTGGCCGCCTCGGGGATCGTCGGCATGGCTACCGTCTGGCCGATGTTGCCGCCGCCCAGGCTGCCGGCGATGGAGTCGCGCTCGAACTGCATCAGCCGCTTGGCCACGGTCCAGCCGCCGTTCAGCGGCCCGAACAGCTGGTTCTTCGGCACCTTCACGTCGGTGAAGAACGTCTCGCAGAAGGGCGACGTCCCATTGATCAGCAGGATCGGCCGCACCTCGACTCCCGGCGCCTTCATGTCGATCAGCAGGAACGAGATGCCTTCGTGTTTCTTCGACTTGTCGGTGCGAACCAGGCAGTAGCAGCGGTCGGCGTTCTGGGCGCCGCTCGTCCAGATTTTTGACCCGTTCACGAGGTAGTGGTCGCCCTTATCCTCGGCGAAGGTCTGCAAGGACGCGAGGTCGGAGCCGGAGCCCGGCTCGGAATAGCCCTGGCACCACCACACGTCGCCCATGACGATGCCCGGCATATGCTCCTTCTTCAGGGCCTCGCTGCCGTATTCCAGCAGGGTGGGGCCGAAGAACGCCACGCCCATGCCGCCGATCGGGTTCTTGGCGCCGGCCTTGGCCATCTCTTCGGCCAGGACCGCCGCCTGGGCCCGCGTCAGTCCGCCGCCGCCCACGTCCTTCGGCCAGGTCGGGACGCCCCAGCCCTTGCGGCCCAGGGCCTGGCGCCAGGCCTTGGCCTCGGCCGTTTCCGGTCGGGCCTGCAGCTTGGCCAGCTGGGTCGCCGTGTCGTGCGCCAGGCTCTTCGGGAAGTTGGCCGCCAGCCAGTCCCGGACCTCGGCCCGGAAGGTCTCGATCTCGCCGCCGAAGTCCGCCATGGCCGTTCCTCCTCGCCTCAGGTTTTCCTGATTTGCGCCTCTCTTACTTCGGGTCAGGCAAGCCCAGCACCCGCTTGGCGATCACGTTCAGGTTCACTTCCGACGTGCCGCCCTCGATCGAGTTGGCCTTGGTCCGCAACCAGCCGCGCACCGCCACGATCTCGGGGGCGTCGTAACCCTCGCCTTCCCAGCCCAGGCCCTGGTGGCCCAGCGCCTCGATCATCAGCTCGGACCGCTCCTTGGCGAACTCGGCCGCCGCGTACTTGATGATCGAGGTGGTCGCCGACGGCCCGTTGCCGGCCTTCGACTCCGCCGCCGAGCGCGCGATGGTCTGTCGCAGCGCCTGGAAGTTCATCTTGTTCGTGGTGATCTTGCTCCGCAGCTCGATGTCCGAGAGCTCGGCCTCGTCGCCTGCGTACTGCTTGGCGATGGTCGCCAGGTCGCCCGAGGCGCCGCCCGCCGAGCCGCCTTCGCCGAACCCGGCCGAGATGTTCTGGCGCTCGTACTGCAGCAGGCGCTTCGCGATCTCCCAGCCGCCGTTCAGCCGGCCGACCAGGTTCTCCTTCGGGATCTTCACGTCGGTGAAGAAGGTCTCGCAGAACGGGCTCTCGCCGCTGATCAGCTGGATCGGCCGCGTCTCCACGCCCGGCGAGCGCATGTCGATCAGCACGAACGAGATGCCCTCGTGCTTCTTCGATGTGTCGGTCCGCACCAGGCAGAAGCACCAGTCGGCCTTATCGGCGTAACTTGTCCAAATTTTTGAACCATTTATCAGCCAGTGGTCGCCCTTGTCCTCGCACTTGGTGGCGAGACCGGCCAGGTCTGACCCGGCGCCCGGCTCGGAGTAGCCCTGGCACCAGCGGATCTTGCCCTGGATGATCTTCGGCAGGTGCTCCTGCTTCTGAGCCTCGTTGGCGTATTCCAGCAACACCGGCCCCAGCATCCAGATGCCGAAGGAGGCAAGGGGAGAGCGGTACTTGCCGGCCGCCAGCTCGCGGTCGATCACCCGCGCCTGGGCCCCCGTCAGCCCGCCGCCGCCGTATTCCTTGGGCCAGGTCGGCGCCGTCCAGCCCTTGGCCGCCATGCGCTGCATCCAGACGATCTGCGGGTCGTCCGAACCTTCAAAAGCACGGCCGCCCCACACGGCCTCATAGTCGGTCTTGGCCTTGGGATCGCGCAGCTCGGGCGGGTACATCGCCGCGAGCTCCTTGCGCACCTCGGCGGCGAAAGCGTCGAGTTCCGTGGCGCCGAAGTCGGCCATACCGGTCTCCCAAATCTGCAATAAGAGGGCGCCAAGATTAGCGTCCGGCGGGGCGGGGGCAAGGGCGATTAAACGCCCGTTTGAGGGGACCTGACGCAGCGTCGCCTATACAGTCGACTCGACGCGCTTCTTAAAGGGACCTGATGCGCCTGTTACGCCATCCCGCCGTGACGGCCGCCGCGCCGTGGACGGCCGCCTTGCTGACGCTCGCGCTCGGCGTCCTGCTGCTGGCCTCCGGCGCCAGGCCCTCGTTCCCCACCCGGTTCGTACGCCTGATGGAGTTCGAGCCGGTCATCCTGATCGAGATCAGCCACTTCATCTCCAGCGTCATCGGCACGGCGCTGATCGTGCTCGCCTTCGGCCTTCGCGCCCGCCTCGACGGCGCCTGGTGGGCGACGCTCGGCACCCTCCTGGTGGCCGCGCCGCTCAGCCTGGTGAAAGGCTTCGTCTGGGAGGAGACGGCGCTGCTGCTCCTCGTGGCCGCGGTGCTGGCGCCCTTCCACCACGCCTTCCCGCGCAAGACGCCGCTGACCCGCATGGTCGTGACGCCCGGCTGGCTGGTCTCGGCCGCGTGCCTGGTGATCGGGGCCGGCATGATCGGCATCTGGAGCTTCGAGAACGCCGACTACGGCGACATGCCCTGGTGGCGGGTGATGGCCGACGACGACGCCGCCCGCAGCCTGCGCGCCTGGACCGGCTCGGCCATCGCGCTGCTGGCCTTCGGCATCTGGCGGCTGTTCAGCTCGGCCGCCAAGCCGCCGATCGTGGGCGAGGACGAGTCCGAGTTCGAACGCGTGCGCCACATCCTGGCCACGGCCGAGGTCTCGCGGCCGCCCTCCAACCTGGCCCTGCTGGGCGACAAGCGGTTCCTGTTCTCCCAGTCGGGCGAGAGCTTCCTGATGTTCGGCGTGCGCGGCCGGAGCTGGATCGCGCTGGGCTCCACCGTCGGAAGGCGCGAGGAGCGGCTGGAGCTGTTGTGGCGCTTCCGCGAGCTGGCCGACGCCCATGCCGCCCGGCCCGGCTTCTACAACCTCGAACCCGACGACCTGCCCGACGTGGTCGAGCTGGGTTTCGCGATCCAGAAGATGGGCGAGGCCAGCATCTCGCCGCTGGAGAACTTCACCATCGAGGGCACCAAGCGCGGCAACCTGCGCCGCGCCTGGCGCCGCGCCGGCGACGACGGGGCGACGTTCGAGATCGTCGAACCGGCCGACATCCCGCCGCTGATGCCGGAGCTGCGCCGCATCTCCGACGCCTGGCTCGACACCCATGCGGGCGGCGAGAAGGGCTTCTCGCTGGGCGGCTTCGTGGATCGCTACGTCCAGGAGTTTCCGATCGCCGTGGTGCGCTGGGAAGGCCGCATCATCGCCTTCGCCACGCTCTGGCCGACCGCGTCGCGCACCGCCTTCTCCATCGACCTGATGCGCTTCGTGCCCGAGGGCCCGCCGCGGATCATGGACTTCCTGTTCGTGGAGCTCATCAATTGGGGCCGGGCCCAGGGCTACGGCGCCTTCGACTTCGGCATGGCCCCGCTGTCGGGCCTCGACGACAGGCCGTTGGCGCCGGCGCTGTCCCGCGTCGGCCGGCTGATCTACGACCGCGGTGAGGAGATCTACAACTTCCAGGGCGTTCGCCACTACAAGTCCAAGTACGACCCCACCTGGCAGCCGCGCTACGTGGCCGCGCCCCGCAAGTGGGCCATCCCCATCCTGATGGCCGACGCCGGCCTGCTCTCCTCCGGCGGCGTCGCGGGCCTCGCGAAACGCCCGAAGAAGGCCGAGGCTTAGCGCGGCCCGAACCCCACCCGCTGCTCCACCATGGCCAGCAGCAGCACCGCTGCGGTGGCCGCGGCGACCATGATGGCGCGCCACGGGACCAGTCTCGGGCCCTTCATCGGGTCCGGCGGTCGCGCGCCCCGCCAGCCGGCGAAGGCGGCCACGGTGGCGAACGCGACAATGAGGGCGACGGTCAGGCGCAGGTCCATGCGCGAGCCCTACGCGAAGCTCTGCCGGCCATCCACAGGAACCGTCGCCGCACACCAGATGTAGCGTTAAGCCTTCGTTTACACCCCAGGAATCGGTCGATAGCGTCCAAAGCTAGGCGGAGAAGCGATTCGGATGAGCGGGGTGGCGCCCTGGAGCGTCAAGGGGATCGACCCGAAGGCCCGCGAGGTCGCCAAGGACCTCGCCCGTCGCTCCGGCATGACGCTGGGCGAATGGCTCAATCGGGTGATCCTCGAGGACGACGTCCCGGACGAGGTGACGGCGGAGGCCCAGTTCGGCGACCGTCCGTTCCGCGCCCAGGCCCCCCGTCTGCGCGCCGTGCCGACCGGGCTCTTGCCGCGGCCCGCCAATGACCTCGCCGACATCGCCACCGCCCTCGACCGCCTGACCGACCGCATCGAGGCCTCCGAGACCCGCACGGGCCTCGCCATCAACGGCGTCGAGCATTCCGTTCGCCAGGCCCTCGCCCGCATCGAGACCGCCGAACGCGAGCAGCATACGGCGTCCACCCGCCTCGAAGGCCTGCTGGCCGAGTCGTCCGCCGAGCAGAGCTACTTCGGCGAACGCCTGCGCCGCCTGGAGGCTGACGCCGCGGGCGGACCGCGCTCCATGGAGGCGCTGCGGCTGATCGAGCAGCGGCTGAGCCGCGTCCAGCCCGAGCTGGTGGTCGACACCGTCCTGCAGCGCCTGGGCGATCGCCTGGCGACGGCCGAGACCCGCACCGCCGAGGCGCTGGAGGGGCTGAAGGGCGCGCTGGGGTCGCTGGACCAGCGGCTGGCCTCCGTCGAGGCCGCCGGCGACGAGCGCATCGACGCCCGGTTCGAGGCCCTGGCCGACATCCTGACCCACCGCGTGGAGGCCGTCCGCGCCGAGGTGGCCGAGAAGCTGGCCCGCGCCAACGGCGAGGACCGCTACGCCGAGCTGGCCCTGCAGGTGCGGGCCGCCGAGCGCCGCTCGGCCCAGGCCGTCGAGGAGATCGGCCGCCAGGTGCTGTCCATGGCCGAGGCCGTGGGCAAGAAGCTGATCGAGGTCGACCAGCGTGGCGCCGAGGCCATCGACCAGGTCGGCTCAGAGATCGCCCGCATCGCCGGCGCCGTCGAACAGCGCCTGGCCCGTGGCGAGCACGCCCAGGCCGAGGCCTTCGAGCGCTTCGGCGCCGAACTGGCCGCCATCGGCGCGCGTATTGCGGCCGCCCCGGCGCCCGCCGCCTACGCCCCGGCCGAGCCCGAACCGCCGCCAGCCGAAGCCTTCGGCCCCGAGCCCGAGCCGGAGCTCTCGGCCGATATCGCGCGCGACGCCGACCCGATCGCCGAGCTGCGCGCCTTCGCGGAGAGGGCGTTCGCCGAGCCCCAGACCTTCGCCGAACCTCAGACCTTCGCCGACCCCCAGGCGTTCGCCGACCTCGAGCCCGAACCGGAGCCCGAAGCCTGGGCGGAACCCGAAGCCTGGCCGGCCGCCGCCACGGTCGAGGCGGCCGCCAAGGCGGCCGCGGAAGCCGCCGCCGAGTTCGTGGAGGACGAGGCCCCGCCTGCGGAGGCCTTGCTGACCGAGGACGCCGCTTTCGCCGAGGCGATGCGCATCCTGGGCCCGCCGCCGGAACCGGAACCCGAGCCGCCGCCGCCCGCCACCTTCAGCCCCGAGCTGTTCCAGCGCGCCGAGACCCGCGACGAGCTCGATGCGGTCGCCGAAACCGTCGCCGAGGCCCAGGCCGAGACGGTCGCCCCGCCGTGGCGGCGCCTCGACCTCGACGTCCCCGAGCCGCGCGTCCCCGACACCTTCGCCCCGATCCACGACGAGGACGAAGACGACCTCTTCCAGTCGGTCGAGCCGGTCGACCCGGTCCGCGAGCTCTCGACCCGCCAGGTCATCGAGCAGGCCCGCGCCACCGCCCGCGCCGCCCAGGAAGCCAAGGCCGCCAGCCCGGCGAAGATGCGCGCCAAGATGAAGGCCGCCGCCTCGGGCCGCCTGTTCGCCGGCTTCGGCGCGCCCAAGAAGGCCTCGCCGCGCCACTCGGCCCTCCAGACCGCCCTCCTGGTTGCGGGCGGTGCGGCCTTCATGAGCGTGGGCGCCGCCGGCCTCACGCTGATGCAGGCGCCGAAGGATCCGCCGGCCGCGCCCGAGCCGATCGCGCTCACCCCCGATGGCTCGCCCGCCCGCGCGTCCATGGCGCTGGGCCCGGCCAGCTTCGCCACCGCGCCCAAGCCCGCGCCGTCGTTCGCCCAAGTCCGCGCCGACGTCGAGGCCGGCGTCCCGGGCGCGCTCGACACGCTCAAGTCGCTGGCCGAGGCCAACCACGCCCAGGCCCAGCTCTACCTGGCCCAGCTCTACGACGAGGGCGAGGCCGGCCTGCCGCAGAACCCCGGCGAGGCCCGCCGTCTCACCACGCTCGCCGCCGAGAACGGTGACGTGAAGGCCATGCACAACCTCGGCGTCTACCTGTTCCGGGGCGAGGGTGGGCCGCAGGACCTCACCGGCGCCGCCCGCTGGTTCGGCAAGGCCGCGTCGAACGGCGTGGTCGAGAGCCAGTACAACCTGGGCCTCCTCTACCAGTCGGGCTCGGGCCTGCCGAAGGACCTGGTCCGCGCGCGCGCCTGGTTCGAGCGCGCCGCCGAGAAGGGCGACGAACAGGCGAAGAAGGCGCTGGCCGACATGGGCCCGAAGCCCGAGCCCAGGCCCGTCGCGCCGCCTCCCAAGCCGGCCGCCGTGGCCGCGCTTCCGTCCGCCCCCAGCATGAACGTCCGCCAGGCCCAGCTCGTGCTCGCCCGCCTGGGCTACTACGACGGCCCGCTGGATGGCCGGGCCAGCATCGCCTACGATCGCGCGATGGCCGAATATCGCCGCGACCAGTCGGGCGGCCCGCCGCTCCACGTGGACCAGCGTTGACCTAGCCCGAGGCGAGGTCGTAGGCCCGGGCGTGGATATCTACCTCCCCATAGCCGAGGTGGCCGTGAACGCCCCCCTGATCGTGCTGCTCGGCGCGGTCGTGGGCTTCATCTCCGGCATGTTCGGCATCGGCGGCGGCTTCCTCATGACGCCGATGCTGGTGTTCCTGGGGATTCCCGCGCCCGTGGCGGTGGCCTCGATGGCCAACCACGTGGCCGCCTCGTCCATGTCCAGCGTCATCGCCTACAGCCGCAGGCGCGCCGTCGACCTGCGGATGGGCGCGGTCCTTGCCGCGGGCGGCGTGGTGGGCGCTTTCGCGGGTGTCGAGCTGTTCCGCTGGCTGCGGCTGCTGGGCCAGGCCGACCTGGTGGTCTCGGTCTCCTACCTGCTGTTCCTGGGCGTCATCGGCGGCCTGATGCTGATGGAGAGCCTGGGCGCGATCCTGCGCCGCCGCCGCAACGAGCCGCCGCCGCCGCGCCGCGACCGACGGCCGGTCTGGCTCTACGGCCTGCCGCTCAAGATGCGTTTCCCGCGTTCGCGCCTCTACATCAGCGTGATCCCGCCCCTGGCGCTCGGCGCCTTCGTGGGCGTGCTGTCGGCGATCATGGGCGTCGGCGGCGGCTTCATCCTCGTGCCGGCCATGGTCTACGTCCTGCGCATGCCCGCCGGCATGGTGGTGGGCACCAGCCTCCTGCAGATCATCATCACCACCGGGCTCACCGGCGTGCTGCAGGCCGGCCGCAACCAGACCGTGGATATCGTGCTGGCCACCCTGCTGCTGGTCGGCGGCATCGTCGGCGCGCAGTTCGGCGCACGGGCCTCGTCCCGCTTCCGGGCGGAGGAACTGCGCGCCATCCTCGCCCTCATCGTGCTGCTGGTCGGCCTGCGCATGGGCCTGGGCCTGTTCCTGGCGCCCGAGGAGCCGTTCGTCCTCATGTCGGGGATGGGCTGATGGCCGTCCTCGCCGCCCTCGCCGCCGCGGTGGCCGCCGTCCCCGGCCCGCCGCTGCCGCCGGCCCCGGCCGCCCAGGGCCGGGCCGAGATCTCGGCCGCGCTGACCGACACCAACGTGCAGGTGAAGTCCGATTTCCGCGGCGCGCGCATCGTCCTCTACGGCGCGGTCTTCGACGCCGCCGCCCGGCCCAGCGACGTGGTGGTCCTGGTCCGTGGCCCCGAACAGCCGGTGCGTCTCACCCGCAAGACCAAGGTGGCGGGCCTCTGGCTCAACAGCCGCCCGGTGGTGTTCCGCGGCGCGCCCGGCTTCTACCGCGCCGCCTCCAACCGCCCGCTGGACGACATCGCCAACTTCGGCACGCTGCGCCGCCTGGGCGCCGGCGTCGATCACCTGCCCATCAACGCCCCGGCCGAACAGCACATCGAGACCCGGTACGGTGTCCGCGACGTGGTCGTCTCCAGCCTGGGCCCCGACTATTACGACTGGCGCCGGGCGGTGGTGCGCCTAAAGGAGAAGTCCGGGCTCTACCATGAGGACGGCCGTGGCGTTCGCTTCGTCGACCGTGGCCTGTTCCGCGCCGAGATCGCCCTGCCCACCGGCGCGCCGACCGGCGACTACCGGGCCGACATCCTGCTGTTCCAGGACGGCAAACCCGTCTCGGCCAAGACGCGGACGCTGACCGTCGAGAAGGTCGGAGTCGAACGGGCTCTTTACGTGTGGGCGCATGACAGGCCATGGTCGTACGGTCTGGCAGCCATGGCGTTCGCGCTGGCGGCCGGTTGGGCGGCCTCGGCGGCATTCCGGAGAGACTGATTGCTCATGGATGACGTGCGGCCCCCCGCCAAGGCGGAGGCCATTCCCGTAGCGCTTTGGGGCATCGCCCTGATCGCCCTGGCGCCGTTCCCGGCCGCGGCCGTCGCCTTCTGCTACGGCCCGACGGCCTGGGTCGCGCCCGCGCTGACCCTGCTCCTGGCCTGGTCGGCGGTGACGCTCGCCTTTCTCGGCGGCGTCCGATGGGGCCTCGAGACCCGCGAGCCCAGCCCGCGCCCGATGCGCCAGGCCTTCTCGTTCCTCTGCGCCGTCGCCGCCGTCGTCATCCTGATGGCCCGCGGCCGAGCGCCCGACACCTGGATCCTCGGTGGTTTCACCATCGCCTTCCTGATCCAGTGGCTGTTCGACCACCAGACCCCTGACACGCCGTCCCGGTACCCCATGCTCTCCACGGCCGTCACCGGCGCCGCCTGCGTCTCGCTGGCGATGACGCTCGAAAAGGCGATGAACGGCTAGGCGGGGCGCCGCCGGCAGCGACCGCTCGTCGCGGCCGGATGACATCGCTCGCCGAAGTGTGAGACTTACGGCGTCATCGCGGCGACGGACCGTCGCGCAGGGGCTTGGGTATGGATCTGGCGGAAGCCGAGCAGCGACTGGGGCGGTTCCTGGCCCCGCTCACGCTCGACGCGTTCCTGGGCGAGACGCTGGGCGGCGGCTTCCGGCTCGTGCGCCACGACGGCCGGTCCAGCCGCGCCGGCCTGCTGGGCGCCGATCCGCAGGGCGCGCTCGCCGACGCCGTGCGCCTGGCGCCCGAGCTCACCTACCATTCGGCCAATGCGTCCGGCCCACCGCCCAGCCTGGCCGGCGTGACCGACGCCGCCGACTTCCGCGCTCGCATCGACGCCTTCCACGCCCGCAACTACTCGGTCCGCTTCCCCGACCTGCGGCCGCTCTCGCCCGAGCTGGACGCCCTGGCCCGCGCGCTGGAGATGCTGATCCATGCGCCGGTCACCGCCTCGGCCTTCTGGAGCCGCGGCGGCATGCGTGCGCCGGTCCACTACGACGATCACGACCTCGTCGTCGTCCAGCTCCAGGGGACCAAGCGCTGGTACGTCGCCACGCGGCCATCCGAACTCTTCAACACCTGGAAGGGCGTCTCGGGAAATCCGCCCGACCTGGGCGCGCACGAGGTGGTCGACCTGGCGCCGGGCGACCTGATGTACCTGCCGCGCGGCACGTTCCACACGGTGGATTCCGACACCGAGTCCGTGCACCTCGCCATCGGCTTCACGCCGCTCACCCTGCGCGAGGCGGTGATCGCGGCGCTGGACCACCTGTCCGACATGAACCGTCCGCTGCGCGCCACCCTGGCCGGACGGCTGGAGGGCTCCGACGTCCAGGGGCTCGCGCCTGTCGTGGCCGATGCGGCCGCCCAGCTGGTCAACGCCGCCCGTGCGCCGGGCTTCCTGAACGCCGCGCTCCAGCGCCGGTCCTCGCGCAACGTGGCTGACCTGCCGCCCCTCCCGCGCCCGGCCGTCCCGCCGGCGCTCCACCTCGACACCGTGCTGCGCCACGCGGGCCTGGGCTTCAGCCATCTGGGCGCCAACGCGGACACCATCGACTTCGCCTTCCCGGGCGGCCACCTCTACATCCACCGCGGCGCCCAGGAGGCGGTGGTCTTCGTCGCCGACACGCCCAGCTTCCGGGTGCGCGACCTGCCGGGCCCGATCGGCGACGACGTGCGCCTGGCGCTCGCCGCGCGCTTCGTCGAGGTGGGGTTCCTGGAGGTCGCCCAGCCCCAGGCCAGCGTCGCCGACCTGTTCGGAACGGCCACGGTCTAGCGCGGCGCCCGGTCCGCCACCTCCCACAGCTCGTCGATCCGCTGGCGATAGACGCTGGCCACGGCCCAGCGCGAGCGGCGGGCGGCCTCCTCGCGGACGTTGAGCCAGTCGTCCTGGTCGGCCGCCAGGGCCTCGGGCGCGGCGCCGGCCGAGATCGCCGCCGCGTAGGCCTGCTTCATTCGCCGGTCCAGCGCCGCCAGGCCCATGTCCGCGCAAACCATCTGCCGCGCGCGGCTGGGCGCGTCGGCGCAGGCGAACGAGCGGCGGGTCGGGGCGTCGGCGACCACGCTGGCGTCGCGTCCGGTCGCCGCCTGCGCCATCTCGACGGTCGGCGGCTGGGGGGCGGGCAGGGCGATCGCGGGCGCGCTCAGGGGCGGGGAGGGCGCGCGGCGGGGCTCGCTGTCGCGCGGCAGCACCTCCAGCTTGCCGACGGAGGCCACGGAGGGGATCGGCGGGGGCTTCACCGCGGCCACCTCCACGTTCATCGGCGGCGCGGCGGCCTCGACCTGGGCGGCGGGCGGCGCCCCGCCCGTGCGCGCGATCAGCACGCCGCCCAGGAAGGCCACGGCGACCGCGGCGGCGGCGGCTGCGGCCAGCCATCTGCGTCGCCGCTCGGGCGGTGCCTCGGGTTCGAACCAATGCTGCGCGGGAGGCGGCGCGACGACCAGCGAGCGCTCAGATGCGCCCCAGGATCGCGGCTCGCGTGCTCGGAAACCCGGCTCCCCGTCGCGCGGCGTGTCGTCGGCATAGGTGTCGAAGCCCGGCAGCGCGCCCTTCGCCGGCTCGCCCCGGAAGTCGTCGCTCGGCATGACCAGCGCCCTCGTCGCGTTCCCTCCGACGTTCAATCGCCGGAGGCCGCTCAAGGTTGCGCCGCCGGCGCGGGATCAGAGTGCGGCGAGCGCCCGCTTGCGGCGCAGCATCGCGCCCGCAATCCCGAAGCCGCCGATCATCAGGGCCCAGGTCGCGGGCTCCGGCACGGACGGCGGGATCAGGGTCAGCAGGTTGCCCGAGAACTTCACGTCGTTGATCTGGGTGTTGCCCTGGGCGAACTGGTACCAGGAATCGCCGGTGAAGCTCTGGACGATCAGCTGGCCGTTGAGCTGGCCGCCGCCGCCGATCACGGTCGCCTTCGGCGCGAGCACCGAGCCCATCATCCCGAAGTTGCCGTTCTTGAAGCTGCTGGCCTGCGAGAGGTTGAACAGCACCTGGCTGGAGTTGCCGCCGTTCACCGACATGCCGCCGTCTAGCTGCAGGCTGGAGCCGCTGACGTTGACCAGGATCGTCGAGCCCGCGGCCAGGTTGATCGTGATGGTGTTGGTGTCCGACAGGATCGAGCTGTCGATGTCGAAGACGTTCAGCCCGGCGGCGGTCGCGTTGAAGGTGACCCGGCAGTTGTTGTTGCCATTGCCGCAGTTGTCGCCCTCGACCACGGCCGAGCCCGTGTTCGCGTAGGTGTCGAGGAAGCTCGACAGCGCGGTCAGACGGGCGCCTTCGGCGACGAAGTCGACCGTGGGCGCGCCCACCGTGATCGTGCCGTGCGACCAGCTCGGGTCGGCCGGGGTGCCCGTGGCGCCCACCAGCGAGCCGGCGCGCACGTCGCCATAGGTGCTGCCGCCGGTGGCCTTGAGGCTGCCCTTGACCACCAGGTCGGTGCCGGACGGCGTCGTCAGGCCGATGGTGTAGCCGTCCAGGTTGGCGTTGCCGCCGACCGCCACGCGGCCCTCGGTGTCGCTGCTGCGGACCTTCATGTCGCCGAGGACGAACAGGTTGAAGTCGGCGGCCGTCTCGGCGCTCGCGACCGCGGGGGCGGCGAGGGCGAACAGGGCGGCGGCGATCAGGACACGACGCATGCAAACGGCTCCGGGGCGCACCCGCAGGGGCGCCAAGCTGAAAGTCGCCTCTCGTTATCGGCGAGGCCGTTCAACCGCTACGCCTCATTGGTTGCAATGCAGCAAAGGATTCCCCTCACGGCAGAGCTTCGCCACCCATATTGAGCGCGGCCTTTGGGCGGCTATGGTGCGGCGCAGGCGAAGGAGGGGCGTGATGCGGCGATGGGTCCTGGGCTTGGCGGCGGCGCTGGCGACGCTGGTTCCCGCCGCGGCGGCCGACTTCCAGCCCGCGCCGCTGAAGGGCCCGACGCCCTGGACGAACACGCGCTTCGACGACGCGCCGGGCGACTTCACCTTCGCCGTCGTCACCGACCTGGAGAGCGGCTACCGCACCGGCGTCTTCGACGTGGCGGTCGCTGACCTGAAGCTGCTCCGCCCCGCCTTCGTCATAACGGTCGGCGATCAGATCGACGGCGGGACCGAGGACGAGGCGAAGCTTCAGCGCGAATGGACCGAGTTCGACGCGCGGCTCGCGGGCCTGAAGGCGCCCTACTTCCACGTGGGCGGCAACCACGACCTCACCAACCTCACCCAGCGCAAGGTGTGGGAGCGCCGCTACGGCGCCCGCTACTACCACTTCAGCTACAAGGGGGTGCTGTTCCTCGTGCTCGACACCGAGGACTACGCGCCCGCCCGCTTCGCCGAGATCTACCGCATGCGCGCCGAGTACCTGGCCGCCCGCGACACCGACGCCGCCAAGGCGCGCACGCTGCCCTACGCCTCGCTGATGGAGGCCAAGGTGGGCGAGGTGGGCGAGGCCCAGTCGGCCTATTTCGAGAAGGTCGTCGCCGCCAACCCCAAGGCGCGTCACGTCGTGCTGCTGATGCACAAGCCGGTCTGGCGTCGCGAGGGGCCGGGCGGGCTCGACCGCATCGAGGCGGCGCTGAAGGGGCGGCCCTACACCCTGCTGAATGGCCACGTGCACCGCTACAGCTACGCGCAGAAGAACGGCGCCGACCACATCACCCTGGGCACCACCGGCGGCGAGTGGGCCGACAACGACGCGCCCGGCGCGTTCGACCACATCATGTGGGTGACGGTCACCGCCGACGGCCCCTCGATCGCCAACCTCCGGCTCGACGGGGTGCTGGACAAGACCGGCAAGATCCCGGCAGGCGGCGACAGGCTGTGCCTCAGCCTGCGCGGCCCCAACTGTTCCAAGTGAGTTCGAAGATGCTTGCCGACGGCTACCACGACCTCGACCCCACCAAGGTCGTCAACATCGAGACCTCGCTGCAGATGTTCGCCCGGCCGCCGAAGCGGGCCGTCCCCGAGACGCCGCCGTTCCGTCTCGTGCGCCTGCAGAACGTCGGCGCCGAGGAATACCTCGACCTCTATCGCGCGGTGGGCCGCGACTGGCTGTGGTTCTCGCGCCTGGCCTACACGGAAGACGCGCTGCTGAAGGTCGTGCGCGATCCCAAGGTCGAGGTCTATCGGCTGGAAGGGGAAGGCGGCGTCGGCATCCTGGAGCTCGACTTCCGCGACGACGGCGAATGCGAGCTGGCCTTCTTCGGCGTCTCGCCCGGCCTGGTCGGTACGGGCGCCGGCCGCTGGCTGATGGACCAGGCCATCGACCTCGCCTGGTCGCGCCCCATCCGCCGCTTCTGGGTCCACACCTGCACCCTCGACCACCAGGGCGCGCTGGCCTTCTACATGCGCTCGGGCTTCGTCCCCTTCCGCCGCAAGATCGAGATCGCCGACGACCCCCGCCTCCAGGGCAAGGCCCCCCGGGACTCCGCGCCCCATTTCCCGGTGATCGAAGGCTAGAAGAACACCGCGAGCCCGGCCACTAGCCCGGGCCGGGTGAACGACATGCGCGGGTCCGGGCGCGGCGTGGCCCCCACGAAGGTCAGCGACGCCTCGGCGCGGCCCAGTTCGCGCACCACGCCCACGGCCACGTCGTAGCGGCTGCGCGGCGTGCGGGCCGAACCGAACCGGCGCAAGGCGCCCACATGGCCGGTCACCCGCCAGCCATCGGCCGGCTGCAGCGCGCCGTTGAGCTCGGCGTAGGCCGTCGTGGCCCCCTTGCGCGGATAGTCCGGCGCCAACGAGATGCGGCCGCTCACCGGCCCCTGCGACAGGCCCACATAGGCCTGGGTGTAGTCGATCGAATATTCCCGGTCGAAGTAGGGGCGGTAGTCGAACCGGCTGACCCCGACGTCCCAGCCCGGACCGCCGGCGAACCGGCCCGCCAGGCCCGCATAGACCTGGTAGCCCAGCACGCGCGGACTGCGGCCCGTCGGGTCGTGGCCGATCACGCTGCCGCCCGCATAGACCCCGCTGGCGTCATCGTAGTTGGCGCTGGCGGTGACCACGCCGCGCCCGTCGGTGAGGGAGAAGCCGCGCAGCCGGTAGTCGCTGGCTACGCCCACGGTCCCGCTGAGCTGCGCCCAGGCCGCCGTCGGGGCGGAGAGCACGAGCGCCGCGATCAGGCCGGCCTTCACCGCCCGGGTGACGCGACGCGGGCGGCGACCGGCATGCGCCCGCCGCAGGCCCTCAGCGTCGCGCAGGCGTCCACGGCCCCGCCGGCGCCGGCCAGCAGGGTGGGGCGGCCTTTCGGGTTGCGCTCGCGCACCAGGGCGTAGAGCCCGCTCACGCTGGCCGCCGAATAGGAACTGCCGCTCACCAGCCCGAAGCCGCCGCCCGGCTCGGTGGTCGGCACGTCGCGCCCCGGCGCCGAGATCGCGCCCGGCGGCCCGCCGCCGCCGTTGGTCACCGCCACCACGCCTTTGTACGAGGCCGGGAAGCCGCCGCCCGGCAGCGCCGGATCGACCGCCGCCACCACCACCGCGTCGCGCTCCAGCGCCACGTCGATCAGCCGCCCCAGCAACAGGTTTGGCGGCCCGCCCAGGCTCAGGTTGATCACCTGGGCGTTGCGCTCGATGGCGAAGCTCAAGGCCTTGGCCAGGCTCAGCGTATCGCAGGTGGTCTCGGCAGCGCTCCGCTGCCAGCAGGCCCGCGCGGCGAGCAGCTTTGCGCCCGGCGCGATGCCCGCCACGCCCAGCCGGTTGTCGGCCAGGGCGGCGATCACGCCGGCCACCGCCGTCCCGTGCGCCTCGGCCTGCGCCGGATGGCCGATCACGAAGTCGCCGCGCGCCGCCACCTGTCCCGCCAGGTCTGGATGGGCGGCGTCCACCGCGCTGTCGACCACGGCCACCTTCACGCCCCGTCCGGTCGCCGTCCCCCGAAGCTCCGCCAGCTTCCACGCCTGGGCGGCGGGCTGCAGTGGGAAGAGGGGATCGTTCGGCGCCGCCAGCCCGCGATAGGTCTGCATCGGCTCGGACCAGGCCACGGCCCGGTCGTGCGACAGCTCCTGCGCCACGTCGGCCGCCGTCCGGCCTTCCGGCGCGCGCATGACGAAGCAGTCCACGCCGATCAGCGGCATCGGCCAGTCCGTCACCCGCGCCAGCCCGTGCTCGCGCGCCAGCCGGTCGGCGGTGCGCTGTCGCGCCGCCCGCGAGGCCGCGTCGCCGTAGCCGCCGCCATAGCTGGAGCCCGCGCGGAAGTGGTCGGGCGCGAGCCGCAGCATCACCAGCACCTGCTGGCCGCCGGCGTCGTCCGGCCGCCCGGCCCAGGCCACGCCCACGGCGCACAGCCAGGCGACCAGCGCAGCGAGCATCAGGCGCCGCGGCCTGGCCATCACGATCCGCCCAGCGGCTCGGCCACCACCACCGCCTTGTTCGCGCGCAGCTTCGCGAGCGCCGCCGACCGCTTCTCGGGGGCCACGCGCAGCACATAGCCGTTGGCCGCCGTCGGGCCGTCCGCCAGCCGCGCCTCGCTCGCCTTCAGCGCCTCGCGCATCCGCTGCTCCGTGGTGTCGGGCAGGAAGACCACCACGATGTTCCCCGCCTGGGAAGCCGCGGGCGCCTCGCCCAGCACATGATACTCCGGCTGCGGCTTCAGCTGCGGGATCCAGGCCGCGCCCGCCGTCACCGCCAGCGCCGCGGCCACGCCCCACCCGGCCCAGGCCGCCACGGCCGGCCGCCGCGCCGGGGGTGCCGCGTCCTCCGACGCCAGCCGCGCGCGCATGTCGGCCCAGCCGCGCTCCACGTCCAGCGGCAGCCGCGCCACCTCGGCCTCCAGCCGCGCCTCGGTCCTGAGGTCGGCCTGGCACTCGGCGCAGCCGTCCACGTGCGCCTGCACCCGCGCGCGCTCGGCCGGCTCGAGCCGGCCGCTCACGAACCAGGGCATCAGGTCCTGCGCCTCGCGATGCTCGTCACGCTCCATGTGGAACCCCCCGTTCCTCGGGCCTCATTGCTCCTCCAGTCCCAGTCGGCCGGCCAACAGCCCCTTCAACCTCTGGCGGGCGTGCATCATACGGCTCTTCACCGTGCCGACGGGGCAGTCGAGAATCTCGGCGATCTCGCGATAGCCGGCCTCGTGGAAATAGGTCAGGTCCACCACCGCCCGATGCTCGGGCGACAGCTGGCTCATGGCGCTGAACAGTATCGCCTGCGTCTGCCGCTGGCTGATCTCCTGCTCGGGCCCCAGTTCCAAGCTGGGCCGCTGCTCGGCCTGCGGGTCCTCCACCGGCTCGTCCGCGCGCGAGCGGGCCTTCAGCGCCGTGCGGTAGGCGATGGCGAAGATCCAGGTCGAGACCTTGCTGGTCGCGTTGTAGGCCTCGGGCCGCTTCCAGACGACCATCAGCGTGTCGTTCAGCGCCTCCTCCACCAACTGCGGCCGGCGCAGCAGGTTGGACAGGAACCGCGTCAGCCTGGGGTGGTAGATGCGATAGAGCTGCTCGAACGCGCGCAGGTCGCGCGTGGCGATCCGGGCGAGCAGGCGCGCCTCGTCCAGCGCCAGCGGGACGGTCGTCCCGCTGCGCTCGTCGCTGACCTGGCCGCCCCTCTCGAGCATGGGCCTCCTTCGCACTCGCCCCGTCTATGCCGCCGGCGGGCCGGTCGGTTCAAAGCTCCCGACTTCTTTTTTCACCATGAACCTTTTCGGCCGCGCCCGGCATCAATCCTCGGCGACCGGACAGGCCGGCTCGTCCCAGCATCCCACCGTGCCAGGAGCCTCCGATGCGTCCCGTTCTGCTTGCCGCCACCGCCGTGCTCGCCCTCGCCGCCGGCCAGGCGCACGCCACCGCCGTCGTCGACGCCACGGGCGACTTCCTGCCCAGCTACGCGGGCACGCCGTCGCTCGACGCCGACCTCGACGTCACCTTCTTCCGCGTCGACTACGACGCCGTCGCGCAGGCCTTCAACTTCAACGCCAGCTTCGCCGGCGACATCAATCCGGCGCGCGCCGGCCTGTACGTCATCGGGGCCAACACGGGCACGGGGACGATCCGGCCGTTCGCCGGCATCGGCGCGCCGAACGTGATCTTCAACCAGGCCATCGTGATCCAGAAGACCGGCGCCGCCGCCGTCAGCGGAAACAACATGACCGCCACGATCTCGGGCAACAGCTTCAGCCTGGTCGTGCCGCTGGCCTTCCTGCCGTCCACCGGCTTCGCCCCCACCGACTACGGTTTCAACCTCTGGCCGCGGAACGGCACGGGCAACAACAACCAGATCAGCGATTTCGCGCCCGATAACGCCAACATCGCCGCCGTGCCCGAGCCGGCGACCTGGGCGCTGATGATCCTGGGCTTCGGCCTTGCCGGCGTCGGGCTGCGCCGGCGTCACCTGTGGGCCGCTGATCCCGTCTAGCGATCCCCACGGCCGCCCGACCGCGTCTGCGACCTGTCCCCCTGCACGCGCGGTCGGGCGGAGCCTTTTCCGCCCCTTTAGGGTCGCGCGTGCCAAGGTTGGTAGATGGCGAGCTTGCCGCCACCGGGCAGCGTCAGGCGTGTGCGCGTCCCCCAGCCCAGGCCCTCGGGCGTCTCGCAGTTGACGCCTGCCGCCGCCAGCTCGGCCATGGTCGCCGCCAGGTCGTCGCACATCAGGTAGAGCTCGTGGCTGTCGCCGGTGTCGCCCGGATGCACCGCCAGCTCGCTGTCCGGCAGGCGGAAGATCAGCCAGCCGTGGCCGACATCCACATGCGGGAACTTCAGCACGTCGCGGAAGAACGCCCGGTCGGCCTCGGCGTCGGTCGAATAGATGATGACGTGCGCGCCGTTGATCATGGCTAGTCCCCTGCCAGCTGCCGCCAGCCCACCGCCCGCACGCGGGCCGCGCCCAGCGCCCCGGCCAGCGGCGGCCGCGTGAACATGCCGGCGAACGCCGGATCGCGCACGTTCAGCCCGCCGGCATAGGCCCCGAACGCCGGCAGGATCACCCGTTCGCCGTCAGTGACGAAGCAGCGCCGCCGCACCGTCCCGCGCGGCGCCCGCACCTTGGCCGCCGGATGCAGGTGACCCGCCACCTCGCCGGGCTGGAACCCGGCCTGCGGCTCGTGGCGCAGGATCAAGCCCGCCACCGCGATTTCGTCCACCGTCTCGCCCGGCAGTCGCTGCGGCCCGTCGGCGTCGTGGTTGCCGACCACCCACACCAGTGTCCGCCCCGCGGCCAGCGCGCGGAGCCGGTCCGCGTCGTCGCCGGCCAGCCGGTCCTCCGACTTGCGGTCGTGGAAGGTGTCGCCCAGCAGCACCACCACCTCTGGGCGGAGCGCCGCTGCCTCGGCCTCCAGCCGCCCCAGAGTCTCGCGCGTGTCGTAGGGCGGCAGCATCTGGCCGCGCGCGGCGTAGCTCGACCCCTTCTCCAGATGCAGGTCGGCCACCACCAGCATCCGCTCGCCCGCCAGCCACAGCGCCCCGGAGCAGCGGAAGGTCGCCTCCGCGCCGCGCACGCGCATCGCCAGCCCCCCACATTCGGCGGCGGCGAAGGCGTAGCGATACTCGGTTCCTCCCCCGCCGGGGGAGGGGGACCGCGAAGCGGTGGAGGGGGCTTCCTCCACGAAGGCCAACGAGGAAGCCCCCTCCGTCGGCTGCGCCGGCGCCTCCCCTTGCGGGGGAGGAACAACGGCGGACTCGCTCAGCTCACTCACAACATCGCCTCTGCGATCAGGTCGTCTTCGGCCTCGGCCAGGATCATCTCGCCGGCCTGGCCGGGCGAGCGCTCCTTGCCGATCTCCAGCAGGATCGGCACCGAGAAGGGGCTCAGGTGGTCCAGCGGCGCATGGCGGATGCGGCCGCGGATCCGGCTCAGCATGTCGCCCAGCCGCGCCACGTCGATGAGGCCGGTCGCCGCATCGGCCCGCGCGCAGCGCAGCAGCAGGTGGTCCGGCTCGTGCCGGCGCAGCACGTCGTAGATCAGGTCGGTGGAGAAGGTGATCTGCCGCCCCGTCTTCTGCTGTTCGCCAGGGAACCGCTTCTCGATCAGGCCGGCGATGATCGCGCATCCCTTGAAGGCGCGCTTCATCATGAAGCTCTCGTGCAGCCAGGCCTCCAGGTCGTCGCCCAGCATGTCCTCAGCGAACAGCTCGTCGTAGTCGAGCTGGTCCATCGGGTTCAGCGCCCAGATCGCCATGGCGTAGTCGTTGCAGACGAAGCCCAGCGGCCCGATCCCCAGCCGCTCCAGGCGCTTCGTCAGCAGCATGGCCAGCGTCGTGTGCGCGAGGCGACCTTCGAAGGGATAGACCACCATGAAGTTGCGCTTCCCGCGCGGGAAGGTCTCCAGCAGCATCTCGTCCTCGGCCACGATCCGCGACCGGTCCTTCTGCATCTCCAGCCACTCGCGCACGTCGGTGGGCAGCACCTTCCAGTGGCTCTCGTCGAACATCAGTTGGCGCACGCGCTTGGCCAGGTAGGTGGACAGCGCGAACTTCGAGCCGCCCCACGACGGCATCTTCGGGTCCTTGTGGTTGGCCGGCCGCACCAGGACGTCCAGGTTGGTCACGCCCATCAGCTCCCAGACCTGGCCGGCGAACACGAAGGTGTCGCCGGGGTCGAGCATCTCCAGCATGCCCTCCTCGACCTCGCCGATCTTGCGGCCGCCCCGGCCGCCGCGCATGGCGATCCGCACCGCCAGCATGGCGGGGCTCACGATCGCCCCCACGTTCAGTCGATGCCGCTGCGCCACGTTCTGGTCCCTGACCTTCCAGCGCCCATCGGGTAGCTGGATGATGCGTCGGAAACGGTCGTAGGTCTTGAGCGCGTAGCCGCCGGTCGAGACGAAATCGACCACAGCCTCGAAGTCCTCCCAGGGCAGGTCGCGATAGGGTCCCGCCGAGCGCACCTCCTCATAGAGGTCCAGCATGTCGAACGGCTCCGAGACCGCGCAGCCCATGACGTGCTGCGCCAGCACGTCCAGCGCGCCGGTCCGCGGCGGGTCGCCGTCCAACCGGTTCTCGGCGATGGCCTCGCGGGCGGCCTGGCACTCCAGCATCTCGAAGCGGTTCGCCGGCACGAACAGCGCCCGCGAAGGTTCGTCCAGCCGGTGGTTGGCCCGGCCGATCCGCTGCACCATCCGTGACGCGCCCTTGGGGCTGGCCAGCTGGATCACCAGGTCCACGTCGCCCCAGTCGATCCCCAGGTCCAGGGTCGAGGTGCAGACCACGGCCCGCAGCTCGCCCCGCGCCATCGCCGCCTCCACCTTGCGCCGCTGCTCGGCGGCCAGGCTGCCGTGGTGCAGGGCGATCGGCAGGCTGTCGTCGTTCAGCCGCCACAGCTCCTGGAACGCGAACTCGGCCTGGAAGCGCGTGTTGACGAAGACGAGCGCCGTCTTCGACCGCCGGATGACGTCGTAGACCTCTTGCATCGCATGCTGCGCCGTATGCCCCGCCCACGGCACGCGGCCCTCGCTGAGCAGCATGTCCACCACCGGCTCGGCGCCCGGCGGCCCCCGGACGAGGGCGATGCTGCTTGTTCCTCCCTTGTAGGGGGAGGGGGACCGCGAAGCGGTGGGGGGGGCTTCCGCCACGACGACCGCCGGAGAGGAAGCCCCCTCCGTCGGCTCCGCCGCCACCTCCCCCTGCGGGGGAGGAACGTGCGACGCCATCCAGTTCGTGATCACCGCCGGATCGTCCACCGTCGCCGACAGCCCCACGCGGCGCATGTTCGGCGCGAGCCGCTGCAGCCGCGCCAGGTCCAGCGCCAAGAGGTCGCCGCGCTTCGACGAATGCAGCGTGTGGATCTCGTCCAGGATCACGCAGCGCAGGTCCTCGAAATACAGCCTGGCCCCTTCCCAGGCGCAGAGCAGCGCTAGCTGTTCGGGCGTCGTCAGCAGGATGTCCGGCGGCTTCACCCGCTGGCGCTGCCGCCGCGCGATGCCGGTGTCGCCCGTGCGGCTCTCGGCCACCACGTTCAGCCCCATCTCCAGGATGGGCGTGTTCAGGTTGCGCTCCACGTCCACCGCCAGCGCCTTCAGTGGCGAGATGTAGATGGTGTGCAGCCCCCTCGGACTGTTCGCCGGCGGCCGTTCCGAGAGCTCGATCAGGCTGGGCAGGAAGCCGGCCAGGGTCTTGCCGCCGCCGGTCGGCGCGATCAGCAGCGCGTCGCGGCCCTCGCGCCCTTTGGCCACCATCTCCAGCTGGTGGGTGCGCGCCGACCAGCCGCGCCTGGCGAACCAGGCCCGGAACCGCTCCGGCAGCAGGTCTGCGGGCGCGCCCGCGGTATCGGCCATGTCTCGCCTATAACACGTTCCCGTTCCGTTTCACCTGGGTCGATGATCCGCCTCGCGCACGAGCGCCGCCTGTCGCGAGGGGGCTGGCGTTCGCCGCCATTTCAGGCTGGAAAGAGGCTGATGCGTTTCAGTCCTGTCTTCCTGGCCTGCGCGGTCCTGGCCGCGTGCTCGCCCACGCCGGCCAGCCGTCCCGCAGAGGCCGCGCCGCGCGCGCCCGGCGGCTTCCCGCTTCCCGACCGTCCCGTGGCCGGCATCGTCGCGCCCGAGTGGTCCAGCGGCCCCGACCGCGACGCCGCCGACGAGTCGGGCCAGCTCATCCGCGGCCTGGAGATCGCGCCCGGCATGAAGGTCGCCGACATCGGCGCGGGCTCGGGCTATCACACCCTGCGCCTTTCGCCGGCGGTCGGGCCGACCGGCGTGGTCTACGCCGAGGACATCGTGGAGGCCTACATCTCGGGCCTGCGCCGCGAGGCCGAGCGGCGCAAGCTCGCCAACATCCGCATCGTCGTGGGCACGCCCGACGATCCGAAACTGCCGCCGAAGTCCATCGACCGGGCCGTCTTGGTCCACATGTACCACGAGGTCGAGAACCCCTACGCCCTGCTCTGGAACCTGGCCTCGGCGCTGAAGCCCGGCGCGCGCGTCGGCGTCATCGACCTGGACCGCGCGGTCTCCAACCACGGCATGTCGCCGGCCCAGCTCAAGTGCGAGTTCGAGGCGGTGGGCTACAGGCAGCTCAGCTCGGCCCCCATGGCCGGCGGCGTGGGCTACCTCGCCATCTTCGAAGCGCCCGAAAAGCGCCCGAAGCCGCTGGACATCAAGGCCTGCAAGGCGAGCTGAGCTCACTCGTCTTCCCCGCTCGTCATCGCCCGACGTGTCCGGGCGACCCATGATCTCCGCGGTCCGGAAAATGAAAGCGGCGCCGCCGGGTTTCCCGGCGACGCCTGCGATCATGGGTGGCCCGGACAAGCCGGGCCATGACGTTCCACGAGGATGAGCCTACTTCCCCGCCGCCTGGGCGGCCTGTTCGATCACCGCGGCCACCGCCCTCGGCTGCGAGACGTAGATCGCGTGGCTGCCGTGGGCTTCGCTGACCTTGGCGCCCGCCCGGGCGGCCATGGCGCGTTGCGCGGCCGGCGGGATCATCTTGTCGCTGTCGGCGACCACGTACCACGAAGGCTTCACCTTCCACGCCGGCGCGGTCACCGCGCCGGTGATCGCCGGCACGCCGAACGGCGTCTGCGAGTCGGCCATGAAGGCGGCCGTCGCGGCGGGCACGTCGGCGGCGAAGGCGGTGTGGAACTTGGCCTTGTCGACGATGGCGAACCCGTCCTGCGGCGGCAGGATCGGCGGCACGGGCGCGCCCGGCGCCGGGTTGGCGATCAGCGAGGCGACCGACTCGCCGGCTTCCGGCGCGAAGGCGGCCACGTAGACCAACCCCTTCACCTTGTCGTTCGTCCCGGCCTCGCTGATCACCACGCCGCCGTACGAGTGGCCGACCAGGATCGCCGGGCCGTCCTGCGCCGCCAGCGCGCGGCGGGTGATGGCCACGTCGTCGGCCAGCGAGGCCGTCTGGTTCTGCACGACCGTCACCTTGTACCCGTCGGCGGCCAGCAGCTTGTAGACGTCGGCCCAGCCCGAGCCGTCGACGAAGGCGCCGTGCACCAGCACGACGTTCTTGACCGGCCCGGCGGGGGCGGCCTGGGCGGCGCCGGCGATGGTCGCCAGGGCGACGGTGGAAGCGGCGAGCAGCTTGCGGAACTGGGTCATCTGGTGTCTCCGTTTTATGATGTTGCAATAATGTTTATCGCGATAATCATTAGATGCCTTCTCGATCCGGGCTTGTCCAGATAAAAATTATCGCGATATATATTTTTGTGAGAACGACAGCGGAACGCCCTCGGCGACGCCGCTGCAGGAAGGCCCCGATGACCACGCCGCAACTCGTCCCGCTGGACGGCCAACTCTGCTTTTCGCTCTACGGCGCGACGCTCGCCATCGGCCGGGCGTACAAGCCGATGCTCGACGACCTGGGCCTGACCTATCCGCAATACCTGGTGCTGAGCGCGCTGTGGGAGGCCGACGGCCAGACCATAGGCGCCATCGCCGAGCGCCTGTCGCTGGAGCCCAGCACCATCACGCCGCTGGTCAAGCGGCTGGAACAGGCGGGCTTCCTCACCCGCCAGCGCAATCCCGACGACGAGCGCCAGGTCCAGGTGCGGCTGACCGACAAGGGGCGGGATATCCGCGTCGACACCGCCTGCCTCACCGACACCCTGCTCCGGCGTTCGGGCCTGACGGTCGCGCAGATCATGGCGCTCAACGACCAGGTCCAGGCGCTGCGCGACGCCGTCGCCGCCGGCGAGCCCGCCTGATGTGCGACACCCTGGCCGCGCTCGCCGCCTCGACGGCCCGGGGCGCGGGCCTCTTCGCCAAGAACAGCGACCGCGAACGCAACGAGGCCCAGGCGCTGGAATTCCACCCGCCGCGCGAGGGCGCCGCCGGCCGGCCGCTGCGGCTCACCTACGTCTCGATCCCCGACGTCGCGCGCACCCACGCGGTGCTGCTCAGCCGGCCGTTCTGGATGTGGGGCGCCGAGATGGGCGCCAACGAACACGGCGTGGTCGTCGGCAACGAGGCCCTTCACGCCAGGATCCCGGCCCAGCGTCGCCGCGCCCTGATCGGCATGGACCTGGTCCGCCTGGGCCTGGAGCGCGCCGCCACGGCGGCCGAGGCCCGCGACGTGATCATCGATCTGCTGGAGCGCCACGGCCAGGGCGGCGACTGTGGCCACCTTGGACGGTTCTACTACAACAACGGCTTCATCATCGCCGACCCGGCCGAGGCCCATGTGCTGGAGACCGCCGGCCGGTCGTGGGTCTGGAAGCAGGTGAGGGGACAGCGGGCGCTGTCCAACGCCTACTCCATCGGCGCGGACTACGACGGCCTCAGTCCCGACCTCGGCCGCGGCGCGCGCTACGACGTCGCCGCCAGCCTGATCGACGAGGCCCGCGACGCCGTCAGCTTCGGCCGCGGCCGCTGCGCCAGGGGCCAGGCGCTCCTGGACCGCGCCGCCCCCGCGCTCACGCCCGCCGCCATGATGGCCATCCTGCGCGACCACGGCGACGCCCCCGACTGGACGCCGGCCAATACGCGGAACCGCACGATCTGCATGCACGCCTCCGCCGGTCCGCGCCGCAGCCAGTCGGTGGCCTCCCTGGTCAGCGAGCTCGCGCCCGGCCGCACGGTCCATTGGGTGACCGGCAGTTCCGGCCCCTGCACCAGCGTCTTCAAGCCGTTCGTCTTCGGCGCCGCCGTCCCGCCCTTCGGCCCCACGCCGACCGACCAGGCCGACCCCGCCACGCGTTGGTGGACGCACGAGCGCCTGCACCGCGCGATGCTGGCCGACTTCACGCCCGCGCTCGCCGCCATCGCCTCCGAGCGCGACGCGCTGGAGGCGAGCTTCCAGGCCCGCATGGACGAGGCCTTCGCGACTGGCGGCCTCGACGACGCCATCGCCCGTTGCTGGGTCGAGGCCGACGCCGCCGAGGCGCGCTGGCGGCACGATCTTGCGCCGGGCGCAACGCCCGAGTCCGCCCCGGCCCATCGGCGGAGCTGGTCGCGGCTGAACCATGTGGCCGGCTTCGTAGATTAGGGAAAATTCATTTCGGCCCTGCGCGGCCCGGCCCTACTCCTCGCGTCACAGGATCTTCGAGGGGTTACATGTTCCGCACCGCCTGCTCCGTCGTGGCGCTCAGCGTCGCCATGCTCGCCGCCGCGCCCGCGCTCGCCCAGGCTCCGGCCGCCAAGCCCGCCGCCGTCGCCCAGTCCGAGGACGCGCGCCTCGCCGCCTTCTTCCAGGACGCCTTCCTCGAGAGCGCCCGGCTCAGCCCCGAGACGCTGACCCAGCTCGGCATGAAGGAGCGCTACGCCGAGCTCGGCGACTACACCGAGGCCGGCCAGCGCAAGGGCCTCGCCGTCTCCGAGGCCCAGCTCGCCCGCATGAAGAAGGACTTCGACCGCGCGAAGCTGTCGCCCAGCTCGCAGCTCTCCTACGACCTCTTCGAGCGCAACGTCGCCACCCAGCGCATGTTCATGAAGTGGTACTGGCAGGCCTACGCCGTCTCCTCCACGGGCAGCGCGCTCGACAACCTGCCGGTGATGATGGTCAACGCCCACCGCGTCGACAGCGTCGCCGACGCCGAGGCCTATGTGGCGCGCCTGAAGGCCGTCGAGCGGGTGGCCAAGGAAGTCTCCGACGACATCGACCAGCGCACCGCCAAGGGCTTCCTTCCCCCGGCCTTCGTGTTCGGCCGCGTGATCCCCGACGCCCAGACCCAGATCAAGGGCGCGCCCTTCGACGGCGGCGCCGACCACCCGCTGTGGGCCGACTTCAAGGCCAAGGTCGGCAAGCTCCAGGCCGACGAGGCCACGAAGCAGAAGCTGCTGGCCGCCGGCGAGGCGGCCCTGAAGGGCGAGTGGAAGCGCGGCTACGACCGCTACATCGCCTCGCTCCAGGGCATGCAGAAAAAGGCCACGGCTGTGAACGGCGTCTGGGCCCTGCCGCAGGGCGACGCCTTCTACGCCGACCAGGTGGCGTTCTTCACGACCACCAAGCTGACTCCCGACCAGATCCACCAGACGGGCCTGAACGAGGTCGCCCGCATCCGCGCCGAGATGGAGACGATCAAGCAGAAGGTCGGTTTCAAGGGCACGCTGGACGAGTTCTTCGCCTTCGTCCGCACCGATCCGAAGACACACTATCCCAACACCGACGCCGGCAAGCAGCAGTACCTGGCCGACGCCAAGAAGATCATCGCCGACTACATGGCCGTGGCCGACAAGCAGTTCTCCACCCTGCCGAAACAGGCCCTGGAGGTCCGCGCGGTCGAGCCCTACCGCGAGAAGACCGCCTCGACCGCCTTCTACAACCAAGGCGCCCCCGACGGCTCCCGGCCGGGCATCTTCTACGTGAACCTCGCCGACATGACCCAGGTCCAGAAGGTCCAGCTTCCGGCCATCGCCTACCACGAGGGCGCGCCAGGCCATCACTTCCAGATCGCCCGCGCCCAGGAGCAGACCGACCTGCCGATGTTCCGCCGGTTCTCGTACTACGGCGCCTACACCGAGGGCTGGGGCCTCTATTCCGAGAAGCTGGGCAAGGAAGCCGGCTTCTACCAGGACCCCTACGACGACTTCGGCCGCCTCAGCCTGGAGATCTGGCGCGCCGTGCGCCTGGTCCTCGACACGGGCATCCATTCCAAGCACTGGAGCCGCGACCAGGCCATCGCCTACATGAAGGCCAATACGCTGAACTCCGACCTGGACGTGGTCCGCGAGGTCGACCGCTACTTCACCACGCCCGGCCAGGCCACCAGCTACAAGGTGGGCCAGCTCAAGATCTCTGAGCTGCGCGCCAAGGCCGAGAAGGCGCTGGGCCCGAAGTTCGACATCCGCGCCTTCCATGAGGTCGTGCTGGCCGCCGGCGCCCTGCCGCTGGATGTCCTCGAAACCCGCGTCGACGCCTACATCGCCGGCGCGAAGTAAGTCCGGCGCTCCAGAAGAGCTCTGTCATCCCGGCCGCCGCGCAGGGGTGAGCCGGGACCCAGGGCCGCCTGCGCTGCGTCCCTCCTGGGTCCCGGCTCTGCGGCTCTTCGAACCTCCGGCCGGGATGACGGATCGGGGTGTGCGCCGAGCTATTCGATCGCCCCGGCCAGCACCGCCATCGCCCCTTCGATCTCCTCCGCCCCGATCAGCCCGTAGCCCAGTGCAAACCCCTGCGGCGCGGCGCGCTCGGCTGCGAACGGCGCCAGCGTCTCCACCCTCACGCCCGCCGTCAGCGCCCGCTCGGCGACCTCCGCCGCATCGCCGTGCTTCAGCAACGCCGTCACGTGTAGGCCCGCCCCGCCCGGCGCCACCTCAAGCGCCTCGCATCGCGCCAGCGCCGTCAGCATCGTCGAGCGCCGCCGCGCATAGACCTTCCGCATCCGCCGCACATGCCGCGCCAGGTGTCCCTCGGCGATGAAGGCCGCCAGCGTGGCGTGCTCGATCGCCGGCCCGTGCCAGTCGCTCAGCGCCCGGGCCTCGGCCAGGGCCTCGCGCAAGGACGAAGGGGCGACGACGAAGCCGATCCGCAGCGCCGGCAGCAGGCTCTGCGAGAACGTCCCCACATAGGCCACGCGGCCGGCGCCCTGCGCGAACAGCGGCGGCCGCGCCGGCCCTTCGAACCGGAACTCGCCTCCATAGTCGTCCTCGACGATCAGCGCCCCGGTCCGCCGGGCGAAGTGCAGCAGCGCCGCCCGCCTGGCCTCCGACATCGCCGCGCCCATCGGGAACTGCTGCGCCGGCGTCACGCAGACGACCGCCGCATCGGCGGGCAGGGCGTCCACCACCAGCCCCTCGGCGTCTGCCGCCACGGCCCGCACCTGCGCCCCTGCCGCTGCGAACGCCGCCCGCGTGGCGGGATAGCCCGGGTCCTCCACCGCCACGACGCGCCCCGCCGCTGTCCGCGCGATCAGGTCGAACGCCTGTTGGGCGCCCACCGTCACCACGATGTCCTCGGCCCGGCACGCCAGCCCGCGGGCGAACGACAGGTGGCCGGCGATCGCCTCGCGCAGGGCCGGATGCCCTGCCGGTTCGCGATATCCCGACGGTGCGCGGGCGAACTGGCGTAGCGCCCGCCCGCTCAGCCGCCCCCACACGTCGAACGGGAAGCCTGAACTGTCCGGCAGCCCCGGCCGGAGGTCGAACCGCACGGCCGCCCCGGCCGCCGGCCGCGCGCCGGCCGGGATCCGCGCCGCGGCCGCCACGAACGTGCCGGCGCCCTGCCGCCCCTCGATCAGCCCCTCGCCCAGCAGGGTGTCGTAGACCGCCGTGACCGTGTTGCGCGACAGGCCGAGATCGGCCGCCAGCGCCCGGCTCGCCGGCAGCTGCAGCCCCGCCGTCAGCCGCCCGTCCAGGATCGCCTCGCGCAACTGGGCGTGCAGCTCGCGCCGCACGTGCCGCGAGCCCGGCGCGGGCAGCTTCAACCCCAGCTCCAGGACACCGCTCATCGCGCCGTTGTGCGCGACCCGGCCAACGGTCTCAAGTCCGCGATTGGCGCCCTGCAGTTCGCTGGGATTGGCCCTCGTCGGCGCGCGCGCGGGCGGCGACAACCGCCGCCATGAAACCCCTGTTCCTCGCCGTCGCGATCCTGGCCGCGGCGGCGCCCGCGTCGTCGCTGGCCCAGGCGCCGCCGGCCCCGGCCGCCGCGCCCGACCTCGCCCATCTGCACGACTTCGACTTCCTCATGGGCGACTGGGTCGCCAGCCACCGCCGCCTCAAGGCGCGCCTCGCCGGCAGCACCGAGTGGATCACCTACGGCGGCACGGTCACCCAGCGGCCGGTCCTCGGCGGCTGGGGCAACTCGGGCGACAACGTCTTCGACATGCCGGGCGGGACCGTGCGCGGCGTCAGCCTGCGCGCCTACGACGGCAAGACGGGCGACTGGCTGGTCTGGTGGCTGGACGGTCGCGATCCGGTCGCGGGGCTGGGCCGGCCCATCCGCGGCCGCTTCGGGGACGGCGTCGGCGTCTTCGTCTCGGACGATACCTTCGAGGGGCGCGCCATCAAGGTGCGCGTCACCTGGACCCGCCCCACGCCCGCGACCGCACGCTGGGAACAGGCCTTCTCCGCCGACGGCGGCAAGACCTGGGAGACCAACTGGATCACCGACTTCGCCCGCCCGGGAGCCAAGCGCCCATGACCGACCAGACCGACCGCCGCCGGCTTCTGCAGCTGGCGTTGCTCGCCGCGGCCGTCCCGGCCGCGGCCCCTGCCGCCGCCCAGCCCTCGGCGTCGGGCCTTCACGACTTCGACTTCTTCGTCGGGACCTGGGACGTTCATCACCGTCGCCTGCGCAAGCGCCTGGCCGGCTCGAACGACTGGGAGGAATTCAAGGGGACCACGCGCTGCCAGTCGCTGCTCGGCGGGATCGTGAACCTCAACGAGAGCGCCGCCGTGCGCGAGACGGGCCCCACCAACGGCATGGGCCTGCGCGCCTACGACGCCAAGACCGGCCTCTGGGCCGACTGGTACCTGGCTTCGGGCGCCCCCCACAGCCTGGAGGCCCCCGGGGTCGGCCGCTTCGACGGCAAGGTCGGCGACTTCTTCTCGGACGACACGTTCGAGGGAAAGCCGATCAAGGTCCGCGGGCGCTTCACCTCCATCTCGGACGGCCTCGCCCAGTGGGAGCAGGCTTTCTCTCCCGATGCCGGCCGGACGTGGGAGACCAATTGGGTGATGCGCTACGCGCGGACGGCCCGCGCATGATCGTCCGCCACGCCGGCGTCCTCGACCTCGCCGACCTTGTGCCGCTGTTCGACCGCTACCGTCAGTTCTACGGCCAGCCGTCCGACCTCGCCCGGGCGCGCCTGTTCCTGGCCGAGCGGCTGGACCGCGGCGAGTCGGTGGTGCTCATGGCCTTCGACGGCGACGACGCGGTGGGCTTCACCCAGCTCTATCCGTCGTTCTCGTCGGTGCGCACGGCGCGCGTCGTGATCCTCAACGACCTCTACGTCGACCCCGCCCGCCGCCGCTCCGGCGCCGGCGAGGCCCTGGTCCGCGCCGCCGTCACCCACGCGAGGGAAGAAGGCGCCGCGGGCCTCGTCCTCCAGACTGCCGTCGACAACACCCCCGCCCAGGCCCTCTACGAACGGCTCGGCTGGACTCGCGAAACCGGCTTCCATGAATACGGCTTCGACCTGGCCCTGACTTAGGTCGCGCGGGCCATTCAGCCGCGGTGGCGCGACAGCGCCGCCTTAGTGGAACCGCGGATTTCACGGATGACCACGGATTGGCTCGGCGCCATCCGCGCAATCCGTGGTCAAACACGACAGCGCCTGCGGCGCGCGGGGCATCGCCCGGCGAGAATGCTACGCCCGCCGCGGGATCACCACCGGCAGGGTCTCGTAGCCCTTCACGAAGGTCGAGAACGAGCGCTTCGGCTCGCCGACCACCTTCACTTCCGGGAACCGCTTCAGGATTTCTTCCCAGATGATCTGGAGCTGCAGCTCGGCCAGGCGGTTGCCCACGCAGCGGTGGATGCCGAAGCCGAACGAGATGTGCTGCCGGGGCCGCTCGCGGTCGATGATGTAGTCGTTGGGCCGCTCGATCACCTCGTCGTCGCGGTTGCCCGAGACGTACCACATGACCACCTTGTCGCCCTTCTTGATGGTCTTGCCCTGGAACTCCGCGTCCTCGGTGGCCGTGCGGCGCATGTGGGCCAGCGGCGTCTGCCAGCGGATGGTCTCGGAGACCATCGAAGGGATCAGCTCGGGGTTGGCCCGCAGCTTGTCGTACTGGTCCGGGTTCTGGTTCAGCGCCAGGATCGAGCCCGAGATCGTGTTCCGCGTCGTGTCGTTGCCGCCCACGGTCAGCAGCACCACGTTCCCGAAGTACTCGCGCGGCTCCATGGTCCGCGTGGCCGGGTGGTGGGCCAGCATCGAGATCATGTCCGACGTCGGGGCGGCGTTGACCTTCTCGTTCCACAGGCCCGTGAAATAGGCGTGGTACTCGCCGAAGATCGCCATCTTCTGCTCGATGGACTCCACCAGCCCGCCCGGAGTCGGCACGGCGGTGACCACGTCCGACCAGTAGGTGATCTGCCGGCGGTCCTTCTGCGGCGCGCCGAACAGCGTCGCCAGCGTCATCGCCGTCAGTTCCTTCGACACCAGGTCGACCCAGTCGAACTCCTCGCCGATCGGCAGGTTGTCCAGGATCATGCCGGCCCGCTCGCGGATCTCCGGGGCCATGGCGGCCAGCGCCGGCGGCGCCACGGCCGGGCTCACCGCCTTGCGCTGCACGTCATGCTTCGGCGGGTCCATGGCGATGAACATCGGTAGCGGGTCCATGTTGGCCTGGCCGCCCGCGATGGTGATGCCGCCCTTCATGAAGTCCGACGAGAACCGGTTGTGGTCCGTGTCGATGGCCATGATGTCGTTGTACTTGGTGATCGACCAATACGGCCCGAACTCGTGCTCCTCGCAGTAGTGCACCGGGTCCTCGGCCCGCAGCCGCTCGAAGATCGGCCACATGGCGTCGGCCTGGAACAGCTCGGGCTGCGCCGGGTTCAGCTTCTCGATCGGCAGCGAATAGGCCTCCGCCCGCGCCTGGTCCTTGCTCATCAGCGCATTGCCGTCGGCCATGGTCGTTCCTCCGTCGTCTTTGCGACAGTGAACGCTGATAACCCGCGCTTGGCTAGAGGCCTTCCCGGTCATGCTCGCCATGACCCCTCCAAAGGGCTCGAGAGGGTAGGCGATGTGAGGGAAGGCGCGCGCGCCGCAAAATAATTCGCTACCGATCAAATCGGCATTGACAGACGTTCGCCAGTGCTCCTATTCGTTCGCTACCGAGTAAATCGATATTGAGCAAATGGAGCCAGACATGACCGCCGCCAACCCGCCGTCCTTCCAGTTCCACGCCGTCTCGCTGGGCGTGGCCGCCGTCGCCGGCGTCGCCACCTTCGGGACCAACGCCGTGATGCTGTCCGCGCCGGCCATGTTCCTGGGCTGGATCGCCTTCGGCCTCGCCGGCCCGTCCCTGCGCGGGGGCGCCGCCAACCTCGGGTGTTTCCTGCTGGGCCTGGCCTTCGGGGTCGGCACGCAGCTCGCCATCGCGGCCCTCACCCCCGCGCTCGGCGGCCTCGCCACGCCTGCCGCCGTGGCCGGCGTCGTGGTGCTGGTGCTCAGCCTGCGCAACGCCGCCCCGCTCAACAACGCTTCGGCCTACTTCCTGGGCCTGACCAGCTTCTTCGCCTCGGGCCTGGCGCCCGCTGGTCCCACCTTCGCCACCCTCGCCGCCGCCGGCGCCATCGGAGCCGCCGCGTGCGCCGTCGCCGCCCTGGTGCAGGCCGCGCTGCTGGCCCGCGACCCCGCGGCCGCCGCCTGATATCCATTTCGAGCTCCCGGAGATCGCCCCATGACCCGCGAACCCCTCCGCCAGGACCGCCGCGACCTGATGCGCGGCCTGGCCTTCCTCGCCGCCTCGGCTCCGCTCGCCGCCTCGGCTCCGCTCGCCGCCCTGGCCCGCCCGGCCCACGCCGCGGACGCCGCCCAGCCCGGCTGGACCCTGCGCCAGGTCGATGCCGGCGAGCTCAGCGTCGCCTACGCGGAGATGGGCCCCGCCTCGGGCCAACCGGTGATCCTGCTGCACGGCTGGCCCTACGACATCTGGGCCTTCGCCGAGGTCGCCCCCATCCTGGCCCGCGCCGGCCGCCGGGTGAACGCGCCCTACCTGCGCGGCTATGGCGCCACCCGCTTCCGCTCGGCCGACGCCTTCCGCAACGGCCAGCCGGCCGCGCTCGCCGCCGACGTCATCGCCCTGATGGACGCCCTGAAGATCCCGAAGGCCGTGCTGGCGGGCTTCGACTGGGGCGCGCGCACCGCCGACATCGCCGCCGTCCTCTGGCCCGAGCGGGTCCAGGCCCTGGTCGCCGTCAGCGGCTATCTGATCGGCAGCCAGCAGGCGGGCCAGGCGCCGCTGCCGCCGGCCGCTGAGCTGTCGTGGTGGTACCAGTTCTACTTCGCCACCGAGCGCGGCCGGCTGGGCTACGAGAAGAACCGGCACGACTTCGCCAAGCTGATCTGGCGCACCGCCTCGCCCCAGTGGCGCTTCGACGACGCGACCTTCGATCGCTCGGCCGCGGCCTTCGAGAACCCCGACCACGTCGCCATCACCATCCACAACTACCGCTGGCGGCTGGGCCTGGTTCAGGGCGACCCGCGCTACGATGCGATCGAGGCCCGCCTCGCCACCGGCCCCACGATCGGCGTGCCGACCATCACGATGGAAGGCGACGCCAACGGCGCGCCCCATCCGGACCCGGCGGCCTACCGCGGCAAGTTCACCGGCCGCTACGAGCACCGCCTGATCACCGGCGGCATCGGCCACAACCTGCCGCAGGAGGCGCCCGCCGCCTTCGCCCAGGCCGTGCTCGACGTGGTGAAGTAGGGCCCGCCTACTTCACCAGCGCGTCATAGATCCAGGCGCGGTTCTTCCGCTGGTACTCCATCGCCAGTTCCCGCGCCTGGACCATGAAGACCATGAAGACGTCGTTCTTCGGGTCGACCCAGAACTCGGTGCCGGCGATGCCCCACCACGAGAACGTCCCGTTCCCCGGCCGCTGCAGCTTGTCGTCCAGCACCAGCGAGAAGCCCAGGCCGAAGCCCATTCCGGCGCCGGGGAAGAACAGCCCGGCCTTGCGGATCTCCGGCGTCGTCTCGTCCTGCCGCATCCGCATGAGCGTCTCCTTCTTCAGGATCCGCACGCCCTTGTATTCGCCGTCCCCGGCCAGCATCAGCACGAAGCGCAGGTAGTCCTCGGTGGTCGACGACAGGCCGCCGCCGCCCGACAGGTACGGCGTGGGCTTAGCGTAGTCGTAGTAGACCCCGCCGCCGCCGTCGTTCTTGGCCTCGGCGAACCGCGCCCGCTTGGCCTCCGGCTGCCAGAAGGCGGTGTCGGTCATGCCCAGCGGGCCGGTCACCCGCTCCTTGATCAGCACGTCCAGCGTCTTGCCGCCGGCCACCTCGACCACCGCCCCCAGCACGTCGGTCGAGTGCGAATAGTTCCAGGCCGTGCCCGGCTCGGCCTTCAGCGGCAGCTTGGCGATCAGCCTGGCGTACTCGCGCGCCGTCAGGTCGTTGCGGTACTCGCCGCCGGCCGCCCAGGCCTTGGCGATCGGCGCGGTCGGGGTGATGAAGCCGTAGATCAGCCCCGAGGTGTGGCTCATCAGGTGCCGCACCAGCATCGGCTTCGTCGCCGGCGCGCTGCTGCCGTCGGCCTGCCACACGACCAGGTTGGCGTACTCGGGCAGGTACTTCGACACCGGCGCGTCCAGGTCCAGCTTGCCCTCTTCCACCAGCGTCATCGCCGTCACCGACACGATCGGCTTGGTCATCGAGAAGACGCGGAAGATCGTCTCGTCGCTCACCGGCGTCGTCTGACCCGGGCCCTGGACGCCGAAGCCCTCCTGGAACGCCACCTTGCCGTGGCGGCCCACCAGCAGGTAGGCGCCGGCGATCTTGCCGTTGGCCACATCGGCTTTCAGGCCCTCGCGCGCCAGCGCCAGCTTGGCGGGGTCGAAGCCCAGCGCCGCGGCGTCGCCCTTCACGATCGACGAGGTCTTGGCGTCGACGCTCTTCGGCGCGGCCGTGGCCGGCGCCGTCATCATCAGGCCCGCCGCGGCGAGCGCCAGGGCCGCGCCGCGCGCGCCCGCAATCCTGTTCAGCATGTGATGTCCCTCCGGGCGCGATAGATACCGGGTTTTCCAACCTCTGCAATTCCGCAGAACCCGGTTGCGAACACGGGGATGGGCCGCCGACGCCGCCGGGCGTAACCGTGGCGGCCATGACCCAGCGCCTTCACCACATGGCCTTCCGCTGCCGCGACAGCGAGGAAACCCGCGTCTTCTACGAGGAGGTGATCGGCCTGCCGCTCGCCGCCGCCCTGCCGATCGAGGCCTCGGCCACCGGCCGCCAGGTCCGGGTGATGCACACCTTCTTCCAGATGAACGACGGCAGCTTCATCGCCTTCTTCGAGGTCCCGGGCGCGCCCTTCGACTTCAAGGACCAGCACGACTTCGACCTGCACATGGCGCTGGAAGCCGACCAGGACCAGATCGACCGCGCCACCGCCGCCGCCAGGGCCCGCGGCCTGGAGGTGCGCGGCCCGTCCGAGCACGGCTTCATCCGCTCCACCTACTTCCGCGACCCCAACGGCTACGTGGTCGAGCTCGCGCTCAAGACCCACATCCACGAGAGCTTCGAGACCGAGGCCCCCAAGGCCGCCCGCGCCATCCTCGACGCCTGGCGCGCCCGCACCGCCGAACTCGCGGCGGCGGAGGCCTAGGCCGCCGCCGCTTCTGTTGGGCCCGACTTGCCCCGTCCCGCCCGCCGTGGTCCGCTCGCGGCGGGGGAGGGGCCATGTCCGAGCCGATCGTGCAGACCTGGCGGCGGCGCAATTTCCTGAAGCGCCTGCCCGGACGCCTGCGGGTGGTCCTGGCGATCCTCGTCGTACCGCTCTTCATCGCGGCGGGCGTCTGGTTCGTGATGGCCGGCGGCGGCCTGGTTCCCAGTCCCGCCACGGTCGAGGGCCCGCCCGTCCGCGCCATCACCGCCGCCGGCGACCGGGTGTTCCTGGTCACCAGCCAGTGGCGCACGTTCCGCACGCGGGGCACGACCACCGGCACGTCCTACACCCGCCTCTTCGTCGACGTCTGGGGTTTCGACGCCCGCGACGCCAGGCCGGTCTGGCGGCAGCGCCTGGTGGACGATCGCCGCGGCGTGAACATGGGCCGCCAGCTCCTGGGCGTGCAGGGCGGGGTCCTCTGGCTGTTCGACGGCAGGCAGCTCCTGGGCCTGTCGCCCGTCGATGGCGCGACCGTCGCAGACACCGCCGCCTTCGAGGCCGCCAACCCGGCGCTGAAAGGCGTCATGCCCACCGAGCTGCGCTACCTGCGCTTCGATCCCCAGGGGCTGTCGTTCACCGCCGCCGACGGCCGCGACTGGCGGCTCACCGGCCAGGGCGCCGCCACCCGGCCTGACGGTCCCCGCCTCGACCTCGACGCCCAGCGCGCCCAGCCCCGGCCCGGAAACGCCATCCCGGCCCGCGTCGCCGGCGGCAACGGGACCTGGGCCTTCTATACCCGCGGCCTGGGGATCAACGGGACCATGTGGCTTGGCCTGCTGGCCGAGCCCGAGGTGGCCGGCTTCCGCGAGCAGGGCGCCATCGGCGGCGTCGATCCCGAGCGCTATCCCCGAACCCGCCTCTGGACCGCCCGCATCGGGACCAAGAACACCTTCTTCGGCCCCAAGCCCACCTTCGCCGACTTCAAGCCGTTGCCTCAGGGCCCGGAGTTCCTCACCGCCGGCCTGCTGCAGGACGGCCGCTGCTGCCACGAGACGCCCATCCTGCTCTTCAAGCCCGACAGCGTGCTGGTCCTGCACCGCGACCGCCTGGGCGAGGCCAGCCGGCTGCGCCTCACCCGCGTCACCGGCCCGCTGGGCAAGCCCGCCTGGACCGCCGACCTGCCCGTCGAGGCCATCGAGGCCGTGATGCCGGGCGATGGCAGTGTGGTCCTGGTCGGCCGCCGCGACGAGCCGCCGCTGTTCCGGAGCCGCAACTCCAACCGCCCCGACAGCATCGATCAGTTGGTCTCGGTCGACCTCGCGACCGGCGCGCTGGGCGTCTACGGCTTCCGCATCGCGCCCACCGAGCCCCACAAGCTGCCGGCCTCCTCCACGCCGCAATCGACGCAGAACCGGCAGGCCGCGCCATAACCCTGCCGCTCCAATTGGGTCTCTCCGCCGCATGGCGTGCGCTGCGGCCAAGGTGTAGCGTCCGCCTCCCCCCACCGGCGTTCGAAGACCGTTGTCCGACCTGCGCGCGAAACCTCCGGCCGATCCCCCCGCGGCCGCCTCCGGCGTATTCACGGCCCTCGCCCAGGCGCCGCTGGGCGTGGCCATCTTCGATCGCGAGATGCGCTATCTCGCCGCCTCCAGCCGCTTCCTCGTCGACCAGGGGATGCCGGGCGACACGCCGCTGCTGGGCCGGCGCCACTACGACGTCTTCCCCGCCATCCCGCCCCGCTGGCGCGACCTGCACGCCCGCGCCCTGCGCACCGGCGAGGCCTTCAGCCACGACGCCGACCCCTACATCGACCACGAAGGGAACGTGGAGTGGATCCGCTGGTCGCTGCAGCCCTGGCGCGCGGACGACGGCGAGATCGGCGGCCTCATCCTCTACACGGAGGTGGTCACCCAGGCCGTCGAGGCCCGCCTGCGCCTCGAGGCCGCCGAGGCCCACTACCGCGCCGTCTTCGACCAGGCCGCCGTCGGCGTGGCCCGCGTCGCCGCCAGCGGCCGGTTCCTGGAAGTCAACGACCGCTTCTGCGCCATCACCGGCTTCGACCGCGACGAGCTGCTGGCGCGCCGCTTCCACGACATCACCCATCCCGACGACCTGACCCCCGACGTCACCCAGGCCGAGGCGCTGCTGAAAGGCAAGATCGGAAGCTATTCCCGCGAGAAGCGCTACGTCACCAAGGACGGCGGCACGGTCTGGATCAACCTCACCGTCTCGCTGGTCCGCACCAACGACGGCGCGCCCGACTACTTCGTCACGGTCATCGAGGACATCACGCCGCGCAAGCAGGCCGAGGCCGAGCAGCAGCGTTACCAGGCCCAGCTCCGCCTGATGATCAACGAGCTGAACCACCGGGTGAAGAACACGCTGGCCACCGTCCAGTCGATGGCCGCCCAGGCCCTGCGCGGCGGCGTCGACCCGGCCACCGCCTACGATCGTTTCGAGTCCCGGCTGATGGGCCTGGCCGAGGTCCACGACGTGCTGACCCGCGAGAACTGGCACGGCGCCGACCTGCAGGAAGTCGTCGAACGCGCCCTTCGGCCCTTCTCCGCCGCCGTCCCAGGCCAGGTGCGCATCGAGGGCCCCGCCGTCTGGCTCCAGCCGCGCGCGGCCCTGACCATGGCGCTCGTCCTGCACGAGCTCGCCACCAATGCCGTGAAGTACGGCGCGCTCTCCTGCGAGCCCGGCCGCGTCCTGCTGGGCTGGACCTTCGACCCGTCGACCGAGCGCCTGCGGCTGACCTGGGCGGAATCCGGCGGCCCGCCGGTCGCGCCGCCGACGCGCCGCGGTTTTGGCTCGCGCCTCATCGAACGCGCCATCAAGAGCGAGCTCCAGGGCCAGGCCGCCATGACCTATGACCCCGCGGGCTTCGTCTGCATCATGGATGGCCAGCTCCCGCGCCGCGAAGGCATGCTGAACCTTCTGGACGGGCTGTAGCGGCCCTCAGCGGGCCGGCGTCTTCCCATGCTCGTGGGCCGGCGGGGCCGCCGCGCGCTTGGCGGCCGGCCGCCGCTTCGCATTGGCCGCGACCACCTGGATCGAGTTCATCATGCCCAGGTCCTCATGCCCCAGCAGGTGGCAGTGGAACACGAACGTGCCCACCACCGCGCCCCGGAAGTCCATCAGCAGCGTCACGCTGGGATAGGGGTCGCTCGTGTTGCCTGACCAGGCCGGCACCTCGATCGTGTCCAGGTACTGGCCGACCACGCCAGGCGCCGGGGGCGCGCCGCCGAAGTTGTCTTGGCTTTGCACCTGGAAGTGGATCTGGTGGATGTGGAACTCGTGGTTCTCCAGGGTCCGGTTCTGCACCGTCCACTGCTCGACAGAGCCTTGGGTGGTGACGATCGCCGGCTGCTGGTTCGGATTGAACACCGCCGGCGTCTGGCCCTGCACGGTCATGTAGAACTGGGTCTGGTCGGTGTTCTCCAGGAAATAGACCGTCCGGCTCGTCGTCGCCTGCGTTTGCCCCAGGCCGGCGAACCGGCGGCCGCTGGCCACCTTCGTCGCCGTCCTCACCGGGGGCGGCGCCTTGGCGCCGGCGGCGGCCGTCAGCACGATCAGGGAGCGCATCGGGTTGCAGTCCCCGTCGGCGCCGCTGTTGATGTTCTGGGTCATCAGGACGGCCAAGGCGCCCGGCTGGGGCATCGGCGCGGTGAACTCCACCCGCGACGCGGGCGGCAGGCGGAAATGGGTGAGCGGGATCGGCGGTCCTGCCGGGCCCGTCCCGTCCTGCGAATTCACGGGCACGCCGTCGATGGCGAATACGTTCAGCGTCTGCTGCGTGCCGTCATAGACCAGGATCAGGTCCAGGATCGTGTCCGCCGAGGTGTTGGCGACCCGCCAGAACTGCGTCTGGCCCGCCGGCACGGTCATCGCCGCCGGCGCGAACAGCGCGAAGTGCTGGCTCAGCGCATACGAGTTCACCGGCACGTTGTTCACCGTCACGTCGCGGTACGGCGCGCCGAGGATACAGTTTCCGGTGTCCTCTCCGACGTTGCCGAAGACCCGCTGGTCGCGCAGGACGAGCACCTGCTGCGGCAGGCCCTGCAGCGCGGGGAAGACGGTCTCGATGCCGCCGACGATCAGTGCGCCCGTGGCCCCGCCCATCACGGTCGGGTCGGAAATGCCGTGCACGTGCGGATGGTACCAGTACAGCCCGGGCGGCTCGTCGAGCGGGAAGTTCAGCGTGTAGGTGAAGGTCTCGCCCGAGTTGATGATCGTCTTGATCACCTCGTCCCCGCCGCACACCGGCGCGGTGTTCGTGCCGTGGTAGTGCAGGTTGACCGAGGTGCTGTTCATATAGGTGTCGCCGCAGTTCGGCGGGTCCAGCTGCATCGGCCCGACGCCCTGCGGCGTGTTGTTCGTGATGGTGACGGTCAGCGTGTCGCCCGGCTCCACGTACAGGGTCGGGTTCTGCAGCCCGTCGGGCGTCGTGAAGCAGTAGAGCGTGCGGCCCTGCGCGTCGGTCGTCTGCTGGAACGAGAACGACACGTTGAGCACGCCCTTGCTGCTCGAGAGCTCGGGCGGGTTGGTGACCTGGCTGCCCTGCGCGAACCGCGGGCAGGGGTTGGCGACCGGCGCCACCGCAGGCGCCCCGGCCAGCTTGGGCTTCGCCGCCGCCGGACCGCTCCCCACGAGCACCAGGGCCAGGGCCACCGCGCCCAGCACCCGCATCCACATCGCGCTTACAGTCGCCACGGCGTCCCCCGACGATTTCCGGACCGCGTTCAGCAATCATGGATACGCGGGATTGGCAACTCATAGTTGCCAGGGCGCGAGGCACACGCAAAAAGGAAGCCCCGCCGGGCCGGTGTCGGGAGCTGGGGCCCGGCGGCGTCGGCGGCTAGTACTCCAGCCGGATCCCGACCCGGACCACCGTGCCCAGCACGTCGTAGAGCGTGCGGTTGGTCTGGACGTAGCCCACTGTGTTCTCGGCCCCCAGCGAGGCCGGGTTGGCCACCAGCGGCGGGTCCTTGTTGAACAGGTTCTTGATCGAGACGTAGCCCTCGCCCTTCACGCCCTCGACCTGGAACTTCCGCGCCACCGACAGGTCCCAGAAGAGGGCGCCGTCGACGTGGTTGTCGTTGATCGTGAAATAGGGCGCCGCCAGCGTCGGGCAGCCGCTCGTGCACTCGGTGTAGGCGTTGCTGATCACCCCGCTCGACACGCCGCGGCCGGTCAGGCTGAAGGTCCAGTCGTCCAGCTTGTAGAGGGCGGTCAGGCGGTAGATCCAGTCCGGCGTGCTGTTGGCGTTCGACCCCGCCAGGTTGATCGCCGTGACCCCGTCGTCCGTCACGTTCTTGATGTAGTGCGTGGCTTGCACGCGCAGGCTCAAGTCGCCCTTCAGCTTGTCGGAGACGTCGCCCAGGTCCACGCGGTACGAGGCCTCCAGGTCCAGGCCGCGCGCCTTCATGCTGTTCAGGTTGGCGTAGTACAGGTTGATGGTGTTCAGCACGCCGTTCACGAAGACGAGCTGGTTGCAGTAGCTCTGGACCTTCTGGATGTAGCAGTAGTCGGCCACGTTCTGGGCGGCGACGAAGCTGATCACCCCGTCCACCTTGATGTCGTAGAAGTCGATCGAGGCGCCGAAGCCGGGCAGGAAGCGCGGCCGGAACACCGCCCCGATGCCGTAGCCGTCGGCCACTTCCGGGTCGGCGTTCGGGTTGCCCTGCAGGTTCTGCACGAAGGCGGTCGAGACGCCGTTGATGCTCACCGAATTGCTGCGCGCCGTGCCGCTGTCATAGAGCTCCGACAGGTTGGCGGCGCGGATGTCGCGCGACCGCGAGGCCCGCAGCGTGACGTCCTCGATGGGCGTCCAGGTCAGGCCCGCCTTCCAGGTCTTCACCCCGCCCGAGGTGCTGTAGTCGGTGTAGCGGGCGGCCCCGTTGAAATCCAAGCCCTTCATCAGCGGCACCAGGATCTCGGCGTAGCCCTCGGTCACCTTGTAGCTGCCGCGCGTGACCCGGTAGTTGCCGTACTTCCAGCCGCTTTCGAACTGCGGGTCGACCGAGCCGTCCAGGCTCTCCTTGCGGTGCTCGGCGCCGACGGCGATCGAGATCGGCCCGGCCCAGCCCTCCAGGCTGTTCGAGCGGAAGTTCACCGCCACCACGTCCTGCTTGAACCGCTGCTTGCGCAGCGGCTCGCCCAGCACGTAGTCCAGCGCCGCCTGGCTCGCCACGCCCACGCCGAAGCGGTTCAGCGGCACGCAGCCGTTCGACGGCGAGGTCAAGGTCGAGCGGCAAACGATCTGGCCGTTGGCCGGATTCACCACCGCGTCGGTGGCCAGCGCCAGGCGGGCGTTGTTCCAGGTCGCGGTGAGCTGCTCGGTGGTGTCGGTCACCCCGTGCTGGAAATAGCCGTCCCAGTTCACGTCGACGCCGGCGGCTGCGAACGCGCCCTTGGCGCCGACGACGTAACGTTCCGTCTCGCGCACGTTGGCGCTGCCCGAGGCGGGCATGTCGATGTTGCTGGTGCCCATGGTCAGGGTGCGCAGGCCCAGGGTCGCCATCTGCGCCTTGATCGAGGCGGGCAGGTAGGCGTTGTCGGCCTGGATCGTGATGCCGGTCTGGGTGGGCGAGATGTAGTAGCTCAGCCCCTCGTAGCGGGCGTAGCTGGCCTGGGCGAACACCTCGATGTCGTCGGTGATGTCGTAGCTGACGCGGCCGAACACGCTGTCGCGGTCCTCGTCGGGCGCGAGGCTGTTGGTGCCGTTCATCCCCGAGGACGAGTAGGTCCAGTCCCCGCCGATCATCCACTGGCCGGTCACCGCGCCGTAGTTCAGCTGGTTCACCGAGCCGCCCGGTCCGAAATAGGTCCCGCGCAGCGGCCCCGCCGTGATCAGGCCGCCCGGCGTGTAGGCCGAGATCCCGACGTTGTGCGAGACGATGTAGAACGGCGCCCCGGCCGAGGTGTCGGGGTTGCGCACGGCGAACCAGCCGCTCTCGTTCCAGTCGCGGCTCTTGTAGTGGATGCCGTCCTGGCGCACCCGCTCGGCGCTGAACAGCACGTGGCCCTTCTTGTCGGCGAAGCTCGCCCCGCCGGTGACGTTGAACTTCCAGCCCTTGTTGTCGTGCTCCCCGGTCTCGCCGTACTCCAGCGTGCTCTTCAGGCCGGTGTAGCCGGTGTCCAGGATGAAGTTCACGACGCCGCCGACCGCGTCCGAGCCGTAGGCCGACGAGGCGCCGCCGGTCACCACCTCGACCCGGCTGATCAGCGACTGCGGGAAGGTGTTGATGTCGACCAGGCCGGTCGAGGCCGAGGCCACCGACCGCTGGCCGTCGAACAGCACCAGCGTGCGCCCCGCGCCCAGGGCGCGCAGGTTCAGCGCCGCGATCCCGGCGACACCGTTGCTGAGGCCGCCCGATGAGGTCGCCGCCGTCTGGCTGCCGGCGATCGAGGGCAGGGTGTTCACGAAGTCCGAGATGTTGGCCGGCGCCGCGGCGTTGATCTCGTCGGCGCTCAGCACGTTCACCGGCGTCGGCGCGTCATAGCCGTCGCGCACCACGCGCGACCCGGTGACCAGCACCTCGGTCAGGGTCTCGTCGGCGGCCGCGGTCGCCATGGCGGCGTCGGCCGGCGCCTCCGCCGCGTGCGCCGTCCAGGCGCAGGCCGCCAGCGCCACCGCGCCCGCGGAGGCCAGGATCTGTCGTCGCAGGCGGGAATACGCCTGGGGATTGCGCGAATACGTCATGAGCCTCTCCAGCATGAGATGTTTTTCGTTTTGAATTGGCGTCGCGTCGGGTCCGCCCAGATGGAACGCAGGCGAATACTGTCCTTCACCGTCGGCGGAGGCCGGCGGCGCGGGTGTCTCGTATGTCGATCGTTGCGGTCCCCCGGCCCCACGGCTTTACGCCGCGCCGGACGCCGACCCTTCTGCCGATCGCCCCTGTGGGTGCGTCGACGCGTGCGTTCCCCCGTGGACCGCTCTTGCAGAGCGTCCTATATCGATCCTTCCAGCCTGCGCAGCGGCCGCGGATCAGCGAAAGTAAGCAGGTCCCGGCCTCCTGCCGCCTTCGAGACTAATTTATCAGATCGGTAACGTTAGACTTCGAACTTCGTAATCTGAACTTGGTGTGGTTCGATATCTGCCATCCAATTACGCAAAGCCGGAGCGCCAGTGGTGAAATCCGAACAGTTGGACCTGGACGACGTTGATTACCGCATCCTCCAAGAGCTCTCGGCGGACGGCCGCGCCTCTGACGTCTGGCTGGCTGAGAAGACCAACCTGTCCGCCACCGCCGTCGCGCGCCGTCGCAAGAGCCTGGAGGAGCGGGGCGCCGTGCTCAGCTACTCGGCCAACCTCAACCTGCCGAAGCTGGGCTACGGCGTTGTCGTGATGGTCTCGATCGAGCTGAACTCCCAGGCCGAGAAGGCGCTGAACGAGTTCGAGCGCGAGGTGATCAAGTGCCCGTCGATCTCGTACTGCGGCTTCATCTCGGGCGACACCGACTTCCTGATCATGCTCAACGTCGAGTCTTTCGAGGACTACGACCGCGTCTATCGCCGAGAGCTCTCCACCCTCCCGCACGTGGCCCGCATCCGCAGCAGTTTCGTGCTGCGCGAAGTGGCCCGCCGCGGAACCCCGCCTGTGGTCTTCATGGACGAGACCGGAGCGTAGGAACGAGCGGGCCATCGTGAGCGCCTACTTCGGCGTCGTGGTGGGGTAGGTGATGCCCAGCTGTTCCAGATAGGTCTTATATTTCTTGGGGTTGTAGTAGTACGGCTCCATCTTCGGGCGCAGCTTGGCCATGATGTCGGTGTTCAGCCAGATGGCCGGCTTGTCGTTCGGCCCCAGCACCGGGTCGTACTTCTGGGTCTTGAGCTGGACGTTCTGGAAATAGTCCTTGGCGTCGGCCACGACCTTCGGCGTGGTCATCAGGTCCAGCACCGTCAGCGCCACCGCCTTCGCGCCCACCACCACGCCCTTATGGGCGATCGGCGTCGCCATCGCCATGGCCGAGGTCACGTTGTGGCCGATGGCGCCGGGGATGTTCGAGGGATAGCGGATGGTGATCGTCGGCACCGTCCACATGATGTCGCCGATGTCGTCCGAGCCGCCGCCGAACCCGCCCCGGTCGCCCGGCGCGGTCAGGGGTGCGACCTCGGTCGCCAGCGGCTCGCCCTTCAGCTTGTTGGTGTCCTGCACTGCCTTGGCGAACGCCTTGTCGTCTTCCGACCACGTCGGCATGCCGATGCGCTTGATGTTGGCGTAGGCGGCCTCGGCCAGCGGCTTGTTGCTGTAGTTCGGCGCGGCATAGCCCAGCACCCGGTGCTCCACCGTGGTGTCGGTGGCCATGGCCGCGGCTTCCGAGAGCTTGTTGCCCAGCTCGTACAGGTCGCGGATCGACTGGAAGTTCTGCTCGCGGAAGTAATACCAGACGGTCGCCACGCCCGGGACGATGTTGGGCTGCCCGCCGCCGTCGGTGATCACGTAGTGCGAGCGCTGGGTCAGCGGCAGGTGTTCGCGCCGGAAGTTCCAGGCCGTGTTCATGATCTCGACGCCGTCCAGGGCGCTGCGTCCGTCCCACGGCTGGCCGGCTGCGTGCGCCGTCTTGCCGTGGAAGGTGTACTCGACCGAGACCATGCCGTTGTTGCCGCCGGGACCCCAGGCGGTGCTGAAGTCGCGGCTCACGTGGGCGAAGATCGTCGCGTCCACGTCCTTGAACAGGCCCGCGCGCACGTAGAACGCCTTGGTCGCGAGGAGCTCCTCGGCGACGCCCGGCCACAGCATGATGCGGCCGGGGATCTTGTTCTTCTCCATGACGTCCTTCGCGGCCAGGGCCGCGACCACCATCATGGGCATGCCGGAGTTGTGGCCCTCGCCGTGGCCCGGGGCGCCGTCCACCATCGGCTTGATGTTCGGGATGCCGGGGTACTGCGACAGGCCCAGCAGGTCGTCGATGTCGCTGCCCAGGGCGATCAGCGGGCCGCCGGTCCCCCACGTCGCGGTCCAGGCCGTCGGGATGCCGGCCACGCCGCGCTCGATCTTGAAGCCGTTCTTCTCGAGGATCCCCGTCAGGAACTCCGACGTCCGGAATTCCTGGAAGCCGGGCTCGGCATAGCTGAACACCTGGTCGACCATCTCCTGGGCCATCTTGGTCCGGGCGTCGACGCCGGCGATCGCGGCCGTGCGCATGGCCTCGGTGGTGTTCACCGGCGGCGCCACGAATGGCGCGGCCGGCTTGGCCTCAGCGGGCGCCTGCGCGGCGCCCGTCGTCGGCGCCATGGCCGCCAGCAGGAGCGCCGCCAGGGCCGCTCCGTTTCGAAGATGTCCCACTATCGTCCCCTCTGCGTCCGGGCCGCGTGCGGCCGTTGACCGCCGCGCGTCATGGGTCGGCGGTTTTCAACGAAATTCCAGCATCACGCGGCGGAAAGCCAATCCACAATCCAATTCCAAGCAGATTTTCGGCGGCATCAACGGCCTTCTCGTCGAAATCCGCGAGCGGCTCGCAAATTGGCGTTTCGGCGTTCCCCATGCTGCATTCGTGATCGTCGGGCGCCCGACTTTGGATCAGGCGGCTTCGGCGCGGGGTCCCCGAAACGCTCGCCGCCGCCTTCAGAATTTCTGCAAGGACTCAAATCCTATTCAATAAGTAGGATTTTGTCGTGGCGCCGCTCCTCCCCTTCTGAGGCGTCACGTGAGCGGGGAGCGCGCGGGCGGACCCAAGACCGTCCGCGCGCCCTTCGGCCCCTTGCCTCTGCCCCTGCGGAAGCGCCTAACCTCCCGCAAACAGACATCGGGAGGACACGGCCATGAAGGACTTCGCGGGCAAATTCGCCATCGTCACGGGTGGCGGCACCGGCATGGGCCGCGAGCTCGCCCGCCAGCTGATCGCCGAGGGCTGCAGCGTGGCCATGTGCGACGTCTCCGACCGCAACATGCAGGAGACCATCGCGCTCGCCAGAGCCGACGGCGTGCCCCAGGGCGCCAGGATCACCGCCCACGTCGCCGACGTCTCGGACGAGGCGGCCCTGATCCGCTTCCGCGACGAGGCCCTGGCCGCCCACGACATCGACCGCGTCCACCTGCTGTTCAACAACGCCGGCATCGGCGGCGGCGGCTCGATGGTCAACGACGACCGCACCGAGTGGGAGCGCACGTTCAACGTCTGCTGGTACGGGGTCTACTACGGTGTCCGCACCTTCCTGCCCGCCATGCTGGCCGCCGACGAGGCGCACATCGTCAACACCTCCAGCGTCAACGGCTTCTGGGCCAGCCTGGGTCCGCACGTCTCCCACACCGCCTACGCCGCGGCGAAGTTCGCGGTGAAGGGCTTCACCGAGGCCCTGGTCACCGACCTGCGCCTCAACGCCCCGCACGTGAAGTGCTCGGTGGTCATGCCCGGCCACATCGGCACCGCCATCGCCGGCAACAGCCGCAAGGTCATCCGCGGCGTCGAGGACGACACGCTGAGCGCCGAGGAACTGGCCCGCGCCCGCCAGCGCATCGGCCGCATGGGCATGGACGCCGACGCCATCCCCGACGCCGCCATCCAGGCCATGGTCAGCGAGCAGGCCCGCCGCTTCCTCGAGGACGCGCCCATGACCGCCGCCGCGGCCGCCACCGTCATCCTCGACGGCGTGAAGGCCGACCGCTGGCGCATCCTGGTGGGCGAGGACGCCAAGAAGATGGACGCCCTGGTCCGCGCCGATCCGGAGAACGCCTACGAGCCCGCCTTCTTCGACGTGCTCGCCAAGGAGGTCGGCTGGCAGCTCAACGGCATCGTCTCCAATCAGCCGAAGTAGGCCGGCCGCCGGCGTCGCCGCAGGGCCGCGCCGGCCAGGCCCGCGCCGGTCAGCATCAGGAGCCACGCCGCCGGCTCCGGCGCCGCCGACAGCGCCTGGCCGCTGAGCTGGAAGGCGAAGTTCCCGCCCTGCTCGTCGGGGTAGATGAGCCAGTACTGCTCTTCCGCCGGCTTCACCCACATGTAGACCGGGTCCGGTTCGCCCGTGGCCGCGCCCCGCAGCCAGTACCAGCCGTAGCCGTCGCTCGGGTAATGCGACCAGATCCCCATCCAGTAGGTCTGGCCGCCGGCCAGCTCCAGGGGCGCGTCGAATTCGTACCAGTAGTGCTGCACCGGCAGGGTCGAGTTCTGCATGCCCGCCGTGGCCTCCCACTGGGCGTCCACCGTGAAGCTGGCGATCGGCCCGGCCTCGATGTCGGCCGCCGGCAGGATCGGATCGCCGTAGTCCAGCGTGCTGGGATAGAACTCGATCGTGAAGCTGAGCGGCGAGGGCAGGCCCACGTCGTCCATCGGGCTGGTCCGGCCCAGGCCCCACCAGTCGATCCGCGTGACCGCGCCGTCCGCGTCCAGCCGGAACTCGTCGAAGGTGCGCCAGCCCTCCTCGTGCGAGGGGCTGAACGAGCTGTTGAAGTTCGGCGCCTGGCTGTAGAGCGTCTCGCCCAGAGCCGGCCCCGCCAGCACGCAGGCGGCGGCCAAGGCCAGCGCCCGGATGGTCCTCTTCATGCCTCGTCCCCCAGGCCTTTCACAGGCTCTGAGGATACGTCCCCGCCCAGGCGCGGTCGTTGCGCGGGCGTCTCAAAGGCGCCGCGTAGGCTTTCACCAGCGTCTCACGGGCCGACGCTTGTCCGCGCCGGAGCGCCATGGAAGATGGCCGCGCCCCTCTTCGAAAGGACCGGACATGCCCAAGAAGTACACGGCCCAGTGCGCCTGCGGCGCCGTGAAGTTCGAGTTCGACACCGACCCCGATTTCGTCGCCAACTGCCACTGTCGGGACTGCAAGCGCGCCTCGGGCGGAGAGATGGCCACCTTCTTCGCCGTGCCGGCCGACGACTTCACGCTGCTCAGCGGCGCGCCCAAGGCGTTCCACTACGTCGCCAACTCCGGCCACGGCCTCGACCGCAACTTCTGCCCCGAGTGCGGCTCGCGCGTCTTCACCAGCAACCTCGAGAGCTTCCCCGGCGCCGTGTTCGTCCAGCTGGGCAGCCTCGATCGCCCGGAGCTGATCGCGCCGAAGCTGGAGATGTTCACCAGCCGCCGCCTGCCGTGGAACCGCCCGCTCGACATGCCCCAGTTCCCCGAGATGCCGAGCTGACCGCCACGGCCGGCCGGCTACCGCGTCTGGTACGGGTGGAAGATGTAGTCCTTCGCCTTCACCGCGGTGTGGCACGCGTTCCCGCAGTCGGCGGGCGCGGCGTCGGCCGTGAAGCTGTCGGTGGCCGGGTCGTAGTTGAACAGCGCATAGCCCCAGCCGCCGCTCTTGGCGAAGCGCTTGCTGTCCTTCTCCATCAGGAACGCCTGGCTGAAGGCGGCCGGCACGTCCACGTCGAACGGCGCCTCGGTGCTCTTCTTCGGCTTCCACTGCAGCTTGGCGATCTTGGAGCCCTCCGGGAACGGCTTGCCGCTGCCGGGGATGCCCGCCTTGTAGGCCTTGATCATGGTCGGGTTCGCTACGATCACCTTCAGGACCTCGCCGGTCCGCGCCGACGAGACCACCGCCCAGTCCTCGTAACCCTTGAAGTCGGCGAACGCGACGCCGTCCGGCGTCTTCAGCGTGTACTTGTCGTGCGCGGCGACGGCCGCCGCGCCCTCCGCCACCGTGAGCGCCGCCGCAGCGGCCGCGACGAGCAGCACCTCGTTACGCTTCATGGTCGATCCCTTCTCGACAGTCGTGGACGAGCGCGTTCGCCGCCGCGGCGGGCGTCGCCGTCGCGGCGGCCAGGATCTGGTCTTCAGGGTCGGCCGCCCGCGCGGCCGGTCTTGTAGGTATATCAGCGTTCTTCGCGCTTACTCGGCGCCCCGCGGGGCCTGGGCGTCAAGCGGGATCTGGCGGCGAAGCTCTCCGGCCCGGCGCTTCGCCGCCGGTCGCCCCTAGGAGAACAGGTCGCCGTACCGGTACTCGACCCCGCCGTCGTACGAGCCGAACTCGCGGGCCGCCACCAGGCCACCCGTGGGCGCGTAGTCCACGTCGGTGCTGTCGCCGTCGATGGCGTAGTAGAACTCGCCGCCGCTGCCCGACTTGCCGCTGCCGAACTTGATCGCCACGCCCTCCAGCTCCGCGCCGGCCAGTTGGGCGTTGCGCGCCACGATCTGCGCCAGGGCGTCCTGATACCAGGTGTCCAGGTCGTCGTTCACCGCGTCCGGCGTCTCGATCTTCACGAAGAAGAAGTGGTCGTCCTCCGACTTGTTGGGCGTGAGGTCGAAGTAGAAGGTCACGTGCGAGATGTCCTTCGGCATCGTCGCGAAATTGCCGCCGTCGTTCACGGCGTCGACGGGCGCTTCGGTGATCGTGGTCTTGGGCATCGGTCCCCCTCCTTGAAATGACGCCACAAGCTCGCCGCGTCGCCGTAAAGCGCCGCAGAACAAGAATGATTAATTCCGGAAATCTCGAAATATCACGTTGGCCCGAAGGCCACGCCGGGCCTGATTGCAGCGCGGGCGCCGGGCCGGAAACGTCCGCCGCCGGCCAGATGGCGCTTAACGCCGGGCTCGGGTTGAACGACGCTGCAGGGGCTTCTCGCGAGTCTGGGGCCGCCTTTGCAGAGATCCGTCCTGGCCGCCGTCCCGGTGACGGCGCTGATCCTCGCGGCCCTGGCCCTGCTCGCCGCCGTCTTCGCCTGGCGATGGTTTGGCGCCGAACGAGCCAGGGCCGGCGAGGGCGGGCCGCCGCGGCCGGCTCTTCCCGACCTCGCCATCGGCGCGGTGACCAACTTCTTCGACGCCCTGGGCATCGGCTCGTTCGCGCCGACCACGGCGGCCTTCAAGTTCTTCCATCGCGTGCCCGACGAGCTGATCCCCGGCACGCTCAACGTCGGCCACGCCCTGCCGACCATCGCCCAGGCGCTCATCTTCATCGCCGTGGTCGACGTGGAGCCGCTGACCTTGCTGGGCATGATCCTGGCGGCGGCGGCGGGTGCGTGGATCGGCGTCGGCTTCGTCGCCCGCGCCCCGCGACGCACCATCCAGCTCGCCATGGGCGTCGCCCTGCTGGTCGCCGCGGGCCTGTTCCTGGCCAGCGTGCTGGGCGTGATGCCGGCCGGCGGCGAGGCCAAGGGGCTGGCGGGCGGCAAGCTCGCCTTGGCCATCGGCGCCAACTTCGTCTTGGGCGCCCTGATGATGCTGGGCATCGGCCTCTACGCCCCGTGCCTGATCCTGGTCAGCCTGCTGGGCATGAGTCCCCTGGTGGCCTTCCCGATCATGATGGGCTCATGCGCCGTCCTGATGCCCGTCGGCGGCCTGCGCTTCGTCGCCAGCGGCCGCTACAGCCTGCGCGCCGCCCTGGCCCTGACCCTGGCCGGCCTGCCCGCCGTCCTGATCGCGGCCTACATCGTCAAGTCGCTGCCGCTCGACTGGCTCCGCGTCCTCGTCGTCTTCGTCGTCCTCTACGCCGCCCTCAGCATGCTTTGGTCCGCGAGGCAGGAGCGCTGACGCGCCGCTCAACCCGCCCGCGCCGTGACGATCCAGGTCGCCGCCTGAAGCTGCGGACCCTCCGTGCCGTCGCGCTCGCGCAATGCCGCTTCCAGAGCCGCGCTCGCCGCGGGCGCCCACGGCGGATGCTCGCGCAGGATCGCTCCCAGCGCCCCCACCCGCGTGCAAACCTCGACCATCGCCTGCAGGCTCCCGCTGCCCACCGCCGCGTCGTGCGCGGCGACCTCCACGTCCGCGAACCCCGCCTCCGCCAGCACCGCGCGGATGCCCTCCGGGTCGGCCAGCGAGAACCACCCGGCCGAGGCGGTCGCGTCCACCAGTTCCGCCGGCAGGTGCGGCGCCGCAGCCCGCAGCGGCAGGTGGTCCAGCTCGTTCTCGTCCAGCCCGCGCCACGACACGAAGGCCAGCCGCCCGCCGGGACGCAGGGCGCGGCGCAGGTTGCCGAACGCCGCTGCCGGATCGTCGAAGAACGCCAGCCCGAACCGGGAATAGACGCCGTCGAACGCGCCGGCCTCGAACCGATAGGTCTCGGCGTCGCCGCAGGCGAAACTGAGGTGGCCCGGCAGGTCCGGCTCGCCCCGCATCACCGCGACCGCCGCCTCCAGCAGGTCGAAGCCGACCACCCGGCCCTCCGGCCCGACCGCGCGGGCCAGGGCCAGCGGCGTGCCGCCGATCCCGCAGCCCACGTCCAGCACACGCTCGGCCGGGCCCGGCCGCAACGCCGCCATCGCCGCCGCGCCCAGCGGCTCCAACTGCCGCTCCAGCGCCTCGCGGATCTCCAGCCACGCGCGGACCCGAGGGCGATCGACGACGATGGGGCCTGCGTCCGCCATGGCTCAGCCTTAGCGCACGCGCCCGGCGGCGTCCTCTCCCCCGCGAAGCGGAGAGGGACGGTGAGGGGTGGGGAGCTGACACCCGCTCCTCTCCCCCCGAGCGCAGCGAAGAGAGGGGAGAGGGGAGGGAGAGGGGCGACGCAGGATGCGCCGCTCCGCTCCAGGTTCAGCCAAAACCCACAGACGGATGCTCGCCGCCGCACGGCTCCAAAACCGCGCAGGCTTGGCCCTATGAGCCTGGACGCCATCGTGGGTCATGCCTGCTTGTGGGGCGATGGGGACATCGGTCTTCGCCTCCAACGCCGACGTTGTCCGGTCATGCGCGCGCGATCTAACCGCCCACCGTCGCCAGCAACCTCTCCGCCGCCACCCTCGCCCCGTCGCCGCGGATCGTGCGCGCCACCTCCGCCGCCCGCGCCACGGTCTCCGGCGCCAGCGCCACCCGCAGCGCGGCCGCGAGCGATTCCGCCGTGAACGTCGGCCCGTCGTGGGCCACGCCGATCCCCAGCCGCGCGGTCTGCGCCGCCCAGTACGGCTGGTCGGCGATCTGCGGCGTGACCACCTGCGGGGCCCCGGCCCGCGCGGCGGTGGTCGTGGTGCCCGCGCCGCCGTGGTGCACCACGGCCGCCACCCGGCCGAACAGCGCCTGCTGGTTCACCTCGCCCACGGCGAAGCAATCGTCGCCGTCGTCGGCCAGCGCCAGTCCGGCCCAGCCGTGCGCCAGCAGGATGCGGCGCCCGAGCCCCCGCACGGCCTGGATCGCCAACCCGGCGGCGGCTTTCAGCGCCTCGTGCGGCATGCTGCCGAAGCCCACATAGACCGGCGCAGGCCCGGCGTTCAGGAACGCCGCCAGCTCCGCCGGCAACGGGCGCGCGTCGGGCAGGATCCAGGCCCCGGTCTGCACGACGTCGCAGAGGTCGGTCGGCAGCCACGGACTGAGGACCGGGTCGGACGCCAGCCAGGGCTGTTGCGTGACGACCTGATCGTGGACGTCCGGCGCGGGCGGCAGCCCGATGGAGGCCCGCAAGCCGTCGTAGGCGGCGCCGAAGATCGCGTTGCGTGCGCGCCGGTCCAGCGCCCAGAGCGCCCGGTTGTCGGTCTCGCCGGGCGGCAAGGGGTGGCCTGGGAAGGGGTGCGGCCGGTGGTGCGTCGAAGGCAGGAAGATCGGGCAGTAGGTGGCGTGGACATGGGGCAGGCCCCGCTGCTCGGCCACGAGCTGCGCTGCCGCCGACGACGGGAAGAGGCCCGCCGAAAGCACTGCGTCGCAGCCCTCGGCCGCCGCCGAGATCGCCTCGAACTGGGCGTTCAGCACCAGCGCGGCGCGCTCGCGCAGGTCCATCGGCGGCTGGTTCGCCAGCGCATCGGCGATCCACTTGCGCACCGGTGTGAAGGCCGGCGCCAGCGGCGCGCCGGCCCGCGCCGCCAGCTCGGCGAACTCGGGGTCGGGCGGCGCGCACACGACCGCCTCCGCGCCCAGCGCCCGCAGCCCCGCCGCCAGGCCGGCCACCGGCTCGACATCGCCCCGCGATCCGAACGTCGACAACAGGATCCGCATTCCGCCCTCCATGGCTCCGAGGGCTCCGCAGTCTGTGCATAAAGACCGCCCCGGCAATTCTTGAACTCAACTTCCTCGACCCCAGATCATGGTCAGGCGGGCCGGGATGGCGCGTCAGCCCCGAAAATCCGAACGCGGACCACAGGGACGGGTCCAATGATCCCGGGTGCGGCGGCCGCGTGTCCGTGTGGTCCGTGGTTCAAAAGGACAACGCCTGCTGCGGCGTGCAGGACATCCGCCGCCTCGCATCATGCCTCTACAACTCCCGCGCCGCCGCGCTCGCCGCCACGGTGCGCACGTTGCGGCCCGACGGCCGGCGCGGGTACTCGAGCTGGGTCGCCACCAGGCTGGCCGTCGCCGCGCCATAGCGCGCGCCGATCCCGGCCAGCGCCCCGTCCAGCGCCTGGGCCGGGCTGCCGCCCGCCGTTACGCGGGTCCCCGCGGGCCAGCTTGCCGCCGTCTCGTCGGGCCGGATGCGCAGGCCGCTGCGCGTCGTCACCGGCCCGGCCGCCGCCGCGAACGTCGTCACCTTCGAGCGATAGGTCCGCGACCAGGCGTCGGCCACCAGCGCCAGCGACACCTCGTCCATCCCGGCCTGCAGCGGCACGCCCAGCGTCTCATGGCCCCAGACCGCCAGCGTGTTGCCCGCCACCGTCGCCGCGAACGGCCGCGAGAAGCGGAACGCCGCGCTGGCGTGCCGCGCGTCCCAGGCGGCGACACCCAGGTCGCGCGCGGTCGCCTCGGCCTTGGCCCGCCCGCCGATGGCCTCGACCAGCGTCAGCATCATCGGCATCGAGGCCGTGATCCCGGTCGTGGTCGCCACGTTGCGGTCCACCACGAAGCGCCGGTCGGCCACCATCTGCACCGCCGGGTGCGCCTTCGGCAGGCTGGTCCGGTAGAACCAGTGGGTGGTGGCCCGCCGGTGGTCCAGCAGGCCGGCGGCGGCGGTCACCTTGGCGCCCGCGCACACGCTGACGATCTTGGCGCCCTTGCCCGCCTGCGCCTTCAGCCAGGCCATCACCGCGGGGTCGTCGTCGCGGCTCATGGCCGGGACGATCACGTAGTCGGCGCCGTCGGGATACTGCCGGTCGAACGCCGCCGTCGTTGTGTCCGGTTCCGCCTTGAGCGCGGGGTAGAGCTGCACCGTTCCCGGGCCGGTCGCCAGCGCCAGCACCTCGGCCACGTCGGCGCGCTTCAGGATGCCGTAGGGCATCACATAGTCGGTCGTCTCGGTCATGGTCCCGCCGTTCGCGCCCAGGACGGCGATCACCGGCCGCACCCGCTTGATCGGCTTCAACGCCGCCAGCGCGGCGGCCTCCTCGTCCGCGCTGATCGCGGCTGCCGTCATCGGCGGCGGCGCGGGCGGCAGGCTCATCAGCCAGCCGCCGAACCCCAAGGGAACCAGCGCCACGGCGCCCAGGGCTCCCCACAACCACGTCCGCTTCATCTCGCCGCTCCGGGTCTGTGAGAGCGTCCTGGGATACTGCGGGGCCGGGTTGGCCGAAATGACAAGTATCGCACGTTTCCTGCCAGGTCGGCGGAACGCTCGTTGCGCCTGGATCAACGCCTCTCAGGCGTGACATGGTCCCGCGCGCCGGGGACAGTTCCCGCGCCCGAGTTCCGGACCCGCCTCATGACCGCCGATACGCCCGACGACGCGCCCATCCAGTTCCGCTTCGAGGCCGAGGTGATCCACTGGCGCGGGCCTTCGCCCTACTTCTTCGTGCCGGTCCCGGCCGAGCCCGCGGAGGAGCTCCGGAACCTCGCCCGCGCGGTCACCTACGGCTGGGGGATGATCCCGGTCAGCGCCCGGATCGGCGAGACCACCTTCACCACCTCGCTCTTCCCTAAGGACGACACCTACTTCCTGCCCCTCAAGGACGCCGTCCGCCGCCAGACGGCGCTGACCGCCGGCGACACCGCCGCCGTCGAACTCACCCTCGAGGCCGTCCGCAGGCGCTGAGGGGGGGGGGGAGGGCGCCCTGCGCGCCGCAGGTCGACCTTCCTTCGGCGCCGGCGCGCCCACCCGCGGCAAGGTTGCGGTCACGCTTGCGGCGGCTCCCGATTGAATCGACGTATCGTCGTTCGGTGAAGCTTGTTGTCTACTACAGGTTGGCCTAGCTTGGCTGGCGGGGCGTCTTGGACCAACTCTTGATTGCAGAGGTTCGAGTCATGCGTCCCGTGTCCTTCCGCCTCGCCGCCCTGGCGAGCCTGGCTTTCGCCGCCTCCGCCCCGGCCATGGCGGCCGTCAACGTCATCCCCGACCACACCACGTCCACCGCCACCGACGGTCTCGACGGCGTACTGCGCGTCGGCGCCCCCTGGGGCCCCGGCTCGTCGCCCTCCGACCTCGGCCTGCCGGTCGACGGCGTCTTCGCGCCCGAGAACCAGCAGTGGAACAACGGCTCGTTCTGGTGGGACCAGGATCCGTCCGTCAACGACGCCACCGTCCACTACACGCTGCAGCTCGACGGCCTCTACAGCTTCACCCGCTTCGTGGTGCAGGCCGACGACAACGACAGCTACCTGCTGGAATGGTGGGACGGCGGCGCCTGGCAGACCGCGTTCAACATCGCTGCGGTGAACACCTTCGGCCTGGTCACCCGCGACTCCGGCGATGTGGCGCCCATCGTCACCGACCGCCTGCGCTTCTCGGCCACGGGCGGCGACAACTACTACGGGGTCTCCGAGATCCAGGCCTTCGCCGAGGTCCCCGAGCCCGCCGCCTGGGCGCTGCTGGTCGCGGGCTTCGGCCTGACCGGCGCGGCGCTCCGTCACAGGCGGGCGCCTCGAACCGCATCTTAGGATTTCGATGTTCTGATCCCCTCGTCGACGTCCCGATCCGGGGGGATCACCCATGCCCGATTTCCACCGCCGCCGCCTGATCGCCGTCCTCGGCGCAGGCCTCGCCGCCGCCGTGCCGGCCATCGCCTTCGCCGAGGGCGGCCCGGACGAGGCCGCCGCGCCCGCGCCCAAGCCGCGCCCGAAGCCCAAGGCCAAGCCCGCGCCGAAGCCCGCCGCCGCCGCGCCCGCCGCCGCCGACCCGCACGCCGCCGCCGCGCCGTCCGGCCCGCCGTCGGTGCAGCCCGAGGAGGCCCTGTCGCGCCTGATGAGCGGCAACGCCCGCTACGTCGAAGGCTTCTCGGCCCACCCGCACGGCGACGGTCCGCGCCGCGTCGAGGTCGCCGCCGGCCAGCGCCCCTTCGCCACCATCCTCACCTGCGCCGACAGCCGGGTGCCGCCAGAGCTTATCTTCGACCAGGGCCTGGGCGACCTCTTCGTCATCCGCGTGGCCGGCAACGTCGTGGACGACGCGGTCCTGGCCTCGATCGAGTATTCGGTCATCCACCTGGGTTCGACCCTCGTCATGGCCCTGGGCCATGAGCGCTGCGGCGCGGTGAAGGCCACCGCCGAGGCCCTGGCCGGCCGCGGCTCGCCCGAGGACGCCGACACCCGCATCGGCGCCCTGGCCGCCCTGATCACGCCCGCGGTCCGCGCGGTCCCGGCCGGCGCCGCCGACCCGCTGGACGCCGCCGTCAGCCTCAACGCCGCCCACGCCGCGGCCGAGATCTTCGCCGGCTCGCGCCCCCTGCGCACCCGCGTCCTGGCCGGCCAGCTCAAGATCGTGGCCGCCCGTTACGACCTCGACGACGGCCGTGTGTCGCCTACCCGACAGGCCTGAATCGCCTAAGGAATCCTCGATCGGCTCAAGATCGGTAACAAATCGGCGATAGGCCATCTGGCCCACCCATTTGGGGGATGGAACGGCGGCCTGGGTACGGCATTCTGCGCGCTCATAAGGGTGCTAAGGGATTCCGAGGTCTCCAGGTATGTCGCGTTTGTTGAAGTCCTACGTCGCGATCGACGTGGCGGCCGACGGCCGCACGACGATGGATACGTTTTCCGCTCCCCACGACACCGCCGCGTCCCGCCGCGCGCTGTTCGCCGCCGAGGGCGTGGTGCTGTCGCTCTGGCGCGGCGAGCACCTCATCGGCCGCTGGCGCCGCTCGGCCGACCGCAACTTCCGTCGCGCACCGGCGGACTAGCCTCCTCGGAACCCATCCCGCGCTCGCGGCTTCTTCCCCGCACGCCTCGGTCGGGACCCTCCGGCGCGCCTCCCCTGAGGCGCCGGAGCGGACAACCTGAGGAGCCCGCAACCATGCGCGCCATGACCCTGATCTGCGCGACGGCGCTCGCCTGCGCCGTCGCCGTCCCCGCCGCCGCCCAGACCGTCGATGAAGTCGTCGTCACCGGCCCGGTCGGCCCCGACGGCCCCCGCCGCCTATCCCAGCGCGTGAGCTACGCTGACCTCGACCTCGCCACCTACGCCGGCCAGGAGGTCCTGCGCGTCCGCATCCGCGACACGGCCCGCAGCCTCTGCCGCGCCCTGGGCGAGGACAACACGGGCCCCAGCCCGCTCGTCCCGTCCTGCGAAACCCAGGCCGTCCGCGACGCCCGCACCCAGGTCCGCCGCGCCACCGGCGTCGCCCTGGCCGAAGCCGGCCGCCGCACCTACTACGCCTACGCCGACGACCTGCCGTACTAGCCGGCCAAGCACGCGAAAACGGCCGGTCCCGCCCGGGGCCGGCCGCTCACGAAACCGAACGCGGTTCGTCGGGGAACTGACATCGAAGCCCGGCATTTTGCACGCGCCAGGCCCTCGAAGCTTGGCTGTGCCCCAAGCTGCGCTTCGAGTGCGAGTGATGCCGTTCCGTCAGTTGAAGTCGTACACCGCCATCGACATCGCCCCCGATGGCCAGGCCCAGAGCGACACCTTCGACGCTCCCCACGACACCGCCGCCGCCCGCCGCGCCCAGTTCGCGGCCGAGGGCGTGCTGCTCCAGCTCTGGCGCGAGGCGCGCCTGGTCGGCGCCTGGCGCCGAACCGGCCCGCGCACCTTTGAACCCGAAGCTTTCTAGGAGACGCCCCGCGGGGCCGCGGGCCCTAGGCCAGCGCGTGGGCCGGGAAGCACTTCACCAGCCGCCCGCCGCGCCACAGCTCGACGCCGCCCGCCGCCGCCAGCGCATGGGCCACGGCCTTGCGGATCGCGCTCGCGTCGTCCGACGCGGCGAAGTCATCCAGGCGCTCGATGCGCCCGGCGGCATGCCGATAGACCTTGTACTGGCTCATGAAACGCGCCCCGTGAACTGCGGTGCGCTCTGTAGACCGGCGTTCGTTAACAGGGGGATGCGGTCGCCCGCCGCGAGACAAACCGCCGCGCCTACGGCGTGGCTTCAAATCCCCGCCGAAGCCCGCCACCTTGCGCCCGCAAGCTCAGGAGATCCCCCCATGGCCCGTTTTGTCGCCTTCCGCAGCGACGGCGCCCGCATGGTCTGCCTCAATGTCGACCAGGTCACCCTCGTCACCGACCAGGGCGCCGACGCCACCAAGGTCTACGTCACCGGCGGCCAGCACGTGACCGTCAACGAACCCCTCGCCACCGTCATGGCCGCCCTGGCGGGCAAGGACGGTTGAGGAGGGTTCCCGGAACCCGGCCTCGGCTCGCGGATTCCTCCCGCCAGAGGAGATCCACATGCCGAACCGCGAACTCATCGAGCCCCACAAGGGCGACAAGCGCTACGTCCGCCGCGACGACCAGGGCCAGTTCACGAAGGACCAGGCCGACGTCGGCAAGTCCCTGGCCGCCGACCGGCGCCAGCACTCGAACACCCCGGCCAGGAAGGGCCAGGGCGACCGCGGCGACCGCCAGGGCTGACCGGCCCGCCCGCGCGAACCTCCCCACCGTCAGCGGGGAGGGGCCGCCGGGGTCGCCCCTCAACCGCCCCCAATCCCGCCCTCAATCCCGCCGTCCGACGTGTCCCGCACCAGTTCGCCGGTCACGCAGTGCTGGCGGTAGGCCACCACCTTCACCGTCCCGTCCGGCTGCTCCTCGCGCTTGAAGTGCCGCACGTAGAACGTCACCTCCCGCGCCCCCGCGTCCTCTGCGGCGCCCTCCAGGGCCTCCTCCGCCAGCGCCGCGGCCTCGGCCACCACCGGCCGCACCTTGCCGAACCGCGTCGGCGCCAGCGCGGCCGCCGTCCAGCGCAGCTGCGTCAGCTTCACGTGGGTGGCGAACGCGTTCGCCGGCGTCACCGCCTCGGCGATCTCCCATCCAAGGTCGAAGTACCGCTCGGCCTGCACCTGCCGCGCCAGCTCGATCGCCCGCGCGAACTCCGGCCGCGTCGCCCGCCACTTGTAGACCAGCGACAGCGACGGCATCTCCGGGTCGTCGCAGATCCGCGACAGCCGCTCGCCGGCCGCCAGCCGCGCGCACACCTCCGACGCCAGGCTCTCGCACCACATGGGCTTCTGCCCGCCCAGCATGTGCCACCCCGCCGCCCGCCGCGCCCGCAACAGCGCCTCCTCGAACGCCGGCAGCGCCCGCATCCACAGCCGCACCGTCGAGCGGTGCGGCATCTCCGCGTCCGCGCAGATCGCCCGCAGGCTCTCCCCCGCCTCCACCCGCGCGCACAGCCGCCGCGCCACCTTGGCCGAGAACCGCACCGCCCCCGAAGGCCCGCCCACCAGCCCCCGCCGCGACCGCCGCCCCGCGGCGGCCCCAGCCGCCGCAACCGCCCCAGCCGCCACCGATCCCGCCGCCGCCGCGGCCTCCAACACCGTCACCTCGTTCATGGCTCCGCCCTCTGCTCCATGGTCCAGGCACACCCGCCCGAACACAAAAAAGGGTCCCGCCGCGCCTCCAGGCGCAGATCGGAACCCTGACAGAACCCTCTCAAAACCGCGCGCGAATGTCAAGAACAAAAGCAGAACATCAAGCGGAACCCTTCACCTCCCCCGCGAAGCGGCGGGAGGGGCACCATGCGCCGCAGAGCGCATGGTGGAGGGGACGAGCCTCCTCCTCGACATCCAACCCAGTGTGATCGGTCCGCCGCGCCGGCCGCTCGCCCCCTCCACCAACCGCTCTACAGCCGGCTCGCGCCGTCTTCGGCGGTCGGTCCCCCTCCCGCCGCTTCGCGGGGGAGGTGAAGAGAGGCGCGCCAGCGCCCACCCATCCTTAAGTCCACGGCAGCCCACAAGCCCCGCCGCCCGGGCGGGTCAAGGACCGGGCCTCCGGCCCGCCGCGCCAGCGGCTCGTCCTTGAGGCGTCCGGGCGGCGGGGCAGGCTCGGCGTCGGGAGTTGTGATCCGAAGGTCCGAGATGCGCCACCAGCGGACCTTGGGATTGGCGCCGGAATCGGACATTCCGGCGCTAGACGATCGTTCCCCGATGATCGGAACGCCAGACTCCCGGTGGCTTGCCGAACGTGTCGAAGAACAGCTCGGCGAACACATCGGGGTCGGCGACGCCGCAGGCCGACGCAATCTCGACCAGAGGCTCCTCGGTCGTCAGCATGAGCACGCACGCGAGGTTCATGCGGCGCAGGGCGACGTACTCGGAAAGCGGCATGCCGAAGCTTTCGCGGAACGACCGCAGGAAGCAGGCGCCGGCAAGGCGCGTGAGGTCCGCCAGCTCGTCTACCGCGATGGGCCGGCCGATGTGGCGGCCGACGTAGGTTGCCACCCGGCGCGACTGCGTCGGCGAGAGGCCGCGCGGCCTCTCGCCCCGCCGGCTCAGGGCCGTCCGGTGCTCGATCCGGCTGCGCTCGCTCTCAAGCAAGGCCGCGGCGCGCTTGAGGCACGCGGGCGCTGCGCGGCCGTCCACATTGAGGTCGCGGCCAACGTCGCGCAGCAGGTCGAGCACGATGGTCGCGATGTCCCCGTCGAGACCGCTTGCGCGGTTCAGTTGGCCGTTGCCGTACATGCGCACCTCCAGCGTGGCGCGATTGCGTCGACCGACTGTGGCCGCCGGCGCCGTCTGACGGCGAGTGAGGCGTTGCGGGTTGGCGTGAGCGGGCGCGGGTCGCAGCCCTCGACGCGAAGCGACCCGCCAGAAGCTGGCGGGTCGCGTTGGCAGGCCCTTGGATCTGTGCCGGGTTGAAGGAGGCCAATCCGCCGTTCGGTCAGTGACTCGCGGCGGCGCGCTCGATCATCGCGGCGACCTCGTGGGGATGGGACAGCATGACGACGTGGGAGGCGCCCTTCACCTCGACGGCTTCCCTCGCCGCCGCCCGCCTGGCCATGAAGGCGTGCAGCGCAGCGGGGATATTCTTGTCGGCCGAGCCCCAGATGAACCAGGTGGGCAGCGTCCTCCAGGCGCCGGGCCCAGCGGGCTCGGAGAGGGTCTCGATGGGCACCGGGCGCTGGGTCGCCGCCATCTGAATCGCCGTCGCTTCCGGCAGGTCCGCCGCAAACTGCTTCCAGTACTTCGACTGCTCGATGTAGGTGTCCTTCAAGCCGTTGGCCTGCGCGACGGGCGGCGCCAGGGCGTGGCCCAGGGTCCCGGTCGGGAACCTGTCGCCCAGCGAGGCGGCGCTCTCGCCGGCCTCCGGCGCGAGCCCCGCCACGAACACAAGGCCCTTCACGTTGGACGCGCCGTAAGCCGCCATCGAGATCACCTCGCCGCCGTAGGAATGGCCGACCAGGACGACCGGCCCGGGCGTCGAAGCGACGATCCTGGCCACATAGTCCGCATCGCCCTTGAGGGTGCGCAGGGGGTTGGCGGCGGCGATCACCGGGTAGCCGCCGCGCACCAGCTCGCTGATCACCGGGTTCCAGCTCGACGAACCGGCGAAGGCCCCGTGCACGAGCACGATCGTCGTCGCCTTCGTCGGGCCGGCTGCTTGGGCCGCCGGCGCCACCGCCATCCCCAGAGCGCCGACAGCGGCGGCGAGGGTCATCCAGGTATTCATGTCGCATCCTTCTCTGATCGCTGGCGGCCGGCCCGCCGCGCCGCCCCGAGGGGTTCACGGGAGGAAGGGTCGGCCCTCCGGTCGACCGCGTCGTGTTAGGCGGTGCGAATTGCAGTGGTTTCCTCTCCACGGCGGACCGCGCAGGGCGGACGCCGCGGCCAGCCAGGCTGTCGAAGCAGGGCGTCGCGTTAGACAATGGGAGTTGGCGTAAGCGTCGCGCCGCCCAGGCGACGATGCGTGCGTTCGTGAAAGCCAGGCCCGCCCGCCGGCGCCAGCGTTGCGCATCGCAACCCAGGAACGGCCGAATGACCGTCGGCACACCCACCGTCTTCCCCTTCACCTCCGTCGTGCTGGCGACGGGGGAGCCAGTGCGCTTTGCCCCCGGCGACCGCGTTCGGGTGAGCGACCGCCGGCCCGTCGGTCACTATCGGGTCCCCCTCTATCTGCGCGGCAAGGCGGGCGTGGTGGAGTGCGTCTACGAGCCGGCGCAGCTGAACAACGAGGAGGAAGGCTACGGCCGCAACGCCGGCGGCAAGCGCCACTACTACCGCATCGGCGTGCCGATGGCCGACATCTGGCCGGGCTACGCCGGGGCCCCGCGTGACACCTTGCGGATCGAAGTCTTTGAAAGCTGGCTCGAAAGGATCGACGGATGAGCGGCGCCGGCCACACCCCCCACCCGCACGGCGCCCACGACCACGCCGGCGACCACGCCGCCGTCGAGGACGTGGCGCGGCCGGGGTACTACGAAATCATGGAGATCGCGGTCCGCGAGCTCCTCGTCGAACGCGGCCACATCCAGGGCGCGGAGATCCACCGCCAAATCGACCTCCTGGACTCGCGTACGCCGGCGCTCGGCGCGGCGATCGTCGCGCGCGCCTGGATGGATCCGGCGTTCAAGGCGCGCCTGCTGGCCGACGGGCGCGGCGTGGCGGAGGAGCTGGGCGTCAGCTTCTACGACGACACCGGGCTGATCGTGCTCGAGAACACCGCCGAGGTGCACAACCTCGTCGTCTGCACCCTCTGCTCCTGCTACCCGCGCCCCGTCCTCGGCCTTCCGCCCGAGTGGTACAAGCTCAAGCCCTACCGGGCGCGAGCGGTCTCGGAGCCGCGCGCCCTGCTGGCGGAGTTCGGGACCGTGCTGCCCGACGACGTCGAGATCCGGGTCAGCGATTCCACCTCCATGGCCCGGTACCTGGTGTTGCCCCGGCGCCCCGAAGGCACGGAGGACTTCACCGAAACGCAGCTGGCGGCGCTCGTGACGCGCGACGCCATGATCGGCGTCGTGCCTGTGGAGCTGCCCGAAGGAAGACCCGCATGAGCGAGCATCTCATCACCAGACTGCCGAACGACCTGGGCGGCCAGCCCTCCCCGCCGTTCGAGCGGATCGACCACGAGCTCGCCCCCTGGGAGAAGCGCTGCCACGCGCTGGCCGATGTCCTCGACTTCCACAAGATCATCAACACCGAGGAGAAGCGCCGCGGCGTGGAGGCGCTGGGCAGCGAGATCATCGGCCAGCTCAGCTACTACGAGCGCTGGATCGTGGTCTTCGCCAACATCCTCTTCCAGAAGGGCATACTGACGCCGGAAGACCTGGCGTTGCGCATGCAGGAGGTCGAGCGGCGCTGGACGCCCGATGGCGCCGACGATGCCGGCGGCGCGTCCAATGGGTGAGGGCCTCGTCACGCTGCGGAGCCCAACGGACGCGCAGGCCACACTCGCGCGCCTGTTGGCGGAGATCAGCTCGCGGGGGCTCACGGTCTTCGGGACCGTCGACCACGTCGTCGCCGCCCAGGCGGTGGGCCTGGAGATGAACCCCGCGACGGTCGTGGCTTTCGGCAGCCCCAAGTCGGGCACGCCGCTGATGCGGCTCGCCCCGACCCTGGCGATCGACCTGCCGCTCAAGGCGCTGGTCTGGGATGACGACGCGGGCGCGACCTGGCTCACCTACAACGCACCGGCCTGGCTCGCGCACCGGCACGCGCTGGGCCCGGGCGCCGGCCGCCTGATCACCGGCATGGCCGAGGCGCTCGCCGCCATCGCCGGCGCGACGGTGGGGACCGAGGCATCGACATGACGCTCCGCCAGCGCATCGTCTCCGTCTTCGCGGTTCTGGCGGCCTTCAACCTCGGCGCCTGGGCCTGGGCCCTCGCCGCCTTCCACGACAGGCCCGTGCTGCTGGGCATCGCCATGGTTGTCTATGGGCTGGGCCTGCGCCATGCGGTCGATGCCGACCACATCGCGGCGATCGACAACGTCACCCGCAAGCTCATGCAGGACCAGCAGCGGCCGGTCGGCGTGGGCTTCTTCTTCGCGCTCGGCCATTCCAGCCTCGTCGTGCTGGCCACGGCGGCCGTCGCCGGGCTCGCCGGCGCCCTGGGCCGGTTCGAAGGCTGGCGCGCGGCCGGCGGCCTGATCAGCACGACCGTGTCGGCGCTCTTCCTGTTCGCGCTGGCGACGATGAACATCCTGATCTTCCGCACGATCTATCGTAGCTACCGGCGGCTGCGGCGCGGCGAGGCCTACGTCGAGGAGGACCTCGACCTGCTGCTCGGCAATCGGGGTTTCCTGTCGCGCCGGCTGCGTCCTCTGTTCGGGCTGATCCGGCGCAGCTGGCACATGTTCCCGCTGGGTTTCGTCTTCGGCCTCGGCTTCGACACGGCCACCGAGGTGGCGATGTTCGGGGTCTCGGCCGGACAGGTCGCCAGCGGGGTCTCCGTGACGACCATCCTGGTCTACCCCGCGCTCTTCGCGGGCGGGATGTCGCTCGTCGACACCGCCGACGGCATCCTGATGCTGGGGGCCTACGACTGGGCCTTCGTCAGGCCAGTACGGAAGCTCTACTACAACATGACGATCACCCTGGTGTCGGTGGCCGTCGCCCTGGTCGTCGGCAGCGTCGAGGCGCTCGGCCTGTTGCGCAGTCAGCTCGGGCTGCGCGGGGGCGCGTGGGAGTGGGTGCGCGCCCTGGCGGACAACATGAACCTGCTGGGCTTCGTCGTGATCGGCCTGTTCGTGTTCAGCTGGCTCGCCTCCTTCGCGATCTACCGGCTCGGGAACCTCGACGCCGTCGAGGCGGCGCAACCCACGCGCTGATCCGCGCGCCCGCGGCCGGCGGCAAGCAGGTCCTCACGTCGCCTCCCGCCGCCGTCCTCGCCCCGTCGCCCTCATCTGCTCGAATTGGTCGGACGGACGTGCCCGCGGTGCGCGCCCGCGACAACTCACGCCGCGACGCCGCAGCTAACGGGCCAGGCCGCAGACCGCAGCCTAGGAACGCGGTGATCGGCGCGGATGCGGCCCCCAATCATCCTCGGGAGTCGCCATGCCGATCGCAGCCCGGGAGCCGATCGTGCCGCCGCCCCTCCTTCTTCCCGAGCCCGGCGCCGCGCTCCCGTCGGTCCCCTCCGCCCGGCCGTCGGCCGTTCGACCGGCCACGGCCCGCCGCGGGCCGGTCGGCCCGCTCCCCGACTGGCGGCTCCAGCGCGTCCAGGCCCTCGTCGAGGCCCGCCTCGCAGAGCCCCTGACGCTCGCCGAGATGGCCGCGGCGGCCGGCGTGTCGCGCATGCATTTCGCCGCGCAGTTCCGTGTCGCGACCGGCATGCGGCCCCACGACTATCTCCTGGGCCGGCGGGTGCTGCGCGCGATGGCGCAGATGACGGCCAGCGACGCGCCGCTCGCCGACCTCGCGCTCGATGTCGGCTTCCAGTCGCAGAGCCACTTTTCGACCGTCTTCAAGCGGCTGACGGGCACGACGCCGGCGACGTGGCGGCGCGACCCGCGGCCTCTGCCCTCAGCGGCGTCTCACCTGGGCTAACGGCAACTCGCTGGGGATTTTCCACCGCCAGACCGCATCCTCGCGACAGCCCGGCGCCGGCAATCGCGCGGCGAGGAGGGCCCGGACAACCGGCCCGGCCCAGTTGGAGGACGACGAGAATGGACCACCAAGACGATCGGCGTTCGGCCTCCCGGCGGACCGTTCTGGTCTCCGGCCTCGCCGCCACCGCTGCGCTTGCCGCGCCTGGGGCTGCTCCTGCGGCCGCCTCCCCGCGGCGGCCGGCCACCACCCCCGCCACGAAAGGCCAGCACATGGGTACGTTCAGGACGAACGACGGCGTCGAGATCTTCTACAAGGACTGGGGCCCCCGGGACGCCCAGGCCATCTGCTTCCATCACGGCTGGCCGCTCAGCGCGGACGACTGGGACAACCAGATGCTCTTCTTCCTGGGCCTGGGCTATCGGGTGATCGCGCACGATCGCCGGGGCCACGGGCGCTCGTCCCAGACCGACGTGGGCGCCGATATCGACCACTATGCCGCCGACGCCGCGGCCCTCGTCGAGCACCTGGGCCTGAAGAACGCCATCCACGTCGGTCACTCCACCGGCGGCGGCGAGGTGGCGCGCTACGTCGCTCGCTACGGGGGCGACGGACGCGTCGCCAAGGCGGCTCTGATCAGCGCCATTCCGCCGCTGATGCTCAAGACCGCCGCGAACCCGCAAGGGTCGCCCATCGAGGTCTTCGACGGCTACCGCGCGGCGCTGCAGGCCAACCGCTCCCAGTTCTATCTCGATGTCGCGTCCGGCCCGTTCTACGGGTTCAACCGACCGGGCGCGAAAGTCATCCAGGGCGCGATCGACAACTGGTGGCGCCAGGGCATGATGGGCGCCGCCAAGCCGCAGTACGACGGGATCAAGGCCTTCTCCGAGACCGACCTCACCGAAGACCTGAAGCGGATCGAGGTCCCGACGCTGGTGCTTCATAGCGAGGACGACCAGATCGTCCCCTACGTCGCGTCCGGGCCCATGTCGGCGAAGCTCCTGAGGCGGCCAACGTTCAAGACCTACAAGGACCTGCCGCACGGGATGCCGACGACCCACGCCGACATCATCAACGCCGACCTGCTGGCGTTCCTGAAGGCGTAGGGCCGCCGGCGGCGCCGCACCGATGTACCCCCCCCCCCCCGGTGCGGCGCCCCTGGCTTTGCGCTTCCACACCCTCCGCAGCGGCCGGCGTTCCAGGCGATCGCGGCGGTGCGCCTCGAAGGATCCCCACATGATCAGAACGACTGTCGGCACGCTCGCCTTGAGCGCCCTGCTGTCCGCCGCCGCCAACGATCCGGCGGTCGCCAGCCCCTACTCGGACATCAACGCCGCGGCGGCGGCCAATCCGGTCACCATCCGGTCCGTCCGGGGAAACGTCAGCATGCTCGATGGCTCAGGCGGTGAGATCACGGTGCTGTCCGGCCCCGAAGGCCTCCTCATGGTCGACGCGGGCATCGCGGTGTCCCAGGCCAAGGTCCAGGCGGCCCTCCGCAAGATCAACCCGGGCGCGCTGCGCTATGTGATCACCACCCACTGGCACTGGGACCATGCCGACGGCAACGGCTGGGTCCGGCGGACGGGTGCGACCGTCATCGCCGACAAGGTGACGGTCCAGCGCCTCACCCAGACGAACCGGATCGTCGAGTGGGACCACACCTTCATGCCGATCCCGAGGGCCGACCTGCCCAACGAGATCCTCACCGGGGACAAGACGATGCAGTTCGCCGGTGAGACGGTGAGGATCCGCCATTACCGCCCGGGCCACACCGACGGCGACCTCTCGGTCTACTTCGCGAAGGCCGACGTCCTCGCCACCGGCGACACCTTCTGGAACGGCGTCTATCCGTTCATCGACTACGTGGCCGGCGGCAGCATCGACGGCGCGATCCGCGCCGCGAACGACAACCTCGCGATGGCCAAGGCCAGCACCCTGGTCGTCCCAGGGCACGGCCCGGCGGGCGATCGCGCCCAGCTGCTGGCGTTCCGCGACATGCTGGTCACCATCCGCACCCGCGTCGCGGCGCTGAAGGCCAACGGGCTGACGGCGGACCAGGTGGTCGCCGCCAAGCCGACCGCAGACTTCGACGCCAAGTGGGGCGGTTCGGTCATCGACGGCGCGCTCTTCACGCGCCTGGTCTATCGCGGCGTCTGAGGTCGACGCCGTGAGCCGCCTGCCGTTGCCGCCCTTCACGCGCCAGAGCGCGATCGTGAAGGTGCGGCTGGCCGAGGACGCCTGGAACAGCCGTGACGCGGCGACGGTGGCTCTGGCCTATTCGCCGAACACGCGCTGGCGCAACCGCGCGCAGTTCATCTTTGGCCGAAGCGAGGTCGAGGCGTTCCTGCGGCGGAAGTGGGCGCGTGAACTCGATTACCGGCTGATCAAGGCGCTCTGGGCCGTCGAAGGCCGCCGCATCGCCGTGCGGTTCGCCTATGAGCACCATGACGACAGCGGGACTTGGTTCCGGGCCTATGGGAACGAGAACTGGTGCTTCGACGACGAGGGCCTGATGACCCACCGCCACGCCAGCATCAACGAGCATCCGATTGCCGAGACCGATCGCCGCTTCCTGTGGCCGCTCGGCCGTCGGCCGGACGACCATCCCGGGCTCTCCGAGTACGACTTCTGACGCACCGGATCCCGGGCTGACACGGCGAAGGCCCGTCGCACAGGCGACGGGCCTTCAGACTTGCGCAGCAACGGGCAGGCTCAGACCTGCGCCGAGCCGCCGTCCGCGAAGAGCTCGATCCCGTTGACGAAACTGCTGTCGCTAGACGCCAGGAACAGGGCCGCGCGCGCGATCTCGTCGGGATCGGCGAGCCGGCCGAGCGGCGTGGCGTCGCGCGCCATCTTCTGCATCGCGGCGTTGGCCGCCTTGTCCGGAGTCAGGCCGTGCCAACCGGGCGTGGAGGTGTTGCCGGGGGACAGGACGTTGACCCGGATCTGCCGCGGCGCGAGCTCGAGGATCCAGGTCCGCGCGAAGTTTCGGATGGCGGCCTTGCTGGCGCTGTAGACACTGAACGTCGGGGTGCCGGTCACCGACGTCGTCGAGCCGGTGAGGATCACCGACGCGCCGTCCCGCAGCAGGGAAAGCGCCTTCTGGACGGTGAACAGCGTGCCCCGCACATTCACGTCAAAGGTGGCGGCGTAGTGCGCCGCGTCGATGTCCTCCAGGGCCCGGAAGCTGCCGCCGCCGGCGTTGGCGAACAGGACGTCGATCCTGCCGGCCTCGTCGCGCACCACCTCGTAGAGCGCGTCGATATCGGCCAGGTCGGCGATATCGCCCCGGACGCCCCGCGCACTCCGGCCGATCGACCGGACCGCCGCGTCGAGCTCCGCCTGCCGACGCCCGGTCAGGAAGACCTGCGCCCCTTCGCGGGCGAAGAGTCGCGCCGAGGCGAGGCCGATCCCCGTGCTCGCGCCCGTCACCACGGCGACCTTGCCGTCTAGCTTACCCATGGCTGTTCTCCTGTTGGCTCAAGGAAAGGAATTTCGCGCCGCGCCTGGCGCGCCGGGGGCTGCCGCGTCGAGATGTTGGCGCGCCCCTCGCGGGCGGCGCGGCGGTCCTGAACGAAGCCGCCCTCGCCCGCCCGGCGCACGTCCTGTCCGGCGATCCGCCAGGCGTTGACCGGCCGCGGGAGGCCCAGGCAGCCGCCGACGATGGCGACGGCGCCGCTCATTGCGAAAAAGGCCGGACCGTCGGCCGGATCGGCGAACCCGAAGTCGAGCCCACACAAACCTCGCAGTGGTCGGCGACCCTGAGGTAGCCGGGGAAGAGCCGGCCGCGGCCGCAGCGAGGGCAGTGAGAGGTCAGGCCCGCGCTGACCGCGCTCGGCGGCGGCTCGGGCGCGCAGAAGGCCTCCGCCGCCGGAATCCTTCGGGACGTCCGCCGGCTCATCGCGCGAACAACCTGGCTGCGGTGCGCGCGATCAGCTCGCCCTGGTGACGTGCGCCGGCCAGCTCCAGCGCGCTGGGCGAGCGGCTGCCGCCGCCGCCGGCGACGGTGGTGGCGCCGTAGGGCGCGCCGCCGAAGATCTCGTCGAGCGAGGCCTGGAAGGCATGGCTGCAGGGCAGTCCGACGATCACCATCCCGAAATGGAGGAGATTGGTGATGATCGAGAACAGGGTCGTCTCGTTGCCGCCGTGCTGCGTCGCCGACGATCGCATCGTATTCGGCCAGCGCGTCGACCTCGGCCAGCGGCGCAGGTTGATCAAGCTTGTAGTGGGCCGCCGCGGCGACGGTTTGCGGCATGAGCTCGGGCGCCCAGCGGACATCGACTTGCGCGCCGCCCGCCCGCGCGCCGTCGGCGACGGCGTTCGCCATCTGCTCGATGTGGCCGTAGGCGGAATAGTAGAGGACGAGGACACGGGTCATGAAGACCTCCGGTGCGCGCATGGCGCCTAGGGGTGGCGGCCCCGAGGCCGTCGCGGCGTCCCTCATCGATAGGCGCCGGCCGACGAAGTCCGTGAGCGAGGCGGTGTGAGTCGGCGTGAGGCGGCGTGGCTCGGCCGCCGTCCGACATGGCGACGGCCGGCGCGCGCCCGATCGCCGCCGGCCCGGCGAGAGTCCAAGTGGGAGTTTGCCCGGCGGCCCTCGCCAAGGTCTCACGCCCGCTAACCCGGCTTCACCCGGCGTGCTTCGGCGCTCGCACTAGGTTGGTCTTCGTCGAGCCGCCGTGGTGGCGGGCTCGAGTTCGAGAAGGCAAAGCCATGAGGCCACGCCTCGTCCTCCTAGGAGCCCTGGCGCTGATGACGGCCACGCCAAGCCACGCCCAGTCCGCGCGCGACATCCGCGGGCCAGCCCCTGTCGTGCCGCTCGCGTCGGAGCCTCCGGCCAGGCTGATCGTCGATCCGCCGCTGCCGGACGCCTTGGCGAAGGGGTACGTCTTCATCCAGTATCGGGCGGAGAACCTGCGGATCGTCCAGGTCTTCGGACCCGCCGCCCTGTCCGTCTCCCCGCGCATCGGCCACATCCACGTGACGATCGACGACCTGCCCTGGCATTGGGCCGACGCCAGCGGGGAACAGCTCATCATCACCGGCCTGCCTGTCGGGCCGCACAAGGTGCTGATCGAGCTCGTGAACGCCAATCATCAGACCATCGAGGCCAAGACGGTGGCGTTCGTGGTGCCGGTGCAGGCGCCGGCGGCCGGCCATCAATAGGCAAAGGCGCCGCCGCGTCGGCCGCCCAGGAGACGCCGGCCTCGCTCGCGCCCGCCCGTCGCGCGACCGCTTGGCCTGCGCGTCATCCGCGCCTGGCGGTCCAGACTTCGACCAGCGCAGCGCCGGCCGCAACGCCCAGTGCGGCGTTCGCCGAAACCAGCGCCCACGCGGGGAGACGCCTGACGCCCGGCGCAGGTGGCGCGGCGGCGGGCTGCAGCTCGCGCCAGACACCCGCGACGAAGCAGAGCACGGCGAACGCCAGGAGCGCGGTGCTGGTGAAAAGCAGGGTCCAGTGCGCCCAGCGGCTTTCGAGCAGGGGCTTGGCGGCGGCGCCGCTGACGAGGGCCGCGATCCCCGTTCGCACCCATGCCGCGTAGCTCCGTTCCGCCGCCAGAACGGTGCGGTCGGCGGCCAAGCTCGTACGCGCCTCGGCGCTCGCGAGTTGGCGGTCCAAGCTTTCGACGACATCGCCGGCCGGCGTTTCAGGATGGGGCGCGCCCTCGCGCGCCTTGCGCGCCGGCGCCGCCGCCCGTTTGGCCGCTTCGCCGATCTGTGTCCTGTGGCTTGGGTCGATCATCGTTTCTCGGGGTCCTGCCGGACGAGGGGGAGAGCCGCGGCATCGTGGCCGCGCAGATGGGGGGCGGCGGTCGCCCCGGCGCTGCGGCGTGACCCCGCCGTCAGCCCGCGCGAACACGCGCACCCTCGACCCGCGCCCGCGAACGATCGACGGGCGCATCGCGCAGCGCTCGCAGCTCCTCCAGGACCGATGTGAGCAGCTCGCGGAGGAGTTCACAGCTCGCGCGGTAATCCTCGGGGGACTGGGCGCCCGTGGGATCGGCTGGCCATTCGGGTTGCGAGACGCGTTCCGGAGGCGTCTGCAGACGAACATCCTGGGCGGGCTCGGGATGGCGCGCCTCGCGCTCGGTGGGCGCAGCGTCCCTCTCGGCCACGAAGAAGTAGCCTCGGCCCGTCACGGATTTGATCAGATCGCCGTCCTCGCCCAAGGCGCGGCGCGCGCATTTCACCTGGAAGCGGAGATTGGACTCCGCGACCAAGGTTGTCGGCCAGACCCGACGCATGAGTTCAAGGCGCTCGACGACCTGGCCTCGGGCGGTCGCGAGGATGTACAGCAGATCGAAGGCTCGGTCGCCGATCGGGACCGGCTCATTGTCCCGCAACAAGCTCCGGGCGCCGGGGGTCAGCGTGTAGCCCCGAAACCTGAGGACTTCCTCCGACTTCGGAGGCGCTGGATCGGGCTCTAGGGCTCCCGACCCGATCAGGTCCGCCGAGACGCCAATCACCGCCTCGACGGCCGAACGAGGGCTCAGGCTCAGCACGGACTCCTCCGACCGTTCGCTATCTCTCCCTGCCGGCGCCGTGAGCATCTGCGTCCCCCAAAAAGGATTGCCTGTTGGATAGGACGCAAGCGGAGCGGTTTGCCCTCCCCCCAGAGAACGTTACTTTTTCAAACGGATTTCCAATTGCCCCGGCGAGGTCCTGACGATCCGCACGGGATAGGCTTGGGCGAGGGTTCGGCCAAACCGCGCGGCGTCGCCCGTCGCGAACACGCCTGTGACCCGCAGGCGCGCGACGGCAGGCTCGCGGATGACAAGCTGTTCGGCCGATCCGCGGTTGATGGCCGCCACGACGACGTCCAACCGCTCGTTTCGAAACGCGACCGAGGGATGGCGCCAGGCCTGGGCTTCGTCGACATCGGCCGCGCCAACCTTCGGCGCTTGCCCCGGCGCCGCCGTCAATTGCTGCCCGGCGACAAGCAGGACGGCCGGATCGCGGCGGGTCCTGGTCTCGACGGCCACCCGGCCTTTCACCAGCACCACGCGAACTTCATCCCGCAGGAGCCGGACATCGAATTGGGTGCCGACGGCGGTCACGGCCTGATCGCCCGCCCGGACGGTGAAGGGCCGCGAGGGTTGGGACGCAACCTCGAAAAACGCCCGTCCCCTGACAAGGCGAAGGCGACGGTGATCCTGGTCGAAGGCGACCTCCAGGATCGAGCCGCCGTCGAGGGTGAGGCGGCTGCCGTCCTCCAGGCCGTAGGTGGCCAACTGGCCCGGGGCGGTCTTGAAGCTCGACGTGCCGCCAGTGGCGTAGGTGCGGGTGTCGGGGGCGCGCGCGACCGTCGGCGTTCCGTCCCCGAAGTTGACCCGCGAGACGACGCCGCCAAGGACCGCGACGATCAAGACCGCCGCGGCCGCCGCCGCCATCCAGGTGAGCGGCAACCGCGATTTGGCGGTCTGCGCCCGCGCATGGCGACGCATCGCGTCCAGCAGCTCGTCGTCGGCGCCGGCCTCCAAGGCGGCTTCAAGTCGCGTGGCCCGCGCCCAAGCGGCTGCGTTGGCCGCATCGAGGCTGAGCCAGGCGGCGACGAGCTGCTCCGGCACGCTTTCCGGGCGTTCCGTCTGGTGCATGAGCAGGTAGGCCGCAGCGTCGTCCGGGGACAGAGCGCTGAGCATCCTCAGGGTCGGCGCCTCGGCGATCATGGCGGGTCTCCGAGGCAGACAAGCAGGTGGCGTCCAGCGCGCAGAACATGTTTTTCCACGGTCTTCACAGAGATGCCGAGCTGGGCGGCGATGTCCCTCTGCTTGCGCCCTTCCAGGCGATGCAGCACGAAGATGGTCCGGGTCTGCTCAGGCAGCGACAGCAGCGCCCTCATCACCGTGCTGAGATCCTCGCGCGCGGTCAGCACGCGGTCGGGATCGAAATCCAGCTCGCCGTGGCGATCGGGTTCAAACGCGACGTGGGCCGCAGCGCGCCGGGACCGCCTGCGCCGGGCGCGATCCACCAGGACGCTGGAAGCGACCTGGAAGACATAGCCGGCCAGATCCTCGACCGGCTTGGCGCTGTCCCTGGCGACGATCCTCGCGAACACCTCCTGCACCAGGTCGTCGACCTCGGCGGGCTCGCGAATGCGGCGCCGGAAGAAGGCGGACAGCGACCGGTGCAGCGGCCTGGCTTCCCGCGCCAGCGCTCCCCTTGCGTCTCCGGGGCGTTCGTCATCGGCCATCCGCAACGCTGCGCTGAAGGCGTGGCGATTTCCAGCCGGGAATGGACAGACGACGCTCACACAAGGAAGGACGCAAGCACGACCGAAACCCCGCGTCGCCGCGGGGTTCGGACAATGTCGTCGCGCTCAGACGAAATTCCACGCGTGCGCCCGCTCGGCGGCCATGTCGATGAACAGGCGAATTTTCGGGGGGACCAGGCGTGCGCTGAGGTGGATGGCGCTGATCGGCATCGGCGGAAGCTCGTACGGCGAAAGGACGATCTCGAGGTCGCGCGCGGCCACCCGCTCGAACACCTGGTAGTACGGCACGCGGCAGATGCCGGCGCCTTCAAGGGCGAAGGCGATCGTCGTCGCGGCGCTGTTGCTGCTGAAACGCGGTCGAATGGGCTGCGAGATCGCCGACCCGCTCGCCGGATCCCGGAACATCCAGGCCCGCTCGGCGGCGGCCGGCTCATAGAGCAAGGTGCGGTGCCCCGCGAGATCTTCGGGGTGCTGCGGACGTCCCCACACGCGCAGATAGGCGGGCGACGCGACCATGACCCGTCGCGTTTGACCGAGGCGCCGCGCGACCATCGACGGTTGCTCGATGGCGCCCAGGCGAATGGCGACATCCAGCCCGTCTTCCAGCAGGTGCGCGTTGCGATCGCTCAAGGCCAGGCTGGCCTCGACATCGGGATGCCGGAGCATGAAGGCCGACAGCAGGGGCGCGACGTGCAGGCCCCCGAACATGACGGGGGCGGCCACGGCCAGGCGGCCGCGCGGCGCTCCACGCTCGCCGCGCGCGACCTCCGAGGCTTCCGCGACGTCGGCCAGAATGCTCCGCACGCGCTCCAGATAGCGGAAGCCCGCCTCGGTCGGCCGCGTGTGCCGGGTCGTCCGCTCCAACAGGCGCACGCCCAGGTCCCGTTCAAGCTGGGCGACCTGCCGGGTTGCAATGGATGGCGACACGCCGAGCCGGCGGGCGGCTGGCGCGAAGCCCTCCGCGTCGCAGACCGTCACAAAGGTGCTCATGATCGTCAGGCGATCCATCTGGCATTGCTCGATTTGCAACTCAGAAGTGTCAAGCCCGGCCATTTTCCGTCGGCGGCGCGACGGCATACTCCTGCGATCGGTCTGTCCCGCCGCGCTGGCGGGCGCCGGGCCGGCATGGGAGCGGCGCGCTTGGCGGATCGGAATCGGCATCGCTTCGGGCGGCGCGGCGCGGCGTCTGTGGGCGCCAACTGGCGCGCGGGCTCGCCGATGGCGCCCGATGGCGACGCCCCGGAAAGCGCGGCCCTCTCCTCCCTTCACAGCCTGACGGCGCGCGAAATCCTGTTCGTTCAGGATCGGGACTTCTTCTACCTCGCCGCCGTTGACGAGAGGGGACGGCCTTACCTGAACCACGTCCACGGCCCGACAGGGTTTGTCGAGGCGCCGGTCTCCAGCGCCTTGATTTGCCGGGGCTTTGCCCTGCCGGCCGCCGGCTCCGCGGTCCGCACGCCGGCTCTCGGCGACCACGTCCAGCTGATGTTCGTGGATTATCCGAGGCGACGCGCGTTGACGGTGTCGGGCTCCGTGGCGGACGTCCCGAGGCGCGCCGTTCCCACCTCGCCGCATGACCTTGAGAGCCGCCAGGCGGAGCCCTGTCTTGCCATCGAGATCGCGAGCTTCGAATGGGCGGACCGGCCTCTCGCCAAGCCTCGGTACACGCCGCTTGAGCTGGCGCCACTGACCGGAAGAATAGCGGCGGTCGAGGCGGAGAACGCCGTGTTGAAGGCCCGGCTCGCGGCCCGCCGACGGCCTGATGACGGCGATTCAGGGGACTAGCGCCTCCCCGAAACTCACCCCTTCTCACACCGCCTCACCTCGGACGGCGCGGCCGGCGACGATACTCAGGTCTCCAGGCGCGGCATCGCGCCGTCGCCACGCCGCCGATCTGCTGGCCGGCCGCCCTGAAAGGCGTAGTTTCAGCGTGGACCTTGGCAGGGGAGGTCGACGCGGAACATCCGAAGGCAGCCTCGGTCCACGCCTCGCTGGCCTTCACGGCCGGCCTCTGGCTCGCGCCCTGTTGGGCGGCGGCGGCTCCGCCCAGGCCGGCCGGGACGGTCGACCTGGGCGCCGCCCTGGTCGATTTTGCACGCGCCGCACATATCGACCTTGTCCTCGACGACCAGATCGTCCGCGGCCTGCGCGTGGCCCCGCTGACCGGCGTCAACGCGCCCGCCGAAGGCCTCGCCAAGCTGCTCGCCGGGACCGACCTGGCGGTCCGCCGCACGCCCGACGGCGTCTACATGATCTACGCGCGCCGCCAGGACGCCGTGGCGGCGCCCGTGACCCTGCCGGAGTTGGTGGTGGTCGGGCGGCAGACCCAGAACATCGACATTCGCCGGACCGAGAACGACATCCAGCCCTACCAGGTTCTGGGACGGGCGACGGTCGAGACCTCGCAGCGGGGAAACGTCGAGGACCTGTTGCGCGCCAGGCTTCCGGCCGACACGCAGGCCCGTGCGCCAAGCCAGGCCGTCGTGGGCCTGGTCGGCTCGGCGCGCTCGGCGATCGACCTTCGTGGCCTCGGCCCCGGCGCCACCCTGGTTCTCGTCGATGGGCGTCGCCTCCCGGGGATACCCACGCTGAGCCCGGACAACGACCAGCCCGACCTGAACGGAATCCCGCTCGGCGCGATCGAGCGGATCGAGGCGCTCGGCGGCGCCGCCGGCGGCGTCTACGGACCGAGCGCCCTGGGCGGCGTCGTCAACGTCGTTCTCAAGCGCGAGTACGACGGCGCCGACCTCCAGGCGACGGCCGGGGGATCGACGCGCGGTGACGCCGGCCACGTCGAAGTGGCCGGCGCCATCGGCTTCTCGCCAAACCAGGGGCGCACCCAGATCAGCGTCACCTTGGCGGCACAGACGAACGAACCGTTGCGCGCGGGGGACCGCGACTACCAGGCCGCGGCCCGAGCGCTGCAATTCCGGAACGACCCCGCGGGCTACCTGCAGCTGCGCATCGCCAGCGACGCGGTCACGGTATTTGGAACCGGCCCCACCCTCACCTTGAAGCCCCAGTTTGGAGGGGCGGGTCTTGGCGCCGCGACGACCTATCTGCCGGTGGGCTTCTCAGGCGGGCTGGGCGACGCGGCGAAGATCCTCGCGATGAACGCGGGTCGAACCCCGCTCGCCCTGCCTGATGATTTCGGCGGGGAGCGCGGCTACCTCGCGAGCACGCGCCGCACGAGATCGGCGATCGTGAGCATACGGCACGCGCTCTTCGAGGACGTGGAGACCTACCTCGACGCTCTGGCGTATCGAACGGACGGGCGTTTCGTCAGTGGACAGGCCAACCTCGCCCTGGCCCTGTCGCAGAATGCGCCGACCAACCCGTTCGCCGAGCCGGTGTTCGTCACCTTCCCCAACCCGACGGCGTTCGCGGACACCCGGGAACGGGCTGAGACCGTGCGCGTGGCCGCGGGCGCCATCGTCAGGTTGCCCCGGTCGTGGACCCTCACGGGGGACGCCGCGCTGGGGTCCGCAACGATCGTCGAGCGGCAACATGGCGTCAGCAGCAACTTCTTCTTCGCGCCCGCGGTGTTTCGAGGCGCGCCCGTCGGCGGCTTTGGGGCGGTTTCACCCTTCGGAACCTGGCAGGATGTTCTCGCGGCGGAAGCCACGGGCGTCGCGGTTGCGGACTCGCGTCTCCGGCAGGTCAACCACTTCCGGGATCTGAGCCTACGGCTGGCGGGGCCCCTGCTCGCGCTCCCCGGCGGCCGATCCACTCTGACCGCCCTCGTTGAACGCCGCCGTGAGGCCGTCCCCGCCTCGAGCTTTCGGGGCCTGGATGGCGGGCAGGCCTTCAGCATTCCCGAGGACGGCCGCTCAAGGGTGGTCCAGTCCGCCTACCTGGAGCTCCGCGCGCCCGTCGGGTCCCCCGAGGCCGCGTTCTGGCGCCGGGACTTCGAGTTGCAGCTGGCCGCGCGCTACGATGAAACCCACCTGAAGTTCAACGCCGCGGAAGGCGGCGTGACCCCGAGCCTGACCCGCGCCACGCGGTCTGCGCTCACCTACACGGCCGGCGCGAAGCTCCGCCCCCTTCCGGCCCTCATGCTGCGCGCCAGCGTGGCCACCGGGCAGCTGCCGCCCAATTTCGCCCAGCTGACGTCGCAATCCATCCTCCTGACCGGAGCGCCTTTCCCGACGCCCCTCACCCCTGCGGACCCCAAGCGCGGCGGCGTCCCCATATCGGCGGAGGGCCGCGTCCTCGACCTCTTTGGCGGCGATCCGAGCGCGTCTGGGCAACGCGCGGTCACAGCAGCGATCGGCGCCGTCTTCAACCCGACCGGCGAGCGCGGACCGCGAATCTCGATCGACTACGTCCGCACCGTGCGGTCGCACGAGATCATTGCTTTTCCCTTGGATGAGAGTGGCTTGCTGGCGGCCGAAGCGCTGTTCCCGAACCGGGTCGCACGCGGTCCGCTCACGGACGCCGACCGCAGTCTCGGCTATACGGCCGGTCCGGTGACCCAGCTCGACCTGCGCGCGGCAGAGACGGGCCGCACCCGCGCCGACACCGTGGATGTGCGGCTCGACTGGCCGGTGAAGCTGCAAGGCTCGGAGCTCCGCGTCGGCGGCTCCGTCGGCTGGCAGGTGCGCTTTCGGCGTCGATCCCTGCCGACCGAACCCTGGATCAACTACGTCGGTCACACCGACGGCCCGGCCGCATGGCGCGCGACAGCCGGCCTCGACTGGACGAACGGGGCCTTCGACGCCGGCCTGAGCGTCCAGTTCATCGGCGCCTACCGCGTCACCGCCGCCGATCCGGACCTGGCCAACAGCAACGCCACGACCGTGGCGTTCCAGGGGGAAAAGCGCCTCCCCGCCCAGCTCTACGCGGACGCCTATGTTCGGCGGCGGGTCAGGGTGGCGGGAGCCCCGGCCATCGACATGATCCTCGGCGTGAAGAACCTCCTGGACCATCGCCCCCCGATCGTCGCCGAGCCCGGGGCGGTTCCCTACAGCACCTATGGCGACCCTCGCCGTCGGCGCGTGGACTTGACGTTGAAGGCGAGCTTCTAGAGCGCACGACGCCGGCCGCCGGCGCGCGACCGCCAACGCCGATGCTTGGGCGTCGAGAGAGCCCGGGATCAACCCTTTCCGGACATCCGGCCGCGGACCAGGTCGGAAGCCAGCTCGGCGCCACCAGCCGAAGGCCCACCCACCCACCCCAGTTCCCCTTCCGTTCATCCCCCACCCAGCCTAACCTCCGCACCGTGTCCGCCCCCCCGACTCAGCTGCAGCTTGCCCCGGCGCTCGTCGTGCTCCCCGGCCCGCGCTGCGCCGTCTGCACCCCCTCCGGCGACGCCCAGCCGATCCGCGCGCCCGACGCGCGCGACCTCTTCGAGACGGCCCCCGTCCTCCTCGCCCACGCGGGGATGACCGCGCGGCGCCTCGGCCTCCACGCCCCGGCCCGCAGCCCCCGCGTCTTCGACGCCCTGGAGCTGTTCGCCTTCGTCCGTCCGGCGCAGTTCTGCGCCCCCTCCGCCGCCGGCCTGGCGCTGGCGCTCGGCCTGCCCGAGCCGAAGACCCCCGCAGAGCAGGCCGCGACGCTGCAGGCCGCGGTCAAGGCCCTGCTCGACGACCTCGCGCTCGCGCCCACGCCCTCCCGCGAGGAGGCGCTCGCGGTGGCCGAGACCCTGGCGCGGGCCGGGTGGCCCTGGGGCTCGGCCGTCATCGGCGCCCTGCGCTCGGTCGCCGCCGGCAACCAGTTCCGCTCGTCGGGCCTGGACGTCTGGATGCGCATCCCCGAGTGGGAGGCCGAGGCCCCGCCGGGCGAGCCGGGCAGCAAGCCCATCGCCGCCGCCGACGCCGCGGCGCGGCTGCAGGCGCTGCTGCAGACCGCCGGCCTCGACGAGGCGCGGCCCGCCCAGGCGGACTACGCCGCCGAGGCGGCCCACGTGTTCCAGCCGCGCGACCGCGAGGGCGAGCCCAACATGATGCTGGCCGAGGCCGGCACGGGCGTCGGCAAGACCCTGGGCTACCTGGCGCCCGCTTCGCTGTGGGCCGAGGCGAACGGGCCGTCGGTGTGGGTCTCCACCTACACGCGGGCGCTGCAGCGGCAGATCGAGCGCGAGAGCCGCGCCATCTGGCCCGACGACAAGGCGCGCGCGAAGAAGGCGGTGGTGCGCAAGGGGCGCGAGAACTACCTCTGCCTGCTGAACTTCCAGGAGCAGGCCAACGCCGCCCAGCTGGGCGGGAGCGACCTGGTCGGCATGGCGCTGGCGGCGCGCTGGGCGCGGGCCACCCGCGACGGCGACATGACGGGCGGCGACTTCCCGGCCTGGCTGCCCACCCTGTTCGCCGTGCCGCCGGCGGCCCAGGCCAGCCCGGCCAACCTGGTCGACCGGCGCGGCGAGTGCGTCCACGCCGGCTGCCAGCACTATCGCGCCTGTTTCGTGGAGAAGGCGATCCGCGGCTCGCGGCGCGCCGACATCGTCATCGCCAACCATGCCCTGGTCATGACCCAGGCGGCCTTCGACGGCGCCCGGGCGGCGCGCGGGAGCAAGGCCGACGGCGAGACCACTCAGCTCAAGCGCATCGTCTTCGACGAGGGCCACCACCTGTTTGACGCGGCGGACAGCGCGTTCTCGGCCGCGCTCTCGGGGGCCGAGGCGGCCGAGCTGCGCCGCTGGATCCGCGGGCCCGAAGGTCGCGGCAGGCGCGGGCGGGGCCTGGAGGCGCGTCTCCTCGACATGCTGGGCGACCGGGAGGAGGCGAGGGCGGCCCTGGACGAGGCGATCCGCGGCGCGTCGGCGCTGCCGGGCGAGGGCTGGAGCGGCCGGGTGGCGCCGCCGAACGGCGAGGTGAACCCGATCGGGCCGATCGAGCACTTCATCGTCGCGATGCTGGAGCAACTGCGCGCGCGGGCCGCGCCGTCCGAGGTGGGCATGGAGTGCGCCGCCCGTCCGGCGCTGGATCTGGTGCGCGAGACCGCCCGCGAGGCGGCCGCCGCGCTCAGCCGCCTGGAGGCGCCGCTGCTGGCGCTGGCGCGGGCCCTGGAGGACGTGATGGACCAGGAGGCTGACGTGCTCTCCGGCTCGGAACGCGCCCGGATGGAGGGGGCCTTGCGCGGCCTCGACCGCCGCGCCCGCATGCAGCTCCCCGCCTGGCGCTCGATGCTGCGCGCCATCGACGAGGACGCCGAGGACGATCCCGACTTCGTCGACTGGTTCGACGCGAACTTCATGTTCGGCCGCGTCGTCGACGCCGCCTGCCGCCGCCACTGGGTGGACCCGACCGAGCCCCTGACCAACGCCGTCATCGCCCCGGCCCACGGCGTGCTGGTCACCTCCGCGACCCTGGCCGATCCCACGCTGGAGGACCCGTTCGCGCTCGCCGAGATGCGCACCGGCGCCGCGCGCCTGCCCGACCGGCCGAAGACGCTGAAGCTCAGCTCGCCGTTCGACTATGCCTCGAACGCCCGCGCCCTGGTGGTCACCGACGTGGGCAAGGACGACGCCCGCCAGGTGGCCGCCGCGATGCGCGAGCTGTTCCTGGCGGCCGGCGGCGGGGGCCTGGGCCTCTTCACCGCCATCCGCCGGCTGAAGGCCGTGCACGAGCGCATCGCCGCGCCCCTGGCTGACAAGGGCCTGGCCCTCTACGCGCAGCACGTCGACCCGCTGGAGGTGGGCGCCCTGGTCGACATCTTCCGCGCCGAGGAGGACGCCTGCCTGCTGGGCACCGACGCCATCCGCGACGGCGTGGACGTGCCGGGCAGATCCCTGCGCCTGCTGGTCTTCGACCGCATCCCCTGGCCCCGGCCCGACATCCTGCACAAGGCCCGCCGCGCGCGGTTCGGCAACAAGACCTACGACGACGCCATCGCCCGCGGCCGCATCGCCCAGGCCTTCGGCCGCCTGATCCGCCGGGCCGACGACAAGGGCGTCTTCGTCATGTTGGACGCCGCCGCGCCGACCCGCCTCTTCAGCGGCCTGCCGGAAGGCGTCGAACTCCAGCGCGTCACCCTGGTCGAAGCCATCGAACAGGTGGAGGCGTTCCTGGCGCCATAGGTCCTCCCCGCAGGGGGAGGGGGACCACGACGTAGTGGGGGGGCTTCCTCAACGACTGCCAAAGTTCCCATATTGTTCTCATCGCCCGAGGCGTGCTAAAGCCGAGCTCCGCAATCCGGAGGCTGTATGCGTCTCGTCCAGAACCTCACCGCGATCCTCGCCGTCTCGGCCCTGCTCGGGGCCGGCGCTGCGCGCGCCGACGACTCCGCGCTCAACAAGGAAGGCGTCTGGACCGTGGGCCGAGGCGACGCCAAGAGCGAGAGCTGCATGGCCAGCGCGCCGGCCGAGAGCGGCATGCTGATCCTGCAGGCCACCGCCGGCCGCGTCACCTTCGGCGTGGGGACGAAGACGCGCCAGAAGGCGGGCAAGAAAGGCGTGCTCGCGGCCGACGCCTACCGGTTCGCCTTCACGCCCGCCCTCAACGGCGACCGCACGTTGACGATCGCCAACGAAGACCTGGACGACCGCGCGGTCGCCGCCCTGAAGCTGGCGAAGGTCGTCGTCGTGGAGGTGGAGGGCCGCGAGCTGCTGAACGCCTCGGTCGAGGGGTCTGGCCTGGAGAGCGCCATCGAGGCGATGGTCGCCTGCTCGAAGGGCGAGGCCGGCTGGTGGGGCCCCGGCGTCGAGGCGCCGCCGGTGGTCGCCACCGAGGCCAACGATCCGGGGACCGAGCCCGCGCTGCACAAGGATGGCCTGTGGCGGCTCTCGGCCGACGGCGACGTCTGTTCTGCGGTCGTTCCCGTCCAGGATGGCGGCGGGTTGGTCATCATGGCGCTCAACGGCGGTCGCGACGTCGTCGTGGGCGCAAGCGCTGCAAAGGCGTTCAAGCGCGGTCGCAAGGGGCGCCTCGAAACCCAGGACTACGCCTTCGACTTCAAGCCCGCCTACGAGGGCGCGGACTACCTGCAGCTCGACAGGTTCCTCGACAGCGAAGGCTTCCTGGCGCTGCGACGCGCGACGTCGCTGCGCATCGCGGTCGATGGCCGCGAAGAGGTGAACGTCGTGCTGGAAGGATCGGGGTTCCCCGACGTCTTCGCCTCGCTGCTGGCGTGCGCGCGAGGCGAGACCGGCTGGTGGGGCGACGGTGCGGCCCTGCGCTAGCTCAGCGCCGTCTCCAGGCTGGCCAGGATCATCCCCCAGCCCTCGGTGCTGCGCCCGGCCCATTCCTCGGGCACGCCGGCGTGGGTGAGGGTGGCGATGCAGCCCGCGCCGTCCCGGGCGAGGGTGACCGTCACCGTCGTGTAGTTCGGATCGTAGGCCGGGACCGCGAAGGTGAAGACCAGCCGGCGCGGCCGGTCGATCTCCAGGTACTCGCCCACGTGCTCGACGTCGCCCATGTCGGGCCTGCGGTCCACGAAGGTGAAGCGGCCGCCGACCCGCGCGTCGACCTCGGCGCGGATCATCTCGCCCTCCGGCGTCGCGAACAGGAAGCGGCTCGCGACCTTCGGATCCAGCCACGCGTCGAACACCTTCTCGGCCGGGAAGGGATAGCGGTGGGAAACCTTGAGCTCACTCATTGGTCAGCGCCTTCTCCAGTTCGCCGAGGCGCCAAGCCCACAGCGTCTTCTGCTTCGTGATCCAGTCGGCCGCCTCGTCCAGCGGCGCGGGCGTGAGCGTGAGGATGTGCTCCCGGCCCTCGACCCGCCGGCGCACCAGCTGCGCCCGCTCCAGCATCCGGATGTGCTTGGAGACGGAGTTCAGCGAGATGGCGAACGGCCGGGCCAAGTCGGTCACGCGCGCCTCGCCCTCCGCCAACCGGGCCAGGATGGCCCGCCGCGTGGGATCGGCCATGGCGATCAACGTGTCATCGAGCATAACGTTCACCCATAAGGGTGAATATTGGGCGAAAAAGAAGGCCGGTCAACCCGGCCTTCTCCTGGCGTCGGCTCAGCCGCCGCGCGCCCGCATCGCGGCCATGGCGGCCTCGAGCTCGGCGGCGGTGATCTTGCCGTCCTTGTTGGCGTCGACCGCGTCGAACCGCTCGGCCGGCCGGCCCGCGGCGGTCCACTCGGCCTTGTCGACGGCGCCGTCGCCGTTCTTGTCCCACTGCTTCACGATGTCGGCCGGCGCCGGCATCTGGGCGTAGGCCGCGCCCGCGCCGGCCATCAGGGCCGTGGCCGCAGCGGCGGCGAAAACAAACTTGCGCATCTGGTCGTCTCTCTCCGAAAAGGAGCGGCGAGTGAGCTCGCCGAACGTTGCTCCGATATTGCGCGAATGTGGCCGTTCAGTGCTTGCCGCGGTCGCGCCCGAAATTCGGCTCGGCGCTCTCCTGGCCCATGGCCACGATGCCCCGGCGGATCTCCCGCGTCCGGCTGAACAGCTCGAACAGCTTGTCGCCCTCGCCCCAGCGGATGGCGCGGCTCAGCGCCTGCAGGTCCTCGGTGAACCGGCCCAGCACCTCCAGCACCGCGTCCTTGTTGGTCAGGAACACGTCGCGCCACATCGTTGGGTCCGACGCCGCGATCCGCGTGAAGTCGCGGAAGCCGCCCGCCGAGTACTTCATCACCTCGGACTCGGTGACTCCCTCCAGGTCGGCCGCCGTGCCCACGATGTTGTAGGCGATCAGGTGGGGCAGGTGGCTGGTGATGGCCAGCACCAGGTCGTGGTGGCGGGCGTCCATCTCCTCGACCCGCGCGCCGATGGCGGTCCAGAAGTCGGCCAGGCGCTGCACGGCCTCGCGATAGGGGACGTCCTCGCGCGCGTCCGGCGTCAGGATCGTCCAGCGGTTCTGGAACAGCTCGGCGAAGCCCGCGTCGGGGCCCGACTGCTCGGTGCCGGCGATCGGGTGGCCCGGGATCACGTGCACGCCGTCCGGCAGGGCCGCGGCCAGCACGTCCGCCACATGGCCCTTCACCGAGCCCACGTCGCTGACCGTCGCCCCGGGCTTCAGGCCGGGCGCGGCGGCGCGGGCGGCCGCCTCCATCGACATCACCGGCACGGCGAAGACCACCAGGTCGGCGCCGGCCACCGCCTCGGCGGCGTCGGCGAACAGGCTGTCGGCCAGCTTCAGCTCGGCGATCCGGGCGCGCGCCGGCTCGGCCGTCTCGGCGATGGCGATGTGTCCCGCAGCACCGGCCTCGCGCGCCGCCCGGACCACCGACGACCCGATCAGGCCGCAGCCGACCACGGCCATCTTCGCGTAGATCGGCTGGACCATCTTCAGGCCTTCAGGAAGTCGGCGAGCGCGTCGACCAAGGCGCGGTTGTGCTCGTCGAGGCCGATCGTGATGCGCAGGTGGTCGGGCAGGCCGTAGTTCAGCACGCGGCGGGTCAAGAGGCCCCGCGCGCTCAGGAAGGCGTCCGCCGCCTCGGCCGTCTTGCCGGTCTTGGGGAAGCCCACCAGCACGAAGTTGGTGGCCGATGGACCCACGATCTCGAGGCCCAGCCCGCCGATCTGCTGGGCGAGCCACGGCCGCCACTGATCGACGTGGGCGATGGAGCGGGCCTGGAAGTCCTCGTCCGCCAGGGCGGCGACGGCGGCGCGCTGGCCGGCGATCGAAGTGTTGAACGGCAGGCGGATGCGGTCGATCGCCGCGGCGATCTCGGCCGGCGCATAGCCCCAGCCGACGCGCAGCGCGGCCAGGCCATGCAGCTTGGAGAAGGTGTGGGTCACCACTACGTTGTCGGTCCCGCGCGCGAAATCCAGGCCGTCCTGGAACGCGGGGTCGGTGGCGAACTCGGAATAGGCGCCGTCCAGCACCAGCACGATGCTGGGCGGCAGGGCCGCGTGCAGCCGCAGCACCTCGGAGAACGGGATCCAGGTGCCGGTCGGGTTGCCGGGGTTGGCCAGGAACACCAGCCGGGTGCGCTCGTCGACGGTCTTCAGGATCTCGTCGACGTCGATCCGGTAGCCCGGCTCCTTGGCGTTCTTCACCTGCGCCTGGCAGGCGTGCGCGCCGATGGCGAAGGCGGCGAAGGCATATTCGCCCTGCACGATGTTGTCGCCGGGCTCCAGGAACGCCTGGTTCAGGAGTGCGAACACCTCGTCCGAGCCGCAGCCGAAGATCAGCCGCTCCGGCTCCAGACGGAACCGCTCGGCGATGGCGGTGCGCAGGATGGTCGTCCGGCTGTCCGGATACATCTGCAGCTCATGGGCGGCGCCGGCGAAGGCCTCGATGGCCTTGGGGCTGGAGCCCAGGATGTTCTCGTTGGCCGAGAGCTTGACCGGGTTCGCCACGCCGTCCGCCTGCGCCTTGCCGGGCACATAGGCGTGGATGTCCATGATCCCCGGCTTGGGCACAGGCTTGGCCGCGCGGGCGCGGGTCTGGGGATCGGCGGTGTCGGGCATGATCGTCGGCGTTGCGGGAGGAGGCGTCCTCTTACACGTCGAGCGGCGCCGGCGCAGCCCCGATGACGCCGCTCAGGCGGCCGGGCGCGCGGGCCAGGCGTTCGTCGTCGCGCTGGTAGAAGCCGGCCAGCATGAAGAGCTTCAGGCCGCCCGCCTCGGCGACCAGGTCGCCGGCCACGCCGTCGCGGCCGAGCGCCTCTTCGGTGCTCGCGGCCGATCCGGAGGCGTCGGTGACCCAGAACGTGCGGTCGTCGCCCGTGGGCTCCACGTCGACCGCCGCCACCGCCAGCGCCGACATCGGGCCCCAGGCGGCCAGGCAGGGCAGGGCGGCGAACACCCTGAGCTGCGGCTCGGCCAGCAGCCGGCCCCACCAGGCGGCGTCGGGCGCGAGCGCGCAGATCGCCACGCCGCCAGGCGTGCGGGCTGCGGTGATCGCATCCTCGGCCTTGGCGTGCTGGCGCAGGGCCGGCGCGGCGCCGAACCGGTGGCGGGCCAGTTCGACCGCGCGGCCAGGGTCCTTGCCGCCCCAGACGTTCAGGTGGAACGGCCCCTGCACCGACAGGCTGTCGCCGATCAGTTCGCGCCAGATGCGCACGATCAGACCGGGCGCGGCGGCGGTCCGCTCGCTGGCGAGCAGGCGGCGCAGGATCGCGGCTTCACGCGCGGGCCGCAGCGCGAACTTGTCGCCGTCGCCCGCCGCCTGCTTGGCGGCCGCCACGACACGGGCCAGCGAGGCGCGTTCGTCCACGAGGCGCAGCAGCTCGGTGTCGAGCGCATCGATGCGCTGACGCACCGCGTCCAGCGACGGCGCCGCCCCGGTCTTCGCCTCGGACATAAACAATCCCCAAAACAGGAGCCCGCGACCTAAGGGATTGCGGCCAGCGGCGCAATAGGGGCCGTCCGCGCAAAAAAGTTGCAGTTGTAACCGGGGCTTAGCCCGACCTTACGCCGCCGCGGCGCTGCGGTCGGGGTCCAGGGCCTGCTGCAGGGCGGTGAGCAGGTGTTCGGGCTTCATCGGCTTCTCGACGACGCCGTTCATGCCGGCCGCCAGATAGGCCTCGGCGTCGTCCGGATCGGCGTTGGCGGTGAGCGCGATGATCGGCGTGGCGCCGACCGGGCCCGGGATGGCGCGGATGGCGCGGGTGGCCGCGATGCCGTCCATCCGGGGCATCTTGATGTCCATCAGGATCAGGTCGAAGCGGCCGGTGCGGGCGGCCTCCACAGCCTCCTCGCCGTCCTCGGCGGACTCGCTGGTGCAGTCGAACATCTCGACCAGCGACTGGGCGACCATGCGGTTCGTGGCGTTGTCGTCGACCACCAGGATGTGGGCGGCGCGGCCGGCGTCCTCGCCCGGCTCCTCGACCGTCTCGGGGATCGGCGCCAGCCTCAGCTCGAAGGCGGCGGTGTCCGAGGCGCCGGCGTTGGCCTCCTTGCGGAGCTGGCCGTCCAGGCTCTTGAGCAGGCGGCGCGCCAGCATGGCGCCCAGCGCCACCTCCAGGCCCAGCCGCTCCTCGATGACGCGGATGCGGGTCTCGGTGTCCTTGTCGTCCCAGCCGGAGTCGCGAGGGCCGCGCACGCGGCCTTCCAGCCGCACGCCCTCGGCGTCGCAGTGGGCGAAGAGGCCGGCTTCCACGGCGCCGCGCGCCTGGGCGCCCACGGCCTCGCCGATGAAGCCGTCGAAAATCTGCAGCAGCCGCTTGCGGTCGGCCATGGCGGCCGCTTCCGGATCGCCGTCGTACGAGACCAGCAGGGTGACGCCGGCGGCGGCGGCCCGCGGCTGCCAGCGCGCCTCGACCTCGTCCATCAGTTCGCGCAGGCGGATGGGCTCCAGCTCGAGGCGGAGGCCTTCGACGGAAACGCTCTTCAGGTCCAGGGCGGCGTCCAGCATCCGGCGCACGCCGTCGGCGGCCTCGGCCACGCTGGCCACGCACGCCTCTCCGTCCGGCGTCAGTCGCTGGCGGGCGAGCTGGTCGGTCAGGGCCAGCATGCCTTCCATCTGCTGGCGGATGTCGGCCGTGACGCGGTCGAAAAAGAACTCAGGCAGGGACATGAGCCGCCGGGGAATAGGAACCTAGGTACCCATTCTGTGCGCCGAGCGCTTGCGCAGAGGTTAAGCCGCTGCCGTGCCGAGAGGTCAAAAGCGGGTTTGCGCGTCAAAAAGCCGCCCTGTGTCGGGTAGCCGGCAAAGAAAAAGGCGGCGGACACGAGGTCCGCCGCCCGAAGTCGGCACGTAAATGGGAGGAAACGCGCCTGAACTAGAAGCGGTACTGCAGCTCCACGCCATAGGTGCGGGGCTGGATCAGGCCGCGGGTGATCGCCGTGCGGGTCTGGACGATCGACGTGGTGCCCGGGTTCGGGTTGTCGAAGATCGCCGTCGGCGTGGTCGAGCCGTTCGAGGTGAAGCCCTTCTGGTCGAAGGCGTTCTTCACGAAGCCGATCAGGGTGTAGCGGTCGTCGGCGTCGTTCCACAGCATGCGGAAGTCAGTGACGTCGTACGCCTTCACCTTGTTCGCCGCGCTCTTGAACGGCTGGTAGTAGGTCTCGTCGGTCCAGGTGTAGGTGGCCGACAGGATCAGCGAGCCCGGCGCGAAGTCGAAGGTGTAGTTCGCGTTGCCCGCGAACTTGTTCTCCGGCGACTGGTAGATGCGCGAGCCCTTCAGGGTCTGGAACACCAGGCGGGTGCCGTTCGAGACCACCACGCCGCCCGAGGGGGTCGCGTTCGGGTCCAGGGCGCCCGGGTCCGCCGGATCGTAGAAGCAGCAGCCCTTGGTGATCTTGGTGTGCAGGTAGCCGTAGCTCGCCGACAGGTCGAGGTTGGCGATCGGCCGCCACAGGGCTTCCAGCTCCAGGCCGTAGGCCTCGGCATCGACGTTGACGAAGTTGTTCGCCGCCGCCGTGCCGGCCGCGTTCAGCTGCGACAGGTTGAGCTGCAGGTCCTTGTAGTCGTTGTAGAAGGCCGACGCGTTGATCTGGAACTTGCGCGCGATGGTCTTCTTCAGGCCGATTTCGAAGGCGTCGACCTGTTCCTGCTTGGCCTCAGGTTGCGAGGACAGGGTTCCCAGCAGGAAGCCGCCCGACTTGTAGCCGCGGCTGTACTTGGCGTAGCCCAGCGTGTCGGCGTCCGGCGTCCAGTCCAGGTTCAGCACGCCGGTGACGGCGTCCCAGCTGTTCTGCAGCGAACGGAAGTTCTGCACGCCCGGCGTGGTCGGGTCCATGTCGCTCGACACGTCGAACGCGAAGGCGCCGCCCGCGATCGCCGGCGACTGGATGATCAGCCGCTGGTACTCGGTGCCGTCCTTCTTGTCCTTGGTGTAGCGCAGGCCCGCCGTCACCGCGAACTGCTCGTTGATCTCGTACTTGGCCTGGCCGAACACGGCATAGGCTTTCGAGTTCAGGGTCGCCTGGGTGTCGGCGTAGTTGCGCAGCGGGTTCGCCGCGGCGGGCGTGCCGGCCAGGGTCAGCGGGGTGGCCAGCGAAGCCTGGTTCGGGTTCCCCAGCTGGATGCGCTGACGGTACTCTTCCTCGTACTGGTAGACGCCGAGGATCCAGCTCAGCGGCCCGTCGCCGTTCGAGGTCAGGTTGATCTCGTTCGAGTAGTAGCGCTTGTGCTCGTTGAAGTCCGTCGTCTGGGTCGGGAAGTACAGCTGGCCTGCCAGGATGCCGGCGATGCCCGCGGTGCGGCTGGTGCCGTCGTTGTCGCCGCCCGTCTGGTAGTTGTACTGCTGGAAGCCGCCGATGTACTTCAGCGAGGCGAAGCCCAGGTCGTAGCTGACGGTCGTGGTCAGCACGTGGTTGCCGCGCAGCTGCCCGTACCCGTCCGTGTTGGTGTTCATCACGTAGGGATCGGTCACGCCGGGGTTCGGCGTGGTGTAGCCGAACTGCGGGTTCACCTGCAGCGAGCCGATCAGGCCGAACACGCGGGTGGTGTCGTACGGCGTGACCAGGTTGGCCAGGCGGTCGCCGACGCCCAGGGTGTCGTCCCAGCTCGAGCGGTTGTAGCGGGCGAAGATCGACAGCTTCTCGGTGGGCTCGGCCTCGACCTGGAACTCGAAGTAGGTCCGCTTGATGGTTGCGCCGTCGTTGGCGGTGCCGATGTTCTTGATGAAGCCGTCGCGCTGGTGGTCCTGGCTGGCGCCGACCTTGAAGCGCAGGTTGTCGGCGACCGGCAGGGAGACCACGCCCTCGATGCGGGTGCGGTCGTAGTTGCCGTAGCTGGCGCGGATCTCGCCGCCGAACTCGTGGGCCGGACGCTTGGAGATCTGGTTGATCGCGCCGCCGATGGCGTTGCGGCCGTACAGCGTGCCCTGGGGCCCGCGCAGGATTTCCGTCCGCTCGATGAACAGCGGGGTCTTGAACAGTTCCGACGACGAGGCCGAGTAGAAGCCGTCCGAGTAGGACGCCACGCCCGGGTCGTTGCCGATGTAGAAGGTGTTGCGGCCGGCGCCGCGGAGGCTGACGCGGTCGGTGCCCGAGTAGTTCATGCCGGGCGTGAAGTTCACGAAGTCCTGGATGCCGGTGATGCCGGCGATGTCGCGCTTCTCGGAGGTGAAGGCCGACACGGCGACCGGCACGTCCTGCAGCGACTGTTCGCGCTTTTCAGCGGTGACCACCAGCTCCTCGAGCGTCGCGCCGTCGTCGGCGGCGGCCTGGGCCAGGGCGGGTTGAGCGAAGGCGGCGAGCGCGGCGAAGGAGACGCCGGCGGCCAGAAGGGCGCGCGCGGGCGCGATTTTGCGAGACATAAGGGTCCTCCCGAGACGCGGACGGCAGGCCGACCGGACTCGTTGTTCTGCATCTTGTTGGAGCGGACGCGGGGAGGCGTCCGGGTGGCGGACCCTCAATGGGTTACGCGCGCGTCGTCAACTGACGAGCGATAACTTACGCCGTTACAGCGCTGCTTTTTTCAGACTGTGGCGAAAAGACCGCATTTTCGAAATCGGAAGTAAAAATCGAACGGTGGTCTCCGAATCCCTGTGTGGCATGGGAACGGCGAACTCTGAATATCGCGTTATCGCGTACCGTTCTGTCAAAAATTGTCCGGACCGCAACGAGGGCGCCCCCGCGGGGCGGCCACAGTTTGTCACAATGGCGATGCGCGCCAGCAAACCTCGCCCCCCAACTTTCCCTCATCAGCATGGTTCCCGAGCGCCACGCGGCGATGGGACATCAGGAGGCAAGACGACATGAGCGGACGGTTTCGGCTGGCTTTGATCGGTGGGGCGCTCGCGGCGCTCGCCGCGACGCCCGCGGCCGCCAACGGCAAGGGCCAGGCCCTCACCGCGGAAGCGGCGCGCGCCAAGGTCACCCTGCACGACGACCCGCTGGAGCCCGAGGCGGTGCTCTCGACCGAGAAGGTGCTGCGCTCCACGCGCGGCGTGCTGCGGACGCCCCATAACGACAACCACCTGCGGGCCAGTGTCGACCGGCGGACCGGCGAGGCCCGCTTCGAGGTGCGCCAGACCCTGCAGTACGTGGGCAACTACCGCGACTTCTCGCGCGCGCACTTCGAGACCTCGTCGGCCCCGGCGGCGGTCGATCTGCGGAAGCTCAACGAGAACCAGGCCCAGTGCGACGCCATCGACCCGCAGTCGGCCTGCTGGGAAGAAGTGAGCTTCACCGTCGACGAGGCCGAGCTGCGCCGTATGGCCGCCGGCGCGTCGAGCGGCGCGATCTGGTCCTTCAAGTTCAAGCCTCAGCTTGGCCGCGAGCACCGGGCCAACCTGCCCAAGGTCGAGATCGCGGGCCTGCTGCAGGCCGTCGACGACTACCGCGCCCGGGCGACCTCCGCCCACGGCGCGCCGTAAGCCCACTTTCCGAAGGAGTTTCCCATGATCTCGAAACGGCCCCTGGCCGTCGCCCTGGCGCTGATCGCCGCCACCGCCGCCGCGCCGGCGCTGGCCGGCCCCGCCGGGTCGGGCCTCGCCCACACCGAGTACGTCGCCAAGAAGGCCGCCGAGGCCCGCGCCGCCCAGACCGTGCGCCTGACGCCCGCCCGCGACTGCGTCCCGGCCGCCGTGGCGGCGCTCCGCGCCCACGGCGCGGTGAAGGGCGTGATGGTCGAGGCCTCGGATCTCTCGATCCAGGTCCGCACCGACGCCAAGACCGCCCGCGAGGGCGCGCTGGAGACGCTGGTCGCCAAGGCCTGCGAGTCCACCGCGGCCGCGGCCTCGTGATCCCCGGAGGCGGCGAACCCACTCCCCCTCTCCCGCCGCCCCTATAGCCAGGCGGTCTCCGCCTGTGCGGGAGGGCGATGCGGGCGGTTTCGAACCCCGCCCGCATCGCCGGCCGCCTTGTATGCGCCCCTTCGACGCCTAAGTTGTCGGGGCGATCCCATTTCCTTCCGTGTGTGTGTCCGACGCCCTGAATGCTTGAGCTCCAGTTTGACGACCTCGTCGCCGCGCCGCCCGTGGTGCTCGTGGTGGAAGACGACCCCGGCCTGCGGACGCTGCTCATGCGCACGCTCAGGGAGAACGGCTTCCACGTCCTGAGCGCCGGGTCGGGCCCGGAGATGCTGCGCTGCCTCGAGGGCGCGCACGTCGACATGATCCTGCTGGACGTGATGCTGCCGGGCGCCAATGGCTTCGACCTCTGCCGCGCCGTGCGCCAGGCCAGCGCCGTCCCCATCATCATCGTCAGCGCGAGAGGCGACGAGGCCGACCGCCTCGTAGGCCTGGAACTGGGCGCCGACGACTATGTCCCTAAGCCCTTCAGCGCCAAGGAGCTGATCGCCCGCATCCGCGCCACCCTGCGCCGCACGCGTGGCCAGGTCGGCCCCGCTGCGCGGCCCGCCCGCGCGCAGATCGCCTTCGCGGGCTGGATCGTCGATCCGGCGGCGCGCGAGCTGGTCTCGCCCGAGGGCGTGTCGGTGGAGCTGTCGGGCGCAGAGTTCGACCTGTTGCTGGCCCTGCTCAGCCACCCCCAGCGGGTGATCGGCCGCGAGCGGCTGCTGGAGCTGTCCCGCGCCCGCCTCGCCGACGCCTCGGACCGCAGCATCGACGTGCTGGTCAGCCGCCTGCGCCGCAAGCTCTCGGGCGCCGGCGACGGCAACGCCATCATCCGCACGGTGCGCGGCGTGGGCTATATGCTGGCCCATCCGGTGAAGCGCGTCTGAGGACCTAAACTGCATGATCTGGCGACCTTGGCCGCAGGGACTCATCGGCCGGGTCATCCTGGTGATGATGAGCGCGGTGCTGATCGAGTTCACCGCCAGCTCGCTCGTCTTCGAGCGCATCGACCTCAACTCCTCCCGCGCTGAGCAGGCGCACCACCTGGCCGAACAACTCGCCGTCGCCAGCCGCATCCTCGGCGAGACGCCCGAGGCGCGCCGCCCTATCGTGGCGCGCGAGCTGTCGTCGCAGACGGCGACCGTCCAATGGGGCGAGGGCTCGTTCCGTCCGCCCGAGGAACAGGACGGCTGGCTCGCGCGCCTGCCCAGCGACATGGAGCGCTGGGAGCCCACGCTGGCCGGGCGCGACCTGCGTCTCGACCTGCTGGGCGGCGAGGCGGGTCCTCGCGGGCGGCTGATCGCCTCCATGCGGATGGACGACGGCAGCCGCGTGCAGATCTCCACCCGCATCACGACCAACCCGTGGGAGATCTTCTGGAGCGGCCTGGGTTCGGTCGCGGTGCTGTCGGCCGGCGTGCTGCTGGCCGCCGTGTTGCTGGTTCGGATCTTCGGCGGCCCCCTGCGCAGCCTCGCGGAGGCCGCCGAAAGCGTGGGGCAGGGGGCTCCGGTCCACGTGCGCGAGGAAGGCGCCGGCGACCTGCGCCGCGTGGCCCGCGCCTTCAACGCCATGCAGGGCCGCATCACCGACCTGATCACCGCGCGCACCCACGCCCTGGCCGCGGTCAGCCACGACCTGCGCACGCCGCTGGCCCGCCTGCGCCTGCGCGCCGGGCTGGTGTCGGACGCCGACACCCGCGAGTCGCTGGAGCGCGATGTCGACGAGATGAGCGGCATGCTGGATTCACTGCTGGCCTATCTCGGCGGACGGCAGGAGGCCGAGGTCCCGCGCCGCATCGACCTGGCCGCGATGTGCATGACGGTCGTGGACGCCGCCGTCGACGCCGGCGAGACCGCCACCTATCGCGGGCCCGAGCGCCTCGCTGCCGACGTCCGCGTCTCGGCCGTGAAGCGCGCTTTCGAGAACCTGGTGCAGAACGCCCTGATCTACGGCGGCCGCGCCGACGTCAGCTTGCTGGAGGCCGGGGACCGCATCGTGCTGCGTGTCGAGGACACCGGCCCCGGCATCCCGGAGGCCGACCACGCCCGCGTCCGCGAGGCCTTCGAGCGCCTCGACGACGCGCGCGCGCGCAACACCGGCGGCCTGGGCCTGGGCCTCAGCATCGTCGACCGCGTGGCCCAGCAGGAGGGCGGCGAGTTCGTCCTGGCCAACCGCCCCACCGGCGGCCTGCGCGCCGAGCTGCGCCTCCCCGTCCGGGCCTGACGGACATCCTTTGATACGAACTTGCTGCGGGGCCGAAACGGCGCCGCGGCACAAAGACCGGGCGACGGCGCCCGGGTCCGGACGTCGACACCGCCGCAAGGCGTGTTCGCCCGGGGGTCGTCGCACCCTTCCTCCCCGGACCCTCGGAGTTTTCCCACATGGACCACGTGCTCGAACGGGCCGCGCAGTTTCGCGGCAAGGTGTTTCCCGAGCAGAGCGCGCTCTATCGCCGGCTCGCCAGCGACGGCCAGAGCCCCAAGGCGCTGATGATCTCCTGCGCGGACAGCCGCGTGGTGCCCGAACTCATCACGCAGGCCGCCCCCGGCGACCTCTTCGTCTGCCGCAACGCCGGCAACATCGTGCCGCCGTTCTCGCAGGCCAACGGCGGCGTCTCCTCGGCCGTGGAGTACGCGGTCGTGGCGCTGGGCGTGCGCGACATCGTCGTCTGCGGCCACTCCGACTGCGGAGCCATGAAGGCCTTCAGCAACCCGGACGCCCTGGCTGCGATGCCCAATGTGGCCGCCTGGCTGCGCCACGCGCACGCCGCCCATAGCGTCGTCTGCTCGGCCTACCACGACCTCGACGACACCCAGTCCGCCCGCGTCATGGCGCTCGAGAACGTGGTGGTCCAGATCAACCACCTGCGCACCCACCCCTCGGTCGCCTCGGCGATCGCGCGCGGTGAGCTCACGCTGCATGGCTGGTTCTTCGACATCGAGACCGGCCAGATCCTGGCGCTCGACGGCGAGACGGGCCGCTTCGTCACCGTGGAATCCAACGCCCGCCTGCCAGTGGCGCTCGCCCCGGCGCGGCGCCTGGCGGCGGAAGGCCTGGTCGGGGTCGCCGCCGAATGACCGCCGCCGCCGTTCCTCCCACCCCCGCGCAGACGGCGTCTCGCGGGGGCGTCTTCTCGCGCGACCTGACGGCCTCGATCGTCGTCTTCCTGGTGGCGCTCCCGCTCTGCATGGGCATCGCCATCGCCTCTGGCGTTCCAGCCGAGAAGGGCCTGATCACCGGTATCATCGGCGGGATCGTCGTGGGCGCGCTGGCGGGCTCGCCGCTGCAGGTCAGCGGCCCCGCCGCCGGCCTGGCGGTCATCGTCTTCGAGATCGTCCAGAAGCACGGCGTCGGCATGCTGGGCCCGCTGCTGGTCCTGGCCGGCCTGGTCCAGCTCGTCGCCGGCGCGCTCAAGCTGGGGCAGTGGTTCCGCGCCATCTCCCCTGCCGTCGTCCATGGCATGCTGGCCGGCATCGGCCTGCTGATCGTGGCCGGCCAGGTCCACGTCCTGTTCGGCGACAGCCCGGGGCCCCATGGCCTGCAGAACCTGATGGCCATACCCGAGGCGTTCCTCAGCCTCAGCCCGCTCACCCTGGGTCGCGCCGAGCAGGCGTTCGCCGTGGGCGCGGTCACCATCGCCGCCATGGTCGGCTGGGAGAAGGTTCGTCCGGCGAAGCTGAAGCTGGTCCCGGGCGCCCTCCTGGGCGTGCTGGCCGGCACGCTGATGGCGGCGGGCCTGGGCCTCGATGTCCAGAAGATCGCCGTGCCCGAGTCGATCATGGCGGCCATCGATGTGCCGACGGCGGCGAACTTCGCCCGCCTGGCCGAGCCCGCCCTGCTGGTGACGGCGCTCGCCATCGCCTTCATCGCCTCGGCCGAGACGCTGTTGTCGGCGGCTGCGGTCGACCGCATGCACGACGGTCCGCGCACCAAGTACAACAAGGAGCTGTTCGCCCAGGGCGTCGGCAACATGCTGTGCGGCGCGGCCGGCGCCTTGCCGATGACGGGCGTGATCGTGCGCAGTTCGGCCAACGTCCAGGCCGGCGCGGCCACCCGGATGTCGGCCATCCTGCACGGCCTCTGGATCCTGGCCTTCGTGGCGCTGCTGCCGATGCTGCTGCGCCAGGTGCCCAGCGCGGCGCTCGCCGGCGTGCTGGTGGTCACCGGCTGGCGGCTGGTCAGCCTGCAACACGCCCGCCACCTCTTCGAACGCTACGGTGTCCTGCCCACGGCGATCTGGGCCGCGACCTTCGTGGCCGTGGTGGCGACCGACCTCTTGACCGGCGTGCTGATCGGCATGGCGCTGACCGTGCTGGAGCTGGTCCCGCACCTGCGCCGCATGCGCCTGACCATCGGCCACCGGGCGGGCGAGGGCGACGACCAGGAGCTGACGCTCGAAGGCGCCGCCACCTTCGTCCAGCTGCCGCGGATCACCAAGACGCTGGAGGCCATCCCCGACGGCGGCGTCCTGCGGCTGGACACGCGCCGGCTCTCCTGCCTGGACCACACCTGCGCCGAGGTCATCGACGAGTGGCTCAAGGCCAAGCGCCGGGCCGGCACGACGGTGGAGGTCTCGCCCGGCCCCTTCGCGGCGCGGCTGGCCGCCGCCCACTAGCTCCCGAGGAAACGCCCAAGGGAAAGGGCGGCGGATCGCTCCACCGCCCACAATTCTTGAGCGAGGAAAAAGGGGCGGCGGATGTCCGCCGCCCCCGGTTCTTGAGCAAGGAAAAAGGGGCGGCGGATGTCCGCCGCCCCCGGTTCTTGAGCAAGGAAAAAGGGGCGGCGGATGTCCGCCGCCCCCGGTTCTTGAGCAAGGAAAAAGGGGCGGCGGATGTCCGCCGCCCCTTGAGGCATTCCCTGGAAGGGCTGGGTGTCACCAGCGCTTGGTCACCGACACGCCGTAGGTGCGCGGTTCGGTATAGAAGACGTTCCGGAACAGGCCGGAGCTGTCGTCGGTCAGGTAGAAGTCGGTGATCGCCTTCTCGTTCGTGGCGTTCTTCACGAAGCCGGCGACTTCCACGCCCATGTCGCTGTTGTTGATCGTCAGCGTCAGGTTGACGTTGTCCCAGGCTTTGATGCGGTCCGGCGAGGAGTTGTAGATCCGCGCGAACGTCTTGGTCTGGTGGTAGTAGTCGCCGCGCAGCGTGGCGTCCCAGTCGCCGAGGTTCCAGGTGTACTGGGCGCCCAGCGAGACCGTCCAATGCGGGGCGTTCGGCAGGTCGTTGCCGCTCAGGTCGACCGGCACGCCTTCCGAGACCAGGCCGCCGAAGGCGTTGGTGCCGGCGGCGATGGCGCCCGTCCCGTTGATGTTGGTGCCCGCGCCGGCCGCCGAGGTGATCGTGCAGACGCCCAGCAGGTTGAACGGGTTGGTCGCGTTGGCGATCGTCAGGGCGGTGGCCGCGGCGGCCGTCGAGACCACGCAGTTCGAGGCCGAGCTCGACTTCACCACGGTCAGGCCCGGATTGCTCTGGGTGCGGTTGAAGGTGTCGACGAGCGAGGCGTCCTTGATCTTGGTGTCGAGGTAGCCGATCGCCGCGTTGAAGCGCAGGCCCTGCAGCGGCTGCCAGATCGACTCGAACTCCAGGCCCTTCACCTCGGCGTTGATGTTGTCGTTGGTGGAGGCGCGGTTGATGATCCGCGAGATCTGGTAGTTCTTATAGTCGTAGTAGAACCCCGTGAGGTTCATCTGCAGCGTGCCGTTGAGCATCGTGTTCTTGGTGCCGATCTCGTAGGCGTCGATCAGCTCAGGCTTGAAGGTCAGCGAAGTCGGAACGACGCCGATGCCCGGGCTGGGCGGCGAGTTCAGGCCGCCCGACTTGTAGCCGCGCGAATAGAACGCGTAGATCAGCGTGTTGTCCGTGAAGCCCAGGTCCGGCTTCCAGTCGAAGCCGAAGCGGCCCGTGGGCTTCTTGAACTTCACATGCAGGATCGCGTCCTGCCCCGGCAGCGGACCGCCGATGCCCGCGCCCGGCGTACCCAGGACGACCGAGTGGTTCTCGACGTCCTTGGAGTCGACCGTGTAGCGCAGGCCCAGGGTCCATTTGAAGTTGTCGCTCATCTGCCAGTACAGCTCGCCGAAGGCGGCGTACGAGGTCAGGTCATAGGGGCCGTAGGCGTCGTAGTAGTTGTGGCCAAGGTGCGTCGGGTCCTTGTTCGGATCGATCGCCACGCAGGCCGCGCCGCTGGTGCAGTTGGCGTTGCCGGTGTTGAGCAGGTTGTTGACCTGGTAGTAGCCGGTGCCCGTGTTGAACATCACGTAGTAGTCGCCGGTCGCCTGGAACCGCGAGTAGATGGCGCCGACGTTGTAGTTGAACGGCCCCTCGAAGTCCGACTGCAGCCGCACTTCATGGCTCCACTGGGTGGTGTAGCCCGACGAGATGTCGCTGGTCGTGAACCGGTTGAACGCGCCGTTCTGCGGGTCGTTGATCGCGCCGTTCGGGAACAGGCTCGCGTACAGCGCCGCATAGGTCGGCACGGCCGCGAACACGTTCACCGGGTTCGGCGTCGTGTTGAAGTTCACGCTGGGCGTATAGCGGTTGTAGTCCTGCCGCGTGTACAGCTTGGAGACCGTGTAGGCGGTCAGCCAGTTCAGGGTCACGTTGTCGCTGACGTCGAACTGGGCGTTGAATTCGTAGATGTCGGTCTTGGCCTTGTAGATCGGGTCGAAGGTCGACTCGATGTCCCGGATGCCCGGCGTCTGCATCTTGCCGGCGTAGGCGTCGCCGGTCTGGAAGCCGGCCAGGGCGCCGAAGAGGCCGCCCAGGGTCGCCTGCGAGTTCACCGTGCCCAGGGCCGACGGATCGTACAGCGAGGTCGCCTGGCAGCCCTGGCTGAACAGGCCGCGTTCGATCTGGCCGATCAGGCCGCCGGCCGCGGTCGAATAGCCCACGCCGCCGACATTCGCCGGGCCCGCGTCCTTGGTGCAGAACTGCTTGCCGATCCGCGAGCGGTTGTCGTCTTCCTCGAAGTGATCCCACATGCCCCACGCCCGGAACTTGTCGGACGGGTTGAACGAGATCGTGGCGCGCACGCCGTACAGGTCTCGGTCGTCGGCGTCGTTGCCGGTGACCAGGTTCTTCCCGAAGCCGTCGCGCTTCAGGTACGAGCCGGCCAGGCGCACGGCGAACACGTCGCCGAGCGGGATGTTGATCATCCCGCGGGCCTTCATGGTGTTGTAGTTGCCGTACTCGCCGCGGATGTTGCCCTCGAACTGGTCGGTGGGCTTGGCGGTGACCAGGTTGACCACGCCGCCGGTGGCGTTCCGGCCGTACAGCGTGCCCTGCGGGCCGCGCAGCACTTCCACCCGCTCGACGTCGTAGAATTCGGTCTCGAACAGGTTGTTGGCGATCAGCGGGGCGTTGTTCAGGTGGATGCCGGTGCCGGCGTCACCCGAGCCGGCCACCAGCTTCGAGCCGATGCCGCGGATCTGGAAGTTGTAGCCGGTGAAGTTCCCTTTGGAGAAGTTCACGTTCGGCACGGCCAGCACCAGGTTCGGGCCGCCGTCGATCTTGGATTTCTCGAGCGCGTTCTGGTCGAAGGCCGAAACGGCGATCGGCACGTCCTGCAGCGCTTCTTCCTTGCGCTGGGCTGTGACGACCAGTTCTTCGATGACGTTCGAGGCGCCGCCCCCGGCGGCGGTCTGGGCCATCGCCGGGACGGCGACGCCGGTGAGGGCCGAGGCGCAGACGCCAGCGGCCAGCAAACTCCGAAGAGTGCGGGTATCTCTCATATTGTTCCTCCCAGGGGCGTCCGGACTCTTGATGGCCCGTGATCGCCGTCACGCCGCTTGAGCGTAAGCCTGCGGGGAGGCGGCGCTGCCCCCCGTTCAGCTTAGGCAAAGCTCAACCCGCTGCGACAAACTGTCAACGGAAGCCTAGACGCCATAAGGGATCGAGGCGTTTGGTGTGGCGCCCAAAGCACCGAAGCTTCCCTAGCGTCGCTTCCCTGGAAGACGCTTTCCGCCCATATGGGGCCGATGACTGACGGCGCTCTTGTGCTCTTCTCTGGCGGCCAGGATTCCACGGCGTGCCTTGCCTGGGCTTTGCAGCGCTATGGCCGGGTGGAGACTGTGGGCTTCGACTACGGCCAGCGCCACGGGGTCGAGCTCCAGGCCCGCCAGGCCGTCCGCGCCCGCATCGCGCGCGAATTCCCCGACTGGGCGACGCGGCTCGCCGACGACCACATGCTCGATATCAGGAGCTTCGGCGCCCTGGGCGAGACGGCCATGACGTCCGACCGCGCCATCGAGATCACCGAGCGGGGTCTGCCGTCCACCTTCGTGCCCGGCCGCAACCTGGTCTTCCTCACCTACGCCGCCGCCCTGGCCGACCGCCGCGGGCTGAACGTGCTGGTGGGTGGCATGTGCGAGACCGATTTTTCCGGCTACCCCGACTGCCGCCGCGCCACCATGGACGCCATGGAGAGCGCGCTGAACCTCGGCATGGAGCAGGCCTTCCGTATCGAGACGCCGCTCATGTGGCTGACGAAGGCCGAGACCTGGGCGCTGGCCAAGGGCCTGGGCGGCGAGCCGCTGGTGGCCGTGACGGTCGAAGAGAGCCACACCTGCTACCTGGGCGAACGCGGGACCCTGCACGCCTGGGGCTTCGGCTGCGGGACTTGCCCCGCCTGCGACCTGCGTCGGCGCGGCTACGAGGCCTGGGACGCCGACGGACGCCCCGAGCTCGCCGCATGAGCTACGCGGTCAAGGAGATCTTCCTCACCTTGCAGGGCGAGGGCGGCCAGGCGGGCCGGCCGGCGGTGTTCTGCCGCTTCGCCGGCTGCAACCTGTGGAGCGGGCTGGAGCGCGACCGCGCCAAGGCGGTCTGCACCTTCTGCGACACTGATTTCGTGGGCCTGGACGGCCCCGGTGGCGGCCGCTTCGTCGACGCCGACGCCCTGGCCGACGCCGTCCAGGCGGCCTGGAAGGGCGGCCCTGACGATCGGCTCGCGGTGCTGACCGGCGGCGAGCCGCTGCTGCAGGTGGACCCCGCGCTCATCGACGCCCTCCACGCCCGCGGCTTCTCCATCGCGCTGGAGACCAACGGCACCCTGGAAGTCCCCGCGGGCGTCGACTGGATCTGCGTCAGCCCCAAGGCCGACGCCCCGGTGGTCCAGACCCGCGGCCAGGAGCTGAAGCTGGTCTTCCCGCAGGACAAGGCCCTTCCCGAGCGCTTCGAGCACCTGGATTTCGAGCGTTTCCTGCTCCAGCCGATGGACGGCCCCGACCGCGTCGCGAACACGCAGGCTGCGATCGCCTATTGCCTCGAACACCCTCGGTGGCGTTTAAGCGTCCAAACCCACAAATACCTCGGCATAGCCTGAGGCCTGAGCGGCCTCGGCGGCCCCTAGATTTGCGATGACCCAACCCACGTTCGAGATCACCAAGGCCGCCACGTTCGACGCGGCCCACTACTTCGCCGAGGGGCCGGAGCACCGGCCCTACCAGAACCTGCACGGCCATTCGTTCAAGGTGGAAGCCACCGTGCGCGGCCAGGCGCAGGAGCCCGTCGGCTGGGTGGCCGACCTGGCCGACCTGGAGGCCGCGCTGAAGGGCGTCGCTGGCGAACTGGACCACGGCCTGCTCAACGACAAACCGGGTCTCGACCGCCCGACGCTCGAGCACATCTGCCTCTATTTCGCGGAGCGCCTGCGGGTGAAGTTTCCCGGCCTCTCGCGCATCGTCGTCTCCCGCCCCACCATCGGCGAGAGCTGCGCGCTCAGCCTCTAATCCTTCTTGCCGCCGCCCGGGATCGCCGCGCCGACCACGGCGCCGGTGGCCCTGACGCCTGCACCCGCCACCGCGCCCGCGGTTCCGACGACGGCTCCGGTCGCCGCGACGGCCAGGCAACCCGATAGCGAGATCGCCGCGCAGGCCAGCAGGCTTCCGCGGATCGCGAGGGCTCGAGCGCTCATACTGAAATTCCCCGACGAGACTGCGGCCAGTCTAGCCGGCGGCGCCGAGGCGCGCCCGGTGGCCGAAGGTCGCTATCCCGCCTGTTTCGCGGCGTCGGTGGCCCGGCGGCGCGGGCCGGCGTAGTTGGCGTCGATCCGGCGGCGGCGGTCGGGGCCGAAGTAGTCGTCGGTCCGTACGAACGACCGGGGATGCTCGATGGCCTGGTGCAGGCGCTCGATCACGCCGCGGGCCGTCAGCGGCTTGGTCAGGAACTCGCTGACCCCCGCGTCCCGCGCCTCGTTCACCCGCGCGAAGGTCGAATGCCCCGTGACCATGATCACCGGCGCGAGCTGGTTCGGGCTGTCGGGCGAGTTGCGCAGCAGGCGGACGAAGTCGATGCCGTCCAGCGGCTGCATGGAAAGGTCGGTCATCACCACGTCTATGGGATGGTCCCGCATCATCTGCAGGCCCTCGGCGCCGTCGTTGGCCTCGTAGATGTAGTGCACGCCGATCGCACGCAGGATCTCCGCCAGGAGGATCCGCATGTAGTGGTTGTCGTCCACCAGCAGGATCTTGAGGAGGTCGTAACGCACGCCGCGATCTTACCGGTCCACTGTGACGAGGTCCCTACCGAACGCACCCAAACTGTGTCGGCGGACGGTACACCGGATTAGGGTGACCCGCGTTCTCCGGTCAATGGCATATCGCGGTTACTCGGGCGGAAACCGTTTTCCGTTCAATCGGTTGGTTAGATTGCTATTCAACCTTCAGATGTTCCGGGGCGGAAAGCGCCACCACCGGTCTGGGCGCGATGACGCAGGAAGGCGTCGGCCAGTACGCAGGCCACCATGGCCTCGACCACCGGCACGGCGCGGATGCCGACGCAGGGGTCGTGGCGGCCCTTGGTGCGCAGGTCGATCTCCTCGCCGGCCTCGTTGACACTCCGGCGCAGCGACAGGATCGACGAGGTGGGCTTGAACGCCACACGCGCCGTCACCGCCTGGCCGGTCGAGATGCCGCCCAGTACGCCGCCGGCCTTGTTGGAGAGGAACATCGGGCCGTCGTTGCCCATCCGCATCTCGTCGGCGTTCTCCTCGCCAGACAGCGCCGCCGAGGCGAACCCCGCGCCGATCTCCACGCCCTTGGCCGCGTTGATCGACATCAGCGCCGCCGCCAGCTCGGCGTCCAGCTTGCCGTAGAGCGGCGCGCCCCAGCCGGCCGGCACGCCCGTGGCTTCCACCGCAACGACGGCGCCGGTGGACGAGCCCGCCTTGCGCACCTTCTCCAGGTGCTCGGTCCAGACCGGAACGATCGACGGATCGGGCGCCCAGAACTCGTTGTCGCCGGTCACGCCGAAGTTGATCCTGTCCGGAGCGACCGCGTGCGGGCCGATCTGCACCACTGCCCCGCGGATGGTCACGCCGTCCAGGAGCTTGCGCGCCACGGCGCCTGCCGCCACCCGCGCCGCCGTCTCGCGCGCTGACTGCCGGCCGCCCCCGCGATAGTCGCGCACGCCGTACTTGGCGAAATAGGCGTAGTCGGCGTGGCCCGGCCGGAAGGCCTGGGCGATCTCGGAATAGTCGCGGCTGCGCTGGTCGACGTTCTCGATGATCATCGAGATCGGCGTGCCGGTGGTCACCTGGCCATCCGTGCGGTCGTCGGCGAACACGCCCGACAGGATGCGCACCGCGTCCGGCTCCTGGCGCTGGGTGACGAACTTCCCCTGGCCCGGGCGGCGGCGGTCCAGCCACGGTTGGATGTCGGCCTCGGTCAGGCAGATCCCGGGCGGGCAGCCGTCCACCACGCAGCCCAGCGCCGGCCCGTGGCTCTCGCCCCAGGTGGTGACGCGGAAGAGGTGGCCGAAGGTGTTGTGCGACATGGCGGGGCGTTCTGTAACCGGTTCGCCCCGCTCCGCCAAACGGCGGCGCTTCAGATGCGGATGTCGACGTGGTTGGCCAGGTGCGACGCGGGCGTGCGCCGGGCCGTCTCGGTCAGGATGTCGGCCTCGGCGCGGATCCGTTCCTGCGGCGACATCTTGAACAGGGCCAGCATGTCGACGCCGCGCTCGGCCATCGCTTGCTGGCGGGCCTGCTCGCGGGCCTCGGCGCTGTTCTCGACCGGCGCGACCGGGCGCACGTTGGAGACTAGAAAGCCTTGGGCCGCTTGGCCCGTGATGCTCAGGCCCGCCGGACCCAGGCCCGCACGGCGCCGCAGGTCCGCGGCGTAGGCCGGATCCTGGGGTGGCGCCTCAAAACGGATCAGTCCGAAGGTCATGCGACGGACTGACGCAACCCCGGCGCCAACCTCTCCGCTCCCCCGACGCGCAACGCGAGGGGAGGGCCGGCTCGGCCTCTCGACGCGCGGCGCGGTCCAGCCGGAACCAGGGGCATGGCGGAAAAGGAAGGGGCGGCGGAGTCGCCTCCGCCGCCCTCTCCCGATCCCTCCTCTCGGGCTCGCCTCGGGGGAGAGGAGTTTACGCCGGCTGCTTCGCCGGTTGCGCGCCCGGCAGGGTCGCGCGGTTCAGGTCGAAGAACTTCGGGGCCATCTTCGGCACCGCTTCCTCGAGGATCGACTTCACGGTCCAGCCCTCTTCCTTCGTCACCGTCTCGATGGGGCGCGGCTGCGAGTAGAGGATGATGTTCTCGCCGGACGAGCCGAAGATCTGGCCCGAGACGTGGGCCGCGGCCGGGGTGACCATGGCGACCGAGAAGCGGGCCGGCTGGTCGGCGCGGATCTTCTCGGCCATCACCTTGCGGCGCTCGGCGGCGGCCTCGTCCTTGATCGGCACCGACTGGGTCATGCGGGTCCAGGCCACCGGCGCCAGGCAATTCGAGCGCACGTTGTTGCGCGCGCCTTCCATGGCGATGATCCGGCTGAGGCCGGCGATGCCCATCTTGGCCGCGCCGTAGTTGGCCTGCCCGATGTTGCCGAACAGGCCCGACGTGGACGTGAAGAACATGTAGGCGCCGTCGTTCTGCTCGCGGAACAGCTCGATGGTCGCGCGGGCCACGTTGAACGAGCCGCGCATGTGGACGGCGATCACCGCGTCCCACTCGGCCTCGGTCATCTTGTGGAACATCACGTCGCGCAGGATGCCGGCCGGGTTGATCACCGCGTGCAGGCCGCCGAACGTCTTCTTGGCCAGGTCGACCATGCCGTAGACCGCGTCCAGGTTGGTCACGCTGTCGGAGTTTGAGACCGCCTCGCCGCCGTTGGCGCGGATCAGCGCAGCGACTTCCTCGGCCGGACCCGCCGAGCCCTCGTCCTCGCCCTTCAGGCTGCCGCCCAGGTCGTTGACCACCACCTTGGCGCCTTCCTGCGCCGCGATCAGCGCGCAGTCGCGGCCGATGCCGTTGCCGCCGCCCGTGACCAGAACCACCTTGCCGTCCAATGCGCCCATGACGTTCTCCCTGAAATTGAAAAATCGGAATGGGCCGACAGTTATTCGAGGCGGTCGGCCCGGCGCAAGTCGGGGAAGAGCCTGGCCCAGAGCGCGGTGACCATCACGGCGCCCACGCCGCCGAACACCGCCGCGCCGACCGGACCCAGCAGCCGGGCCACCACGCCGCTCTCGAACTCGCCCAGCTCGTTGGACGCGCCGATGAACACCGAGGACACCGAAGCCACGCGGCCGCGCATGTGGTCGGGCGTCACCAGCTGCACCAGCGTCTGGCGGACGTAGACGCTCAGCATGTCGGCCCCGCCCAGCACCGCCAGGGCGCCCACCGAAAGGTACAGCGACTTCGACACGCCGAACGCAACCGTCGCCAGGCCGAACACCGCGACGCCGATGAACATGATCGACCCGGCGTGCCGGCGGATCGGGTTGGCCGCCAGCCACAGCGCCACCGCCGTCGCCCCGATGGCCGGTCCCGCGCGCAGGATGCCGAAGCCCTCCGGCCCCACGTGCAGCACGTCGCGGGCGAAGACCGGCAGTAGGGCGGTCGCCCCGCCCAGCAGCACGGCGAACAGGTCCAGCGAAATGGCGCCGAAGACGATCTTCTGCCGCCAGACGTAAGACAGCCCTTCCTTCATCAGCTGCCAGCGCGAGCCGGGCTTCACCTCGGGCTTGGCGTTGCCGCGGATGCTCGCCACCAGCACCGCCGACAGGCCGTAAAGCGCGAAGGTCGTGAAATAGGCCGTCTCGGCCGAGCGAGCGACCAGCAGGCCCGCCGCCGCCGGCCCGGCGATCGAGGCGGTCTGCCAGGCCAGGGAGTTCCAGGCGATGGCCCGCGGCAGCAGCTTGCGCGGCACCAGCATCGGCCCCAGCGCCGTGTTGGCCGGGGCGAAGAACGCCCGGCTTGCGCCGAACAGCGCGGCGATCACCAGCAGCAGGGCCGGGGAGGCGTAGCCGTTGACGGTGGCCAGCGCGAGGGTCAGCACGCTCACGATCTCGCCGGTCAGGCAGAGCAGCAGCACCTTCTTGCGGTCGTAGCGGTCGGCCGCTTCGCCGGCCGGTAGGGTGAGCAGGAACACCGGCACGAAGGCCGCCAGCCCGATCATCCCGACCAGGAAGGCGCTCTCCTCGACCGACCGCTCCAGCCGGGCCAGGGCGTACATCTGCCAGCCCATCGCCACGCTCTGGATCTGGCTCGCGAAGCTGCCCGTCCAGCGGGTGCCCCAGAAGAGCAGGTAGTCGCGCTCCTTCAGGAGGGCGCGGGCGGAGGGGACGGGCTCGTCGGGCGGGGGAGCGTCTGACATGGGGCGCGGGGAACCTGCCCTAAAGCCGCACCATGCCGCAATGGCGTTGACGGGCCGAGGCGCAGGTCCTATTTGCGCCGCCACTCTTCACGGCCCGGAGGGCCTATCAGATGCGACGACGTCCGCTGGCCTGAGCCTTCAGCCTTCGCAATCGAAGGATGAAGGCCCGTTCCTGGTGAAAGATGGAGCGCCCCAGGCGCTCCGGCCGCCACCCGAACCCGCACCGGCCGGGCGCGACCGCCCGACGCCGAAACGTCGTCTTCCTGATCTAGAGATCGTCTCCATGTCCCTCCAGCCTGTCCGGCCTCCGCCGGAGCTCCTCTTCGTCAATGAAGCCCCGGCGCACGGCGCCGAGATCGAGGCCCTCCTGAACCGCGCGTTCGGCCCGGGCCGCTTCGCCAAGGTGTCCGAGCGCGTCCGCGAGTTCGCCGACTTCGCCCCCGAGCTCAGCTTCTGCGCCCTGGAGCACGGTAAGGTCGTGGGCGTGGTGCGCATGTGGCGGGCGAACGTCGGCGACCGGCCGGTGGTCTTCCTCGGGCCGCTGGCCGTCGAGGAGAGCGAGCGGCGCCACGGCCTGGGCGCCCAGCTCGTCGAGCGCGCCTGCCAGGCCAGCCAGGCGGCGGGCGAGCCGGCGGTCCTGCTGGTCGGAGACCTGCCCTACTTCCAGCGCGTGGGCTTCGCGGTCGCCCCTGGCGTGACCCTGCCCGGCCCGGTCGACGCCCGGCGCGTGCTGTCGCGCGTCTTCGGCGGTCCCGACCTCTCCGGGCCGGTCCGCGCCCGCTAGAGGCCTTAGCCGGGCGGCGGTCCGGGCGGCGGCGGATAGGCCAGCGGCGCCACGGCGGCCCCCGGCGATCCCGCCGCGACCGCCTGGTACAGCGCCTGGCCCGCCGGGCCGTAGGTGACCCCCTCGACGATCACGGCCGACACCAGCAGCGTGGCGACGCCCCAGCCCCACGCGGGATGCACCCGGCCGCTGCGCCGCAGGTCCATCGCCATGCCCACGAGCGGGAACAGCAGGCAGGCGGCGAACGTGGCCTCCCAGGCCCAAGGGATCATCAGCGGCATGGGCAGGAGGCGGCCGAAGCCGGGTCCGAGCAGGATCGTCATGGCGCAGAAATGCAGCCGCCGGTGCCAGTCGGTCTGCCGGCGCAGCACGATCGCGGCGGTCGTCAGGCCCATGAAGGTCAACAGCGACACCGGATCGAAGACCAGGAACTGCAGCGGCTTGAAGAAGAACGGCACGCCGCCGCGGCGGATCATCGCCACCGTCACCGCGCAGCCCAGCACCAGCATCGGAATCATCCAGGCCGCCGCCAGCCATCCGAGCCGGCGATGCAGCGCCATGTTCCCGGTCGCCACGAAGGTGTTCTGCAGCAGGTAGATGGTGACCCATCCCATGAACACGACGGCGTGCGCGTGGACCAGCAGCGGCGCCGAGAAGCTCGACCGACCCGCCGCGAGCTGGGTCACGAAGCCGGCGACGATCACCACCGTCATGGCGATGGCGCCGCCCATGAAGAAGCCCTCGTCCCGACGTTCGGGCGCGGGCAGTCCGTCAGCGATGGTGGCCATTCTGATCTCCCCCGGAGAACACGGTACCCCGAACCGCGTTGCGCGGCCAGCCGCACCCCTGCGCTTGAGCCGACTCCGCCCCCCGCCTACCTTTCGGGGATGGCCGACCCGCCCCAGAGCCTCGACACCCTCGCCCAGGCGGCCAAGCAGGCCCCGGGCCGCGGCCTGCCGCCCGTGCACCTGTGGAACCCCGCGCACTGCGGGGAGATCGACATCGTCATCAAGCGCGACGGCCGCTGGCTGCACGAGGGCGCCCAGATCAACCGCGAGGCCCTGGTCCGGCTCTTCTCCACCGTCCTGCGCAAGGACCCCGATGGCTTCCATCTGGTCACGCCGGTCGAGAAGATGCGGATCACCGTCGAGGATGCGCCCTTCATCGCGATCCGCGTGGACCGTGACGGCGACACGCTGCGCTTCACCACCAACGTCGGCGACGAGGTCGAGGCCGGACCCGACAACCCGATCCGCGTCGAGATCGCCCCGGACGGCGAGCCGCGCCCCTACGTCCATGTCCGCCGCGGCCTGGAGGCCCTGATCGCCCGCCCGGTCTTCTACGAACTGGTGGAGATGGCTGAGCCGCGCATGACGCCCGATGGCGAGACCCTGGGCGTGGCCTCCGGCGGCGCCTGGTTCCCGGTCGGCCCACCCGAGGCGCACGCCGCGTGAGCCTGCCGCAGAACCTCCCCGACTGGATCGCCGAGCACCTCGATCCCCTGGGCGATCACGCCGTCGCCGGCGGGCAGCGGAAGTCCGACTTCGACCTGTCGCCCAGCGGCTGGAGCAGCGTCACGCTCGACAAGCTGACGCCCGCCGCCGTGCTCATCGGCCTGGTCCAGCGCGAGGCCGGCCCCACCGTCCTGCTCACCCGCCGCTCCGACACCCTGCGCAAGCACACCGGCCAGGTGGCCCTGCCGGGCGGCCGCGTCGATCCCGGTGAGAAGCCCTGGGAGACGGCGCTGCGCGAGGCGCACGAGGAGGTGGGCCTGGAGCCCCACTTCGTCGACCTGCTGGGCCTGTCGACGCCCTATCAGACCGGCACCGGCTACCTGATCACCCCGGTGGTGGGCGTCGTCCGCACCGGCTTCGACCTGCGCGCCAACCCGGACGAGGTGGCCGACATCTTCGAGACGCCGTTCAGCTTCCTGATGGACCTCGCCAACTATGAGGAGCACGAGCGCACCCTGCCCACGGGCGAGACGCGGCGCTTCTACGCGACGACCCACGAAGATCGCTACATCTGGGGCGCAACGGCGGGTATCCTGCGCGCGCTCTACGAGCGGCTGTATGGGGCGGCGCTTGCTTAGGCAGGTCCTCATCCGCGGGGCGCTGGCGGCGATCCCGTTCGTGCTGTGGTTCCTCTGGGCCGCCTGGGCGCGGCGCACGGGGCGACCGATGGGCTCGACGCCCTGGCCGTGGCTGGTGGCCGCCGGTGCGGCCATCGTCGGCCTGTCCTTGATGGCGACCGTCGCGTTCCATAGTGACAATCGCGGCGAGCGCTATGTTCCGGGCGAGGCGCGCCCGGACGGGCATGTCACCGAGGGCTATTTCGAGAAGCGATGACCGACAGCCTGGGGCAGCCCTACTGGATGACCGCGCCCGAGACGGCGGCCGTGTTCGACGCCCTGGAAGCCGAGGGCGGGCCGGACTGCGCCCGCTTCGTCGGCGGTTGCGTCCGCAACGCCCTGGTCGGCCGGTCCATCGACGACCTCGACATCGCCACGACGCTGACGCCTGACCGCGTTACCAAGGCGCTCAAGAAGGCCGGCATCCGCGCCATCCCCACCGGTATCGACCACGGCACCGTCACCGCGGTCTCGAACCACAAGCCGCACGAGATCACCACCCTGCGCCGCGACGTTACCACCGACGGCCGCCGCGCCACCGTGGCCTTCACCGAGGACTGGGCCGAGGACGCCCAGCGCCGCGACTTCACGCTGAACTCGCTCTACGCCCGGCGCGACGGCTCGATCTTCGACCCCACCGGCCACGGCGCGGCCGATGCGCGGGCCGGCCGCATCGTCTTCGTGGGCGAGGCCGAGCAGCGCCTGCGCGAGGACCACCTGCGCAACCTCCGTTACTTCCGCTTCTACGCCTGGTTCGGGAAGGGCCCGCCCGACCCGGCCGCCGTCGCCGCCTGCACCGCGCTGAAGGACGGCGTCGCCGGCCTCTCGGCCGAACGGGTGTCGAAGGAGCTCCTGAAACTCCTGGCCGCCGACGATCCGCGCGCCGCGGTCCGGCTGATGGCCGACACGGGCGTATTGGAGGTGGTGCTGAAGGGACCGGCCGACGTCGACCGGTTCGACGCCTTGGTGGAGATCGAGACCGAGCAGCTTTTCACCTGCGATCCCATCCTGCGCCTGGCGGCTCTCCTGCCCGACGACCAGCTCGCCGCAGGCCGCCTGGCCGAGCGCCTGCGCCTCTCCAATGGCGACCGCGATCGTCTGGTCGCCGCGCTCGCGCCGACGCCGGCGCTGAAGAGCTGGATGAGCCCGCGCGATATCCGCCGCGAGGTCTATGCCGCAGGCCAGGCCGTGTTCCGCGACCGCGCCACGCTGGCCTGGGCCGCCTCGCCGCGCACCGCCACGACCATGCAATGGCGCGGCCTGATCGCGCTCGCCGAGGGCTGGACCCCGCCCAGCCTGCCGCTCAGCGGCCAGGACATCATCGCCGCTGGCGTGCCGAAGGGCCCGCTGGTGGGCGAAGTGATGCGCGAGGTCGAGGCCTGGTGGATCGACAACGACTTCATCGACGACAAGCTGTCGCTGATCGAGAAGCTGAAGGCCGTCGCCCAGGGCATGGTCTACTGATGCGCCGCGTCGGCATCCTGAAGACCGGCCGGCCGCCCAACCCGGCGATCCCGACCTTCGGGACCTATCCCGACATGTTCATGGCCCTGCTGGGCCCGGACGCCTACGACTGGCGCGTCTACGCCGCCGACGAGGGCGAATATCCGGCCGCGCCGGAGGACTGCGACGCCTTCATCGTCACCGGCTCGGCGGCAGGCGTCTACGAGAGCGATCCCTGGATCGGCCAACTCCTCGACTGGCTGCGGACCGCCAAGGGCCGCGCGAAGCTGGTCGGGATCTGTTTCGGCCACCAGGCCATGGCCCAGGCCTTCGGCGGCCGGGTGATCAAGTCGCCCAAGGGCTGGGCGATCGGCGAGCAGGAATACCGCGTCCTCTCCCGCGAGCCCTGGATGGACGACGCTGCGGCCATCCGCCTACCAGGCTCGCACCAGGACCAGGTCGTCGATCTGCCGCCGAACGCCGACATCGTCGCCGCCAGCGACTTCACGCCCCTGGGCGCCCTGGCCTGGCGCGACCAGCCGGCCATCTCGATGCAGCTCCACCCGGAGTTCCTGCCCGACTACGCCACGGCCCTGATCGAGGCGCGTCGCGGCAAGGTCTACAGCGACGAGCAGGCCGATCGCGCCGTCGCCAGCTACGGCCGCCCCGACGACCGCGCCCGCGTCGGCCGCTGGATCAACACCTTCATCGAGGCCTGATCGGCTCGCCTTATCCGCGAGTGCGCTTGACGCTATCCGTGTCTCCGATTGTAATGGCACGCATTGTGTCATTTGTTGGAAACGGGGCTCTTCCAATGCGTATTTCGAGTTTCCTGGCCGCCGGCGCGGGCGCGGCCGTCCTGGCCGCCTCGCCGGCCTCGGCCGCGGTGATGATGGCCACGCTCACGGGCGCCACGGACTTCGGCGGCTATGACTACGCCGGCCTGTTCGGCGCGCCCGGCGCCAGCCTGGCCTACAAGAACGTGACGCTCAGCTTCACCTATGACACCGAGCTGGGCGAGCCGATCGTCAGCGACGGCCAGGAGACGGTCTACGGCGGCGCCCCCTACGGGACCACCAGCCCGATCATCGCGGCCTCCATCACCATCGGCGACGTCACCCGGGCGTTGGATCTGTCCTACTACGGCTACGCGAACTCCTACGCCGGCGAATGGACGTCGCTCTTCGGCCGCCAGGCGACGCCGGGCAACGTCAACAGCGAGTTCGGGGTCACGGTCTATCACGACGCGCCGGGCGACCTGGAGGGGCCGTTCACCGTCTATGCCGAAGGCGGCGGCAACCTGCGGCTCTACAAGCCCGACGACTACGGCGAGCTGCTGGCTGAGACCGACTTCTACGTGGGCACGCTGACCGTCGCCTACGTGGGCCCGTCCGGCGCGCCCGTGCCCGAGCCCTCGTCCTGGCTGCTGATGATCGCGGGCTTCGGCCTGGCCGGCGCGGCGCTTCGGGGCCGCCGCGCCCTGGCCTGATCCTCAGGCCACCCGCTGGCGGCCGGCCCAGTGCGCCGCCTTCACGAGCAGGCTGGACACGCTGAACGGCTTGGCGATGTGGTCGTCCATGCCGGCCTCGAGACAGGCGTCGATGTGGTCCTGGCTGACGTGGCCCGTCACCGCGACGATCGGGGTCGAGGCGTTGGGCCCGCCCGACGCCCGGATGCGCCGCGCCGCCGTCGCCCCATCCATGACGGGCATCTGCAGGTCCATCAGGATGAGGTCATAGGCCTCGGTCTGCGCCCGCTCGACAGCCTCGGCGCCGTTGGCGGCGAACGCCAGTTCGTGGCCCACCGCCTCCAGCATCGCGGCCATCAGCTCGAGGTTCATCGGCGAGTCGTCGACGGCGAGCACGCGGACGGCCCTCGCGCCCTTCGGCGCGGCCTCGCGGCCGGTCTCGCAAACGAAGCCCATCCGGTGGTTTTCCCTGGTCCGCGCCAAGCTCTGCCAGACGCCTAGCCACGGTTAACAGGTCGTGACCGGCGGTGCGCCGCGACGCGTTGGCGCGGGCCGTCAGACCCCGTGGGTCATCCACACCACCGCCTTCGGCTCCACCCCCTCCAGCCGCCGCCAGCCATAGCGCTCGTAGAACCGCTGCGCCCGGTGGTTCGGCGCCTGGCAGCCCAGGTGAGCCGGCCCGCCGATCGCCGCCAGCCAGCGGTCCATCAGCGCCTTGCCCACGCCCCGGCCCTGCAGCCGCGGCAGCAGGTCGATGTGCAGGTGCGCCGGCGCGATCTCCACCACGGCCTGCGGGTTCGGCGGCGGGTGGTGGATGTAGTAGGCGTCCCACTGCTCCCGCGTGCGCTTCCAGGAGGGGACATGGGCCGTGTCGGCGTAGCGCGCCCGCAGCGCCGGCCACCACTCGGCCTCGCAGCGCGCCTCGAACGCCCGCGTGTCGGCCGCGCCCAGGATGTAGCCGCCGACCCCCAGCTCGTCCTCGGCCACGAACGCGTGCTGAGGCTCCAGGACCGCGTAGGGCGCCGCGAAGATCTCGCCGATGATCCGGTGGTCCGCATAGAGGTGCGTGCCGTCCGCGCCGTTGTCGCCGGTCTTCAGGCAGATGTCGTGAAGGGCGTCCAGGTCGCCCGGGCGATAGGGCCGGATCTCCATCATCGCCCGGCGCGCTGCAGCGCCCGCAGCGGCGCGAAGTCGATCAGCGTCGCACCCGCCGCCGCGATCATCCCCGGCAGCTCCGGGTCCAGCAGCACCGCCAGGTCGTCGACGCGGATCTGGGGATGGTCGGGATCGTAGCCGCGCAGCTCGGGCCCGTCCTCGACCGGATGGACGTAGACCTCCGTCACGCCGGGCTGCAGCCGCGCCAGGATGTCGGCGAAGGCGGGCTTCGCGGGCCGGCCCCACGTGGTGGTCATGTGGTCCGGAAAGACCAATCCGCGCTCGGCGGCCATGGCCCGACCCGGGAAGCCCAACTCGGCCTCGGCCCGCGCGCCGAACATCCGGAGCGGCAGGTCGTAGTCGGCGGCCAGCTCGACGAACAGCTCGAAGTAGCGCCGGTCGATCTGCATAGTGCCCATGTGCGCGTCGAGGTGCGTGACGTCGACGCCCCAGGCCAGCGCCTGATCCACCTGCGCCCGGCATTCGGCCCGCACCTCTTCGAGGCCGGCCCGGTCCCACACGGCCTGGGCCGTCGCCGGCATACATCCGGTCGCGTCGTGCAGCGAGGCCGCTCCGGTCAGGCTGCGCCAGCGGTAGCCGGGATATTCGCAGGTCAGCGTCAGGTGCACGCCGACGCCGCCTGCGAACGTCCGCACGCCGTCCAGCGCCCAGGGGCAGGGGACCATCAGCGTCGCGCTGGTCGCCGTGCCGGCCGCGTGCGCTCGCGCCGTCGCCCGGTTCGCCGAGGCGCTGGAGCCCAGGTCGTCGCAGTTGACGATCAGCAGCCTGGCGTCGGCCGCGTGGCCCAGGCGTTCGGCGAGGCTCGTCGTCCTCAGGTCCAGGCCACCATCGGCGGCATCGAGCTCAGGATCGTCTCGATGTTCCCGCCGGCCTTCAGCCCAAACATCGTGCCGCGGTCGTAGAGCAGGTTGAACTCCACGTAGCGGCCCCGGCGCACCAGCTGCTCGGCCCGCTCGGCGTCGCCCCACGGCTGGCTCATCCGCTCGCGCACGATCTTCGGGTAGACGTCCAGGAACGCCTCGCCGACCGCGCGTGTGAAGGCGAAATCCTTCTCGAAGTCCCCCGAGTTGTGCCGGTCGTAGAAGATGCCGCCGACGCCGCGCGTCTCCTTGCGGTGCGGCAGGTAGAAGTACTCGTCGCACCAGGCCTTGTACTTCGGGTGCCACTCGGGATCGAACGGGTCGCAGGCCGCCTTCATGGCCGCGTGGAACAGCCTGGCGTCGTCGGCGTCCTCGCTGCGCTGTTCCTCCAGCATCGGCGTCAGGTCGGCGCCGCCGCCGAACCAGCTCTCGGCCGTCGAGAGGAAGCGGGTGTTCATGTGCACCGTCGGCACCCGCGGGCTCCTGGGGTGCACGATCAGGCTGATGCTGGCCGAGACGTAGGACGGGTCCTTGTCGGCGCCGGGCATCGTGGCCGCCATCTCGGGCGAGAATTTCGCCAGCGCCGCCGAAGTGTGCACCGCCGCCTTCTCGAACAGCCGGCCCTTGAAGAAGGCGCCGATGCCGCCGCCGACGCCGCTCTCGCGGGTCCAGGGCTTGAACTCGAACCGGCCGGCGGGCTCGGGGAACAGTTCGGCCGGCGCCTCGTCCTCGAGGCGCTCCAGTTCGGCGCAGATCCGCTGCTGCAGCGCCTCGAACCATTCCTTGGCGCGGCCGCGGCGTTCGAGGATCTCGGGGGGAAGGGTCGTGGTCATGCGGGCAGGTCTGTCACGTGGGCGGGCGGAAAGCCCTTGATCTGCCGCAATGCTTCGCCCAGCGCCAGCGTCGCGGCGGTCACGAGGTTCAGGGAACGGGCGCCCGGGACCAGCGGGATGGTCAGCCGCGCGTCAGCCGCGGCGTGCACCTCGTCGGGCGCGCCGGCGCTCTCGCGGCCGAACAGCAGGATGTCGGACGGCGAAAATGCGAAGTCGTGGAAGGTGGTGTCGGCCTTCGTCGTGAAGAGGATCAGGCGTCCAAGCTGCGCCGCATCGACGCGGAAGCCTTCCCAGCCGGCGTGCCGTTTCACCTCGGCGATGGCCGCGTAATCCATCGCAGCGCGGCGGATCGCGGCGTCGCTCAAGGGGAAGCCGCAGGGCTCGATTACGTCCAGCGGAACGCCCAGGCAGGCGGCGAGGCGGATCGCGGCGCCCAGGTTTTGCGGAATGTCCGGTTGAAAAAGGGCCAAACGCATTCTAAGGCCTCTCGCCATCGGGCGTGGCCGGGGCGCAGGGGCACGAATCACGGGTGGGCGGACGCATCGTTCGCATTCCTTCCGTGTAACGTGCCCGGCCCCCGACCGCTCTCGGAAAAGGCCGTCCGCCAGGCTCTGGCGCGGCCGCAAGCTTTAAGGCCCTCCGGCGCGTCGTGAGGGCTCTATCGAAGGGTAGCTTCAAGGTGGCCGACACCGTCGTGGGCGCAACTCCCGACCCGCACGCTCCGGGCGATGACCCGAGCCGTCGCGACTTCATCCACATCGCCGCCGGTGCGGCGGCCGTGGGCGCCGCTGGCGCACTCGCCTGGCCGCTCGTCGACCAGATGAACCCGGCCGGCGACACGCTGGCGCTCGCCTCGATCGAGTTCGACCTCGGCAAGGTGGAGCCCGGCCAGCAGGTGGTTGTGAAGTGGCGCGGCAAGCCGCTGTTCGTGCGCAACCGCACGCCGGAACAGATCGCCGCGGCGGTGAAGGACGACCACGCCCAGCTGCGTGATCCCGCCACCGACGAGAGCCGTCACAAGCCGGGCAAGGCCGAATGGCTGATCCTGATCGGCACGTGCACCCACCTGGGTTGCGTGCCCACGGTCGGCGGCGGCGACTACGGCGGCTGGTTCTGCCCGTGCCACGGTTCGCACTACGACACCTCGGGCCGCATCCGTAAGGGGCCGGCCCCGAAGAACCTCGTCGTGCCGGACTACGTCTTCCTCTCCGACACCAAGATCAAGGTGGGCTGAGCCTGATGAGCGGACATTCCACCTACGAGCCGAAGACCGGCATCGAGCGCTGGCTCGACACCCGCCTTCCGATCGTGCGCTTCGCGTACGACACGGCCCTCAGCTTCCCGACCCCGAAGAACCTCAACTACTGGTGGACCTTCGGCGGCATCCTGGCGCTCATGCTGGGCATCCAGCTGGTCACGGGCATCGTCCTGGCCATGCACTACGTGCCGCACGTCGACTACGCCTTCGCCTCGGTCGAACGCATCATGCGCGACGTCAACTACGGTTGGCTGATCCGCTACATGCACGCCAACGGCGCCTCGATGTTCTTCCTGGCGGTCTACCTGCACATCATCCGCAACCTCTACTACGGGTCCTACAAGGCCCCGCGTGAGGTGCTCTGGATCCTGGGTTGCCTGATCTATCTCGCCATGATGGCCACGGCCTTCATCGGCTACGTGCTGCCCTGGGGCCAGATGAGCTTCCACGGCGCCGTCGTGATCACCAACCTGTTCGGCGCGCTGCCGATCATCGGCGGTCCGATCACCACCTGGCTGTGGGGCGGCTTCGCGGTCGACAATCCGACGCTGAACCGCTTCTTCTCGCTGCACTACCTGCTGCCGTTCGTGATCGCGGGCCTCGTGGTCCTGCACATCTGGGCGCTGCACGTGCCGGGCAACAACAACCCGACCGGCGTGAACGTGAAGTCCGAGAAGGACACCGTTCCCTTCCACCCGTACTATACGGTGAAGGACGGCTTCGCGATCGCGGTGTTCCTGCTGCTCTACGCCAGCTTCGTGTTCTACAACCCGAACGTCCTGGGCCACGCCGACAACTACATCCCGGCCAACCCGCTGGTGACGCCCGCGCACATCGTGCCCGAATGGTACTTCCTGCCGTTCTACGCGATCCTCCGCGCGGTCCCGGACAAGCTGGGCGGCGTGCTGCTGATGTTCGGCGCCATCGCCACCCTGTTCGTCCTGCCCTGGCTGGATACGTCCAAGGTGCGCTCGATGCGCTACCGTCCGCAGGCCAAGCTGTACTTCTGGATCTTCGTCCTCGCGGCGCTGGTCCTCGGCTACTGCGGCGGCCAGCTGCCGGACGATCCGGTGATCGCCCAGCCCAGCGGCCTGCTCCTGCTGGACGCGGACATCAACAGCTTCGTCTGGCTGAGCCGCGTGGCCACGCTCTACTACTTCGCCTACTTCTGGATCATCCTCCCGGTGCTCGGCCTGACGGAAAAGCCGCTGCCGGTGCCGGAGTCGATCTCGGAACCTGTCCTGTCGCATCCCGCCACGACGCCTGCCGGCGCCACGGCGTCGCCTGAAAAGAGGGGCTGAGCCTGAAGATGCTGCGCAAAGTTATCGCGCTCGCGGCGGCGGGGCTCGCCCTCCTGGCAACCCCGGCGCTCGCCGCCCACCCGAAGCCGATCGAGCGGGAAGTCGAATGGTCGTTCAACGGCCCGTTCGGCAAGTTCGACACGGCCCAGCTGCAACGCGGCTACAAGGTCTATCGCGAGGTCTGCTCGGCCTGCCACGCGATGCACATGCTGTCGTTCCGCAACCTGGGTGAAAAGGGCGGGCCGTTCTACGACCCGAAGTACCCGAACCCGAACGACAACCCGTATGTGAAGTCGCTGGCCAAGGACATCCAGGTCCCGGACATCGACTCGGACACGGGCGACACGATCCAGCGTCCGGCCACGCCGGCCGACCGCTTCCCGTCGCCGTTCCCGAACGAGCCGGCGGCCCGGGCCTCGAACGGCGGCGCGCTGCCGCCAGACCTGTCGGTGATCGCCAAGGGCCGCGAAGGCGGGCCGAACTACATCTACTCGCTGATGACCGGCTATCGTGAGCCGCCGGCCGGCCTGACCGTCGCCACGGGACAGCACTACAACGTCTCGATGAACGGCGACCTGACCAGCGCCTGGAAGGGCGACCACCACAAGGTCCCGCCGGGCGGCGTGGTGGCCATGCCGCCGCCGCTGGCGCCGGACAAGGTGACCTTCGACGACGGCAGCCCGTCGACCGTCGAGCAGCAGGCCAAGGACGTGGCCGCGTTCCTCTACTGGGCCGCCGAGCCCAAGATGCAGGAGCGCAAGCAGTTCGGCCTGGGCGCGATGATCTACCTCTTCATCTTCACGGTGATCCTGTACTTCAGCTATCGCCGCATCTGGCGCAACGTGGCCCACTAAGGCCGCACGCCGATCAGAGTTCGAAGGACCCCGCCGGGTTCGCGTTGCGAACCCGGCGTTGTCTTGTCTGGCTGTCGTCGCCCGAAGGGCGACGGATCACTCCGGGGCCCTTTTCGCATGAACAATCGATAAGTTGCGCCCGCCCGGCCCGGCGGGCGAAAGCGGCCCCCGCATTGGAGGCAAGCTTCGCCATGACCCGCCCCGCCGCCCTGCCGGCCCCGGCCTTCGCCGGCCTCTACCTCGCCCTCTGGGGCGGCTCGACCGCCTATCTGGCGGTGAAGGGCGCGGACTGGACGTTCCCGCTAGTCTCGCTCGGCGTCTTCGGCGTGGTCCTCTCCGGCCTCGCCTGGGCGCTGACCCGCAGCGCGCGGCCGCCCGCGATCCTGGTCCAGCGGCCGACAGTCGAGCTGACCGCCGTGCTGGCCTTCCTCGCCGTCTATGCGGTGGGCTTCCTCGGCTACGGCATGACCTTCGTGCGCGGCGTCTTCCCGCCGGGGCCTCAGCAGGAGCTGCTGGTCCTGGGCGCCAAGCTGCTGGTCCACGTGGCGTTGCCCGCGCTGCTGCTGGCGGCCCTGGGCGCGCGGCTCGCGCCCCTCCTCGCCGCCCGCGCGAAGGGGAGGGCGTTCTGGCTGCCGCTCGTCGTGCTGGCCGTGGTCCTCACCGGCCTGCTTTCGGTGGTGACGCCCAGCCTGAAGCAGATCTCGGGCCTCCACCCCTCGCTCGTCACCCTGGCCTGGGCCGCCCCGCTCAGCTTCCTCTGGGTCGCCCTGGAAGCCGGCCTCTGCGAGGAGTTCCTGTTCCGCGCGGTGCTGCAGACCCGCCTGGCCGCCGCTCTGCGCAGCGAGGTGGGGGCGGTTGCGATCGGCGCCGTGGTCTTCGCCTTGGCCCACGCGCCCGGCCTCTATCTGCGCGGCTCGCCGGGCGTCGACGGCTATTCCACCGACCTGCTGCAGGTGATCGCCTTCACGGTCGCCACGCTCTCGCCGCTCGCCATCCTGTTCGGCGTCCTCTGGACCCGCACGCGCAGCCTGCTGCTGGTCGTGCTGCTGCATGCGACGGTCGACTTCCTGCCGAACCTCGGCGAGTTCCTCGACCTCTGGGCTTAGCGGACAGGGTCCACCAGCAGCCGCCCGGCCGGGAAGTCGAAGCGCAGGTGGAAGTGGGCCAGCACTTGGCCGCCCAGCAGGCCCACCACCTCGCCCTCGGGCTTCATCAGCCCCGCCGCCACGTCGCGGCCCCGCGCCCCGCCGAAGTCCACCTCGGGCAGCCGGGCCAGCCACGCGCCCTCGGGATAGAGTTCCTTGGTCTCGGCGCTGCCCTGGGCCAAGTCGTCGGCCAGCCGCACCGGCACGTTGGCCCCGGTGGCGATCACGAACCGCCCGCTGATCCGGTGCGCGTCGTCCGAGACCGCCGCCCGCGCCGTCGGCCGCCCCAGGTCCCAGCCCAGGTTGTAACGCCGCCCCGAGAACCGCGGCGCCTTGCCGGCCGGCGAGACCCGCACGCGGCAGGGCGCATAGTCCACGTCGACCACGAAGCCCTTCAGCGCGTCGGCGCCGATGACGCCCGCCGCCGGCGTCGGCAGGTTCCAGGTCCGGATGTCCAGGTCGGCGACCTTCATCGCCACGCCGGGCGCCGCCAGCCCCGCCAGCCGCACCTCGCCGGTCAGCGCCGTCTCGGCGACGCCGTTCGCCTGGGCGTTGGTCTCGTGCAGCGTCGTCTGCGCCGCGCCTGTGTCCAGGATGTAGTCGCCTGCGATCCCGGCCACCTCGGCGGGCACGGTGATCACCCCCCGCTCGAACCGGCACGCCACCTCGCCCGCCTGCGCCGGGGCCGCGGCCAGCATCGCCAGCGCGACGGGCAGGGGACTTGCGAGGCGGAGGGGATTCACGCGGACCACGGCCGACCATAGCGAGTTTCCGCCTTATCGCCGCCCCGTCTTGGCCCCTACATTGAGGGAATGCCGCACACGCCCGCCTGGCGCAGCTTCAAGCGAACCCAGGACCTCACCGTCGCCACCGCCGTGCTCATCTATGCCGGGGCCGTGGCGCACGCCTTCGGGCGGCTGCCGGGCGGAACCGACCTCATCGTCCAGCGCACCCTGCTTTGGCCCTCGGTGTTCCTCAGCCTGTCCTTCACCCTGCCGCTGCTGATCGGCGCCGTGCGCCGTCCCCTGGCCCGCTATGTCTGGATGAGCTTCCAGGCGGGCTTCGGCCAGAACCTGCGCTCGATTCTCTACGGCGTGGCCCTGCTGGGCGGTGCGGCGGGCCTGATCTACTGGCAGATCCAGAACGCCGCCAACGGCGGCCGCTACCCCGCGGGCGTCTTCTCGGGCTACGCCGCCGGCATCGGCATCCTGGCCGCCCAGGCGGCCCTCGTGCGGGTGCTGGAAAAGCACCCCGACGTGAAGCGCGAGATCGAGCTCTAGTCCGTCTCCCCGCCACGCCCCTGCCCATGGCGCGCGAAGAGGGCCAGGGTGCGCAGGCGCGACAGGCGCGCCGAGTCCGCATGGAAGCCGTTCGGCGCCACGAAGGCGTGGCCGGCGTCGTAGACATAGACCGGCAGGTCCGGGTGCGCCTCGCGGATCGCCTCCACGTCCGGCGGCGGGATCAGCTCGTCCGTCTTGCCCAGGTGCAGGATGGTCGGGACCTTCGGCGTCTCGTCCAGGTAGTCCTTGATCTGCCCGCCATAGTACGACGCCACCGCGGTCAGGCCCGCGCAGCGCGCCGAGGCCAGCCACGCCGTCGTGCCGCCGAAGCAGAAGCCCAGCAGGAACACGGGCGGCTGCAGCGCGTCGATCGCCGCCTGCACCGCATCCAGCACGTCGGCGCCCCAGCGCGTGGCCCGCGCGAAGCCGTCCTGCCGCGGGTAGAGCGCCGGGTCGGTGTTCGCCTCCGCGAACCCCGTCTGGAACCGGTCGAACAGGCTGGGGACCAGCGTCTCGTAGCCGTCCTCGGCGAAGCCGTCCGCCAGCTCGCGCAAGTGGGGCGTCACGCCCCAGATGGCGTGGCAGATCACCAGGCCGCCCCGCCGGGCGTCCGTCGGGACTGCCCGGTAGGCGTCGAAGGCGAAGCCGTCGGCGGCGCTCCGGACCTGGACGACCTCGCCCACGGTCGTCAGGCCTTGTCGAACAGCTCGAGCGTGCGATGCCGGGCCAGGTCGGCGGCCTCGGCGTTGTAGCGCTCGGGGCTCTGGTTGTTGAAGCCGTGGCCGGCGCCTTCGTAGATGTAGACCGGCACGTCCGGATTGTGCTGCGCCAGCGCCGCGGCCACCTCGTCGGCCGGGATGCCGGGGTCGGTGCGGCCCAGGTGGACGATCACCGGGCACTTGGGCTTCAGCTCGGCGTTCGCCTGCACCATCGAGCCGTAGTAGCTGGACGAGGCGGCCAAGCCCTCGACCTTGCCGGCCGACAGCCACGCCAGCGAGCCGCCGTAGCAGTAGCCCACCACATGCACCTTGCCGCCGTGCTTGTTCAGGAAGTCGCGGCAGGCGGCGATGTCGCCCAGCGCCTGTTCCAACGGCGTGCCGCGGGCGTGAGCGATGCCGGCCTGCAGGCCCGGCGGGTCGTGCTCGGCGATGAAGTTGCGCTCGCGACGGTCGAACAGCGAGGGCGCGAGGGCCTCGTAGCCCATCTTGGCCCAGCGCTCGACGTCGGCGCGCACGTGCCTGTCGATCCCGAAGATCTCCTGCAGCACGATCACGCCGCCCTTGTGGGGCGTGAAGGCAGGCTCGTGGTAGGCGCTGAACTCGAAGCCGTCGGCGCCGGCCAGGGTGATCGTTTCGCCCATCTCAAAAGCCCCCTTGGAACTGGTTCTAGACGTTGAAGCGGAAGTTCATGACGTCGCCGTCCTGGACGACGTACTCCTTGCCTTCCTGGCGGAACTTGCCGGCCTCGCGGGCCCCGGCCTCGCCCTTCAGGCGGACGTAGTCGTCATAGGCGATCGTTTCGGCCCTGATGAAGCCCTTCTCGAAGTCGGTGTGGATCACGCCGGCCGCCTGCGGGGCGGTGTCGCCCTTGTGGATCGTCCAGGCGCGCGCCTCCTTGGGGCCCACCGTGAAATAGGTCTGCAGGCCCAGCAGGTGATAGGCCTCGCGGATCAGCTTGTTCAGCCCGGGCTCGCTGAGGCCCAGGGTCTCCAGGAACTCGGCGCGTTCGGCCGGCTCCAGCATCGCGACCTCGCTCTCGATCTGGGCCGAGATCACCACGTGGTCGGCGCCGTCGCGTTTGGCCCGCTCGGCCACCTGGGCCGACAGCTCGTTGCCCGTGGCGGCCGAGGCCTCGTCGACGTTTGACACATAGAGCGCCGGCTTGGACGTCAAGAGCTGCAGCATCCGCCACGCCTTGTCGTCCTCCTTCGACACCACGGCCTTGCGGGCGGGGCGGCCGGCGTTGAGCTCGGTCAGGGCCAGCTGCACCAGCTTCAGTGTCAGCGCGCTCTCCTTGTCGCCGGTCTTGGCGCGCTTCTCCAGGTTCACCACCCGCTTCTCGAGGCTCTCGAGGTCGGCCAGCATCAGCTCGGTCTCGATGGTCTCCAGATCGGCCAGCGGGTCGACCTTGCCTTCGACGTGGGTGATGTCGTCGTCGATGAAGCAGCGGGCCACGAAGGCCACGGCGTCGCAGTCGCGGATATTGGCCAGGAACTGGTTGCCCAGGCCTTCGCCCTTGGATGCACCGCGCACCAGGCCGGCGATGTCCACGAAGTTGATCCGCGCCGGGATGATCTCCTTCGACGGGATGATGGCCGCCAGCGCGTCCAGCCGCGGCTCGGGCACGGCCACGTCGCCGGTGTTCGGCTCGATGGTGCAGAACGGATAGTTCGCCGCCTGGGCGGAGGCGGTCTGGGTGAGCGCGTTGAACAGCGTCGACTTGCCCACGTTCGGCAGACCGACGATGGCGACTTTAAGGGCCATGGGGAGGTGCAGTTCCTAGGTAGAGAAGGCGCCGCACCTAGCATGGACGCGGGGCGGAGCGAAGCAGACTCCTCCTCTCCCCCGAGGCGCCGCCCGAGGGGAGAGGGCAGGGAGAGGGGCGTCGCAGGCGGGCGGGCTTACGCTCCCGGCTCAGCCATGGCCCTCGACCGACCACGAGCGGAACACGGACGACGGAGCCGCCCCTCTCCCTGCCTCTCCGCTCGCACTTCGTGTCGGGGGCGAGGAGCTTTAGTTGTTCCCGCCGATCAGGTCGCCCAGGCCGCCGAGGATCGAGCCCTCGCCGCGGTTCTGGCCGCCGCCGCCCGCCGCCGCCAGCATCCGGCCGGCCAGGCGCGAGAAGGGCAGGGACTGGATCCACACCTTCCCGGGGCCGCGCAGGCGGGCGAAGAACAGGCCCTCGCCGCCGAAGAACACGCTCTTCACCCCGCCGGCCATGACCAGGTCGAAGTCCACCGTCGGCGTGTAGGCGGCCAGGCAGCCGGTATCCACGTGGATCTCCTCGCCGGCCGCAAGTTCGCGCTCGACCAGCGTGCCGCCCATCTGGACGAAGACCCAGCCGTCGCCGTCCAGGCGCTGCATGATGAAGCCCTCGCCACCGAACAGGCCGGTCATCACCCGCTTCTGGAAGGCGATGCCCAGCTGCACGCCGCGCGCGGCGGCCAGGAAGCTGTCCTTCTGGCAGATCAGCGTGCCGCCCAGGTCGGACAGCTTCAGCGGCAGGATCGCGCCCGGCGTGGGCGACGCGAAGGCCACCCGCGCCTTGCCCTGGCCCTGGTGGGTGAAGACGGTGGTGAACAGGCTCTCGCCGGTGACCAGCCGCTTGCCGGCGCCCAGCAGGGCGCCCATGAAGCCGCCGCCCTGGCCGCCCGAGCCGTCGCCGAACACGGTGGTCATGGCGACGCTGGCGTCCTTCCAGACCAGCGCCCCGGCCTCGGCCACGGCGCTCTCGCCCGGATCCAGCTCGATCTCCAGGAACTGCAGCTCCTGGCCCTTGATCTCGAAGTCGATGTCGTCGGCCACGCCGGCGCTGCGGGTGTGGTGGCTCCAAGGGCCCTGGGACATGGGAAAGCTCCTGAGGGATTCGTACGTGTATGTACGTTGGCAGGCGACCGGGAGCCAGCGCGCCGCCGCACTCTTCGCTCGTCATCCCCCGGCTTTTCCGGGGGACCCATGATCTCCGCGATGAAGTTTCGCGAAGCGGCGCCGCAGCGGGCGACCTGCGAGTCCTGCGATCATGGGTGGCCCGGACAAGCCGGGCCATGACGAGCTGGTGAGGACGATCAGATGCTCGCCTGCATCCGGTAGAGCCCCGCATAGGCCCCGCCGGCGGCGATCAGCTGGTCGTGGGTCCCTTCCTCGGCGATGCCGCTCCGGGTCAGCACCAGGATGCGGTCGGCGTGGCGAACGGTCGAGAGCCGGTGGGCGATCACCAGCGTCGTGCGCGCCTGACTGAGCGTCAGCAGGGCCTGCTGCACTGCCCGTTCGCTCTCGTTGTCGAGGGCGCTGGTGGCTTCGTCGAAGATCAGGATAGGCGGGTCCTTCAGGAAGGCGCGGGCAATGGTCAACCGCTGCTTCTGCCCGCCCGACAGCTTCACCCCGCGCTGGCCGATGTCGGCGTCGTAGCCGCCCGGCAGGCCCAGGATGAAGTCGTGGGCGTTGGCCGCCTTGGCCGCGGCCACCACCTCGGCGTCGGTGGCGCCCGGCCGGCCGTAGCGCAGGTTCTCGGCCACCGTGCCGGCGAACAGATAGACGTCCTGCTGCACCACGCCGATCGCCCGGCGCAGCGAGCCCAGCATGACGTCGCGCACGTCCTGCCCGTCGACCAGCACCCGGCCCGCGGTCACGTCGTAGAACCGCGGGATCAGCGAGCAGAGCGTGCTCTTGCCCACCCCCGATGCGCCGACCAGGGCCACGAACTCGCCCGGCAGGATGTCGAGGTCCAGGCCGCTCAGCACCGGCCGCCCGTCGTCGTAGCCGAAGCCGACGCCCTCGAAGCGGATCGCGCCGCGCGGCCGGCTCAGGTCGCGGGCCGCCGGTCGGTCGCGGACGTCGGGCTCGATCTCCAGCACCTCCATCACGCGCACAAACCCGCTCCAGCCCTGCTGCCAGAGCCGCATGAAGTTCGCCAGCCGCTGGATCGGGTCGACCAGCACCGCCACGCACAGCAGGAAGGTGACCAGGTCGGCCACGCTGAGCCCGCCCTGCACCACGCGCACCCCGCCGATGACGATGACCACGACGGTGAGCAGCTGGGTGAAGGTCTGCGTCCCGGCCGAGAAGAACGCCTCGCTGAGGTAGCCGGCGCGGCGGCTCTCCAGGAAGCGTGTGTTCTCGGCCTCGAACCGCCGCGCCTCCAGCGCCTCGTTGGCGAACGACTTCACCACCCGCACGCCGGCCAGCGAATCCTCCACCCGCTCGTTGATCTCGCCGATCCGCTGGCGGCTGACCTTCAGCGCCCGGCCCATGCGGGCGTTGAAGTGCAGGGCGTAGAGCGTGGCCAGGGGCATCAGGCCCAGCACCAGCAGCGTCAGCGGCAGGTCCAGCGTGGCCAGGATCGCCGCGGCGCCCACCAGCTTCAGCAGCGAGATCGCCAGGTCCTCGGGCCCGTGGTGGTAGAGCTCCCCCAGGTTGAAGAGGTCGTGGGTGATCCGGCTCATCAGCTGGCCCACCCGGTGGCGGTCGTGGAAAGCGAACGACAGCTTCTGACAGTGCTCGAAGAGTTCGCGCCGCAGCGCGCCCTCCATGCGCGCGCCCATCAGGTGGCCCTTGTAGTCGACGAACAGGAAGCTGGCGGTCTGCACCGCCAGCAGGGCGAGCATCAGCCCGCCCATGGCGTAGATCGGGGCCAGCGGCGCGGCCCCATCCAGCGCCTGTAGCCGCTGGGTGACGGCGCGGGCGCACAGCGGCAGCGCCAGCGCCGTCGCCGAGACCAGCAGCGCGCAGGCCACGTCCGCCGCAAGCAGCGGCAGGTGTGGCCGGTAGTACGAGAGGAACCGCCGCACGCGCGCACGGGTGCGCTCGCCGTCTGGCTCCGGCGTCAGGTCGAGATGGGAGAGGGTGGCCGCGCGGGGCGGCGGTTTCGGAAGGTCGCTAGTCGCGGCGTCGCGCGCCGGCGCCCTCCGGGTCTGCGAAGGCATGCTTCATGTCCTGGAAGTGGATGGGGCTCATCGGTTCGGACATGAAGGTTTTCATCGGAGGCTCCCCAGTCGCCGTTGCGACGGGGCGGACTATGGCTACGCGCCCGCGTTCGCACAACGCTGAAACGCCCCGCGCCCATTCCTCATCGATGGAGGAAGGGTAGGGATGGTGGTGGAGGCCGGGCCCGTGAAGGGAGATGAGGTCGGCGCCGACCTCGGTTCCCGCGTCGCCATCGGGAACGCACCGCCGCCCAACCCTCCCCCATCGAGAAGGAGGGCTTCCAGCTAGAGCTCCTTCGCCGCCAGGTCGCGCCAGTGGCGGCCTTCCTTGCGGAACTGGGGCGCGAGCTTGGTCAGGCGCTTATCCATCTCGGCCACGGCCGCCTGGGCCTCGGCCTGGCGGCCGTTGCGGGCCATGAAGGCGGCGTAGCGCGCCTGGGCCTCGAAGCCCGGCATGCGCTGGGCGGCCTCCACATAGGCCGCATCCGCCTTGGCCGCGTCGCCCAGCCGCTCGTGGGCGCGGGCCAGCGCCAGCACCGCGCCGGGCGCCAGCGGATCGACCGTCTCGCCGCCCGGGATCAGCTCGATCACCCGTAGCGCCTCGGCCGCGCGGTCCAGCTCCAGCAGCGCGTTGGCGCGACCCAGCAGCAGCGCCGGGTCCTCGGCGTGGATTCCCTGCGCCGCCTCGGCGTAGAGCCGCTCGGCCTCGTCGTGGCGGCCCAGCGCGGCGGCGGCCTGGGCGAGGCGCGACTGGTTGCGCACGGTGGGCGTGTCCTCGCAGGCCTGTTTCGCCTCGCGGTATTCGCGCATCGGATCGAGCGCGGCGCGGGCCGAGCGCTCCAGGCGCTGGGCCGCCGGGCCGCGGGTGAGCTCGGGCAGGACGATGGCGATGAAATAGACCAGCCCGCCCAGCGGCTGGAAGATCAGGATGATCCACAGCCAGAACAGCTCTCGCCCCGTGCGCACCACGTGGACCGCCAGCGCGATCGACAGGATCAGCGACAGGCCGAGCAGCGGCAGCGAGCCGCCGAGGAGGCCCAGGGCGCTCACGATTCGCCCCGCGCGAGCTTGCGCGGGTCCATCTTCTCGGCCGGCGCCAGGCGCATGACCTCGGCCTGGTACTTCTCGTCCTCGCCCAGGGCCATCAGCGGCGCCGCGTCGGCGCAGGCCTGCAGCAGCGGCTCGACCCACTTCATGTCGGCCTTGTGGAAGTCCGACAGCACGTGGCCCTGCACCAGCGCCTTGTCGCCCGGGTGGCCGGTGCCCAGGCGGGCGCGGCGGAAGTGCGGGCCGATCTGGCTGGTGATCGAGCGGACGCCGTTGTTGCCGGCCGCCCCGCCGCCCGCCTTCATGCGGAAGCGGCCCGGGGCCAGGTCGATCTCGTCGTAGAACACGACCACGTCGACGGCGGGGTCCAGCTTGAAGAACTTCACGGCCTCGCCCACCGAGCGGCCGCTCTCGTTGTAGTAGCCCTGCGGCTTGAGGATCAGCGCGCGGACCGGGCCCTGTGGCGTGTCGATCTGGCCCTCGGACGCATGGGCCTGAAAGCGCGAACGCGCCGCTGAGAAGCCCCAGCGGCGCGCGATCTCGTCAACGGCCATGAAGCCGATGTTGTGGCGGTTCTTCGCGTAGGTCGGACCCGGATTGCCCAGGCCGGCGATGATCAGCACATCGACCCCCGCGAGGAACGAAGAAGCCTTAGGCCTCGGCTTCGCCTTCGGCGGCTTCGCCTTCGTCACCGCCGGTGTCGACCTTGGCGGCTGCGATCGAGGCCACCACCACGTCGCCTTCCAGGGCCGCGGCGACCTTGGCCGGCAGCTTGAGGTCGGCCACGCGGATGCTGTCGCCGATTTCCTTGCCGGTCAGGTCGATCACGATCTCTTCCGGGATCGAGTCGGCGTGGCACGACACGGTGACCGTGTGCAGCGACACGTTCAGCGAACCGCCGCGCTTCAGGCCCGGGCTGTCGTCCTGGTGGGCGAAGTGCACGGGCACTTCGATCTTGATCTGTTGGTGCTCGTCGACCCGGTACAGGTCGAAGTGCCACGGCTCATCCGTCACCGGATGCATGTCGACGGCCTTGGCGATGACCGGCTGGGTCTCGTTGCCGTACTTCAGGGTCACCAGGTGGCCCAGCAGCTTGCCGGTGTAGAGCGCCTTGCGGAACTCGTTGGACTTCACGGCGATGGCCACCGGGTCCTTGGCGCCGCCATACAGGACGCCCGGCACCATGCCGCTGCGGCGGGTGTCCCGCGCGCCACCGGTGCCGGTCCGCTCGCGCACTTCAACGTTCAAAACGATCTCGGCCATGGCCTTGCCTCAAAACGAAACCGCCGCGCGACTCGCGCGCGGCGACGGAAGTAAGACCCATGCGGGTCGAAAGGGTGCGCGTAGATACACAAAAGCCCCGGCCGACGCAACCGGGCGAAGCTGCGGCGCCTCAGCTCTTCTTCTTGCCCTTCTTGGCGGGGGCTTTCTTGGTCGGCATGCCCTTGGCGATGGTCTTGGCGTCGGGGATGTAGCGGGCCTCGTAGGGCTCGGGCAGGCCTGCCGCGCGGATCATGCAGCGGCCGGTGTCCATCATCGCGTGCTGGCCCAGGCAGAAGACGTCCTCGTAGTTCGGCCGCGCCACCGCCAGGCACTGGTACAGGTTCAGCTTCGACGTCGCTGCGCACATGCCGATGTTGGGCTCGTGGGTGAGCGCCGTCAGCTGTTCGGCGTTGGCGTCGTTCGCCTCGCCCAGCACCGCCAGGGCGGCGATCGCCAGGCCGCGGATGACCGTCGGCGTATAGGGCGGCGCGGCCGTGTTGGCGGTCAGGCCCAGGGTCGAGATCCCGGTAGAGGCCTGCTGCAGCCGCGCGGTCTCGGCCAGGTCGCCCATCATCGCCGAGGCCGACAGGCTCTTGGCGCCGGCCAGCCGCGCGTCGCGGCCCATGACCTCGGTCTTGGACCACGGCTGCTTCTGGATGTCGTAGGCGGCCTGCTTGATGGCCTTGCCCTGGTCGTAGAGCTTCTGGGCGTCGCCCCCGAGCGTCGCGATGACGAGACCCGCCGCGCTGGCCGAACCCGAGATGCCGACCGCATAGGCCGGGTCTTTCATGATCTCATAGGCGATCTGCCGCCGCTGGGTCGGGTCCTTGGCGTAGACGCGCACGCCTTCGACGAACGCCCTGTCCTGCAGCGCGACGACCGCCGCATAGGCGATGGCCCCGCGCACCAGCTGCTGGGGCTCGTACGATGCGCCCGTCTGCAGAGAACTGGCGACCGCTGCGCTGTCGGCGAAGTCGGGCGTGATGCCCGTCGTGCGCACCATGTAGTAGCGGTAGGCGCTGGCCAGCTCGATCAGCTTGGGCGACAGGCTGACGGTGGGCGCGGCCGGCGGCGGGGGCGGCGCGATCACCGGCGGCGGCGCGTCGGCGCAGCCCGCCAGCAGGGCGGCGGCCACGGTCGCGGCGAGAACGGCCTTGGCCGGAAAACGGAACGACATCAGGCGACCTTCCCCCTCTTTCGAGTGGTGATTCTTCCAGTTCGCCCCCGAATGGCCCATGGATTACCCGGCGCCGCGCCCGCTGGGCAAGCGCCGCCTGAGGAACGCCCGGACCGCTAGTCGAAGAGTTTCGACACGCTCTCTTCGTTGGCGATGCGGCGGATCGCCTCGCCGATCAGGCTCGCGCAGCTCACGTAGCGGATCTTGGGGGTCTCGCCCGCCCGTTCCGGCGCGGAGATGGAGTCGGTCATCACCAGCTCCTTCAGCACCGAGGCCTGCACCCGCTCGACCGCGCCGCCCGACAGCACGCCATGGCTGACATAGGCGCTGACTTCGGTCGCGCCGCCGTCGATCAGCGCCTGGGCCGCGTTGCAGAGCGTGCCGCCGCCGTCGATCATGTCGTCGAACAGGATGCAGCGGCGGCCCGAGACGTCGCCGATGATGTTGGCCACTTCCGACTTGCCGGGGCCCGAGCGCCGCTTGTCCACGATGGCGAGGTCGGCGTTCAGCCGGCTGGCCACGGCCAGCGCCCGGACCACGCCGCCCACGTCGGGCGAGACGACCATCAGGTCCTTCGCCTTCTCGTAGTTCTCCTTGATGTCGTTCGCCAGCAGCGGCGCCGACAGCAGGTTGTCGGTCGGGATGTCGAAGAAGCCCTGGATCTGGCCCGAGTGCAGATCCATCGTCAGCACGCGGTCGGCGCCGGCGCGGGTGATCAGGTTGGCCACCAGCTTGGCCGAGATCGGCGTCCGGCCACCCGTCTTCCGGTCCTGGCGGGCATAGCCGAAGTAGGGGGTCACGGCGGTGATCCGCCGGGCCGACGCGCGCTTCAGCGCGTCGATGCAGACGAGGAGCTCCATCAGGTGGTCGTTGGCCGGGTAGCTGGTCGACTGGAGGATGAAGACGTCCTCGCCGCGGACGTTCTCGTCGATGGTGACCCAGACCTCGTTGTCGGCGAACCGCTTCACCTGGGCCCGCGTCAGCGGGACGTCGAGGTGCGAGGCCACGGCCTGCGCCAGCGTACGGTTCGAGTTGCCGGCCAGCAGCTTCATCGGACCCCGACTCCATGTGTTTGGAATTTTCGCGGCTTGTAGCAGGGGATCGCAGCGGAGCAAGGGGCTGTGGCCTTCGCTTTGGCGCGATCCGTCCCTAAGGTGAGGCCATGCATCGCCTCCCTCGCCCGTTCTGGACCTGGGTCGCGCCGGCGGCCGCCTGGGCGGCCTGGTCGGTCTCCGGCCTCGGCGGAGCCTTCAATGTCATCGTCGCCGCGGCCCTGGTGGGCGCGGTCCTGGCCGCTGTGCACCACGCCGAGGTCGTGGCCCACCGGATCGGCGAGCCGTTCGGCACCCTGGTGCTGGCGGTGGCGGTCACCGTCATCGAGGTGGCGCTGATCGTCTCTTTGATGCTCTCGGGCGGCGAGGCCGAGGCGGCCCTGGCGCGCGACACCGTCTTCGCCGCGGTGATGATCATCCTGAACGGCCTCGTCGGCCTCTGCCTGCTGGTCGGCGCGGCGCGGCATCGCGAGCAGAGCTTCGGCCAGGCCGGCGTCAGCGCCAGCCTCGCCACCATCGCCGCGCTGTCGATCCTGACCCTGGTGCTGCCCAACTACACCCTGACCACCCCGGGGCCGACCTACGCCAACAGCCAACTCGCCTTCGTGGGCCTGGTCTCGCTGGTGCTCTATGGCGTGTTCGTGCTGGTCCAGACGGTCCGGCACCGCGACTACTTCCTGCCCCCGGCCGCCGCGGCGGGCGACGAGGACGTCCACGCCGATCCGCCCTCGAACGCCGCGGCCCTGGCCAGCCTGGCCGCTCTGGTCGCCAGCCTGGGCGCCGTGGTCCTGCTGGCCAAGGCGCTGGCCCCGGCCATGAAGGCCGCCGTGAAAGCCGCCGGCGCGCCCGAGGCGGTGGTGGGCGTGATCATCGCCGCCCTGGTGCTGCTGCCCGAGAGCCTGGCCGCCGTGCGCGCCGCCCGCGCCGATCGGCTGCAGACCAGCCTGAACCTGGGCCTGGGTTCGGCGCTCGCCTCCATCGGCCTGACGATCCCGACCGTGGCGGTGGTGTCGCTGGTGATGGGCTGGCCGCTGGCCCTGGGCCTCGACGCCAAGTCCACCGTCCTGCTGCTGCTGACCCTGATCGTGACGACGCTGTCGCTCGGCGCGGGCCGCACCACGGTGCTCCAGGGCGCCGTGCACCTGGTGATCTTCGCCGTCTACCTCTTCACGACGGTGGTGCCCTAGGGCTCCAGCACGATCGCCGACAGCAGCCGGCCATAGTCCGGCTCGCCCTCTTTGAACGCCCGCCGGTTGGAGAAGAACCACGCCGGCTCGGCGCAGGTGTCGCGGCCGATCCATTCGCAGGCGGCGATCCCGGCCGCCTCCAGCCGCATCAGCACGAACGCCGGCAGGTCGAACTGCCGCTTGTCGTCGCTCGTCCCCGCCGTGAAGAACCGCCCATAGGCCGGATCGGCCTCGGTGAAGCGCGCCACATATTCCAGGCCCACCTCGTACGAGGCCGGGCCGATGCAGGGGCCGACGGCGGCCACGATGCGCTCGCGCCGAGCGCCCAGGCTCTCCATCCTGTCGATGGCGTCCTCGGCCACGCCGGTCAGCGCGCCCTTCCAGCCGGCGTGGGCGGCCGCCACGACACGCGCCTGCGCGTCCGCGAACAGGATCGGCGCGCAGTCGGCCGCCAGGGCCCCGCACACCACGCCGGGCGTCGCGGTGACCACGCCGTCGCCCTGCGGGGGACCGTCGGGCCACGCACCGTCCACCACGAACGCCGTCGCCGAATGGACCTGATAGGCCGTGACCAGCTCGCCGCCGAGGTGCGTGGCTGCACGCCGGCGGTTCTCGCGCACCGCCTCGGGATCGTCCTTCGACCCCACGCCCACGTTCAGGCTGGCGTAGACGCCCTCCGACACCCCGCCCTGGCGTGTGAAGAAGGCGTGGCGCACGCCCGGCAGGTCCAGCAGCTTCGAGGTCAAGACGGGGAGGGTCATGCAACGCGCCTCATTCGGCAAAGGCCGGCGGGGTCCAGCCGGGCGAATGGATACAGCAGGCCTTGAACAGTTCGCCCATCTCGTCGCCGCCGACCAGCCGGTTGAGCTGGCGGCCGATGACGGCGGCCTTGTCGGGCCGTGCGCGGACCAGGGCCTCGGCCCGCTCGCCGATCCCCAGCCGGGCCAGGAACGCCGCCTGGGTCAGCACGGTCGCCTCGGCGCCCGCCTTCCGCGCCGCGGCCATCACCGCCGGGAAGTCGGCGTGGACGGTCAGGTCGGCCTCGCCCGGCCGCGCCAGCGGATCGACCCTCTCGTGCCGCACCAACGCCTGCAGCGTGTCGCCGAACCCCGGCCGGTCGCGGCCGTAGTCGATCAGCAGCGCCGCGCCGCCGTCGGCCGCCAGCCGCTCGCCCAGCGCCGCGCCCAGCGCCTCCTGCGCCGCCGAGACCTCCAGCACCGCTCCGTCGCGCGCGTCCGGCAGCGCCAGCGGCGCCGGCACGAGACCGAACGTCAGCGCGCCGTGGCGGTCGACCCCCACCACCTGCTCGGCCCAGCCGGTGGCCGTGCGCACGAACTGGCGGACCGGCAGGCAGTCCAGCAGTTCGTTGGCCACCAGGATCGTCGGTTCGCCCACCGGGACCTCGTCCAGCGACCGCGCCCAGCGCGCCGCCTCGCCGAGCTTCCCGGCCTGCAACTCGGCCAGCGGCTCGGAGGTTTCCACCATCCAGACGTCGGCCGCCTCGACGAACGCGGGCAGCACGCGGGCCGCCCGTAGCAGGTCGCTCATCAGCGTGCCGTCGCCGGGTCCCATCTCCACCAGCGTGAAGCGCGCCGGCGCGCCCATCGCCTGCCAGCACGAGATCGCCCAGACGCCGATCAGCTCGCCGAACATCTGGCTGACCAGCGGCGCGGTGATGAAGTCGCCCGCCTCGCCCAGCGCCGGCCGCGTGGCGTAGTAGCCGTCCTGCGGGTCGTGCAGGCAGGCGGTCATGTACTGGGCGATGGTCAGCGGCCCGGTCTGGGCGATCTGGGCCGCCAGCCTGTCCTTCAGCGTGACGGTCACGCCGGCGCTTTGGCCGCCTGGTCCGCGGGCGGCTGCGTGGTGGGCAGCGCCGGGGGCAGGGGCTCGCGCATCCCGCGCCAGATCAGGTAGAGGCCGCCCAGCACCATCGGGATCGACAGGATCATCCCCATGGTCAGGCCGAACGGGAAGTCGGGCATGCCGTAGTCGGGCTGTCGCACGTTCTCGATGGCGATCCGGAAGATCCCGTAGAACAGGATGAAGATGCCGGTGATCACGCCGCGCCGGTTGCCCAGCTTCGCGCCGTGCGTGGCCCAGCGCAGGATCAGGAACAGGATCAGCCCCTCGAACGCGGCCTCGTAGAGCTGGCTCGGGTGGCGCACCACCTCGCCGGCCGCGCAGACCCCGCCGCCGGCCTCGCGCAGGCGCTCATTGCAGAAGACGAAGCCCCAGGGCAGGCCGGGCGCCTCGCGGCCCCACAGCTCGCCGTTGATGAAGTTCGCGCAGCGGCCCAGGAAGTGGCCGATCGGATAGGCCGGCGCCACCACGTCGGCGATCCGCAGCAGGTCCAGCTTGTTGCGCCAGGCGAAGCCGATCATGGCGATGGTCACCCCGATGACGCCGCCGTGGAAGCTCATCCCGCCTTCCCAGACGCGGAAGATGCTGAGCGGGTCGGCCAGGGTCTGCGAGAACGGCGTGTAGAACAGCACGTGCCCCAGCCGGCCCCCGCCGATCACCCCGATGGCGATCCACAGGATCAGGTCGTCCATCTGCTCGGGCGTGAAGGGCGCGGGGCGGTGCGTCCAGAGCGCGGTGTTGCGCAGAAGGCCCGTGGCATAACGCCACCCCAGGAGGATGCCCGCCACATAGGCCAGGGCGTACCAGCGGATGGCCAGCGGCCCGAGATGGACGAGGACGGGGTCGATGTCGGGGAAGGGCACTTCTCGGGCGACTCCTGCGTTCAAGACAGCGACTTAGAGGAGAAGCCATTCGCTTTCATCCCCCGAAGGGCCATATACACAGCCAGAACCCGCCGGTTTTCCGGCAAAAGAAGACAAGAATGCAGACGCAGAACCCATTCCTCGACGAGATCGCCAAGCTCAGCACGGCCGCCGTGGGCCTGGCCCAGGCCGCCGGCGAGGAGGCCAAGGCCGCGTTCCGCAGCCAGGCCGATCGCTTCGTGGCCGAAATGGACCTGGTCCGGCGCGAAGACTACGACGCGCTCAAGGCCGAAGTGGCCGCGCTTCGACAGGAGATCGAGGCATTGAAGGCCGCGAAGACCGCACGGAAAGCGCCGAAAAGCTCGTGAGAACAGTGCACGCCACGCGAAAGCTGTTCGCGCGTCACAAGAACCCGCTGACACCCGATGCGGGAATGGGTTTAGGGTCATCGTTACGGACGATTCGGGGGCGGCGTTCCGTTCTCCGTCCGAGCCGAAAGGGGTCGTGATGGACACCTCGCAGACGGACGACAGCGTCGTCCTGACGAACGACCCTCTCGACGTCGTCGAGCACGTTCTGACAGCCGAGAACCTACCTTTCGACCGCACCGAGGACGGCGATCTCGCCTTCACCCTCGCCGGCGACTGGAAGGACTACGAACTCTGGTTCGCCTGGCGGCCCGAGGGCGACACGCTGCAGCTCTGTCTCTCGATGGACCTCGTGGTGCCGAAGGCCCAGCGTCAGACCGCCCAGGAACTGATCGCCACGATCAATCCGCGCGTCTGGCTCGGCCACTTCGAGCTGTGGGACGAGGGCGAGATCATCTTCCGGCACGGCATGGCGCTGATGACCGGCGAACAGCCCAGCCTGGCCCAGGCCGCGGCGATGATCGACGTGGCGGTCGAGGCGGCCGACCGCTTCTTCCCGGCGTTCGACTTCCTGCTCCGCGGCGCCAAGACCCCGCAGGAAGCCATCGCCGCCTGCATGTTCGAGACCGTCGGCGAGGCCTAGGGCTCGTCATCCCTCCCCTCCAGGGGAGGGACAGACTGCGCAGCAGCCGGGATGGGGAGAGCGCGGCTTCAGGCGCTGAGCTTGTGCGCGAGATCCCCACCCGACTGTCGCCTCCGGCTCCAGCCACCCTCCCCTGGAGGGGAGGGAAGGGCGTAGGTTTCACTCCACCCCCAGCACCTTCTTCAGGAACACCACCTCGGTGGCGCGCACCGCCTCCTGGTTGGCCTTCTTGTAGATGCCGTGGCCCTCGTCCTTGGCCATGACGTACCAGACCTCGGTGCCCTGGCCGCGCAGCTTGGCGACCATCTGCTCCGACTCGGTTCGCGGCACGCGCGGATCGTTGGCGCCCTGGAAGACCATCATCGGCTTCTTCATCCGGTCGCTCAGGACGATCGGCGAGATCTTCTCGAACACCGTCCGCATCTCCGGCTTGCGCTCGTCGCCGTATTCGGCCCGGCGCAGGTCGCGGCGATAGCCCTCGGTGTTCTGCAGGAAGGTGATCCAGTTCGAGATGCCGTAGAGGTCGATGGCCCCGGCGATCCGGTCGTTGTAGTGGCCGGCCACCGCCAGCACCATGTAGCCGCCGTACGACTGGCCCACGACCGCCACTCTGGAGGCGTCCAGGTCCGGCTGCTTCGCCACCCAGTCCAGCAGCGCCCCGATGTCCTTCACCGAGTCCTCGCGCTTCTCTGCGTTGTCGAGGCCCGTGTAGGTCTTGCCGTAGCCGGTGGAGCCGCGGACGTTCGGGATGATCACCGCCGCGCCCAACTCGTTCACCCACGACTGGCGGCGCGGATTGAACGCCGGCAGCTCCTGGCCCTCGGGCCCGCCGTGGATCTGGATCACCACCGGCAGCTTGCCGGCCTTCGCGGCCCCCTGGGCGGCTTGGGGGGGCTTGTAGACAAACGCCGGGATCTGCCGGCCGTCGAAGGTCGGGTAGCGGACCAGCGTCGGCTCGACGAGCTTCGCCGGGTCAAGCCCGCCCAGCTCGCTCTGCGTCCAGCGGGTGAGCGTCCCGCCCTTCAGGTCGTAGCTCCAGGCGTCCATCCCGGCCGCCGTCGACAGGCCGAAGCCCAGCTTCTGGCCGTCGGGCGAGAACTTCATCTCGCCCACCACGCCCATCGGCAGCTTCGGTCCGGGCAGCACCTTGCCGCTGGCCACGTCGCGCAGGACGATCTTCGTATAGCCCTCCTCGTTGACGTACTGCGCCAGCGTCCGGCCGTCGGGGCTGAGGTCGAAGGCCTCCGTACCCCACTTGGCGCCGGGCTCCAGGTCGCGGACCTTCCCGCTCGCCACGTCGATCAGCACGGGCCGCGTGAACTCCGCGCCGTCGTCCGACAGGGTCAGCACGCCCTTGCCGCCGTCGGCGAACACGCCGCCCAGGTAGCCCACCTTGCGCTCGCTCGGCCCGACCGGCGTCAGCTTGCCGCTGGCGGCGTCCAGCACGAACAGCTCGGTCCAGGTCTGGGCGTTCTGACGGGCGACCAGGATGCTCTTGCCGTCGGCCGAGATGTCGCGCACCGCGATGGCGCCGGTGCCGTCCAGCACCTTGCGCCGCCCGGCCGGATTCGAGGGATCGGCCAGCATGACGTCGTAGTTCGGATCGCCCGGCGTCACCTGGCTCCAGGCCACCAGCTTGCCGTCCTTCGAGAACGCGAAGTTCTGGTTGCGGGTGTTCGGCGCCGTCAGCTGCGTCTCGTGGCCCACCAGGTCGCGGATATAGGCCTGGTAGTATTCCGCCCCGCCCACGTCGCGCGGATACAGGAACGTCGAGGTCCCCGGCCGCACGTGGGCCTCGCTGATCGGCTCGCCGAAGAAGGTGAGCTGCGTGCGGTCGGCCCCGGGCTTCGCCACCCGGTGGATCTGGGTGGTGTCGCCGAAGCGGGTGGCGATCAGCATCGAGCCATCGGGCAGCCAGTCCTCGAAGGCGGCCGCGCGGGTGTTGTAGTAGGGCGCGATGGCGGCCTGCAGCGCCGGCGGCGTGGCGGGCGTCCCGTCGTAGACGATGTTCTCCACCTCGCGCTTCTCGGTCTGGGCGATGGCCGCGCTTCCCAAGGCCAGGGCCAGGGCCGTACCGAACAGCAGCGCGCGCGACGTCATCACCGGGAACCCCACGAAAAATCGAAGTCGCGAGGCAAGCGCGGCCGGAGGCCGACGTCAACGAGAGTCGGCGGATCGGCGTTCGGGGTTTTGCGCGCGGGCGCGGTCGGCTAAGCGTGCCCCATGATCACGCCGATCCTGATGCTGGGCGCCGGGCGCATGGGCGGGGCGATGGTGGAAGGCTGGCTCGCCGCCGGCGCCGTCCAGCCCTCGGACCTGATGATCCGCGATCCCAATCCGGGCGCCTCGGCGCTGGCGGCCGAACAGGCCGGCGCCGTGCTCAATCCGCCCGACTCCGAACTGGCGAGGGCGAAGACCGTGGTGCTGGGCGTGAAGCCGCAGGTCTGGCGCGAGGCCGCCGCCGAGACCGCCGCCTGGCTGTGCTCCAGCGCCGTCATCGTCTCCATCTGCGCCGGCGTGAAGGCGGGCGACATCGCCAAGGCCTTCGGCGGCCGCTGCGTCGCCCGTGTGATGCCCACCACCGCCGCCGCCATCGGCCAGGGCACGGCCAGCCTCTACGCCGACGACCCCGACGCCCTGCGTCGCGCCCAGGCGCTGTTCGAGCCCCTGGGCGCGGTGGTCGCGCTCACCGACGAGAACCTGATGCACGCCGCCACCGGCGTCTCGGGCTCGGCCCCGGCCTACCTCTATGCCTTCGTCGAGGCCCTGGAAGCCGCCGGGACCGCCGCGGGCCTCTCGCCGGCCGACGCCCAGCGCCTGGCCCGCTCCACCCTCACCGGCGCCGCCGCGCTGCTGAACCAGAGCGGCGAGGACCCCGCCGAACTCCGCCGCCAGGTGACCTCCCCCGGCGGCACCACGCAGGCCGCCCTGGATGTCCTCCTCGCCAACGGCGCCCTGCCCGACCTCATGCGCGAGGCGGTCGCGGCGGCCGTGCGACGCTCCAAGGAATTGGGGGCTTAGGGGGCCTCGTTGTTCGAGCGCCGCGCAGGCTCGCCGCCTACACATCCGGCTCATCCGAACCCCTCGTCATGGCCGGGCTTGACCCGGCCATCCATTCCAGAGCGCCCGCCCGGGTCGCACCCTTTCCGGACCCGCCGGTTGGATGGCCGGGTCAAGCCCGGCCATGACGAGCAACTGAATGTCGCCTTTGGGTCGAGAGCGGGCGTTCGCGGGCTTGACGGATAGGCGTTCCTACCTCCGCGTCCAAACCTGCGCCCGGCAGGCCACCTTCAGCGCGCAGACGTTCACCTTCAGCGTCCCGTTCGGCTGGGCGGAGAGGGCGCCGTCGTAGGTCTTGCCGCTGGTCGCGTCATAGACCTTGCCGCCGGTCCAGCGGCCCTGGCCCGCACGCTCGAAGCCCATGAGCACGGGCATGCCCATCAGCGGCCGCGACCTCAGGGCGGGATCGAAGTTCTTCGCGTCGCGGGCCTTGGCGGCGGCCGGGTTCTTCAGCCACGAGACCACGCCGCACAGCTGGCGCGCATCGCCGGGGCAGGGGCCGATCCTCACCTTGCCGTTGCCCACCGCGGTCAGCCATTCCCCCTCCACCGGATCGGCGGCGACGGCGGGCCCCGCTGCGGTCAGGGCGAGGCAGGCGGCGAGCAGGGCGGTGCGCATGGGACTGCCCGGAAGCTTGGCGAGCCCGGCGCGCCGAAGTCAACCGCAAGGTGCGAGGTCAACTGCTGGTGGGAAGCTACCCCCGCCGCCACGTCTGCGCCTGGCAGACCATCAGGATGCAGCCCTCCACCTTCAGCGTGCCGTTCGCGTTCACTGAGAGCTTGCTGTCGTAGGTCTTGCCGCTGTTGGGGTCGTAGATCTTGCCGCCGGTCCACTTGCCCGGTCCGGACGGCTTGAAGTCGCGGATCATCGGCAGGCCCAGGATGGTGCGGGTCTTCAGCTTCGGGTCGGGATTGTTGGTGTCGGTGGCCTTGGCGTCGGCGGGGTTCTTCAGCCACGAGATCGCGCCGCAGAGCTTGGCGGCGTTGGCGGCGCAGGGGCCGATCTTCACCTTGGCGGTGCCGGCCTGGGTCAGCCACTCGCCCTCGGCCGGGTCGGCGGCGATGGCCGTGGTGGCGGCCAGGCTCAGGCCGGCGGCCAGGATCAGAGCGCGCATGGTGGGTCCCCTCGAAAGCGTTTCGCGGAAGCTTGGCCGGTCCGGCTGAACCGCGCCTGAACGGCGTTATCCTGGCAGGCGGACCACGGCGCGCAAGCCGCCCAGCGGCGAGCGGTCCAGCACGATGTCGCCGCCATGCCCGCGCGCCACGTCGCGGGCGATGGCCAGACCCAGGCCCACGCCCTTGGTGTTCTGGTTGCGGCTCTCGTCGAGGCGGGCGAAGGCCTTGAAGGCCTCCTCATGCTGCTCCGGCGGGATGCCCGGCCCGTCGTCGTCCACCACGATCTCCAGCGCCCCGCCGGGCGCGCGGCGGGCGGCCACCTCCACGCGCTCGCCGTGCGAGGCGGCGTTCATCACCAGGTTGGCCAGCGCGCGCTTCAGGGCGTTGGGCCGCGCCGTGGCCGTGAGCTCGGGATCGGCCGCCACCGTCACCTGGGCGCCCAGCCGCCGCGCGCCTTCGCTGACCGCCTCGATCAACGGCCGCACGTACACCGCCTCGGCCGCCTCGCCGCCCTCGCCGCGGGCGAAGGCGAGGTACTCGTCGACCATGTGCTCCATCTCGGCCAGGTCGCGCTTCATGTCGGCGGTGCGTTTGGTCTGCTCGGCCAGCGCCAGGCTCAGCTTCAGGCGGGTCAGCGGCGTGCGCAGGTCGTGGCTCACGGAGGCCAGCAGGGCCGTGCGCTGCTCGATGTGGCGTTGGATGCGGCCGCGCATGTCGAGGAAGGCGGTGGCGGCGGCGCGCACCTCCTTGGCCCCGTGCGGCTTGAATGCCGGCACGTCGGCGCCGCGCCCGAAGGCCTCGGCGGCGTTGGCCAGCCGCTCGATGGCCCGCACCTGGTTGCGGATGAAGAGGAGCGCCACGGTGGTCAAGAGCACGGTCGCCACCGTCATCCACAGCACGAAGATGTGGCCCTGGGTGGCGAACGCCCGCTCGCGCGGCGCCAGCACCCGCAACACCCCGCCCTGCACGCCCACCCGGATGTCGACGTAGGCGGGGTAGCGGGTGGTGTCGAACCAGAACGGCGCGTCGAGGCGGTCGGTCAGCGCCCGGTCCAGCGACCGGTCGATGGGTGCGAAGAACGCCTCCAGCAGCACCGGCGGATCGCGCCGCCGCAGCGGCAGCTGGCGGCCGGGCTGCAGAGCGATGGAGAGGCCCATGGACTCCTCGGCCCGCTCCGCCAGCTTGGCGAAGCTCGCGGGCGAGGGGTCCTCCTTGTAGCTCTCCACGGCCCAGGCGATGTCGCCGGCCAGGCCTTCCGACAGGCGTGCGGTCACCGTCTGCCAGTGGGCGTCGAAGAAGACGTAGGTCACCGCGATCTGCATCAGCGCCACGGGCAGCACGATGATCAGCAGCGACCGCCCGAACAGCGTCCCCGGCAGCCTGCGCTTGAACCAGCGGATGAACACCCGCGTGGAGGAGGGGAGCTTCATCAGTCCGGCGCCAGCCGGTACCCCACGCCGCGCACGGTCTGCAGGTACCGCGGCGCCTTGGGGTCGTCCTCGATCTTGCGGCGCAGGCGGGTGACCTGCACGTCGACGGCGCGGCCGGAGGGGTCCACCGAGCCGCGGGCCAGCTCCAGCCGGTCCACCGCCTCGTGCGGCGTGCGCGCCAGCTGGCGCAGCAGCGACACCTCGGCCTCGGTCAGCCGCACGGCCTCGCCCGAGCAGGTGAGCTCCCCCCGGTCGGAATCGAACTGGCAGCGGCCCAGCGACAGCGCCCCGCCGGCCGGCTGCCGGTCGCTGGCGGCGCGGCGCAGGATCGCCTCGATGCGCAACAACAGTTCCTCGGGCTCGAACGGCTTGCCGAGATAGTCGTCGGCGCCCAGCTTCAGCCCCTCGATCCGGTCGCCCGCCTCGGTCTTGGCGGTCAGCATCAGCACCGGCGTGCGCCCCGGCGTGCCCCGCTGCTCGCGCAGCCACTTCGTCAGCGAGAAGCCGTCCTCGCCCGGCATCATCACGTCGAAGACCGCCAGGTCGAAGTCCAGCGTCGCCAGGAGCCGCCGCGCCGGCGCGCCGCCCGCGGCGGCGGTCACCCGGAACCCGGCGCGGGTCAGGTACTCCTTCAGGAGGTCGCGGATGCGGTCGTCGTCGTCGACCACCAGCAGGTGGCGGGCCCGGGGCGGCGCATCGAAGCTCATGGGCGTCCTCCGCCGCCGGTTCCAGGCGTCCGCATCCTGCCGCCGGCCATCGCCGTCAATATGGCGCGCGCACCCGCCACCCCGTCCAGCCCGCCGGTGCGGTAGGCCCGCGTGAGCTGGCTCCTCAGGCGCTCGCTGATCGCCGCCTCGAACGCCTCGCCGCGCGCGGTCAGCGCGGCCGAGCGCCGCCGCCCGTCCACGTCGCCGGCCTGCTTCTCGGCCAGGCCCTTGGCGGCCAGGTCGACCAGGATGCGGCTGGCCGCCTGCTTCGACAGGCTGGTGAGGTGGGCCAGCTCCTGCACCCCGATCCCCGGCCTGCGGCGCAGCAGGAAGGCGGCGCGCCAGTGCGAACGGCCCAGGCCCAGCCCCTCCGCCTCCAGCCCCTGGTCGACCGCCGCCCACAGCGCCGCCTCGGCCAGCAGCATCAGCTCCAGCCCGGCGTCCAGCTCGTCCTCGCGCAGGATCAGCCGCGGATCGGCGGGCGCGTTCATGCGGCCCTCCCGCAAGGTGAGGGGCCCAATTCGTTTGACGCGGGGCGGCGAGAGCGTTTCAAGGGGCGCGTTGGAAAGGACGATTTCTCCCCATGGCGCTTGTTCCCTTCGATGACCGCGACGGTTGGATCTGGCTCGACGGCGAGTTCGTGCAGTGGCGCGAGGCCAAGGTGCACGTCCTGACCCACGGCCTGCACTACGCGTCGGCGGTGTTCGAGGGCGAGCGCATGTACGGGGGCGAGATCTTCGAGCTGACGGCGCATACGGAGCGGCTGTTCGAGTCCGCGAGGATTCTGGACTTCGAAATCCCGTTCACGGTGGCCCAGATCGACCAGGCCTGCAAGGACACCTGCGCCAAGAACGGCCTGACCGACGCCTATGTCCGCCCCATCGCCTGGCGCGGCTCCGAGATGATCGGCGTCTCGGCCCAGAACACGAAGATCCACGTCGCCGTCGCCGTGTGGGACTGGCCCAGCTACTTCTCGCCGGAGGAGAAGGCCAAGGGCATCCGCATGTGCTGGGCCAAGTACAAGCGCCCCAGCCCCGAGACCGAACCGGTCCACGCCAAGGCCACCGGCCTCTACATGATCTGCACCATCTCCAAGCATGCCGCGGAGAAGGACGGCTTCACCGACGCCATGATGCTCGATTACCGCGGCTACGTCGCCGAGAGCACGGGCTCGAACGTCTTCTTCATCAAGGACGGCGCGATCCACACGCCGACCCCGGACTGCTTCCTCAACGGCATCACCCGCCAGACGGTGATCAAGCTGGCCCGCGAAAAGGGCTTCGAGGTCATCGAGCGCCACATCAAGCCCGAGGAGCTGTCGGGCTTCACCGAATGCTTCGTGGTCGGCACCGCCGCCGAGGTGACCCCGGTCTCGCAGATCGGCGAGTACAGCTTCACCCCGGGCAACATCAGCCTGAGCCTGATGGACGACTACGCCAAGCTGGTCCGCCGCGAGCTGGTGGCGGCCTAGGAAGCCAAGAAGAATCCCTCCCCTTTGGGGGGAGGGAAAATCCCGGCTAGGCCAACACCGCGTACGGGCGCGGATAGGCTTCGCCGCGGCTCAGGAACACCAGGCCCACGACAGCGCGCACGCCGTAGAGGATGCCCGCGCCGCCCATGATCAGCCAGGCGACGCCCATGATCGGGAAGCCGATCAGGATGATGGACAGCAGGGCGCCGACGCCGAACAGGACGCCGCCGGCCACCATCAGGGCGAGCGTGATCCAGAACGTGCGGATCAGGAACGTGTAGTGGCTCTGCATCGCCGGGCCCGCGGTCGGGCGCTGGGCGTAGGCGATGACGACACCGATGACGGCCGTGATCCCGGTGGCGAACGCCAGCAGGTAAAGCGCGTAGCAGACCGCCGGCATCGTCTTGTCTTCGCTTGCCGCGTAGCTCACGTGGTCGGTCATCGTCTCTCTTGGTCCTCCATGCCCCTCTGGGCTGACCAAGAAATGGACCCTGTCCGACGTCACGAAAAGATACCGCGTTGTTACAAATTGCTCACCCGCGGCCGACGACGATCTCCACGCCGGCGCCCACGGCGTGGGGCGCCAGCGCCAGCGGCTTCTCGATGCGGACCCGGGCGCGGGTGACGCGTGGGTCGGCCAGGCAGCGCTCGGCCAGGCGGTGGGCGAAGGTCTCCACCAGGTCCACGTGGCCCTGGGCCGCCAGGTCCTGGGCCGCGGCCAGGATGGTCTCGTAGTTCACGGTGTCGGCCAGCCGGTCGGAAGCGTCGGTGGGCACGTCCAGCTCGACGTCCACGACCAGGGGCTGCACGCGCCCGATCTCGTGGCGGTAGACGCCGATCTGCGCCTGGACCTGCACGCCGGTGACGAAGATCTTCGAGGTGATGAGCCGGGTCTCCGTCATGACAGGTGCTGGCCCGAATCCGCCGCGATCATCTGGCCGGTGACCGAGCGGGCGTCGATGAGGTAACGCAGGGCCGCCCCGATCTCGGAGGGATGCACAGAGCGCCTCAGCAGGGTGGATTCGGCCTCGGCCTGGAAGTCGCCCTCGTCCTGATGGATCGACTGCAGCGTGGGGCCGGGCCCGATGCCGTTGACGCGGATGCGCGGCGCCAGGTCCTGGGCCAGCATCCGCGTGGCGTCCCACAGCGCGGCCTTCGACAGCGTGTACGAGAAGAACTCGGGTCCCGGTCGCCACACCCGCTGGTCCAGCAGGTTGACGATCAGGCCCTCGCGATCGGGGGGCAGCCGGCGGGCGAACACCTGGCTCAGCACCAGCGGCGCGCGCAGGTTGGTCTCCATGTGGAGATCCCACGACGCGCGGTTCATGTCGGAGAAGGCGTCTTCCTCGAAGACCGAGGCGCAGTTGACCAGCAGGGTCACCGGGCCCAGCTCGGCCTCGGCCTGGCCCACCAGGGCCACGGTCTGGCTTTCCTTGCGCAGGTCGCAGGCGAAGATCACCGCCTTGCGGCCATATCGGCGCACCTCGCCGGCGGCGGCCTCGGCCTCGTCGTCGATGGCGCGGACGTGGATGGCCACGTCGTAGCCCGCCTCGGCGGCCGTGGCCGCCAGCACGCGGCCGATCCGCCGTGCGCCGCCCGTCACCAGTGCTGCGCCGCGGTCGGCCATCAGGGGCGTCCTATCAGTCGAAGCGGCCGAACTCGAACCGGTTCAGCGCAGCCATGACCGCGAGGAAGACGAGGATCATGTAGATGCCGCTCATGGGGCCTCCAAAACTCTGTGGCCCGCGTTTAGCGGCGCCCCACCGCATCGGCAAGTGTTCCTCCCCGGTCGCGAAGACCATGGGGGAGATGGATCGCCGCGGCGCGGCGGGACGGAGGGGCGGCGTGTCGCGAAGCTGTTGCGCTTTCGGCGCACGCTTCCCAGCTCTCTTTGCGCGTCGGGGCTTCCCACCTGAACGCCGATCACTAAAATGATTGTTTGAAGGTCGGGGCCTGGAAGCCCTAAGCCGCTAACGACACAAAGGTCGCCAGGAGGACGTCATGCGCGAGTACCTCAAGTTCTACATCGACGGGGCGTGGGTCGATCCCGCCGGGGGCCTCAAGACGCTCGACGTCGAGAACCCGGCCACGGAAGAAGTCGTCGGCAAGATCGCCCTGGGTTCGGCGGCCGACGTCGACAAGGCCGCCAAGGCCGCCCGCAAGGCCTTCGACAGCTGGTCGCAGACCAGCCGCGAGGAGCGCATCGAGGTCCTGGGCCGCATCCTGGCCGAGTATCAGAAGCGCTTCGGCGACCTGGCCACGGCCGTCACCGAGGAAATGGGCGCCCCGGCCTCGCTGGCCCAGCGCGCCCAGGTGCCGATCGGCATGGGCCACCTGTCCACCGCCATCGAGGTCCTGAAGACCTTCAAGTTCGAGGAAGACCGCGGCCCGACGATGATCGTCAAGGAGCCGATCGGCGTCTGCGGGTTCATCACCCCCTGGAACTGGCCGCTGAACCAGATCGTCTGCAAGGTGGCCCCGGCCATCGCCACCGGCTGCACCATGGTGCTGAAGCCGTCGGAAGTGGCGCCGTTCTCGGGCCAGATCTTCGCCGAGATCATGCATGCGGCCGGCGTGCCGGCGGGCGTCTTCAACCTGGTGCAGGGCGACGGTCCCGGCGTCGGCGCGGCGATCGCCAGCCACCCCGAGATCGACATGGTCTCGTTCACCGGCTCGACCCGCGCGGGCATCGAGGTGGCCAAGGCGGCCGCCCCGACCGTCAAGCGCGTGGCCCAGGAGCTGGGCGGCAAGAGCCCCAACATCGTGCTCGACGACGACGCCTTCGCGAAGGGCGTCGCCCGCGGCGTGGCCTCGATGATGCCGAACTCGGGCCAGTCCTGTAACGCCCCCACCCGCATGCTCGTCCCGTCCAAGCGCATGGACGAGGCGATCGCCGTGGCCCGCGAGACGGCGGCCGGCGTCACCGTCGGCGACCCGAACGGCAACAGCCAGTTGGGCCCCGTCGTGAACAAGACCCAGTTCGACAAGATCCAGAAGCTGATCCAGGCCGGCATCGACGAGGGCGCCACCCTGGTCACTGGCGGCGTCGGCCGTCCGGACGGCCTCGACAAGGGCTACTACGTGAAGCCCACCGTCTTCGCGAACGTCACCAACGACATGACCATCGCCAAGGAGGAGATCTTCGGCCCCGTGCTGTCGATCCTCGGCTACGACACGGTCGACCAGGCCATCGAGATCGGCAACGACACCGAGTACGGCCTGGCCGCCTACGTCCAGTCGGGCGACCTCGAGAAGGCCCGCAAGGTCGCGGCCAAGCTGCGCGCCGGCCAGGTGTCGATCAACGGCGGCGGCGGCGACCTGATGGCCCCGTTCGGCGGCTACAAGATGAGCGGCAACGGGCGCGAGTGGGGCGACTTCGCCTTCCACGAGTTCCTGGAGACCAAGGCCATGCTCGGCTACGCGCCGAAGCCGGCCGCCGAATAGGCCGCTTCACCACGACGAGACGAAGGGCCGCCCTCCGGGGTGGCCCTTTTTCGTTGGCCAAGCTTCTCCCCTCCCTAGGCGCGGCCGCGCCTGGGATCGAAGCTTCCTCTCTCTTGGGAGCATGTCTCGGCGGCGCGCCGTCGGACCCCTTGGAGGTTCGCCTTCGGCGACGAGCCCGTCGCCCCTAGGCCCCGAAGATCCACCCCGGCGTCAGGCTGCTCAGCTGCACGCCGACCAGCACCATTTGGCCGCCGCCGGTCATGCTGATCACCGTGTCGGCCCCCGACTGGGCCACCGTGAACACCGTCCCCGGATCGAGTTGGACGCGGTCGCCTTGGGTCAGGCTGAAATCCAGCACCCGGTCGATCCCGGCGTCGCCGAAGGTGTGGAAGCTGTCGGCGCCCGCGCCGCCCGTCACGGTGTCGTCGCCCTTGTCGCCCGAGACGTAGTCGTCGCCCGCCCCGCCATTGATCACGTCGTTGTCCTGCCCGCCGCGGACGACGTCGTTGCCGTCGCCCCCTTCGCAGGTGTCGTTCCCCAGGTTGCCGTAGACCAGGTTCTGGCCCGCGCTGCCGGTCAGGCTGTCGTTGTCCTTGCCGCCCACCACCCAGTCGTCTCCGCCGCCGGAGACGCAGGTGTCGTTGCCCATGTTGCCGTTGATGTCGTCGAAGTCGGCGCCGCCCGTGATGTAGTCGTCGCCGTCGTCGCCGCGCAGGTAGCCCCGGCCGTCGTGGCCGACGATCAGGTCGTTCCCGGCCCCGCCCATCATCGTGTCCGCGCCCGCGCCCCCGACCAGCGCGTCGGCGCCGCCGCGCCCGTCGAGGGTCCCGCCCTGCGGCCCCGCGACCAGCAGGTCGTTCACCGAGCCGCCGATCACGTCCCTGACCCCGTTGACGGTCTGCGAGGCCTCGCCGACGAAGGCGTGCAGGGCCGGCAGGTCGGGCAGGGGCGCCACGCCCGGGAAGTCCTCGCGGAACTGCGTGTCGCCCAGGTTGACCCCGATCGGCTGGTTCGACAGCGAGAAGTCGAGCAGCACGCTCGACCCCGTGGCGAAGAGGCGGACGTCGTCGACGACCACCACGCCCGTCGTGCGCAGCTCCAGCCGGTTCGCGCCGTCGGCGGCCGTCACCATGACGTGCGTCATCCGGCCCTCCTCGGCATGGAGGTTGGCGAAATCGGCGACCATCCGCCCGTTCCAGAACACCTGCAGCCCGGACGGGTCGGACCGCTCCTCAGGATGGAAGGCGATGAACGCGAGGTCGTAGACCGTCCCCGCCGACAGCCCCGCCACGTCCTGGGCGATCGTCCCGTCGTGGGCGAGCCCCCAGACCTTGCCGTCCCATGAGACGCGCGCGTCGGACGCCACCCCGGTCTCCAGGCCGAAGAACCCCCGCGTCACGCTCCAGCCGTCGGGCGGCAGCGCCGCGCGGAACTGGTAGGTGTGGCCGTCGCCGACCGTGTCGAGCTGTGGGCTCTGGGCGATCCAGTCGGCGGCGTCTCCGCCGGCCTGCCGCTCGAAACTGCCATTGATGATGAAGTCGGTCTTCCCCGCCATCACGCCCCGCCCCCCGGAAGCGGCACCGTATCGCAACCCAGGGCTACGCCAAGCCCATCCTCGCGCCACGGGCGACGGCCCGCCGGGCGCGCCCGCCGCCGCGCCTTCGACCCGCCGGTGCGCGCGTGCGCCGGACAGTACGGACTCTTCGCTTGGAAGCCGCACTCTCCCCAAGCCAACGCGGAGCTTGTACCCATTCCGCGTGAAGGTGCTCTTGATCATTGGCGGCGTCGTCGCCGTCGCGCTCGCCGCGGCTGCGGCCGTTGCCTTCGTCCGCTACAGGCAAGCGTTCCCGGCCCCGTCCTCGGAGGTCGTCCAACTCACGGCCGAGAAGCGCGCGGCGATCCGTCGGCTGCGGGCCGAGGCGAAGTTCGGACCTCACGAATTCCCACCGCTCGGATACACAGGCGTCCCCACGCCCGAGGACCGCGCCATTGCGACCGCCGCAGTGGATGAAATGCTCGATGCGGTGCTGGCCAGGCCCGACGGGCCACTCGAAGCCAAGGCCGTGATCGGCCTGGTGGGTGTCGCGATGCGCAAGGTTGATCGGCTTGAGACCGAGGATCGCGATCGCGCGGCCGACTACATGGTGGAAGCGTGGTATTTCCTTGGCTTCAAGGGCGCCACCGGACGGTTCGCCTATGGGCCAGCCTATCCCAGGCCGCCTGGCTATCTCGAGCCCTTGCCGCCGGGCTGGAAGAGTCCGACGGAGCCGCGCCCCATCGGCTGAGCCTCGGTCCGCCAAAGCTCGAACGCGGCCATCGGCGCGCCTCGCGCATCGCCTCGGCCTTGAAGGTTTAATTTCTATGTTCTATATTTGTTCTCATGTCGACCGAGGCTGCCCGCGCCGCGCGTGAGCTCCAGATGCTGGAGGGGCTGGTCGACTGCGCCCATGGGCTCGGGGTGGCGTTCGGCGAGGCGGCGAAGGCCGAGGCCGATGTCGGGCGCAGCCTTGAGCGCTTCGACGCCTTCCAGAAGTGCTTCCTGGCGGTCCGCATGGGCATCCGGCTGTGCATGACCCTTCGCGCTGGGAAGGCGGCGCCGGTCGCCGCCCGCCAAGGGGCGGTCGAAGCCCCCGAGCGCGAGCAGACGGAACGCGAGGCGCCCCAGCGGCCCGAAACGTCCGAGGTCGCCCTGGAGCGCGAACGGGAGCGCGACCGCGACGACGAGCCCGTCAGCCTGCCGAAGTTCCTCTCGACCCTGGGGCTGGTCGCCCGCGACGCCGCCGGCCTTGGCGACAGCCTGCCTCCCGACGCGAAGCGGGTCTTGCCCGTCCTCCGGGACCTCCTGGCGCGGACGCGGGGCGATCCCCCCGCCTTAGAAGCAATTCCGACGCCTATCGCCGGCGTCGCCGTCCTCACCCGCCCGGGGCCGGGCCGAACCCGGGACAAGCTCCTTGGCTCCGTCGCGACGGCCCTGCCGGGGGCCCAGCCCCGCGGCCGGCCACGCCGGGCAAGCTCCGGCTGACGGCGCGAAGCGCCCTTCGAACGCCCTCCACGCGGCGAACGGACGGAGCTTCGCTCCGCCCGCAGGCGCGCCTGTCCGTGTGGTCCGCGTGGTCCGCGGTCGAATCTTTGCGGCGCCGGCCCGCCCCCTACGCCTTCATCGCCGCCTTCACCGCCTCGGGCCGGATCGGCAGGTCGCGCACCCGCGCCCCCACCGCCCGGAAGATCGCATTGCCGATCGCCGGCCCCACCACCGTGGTCGCCGGTTCGCCCAGCCCCACCGGCGCCTCGGCGCTCTGCACGAACTCCACCTCCACGTCGGGCACGTCGGCCATCCTGAGCGGCGTGTAGCTGTCGAGGTTGGTGTCTTTCGGTTCGCCGTTCTCGAAGGCCGAGCCCTCGAACAGCGCCAGGCTCATGCCCCACAGCGCCGCGCCCTCCATCTGCGCCAGCGCCCCGTCGGGGTGGACGATGATCCCGGCGTCGGCCACCAGGGTCAGCTTCTCCACCTTCACCGCGCCGCTCGCCGGATCGACGGCCACGCGGGCGGCGCAGGCCACCCAGGTCGGCATGTCACGCTCCTGGCCGAAGGTGGTGGCCAGGCCCAGGCCGGTGTTCTTGGGCAGCGGCTTGCCCCAGCCGGCCTTGTCGGCCACGCGCTTCAGGACCGCCGCCTGCCGCTTGGCCCCGCCCACCGCGCTGGGCGCCGAGCCCGCGTTGCGGCCCGTGGCGTCCAGCATCCTGAGCCGGAACGCCAACGGGTCGACGCCGGCCTGCAGCGCCGCCTCGTCCATGAAGCTTTCCACCGCCCAGTTGGTCCAGCCCGGGCCCACCGAGCGCAGCCAGCCCGGCCGCATCGTCCGGTTCGCCAGGTCGTTCTCGATGGCCCGCACCCGCTGGGCGCCCACGTTGTACCAGTGGTCGGCGCCGGCGATGGCGAAGGGGTCGTAAGGCTGGCCGTTCTTGCCCTTGGGCATGAAGAACGGCGCCATGGCCAGGGTGGGCCAGCCGGCGCAGGCGTAGTGCTCCATGCCGGTCACCCGGCCGGCCTCGCCGAACGCCATCCGCAGCGTCTGCACCGACGGCGAGCGCGGGCTGTCGAAGCGGGTGTCGTCGGCCCGCGTGCAGACCATCTTGACCGGCTTGCCGCCGATGGCCTTCGAAGCCAGCGCCGCCGGCACCGCATAGTCGCCGTTCAGCCGCCGCCCGAACCCGCCGCCCAGCATGTGGGTCCGCAGGACGATGGTCTCCTCCTTGCGATCCAGCGCCTTGGCCAGCCACGGCAGCACCAGCGACTGCCACTGGTTGCCGGTGTGGATCTCGAAGACGCCGTCCTTCTCGAAGGCCAGGGCGTTCACCGGCTCCATCTGGAAGTGCAGGGCGGTCGCGGTGGTGTAGGTGCGCTCCAGCGTGGACTTGGCGCCCGTGAAGGCGGCGTCGACGCCAGCGTCCTCCACCACCTGCGACCCCGTGGTCTTGTCGGCGATCAGCGCCCGGGCGCGGGCCTGCAGGTCGGCCTCCGAGACCTTGCTCGTGTCCCCCGGCGTCCAGGTGACCTTCAGCGCCTCGGCCGCGCGGTCGGCGGCCACGAAGCTGTCGGCATAGACCATCACCCAGCCCGGCGCCGTGCCCGACGGGTCGTCCAGCGCGATGGCGCGGATGTAGCCCGGGACCTTCTTGGCGTCGGTCTCGTCGATGGCCTTCACCACCGAGCCGTAGCGCGTCGGCGGCAGCTTGGGCCGCGCGTAGACCATCCCCGGGGCCTTGGCGTCGAGGCCGTACTTCGCCTGGCCGTTGGTCTTGGCGGGGATGTCCCACGCCTGGCCGGGCTTGCCGACGATCTTGTGGTCGGCCGCCTTCTTGATCGGCAGCTTCGCCAGCTCCTCGGCCGTGAACGTCCGGCTGAGGTCGCCCTTCGCGACGATCTCGCCGTACGAGATCGAGCGCTTGCCCGCGACGACCGCGCCGCCCCGGGCCGTGCAGTCGGCGGCCTTCACGCCCATCAGCTTCGCGCCCGCGTCGATCAGGGCGATCCGCCCCGCGGCCCCGGCCTGGCTGTAGAGCGGATAGCTCTGCCACACCGACCAGCTCCCGCCGGTGACCATCAGGCCCCACTTCGGCGCGCTGTCGACATGGTCGATCCTCACCTTCGACCAGTCGGCCTCCAGCTCGTCGGCGACGATGCGGGCGATGGCGGTGCCCACGTGCTGGCCCATCTCGGCCCGGATCACATGGACGGTGATCACGCCCTCGCGGTCGATCGAATACCAGATGGTGGGCTCGAAGGCGCCGGCCGCCTGGGCGGGCGCGGTGAGGGCGAAGGCGGCCCCGGCGGCGGTGACGCTGACCAGGAAGCCGCGGCGTGACAGGTCGACGGCGTTCATGCCTTCACTCCCTGCGCGGCGGCGGCCTTGATGGCCTTCTTGATGCGGATGTAGGCCATGCAGCGGCAGAGGTTGCCGGTCATGGTCTCTTCGATCTGGGCGTCGGTCGGACGCGGCGTCGCCTTCAGCAGCGCGGCGGCCTGCATGATCTGGCCCGACTGGCAGTAGCCGCACTGGGGCGCCTGCGCCTCGATCCAGGCCTTCTGCAGCGGATGCTGGCCCTTCGGGTCCAGCCCCTCGATCGTCGTGACCGCGTGTCCGGCCACCGAGCCGACGGGGGTGATGCAGGACCGCACCGCCTCGCCGTCCACATGCACCGTGCAGGCGCCGCACGCCCCGATGCCGCAGCCGAACTTGGTGCCGGTCAGCCCGGCCTCGTCGCGGATCGCCCAGAGCAGGGGGGCGTCTTCCGGTGTGCTCACCGTGACGTCCCGGCCATTCAATCGGAAGGTCGTCATCTCACCCCTCGCGTCGCCGATCCTGCGCTACCCCACGCCTTCTGCGCCGAGGCGGCAAGCCCATTGTTGAGCCGGCTCCCGCATCGGCCATACGGCCTAGCCGTCCGGCCCTGTTGCGCCGCCGTCCGTTCGCGCGAAGATGGGATCGGGACGGGAGGCCTCGCGCGTGCCGCGGTCGGTGTTGATCAATCTGATCGCGATCGGGCTGGTGATCGGCGCCTTCAGCCTGATCCCGCACTACGTCGGCCCCGACCTGCCGGCGCTGAACCGCTACGTCGTCCAGGCCTGGGCGGTGGTGTTCGTGGCCGGCTGGCTCATCCAGCTCTTCCGTCCGGTCCCGCCGCAGGGCGTGGGCCGCGTGGCCTGGCCGTTCTCCAGCGACTGGACGATTCGCGGCGGCATCGTGCTGCTCACCGGCGCCTTCTGGCTCTGGATGCCCTACGCCGACGAGCGCGTGATGCTGGCCTGCATCATCTGCCAGATCTGCACCGTGACGGTCTATGTGATGACCACCATCGAGCCGCCGCCCAGCAAGCCGCGGCCTCGGTTCGAGACCGTGGTCCTGCCGGTCTCCATCGGCCTCTTCCTGGTCGCCCACCCCACCGACTACTCGCCGCCGCTGGTGGTCTTCATCATGGCCTACGCGGTCACCATCCTGCTCCTGCAGATGTTCGTGCAGCGCGCCGTGGACGAGGCCTGGCTCGCTCGTCAGGCCGCGGAGGCGGCGCTGGTCCAGGTGGCCGCCGAGCGCGACGCCAAGACCCGCTTCCTGGCCTCGGCCTGGCACGACCTGGGCCAGCCGCTGCACGCCGCGCGCCTTTCGTTCGACCAGGCGCTGCGCAGCCCCGACGCCGGCCAGCGCGACCGCGCGGTCCGCCGCGCCGGCTGGGCCTTCGACACCACCGAGCAGCTCCTGCGCCGCATGCTGGACCACCTGCGCCTGGAGTCCGGCGCGGTCCAGGCGCGGATCCAGCCGGTGGCGGTCGGCCCCGCCATCGCCCGCATCGCCGAGCTGCACGAGCCGGCCGCCCGCCTGGCGAAGGTCGAGATCGTGCCGATGACCAGCCGGCTCGCCGTCGACGCCGACCCCGAGTTGCTCGAGCGCGCCGTCGGCAACCTGGTCGGCAACAGCCTGCGGCACGCCAAGGCCAAGCGGGTGCTGGTCGGCGCCCGGCCGTGCGGCGGGCGGGTCCGTATCTGGGTCATCGACGACGGCGTCGGGATCGCGCCCGGCGACGCCGAGGGGCTCTTCAAGGACTACGTCCAGGGCTCCAACCACGGCGACGAGGTGCGAGGCGGCTTCGGCCTGGGCCTGGCCTCCGCGCGGCGCATGGCGCGGCTGATGGGCGGGGAAATCGCGCTGGAGGCGAATTGGCGGGGCGGCAGCGCGTTCTACCTTGAACTTCCGGCCACGGCCGCCAAAGCTGGCTGACGGGGACGCGCCGCCTTCGGCGCACGGACGGCTGGGCGCGCATGAAGACCTGCCTGATCTGCGACGACCACGCGATGATGCGCGAGGCCCTGGCCGGCGCCGTGGCGATCGGCTGGCCTGACGCGCAGGTGATCGAAGCCGACGACTACCCCAGCGCCTGGGCGGCTGCGGCCGCCGCGCCCGACCTGATCATCAGCGACCTGATCATGCCGGGCTCCGGGCCGGTGGAGGGCATCCGGCGCCTGGGCGAGGCCGCGCCGGGCGCGCCGATTCTGGTGGTCACCGGCAACGACGAGGACGAGCTCCTCCTGGCGCTGCTGAAGCTGGGCGTGGCCGGCTTCGCGCCGAAGACCTCCAAGAGCGCGGTGATCGAGGCGGCGATCCGCCTCGTGCTGGCCGGCGGCCGCTACCTGCCGCCTCGCCTCGCCGACATCGCCACGCGCGAAGCGGTCCAATCATCGGGGCCGACGGCCTCCGCGCCGATCATGGCCGCGCCGCTGGCCCGGCTCACCGAACGCCAGCTCGACGTCCTGCGCCTGATCGCCACCGGCGGCTCGAACAAGGAGATCGCCCGCGACCTCGACCTGTCGCCGGCCACCATCAAGGCGCACACCGCCGCCGCCATCGCCGCCCTCGGCGCCGCCAACCGTACCGAGGCCGTGGTGCGGGCCCAATCGATGGGCCTGATCTAGTCGGCCGGCTCCCGCGCGCGCCGCGCCGCGCTGATCGACAGCACCACCACCCCCAGCGCCACCGAAGCCAGCGACCCCAGCACCACGCCCGCGCGGACCTGCGCCTCGTGCAGCACGTCGGCCGCCGGGAAGGCCAGGGCGCCGATGAACAGGCTCATGGTGAAGCCGACCCCGCACAGCGCCGAGACTCCGTAGAGCTCGAGCCACTTCGCGCCCGTGGGCCGCCGCGCCCACTTCAGGCCGATGGCCAGGGCGGCCATGCCGAAGACGCCGATCTGCTTGCCGAAGAACAGGCCCGCCGCCACGCCCAGGCTGACCGTCCCCAGGATCGCGCCGCCCGCCTCGCCGCCCAGCGGGAAGCCCGCCGCCATGAAGGCGAAGACGGGCAGGATGAAGAAGGCGACGTAGGGGTGCAGCGCCGCCATCGTCTCGGCCAGCACACCCTGGCCGCCGGGCCGCTTGGGCTCCAGCGGCACGCAGAAGGCCGCCGCCACGCCGGCCAGCGAGGTGTTCACCCCCGACTTCAGGGTGAAGCCCCAGAGCAGCAGCCCGCCCAACGCCCAGAAGGAGTAGGGCGCCGTCCGCCAGCGGCCCATGGCGGCCAGCACCGCCACCGTCACCGCCGCCCCGGCCAGCATCGGGAACTGCAGGTCGTCGGTGAACAGCAGCGCGATCAGCGCCACGGCCACCAGGTCGTCGGCGATGGCCAGGGTGAGCAGGAAGATCCGGAGCGTCGGCGGCAGGCGCGGCCCGGCGACGGCCAAGGCCGCCAGGGCGAAGGCGATGTCCGTCGCCGTCGGGATCGGCCAGCCCTGCGGATGGCCGCCGGGCAGGCCGTTGATCGCCGCGTAGATCAGCGCCGGGACGACCACCCCGCCGGCCGCCGCCAGCACCGGCAGCGCCAGGCGCCTCGGGTTGGAGAGCTCGCCGCGGAGGATCTCGTGTTTGATCTCCAGCCCGACCACGAAGAAGAAGACCGGCATCAGCGCCGTCTTCACCCACTTGGCCACGCTCATCTCCTCGGCGAACGGGCCGACCCGGATGGCGACGGAGTGGTGGGTGATGGCGTCGTAGGCGCCGGCCCAGGGCGAGTTGGCCCAGACGATGGCGATGAGCGCGGCGGCGGCCAGCAGCAGCCCGGAGCCCGTCTCGGTCTTCAGGAACTCCAGCGTCGAACGGGTGGACATGGAGCCTGGGTAACAACTGGACCGCGGGCGCTCTAGCGAAATCGGGCGCGGCCTCTAAGGTGCCGGATCAACAGACCGGATGTTCGAGGAAACGCCATGAGACTGTCCAAGCCCCGCGTCGCGCCGCTGCAGGATTCCGAGCTGACGCCCGAACAGTCCGAGGCGCTGCAGCCGGTCCGCAACGGCACGATGGGCGTGCTGAACATCTTCCGCACCATGGCGCGCGCGCCCAAGGCGCTGACCCGCTTCAACGAGTGGGGCAGCTACATCCTCTCACGCCGCAACGACCTGCCGGCGCGCGAGCGCGAGATCGTCATCCTGCGCGTGGGCTACCTCTGCAAGTCGGGCTACGAATTCACCCAGCACACGCGGATCGGTCTGAACTCCGGCCTGACCGAAGCCGAGATCGAGGCCATCAAGCGCGGCGCCGACGCGGGCTGGAGCGCCGCCGACGCCGCCCTGATCCGGGGCACCGACGAGCTGCACCGGGACTACTTCGTCAGCGACGCCACGTGGGCCGAACTGGGCAGGCACTTCACCCAGAAGCAGTGCATGGACCTGGTCTTCACCACCGGCCAGTACACCCAGGTCTCGATGATCCTGAACACCTTCGGGGTGCAGCTCGACGAGGGACAGACCCTCGATCCCGAGCTGAAGGGCTACTGAGGTGGCGGGCCGGCTGGAGGGCAAGGCCGTCGTCATCGTGGGCGCCGGGCAGACGCCGGGCGATACCATCGGCAACGGTCGGGCGATGGCGATGCTGTTCGCCCGCGAAGGCGCGCGCGTGCTCTGCGTCGACCGGGTGGGCGAGCGGGCCGAGGTGACGGCGGCGCTGGTCCGCGAGGAAGGCGGCGAGGCCTTCGCGCTGCAGGCCGACGTGACCCGTGCGCCTGAGGCGGCGGCGATCGTCGCGGAGGCGACGGCGCGCCTTGGCCGGATCGACATCCTGGTCAACAACGTCGGCATCGGCGGCGGCGACGGTCCAGTCCACAAGGCCGACGAGGCGGCCTTCGACCGCATCCTGACGGTGAACCTCAAGGGCATGTGGCTGGTGACCAAGGCGGCGCTGGGGGTCATGCGGAGCCAGGGCTCGGGCGCCATCGTCAACGTCTCGTCCCTGGCGGCCAAGGCCGGCGGCATCCAGGTGGCCTACGAGGTCTCGAAGGCCGCCGTGAACCGCCTGACCACCTCCACCGCCCAGAGCCAGGCCCGTTACGGCATCCGTTGCAATGCCGTGCAGCCCGGCCTGATGGACACGCCCATGGCGGTGGTCGGCATCGCCGGCGCCAGCGGCCGCACCCCGGCCGAGGTCCGCGCCGAACGCGACGCCCGCGTGCCCCTGGGCGGGAAGATGGGCACGGCCTGGGACACCGCCTACGCGGCGCTGTTCCTGGCGTCGGACGAAGCCAAGTTCATCACTGGCGTCGTGCTGCCGGTCGACGGCGGGATGGGCGTGCGGATCGGGTAGGGCTGGAACGCTGCCCGAAGCCTTCGCGTTACCGGCCCCTGTCGAGGGACCTGACCCGGAGAGCTGCCTGATGAACGGTATCATCTATCTCGTCGGCCTGGTGGTGGTCGTCCTGGCCGTGCTGGGCTTCCTCGGAATCCGCTAGCCGAACGTGGCGTCGGGCGGCTAGCTGCCCGGCATGCCCGTCTCCTCCGCCTATCGTCCCGATCCGCAGTTCCCGGCCCTGGGCCGGGAGTTCGCCGATCCGGTGGCGGCAGCCGACTTCCCCGCCACGATCCTGCGCTACCGCAACGACCGCGCCGCCGCGACGGTGGGGCTCGCGACGCTGAGCGACGAGGAATGGGTGGCCCACCTCGGCCGCTTCCGCCCGCTGCCGGGCAACATCGATCCGCCGGTGGCCCAGCGCTATCACGGCCACCAGTTCCGCGTTTACAACCCCGAGCTCGGCGACGGCCGCGGCTTCCTGTTCGCCCAGCTGCGCGAGGCTGGGACGGGCCGGTTGCTGGACCTCGGGACCAAGGGCTCGGGCCAGACGCCGTGGTCGCGGCAGGGCGACGGGCGGCTGACGCTCAAGGGCGGCGTGCGCGAGGTGCTGGCCACCGCGATGCTGGAGGCGCTGGGCGTGCCGACCTCGCGGTCGTTCTCGCTGATCGAGACCGGCGAGCCGTTGGAGCGCGGCGACGAGCCCAGCCCGACGCGGTCCGCCGTGCTGGTCCGCCTGTCCCACAGCCACGTCCGCTTCGGCACATTCCAGCGCCACGCGTTCTTCGAGGCCAAGGACCGGATCGAGGCGCTCGTAGGCCACGTCATCGGCCTCTACTATCCGGAGCTGGACGGCGCCAACGACCCGGCCGGGGCGCTGCTGAGCGCGGTCTGCGGCAAGGCGGCCAGGCTGACGGCGCGCTGGATGGCGGCCGGCTTCGTCCATGGCGTTCTCAACACCGACAACATGAACATCACGGGCGAGAGCTTCGACTACGGGCCCTACCGCTTCCTGCCGAAGTCGGACCCCAACTTCGTGGCCGCCTATTTCGACCACTCGGGCCTCTACAGCTTCGGCCGCCAGCCCGAGGCGGTGTTCTGGAACCTGCAGCAACTCGCGGGCGCCCTCAGCCTGGTGACCGACAGCCAGGGCCTGGTCGATGCGCTGAATGACTTCGGCCCCGCCTACCGGCGCGAGCTGACGGCGGCGATGTTGGCGCGGCTGGGCGTGCAGCCGCGCGGCGACGAGGAGGACGCCCAACTCGTGCAGGCGTCGTTCCGCGCCCTGGCCGAGGGCGGCGATCGGCTGCGCTGGGAGCCGTTCTTCTTCGACTGGTTCGGCGGCCGCGAGGACCGGGCGCTGGCCGGCCCGCGGGCGGCGCTCTACGGCGAGGCGGACTTCGCGGAGTTCCGCCAGCGTCTCGCCGCCTATGAGGCCGAGCGGCCCGAGCGGCTGAATCATCCGTACTTCGCACAAGCCGAGCCCGAGGAACTGCTTATCCACGAGATCGAGGCGATCTGGGCCGACATCGACCAGCGCGACGACTGGAGCGCCTTCCACGCCAAGCTCGCTCGGATCGAGACGGCGCGACAGGGCTGGGGCTTCAGCTAGTCCTCGAGCACCACCAAGGAGACCGCCGCATATCTCAGGATGTATGGCTTCTCGGGTGGCGCGCCGTCCGGAAGTTCCTGACCGAAGAATGCGACGTAGCAATCGTATCCATCGAACTCATCGCTGACCCAGAAATGGACGACGACGCCATACTCCGGGCCGCCATCGACCAAGCCATCGTACCTGACCCGCGTGCCGGGGCGGAGGTGGGAGCCGATCATGGTCAGGCCGCCTTCCGCGACGCCCACTGCGCCAGCACGATGCCGGCCAGCGCGACAGCGGCGCCCAGCCCCTGGAACGGGCCGATGGCCTCGGCGAAGAGGACATAGCCCAGGGCGGCGGCCACCACGGGCTGGACCAGCACCACCACCGAGGCGGTGGGCGTCGGCAGGCGGCCCATTGCCCAGGCGATGGAGCCTTGGCCCGCCACGTGCATCAGGCCCAGGCCCAGGCAGGCAGCCCAGCCGGCGGGTGTCGCAGGGATCAGCCGCTCACCCAGCAACGCGGCGGCGACGAGTAGCAGCGGCGCGCCGGTGACGCTGGCCCAGAACATCAGCCGGCTGGCCGTCTCGCCCTTGCGCCCCTCGGCCATGGTCAGGAAGTAGAGGGCGTACCAGACGGCCGTGATCAGCGAGAGCGTGTCGCCTAGCGGCTGGTTGCGCGGCGTCCCGCCCGTCTTCTCGATCGCCATCATCGAGGCGCCCGCGACGGCCGCGGCGACGGCGGCCAGGAACAGCGCGCGGGGCCGCTGGCGCAGGAAGATCCAGGCGAAGGCGGTCACGACCACCGGCGTCAGGTTGGTCAGCACGGTGGCGTTGGCGATCGAGGTGTACTGGATGCCGTAGTGCCAGAAGCCGAGGTCCAGCGCGAAGAACAGGCCCGCCAGCAGCGCCCACTTCGATGGCCCGCCGCCGAACCCGCCGGTCCGCGCCGCCAGGATCGCCAGCAGCGGGGCGGCGAAGATCAGCCGCCAGAGGCCGGTGGCGGTGGGGCCGGCGTCGCTCAGGCGCACGAGGATGGCGGCCAGCCCGATGATGCAGGCGCCCGTCACCAGCACGGCCAGCGCCTGCAGGCGGCCTCCGGCGTCGGCAGGGGCGACGGCGTCAGTCAAAGCCCAGCTCCTTGCGCAGGTCGGCCGCGCTCATACCGCCTTCGCGCAGCGAGCGCAGCGTCTCGGACTGGTCGCGCTTGGCGAAGCGCTTGCCGTCGGCGCCGAGCAGCAGGTCGTGGTGGCCATAGACGGGCGCCGGCAGGCCCAGCAGCGCCTGCAGCACGCGCTGGACGTGCGTCGCCTCGAACAGGTCGCAGCCGCGGATGACGTGTGTGATCCCCTGCAGGGCGTCGTCGACCACGACCGCCAGGTGGTAGGCCACGCCCACGTCCTTGCGCGCCAGCACGACGTCGCCGCCCAGCTCGGGCTTGGCGGCGATCTCGGCCTCGCCCTCCATGAACGTCAGGCCGCCGAAGCCGCCCAGCCTGCGGGCCGCGGCATCCAGCGACAGGCGCCAGGCGAAGGGTTCGCCCGCCGCCAGCCGGCGCATCTCCTCGGCGCGTGGCAGCGGCCCCCCCTGGAACACCTCCATCGGGCCATGCGGCGCCGACGCCATGGCCTCGGCCACCTCCTTGCGGGTGCGGAAGCAGCGGTAGACCAGGCCGTCGGCCTCCAGGCGGCCGAGCGCCGCGTGATAGTCGTCGAGGTGCTGGGACTGGCGGCGGACGGGCCGTTCCCAGTCCAGGCCCAGCCAGGCGAGGTCCTCGTAGATCGCCGTCTCGAACTCGGGCCGGACGCGCGTGGCGTCGATGTCCTCGATGCGCAGGACGAAGCGGCCGCCGGCCGCGCGCGCCGCGGCGAGCGCCGTCAGCGCCGAGAACGCATGGCCCTTATGCAGGTATCCGGTCGGGGAGGGGGCGAAGCGGGTGGCGAACACCCGCAGGCCTTTAGCAGGCGGTGTGCCGCGGCGCGAACAGGCCCATGTGGCTGAGTACGGCGTCGAGGAAGGCGCGCTCGCCGCCCAGTTCGTCCTTCAGCGGCTCGAACTGCTTGAAGCCGGCCATCTCGGCCAGGCCGTGGGCGCCGCACCAGGCGGCGATGGTGGCGAGTTCGAGGTGGGTTTCCTGCGTGGGGTCGGCGCCGTGCTCCACCATGGTGTCGCGCACCATGCAGTAAGCGCTGTCCTTGTTGTCCTGCACGTCCTCGGGCAGGCCTTCCTTCTCGCGCACCATGTCGTACATGACGCGGTAGAGGGCCGGGTTCTCGCGGGCGAAGCAGACGTAGGTGATGCCCAGCGCCGTCAGCTGGTGCGGGCCGGTGTCGCGCGCCTTGGCCTCGGCCATCTGGGCGTTCAGCGTGTCCCAGCCCTCCTGGGCCACGGCCTCCATCAGCTCGGACTTGTCCTTGAAGTGGTGGTAGGGCGCCGCCGGGCTGACGCCGGCCTCGCGGGCCACGGCCCGGAGCGACAGCGCGCTGGGACCTTCCGCCTCCAGCAGCCTGCGGGCGGCGTCCACGAGGGCGCGGCGCAGGTCGCCATGGTGATAGGGGCGGGGTTCGGCGCTCTTCGCTTGGCTCATGGACCTTACCATAATTTCATATCTAAGCGCTGTACAGATATCTTGACGACGATCAGATGCGCTCCTATCTGAGCGTTGTTCAAATAGAAAAGTCCCTCACTCCCCTGAGGGTTTCAAACTGAAAGGTGTGTGTCATGTCTCTCGCAAAGTTCGAACGTTTCTTCGACCGTGCAACCCCGGTCTTCCTGCTGTTCCTCGGCCTTACCGCGGCCTTCGCGACGGCGGGCCTGGGCGCCTAAGCTTCCCCACTTAGACGTCGAAGTCGATGGAGGGGCTCCGATGCCGGGCCCCTTTTTCGTTTGGGGATCCTTTCACAGGCCGATGCATCCAAACGTGGTGCGTAAACGCATAACGGTCCTGTGAAAACGCTGATCTATGCACTGTTCAGATCGTGCTACCTATCAATCGTCCAAACGGACAGCCCCGCTCCCCCGGGGTTCAGAACCGAAAACTCAAAGGTGTGTGTCATGACCCTCTCGCGCTTCGAACGTGGCTTCGACCGGATCGCCCCGGTGTTCCTGCTGGCCCTCGGCCTCTTCGCCGCCCTCTCGACGGCGGGCCTCGGCGCCTAAAGCCTTCCCCACCCACGGCAGGACCGAGGAGGGGCCCCATCGGGCCCCTTTTCGCTTTTGGGGCCTTGCCGACCACCTCATGCGAAAACGCATAGCAGGTCGGCGAAATCAATTATCTGTACGTCGTTTAGATTGTGCTATCTAATCACTGTCCAGATTGGACCGGGGCCGGATCGGCCGGACCCGAAACTGCAAGATGGAGAACTGCAATGTCGATGCTGATGAACCGCATGCTCGACGTGGTCGTGTCCTTCGCGGTCGTGGGCCTGGCCCTCACCGTCGCCGGCGCCACCGTCGTCCTTGGCGCCTAAACCACATGCGCCGCGCATAAGGCCTCGCCCTCTCGAAGACAGGGCGAGGCGATCGCGCCGAATTCTCTGCCCGTGCCGTCGTAGATGTGTCTCCGAATCGGGCCTATATTTTCCTCAGTCACGTCGATTCCAGTCGCTGAGGGTTGTGTCTTCAGTCCTACGTTGACCGTCATAAGCGCCGTCTGGCGTCGCCTCCGGAGGCCCTGCCATGCAGGTGCTTAGGGCTCCACCCTCCGGATGGCCGTGTCTCGTGCTCAACGCCGACTTCCGGCCGCTCTCCTACTATCCCCTGTCCCTCTGGCCGTGGCAGGAAGTGATCAAGGCGGTCTTCCTCGACCGCGTGGACGTGGTGTCCACCTACGACCAGGAAGTCCATTCCCCCTCGTTCGCGATGAAGCTGCCCAGCGTGGTGTCGCTGAAGCAGTACGTGGCCCAGGACCGGCCGCCGGCGTTCACCCGCTTCAACCTGTTCCTGCGCGACAGCTTCACCTGCCAGTACTGCACGACCACCGACGACCTGACCTTCGACCACGTGATCCCCCGCTCGCGGGGCGGGCGCACGACCTGGGAGAACATCGTCACCGCCTGCGCGCGCTGCAACCTCACCAAGGGCGGCCGCACGCCGCATGAGGCCCACATGCACCCGCGGCACCGGCCGCGCCGGCCCAGCGCGCACGAGCTCCAGGACCGCGGCCGCAAGTTCCCGCCGCACCACCTGCATGAGAGTTGGCTCGATTATTTGTATTGGGACATCGAGCTGGAGGCGTGAGCGACCGGACCGCTTCTGCGATCCGGCGCCGTTTCGTCAGGCCGTGACCGTGGCCTGGCTCCTCTGCTCGCCGTAGCCGCGGGCCGCCTGGAAGGCGTCGAGGGCGGCGGTGAGTTCGGCGGTGTTCAGCAGGCTGTCGCCGTCCGTGTCGAGCTTGCCGAAGGCGCTGGCGAGGCCTTCGTCGTCATCCTGGATCCCCAGCTTTTCCTTGATCTCCGCGAGGCTCAGCGAGCCGTCCTCGTCGGAGTCCACGTCGCCGATCAGCTGGCTGGCGACGTCGGAGCTGGAGGGCGGAGGCGGCGGCCCGCGGCGTTCCGGCCGGTTGGCCTCCAGGCCGGCCGAGAGTTCTTCGGCCGAGAGCTTGCCGTCACCGTCGGTGTCCAGGTTGGAGACCGCCGCCGAGAGCTCATCCGAGGCGTCGGCGCCCAGGGTGGTCTGGATCTCCTCAAGGCTCAGCGCCCCGTCGCCGTCGCTGTCGGCGTCCTCGATCAGCTTGCTGGCGAGGTCATCGGCGCCCGAGGCCTTCTGGCTGTCGGACTCCTGCACCGAGAGCAGTCCGCTCAGCGTATTGGACGCGAACTGCTGCGCGCCGCCGCCGGGCGGAGGACCTGGAGGCGGACCGCCGGGCGGGGGACCGCCTGCGCCCTTGGCCTTGCCGGTCCTTTCTTGCCCATCCGATCCGGAAGTCTGCTGGAGAAGGGAAGCCAGGACGCGCTGCGCCTGACTCCCTCCGTAAGTCGATGAACTTGCTGATATTTGCACTGTCGTCGCCTTCTTGAGGGGCTGATGGAACGTCGCCGCGCACCCCCAAATAGGCGCGGTGACGCCTTTCGGGGTGCAAGAAGGTGCTCAGTCGTGGCGCGCAGGGATTGTTGCGATCTCAGATTTCAGCCTGAAACAATCGCGACATGGATCGCGGACTCAGAGGCTGCGCAAGGCGAAAACCCGGCGCATCCGACATAAAGGCCCGCGCGATATTTAGAAGTGGATGCCGGCGCCGGGCAGTTATTTCCTAGCGCGCGGCGAAAACCGCCTTCAGGACGGCCTGACCTGGTCTCGGAACTTCTGTTCCTCGTCCTGATAGGTGTTCGGATGATCGTATTCGGCCCGGGTGGCGGCTTCACTGAGCGGGTCGTTGGCGCGGTTGCGGCGCATGTACTGGGTGACGCCCCAGACCATGGCCGCCAGCAGCAAGAGGGCGCCCAGGCCGTAGAGGATCTCGGGTGTGAACATGGCGATCTCCTTGCGGGATCAATCGCCTGGCGCCAGGACGGTTCCGTTCAGCCGATGATGCGGCGGCTTGCGGCTTCGAGCACCGCCTGGGCGCGAGCGATGGTGAGGCCCTGCTCGCGCCGCAGCCGCGCCCAGGCTTCGTAGCTGAGCAGCAGGTCCAACGCCTCCAGCTTCAGCGGGTCGCGCGACACCTCGGCCGGCAGCTCGCGCTCCAGGATCGCCCGCAACTGGACGACGAGGCGGGCATAATCCGAGCCCAGGAACTTGGACCGGTGGCGGAACGCCTCGGCCGCGCGCCGGAACGGGGCGATGGTCTCGAAGCAGCGGGCGCGGCGGTCGATCAGCTCGACCACCCGCTCCGGGCCGGCCGGCGTCTGCAGCGGCTGGTCGACGATCGCGCGGATCTCGCCTTCGATCACCAGGGACATCTCGCGATAGAGGCTGTCCATGTCCTGGAAGTGCCGGAAGACGGTGCGCAGGCCCACGTCGGCCCGGGCGGCGACGCGCTCGGCGCTGGGCGCGATCTCGTCGGCCCGGACCATCTCGATCATGGCGGCGACGATGCGGGCGCGGTTGTCCATGCCCCGACGGCGCCGGCCATCGGCGATCTCGGGCTGGGGCTTGAGCTGAACGACCGTCGTCATGTCCCCATCTCGCCCACGTCGCAGGCGCCTGTCGAGAGGGGTGCGTTGACCGCCGCCAATAATGACATGCATAGTGTCACTATAATCGAGGGAGGGATCGATGGAAGTGCTGCGGACGCCGGACGCGCGGTTCGAGGGGCTGGCCGACTGGCCCTATGCGCCCCACTACGCCGAGGTCCGCGACGCGGACGGGACGGCGCTGCGCATCCACTATGTGGACGAGGGCCCGCGCGACGGGGCGGCGGTGCTGTTGATGCACGGCGAGCCGTCGTGGGCCTATCTCTACCGCCACATCATCAAGGGCCTGGCCGTGAAGGGCCGCCGGGTGATCGCGCCCGACCTGGTGGGCTTCGGCCGCTCGGACAAGCCGGCGGCGCGCGCCGACTACACCTACGAGCGCCACGTGGACTGGATGAGCCAGTGGCTGACCGGCCTGGACCTGCGGGACATCACGCTCTTCTGCCAGGACTGGGGCGGACTGATCGGTCTGCGCCTGGTGGCGGCCTTCCCGGAGCGGTTCGCGGGCGTCGCGGTGGCCAACACCGGCCTGCCCGCCGGCGGCGGGATGACTGACGGTTTCAAGGCCTGGCTGGAGCTGAGCCAGAACATTCCGGTGATGCCGATCGGCATGCTGCTGAACGGCGGCAGCCAGCGGATGCTGTCCGACGCGGAGGTCGCCGCCTACGACGCGCCATTCCCGGACGAGCGCTACAAGGAGGGCGCGCGACAGTTCCCGATGCTGGTTCCGGTGACGGCCGAGCACGCCTCGGTCGCGGAGAACCTGGCCGCCTGGCAGGTGCTGGAGCGGTTCGAGAAGCCGGTGGTCACGGCATTCAGCGACGGCGACGCCATCACCCGGGGCGGCGAGGCGCCGTTCCAGGCCCGCGTGCCGGGCGCCAAGGGCCAGCCGCACGTGACGCTGAGCGGCGGCCATTTCCTGCAGGAGGACAGCCCGGCCGAGATCGTCGAGGTCATCGACGGCCTGATCCGCCGGCGCGGTTGAGGAGGAGCAGAACCATGAAGGTCGAGAACGCCGTCTTCCCGGGCCCGCAGCAGGCCATGGAGTTCTTCGGAGGACCCGAGGACGGGCCATTCGTGATGGTCAACCTACTGAGGTTCAAGACGAACGCCGAATACGAGGACGGCTCGGACGCCCATCTCACGGGCGCCGAGGCCTATGCCCGCTACGGCGAGGCGGTGCGCAAGCTGGTCGAGGGGCTTGGGGGGAAGATCCGCTTCTCGGGCCGCGTCACCGGGCTGCTGCTGGGCGAGGTGGAGGACCTCTGGGACGCGGTCGCCCTGGCCGAGTACCCGTCGCTGGAGGCTTTCCGGAACATGGCGATGTCGCCGGCGATGCACGCCATCGAGCATCACCGGAAGGCGGGGCTGGCGGGCCAGCTCAACATCCGCACCAAGCCGGGCGAAGGCTTTCAGGTCTAGCGCATCCGCAGCGTAGTCTTGCGAATTCGCCGCTTGGCCTCCGCGTCCGCGATCCGCATTCTTGCGTAGACAGACGGCCGGCTGCTTCGCGGCCCCGCCCATCTCCGACACCAAGAAGAGTGAGACCCTCGGATGCGCCTTTTGCATCTCGCCGTCGCCCTGACGCTGATCGCCGCCCCCGCCGCCGCGCAGGACACGTCCCAGAAAATGCTGGACCTGGCCAGGCAACTGCGGGCCCAGGCCGCGCAGATGAAGGACAGCCTGCCGCCCGAGGACGTGGCCGACCTGATCAGCCAGGCCGAGCAGATCGAGAAGGATGTGCGCGACGGCGGCTTCTCCGTCCCCGTGGCGCAGGAGGCGCCCAGCCTCGCCAAGCGGATTGCGGACGCACACGGCGGCCGGCTGGACTGGCTCGCGCATGAGGCGGCCTGCGTGGGCTACGCGTGGGAGAACCATGCGACCTTCGTGTCGAACTACGGCGACCCCGAGCGCGACCGGCTGTGCCGCACGGCCTATGCCCACTACGCCAAGTACTTCCTGACTGCGCGCGACGGCGGCGCGGCCTCGGTCTACGAGCCGGAGCTGGCGGCCTACGACAAGGCGGCGCAGGCGGCGGTGGACTACTACGCGAGGAAGTAGCCGCTCAGGCCGTCCGGGACCGCAGCGAAAGAGCCAGGAACAGCAGGGCCAGGATCGCTGTGACCGGGCTCGCATAGTGCTCTGGCGGATGGTGCGCAGCGGGCAGCAGCACCCAGGCCTGCAGGCCCATCAGCCCCCGTTCGACGATCACCAGCGCCAGGAACAACGGGACCAGCGGCCGGTAGCGCAGCGCTACGGCCAGCATGCCCAGGCCCAGCGCGATCTGGGTCGCGCCCTCCCAGGCGAAGACGGCGCGCACCAGGGCCGCGCGGTCCCCGACGTCGAGCTTGGCGATCGAGACCATGCCGCCGTCGGGCGCGAAGCTGTGGATCGCGCCCGGCGCCAGGGTCAGGACCGCCGCCAGCCCCAGGAACCAGGCGGCCGCCGGGCTGCCGCGGTACGCCGCATTGGTCGACGGCGGCAGGAACGCCACCTCAGTTGTCCCACAGGATGTATTCGTCGCCCTTCTTCTGCGGCCGGCCGCTGGGATGGTCGACGAAGACGGGGCCCTGCAGCAGCGACGGCCAGATCGGCTTCACGCTCTGGGCGTCCTGCTCGCGGATCATGGCCAGCAGGCGCTGGACCTGGGCCGGCTCCTTGGCCGCGAGGTCGTGCTGCTCGGTGGGGTCGGCCGCCAGGTTGAACAGCCAGACCTTCTTCTGCGCCTCGCTGGACTGCAGCTTCCAGTCGCCGTCGCGGACCACCTTGTACTGGCCCGAACGCCAGAACATGACCGGATGCGGCCGCGCCGCGTCCTTGCCCTGGACGAAGGGCAGGAGATCGACGCCGTCGATCTTGCGGTCGGTCGGCACGCTGGCGCCAGCGGCGTGGGCGGCCGTGGCAAAGATGTCCACGTGGCCGACCGGATAGGGATAGGTCGAGCCCGCCGGGATCGCCGCCGGCCAGCGCATGAAGAACGGCGCGTGGATGCCGCCCTCGAAGAACGTCGACTTGAAGCCGCGGTAGGGGCGGTTCACGTCGGGCAGACCGATGTAGCCGGCGCCGCCGTTGTCGCTGGTGAAGATCACGAGCGTGTTCTGGTCCAGGCCCTCGTCCTTCAGCGCCTGCAGGATCCGGCCGACGTTCCAGTCCAGGTTCCGCGCCATGGCGCCGTAGACGCGCAGGCGGTGGTCCTTGATCTGGGGCAGGGCGTCGTAGTCGCTCTTCTTGGCCTGCAGCGGCGTGTGGATCGCGTTCGGCGCGAAGTAGAGGAAGAACGGCCGGTTCCGGTTGGCCTTGATCGCCTGCACCGCCTCGTCGGCGAGGTAGTCGGTCATGTAGCCCTTCGGCGCGAACATCGGCGAGCCGTTGAACTGCACGGCGTAGGGCAGGTTGGGCCACAGGAAACGGTCGATCGGGTCCCAGTCCTGCTTGGAATTGACGACGGTCTTGTCCTTTTCCGGCAGGTACATCGAGGCGCCGGCGATGAAGCCCAGGCTCTCGTCGAAACCTTGGTCCTCGGGCCGCGAGCCCTTCCTGCCGCCCAGGTGCCACTTGCCGAAGTGCAGGGTGTGGTAGCCGCGCGCCTTCAGCACCTCGGCGATGGTGACCTCGCCGGTGGGCACGCTCAGGACGTTCACGGCCTCGGCCGAGGCGACGGTGCTGCCCGGCGGCATCTGGGACAGCCGGTCCTTGAAGAACTTCGGCTTCACGATCGCGCCGGCTTCGGACTCGGTGCCGACCATGCGCTCGAAACCGACGGGCGCGGGGGTGAACTCGAAGCCGAAGCGGGTGGGATAGCGGCCGGTCATGATCGCCGCGCGCGACGGGGCGCAGGTGGCGTTGCCGGCATAGCCCGCGGCGAAACTCACGCCCTGGCGGCCGATGGAGTCGATGTTGGGCGTGGGCACGAGGCCGTTCGCCACGCCGCCGCCGTTGAAGGTGATGTCGTTGTAGCCGAGGTCGTCGGCCAGGATGAACACGACGTTCGGCGGCCGCGCGCCCTCGGGCGTCGCGGCCGGCCCCTGGGCCCAGGTCACCGCGTGGTTGGGCGCGACGTGCGGCAGGCGCGAATGGGCGATCATCGCGAAGATCGTCGCCCGGTTCAGGTAGGCCGCACCCAACGCCACGGCCACGACGGCGACGATGGCCGCCAGCCACTTCAAGAGCCTCATGCCCATCCCCTCCCGTCTCGTTGGGTGGGAGCATATAGTGACATCCATAGTGTCGCTAGATGCCGCGAACCTCGGCCGTTCACGCGCGTTAGGTAGGCCACACTTGGGCGCCGTCTCGCGCGGCTAGGGAATGACTGACCTCCTTTTCCGGAAACTGCAGCGCCGCGACCGCCGGTTGTCCGAGGCCGAGGAGAAGGTGCTCGCCGCCGCCGTCTCGCACCACATCGAGGTCGAGGCCGACGTCGAGGTCGTACGCCAGGACGAGATCAGCCAGCAGTCGCTGTTGCTGGAGCAGGGCTGGGCCTGCCGCTACGCCTCGCTGCCGGACGGCCGGCGGCAGATCCTGTCGATCCACGTGCCCGGCGACTTCGTCGATCTCCAGAGCTTCCCGCTGAAGCGGATGGACCACACGGTGGCGACGCTCACCCGCTGCCGCATCGCGGTCTATCCGCACGCGAACCTGCGCAAGATCACCGAGCAGTTCCCGCACCTGACCCGGATGCTCTGGCTGACGACGCTGATCGACGCGGCGATCCTGCGGCAATGGTTGTTGGGCTCGGGCCAGCGTTCTGCGCTCGAGCGCGCCGCGCACCTGCTGTGCGAGCTGCGCAGCCGGCTCGACGTGGTGGGCGAGGTGGCGGGCGAGACCTTCGACCTGCCGCTCACCCAGGCCGAGCTCGGCGAGACGCTGGGGATTTCGCAGGTTCATGCCAACCGCGTCGTCGGCGCGCTGCGCAATCGGCGCCTGGTCACCTGGCGCGACGAGAAGGTGCGCATCCTGGACTGGCCCGGCCTGCAGGAACTCGCCGCCTTCGATCCCGTCTACTTGGCCTTGGAGAGCATGGAGCGCTGACATGGCGCACGCAGCAATTGTCACTGACCTTAACCCAGTTAATTCCAACCTTGCGGCGGCGCATGGTTTGCCAACCGGAATGCCGGGGAGACTCATCGCGAATTTGGAAGCCCACGCGGCGCTGGCCCCTGAAGAGCGGGCTGCGGTCGAAACGTTGCTGGGCGCGCCGAAGATGGTTCCGGCCGATACGGATCTCGTGGTCGATGGCGAAGGGGCGGCCGACTGCCACGTGCTGCTCGAAGGGCAGGCCTTCCGGCACAAGACCCTTCCGGACGGGCGGCGGCAGATCGTCTTCTTCCACGCGCCCGGCGACGTGCTCGACCTGCAGCGAGCCTTCCTGGGCGTGGATTTCAGCGTCTCCAGCCTCACCCTGTGCCGCGTGGCGCCGATCTCCCGGGCACGGTTGGCCGAACTGATCGTGGCGCGCCCGGCCATCGGCCGGGCGTTCTGGCGTATGAGCCTGATCGAGGGCGCGATCCTGCGGGAATGGATGCTCGGGATGGGGCGGCGCTCGGCCTACGCGCGCGTCGCGCACCTGCTGTGCGAGGTCTACCTGCGGCTCCAGCGCGTCGACCTCGTCCAGAACAACCGCTGCCGGTTCCCGATCACCCAGAACCACCTGGCCGACGCGGCCGGCCTGTCGGGCGTGCACACCAACCGCGTACTCCAACAACTGCGGGCCAGCGGCCTCATTGAGCTGCGGTCGCGCGAGCTGATCGTCCGTGACTGGGCGGGACTGGCGGCCGCCGGCGAATTCGATCCTGCCTACCTCGACGCCCACGCGGACGGCATCGTGTCGCCCCGCAGCAGCGGCGTCCCGCGCGTGGCCGCCGACTAGGCTATCAAAGGTTAGTGCGCGCCTCGACGGCGGGACTACGGTCTCGTCTGGGAGCCGTTGAGGGGCAGAGCCGATGAGCGACGTGAACATGCGGGTCCAGGCTGCGACCGGGGGCTGGTGGGTCGACTGCGACCTTCCGCTCGAAGCGACGTACTTCCGGTCGGGTGCGCGCGCCGAGGCGGTGGCGCGCGAAATCGCGATCCACCTAAGCGGGGCCGGACACGACGTCTTCCTCGAAATCCGCGACCGCGGCGAACAGCCGGTGGCGACCCACCGCTATTTCGCGATCTAGCGCCTCAGGCCAGCGGCAGCGTCACCTTCGCCCTCAGGCCCTTGCCCGGCGCGCTGAGCTCCACGTCGCCGCCGTGGGCGCGGGCGGTGGAGCGGGCGATGGGCAGGCCCAGGCCGATGCCGCCGGCGTCCAGGTTCCGCGAGACGTCGGCGCGGTAGAACGGCTGGAAGACCCGCTCCAGGTCGTCGGCCGCCAGCCCCTCGCCGGCGTCGTCGATCTGGACCACCGCGTGGCCGTCGTCGCGGCGCAGGCTGATGCGCGCCTGGCCGCCGTATTTCACGGCGTTGTCGACGAGATTGACGAACAGCCGCTGCAGCGCGACGGCGTCGCCCTCGACCGTGAGTGGGCTGGCGTCCAGGATCTCGACGTCGCCGCCGACCATGGCCGCATCGTCGGCCACGCATTCCAGCAGCGACAGCAGGTCCAGCTTCTCGCGCCGGCGCGGCGTGCTCTCGTTGCGGATGAAGGTGAGCACGCCCTGGATCATCTGCTCCATCTGCGCGATGTCGGAGAGGACGGTGTCCTTCACCGCGGGCGGCGCCCCTTCCAGCTTGAAGCGGATGCGCGCCAGTGGCGTGCGCAGGTCGTGGCTGATCGCGCCCACCATGGCGGTGCGGTCGTCGATGTAGCGCTTGAGCCGCCCCTGCATGTCGTTGAACGCATCTGCCGCGGCGCCGATCTCGGCGGGGCCGGACAGGGCCATCTGGGCGGCGTGCGGGTCGCGGCCCAGGCGCTCGGCGGCCTCGGAGAAGCGCTTCAGCGGCGCGGTGATCCGGCGGGCGAAGAGGAAGCCCGCGGGCGCCACCACCGCGAAGCCGGCCAGCAGCATCAGGAAGGCGCGCTTCTGCCACTCGGTGGGGAAGGGCTCGGGGCTGGAGCGCACGACCACCCAGCGGCCGTCGGTGCGGCGGATAGCGGCCGTGAAGTCGCCCAGGACCAGCTCGCGCGCGCCGCGCATGCGGAACTCGGGCGGAGGGCCGGGCGGGCCCTCCTCGCCGGGCGCGGGCGGTTCGGGCGGCGGCGGGGGGCGGGGCGGCTGCAGCCGATGCTCGCCGCGGTCGCGCCGCTGCTCGAAGACGACGCGGCGCATGCCGCTCACATGTAGCATCCGCTCGAGCAGCGAGGGCGGGCGCGGGATGAAGCGAACGTCCTCGCTGGGCCGGCCGACGGCGAGGGCCAGCGCTTCGGCATGGCCGCCGAAACGGCGGCGCAGGACGTCGCCCCGTGGCGGCGGCGGCTCGGGCTGGGCCGGCGGCGCGTCGGCGACGGTGCGCAGCATGGGGCGGCCGAAGCGCGCGGTCAGGGGCCCGCCCTGCAGGGCGCCCGCGATCTCGGTCAGCCGGTAGAGCGGCGGCTGCGGCGGCGGCAGCAGCACCAGCGTCGCGAAGGTGATGAGGTGGGTCGCGAAGAGGCAGGCGACGATCAGGGCGACGAGCTGGAGGCCGATCGACGCGCGCAGGCGCGCCGGGGACTTCATGGCCGCGTGACCGCCACGTCGAACATGTAGCCGGCGCCGCGCACCGTCTTGATGATCTCGGTCTCGCTGCAGGCGTGCAGCTTGCGGCGCAGGCGGCTGATCTGCACGTCGACCGCGCGGTCGAAGACGTCGGCGTCCTGGCCGCGGGCGATGTCCAGCAGCTGGTCGCGCGAGAGAATCCGCTGTGGATGGTCGAGGAAGGCCGACAGTAGCGAGAATTCGCCTGAGGTCAGCAGGATGGTGGCGCCGTTGGGCGCGCGCAGCTGGCGGCGCAGGGCGTCCACGACGAAGCCCTGGAACTGATAGGCCTTGCCTTTGCGGGGCGCGCCGCCGCGCACCTCCTCCAGCCGCCGGAAGACGGCCCGCACGCGGGCCAGCAGCTCGCGCGGGCTGCACGGCTTGGGCAGGTAGTCGTCGGCGCCCAGTTCCAGGCCGAGCACCCGGTCGATCTCCTCGCCCATGGCGCTGACCATGATGATGGCCGGGCCGCCCTCGGACGACAGCCGCCGGCAGATCGACAGGCCATCCTCGCCGGGCAGCATCAGGTCCAGCACCACGAGGTCGATCGGCGCCTGGGCCAGCATGCGGTCCATGGCGCCCGCGTCGGCGGCGGCATGCACGTGGAAGCCGTGCTCGGCGAGATAGGCGGTGACCTGCTCGCGCAGCTGGGTGTCGTCCTCGACAACCAGGATGTGTCGGGCCGGCAGCACCGAAGGTTGGGCCATCATGGCGGGTCCTCTCGCCGCGAACTGTGGCGCCGTCATAGCGACTTCGCCACAATTCGAAGCGATGACCGATCAGCGCGGCGGTTCATGGCCGGGCGGGCCGTCGTCGTCGTCGTCAGGGCTGCCGGGGCCGAGCCGGCGGATCATCATGCGCGGGCCGTCTCCGCCCGGACCGCCGTGCATCATCAGCATGCGGCCACCCATCGGACCGCCCATCGGAGGCCCATGCATCCGCTGCAGCGCGTCGAACACCTTCTGCTGGTCGGGCGAGAGCGCGGCGTAGAACCTGGTCAGCGCCTGGCGCATCCGATCACGATGCGCATCCATCTCGGCGTCGCGCTTGGCCATCTCCTCCAGCCGCTGCGGCGTGGTGAGCGCGCGGGGTTCGGCCGAGCCCTTGAACTCGTGGAACTGCGGCTTGTGCGCCTCGACGAAGGCGGTCAGCGCCGCCTCCTGGTCGGGGCGGATCCGCAGGATGGTGCGCAGGTCGTCGAGGTGCTGCTTCTGCATGGCCTCGTGGCGCGCCTTCATCTCGGCCGTGGGCGCGCCGTGCGGCCCAAGGGGCGGCCCGGCCGGCGGGCCGGCGGGCTGGGCGTGTGCGGCGGCCGCCAGCATCAGCGCCGGGGCCAAGGCCAGAATCACGCGGGACTTCATCGGGGGCATTCTCCTCTTCCCTGAGGCTGCCGACTTTCCCACGGCCGTCTCGCAGGCGGATGGCGACGGGCGCGACGCCTTTGAAATGTTCGGGCAACGGGCGCTGCGGCCGCCCGCCGCAGGGGACGGAAAGGTGCCTGGCCCCGCGATTGCTGGTGTCGGAGCGAGGATGCCGGCCCCGTCGAGGGCGGTCGGTTCCCGAAAGCCTCGGACCTGTTTCAGTTCGGGACGCTTGGCAGAAAAGGAGGGTCCCGCCTTGGGTCGCCTTCTCGTGATCGGCAAAACGCTCGCCCCTGGGGCGAGTCCGATTGCGTTGTTAAGCTTTCTGAACGAGGGTCCGAGCTAACGGGGATCGGCCCAGCTTATCGGGCCGGTGAATGCCCACCATTCGGTGGTTCAAGTTGGGGAATATCATGGCTTTTGACACGGGGGCGGCGCACAGCCGTCAGAGCCCTATCCGCACGGCTATGAAGGCCGTCCTGCCCGCCGTGGCGCTCGCCGCCACGCTGGCCTTCGCTGCGCCGGCCGCCGCGACGACCTATTTCCTCGACTATGCGTCGATGAACACGAACACCGACGGCGTGATGAAGAAGAACGGCCAGGTCGTTCAGAACGTCGAAATGGCCCCGGTGAAGTTCACCGCCTTCTACGGCACGGGCAACACGCCCCAGACGGGCGCCATCGGCGGCTCGTTCACCCTGATCGGCTGGTGCGTCGACATCTACCACTCGATCCAGATGGGCAACATCGACCTCAAGTACGACAACAAGTACGACCTTGAGACCAACTCGAAGTACACGTCGAACACGCCCTGGTACGGTGAGAGCGACCTGACGGACGCCCAGATCGACCAGGTCGGCCGCCTCGTCCACTACGGCACGTCGCTCTACACGGCCAACGCCACGGCCAATGCGCTCAAGCTCTCGGCCATCCAGGGCGCGATCTGGACCGTGATCAACAAGCCGCAAGGCTACTCGTTCGAGAGCACGGTCTCCGGCATGTACAGCCAGAACGTGTCGAACAAGTCGTACGTCAACGACCTGATCTCCAAGTACTCCGGCAACGACTATGACGACTACGTCCCGATGAACATCGGCGTCGACGTCATGTTCCTGACCGAGACGAACAAGTACGGCACCAAGAGCGCTCACCAGTCGTTCGCCTTCGTGCCGGAACCGGCCACCTGGGCGCTGATGATCATCGGCTTCGGCGGCGCGGGCTTCATGCTGCGCCGTCAGCGGAAGTACGCTCTGGCCGCCTAGGCCAGACTAGATCTCCAGTCTCTGAAGAGCCCCGGCCTCCGCGCCGGGGCTTTTTGGTTTTGGGCCCTGCTGCCTAGCGGAAGACGTGGATGCCGCCCGCGCCGCCACCGGGCGCTTCGGCCAGGCCGCGGATCTCGAGTTGGGCGCGTCGGGCCCCGCACATGCAGCGGAGCCGATGCTCCAGGTCCTGCAGGGTCTGGCGGCTGAGCCCCTGGGCCAGCCAGGGCCTGGGGTCCACCGCAGCCTCGCGGCCGCAGGCGCACCGCGCCCACAGGCTGGAACGCGCCGCCGTGGCCCAGCCCAGGCGGGCCTCGCCGAAGCTCCATTCGCGCGCGAATTGTCTGGTGCTGCCGTCCGCCATGCCGAGACTCCCTGTAAGCGAACAAAAGCAGAACTTTTCGGACGCGACTACATCATTCCGGCTGTTTTTGAGTCGCCTCAACCCGCGTCGGTTGCGTCGTTGGGCTTATCCCCAGCCCATCGTTCAGCGAAGGCGTAGAGCGGCATGAACGCCGCCTCGAGCTCGGCCCCACGGGCCGTCAGCGCGTAGCCCTGGCCGGCGGAATGGGCCACGAGCCCGGCCTCGCGCAGTTCGACCAGCCGCGCCTGCAGCACGGTGGGCGAGACTCCGTCGCATGCGGTCCGGAGCGCGCGCGACGTCAGCGGCCCATCCCGAAGCTCCCAGAGGATGCGCAGGGTCCACCGTCGCCCGAGCAGGTCGAGCAGCGCCATGATCGGCCGGCCCGTGCGCGAGCCGCGGACGCGCCGTGTCGGCCCCTCAGTCATGGGGCTTGACCGGCGCTACGGAAAATGTAGCGTTCATGCTATCAAAATCGTAGCAAGGAGCCGGCCCCATGCCAAGGATCGCGCCGCTGGAACCGCCCTATGCGGCCGACGTCGAACAGGCCTTCGACGCCATCATGCAGGGCGCGCCGCCGCTGATCCTGTTCCGCACGCTCGCGACTTCCGAGCGGGCGTGGCGCAAGTTCCGCGCGGGCTCGCTGCTGGACCGCGGGCCGCTGACCTTGCGCGACCGCGAGCTGGTCATCGACCGCACCTGCGCCCTGGCCGGCAACGAGTACGAATGGGGCGTGCACATCGCATTCTTCGCCTCGGCGGCGGGGCTGACGCCCAAGGAGATCGCGGCGACGGCGGGCGAGGGTTCGGCGGCCAGCTGCTGGACGGATGCCGAACGTACGCTTTTGGAGACCACCGAAGCGCTGCATGCGCGGGCCAGGCTCAGCCGCGCCGAATTCGCCGCGCTCCGGGCGCGCTACGACGAGGCCCAGGTACTGGAGATCGTCCTGCTCTGTGGCTTCTACCGGATGGTCTCTTATGTGGTGGGTGCGCTCGATCTGCCGCTGGAGGACGGCGCAGCGCGGTTCGCGGCCTAGAGCTTTTCGCTGATCTTGATGGCCGCGCGGCAGCCGGCGCCGATTACGGCCGAGAGCAGGGCATAGCCCGGCGCCTCGCGCGCGCCTTCCTCGACGGCGGCGTCGCGGTGGGCCAGCTCTTCGTCGCGGAACCTGGAGAGCTCGGCGGCCAGTTCGGGGTCGCGCGGCGCCAGCTCGGCGATCTGGTCGGCGTAATGCTGCTCGATCACCGTCTCGACGGCCTCGGTACAGGCGTGCGCCGCCTTTTCGCCCAGCAGGGCGGTGCCGGCGCCCAGAGCGAAGCCGGCCAGGCGCCAGACGGGCGCGAGGGCGGTCGGCCGCACTCGTTTTTCGGTCAGCAGCCGGTCGAAGCGGGCGAGGTGCTCGGCCTCCTGGGCCTCCAGCTCGGCGAAGTGGCCGGCCAGTTTCGCCTTGCCGGCGGCCGTGCTCATGACGGCCCGCTGGCCGCGGTAGATCTGGACGGCGGCCAGTTCGCCCGCGTGGTCCACGCGAAGGATCTCAGCGAGGCGCGCCGCCTGGGCGCCGCGGCCGGGCCGGGGCGGGACGGGCTTGCCGCTCATCGCTTGCCCCGTTCGCGCACGGCGGCCAGCCCGCTCAGGACCGCCAGGCCCAGGGAGATCACCGCGTTCCAGCCGGCCATGGACAGGCCCGCGAACACCCAGGCGGCCTCGTCGCAGGCCGGGGGCCTGACCTTGGCGCCTTCGAGGAAGGCCGAGAGGTCCGCGGCGTTCACCGAGCCGCCTCCGGAGGAGCAGGCCTGGGGGCCCGGCCAGAACTTCCACTCGGCGCCCGCGTGATAGACGGCCACGCCGCAGCCCACGAGGAACATCAGGCCCAGCACCCAGCAGGTCGCCTCGCGCCAGCGGGGGCCGCCCGGCATCCGCACCAGCACCATGAAGGCGGCGCCGACGCCCAGGATCGCCCAATAAACCTCGCGCTGGCGCAGGCAGAGCGTGCAGGGCGCATAGCCGCCGAAGGTCTCGAAGGCATGGGCCGTGGCCAGCATGGCGGCGGCGACCAGCACCGCGCAGAGCCGCCAGCGGTCGAGGAAGGGTCGAAGCAGGTTCGTCATCCGGCGGCCCTTATGGCGCGAAAACCGACGCTAGCCAAAAAACTTGAGCGCCGCGAAGCCGCCGACCAGCAAGACCAGCAGCAGCACGCCGTAGAGGTTCATGCGCCGCTCGAACTCGGCCAGCAGGGCGGGGCCGTAGAACTTCAGCACGGTGGCGACGGCGAAGAAGCGCACGCCCCGGGTCAGGATCGAGGCCCAGACGAACGTGAGAAGGTCGAAGCGCGCGAAGCCCGCTGTGATCGTCACCAGCTTGTAGGGGATGGGCGTGGCGCCCTTGATGAGGATCACCCACAGGCCCCACTGGTCGAACCACCGCTGGAATTCGGCGCGGCCGTCGGGATGGCCGAACACCTTCAGGATCAGCTCGCCCAGCGGCTCGAGGTAGACGCCGATCGCGTAACCCAGCAGGCCGCCGATCACCGAAGCTGCCGTGCAAATCCCGGCATAGACGAAGGCCTTGTCCGGCCGCTTCGCCACCATCGGGGCCAGCATCACGTCGGGGGGGATCGGGAAGAACGAACTCTCGGCGAAGGAGACGACCGCGAGGGCGGCAGGCGCCTGGCGCGAGGCGGCCAGTCGCATCACCCAGTCGTAGAGCTTTCGGAACATGCGCGATCCAGGGAGGGCACTCAGGCGTTCCAGCTAGCAGGCGTCGCGAGGCTTGTCTTCGCGCTTCCGCAAACTGGTTTCAGATGATACTAACTGCCGCCGACAGGAGGCCCCTCATGAACGTTCAGACCCCCGAGAAGACCCGCGACCTCTTCGAAAACCCGCTGGGCACCGACGGCTTCGAGTTCGTCGAGTTCACCTCGCCCGAGCCGAAGCGTCTGAAGGACCTGTTCGAGAAGATGGGGTTCACGGCGGTCAGCAAGCACCGCTCGAAGAACGTGCTGCGCTTCCGCCAGGGCGACATCAATTTCATCCTGAACATGGAGCCGGCTGGCCAGGCGGCCGACTTCCGTGAAGCCCACGGCCCCTCGGCCAACGCCATGGCCTTCCGCGTGCGCGACGCCGCCAAGGCCCTGAAGCTGGCCGTCGAGCGCGGCGCCAAGCCGGTGCAGGGGCCCGTCGGCCCGATGGAGCTGAACATCCCGGCCATCGAAGGCATCGGCGGCTCGAACCTCTATCTGGTCGACCGCTACGGCGCGCAGGAGATCTACGACGTCGACTTCACGCCGATCGAAGGCGCCGAAGAGCAGATGGCGAAGAACGCGAAGGGCCTGACCTACCTCGACCACCTGACCCACAACGTGCACCGCGGCAACATGGTGAAGTGGGCCGACTTCTACGAGAAGATCTTCAACTTCCGCGAAATCCGCTACTTCGACATCGAGGGCAAGCAGACGGCCCTGCTGTCGAAGGCGATGACGAGCCCGGACGGCAAGATCCGCATCCCGCTGAACGAGAGCCAGGACGAGCACTCGCAGATCGAGGAATTCCTGAAGGACTACAAGGGCGAGGGCATCCAGCACATCGCGCTGGGCACGGACGACATCTACGAGTCGGTCGAGACGATGCGTGAGCAGGGCGTGGTGTTCCAGGACACCATCGACACCTATTTCGACGGCATCAACGCCCGCGTCCCGGGCCACGGCGAGGACGTCCAGCGCCTGCAGGCCAACAAGATCCTCATCGACGGCGCGCCCACCGAGGGCCAGGGCCTGCTGCTGCAGATCTTCACCGAGAACATGATCGGCCCGATCTTCTTCGAGCTGATCCAGCGCAAGGGCAACGAGGGATTCGGCGAGGGCAACTTCAAGGCCCTGTTCGAGTCGATCGAGCTGGACCAGATTCGCCGGGGCGTGCTGCCCGCGAAGGACTGATCCATGGCTGAAGAGACCCGACCGAAGTGGGCCCTGGTGGCGCACGGCGGCGCGGGCGCGATCGCGCGCGGCCAGCTCACGCCTGAGCAGGAGGCGGCCTACCGCGACGCCATGGGCGTGGCGGCCGAGGCCGGCGCCGTGGTGCTGCGTGCCGGCGGCTCGGCAATGGACGCGGTCGAGGCCGCGATCCACATCCTGGAGGACGACCCGCTGTTCAACGCGGGCCGCGGGGCCGCCTTCACCGCCGAGGGCCGCAATGAGCTGGACGCCTCGATCATGGACGGCCGGACGCTCGGCGCCGGCGCGGTGGCGGGCGTGACCACCACGCGCCACCCGATCTCGGCCGCCCGCGCGGTGATCGAAGGGTCGGCGCACGTGATGCTGGGCGGGGAGGGCGCCGACGCCTTCGCCCGCAGCCAGGGCCTGGAGCAGGTGGACCCGCTCTACTTCTTCACCGAGCGCCGCTGGCGCGCGCTGGAGAAGGGTCTCGCCAAGCAGGGCCTGCCAGTCCCGCCGCGGCCGGTCGGTGCGCCGGAGGACACGTCGGGCAAGGCCGCCCTGGTCCACGAGGAGGGCAAGCACGGCACCGTGGGCGTCGTGGCGCTGGACTCGCAGGGCGACGTGGCGGCCGGCACCTCGACCGGCGGCAGCTCGGCCAAGCGCTGGGGCCGGGTCGGCGACAGTCCGATCATCGGCGCGGGGACCTACGCCTCGAACCGGGGCTGCGCGGTCTCGTGCACGGGCGCGGGCGAGTACTTCATCCGCCTCGGCGTGGCGCACGAGATCAATGCCCTGGTCCAGCACAAGGGCATGGCGCTGCAGGCCGCCGCCGACCTGGTGATCCAGGGCGAGCTGACCGACCTCGGCGGCGACGGCGGGATCATCGCGGTCGCGCCCGACGGCCAGATGGCCTGGAGCTTCAACACCTCGGGCATGTACCGGGCCCGCATCGCCGACGGCCAGCCGCTGGTCGTCGGCGTCTACAAGGAAGATCCGTGATGGCGAAGGGTGACTGGCTTCCGATCCGCGCGGCGCAAGGGGCGCATTCGCGCCAGGCGCACGCCGACCTGCCGGAAGGCGCCTACGAGCGCGAGATGTCGAAGGAGGGCTTCTTCGGCCCCGCCGCCTTCCTCTACCACCCGCGCCCGCCCACCGGTTGGACGAGCTTCGAAGGCCCGCTGCGGCCCCGCGCCTTCGACCTGGCTCGCCTGAACGCCGCCGAGCCGTCGCCGTGGGCGGCGGGCGTCGTGCTGCAGAACGCCGCCGTCGAGATGCGCTTCTGGAAGCTGGCCCAGGCCATGCCGGCCCTGGCGCGCAACGCGGACGGTGACCAGCTGCTGTTCGTCCACCAGGGGCAGGGCGACCTGTTCACCGACTTCGGCCGCATCGGCTACCGTGCCGGCGACTACCTCTACGTGCCGCGGGGCACGATGTGGCGGCTGGCGCCCGCCGAGCCGACGGCGGTGCTGATGATCCAGGCCACCAACACTCACTACAAGCTGCCCGACCGCGGCCTGATGGGGCCGCACGCCCAGTTCGACCCGGCGATGCTGGACACCCCGGTGATGGACGAGGCCTTCCGCGCCCACCAGGCCGAGCCGGGCGAGGTCCGCGTCGAGGTGAAGAAGCGCGGCCAGGTCTCGACGGTGACCTATCCCTACAATCCGCTGGACGCCGTGGGCTGGCACGGCGACCTCGCGCCGGTGCGCCTGAACGTGGCCGACATCCGCCCGGTGGTCAGCCACCGCTACCACCTGCCGCCAAGCGTGCATTCCACCTTCGTGAGCGACCGCTTCGTCGTCTGCACCTTCGCGCCGCGCCCGTTCGAGACGGATCCGGGGGCGTTGAAGATCCCGTTCTTCCACAACAACGACGACTACGACGAGGTGCTGTTCTACCACGCCGGCGATTTCTTCAGCCGCGACCACATCGAAGCGGGCATGATGACCTTCCACCCGTCGGGCTTCACCCACGGGCCGCATCCGAAGGCGCTGAAGAACATGCTCAGCCAACCCAAGCCTGCCACCGACGAGTATGCCGTGATGATCGACACCCGCGACCCATTGGACGTGGGCGACGCGGCGGCCTCGGTGGAGAATTCGGCGTACGTCGACAGCTGGAAGGGCGCATGAGCGCACCAGCCGCCATCGACATCGCTACGAAGTTCGCCGGCTTCTCCGAGCACTGGCGTCCGAAGACCGCCGCCCGGCTGAACGGGCAGGACGTACGGCTGGTGAAGACGCAGGGAATCTTCCCCTGGCACACCCATGCCGACGCCGACGAGATGTTCCTGGTCTTCAAGGGCCGCTTCCGGGTCGAGTTCCGCGACCGGGTGGTGGAGCTGGAGCCGGGCCAGATGATCGTCGTGCCGCGCGGGATCGAGCACCGGACCGGCTCGGACGAGGAGGCCGAGGTGGTGATCTTCGAGCCGTCCGAGGTGGTGAACACGGGCGATGCGCCAGTCTCGGAATTCACCGCGCCGGTGGGCGTCGGGATCTGAGCGATGAGCCTGCAGGACGACCTGACGGCGGCGGCGGACGACGAACTGGACCGCGCGATGACGCTGGGCTGGGCGCAGCTCGCCAAACACACGCCCTGGGGCGACACCTTCGACGGCTTCACGCCCGAGGGCCGCGAGGTCTGTTTCGAACGCGCTTACATGTGGGAAGGTGAGGCCGGCGGCGACATCCGCGTGGAGATCACGGTCTACGAGCCGCGCTCCTACGAGGACGGCGTACGGCACACGAGAATACTGGCGAAGGACGGGAGTGAAGGATGAAGCTGGCGTCGTTGAAGGGAGGCCGGGACGGCCGCCTCGTGGTGGTCTCGAACGACCTCGCCTGGTACTCGCCGGCGGACCGCATTGCGCTGACCCTGCAGGCGGCGCTGGACGACTGGGAGCGCTGCGAGCCTGAGCTGCGCGGTCTGGCCGAGAGCCTGGAGCACGGCTCGGTGCCGAAGGCGCGCTTCCACGAGCATGACGCCATGAGCCCCCTGCCGCGCGCTTACCAGTGGGCCGACGGCTCGGCCTATGTGAACCACGTGGCCCTGGTGCGCCAGGCCCGCGCCGCCGACATGCCCGAGAGCTTCTGGACCGATCCCCTGATGTACCAGGGCGGCTCGGACGGCTTTCTAGGGCCGCGCGACCCGATCCCGCTGAAGGACGAGGCGTGGGGCTGCGACATGGAGGGCGAGATCGCCGTCGTCACCGGCGACGTGGCGCTGGGCGCGGGCCGCGAAGAGGCGCTGAAGGCCATTCGCCTGGTCATGCTCTGCAACGACGTGAGCCTGCGGAACCTGATCCCCGCCGAGCTCGCCAAGAACTTCGGCTTCTTCCAGTCGAAGCCCGCCTCGGCCTTCTCGCCGGTTGCCGTGACGCCGGACGCGTTGCCGAACTTCAAGGACGGCAAGCTGCACGGGAAGCTGGAGGTCGAGCTCAACGGCAAGCCGCTGGGCGAGGCCGACGCCGGCGTGGACATGACCTTCGACTTCGGCACGTTGATCGCGCACGCGGCCAAGACCCGGGCGCTGTCGGCCGGAACGATCATCGGTTCGGGCACCGTCTCGAATCGCGACGCCGACGGCGGGCCGGGTAAGCCGATTGACCAGGGCGGCCTGGGCTACTCCTGCCTGGCGGAAGTGCGGACCGTCGAGACCATCCTGAGCGGCAAACCCTCGACGCCCTTCCTGAAGGCCGGCGACGTGGTGCGCATCCAGATGGCGGACGCCAAGCGCCACTCGATCTTCGGGGCGATTGAGCAGGAGGTCGCCGGCGCATGAGCGCCAAGCCGGACACGGACGGCGAAGACGGGCTGAAGCTCGACGCCTATCTGCCGTACCGGCTGTCGGTGGCGTCGAACGCCGTATCGGGCCTGATCGCGCGGGCCTACGAGGACCGCTTCGGCCTGACCGTGCCGCAGTGGCGGCTGCTGTGCGTGCTGGCCGAGGACGGCAAGCTGAGCCAGGTGCAGATCGTCGCCCGCACCGTGATGGACAAGGTCACCGTCAGCCGCGCCGCCCAGGGGCTGGTGAAGCGCCGGCTGGTGGGCCGCTCGCAGAACAAGGCCGACGGCCGCAGCCAGCTGCTGACGCTCACGGCCGAGGGGCGCAGCCTGTTCGCCGAGATCGCGCCGCTGGCGCTGGCCTACGAGGCCGCACTGATCGCGGGGCTGGCGCCGGAGGAGGTCACGCTGCTGAAGCGCCTGCTCACCCGCCTGCAGTCGGCGGCTGGGCACCTGGCGGGGGAAGCGCCCTCGTCGCCCAGCCTGCGCTAGACGATCCGCCTGACTGGTGCGTCCCCTGAGGCTGTCGCCTCTGCCTTGAGCAGCGCGGCCTCGATGCCCGCCATCAGGCTCTCGGGCGTGATCGGCTTGGCGATGAGGTGGTCGGCGCCGGCGGCGGCCGATTGATCCTTGTGCTCGCCCATCGCGTTCGCGGTCAGCATCGCGATCGGGGTCGGCGCGGCGCCCAGCTCGCGCTCGCGCCGCCGGATTTCGCGGGTCGCCGCCAGGCCGTCCATCACCGGCATCTGCATGTCCATGAGGATCAGGTCGAAGCGGCCCGGCTGGACGATGTCCACCGCCGCGCGCCCGTTCCCGACGATGGTGAGGTCCACGCCCGCCGGCTCCAGGATCAGCTGGGCGACGCGCTGGTTGGTCGGGTGGTCCTCGGCGAGCAGCACGCGGAGCTGCGTCATCGCCGGCGCGCCCTCGTCAAGGAGCTGGACGGCGCCGGCGCCGGCTGACCGACGCATATCGTAGGCTTCCAGCGTCATCGTACGCACGAGCGGGATCTCGACCGTGAAGGTGGAGCCGGCGCCCGGCTGCGACGCCGCCTCGATCTCGCCGCCCATCAGGTCCACCAGGGTCCGGCAGATCGAAAGGCCGAGGCCGGTCCCGCCGAACTGGCGCGAGATCGAGCCGTCGGCCTGGGTGAAGCGGGTGAAGAGGCGCCGGGCGGCTTCGGCGTCGAAGCCGATGCCGGTGTCGATCACCTGGATCCTCAGGCGGCTGGGCTCGCCCGCCGCGGCGGGGTCGGCGCACTCGACCGCGATGCGGACTTCGCCGTCGGCGGTGAACTTGATGGCGTTCGAGGCGAGGTTCGAGACGATCTGCCGGATGCGCACGGCGTCGCCGTCGAACGCGCCGCGGGCGGTCTCGGCATAGGTCACGCGGAACCGCACACCCTTCTCGTCGGCGCGGGCGCGCATGAGCTCGGCGGCGGTCTCGATCTCGTCATGGAGGTCGAAAGGCGCGACCAGCAGCTCGAACTGGCCGGCCTCGATCTTCGCCTGGTCGAGGATGTCGCAGAGCAGCCGGTCCAGGGTCTGGCCCGACGCCTGGATGAGCGAGACCATCTCGCGCTCCTCGGCCGCCAGCGGCCGGCGCGCCAGGGCGCCCGCCGTGCCGATCACGCCGTTCAGCGGCGTGCGGATTTCGTGGCTCATGTTGGCCAGGAAGACGCCCTTGGCGTGGTTCGCGCTTTCGGCCACGTCGCGGGCGGCCTCGAGCTGTTGCTCCAGCGCCTTGCGGGTCGAAACGTCCATCATCGTGCCGATGATGCGGTGCGGTCGGCCTTCTGGCGTCCGCTCGACCAAGCGGCCGCGCGCGAGCACCCACTTGTACTGGCCGTCCCGGCACCGCATGCGATGCTCGGAGACGGTGTGCGGCGTCTCCCCGCGGAAGTGCGCGGCATAGTCTGCCTGCAGCGTCGGCAGGTCGTCCGGGTGGACGAGGTCGCGCCACTCCCGCATCGGCGCGGGGTCGTCGGGATGATACCCCAGCATGGTCTGCCAGGTGGCGCTCGTGCGCAGGTCGCCGCCGATGAGGTCGATTTCGAACAGCCCGTCGCCCGAAGCCTCGATGGCGACCGAGAGTTTGCGCTCGATGTCGGACAGGGCGACCTGCCGGTCGGCGAGGGTCCGCAGCAGCGCCTGGTGATCCAGTGCGAAGCCGCGCGACGAGATGAGCCCCGCCAGGATGAGCGCGCTGATCACTACGGAATGCGCCTGCAGGCCCGAGGCGAGGAAGGGGCCAGCCAGCGCCACCGCGACGCCGGGGCCGAGCACGGCCCAGAGCAGCCGGCGGCTGGCGCCGAAGTAGATGAAGTTGCTCATGAACGCACCGGCCAGCCAGGTCGTGCCGATGGCGATTCCCACCGGCGAGCCTTCGCGCAGGGCCAGGAGCGCGATCGTCTGGTAGAGGCACGACCCGATGAAGTTCACGACCGCGTAGGTCAGGTTCGCGCGCGCCGCGGGCTGTTTCAGCACCACCCGGTCGAAGACCACCCGGACGAACAGTTCCCAGACGAAGATCACGGCGATCCAGGCCGCGGGAACGATCCAGGGGTGGATGATGAGCGAGATCGCCGCGTAGACGCTCGCGTAGACCAGACGGTCGCGTGTACTTCGCAGCGCGAGTTCCACGCTGGTGGCGATGCTGAAGGTGCTGGCCTCGGCCGGCTTCGCCGCGGTGGCGGGCGTCGCCTCCGTCATTGCGACAGACCTGGGGTAGCGGGCGCTGGATGCATCGCGGGCTCTCTTCGATCGAGCCAGCTTGGGCGCATCGGCGCTAACATCAGGTTCGAACCTGCGGAGCGCGTTGATTTGCCGCATGAAATGGCGGCGGGCGCCCTCCGCGCGTCGAGACCCGCGGCCCGCAGACGGGGCGGCGCCCGGCCGCGTCGGCGGGCGCTCCCGTCAGGCCAGAAAGGGCCTCAGGCCGCGACGGCGGTGTCGGGAACGACGCCCCAGCGATGCGAGCCCTCGCCGAACGGCAGGTGGAAGCCGTAGGCCGCTCGCTTGCGCTCGTCGCGCCAGGTCTGCTCGAACGAGACGATGACCTGGAGCTGGAGATCCTCAGGGATCTGGCGGACATCATGACCCAGGCTGCGGGCCACTTGCTCAATGACTATCGACCGGTGCGCTTCGCCGCCGAGCGATAGGAGGGCCTTGCGGACGTGCTTGCACAGGGTCTGCTTGACCCGGATGGGCTTTTTCCCGGTGGGAACGTCCAAGGCGATTTCCTGCGTGTTCTGCATGGCAGGAAACAGATTTGCGCCGGCTCGTTTATCGAGCGGTTAAGGCGCACGGAAAAAGAGCAATTAACGCAACCCGGGGGTGAAACGTCCCCTGCGCCCTCAACCCGCTCCGAGCGCCACGGCCGTGTGATAGACCGCGAACGAGGCCAGGTAGGCCAGGGCGACCATGTAGGCGAACATCACGCCGGTCCACGCCCACGAGTTCGTCTCGCGCTTCACGACGCCCAGGGTCGCCACGCACTGCGGGGCGAAGATGTACCAGGCGAGGAACGACAGGCCGGTGGCCAGGCTCCAGGCGTTGGCGAGCTGGGTCCCCAGGGCCGCGGCGTTGTTCTCCGCATCGCCGACCGCATAGACGGTGCCCAGCGCGGCCACGGCGACTTCGCGGGCGGCGAAGCCCGGGATCAGCGCCACGACCATCTGCCAGTTGAAGCCGATGGGCGCGAAGAGCGGCTGGATCGCGTGGCCGATCATGCCGGCGAAACTGTAGTCGATGGCGGGGCCGGTCGCGCCGGCCGGCGGTCCGGGGAAGGTCGACAGGACCCAGACCAGCACCATCAGCGGCAGGATGATGCGCCCGGCGCGGCTGAGGAAGATCTGGGCCCGCAGCAGCAGGTTGCGCGCGACGCTTTCGAAGCTGGGCACCTTGTAGGTGGGCAGTTCCATCAAGAAGGGCTCGACAGCCCCGCGCCAGAAGACCTTGCGGATCACGAACGAGACGATCAGCGCGCTGATCACGCCGGCGGCGAAGAGGCCGAACATCACCAGGCCCTGCAGGTTCAGGCCCGGGCCCACTGTGCGATCGGGAATGAAGGCGCCGATGATCAGCGTGTAGACGGGGATGCGCGCCGAGCAGGTCATCAACGGCGCCACGAGGATGGTCGTCATCCGGTCGCGCTTCTGGTCGATCACCCGCGCCGACATGATGCCGGGGATCGCGCAGGCGAAGGACGAAAAGAGCGGGATGAACGCCCGCCCGTGCAGGCCCGCGACGCCCATGATGCGGTCCATAAGGAACGCGGCCCGGGCCATGTAGCCGAAGTCCTCGAGGAGGATGATGAAGAAGAACAGCGCGAGGATCTGCGGCAGGAACACCAGCACCGAGCCGACGCCTGCAAACAGGCCGTCGACGATCAGGCTCTTCAGCAGGCCGTCGGGCAGCAGCGTGCCGACCTGGGCGCCCAGCCAGGCGACGCCCGCCTCGATGGCGTCCTGGGGCGGCCCCGCCCAGGTGAACACGGCCTGGAACACCAGGAACATGAGCACGCCGAGGATCAGCAGGCCGGCCACCGGGTGCAGCAGCACGGCGTCGACCTTGCCGGTGAAGGTGTCGGGCCGCTCGGGCGGGCGCACGTGGGCCTTCAGGATGCGCTGGGCCTCGCGATGCGCGCTGCGGATCTCGCCGGCCGAGGGCTCGCGCCAGACGTTCTCCGTGGACAGCGCCCCGGAAGCGATCAACTCGTCGACCTTGGCGGTCAGTTCGGCGATGCCCCGCTTGCGCGTCGCCACCGTGGTGACGATCGGGCAGCCCAGCTCGCGCGACAGGCCGTCGAGGTCGATCCGCAGTCCCTGGCGCTGGGCGATGTCGTACATGTTGAGGGCCAGCACCATCGGCCGGCCGACGGCCTTCAGCTCCAGGATCAGCCGCAGCACCAGCCGCAGGTTGGTGGCGTCTGCCACCGCCACCACCACGTCGGGCTCGGCTTCTCCGGCCAAGCGGCCCAGCACCGCGTCGCGGGTCACCGCCTCGTCCGGGCTGCGGGCGCGCAGGGAATAGGTGCCGGGCAGGTCCAGCACCGACAGCGACCGGCCGCCGGGCGTGGTGACGAAGCCCTCCTTCCGCTCGACCGTGACGCCGGCGTAGTTGGCCACCTTCTGGCGGCTGCCGGTCAGGGCGTTGAAGAGGGCGGTCTTGCCGGTGTTGGGATTGCCGACCAGCGCCACGCGCGCGGGTCGAATAGCGGCCTCGCTCATTTGGACTCCAGCCGCACCCAGACATCCTCGGCGTCGCGCCGGCGGAGCGCCACGCGCATGTCGTCGACCCGCACGGCGATGGGGTCGGCGCCGAACAGGCCCTCGTGCAAAACCTCGAACGCGGCACCTTCCACGAAGCCCGATTCCAGCAGGCGCCGCTCCAGCTCGTGGACGTCGACGCCGTGCTCGTTGGCGTGGTCGGCGCGCACGTCGACGATCACGCCCCGGGCGCCCGGACGCGCCTGGCTGAGACGCGTGGCGCCGGCCGGAATGGCCGCCGCTTCTTCGGCGAGCATCTCGTGCATCTGGAAGATCGTCCTGCCGCCCGCCGATATTGCGAACGATTATCAGGTACGACCTCGACCGTTCCGGCGCAAGGCTCGTCTCGTCGCAGGCCCCACGAGTTGCGCCGACCGGCCCAACCTCTATAACCGCACTCCGATGCGGGCGTGGTGAAACTGGTAGACGCGCCGGACTCAAAATCCGGTTCCGCAAGGAGTGTCGGTTCGAGCCCGACCGCCCGCACCACCCATGCGCGGCTTGCGCCTTGGCGTGGATGGATTTCAGGACGACTAGGCCACATGGACGTGGCCGCTCTTGTCCGCACCCTCAGTAGCGATAGCGCAGGAACGCCCCGAGGCTCCGCGGGCGGTTCAGCGTGAGCAGGTCCTCGCCCAGGCTGTCGATGTTCGAGATCGACACCGCATAGGTCTTGTCGAACAGGTTGCGGGCGAAGACGCCGGCCTCGACCTTGCCGTCCGTCGAGCGCCAGCCGGCCTGGGCGCCCACGATCCAGACGCCGTCTTGGGACAGGCGAGCGGCGTTGGAGTTGTCAAAGTAGACCTTGGACGAATAGGCGGCGTCGGCCGTGCCGAACACCTCGCCGCCGACCGGCAGGTCGTGGCTGTAGTTCGCCGCCACGTTGAAGGTCACCTTGGGCGACTGGGGCAGGCGGTTGCCGCTGAAGTCGTCCCCTTCCGACTGATAGTCGCCGTAGGTGGCGTCGAGCAGCGACAGACCGGCATCGACCGACAGGTGGCGCGACAGCCGCGCCGTGGCCTCGACCTCGGCGCCGTAGACTTTCGAGTTGGCGGCGTTGTCGAGCACCAGCACGGTCAGTCCATTGCGAAGCGCCTGCGCGAACACCTGCTGGTCCTGGTAGTCGTAGTAGAAGGCCGAGAGGTTCAGCCGCAGGCGCCGGTCAAACAGCTCGGACTTCACGCCCACCTCGTAGGCGTCGAGCTTCTCGTTGTCGTAGGGGATCAGTTCCTCGGGCGTGGTGGCCAGGCCACCGAAGAAGCCGCCGCTCTTGAAACCCCGGTTGTAGGTCGCGTACGCGCTGACGTCGTCGGTGAGGGCGTAGCGCAGGCCCAGGCGGCCGGACCAGGCGGAGAAGGTCTTGCTCTGCTGCGAGGCGAGCAGCACGATCAGCCCGCCCTCGGCCTCGCTGCGGTAGTCGAAGCTCTTGTCGTCGGCCGAGTAGCGCAGGCCGACCGTGGCGGTGAGCCGGTCGCTGATCGCATAATCCGCCTGGCCGAAGGCGGCGTAGCTCTTGGTCTTCTGGGTGTAGGGATAGCTGAAGGCCGCTACGCTGTCGGCCAGGCTGAAGCCATCCGGGAACAGTGGGCGCAGGTCGCGCAGCACGTCCTGCGTGGAGGCGTCCTTCACCGTCTCGTCCATGTAGTACGCGCCCAGCACCCACTTCAGGCGGGCGGCAGGGTCGTTGGATTGCAGGCGAAGTTCCTGGGTGAACTGCCGCTGCCGCGCCAGGTAGTTGATCTCGAGCATCTGGAACGGATTGGCGTCGGTGTTCTCGAAGGCGTTGCGGTGCGCCCAGGACCAGGCGGTGACCGACACCAGCGAGACGTTCCCCAGGTTCCAGGTCACGTTGGCCGAGGCGCCGAAGAGGTCGATCTTGTCCTTGCCTTCGCTGTTGGCGTCGAGGGCGCGCGGGTCGCCGTCGGTGTCGACGTAGCCGAACAGGTCGCCGCACTGCGCCGTGCCGTAGAAGGCCGGCCTGCAGAAGCCGTCGGGGCCGGCGGCGGCCGGGGTCTGCGGGAACAGTGCGCGGTGCTGCGGCTGGGTGGCGTCGCCGCGGTTGGCGAAGCGGTTCACCTGGAACAGCGCCTCGATGTTCTCGGTGGGCGTGTAGAGCGCCGACAGCCGTAGGGCCCAGTAGCGCGTCTCGTTGAGGTCGTGGCCGGTCACGCGGTTGTAGGTGTAGCCGCCGTCGTCGACGACCTGGCCGGCGGCGCGCACCGCCAGCACGCCGGGGATGACGCCGCCGCCCACCGCGCCGGTGAGGTTCACGGCGTCATAGGTGGCGTACTCGGCGCCGGCCTCGACGGTGAAGTCCTGGGTCGGGCGCTTGGTCGTCACATTGACCGCGCCGCCGTTGGTGTTGCGGCCGTAGAGCGTGCCCTGCGGCCCGCGCAGGACCTCGATCTGGCCGATGTCGAAGAAGCCGGCCATCTGGGCCAGCGGCGAGCTGACATAGACGCCATCGACATAGATGCCGACGCCGCTGGACGAGTTGGGATTGAAGTCGCTCAGGCCCACGCCGCGGATGAAGATCTTGGGGTTGGCCGCCGCGTCGCCGCTCGAGACCCGCAGGCCGGGCGCCAGGTTATTGAGGCCGATGACGTTGGTGACGCCACGATTGGTGAGGGCCTGGCCCGAGAGGGCGGTCACGGAGACCGGGACGTCCTGCAGATTCTCGGCGCGCTTCTGGGCGGTGACGACGATCTCGTCGACGGCCACGGCGTCTTCGGCCAACGCCGGCCCGGCGCTAAGGGCGAGCGCCGCACAGCCGGCGAACAGCATCGTTCTCATGTTCATCCCCTGACGTTTGTCGTTTCTGCGTCAGGTTCATATACGATAGTAAAAGCTATGTAATACCAAATGCGTCGGACCGGGACCGGCGCGGCGTGGCTGACGGGATTTGAGGCGCCGCCCCCAGGCGACGGCGCGCCGGGCGGGATGCTACGGCTTCATGCGACAGGGAGGAATCCGATGCTGGCCTGCTACACCGACCGCCTGAGCGTCCGGCCGGGCGAGCGCTTCGAGCTCCACGCCAGCGCCCCGAACAGCCCGTGCCGGCTGTCGATCGCCCGCGTGGGCGCGGACCGGCGCGAGGTCCTGGCGCTTGACGGACTGGCGGTCGGCGCGCACCCCACGCCGCCCAACGCCGACCGCGACGGCTGCGGCTGGCCCATGGCGCTGGAAGTCGAGGTCGGCGCGGACTGGGCGTCGGGCTACTACGACATCGTCCTGACCGAAGCGGCCGGGGCCGAGACCCATCACTTCGTCTGCGTGAAGCCGCCCGTGGGTGTGCGGCGGTCGACCGCCCTGATGGTGCTCGCGACCAACACCTACCAGTCCTACAACTACTGGGGCGGGGCGAACGCCTACTCCAACGTCACCGGCCTGATGAGCGGCCAAGTCCCGTTCGCCCAGGCGATGGACGAGGCGATCGGCGTGCTGTCGACCCAGAGGCCGTTCCCGCCGCTGATCGTGGCGCCGCCGGCCGACGCGGCGCGACTGGTCAACCTGCGCAAGCGGGGCTTCCAGGAACGGCCCTGGGCCGGCGACCCCGACTGGATGCGCAAGCACCGGCCATCGCCCTACGACGGCTCGGCCGGCTTCCTGCACAAGTGGGAGCACGTTTTCGTGGCCTGGGCGGAAACCGAGGGCTACGCGCTGGACTTCGCGACCGATTACGACCTGGAGGCCGAGCCCGACCTGCTCGCGGGCTACGAGACCGTGCTGTTCGTCGGCCACAGTGAGTACTGGTCTGGCGGGCAGCGCGACCAGGTCGAGCGCTTCGTCGACGCGGGCGGCAAAGCCGCGATCCTCTCGGGCAACTCCTGCTTCTGGAAGGTGCGGTGGGAGAACGGCGGCAAGACCTACGTCTGCCACAAGTGGAGGGGCTTCGAGGCCGAGGACGTGCCGGCGGACCAGGCGACGCACCTCTGGTCGCACCCGGCGTTCGGGCGCCCGGAGGCCGAGATCACCGGCCTCAGTTTCGTGTTCGCCGGCTACCACCGCCTGGGCCTGTGCGTGGCGCGCGGGCAGGGCGGCTTCACCGTCTATGACGACAAGCACTGGGCGCTGGAGGGGGCGGACCTGTTCTACGGCGACGTCATCGGCGGTGACCTGCCGCTGATCGGCTACGAGAGCGACGGCTGCCGCTTCCAGTTCGGCGACGACGGCCTGCCGAAGGCGGTCCCGATGCTGGGCGTGCCCGCGAACCTGCAGATCATCGGTATCGCCCCGTGCGCCTTCGGCGAGGCGGCGGAGAGCGGCTACAACCCGATCATCCCGCCCGAGAAGCTGGACGTGGTGGCCGAGGTGATGTTCGGCGACGCCAGCCCCGAGGCCCAGACCAAGGTCCTGCGCGGCCATGCAGTGCTGGCGAGCTTCAAGCGCGGCAAGGGCGAGGTCTTCAATTCCGGCACGACAGAGTGGGCGCACGGCCTGGGCGCGCGCGATCCCTTCGTCGAGACGATCACCCACAACGTCCTGCGGCGCTTCGGCGTGAGCCGTCCGGGCTCCGCTAGTGGTCCAGCATCTGGGTCATGAAGGCCAGCTTGGCCGGGGCCTCCAGCGGGCCCGCCGCCTTCAGCAGCTTGAACGCGTCGTCGGCCGCCTCGACCGCATGGTCGATGTCGGCGTCGGTCATCGCCGCGCAGATGAACATGTTGTGCCAGGGGTGGAAGTAGACCCCGCGCTTCATCAGCGCCTGGTTCCAGAAGTAGCCCTTGGCCAGGGTCGGGTCGTCGTCGACCATGATCAGCGGCAGTTCGGCGGGGCCGGTCTGGCGGAGCGCGAAGCCGTTCTGATTGGCGGCTCCGTCCAGGCCGTCGCGCAGGCGCTGGCCCAGGGCCTGGGTGCGCTCCAGGTAGTCGGTCTCGCGGATTCGCCGTAGCGTCGCGAGCGACGCCGCCATCGGCGCGGCCGAGAACCAGTACGAGCCTGTGGCATAGATGGTCGACGCCGCCATGCGGGCCACGTCCGCGCCCAGTAAGGCCGAGATCGGGTGGCCGTTGGCGATCGCCTTGCCCCAGCTCGACAGGTCGGGCTTCACGCCCACCAGGGACCAGCTGGAGTCGCGGGCCAGGCGGAAGCCGGCGCGGACGTCGTCGACGATCAGGAGCGCGCCGTGCTGGTCGCAGAGCTCGCGGGCGCGGCGGGCATAGGCCGGGTCCGGCAGTTCCTGGTCGACGAAGGTGTCGTGCTTGATCGGCGAGGCGAAGATGGCCGCCAGGTCGTCGCCGGCCTCGCGCACCGCGGCCTCCAGGCTCTCGACGTCGTTGTAGTCGTAGAACACCTGGTGCTGGCGGTCGCCGGGGGCCACGCCCCGCTTTAGTGGCGTGCACCAGGGGGCGGCCCCGTGATAGGCGCCGCGGGCCAGGACGATGGTGTTCCGACCGGTGTGGTTGCGGGCGATCATCATCGCCATGGTCGTGGCGTCGGTGCCGTTCTTGCAGAAGATCGCCCAGTCGGCGTGGCTGACCAGCGACGTCATCGCCTCGGCCAGCTCGACCATCGCCTCGCCCGGACCGGTCATGGTGTCGCCCTCGCGCATGCGCGCCGCGTAAGCGTCGTCGATCTCGCGGTCGGCGTAGCCGAACAGGTTGGGGCCGTAGCCGCACAGGAAGTCGAGGTACCGGTTGCCGTCTACGTCCCAGAGGTGCGCGCCTTCCGCCCGGGAGAAGAACTGGGGATAGTCGTCGGGCAGCAGCAGCACCGACTGGTGGCCGTACATGCCCATGGGGATCACCGCCTGGGCGCGTTCGACCAGCGCCTTGTTCTTGCTGTTGGTCCAGGTCATCGGGCCGCCCTCGGAGCATAAAAGATAGTTTTGACTAGCTTATCGCGAGGCGCATACAAATCAACGGTAGTCGGGAGGATGACGGCATGGGCGAGGGGCTTCTCTGCATCGGGCTGACGACGCTCGACATGGTGGCGAGGCCGATCGACGCCCTGCCGCAGGGCGAGGGCACGCGGCTGATCGAGGGGATCGCGGTGGCGCCCGCGGGCACGGCGGCGGGGGCCGCCATGGTGGCCGCGCGACTGGGCGTGAAGACGGCGCTCGCCGGCAGCGTCGGCGGCGACTTCATGGGCCGCGTCGTGCGCCTGGGACTCGAGGAGCAGGGTATCGACACCGGGCTCGTCCAGGTGCTGGAGGGCTATCCCACCTCGGCCACGGTGCTGACCATCGACTCGAGGGGCCGGCGGCCCAACTTCCATGCCCTGGGCGCGGGCCTGTTCGCGCCGACGGACGCGGCGGTGGTCGCGGCGGCGCGCGAGGCCGCCTTCCTGCACTATGCCGGGATCGGCGGGCCGCGGCTGGACGGCGGCGCGGGGCTCGCGGTGGTCCAGGCGGCCAAGGCCGGCGGCGCGACCGTGACCTGCGACCTGATCTCGCCGCAGCCGACGGCGCTGGCCGAGCTGGAACGCCTGCTGCCGCACGTGGACTACTTCATGCCCAGCGTCAGCGAGGCCTTCGCGCTGTCGAAGGCGGACAGCCTGGACGCGGCGGCGGACTTCTTCCTGAGGCTGGGCGTCGGGGCGGTGATCATCAAGAACGGCGGGGCGGGGTCGTACGTGGCCCTGGGCGCGGCGCGGACGTCGCTGCCGGCCTACGCCATCACGCCGGTGGACACGACAAGTTGCGGCGACTCCTATTGCGCGGGCTTCATCGCGGGGCTGAGCCGCGGGCTTTCGCCGCTGGCTGCCTGCCGGTTGGCCACGGCCGTGGCGGCGCTGGTGGCCCAGGGGCTGGCGACGCTGGGCAAGCTCGAGAGCTACGACGGGGTGCTGGAGGCCATGAAGACCATGACGCTGAAGGACGCCGCCTGATGTCCGCGCCCGAGGAGGCCAAGCTCCGAACCCGAATGGTCGAGGTGATGCGGGCCATGGACGCCCGCGGCCTCAACCGCGGCACCTCGGGCAACGTCTCGGCGCGCTTCGGCGACGGCATGCTGGTGACCCCCAGCGGCGTGCCGCCCGAGCGGCTGGCGCCCGAGTCCATGGTCTTCGTGCGCGCCGACGACAGCATTCCGGAAGGCCAGCTCAAGCCGTCCAGCGAGTGGCGGATGCACATGCAGATCCTGCGGCGGCGGCCGGACGTTGGCGGCGTAGTCCACTGCCATTCGCGGCACGCGACGATCCTGGCCTGCGCGGGCAAGCCGATCCCGGCGGTGCACTACATGGTGGGCGTCAGCGGCGGGGCCAGCGTGCCGGTCGCGCCCTATGCCGCGTTCGGCTCCGAGGACCTGGCCGACGCCGTCGTGGCGGCGCTGGACGGGCGCAACGCCGCCCTGATGGCCAACCACGGCCAGATCGCCGTGGCGCCCGGTCTCAGCCATGCCCTGCTGATCGCCGAGGAGATCGAGGAGCAGGCCGCCGTCTACTGGGGCTGCCTGGCCATCGGCGGGCCGAACCTGCTCTCCGACGCGCAGATGGACGAGATCATGACCCGCTTCCGATCGTACGGGCAGAAATCGTGAGCGACGGGGCGCGCGCCGCGCCGGCGCCGCAGCCGTTGGACCTGCCGGTCCTGTACATCGGCGTCGTGGCGCTCCTGATCGCAGGCCTGCAGCCGGTGGTGCTGGGCGGTCTCGCCGAAGCGGGGCGGCTGTCGGCGTCGGGGATCGGGCTGGCGGCCACCGCAGAACTGCTGACGCTGGGCCTCGGCTGCGGCGTCGCCGCGGCGGTGCTGAAGCCGACCGGCCTGCGGACCAAGCTGGCGTTGGCCTGCGTCGGCCATGCGCTGTGCAACCTGGCCAGCCTCTGGGTCGCCGACGGAGCTCTGATCGGCCTGCGGGGCGTCACCGGCCTGTTCGCGGGGGTGATGCTGTGGTCGACGGTGGGGATGATCGCCCGCTCGGCGCGGCCTGAGCGGCAGGCCGGGATCTTCGTGACCACGCAGACCCTGGCCCAGCTCCTGCTGGCGGCATTGCTGCCGCGCACGGTGATGGTCGCGTGGGGTGTCGACGGGGCGCTGGCGGCGCTGGCGGCGATTTCGCTGACCGCCGCCGCCGTCGCGTTCGCCGGCCCGCGGGCGTTCGCGCCCTTGCCGAAGGCCGAGCAGGGTGGAGGGCGGTTGAGCGGGCTGGCCTGGGCCGGGCTGGCGGCGGTTTTCCTGTACCTCGCCTTCATCGTGGCTATCTGGGTCTATCTCGAACCGCTGGCCGCGACAGTGGGCCTGAGCGCAGGCCGGGCGCATGACGCCGTGGCGGCGGCGCTGGCGATGCAGGTCGTGGGCGGCCTCGCAGCGACCCTGGCGGGCGAGCGGCTGAAGGCCAGCCACGTCCTGGTCGGCGCAGGCCTTCTGAATCTGGGCCTCGTCGCGGCGCTGTCGGCGCATCCGGGCGGGGCGCTGTTCTTCGGGCTGGTGGCGGCGTTCGGCTTCCTGTGGCTGTTCGTGCTGCCGTTCCACACGGTGCTGCTGATCGCCATCGATCCCTCGCGGCGCGCGGCGATGCAGCTGGGCGCCGCCCAACTCCTGGGCAGTAGCGCGGGGCCGCTGGCCGCCTCGCTGCTGGTGGGCGACACCGACGTCGGCGGCGCGATGAAGCTCGCGGCCGGCTGCCTGGTGGCGGCGCTGGCGCTGATCGTGGGCGTGGTGACCGTGCTGGCCCGGCGGGGTCCGCTGGCCGAAGCCCTCTAGCCCGCCTGGGCGTAGCGGTCGGCCAGTCGCTGGTAGTGCATGGCGACCATCCAGCAGACGTCCTCGTTGATCCGCGCCTCGTCCAGCGCCGGCTCTTCCAGGACCATCTCGGTGGCGGCGTAGGCCACTTCCGTGGTCAGGCGCGCGGCGCGGAACAGCTCGCTCTCCGGCACGCGCGGATACACCGCGGTCAGTCGTTCGCTGATGTACTGGGCGACCTTGTCGCGCGAAGCGACGCGGATGTCGCGCAGCAGCGGCACCGCCCGCAACGCGCGCATGATCCAGATCCCGCCCGGGATCTGCCGGGTGATCTCGTTCACCTGCTGCTGGATGTCGCGATTCTTTTCGACCGCCTCCTCGACGTTCGCGGCGTTGAGCCCGCCCGCCTCGACCCAGGCGAACACCGCCTCGTCCTGGGCGTCCATCAGCCTGCGGGCCAGTTCGCCCAGGATGGCGTACTTGTTGGGGAAGTAGCGATAGAGCGCCGGCGGCGTCATGCCCGCGCGCTCACAGACGAGATTCGTCGTCAGCCGCTCGAATCCCACTTCACCCAGCAACTCCCCGGATGTCGACAGGACCGCCTCGAACGTGTTGCGGGCGCGGTCCTGGGACGGCGTGGCGCGCGCGTCCAGGGTCACGGCGGGCGTCTCGGCGGGTCGCGCTGCGCGCTTCGTCATCTCACCCCTGCGAAGCCTCACGCGCGGCGCGAATGCCGCCGCCCCCAAGCGTCGTGCGACCATGGTATTTCATCGCCGCAGGCGGGTCACGCCTGGCGGCAAGCCGTTTCGGCCGGCCGACCGTCCGCGTGCTGGCTCAGGGAGGTCAGACCGGTAGAGCCGGCGCGAGGCTCCTTCGGGCGATCTCGTCGAAGAACGCCTGGCCTGTGTCGGTCAGCGCGCCCGCGGCGCCGATGCTGTCGAGCATCTGGTCGTTGTAGCGGGCGTAGCGGGCGGCGATCTCGGCCGCCATGCCGTCATCCGACGCGCCGCCTGCGACATGATCCCAATACCGCCACATGTTGAGACTGGCGTGCAGGGCGCCCAGGACGCGGCTGATCGGACGCATCTCTCGTCGCAGCGGCGAGTAGGCCATCGCCGGGTGCCCGTCCTCGACCAGCGGCGCCAGCAACTCGAGCAGGAAGAGGTACTGGTGGCTGGTCTCATGGACCAGCACCTCGCCGAAGATCAGGGTGGGAAACGGGAAGGTGACGGTGGCCAGGCCTGCGTGCGACAGGCCGCTGGCCGTCTCCATGCGGAACACCGCGTTCTCGCGGGTCGCCGCGAACCCGCGCAGCATCGGCGCGATCCAGCCGATGTACTCCGCGCATTCGGCGCGCAGGATGTGCGAGGCGGCCCCGACCGTCCGCGCGGCGTCGCCCGCGAGCTCGGGGTCATCGCATCGAGATCCGGGCCAGTTCGCGAAATAGCGGCCGGGCTCCGGCGAGGGCTCCAGCCAGGTCTCGATGCGCAGCCCCGGGATCGGCGCCTCGTCGACGTGCCGCGGACCAAGGTGGCCGAGCGCGCCGCGCGGATCGTGCAGGCCGTCCAGCCGCCACGCGCCGCCGCGCCAGAGCAGCCTTAGGCTGCCGCCCTCTGTGACCACCGTGAGCGCGTCGCCGTCGGCGTCCACGGACAGGGTCTGTGACGGGGCCAGATGGTGGCCGCCGATGAAGAGCGGAATCGGCGCGCCGAGCCTGATCGTCCAGGCGCCACACCTCCCGGCGTTGTGCGCGGCCAGGAGCGCGGAAACGGCCGCCATCTCGCGGCGGCCGGCCCGCAAAGCCTGGATGGCGGAGCCGAGTTCAGGTCCCCAGGCCGGGTGGACGTCGCTCGCCGGACCCAGGTCCTCGAGCGCGCGCCGAATGTCGGGCGACGGGCCGGCCTGCAGGCATCGGCGCAGCAGCGCGTCGAGTGCGGCGTTCGAGGCGACGTGCGCCGACCGTCGGCTCAGGCCGGGGGTCGGCGCCGCAACGTCGCGGAGAATCCCGGGGGGCAGGGAACGGGACATCGCGGGGCCCTCGCGTCAGGCGCCGTCCTTGAAGTGATGGCCCATGAACTGGGAATAGCCACCGCCCGCCACCTCATCGAGCTGTTCCTCGATCAGGGCGGAGAGTGCAGTGGGGTCGAGATCCCCCAGGCCTTCGGTATCGGTCTTCTGGGAATTGTCCGTCGTTTTCGGCATCAGCTGCTCCCTCAACGCGAGAACGGGATCGAGATACAAGTTTTCGTTGTGTACCCCGCGCGGTTCGCGCAACGTGTCGGCGACCGGCGATTGCATCCCGTCACCTCCCGAAAATGAATGCAACTAAAAAGAGTCAAATTGGTTTGACTCTCGGTAAAGCTGTATTGCAGGCTCGTCACGTGAAGGGCTTGCGTACGACAGAAGAGGGGTGCGCCGAGGCGCGTATCGCGTCTCCGCCGAAAACGGCGGGGGGCCGCTCGGCGGTCTTCTTCCACAACGGTCTCGGCGACTACGTCATCAACCGTCCGGCGCTGCGAGCGCTGGCGAAAACGCTTCCGGCGCCTGTGGACCTCCTGGTGGGCGCCGGACCTCAGCGCTTCCTCGTGGAGGACCTGGGCTTCCGCCGGGTCTTTTCGACGACGGTCTCGCCGCCCGCCGGGGGGCGCGGGCGCGATTTCGCGTTCGCGGAAGACGCGCTCGAGCCCTGCGGATGGTTCGTCAATCAAGCCCCTTGGGCCGGACCGGCGGTGCGGCGGCTGGCCGAGCAGCTGCAGGCGCCGCTGCGCATCGGGGTGGGGGCGCCTGCGGCGGATCCGCACGACCCGCGCAACGCGGTGGAGATCGCCTTCGCCGCGGCGCGCCATCTGGACCCCACGCTCGAAGCGGCGGCCTTCGCCGCGCCGCCGCGTTTCCCCTGGGACGTCGAAGACCGCGTCGCACGCGTCGTGGCTGACCTGGGCGCCCGAGGATGGTCCGAACTCCTGGTCGTCCACGCGGACACCGCCGAGGAAAAGATGTGGAGCGCGGAGGGGATGTCGCGGCTTCTCTGCGCGGTGCTCGACGCACGGCCCAAGGCCTTCGCCCTGATCGTGGGCGGGCGCCCGGGCTTTGCCCTCTGCAATTGCCACCGCGCCCGCGTGCGTGAGGTCTTCGGGGCCTCGCTCGCGACGGCGATGTGCCTGGTCGCGCGCGCCGACCTCTCGCTCTGCGTCGACTCCTGCATGATGCATGTCGCGGACAGTTGCGGCAGGCCCGGCGTCGTCCTGTTCACCGGCGCGACGCGCCCCGAGCGCTGGGGGCCTTTCGGGTCGAGCCTGGCGGTGGTGCGGACGGAGGGACGTGCGGCCGACGCGATCATCGCCGAGGCCCTGGCGGTCCTGGACAAGGCTCCCGGCCGCGGCGTCGCGGAGAACAGGCTGGACAGAAATGCTACGCCAGATAGCGTAATGTCATGATGCAAGATTAAGTAGATTGGCTTGGGGGGCGGCTTTGACGCTCATGCGCAACGAACAACTCTTCCGCCCCGAGGCGCTGGCGTTTCAGCGGCGGCGGCTGGCCGGGGAGGTGGCGCTGAAGCCGTCCTCGGGGTTGCGCATCGCGAGCCTCGGCCTGCTGGCGGGGGTCGGCGCGCTCGGGATAGGAGGATGGTTCGTCTCGGCGCCGGCGACGCTGGCGCTGCCTTGCGTCGCACGGGCCGGCGGCGAAGATGTCCGCGTGGAGATTCCCGCTGCGGCGGTCGGACGTGAGGACACGATCCGAACCCTTGTCATTCGACTGGGCGAAGGTCCGCCGGCGCGCTTCGCCAACCTGTCCAGCTGGCCCCGGACGGTGAGTCTTCCGAGGCAGGCCGTTGCGCCGGCCGCGGCGTGCCGGGTCGAGGCGGACCTGCGCGTGCGCCCGCTGCGCCTGGCCCTGCTGCGGCTCCTGCCGGGACAGGGAATTTCCCGGTGATCGGTCGAGCCGCCGCCCGGCGGAGCCGTCGCGTGCCGGTGGTCCACCAGGTGACGCGCACCGATTGCGGGCTGGCGTGCCTGGTGATGATCCTCGGCCATCACGGTCGCGCGGAGACACTGGCGGGCCTTCGCCAGAAGGTTCCTGGGTCGACCTCGGAAGTGACCCTGCGAACACTGTTTCGAGGGGCCGCGGAGTACGGGCTTTCGGCCCGCGCCGTGCGGGCGCGCCTCGACCAGTTGGACCGCGTGCGGCTGCCGGCGATCCTGCATTGGGACTTCAATCACTTCGTGGTCCTGGAAGCGGTCCACAAGGGCGTGTGTACGATCGTCGATCCTGCGCGGGGGCGTCTCGACCTGACGTTCGCGGAGGTGTCGGAGCGCTTCACCGGGGTGGCCCTGGAGTTTTCGGCCGTCTCCCAGCTGGCGCGCGCGGGCGGTATCGTGCGCACGTCGCTGGCCGACCTCTGGACAAGCGCGACCGGTTTCCGGCGCACGGCCGCGCTGGTGTTCGCCGTCGGCGTCTCCGTCCAGTTGCTGCTTCTCGCCGTGCCGCTCGTGCTCTCCGTCGTCATCGACCGGGTGGCGGTCTACCGGTCCGGCCAGCTCCTGTCGGTCACGATCGCCATCGCGATCGCGGCGGTCGTGCTCGCCGCCGCAGGCGAGGTGGTGCGCCGGTGGCTCCTGGTGTCGGTTGGCACCCAGCTCAACGCCCAGATCAGCCTGAACTTCGTCACCCACCTCCTTCGCCTGCCGTTCCGGTTTTTCCAGGAACGCCGGCTGAACGACATGATGTCGCGCGTGGACTCGATCCGCCAGATCAAGGACACGCTGGTCAACGAGTCGGTCCCCGTCGTCATCGACGGACTGTTCTCGGTCACCACCCTCGTTGCGCTCGCGCTCCTGAGCCCGCGTCTCGCGGCGGTTTCCCTGACCTGCGCCGCCGTCTATGCGGCGCTTCGCCTGGGCGCCTACGGGCTGCAGCGGCGGCGGCAGGATCGCGCGATCGACGCGATGTCGAGCGAGCGCGGCTCGCTCATGGAGACCGTGCGCGGCATCCAGACCATCAAGGTGCTCAATGCGGAATCGTCGCGGATTTCGGATTGGCACGGGGCGAACACAGCCGCGAACGACGCCATGCGCCGCCAGCAGGAATTGGTCTCGCTCCTCGCCGGCGCACGCGCCCTGATCGCCGGGTTGGACCTGCTGGTGGTCGTGCTGCTCGCCATGGACTCGGTGATCGCCGGCGCCATGACGGTCGGCGTGCTCTTCGCGCTCGTTGCGCTGCGGCAGCAGTTCCAGGACCGGGCCTATGGCCTGATCGACAGGGCGTCAGAGTTCGGGATGCTCCGTCTCCACCTCGACCGTCTCTCGGACGTGACCTTGGCCGCGCCGGAGACGACGGCGGAGCGGCCCCCCGGGGCGATCCAGTTGGCGCCGGAGGGACGGCTCGTGCTGGAGGGGATCGGTTTCCGCTACGCGCATGACACGCCGTGGATCCTGCGGAATCTGGATCTGGTCATCCAGCCGGGGGAGTTCGTGGCGCTGAGCGGCCCTTCGGGCGGCGGCAAGACGACGCTGGCGCGCCTCATGCTGGGCCTGGCGCCCCCGGACGAGGGGCGCATCTCGGTCGACGGGGTGGTCATCGATCCGCTGACGGTCGACGCCTATCGGGCGTCGGTCGCCGCCGTGCTCCAGGACGATCAGCTGTTCACCGGCACGCTGTTGGAGAACATCGCCGCCTTCGACCAGGACATCGATGTGGACCGCGTCGAGTGGGCGGCGCAGCAGGCGGACATCCACGACGACATCCTCCGCATGGGCGCGGGCTACTACAGCCGGGTCGGAGACATGGGTTCGACGCTCTCAGGAGGGCAGAAACAGCGCGTCCTGCTGGCGCGGGCGCTCTATCGCCGGCCGCGCATTCTGTTCCTCGACGAGGGCACGGCCAATCTCGACGCCGAGCGGGAGCGCCGCATCATCGAGCGGCTTTCCGCGCTGGGTGTGACCCTCTTCTGCATCGCCCACCGCAGCGCGACGCTGCAGGCGGCCGACCGGGTGCTCGAGCTTCGTGACGGGCAGCTCCTCGTCCTGAGGTCGCGCGCGACCCCTTCACCGCAAGAAATACCCGCAAAACGAGCACAATGTGTTTGACTCACGTATAAGATGCGTCACCATGTATTCGCGGCATGAGCCGCGAGTAAGGGAGCAATAAGATGCCCAATTTCGAAGAAAAGAATGGCGAAACCCCGATGATCGGCGAGAAGGATATTCTCGCTGAACTCGTCGAGTCGCAGCTCGATGAAATCGCCGGCGGCGGCTATTCCGAATGGAACGTCTCGCACCTGAAGGACTAATCCCTATCGGGAAGAGTCAAAGGCCATAGGCCGGGGGCGCGGGCGAACCGAAAGCGGACGCCACAACAATTACCTTAGATTGGGAACGTGTTTATGGCAGCCACCATGAGGCCTGTCCGCGCCCCTACGCGCGAAGTTGGACTGAATATACTACATGTCGTTCTGAAAGTTGCGGAACGCTGTAATCTTGTGTGTCCGTACTGCTATTTCTTCTTCAACGGCGACGAGACCTACAAGAAGCATCCGGCCGTCATGCCGATGGCGACCGTCAAGGCGACCGCCGCCTTCCTGCGGGAAGCGGTCCTGTCCGGTGGCTACGACTCCGTGCGACTGGTCTTCCACGGCGGCGAGCCGCTGCTCGTGAAGAAGAAGACGTTCCGCGCCATGTGCGATGCCTTCTGCAACGAGCTCGACGACGTCTGCGATCTGCTGCTGGGCGTTCAGACGAACGGCGTCCTCATCGACGAGGAATGGATCGAGATCTTCGAAGCCTACCGGATGCGGATCGGCGTCAGCTTCGATGGGATCGGCGAACAGCACGACCGCACGCGCATCAACAAGCAGGGCAAGGGGACCTATGCCGAAACGAAGCGGGGCTGGGACCTGCTGATGGCGGCCGCCGCCGACGGACGCATCTCGCGCCCGGGGCTGCTCTGCGTCGTCGATCCTGCGGCCGAGGGCGGCGAGACGCTCACGACGTTCCTGGAGGCGCTCGATGCCGAAGGCGTCAACTTCCTGCTGCCGGACTACACGCACGACTCCCCGGAGTTCACCCCCGAGCTTGTGGAGCAGTGCGGCGACTACATGCTGTCGGTGGTGCGCCGCTGGCTCTCGCTGGGCCGCTCGGCGGTGAGGGTGCGCTTCATCATGGAGGTCTTCGGCCCGCTGGTCGACGATGCGATCGCGCGCCGCACGATCATCGGCAAGAACAACCCGCTGGCTCTCGTGACCATCTCCTCGAACGGCGACATCTCCCCCGACGACACGCTGCGTGGCATCGGGCCGGAATTCCAGGATACGGGTCTGAACGTATCCACGTCGCGGCTGGCCGATGTCTTCGCCCACCCGCTCTGGCGCGACCTGGCGAAGGCCCACGAGACGCCCGGCGGCGATTGCGCGACCTGCAAGTGGTGGAACGCCTGCAAGGGCGGCATGCAGCTGCATCGCTACTCGGCCGACCGCGGGCTTGCGAACGAGTCCATCTATTGCGGCGCCCTGAAGCGCCTGCACGGCGGCCTCGCCGAGATGCTCGTCAAGTCCGGCTATTCGGCCGCGGACATGGAGCGCCGGATGAGCCGTGCGTTCGCCCGCGAGACCTTCGCGATGATCCCCGCCATCAAGGAAATGGCCGATGCTTGACCTCGCCCCCGAAATCGCCGCTCCCCAGGCGGGCGGCGACCCTGCCCGACTGGGGCCTATCGCCGAGGCGTTCCACCGGGGTGTGCTCCTGCGTCTGCGCCGCCGGGCGGGGAAGGACTACGACGCCGGGGGCGACCTGTTCGCGTTCGACGCCACGGGCGCCGGAACCCGATGCTGGCAGCCGGAGACCGGCGCGGTTCTCCGTGCGCTCCAGGACGAGGCCGCGCCCGAAGCGCTGCTGCACGCGGCCCTGGCTTGCGCCGCGCTCGGGGCGGAGGGCGAAATCCAGGTCGAGCTGCCCGCGGCCACGCGTTTCTCCCTCGCCGGCCAGGTGTTCAGCGCGGCCGGGCGCGTTTCGCTGACGGTATCTGGCGGCGAAGCCGTGGTGGCGTCCGCCCTGGGAACGATCCGCCTGACGCGCTCGGGAACGCGTTGGACGGCCCATCAGGCGCCCGATCCCGCGCTCGCGTGGATCGCGCCGGGCTATTTCGACCATCCCCGTCTCTCTGATCGCTATATCCAGGCGTGGGTGGAGCCCATCGCTCCGGGCCGCGAGGACTTCATCGTCGACTGGCCGCCGCCCGACTACCGGAACGCCGCCCTGGTGGATGGGGCCGCTTCGCAAATCGGGCGCGCGCTCCGACAGCTCTCCGAGATCGGCCCTGACTATGTCGATTGGATCGCACCTCTTTTCCGCGGCGTGGCCGCCTCGCCGCAGAAGTTGCCGGGCGTGATGCAGAGCGGCAGCTACACCTGGCACGCCGGGGTGTTCAGTTGCGGCTTTCCCCGGTCCGACGCCTATCTGGGCGAAGTCATGGTGCACGAGATCAGCCATCAGCATTTTCTGCTCTGGAACTGTGTCTCGCCCCTGGTCGACAAGACGACGGCGCAAGACGCGTTCTCGGCGCTAAAGGGGCGTCCGCGGCCCCTTGAACGGGTGCTGCTGGCGTTCCACGCGACCGCGAACATGACGCTGTTCTGGCATGACTATGTCGCCCGGTTCGGCGGGGGCGAGGAACGCGACGCCGCGTTCGCGATGATGCGTGAGCATTCCGCGGACTTCGTCCAGGAACTGGAAAGCGCGAAAGGGCTTACGCCCGCAGGCCGCCGGCTGTTCGAAATCCAGCGCGATCTCCTGCGCGAGCGAGCCCTGTGTCCGCAACCGGCCTAGGCGGCGCGCGCAGGGTGGATGCGGGCGACGCGGAGGCGACGCCGCGGTGGCTGGCGGAACATGCGCACCTGATGGACCCCTACGCCTGGGCCTCGGCGCCCGAGGCGTTGTTTCGCCGCAAGGTCGTGGGCGAGGTCGCACTCTATCTGCGCATCCTCGAGCACCTTGGCGTGGACACACGCCAGGGCGCGTGCGCCGAACTGCGCCAGCACCTTCTTTCGCTCGCCGACGAGCGCATGATCGAGTTGGCGGCGCGTAGCCCAGAGCGCGCGGCGATGTTCGGCCTGCCGCTGTCCTACGCCGCCCGCCACGGGACGCTGACATCGTCGCAGCTCGCGAGGGTCCGCGACCTCTATGAAAGCGACTATGTCTGGGGTTTCGAGCGCCCCGCGCATCGGATGCTGGAGCTGTGCTTCCCCTGCCTGGACGCCGGTGGCGTCCCGCCGTTGGCCCCGGGCCGGCTCGTGGACGTCTCCAGCCTGGCCGCCCCGCCCTGTGTCCTGTCGGCGCCGCGCGACGCCTTCTACGCCCTGACCCACGCCGCCATGTACGCAGCGCTCCTTGGGGTGGGGTCGCATTCACGCAGCGTGTCCGCCCTGTGGCTGCAGACCGCCCTGTGCTGGACGCTGGACGCCGGCGACCTCGACCTCGCCTGCGAACTGGCGGTCGGCGGCAGGCTCCTGGGCCTTGCCGAGACGCCGAGCCAAGCCCGCCTCCACCGCACGCTCGCGGCGATGCGCGGGAGCGGCATGTCGGTTCCTCCTCGCGGAAGCCTCGCCGTGGACCGGTTCCTGGCGGCGCGGCCCGAGGACGCCCTGTTCGCAAGGACCTACCACACCTCGATGATGGCCGACCTCGTGATCAGGACGACGCCGTGGTCTGCCCCGCCTGCGGAGGGCGAGGCCGAGGGCGCATTCACGGCCGCGTGCAGGGCGGCGCGCGCGTACGACATGGCGGCCCTGGCGCCCGCCGCCGAGGCCTTCCTAGACGCTGTCGCCGATCGGCGGGAATGGGGCGAAGTCGCCGCGGCGATTGTGCGCTTTCTGCGCCGGGCCTACATTCCAGGTCGGGATTGCCTAGGGCACTACCGTGACGAGTGTCGGGCCGCCGAGTTGGGCGGTCCACCTTCGCCGCCGGTCGTCAGCCTGCCGTCTCGTCTGCGGCCGAAGGTCGATCTGGTCTGATTTGAACTGGGAAAGTTCTATGCGCGTCTCACGGTTTTCCTCGCTCGCCGCCACCCTGGTCGGCGGAATATTCCTCCTCGTGAGCCCGGCTCTCGCCGCGACGTCCACTCGGACGGACGCCGAGGTGGGCCGCAAGCCGGGTCAGGTCTGCGCCGTGAGCGATCGAAAGGTCGAGGACGGCAAGGAATCGTTCCATCGCGTCTGCGAGGACGCCAAGGCGTCGACACCTCCCAGCGCGTCGGTCTCGTCCGCCAAGCCGAGGGCGAGCGATCGGAAGGACTGCGTCGTGATCGACCGCAAGATGGTCGCGGGACGCGAGGCCGTCCGGCGGGTTTGCCCCTAAGCGGCGTCGCCCAACTTCACCCAACCCACGTCGCCGTCGATCTGAATCCGCGTCCCGAAGGGGCGGGAGAGTTCGGCGACATGCTGCAGGATTTCCACCGCCAAAGGCCCGCGGGCGATGCGAGGAAAGCCCCGCTCGGGAAACGGCCGTTCGGCACCCAGGTCGAGCGGCGTCAGGCGCACGCTCGCCAGTGACCCGGATCGGTATTCGAGGCTCGCCAGGATCGAACGATACTCGGCTGGCGAGGTGGGAGGACGGCGGCGGCGGGCGGCCTTCAGCGCTTCGGAGGCCTCGATCGTCGTCGGAAGCTGCAACGCGTCCAGGGCGTCGAACGGCCAGGCCTCCACGCCTTCGGGCTGAAAGATCAGGTTCCCCAGGGAATGGAAGACGGGCCGTTCGTCGACAAGCTCCACGCCGCGCAGGCGATGCGGTCCATGGCCTGCCACGAGGTCGGCGCCCGCGGCGATCGCCGCCGCTGCAAAGTCGCGCAGGAAATCCCCAGGCGTGTCGGAGGCGTCGAAGGGCTCATGGCTGTGGATCGACTGCAGCAGGAGGTCAGCGTGGGGGCGCGTCGCGGCGAGCGCTTCCAGCATGCCGCGGCGGTCGGATTGGTCGACCGCGTATCGCCAGGCCATGGCGTCCCCGAGGCTCTCGTCCAGCTCGTAGGTCGCGCCGAAGAGCCAGACTTCACGGTCGCCTGCCCGACCGCCCTGGCCGGCCGCTTCGGCAAGGGTCCGGAGCAGGGCGAAATGTGATGCCGAGACCCGCGTGCGTCCCTTGACGCGCAAGGCGTTCACGCCGGCGCGTCCCGCGACGGGGCCCACGGGGTCGCAGGCCCGCGAGGCGGGCGTGAACGTGGAGGCCGCCGCCGCCAGGCCGACGCGCCATCCGCCGCTGTCCTGCACGGCTGCGCGGCGCGCCTCGGTAAGCGTTTCGCCGGCGCCGGCGCAGGTCAGGCCTGCCGCCTCGAGGTGCTCGCGGCTTCGGCGCAGGCCCTCGGCGCCCCAGTCGAGGGCGTGGTTGTTCGCCTGGCTCAGGAGTCGCACGCCAAGCTCCATAAGCTCCCGCGCGGCCTCCGGAGGCCCGTACAGCCAGGTCCCTCCCGACTGCGCCTGCGGCGCGCCGGGGAACGTGGCCAGGTCGAGCAGCGTCGTCTCGAGGTTGGCGAAAACCGCATCGGCGGCCCCGATCAGCTCGACAAGGTCGGGCGCCGTCCGGCGAAGGTCGTCGAGGAACGATCGCGTGACGACCAGGTCGCCGGCGACGATCAGGGTGAACGTCCCGTCGGCGCGGAGCGGCCGTTTCACCCTTCCGCCCGGGCTCATGTCGGCCAGGCGAGCTGCAGCACCGGCCCGGCCGGAACGCACGTATCGGGGCGGGCGCCGCCGGTGTGATCGATCCCGTGGACGCCCTCCAGGCGCCGGCCGTCCGGCAGCGTCGCGGCGCCCGACGCCACGACGTAGGTCATCTGGCCGAGTTCGCCGAGCGCGCGCCAGCCGGCGCTGGCGTTGGCCGTCGCGATCGAGATCGCGCCCGATGCGGTCTGGAGGGGCGTCCCATAGAGCACGCCCAGGTCGGGCCGCCACAGGACGTAGCTGCACAGGTGGCGCGCGTTGGCCGCGGCGAGGCTCGGGTCCAGCCGGGCGAGTGCGGCCTGATGGTCCGCCGCCAAGCGTAGCGTCGCCGCGCAGTCCGGGCGGCACGGGAAATGACTGACGGCCATGCGGCCGAAGGGGTCGAGCAGGGGGTTGGACAGGTAGGGGTGCGGCCCGGCCGTGGCCTCGAAGCAAGGCGCGAACCCGGTGACGAACTCCGCCTCGCGACGGTTGAAGTGCTCGTTGCAGCACAGGGGATATCCGAGGCGCCTGCCCAAGGCGAGACGATCCCGGTCGCCTTGCGCGGCCCGCGCCTCCTCGGCGCGCCGTAGCGATCGGGAGACGAAGACGAGACGCCGCCCGTCGGCGCGTCCTTCGGCCGGCGAGACGGCGGCGGTATAGGCGTAGCCGCCCAAGCCGGCGACGGCCGAGGGATAGATGGTGTCGCGCCATGCGACCGAGGCCAGGCCGAGGGTCTCCAGGTCCGCGGCGAGGTCTGGCAGATCGCCGCCGCGGCACGTGATGCGAACGGTCGATCGCGCGCCTCCGACGACCCACAGGATCTCGAGGAACGAGTTGGCGGAGACGCGGCTGCGGATGGCGGCTAGACGGTCCATCGGCAGGGAGGGCGGGCTTGGCTGATCCACCGGCTCAGGACCCAAAGGTCTTGCGGATTCGCAGGTAGAGCATCGGGCCGAACTGGATGTCGCGGTCGTCGACATACTCGAAGGGAGACGAGCCGCGCAGGCCGGTATAGCTGTAACGCGTGGTGCGGATTCCGCGCGACGTCAGGTTGCCCACCTCGCCCCGGACGGAGAGGTCGCGCTGCGGTCGCCATTCGACGAAGGCCGTCACGAACGTCTTGAGCTTCTGGATCTGGATCTCGTCGATCCGGTAGGAGGTCTGGCGCCACGCGCCCGTCACGTCGACGCCGTAGCTGAGTTTCCAGGACGTGATGTCCTGCACGAAATGCGCCTCCCATTCGAGGGGGCGCAGCGCCGAGATGGGGCGGCGTTCGCCGGTGGTCGGATCGGTGACCCGGCTCCATCGGCGCGTCGCCACACCGCGGAACTGGCCGCTCTTCACCCCCAGCCGGTCGAGGGGCAGTGTCAGGCTGAGCGAGATCTCGTCCTTCGTGCCGCGTCCGATGTTCGCCGGTGCGTCGAAGACCCCGGAGTCCGCGAAGATGGGCGCCAGATCGACGACGTCGCGCAGCTCGGATCGTCGCCCGGTCAGGATCAGCGCGCCCGTGTTCCAGAACCGGCGTTCGAGCGCCAACTCGCCCACCCAGGCCTGCTCGGGCTCCAGATCGGGGTTGCCTGCCTTTACATCGCCGCCGGAGTTGAAGTCGGATGTCGCGACGAAGTCGCTGAAATCGAGCTGGTCGACGGTGCGCTCGAGCCGCGCGCGGACCTGCCACTGCGCCGCGGGCGCCCACGTGATCGCGACGCGCGGCTTCGTGAAGGCGAGCGTCTTGCTGAGAACGACGTCCTTCTCGGACGAGATATGGGAGATCTCCTGCCGCACGCCCCCCTCGAACGTCCAATGAGGGGCCGGCCGCCAGGTCGCCTTCAGGAAGGCTTCGCCGCGCAGTTCCTCGACGCGCACGTTGCCCCCGGGAACGATGACCGCCGTGCCGTTCTGCGTGAGACGCGTATCGCTGTCCTGCCAGTTGAACGCGCCCTCCGCCCCGACCTCCACCGCCAGGTTCGCCCGCGGACGCAGGGTGAAGGTGGCGCGGCCGATGCTTTCCCCGCCCCGGGCGTCCGTGGAGAAGAAGATCCTGCGACCGGATTGGCTCACCGTCTCGCCGAAGTGGTCGCGGCTGTTCCGCTGCAGGCCGATGATCTCGCCCGTGACGCTGGGTGACAGGTTCCAGCGATAGCGCGCTCCCACTTCGCCGCTGAGGCTGTCGTCGCCGTAGTGGTCGAGGTCGAGCTGCGGCCGGGGCAGCGTGGCGTGGCTCTGCAGGTCGAACTCGAACTCGCTGAGCGAGACCCGTCCATTGACCCGCAGTTGCCCGGGGCCGATCGGCGTCTCGTAAGCCCCGGTCAGCGAGGACTGGCTCTGCGCACCCTCCGACTCGACGGCCGACAAGGCGATGACCTGGCCGTTCGCGTCGATCCGTATCCGCGGACCATCGCCCGCCGCATCGGCGACGCCAATTCCCGAGCGGGCGCTCACCTCCCACTTTCGCCCGTTCCGGCCGCCCGAGCCTTCGACGCGGACGATAGGGGCGGTCCGACCGTCGTCGACCACATAGTTCGCCACGACAGACACGAGGCCGTGGAAGGCGCTGCCGCTTCGGCGGACGACGTTGGCCACCACGCTCTTGCCCTGCATGTCGATGCCGGGCGCGCCTCCGCGAATGAGCTCGATGCGTTCGACTTCGCTGGCCGGGATCCGGCGCAACACCTCATCGAGGGTATCGCTCTTCGAGGCCGGACGCTGGCCGTCCACGAGGACGTTGCCGACGGCCCCCTCGTATCCGCGCACGTCACTGCCGGAATCGAAGATGAAGCCCGGCACGCGATCGATCATCTCAAGGGCGTTTGCAGGCCGGTAGCCGGCGAAGTAGCTTGGCGGGTAGGCGATGCGGGATTGCTCGACGGGCGCCGGATTGGCAACAGGCCCGGTGTCCTGGGCCGCCCCCGCAAACTCAAACATAAAACGCCCCTTACAGTTGTATTGAGACGATACCTATCCTTCCTGTTGTGCCAATTAATTTGTTGCAATGTGACGGCGCGCCGTCGCGCAGCGACGAGATCATCGCGGAGATCCTTCGCTGACGGACTTCCCTACGTGACGAGAGGCTTGAGGCCGCGATCATCGGCGCGAAGCCGACATGCGGCAGGCGTCACTGTGGGGGAGCCCGGCGCTCGGCGTCCCTGGCTCGGGTAGCGCCCGCTTCTCGGGTCGAGGAGCGCTGGGCCCAGTCGAGGAGGAAGGCACGGATCGCGCCGGTGTCGACGGGCGTCAACGTGTCGGCGAAGCTCGCCATGCCGGCGTTGCGGTAGGCCCCCGCGAGCACGATGTCGTCGAACGCCGCCATCGTCTCCGGCGTCATGCGGCGCAGGTCGGGAAAGGCGGTCGTCTCGCCGGCGAAGCCGTGGCAACGGGCGCAAGTCGCCAGGTAGAGCGCGCGCCCGCGCACAACGAGATCGGGCGGCTGGGGTGGTGCGGCCATCAGCGGCGGGGCCGGCGGCCGGCGAGGCGCGACCCGGACGGGTCCGCCGTCCAACGCGAGCACGATGAGGCGGCCGGCGTTGTCGTAGGGCCGCGGCGCGGTGGCCGGCGGCGGTTCGATGGAGACACCATTCCAGCCCGCCGCGACTGCGATGAACTCCCGTCCGCCCACACGGTAGCTGATCGGTGCGGCGCTGATCCCTGTCCCGGTCGGAATCCGCCTCAGCAGGCTGCCCGTCCGCGCGTCGCGGATGTCGATGGCGCCCTCGGCGAGGCCCTGGATCAAGAGGCCTCCGCCGGTCGCCAGCACGCCGCCGTTCATGGCCTCCGCCTGGGGAACGGCCCAGGCCCGCCGTTTGGCGACCGGGTCCCAGGCGATCAGCAGGCCGCGTGGGCGGCGCGCCGACTCGTCCGGGGCGAGATTCCGGCCGTCCGCCCCGCGGTAGAAGTAGGTCGGCGCGTTCGGATCCCATGCCCAGCCGAGGTCCTGGGCGGGAACGTAGACGAGGCCCGTCCTGGGGCTGAAGGCCATCGGCTGCCAGTCGTGGCCGCCGTAGGTGGACGGGAAGAGCAGGGTCCTGCCGCGGGTATAGTCGGCCGCCGGCGTGAGGACCGGTCGCCCGGTCTTCAGGTCGACGCGCTCGGCCCAGTTGGCCCGCACGTACTTGTCCGCGGCCAGCAGCTCGCCGGTGGCGCGGTCGAGGACGTAGAAGAAGCCGTTCTTCGGCGCCTGCATCAGCACCTTGCGCCGCCGCCCAGCGATGGCGACGTCGGCCAGCACGATACTGGCGGTGGCCGTGTAGTCCCACTGGTCGCCCGGCGTCGTCTGATAGTGCCAGACCAGCCGCCCGGTGTCGGGCCTGAGCGCCAGGATGCTGGAGACGAAGAGATTGTCGCCGCCGCCGGGGTTGCGGATGCGGGGATCCCACGGCCCGGCGTTGCCCGTACCGACATACAGCAGGTCGAGGTCCGGGTCGTAGCTCATCGAGTCCCAGGGGTTGCCGCCGCCGCCGATCGACCAGTTCCGGTTCGGGTCCCAGGTGGCGAGCGCGCGCTTCAGTTCGGGATGCTCCTGGCCGAGTTTCGGGTCGCGCGGAGTGACGTAGAAGCGCCAGGCGAGATGGCCGGTCTCGGCGTCGTAGGCCGAGACGAAGCCGCGGGCCCCGAAGTCGCCGCCGCCGTTCCCGATGATCACCTTGCCCTTCACGACCCGCGGAGCGCCCGTGATGGTGTAGTGCCGCCGGCGGCCGGTGGTGTCCGTTTGCCAGACCTTGCGGCCCGTCCTGGCATCGAGCGCGATCAGGCGACCGTCGAACGCGCCGACGAACAGCTTGTCCTTCCACAGCGCCACGCCGCGGTTCACGGCCTTGCAGCAGCCCTGCCGCAGCCAGTCGCGCGGGACCTCCGGGTCGTAGGTCCAGAGCCGCCGGCCGGTCGCCGCGTCGAAGGCGAACACCCGGCTCCAGGTGGACGTGACATAGAGCCGCCCGTCCGCGACCAGCGGTGTCGCCTCGACCCCGAAGTCGAAACTGTCGAGCGACGCCTCCCAGGCCAGGCCCAGGCGGCCAACGTTCCGAGGCGTGATCTCGGCCAGCGGCGAATAGTGCTGCTCGTCGTAGGTGCGCCCGGTCGTGAGCCACTCGGCGGCGTCGGCGCGCTCGATCCGCCGGCTGTCGACGCCCCGGTCGCAGGCGGCCAGCAGGGCGGCCGCGCAGGCCAGTAACACCGTGAGCCGGATCATGTCCTGGCCGCCCGCCTAGCGCGCCGGCGGCATGTACGAGGCGGCGTCGGCGAACACGATGGTCTCGCTGATCACCGTCTCCTCCAGCATCCTCTTGAAGGCCGGAAAGGCAGGATGGGCGCCGAAGGCCTTCAGCCCCCGGTCGTAGTGCTGGAAGTCGTCCAGCTCCCACAGGTCGATGACGTTGCCGAGGCGGCCCGAGCGCTGCACGAACGCACCGGCGAGGCGCCAGCCCTCGGCCTCCAGGATCGGCACCGCCGTCTCGCCCATCCCCTGCAGGAACCGCGACAGGCCCGCGGCGTGGATCTCCAGCGTCACATGCAGATAGACCGACATGGCGGCTACTCCACCTGGCCAACGTAGCGGGCGATGTTGCGATGGACGTCCTGCAGGGCGGCCTCGTTGCGGCCGAACACGATGTGGAAGCCCTGCGGCGCGTTCTCGAGGTTTCGCTGGCCTTCCTTCGAGACGCTGTAGTCCTCGGTGGAGACCACGTGGACGATGTAGTCGTGGGCGGCCGCGAAGGCGTCGTCGGCGGTGGTCGCCGGCGCGTCCGCGCCGCGGTGCACGGACAGCAGGGTTCGGCAGCGCCCGGGCGTCTCGCCGGGATAGAGCCGGTACATGCCGATCATGCTGCCGCCGCCCTCCATCGGAGCGCCGTAGACGATGGAGTTGGGGAACACGAAGTGGCTGCCGCCGTACGGCGTTTCCGGCCACTCCGCCTCGTCCTTGCCGACCAGGTCGTCGTAAGCCTTGTTGATGAAGCCGACGCGGTAGTGGAGGCCGAAGTTGTCATAGAGCGCGATATTGCTGTTCGTGCGCTCCCCGAACGTCGTCGTGTGCAGGGCCTTGAAGTGATAGGCCTCGCCGTAGGTGTCGAGACAGTATTTCCAGTTGGCCTCGGTCTCGATGCCGTCCTGCTTGATGGGCCGGGCGTCCGCCAGGTCGAGCGCGAGCAACTGCGGGCCCATGTCGCCCAGCCAGGCCTCGACGTCGATCTCCTCGTCGCCGGCATGCGCCTTGACGAAGATCATCCCGCCCCATTCGCCGATCGGCACGCGCACCAGGTTGCGGCTCGTGCGATCCATGCCGTCGAAGCCCTCCTCGCCGGGCACGGCGACCAGCCGACCCTCCAGGTCGAAGCTCCAGGCATGGAAGGGGCAGACCACCAGCTTCCGGCGCTGGCACTCGTGGACCAGGCGCGCCGCCCGGTGGCTGCACATGTTCAGGAAGGCGCGCGCCTTTCCGTCCTGGCCGCGAACGATGAGGATCGCTGGCCCGGCCTCGTCGAACAGCATCATGTCGCCGGGCTCGGCCACGTCGCGCGACAGGCAGGCCAGTAGCGGCAGCTTGCCGAAGAGCTCCCGCTTCTCGGCCTCGAGCCGCGCGAGGTCGGTGTATTCGCGGGCCGCCACGCTCATGGGCGCGTCGGCCAGGTCGGTCGTCCCGCCGTTCTCCAAGTGCGCCACCATGCGCCGCTCCAGGTCGCGCATGGTGTCGGGCCCGCGGCGTGCGGCGGGTCTGGCCGAGGTGAGCACGGTGGTCATGGCGTCCTCCGACAATCCGGAGGGCCCGGGGCGCCCGGGCCCTCGCAACGGAACTAGTACTTCCAGGTCAGCTGCACGGCGATGGTGCGGGGCAGGTTGGGGGTGGCGACGGAGTCCGAGCGGACGCCCGCCGCCGTGCCGGTGCCGCTGCCCGAGCTGGGGGCGTCGCTGACATTGTAGCGGACGTACTCATCCGTCAGGTTCTTCGCGAGCAGCGCGGCTTCCCAGCGGCCGTCCTCGGTCTTCAGGCGGATCGCGGCGTCGATCGTGGCGTAGGAGTCCTGCTTCGACGCCGGGTTGCCGAACGGATTGGCCAGGTAGCTGCTGGAGTAGCGAAGGTTGGCGCTGGCCCCGAACACCAGGCCGTTCCCGACCGGGCGCTCGTAGTTGCCTTCCAGTGCGCCACTCCACTTGGGCGCCAGGGCCGTCGGGACGCCGCTGAGGTCCTGGGTCGGCCGGCCGGCGATGATGACGCAGCCCTGGGCCGGTGTCTGGCCGCCCCAGCACGGCGCGTCGGCGAAGCTGATGTAGTGGGCGCGGTTGTAGGCCAGCGTGCCGCGCAGGACGAGGCCGGGGACCTCGGCCGGCGCCCATTCCACCTCGGTCTCGATCCCCTTGGAGCGGGAGGAGCCGGCGTTCTTGGTGATGTACTGGATCTTGGCGGCGTCGAAGAAGTCCACCTGCAGGTCCGAGTACTTGTAGGTGTAGGCGTCGATCGAGAAGCGCAGGCGTCCGTCGAGGGCCGAACCGCGCACCCCGCCCTCGAAGCCCTCGGCGCTCTCGGGCTGGAAGGCCAGGTCGTTCACGGTGGTGTTGCCGACCGCGCTGTCCAGGGCGCTGCCCGAGAAGCCGCCGGACTTGAAGCCCTGCTTGTACGAGACGAAGGCGGTCCAGCGGTCGGACGGCTTCCAGGTCAGCGTCGCCTCGGGCGAGAGGTCGTTGAAGCTCTGGTCCGCCAGGATCGGTCGGTTCTGCCGGAAGACCGCCTGATAGGCCGAGATCACGTAGGGTTGGACGAACTGGGAGTCCTTCGTCTCGTGGGTGTAGCGGGCGCCCGCGGTCAGCTCGAGCTCGGGCGTGAACTTCCACTGCGCCTGGGCGAAGCCGGCGAAGGTGCGGCCGTCGGTGTAGGACAGCTTGGCGACTGTGATGTATCGCTTGGTGGGGTCGGCGGCCCTGGAGTCCTCCAGCGCGCCCGGGAAGATGATCTGCTGGTTGAAGTCGAGCCGGGTCGACTGGAAGTAGACGCCCACCATCACGTTGAGCGGGAAATCCAGGGTGGTCTGGGCGCGGATCTCCTCGGAGAATGCCTTGTACTTCGACTTCTCCGACCCCCACGTGCCGCCGTTGGCCGCGCCGGTGAAGTCGTAGTCGCCGAGGAAGTAGTTCACGAAGTGATGCAGGCCGGTGACCGAGGTGATGTCCACCTTGTCCGTGCGGTAGTCGGCCGTCGCGCTCGCCGAATAGGCGTCGTAGTCCTGGTAGAGCTGCCCCCCGTGGCGGCCCAGTAGGGGGTTGGTGGCGGCGATGTCGGCCGGCACCGTGTTCTGCTGGATATGGCGGTCGGCGTTGCAGACCTCGGTGCGGTTCACCTGGGCGAAGCCGCCGACGGGGCAGCTCACCAGCTCGTTGTTCCAGGTGGCGTTCTCGGTTCGGTAGCGGGTGATGCCGCCCTTCACGTTGAGGGTGAAGTCTTCGCTGGGTTGCCACAGGGCGGTCAGGCGGACGCCCAGGTCCCGCTCGCCCGGCAGGTCGCGGACGGGCGCCTGGCCGGCGTGGACCGTGGTGGCGCCGGTGGCGACGTTCAGGGTGGTGAGGCTGGCGGCGGGCGCGTCGTTGGTGACGTAGCCGTCGGACATGTCCGAGTAACGGACGGCCAGGCGCAGGCCCAGCGTGTCGGTCACCGGGCCCGAAACCACGCCCTCGAAGTTCGCGGTCTTGGCCTTGAACTCGTAGCCCACCCGCGCCAGCGCCTCGAACGACGTGCCGGGGTTGGCCGAGGTGAAGGACAGCACGCCGGCGGTGGCGTTCTTGCCGAAGAACAGCGCCTGAGGTCCGCGCAGGACCTCGACCTGCTTCATGTCGAAGAAGCCTTCGTTGATGATCCGGCCCTGGCCGTAATAGACACCGTCCAGGATCACCGCGACGGACTGCTCGATTCCGATGCTGGTGAACGTCGAGCCGATGCCGCGCAGGCTGATGGTGGCGCCCGAGCCGCTCGAGCCGCGGACGACGTTCAGCTGCGGGATGGAGGCGGCGATCGCCTCGATGCTGCGCAGGTCGTACTTGTCAAGCTTCTCGGCCGAGACGGCGGTCACCGCGACCGGGATCTCACGGATGTTCTCCTCGCGCTTGCGGGCGGTGACGATCACCTCCTCGAGGGCCGAGACGGTCTGGTCGTCGGCCGCCGCAGCGAGCGCCGGCTCGGCCCACAGCAGCGCCGCCGGCGCAGCGCAGACCAGCAACAGGCGCCGCGTTCGGGCCTTTCGGTGTCCTGAAATCATGTTGGTTTCCTCCCCCTTCGTGTGTCGTTGTCTGTTTTTCTTGGGGTCGCGCGGGCCTCAGGCGGGCGCGATCATTCGAACCGTGGCGGGTGTGGCCGGTCGAGCTGCTCGCCGATCCGCGCGCCGCCGTATTCGCCGGCCGAGATCAGGGTCAGCCGGTCCATGCGCCAGCCGTCCGGCGTGCGGACGAAGCGGTTCTCGTAGCGGCCCCAGCGATGGCAGTCGGCCGTGCCTGGAAAGCCCGTGAACCGCTGCCACGAGTACATGTAGCAATGCAGGATCACCCGATCGGGCGTCTCGAAGATCAGCTCGGCGTTGCTGATGTGATGGCTGCCGCTGACGGTCACCCCCAGGGCGCCCTTCAGGAACGTCCGAAGCGCATCCTGGCCCCGCAGCATCGTGTCCTCGCCGCCAGCCGGGATGAAGTTCGCCACGCAGTCGCGGGTGAACAGGTCGGCCATGGCGTCGCCGTTCAGCTGATCGGCGTGGCGGCAGTAGGCATACATGGTCTCCAGGACGTCGACGCGGTCCCCGAGCCGGCGGACCATGTCCTCGATGGACGGCTGCATCTGGACCTCATGGGGTTCTTTCAGGGCCTGGGACATGGCGATCAACGGATCTTCAGCCAGACCGTCTTGGTCTGGGTGTAGTGCTCGAGGGACGGGGCGCCGAGGTTGCGGCCGTAGCCCGACTGCTTGACCCCGCCGTAGGGGATCGACGGGTAGACCCGCTGGTAGGTGTTCACCCACACGGTGCCGGCGCGGAGGGCCTGGGTCAGCCTATGGGCGCGGGCGAGGTCGCGGGTCCAGACGCCGGCGGCCAGGCCGAAGTCGGTGTCGTTGGCGATGGCGACGGCCTGCTCCTCCGTGTCGAAGGGGATGACCGCCATCACCGGCCCGAAGATCTCCTCGCGGGCGATGGTCATGCGGTTGTCGACGCCGGTGAAGATCGTCGGCTGGTGAAAGTAGCCGGCCTGGCCGTGGCGCTCGCCGCCCAGCACGACCTGGGCGCCTTCCTTGCGGCCGATGCCGACGTAGCGGCTGACGCGGTCCAGCTGCTCCTGTGAAACCAGTGGGCCCATCTGGGTGTCCTTGGCGAAGCCGGAGCCCAGGCGGATGTCGCGCGAACGGGCCACCATCGCGGCCACCAGTTCGTCGTGGATGCCACGCTGCACCAGCACCCGCGTGCCGGCCGTGCAGACCTGCCCCGAATGGCCCCAGACCGCGGCGGCGACGGCGGTCGCGGCGGCGTCGAGGTCGGCGTCGTCGAAGACGATCTGCGGGCTCTTGCCGCCCAGCTCCATGCTGACGCGCTTCAGGGTCGGCGCGGCGGCGGCCTGGATCCGGCGGCCGGTGTCGCCCGAGCCGGTGAAGCTGATGGTGTCGACCAGCGGATGTGCGACCAGCGCCGCGCCCACCACCTCGCCGAGGCCTTGCACCACATTGACCACGCCCGCCGGAATGCCGGCTTCCAGGCACAGGCGCGCGGTGACCAGGGCGGCCAGCGGCGTTTGCTCGGCGGGCTTCAGGACCACGGAGTTGCCGCAGGCCAGCGCGGGGACGATGCCGGCCGGCGCCGCGGAGGGCCCGTTCCACGGGGTGATCACGCCACAGACGCCGACGGGCTCGCGCACCTCCTGGACCACCACGTCGGGCGGGCAAGCGGGCATCTCGCCGTGCAGCTTGGTGGGCCACCCGGAGTAGTAGGCGACGGCGTCCTGGCCGAACTTGACGATGAATTCCGAGTAGGCGCGGACCAGCCCGCCATCGACCACGTCGAGGTCCATCAAGAGGTCGCGGTTCTGCTCGATCAGCTCGCCCAGCCGCCGCAGCCGCCGCTCCTTCTCCAGGGGCTCCAGGTTGCGCCAACGGCCGTCGTCGAAGGCGGCCCGGGCGGCGCGCACGGCGCGCTCCACATCCTCGGCTCCACCGGCGGCGCAGCGGGCGAATTCACGGCCGGTGGCGGGATCGAGCACCGCGAAGGTCTCGCCCGAGGCCGACTGGCCGTCCTGGCCATTGATGAAATGACCGAATGTCTTCGAAGAAAGGAAGTCTCGCGCGGGCCGGGAAAGGTCCCAGTCGTTCGGCGTATCGAGGATGGCTTCGGTCGATTGCATAAGAACTGCCCACTCAAGATCGACGAGCCGACGCTCAAGGCATGGCCCAGCTTTCGCTCCGGCAGCCGCCGGGCGGGATGTTTCACTGCAGATGTATTTGCTCAGGGCGCGCGAAAGGCTGTCGCGGGACGACCCGAGACTTGCGCGCAAGCGGGTTTCGAGCCAACTAGGGGTGGCGCTGCGGGGCTCTCATTCCGGGGTCCTCCAGGTTCTATTTATTATAATGATCATCATATGACCGTCGTTATATGACGAGCGTTTTATAAAGGTGTCAATGCCGGTTTTTGTCGATCGCGAGGAACGCCGTGCGAAGGTGGTCGCCGTGGCTTCACGGCTGATCGCGGAGGCGGGGCTGGACGCTGTGACGGTGCGCGACGTGGCCGAGGCGGCCGAGTGCAGCACCGCGATCGTCTCGCACTATTTCCACAACAAGCGTGAGCTGCTGTTCGTCACCTACCACTCCAGCATCGACCGGGCGACGGTCCGCTGCGAGGCCGCCCTGGCCGGGGCGGACGGCGACCTGAAGGCCTATCTGGCCGAGCTGATGCCGCTGGCCGAGGAGCAGGTCATCGAGTGGAAGATCTGGCTGGCGTTCTGGGCGCGCGCGGTCGCCGATCCCGAGATCGCCGAGGTCCAGCGTGCGTGCATCCTCCGCACCCGCGGCAACATCCTGCGGATCATGCGTGAGCTGGACGGCCGTGGCGCATTGGCGCCGGGCGTCGACCTCGAGGACGAGGCGCGGCGCGTCCTGACCGTGATGATCGGCCTGGCGGTGCAGACGTTGTTCGATCCCGACGACTGGCCGGCCCCGCGCCAGCACGCGCTGATCGACGGTGAGCTGGCCAAACTCTACCGACCAGGCCGGATGCCGACGTCGGTCGTGGCGGCCTAGCCCTTCGTCCGATAGTCCCCGAACGCCTGGTCGCGCGCGCTGAGGCCCTTGGTCAGGTCTTCGCGGACCTGGGCGAACGTGGCCTTCGAACTCTCCGTTGTGAGCGCCAGGGCCTGGATTTCGGTCCCGGCCCGGATCGCGGCGCGCAGGCCCATGATCTCCATGGCGCGGTGCACCGAGCGCTTGTTCATCTGCTGGACGTCGGTGGGAATCTTAGCCACGCGCTCGGCCATCTTCAGCACCTCGTCGTCCAGGCGGTCGGCGGGGAAGGCGCGGTTGGCGAAGCCGACGCGAACCGCCTCCAGGCCGTCCATGGCGTCGCCGGTCAGCATCATCTCCATGGCCGGCCGGAGGCCGCAGAGCCAGGCGTGGAACTGGTTGTCCGGCGGGCTCATCATCCGGACTGGCGGGTAGCCGATCTGGGCGTCCTCGGCGACATAGACCAGGTCGCAGGCGGTCGCGAGTTCCGAGCCGCCGGCCAGGCACCAGCCATGCACCTGGGCGATCACCGGCTTGGCCAGGTCCCAGACGCGGAAACAGCCGTCGACCACGTGGCGCGCCCAATGGCCAGGGCCGCGCGCCGTCTCGTACGGGAAGGGCGGCCGTGTCCCGCCGCCCAAGTCGTAGCCGGCTGAGAAACAGGTTCCGGCGCCCCGGATGATGGTCACGCGGACGTCCGGGTCGGCGTCGGACGCGTCCAGCGCCGCGAACACCTGGGCCCTGAGTTCGTTGGATAGCGCGTTGCGCTTCTCGGGCCGGTTCAGCGTCAGCCGGCGCACCATCGGCGCCGGATCGTCGATCTTCAGGATGTCGCTCATCGGGGTCCTCCGGAGGAGTCCGCGAGAGGCCTTCCCAGGCATGCCCGGATGAGAAGGCCTCCCAATCAAAGAGATCGAGCCCGACGGCCGGGCTCGAGCGGCCCTGGCCCGGCGGAGAAGTCGCGCACCGAACCGTAGCGCCGCGCCGCCAGCTCGGCGACGCCGGGCCGGAACACGTAGCAGGCCGGTGCGCGGTTCATGGCGGCGGCGGTGGGGTACTGATCCACGTCCAGCCCGCGCGCGCCGGCCAGGTGCACGGCCCGCCGCAGGATCAGCGCGGCCTCGGCGTCCTGCGGCGGCAGCTCGCGCAGCACGCCACTGCGCAGGGCGGCCGGGCGCTGGCCGGCCAGCGCCGCCGGTTCGACGATCAGGCCGTCGTGGAGCACCCAGCGATCAAGGGGGCGCCCGTCGCACGACAGCTCGGCGACCGCTCGACCATCCGCCGGCTCGCCGACCTCGACGTCGTAGCGCCGCGCGCCGGGGCCGCGGGCCGCCTGGGTGATCGCCAGCGCGGCCAGCTCCAGCATGTGGGTGCATTGGCCCAGCGGATCGGCGTGGCGGTAGACCGCCGTCGCGTCGAGGCCGATCGCCAGGCCCTGGAGGCTCGCCAACGCTGCGCCGGCCATGGGGCACTGGCTCCAAGGATAGCGGATGGCCTGACCACGGGCGTCGGTGACCTCGCCGTCGGCGTGCAGGACCGTGACGACGAAGTGGTGGAAGTCGTCTTCGACCTCGGCCACGGCGCGGCCGGCCTCGGCGTGGATGTGGATGGCGCGGCGGAAGCGCCCGGTCATTCCGCGGCGAGGGTTTCGGAGCGCGGCGCAGGCTCGCCGTAGAGCGTGGTGCGCTGGCGGAGCGGCCGGCCGGCGGACGCCGCCGCGTGCTGCAGATCGGCGACCGTAGTCTCCTGGCCGTGCGCGGCGCCGGCGGCGCGGCTGATGGACTCATTCATCAGCACGCCGCCCAGGTCGTTGACGCCCGCGTTCAGGCAGGCTGCCGCGCCGTCGAGGCCCAGTTTCACCCACGACGCCTGGATCGAGCCGATCGCACCGTGCAGCGCCACGCGCGCCACGGCGTGCATCAGCACGCTTTCCCGCCACGTCGGCCCGCGTCTCGCCTGGCCGCGCAGGTAGACCGGAGAGGCCATGTGCACGAAGGGCAGGGGCACGAACTCGGTGAAGCCGCCGGTGTCGAGCTGCAGGTCTCGGATCGCCAGCAGGTGGCGCGCCCAATGCTCGGTCCGCTCGAGGTGACCGAACATAATGGTGGCGGTGGTCCTGAGGCCGACAGCGTGCGCGGCGCCCACCACCTCCAGCCACTCGGCGGTGGTCAGCTTGTCGGGGCAGATGAGCGCTCGCACCTCGTCGTCCAGGATCTCGGCCGCCGTGCCCGGCAGCGAGCCCAGGCCCTCGTCCCGCAGGCGGGCGAGGTAGTCCGCGACGGGGACGCCGAGCGTCGCCGCGCCCTGGCTGATCTCCAGGGGCGAGAACGCGTGCACATGCATCGCCGGCTGCGCGGCCTTCACCGCCCTCAGGATCGAGACATAGGTCTCGCCCGTGTATCGTGGGTGGATGCCGCCCTGCAGGCAGACTTCCGTCGCGCCCTTGTCCCAAGCTTCGCGCACACGGGTCCCGATCTCCTCCAGCGGCAGGTCGTAGGGCCGGTCGCGCAGACCCGCCTTGGTCGAGGTCTTGGAGAAGGCGCAGAAGCTGCAGCTGTAGGTGCAGATGTTCGTGTAGTTGATGTTCCGGTTGACCACGTAGGTCACAGCCTCGCCGGAGACGCTGCGCCGCAGTTCGTCGGCGCAGGCGAGCACCGCCTCCGCCTCGCCGCCGCGGGCCGCGAACAGGCGGACGATCTCACGCTCCTCGAGGGGCCGGCCAGCCGCTGCGCGGCCGAGGATGCGGTCCAGTCCCGAATGCGAGGAGCGCGCCGGCGCGACGCCCAGGGGCCGGTCCGGGGAGCCTGGCGCGGCGTCGGCCACGCCTGGGCTCCAGGCGGTGTCCCGCGCGAGGCCTTCGCCGTCGGCCAGCCTGCGGAGCACCATCGCAACGTCCCGGTCCAGCCAGCGCGCGGCGTCCTGTACGAAGGCCGGATGGGCAGCCAGGCGCTCGACCAGCGGCCGGCCCACCGTCGCGCATTCTGCGCCCAGCGCCTCGATCTGCGGCCACGGCGCCTCGGGGTTCACGTGGTCGATGGTGACGGGAGAAATGCCGCCGAAGTCGTCCAGTCCCGCGCCGATCAGGGCGGCCGCGCGGCCGGGGTTGAGGTTCGGCGGCGACTGGATGCTGACCTCGGGCGACAGCACGATCCGCGCCGCGGCCACGGTCCAGAGGAGGTCCGCTTCAGACGGCTCGGGCCATGCCGCCATCGGCGTGTCCGGCTTGGCGCGGAAGTTCTGGACGATCACCTCCTGGAGGTGATCGTGGCCCCGATGCAAGTCGCGCAGGGCGAAGAGCGCGTCGAGCCGCTCGGCCGGCGTCTCGCCGATCCCGATCAGCACGCCGCTCGTGAACGGGATCGCGGCCGCGCCGGCGGCGGCGATCGTGGCGAGCCGTACGGCCGGCGCTTTGTCGGGCGAGCCGAAGTGCGGACCGCGACGCGCGCAAAGCCGCTCGGACGCACTCTCCAGCATCAGGCCCATCGAGCCCGACACCGGACGCAGCCGCGCATAGTCGTCCGGCGTGAGCACGCCGGCGTTGATGTGCGGGATCAGCCCCGTCTCCGCGAGCACGCGGCCGGCGACGTGCGCGAGGTAGTCGACGGTGGTCGCGAAGCCCAGCTCGGCCAGGGCGCACCGCGCGGCGGCGTAGCGAAGCTCGGGCTTGTCGCCGAGCGTGAACAGCGCCTCCTTGCAGCCCGCCGCGGCCCCGGCGCGGGCGATGGCCAGCACTTCGTCGGGCGCGAGGTAGGGCGCGGAGAGTCGGCGCGGCGCCTTGGCGAAGGTGCAGTAGCGGCACACGTCGCGGCACAGCTGCGTGAGCGGAACGAACACCTTGCGCGAATAGGTGGTTCGCGCCGGCCCCCGCGCATCGCGGATCGCTGCGGCCTGGGCGAAGAGTTCGGCGTGGGGGGCCGTCAGCAGGCGCTCGCGCAGGAGGGCGTCGGTCATGCGGCGGCTCTCCCGTCGCGCAGGAGTTCGAGGGTGCGCTTCCCGCCGCCGAGGGCGAGCAGGGCGTCGAGGTCGCTGGGTCGGTCGAGGTCGAAGCCCAGGCCCGCCGTGTGGACCACGCGCGGCTCCAGCCCCGCTGTGCGCGCGGCCGCCAGGTGGCGGCCGAAGCTTCCCGGCCCGAAGGCCAACGGCAAGGCGGCGTCGGCCCGGAAGACGAGGGCCCCGGTCCCGCCGTCGGCATTGGCGGGCGCGAGCACCAGGCGATCCGGCGCGGCGGCTTCGAGGCAGGCCTCCAGGTCGCCCGGTCCGAGGCGCGGCAGGTCGCCGGGCAGCAGCATCACGATGCGCCCGGGGTCCGCCGCCGCGATGCGCGCCCGAGCGGCCCCGAACGCGCCGTTGAGGTCGCCGCCGTCCTGCTCCAGGACGACGATCGCGCCGCGGCGGGCCGCGAGGCGCGCGAGCCCGGGCGTGGGCGTGGTGACATAGACGCGCCGCACCGCCGGGCAGGCGGCGAGCGCCGTGAGCACGTCGTCCAACATGGCCTCCACAAGGGCCTGGCGCGCTTCGGCGCCGAGCCGGCCGGCGAGCCTGGACTTCGCCGCGGGGCCGCCGCGTACGGCGATGACCGCGTCCGCGTTCATGAGACTTGCCGGCGGGACGGGGCGGCGAGCGCCAGCGTGAAGTCGAGCGTCTCGCGGGCCAGCCGGACGCGGTCCTCGTCGCTCGTCATGATGGCCGCCGTGGCGAGACTGGGCAGGCCCAGCGCCGCCAGCGCCTTGCCCTCGGCGGCGTCCGCGTGGTCGACGACCAGCCCGTGGAGCATGCCGCCGTAGTAGTCCAGCACGCCGCGCACGCCTGGCGTGACGCCGAACTCGTGCATGAGCTTTGCCGCCGGGCCCTTCAGCGCTTTTCCGCCAACGATCGGCGAGACCGCGACGATCGGTGCGCCGAGCCGTTCCAGCGCCGCGCCGACGCCGGGAACCGCCAGGATCGGCCCGATGCTGAGATAGGGGTTCGACGGGCACACGATGACCGCGCCGATGTCGGTGCGGGCCAACAAGGCGGCGAGGGCTGGCGAGGGCGCTGCGCCCTGCGCGCCTTCGAAACGCACGCCGGTGGCCACGGGCCGGCACTGCTCGCCCACGAAGTACCGCTGGAAGGCGAGGTCGCCCTCCGCCGTCTCGACGATCGTGCGCACCGGGTCGTCCGACATCGGCACGATGCGGTGGCGGACCCCCAGGGCCCCGGCCAGGGCGGCCGTGACCTGCGAAAGGCTCTCGCCCCCGGCCAGCCGGCGGGTCCGCTCCACATGCATGGCGAGGTCGCGGTCGCCGAGATTGAACCAGCCCTCGCCGCCGAGGCGCCTGAGCTGGTCCATGAACTGCCAGGTCTCGCCGGCCAGACCCCAGCCGCGCTCGCGGTCTGACAGGCCCGCCAGGGTGTAGACGACGGTGTCGATGTCGGGCGAGATGTGCAGTCCCAGGTGCGTGAAGTCGTCGCCGGTGTTGATGACGATGGTCAGGTCCTCGGGCCCCAGGATCCGGGTGAGGCCGAAGGCCAGCTTGGCGCCGCCCACGCCGCCGCAGAGCGCGATGATATGTCCCTTGGAAGGCGAGCCGGCGCTCATCGGAACAGGTCCTTGTCGAGCGGCCGCAGGATGTCGCCGATCCCCGCGGCCTCGTCGGGATCGTAGGTCGCGCCGCGGACGATCGCCACCGGCGTGCCCTCGGCCGCCTCGCCCATCACGAGGGACGCGGCCGCAGCGATCTCGTCGGCGACCCCGATCACCGTGGCCTGCAGTTCGCGGCCGAAGAGGTCGGTCTCGCCGCGGCGGTCGCGCAGGGGCTTGAGGCCGGCGCTGCCGATGGCGTGGCCCGTCGTGCCCATGCGCCAGGCGCGTCCCAGGCTGTCCGACACGATGACCGCCAGCCGCACGCCGGCGGCGGCCTGCAGCGCGTCGCGCAGGCGCCGTGCGCTGGCGTCGGGGTCCTGCGGCCACAAGAGGACACTGGGTTCGCTCTCGCCGACGTTCGAGGCGTCGATCCCCGAGTTGGCCAGCACGTGCCCCGTGCGGTGCCGCGCGATGATCACGCCGGGGGCCACGCGCATCAACTCCTGGGCCTCCGCCGCCACCAGTTCGACCACGGCGGGATCCTTGTCCGCGCGGGCGGCGGCTTCGCGCGCCTGCGCGCCCGGCGTTACATCGGCGAGGCGCATGGCGCGTCCCTCGACCTTGGAGACCACCTTCTGGGCGACCACGACCACGTCGCCGTCCCGCAGCGGCTCGCCGCTCGCCCCGAGGGCCTCCGCGATCGCGCCGGCGAGGTCGTCGCCGGCGGAAAAGAGGGGAAGGCCGCCCAGCGCCCGCACCGACAGCGATGCCGCCGGGGGCGCGTCCTTGGGCTTGCCGGTGATCCGCACGCCGGCCTGGACCAGCTTGTAGCGGCGGTTGATCTGGATGAGCAGCGAGGTCATCGCCTCGGCCGCCGCCGAATTGGCCAGCGGCCCGACGTGCCAGCTCCTGAGGCCCAGCTCGGTCAGCATCCCGCGAACCGCCTCGACCGCCTCGGCGTCGTCCCCGGCCACCAGGACATCGGCGTCGATGGCGCCGCCCGAGGCCAGCTTTTCGGCGCCGATGGTCTGCAGGGCGGAGACCACTCGCACCCCAGGACCCAGCGCCTCGGCCGCCTCGACCGCCGCGCAGCCAGCGGCGGGAAGCTGCACCGTGCCGACCTTCGGCGGCCGCAGCGGGACGGTGGTGTCGACGACGATCTTACCCTGGGCGGCGGAGCGGATCTGCGCCAGCGTCTCGGCGTGGGCGGCGTAGGGCACGGTCAGCACGACGATCTCTGCGCGGGCGGCGGCCTCAGCCAGTCCGGCGCCTGAAATCCCCTCGCGTTCGGCGGCGAACGCCTCGGCCTTGGCGGGGTCGCGTGAGCCGACCCAGACCTCGTGGCCAGCCGCCGCCAGCCGGCCGGCCAGGGCCGCTCCGAGCGCACCTGTCCCGCCGATGATGCCAAAGCTGGTCAACCGTCGCTCCCTACGCGCGCTGCGCTTTTCGGGAAGCTAGCGCCCCCGTTCCGACGGCGCGCCTCCCATTCTTGTTTTTGCGCTTAGGACTATAGACTCTCATAATCATTATGATCAATATCCCGAAAACAGATGTTTGAGGGAGGAACGGGAGATGGCGCTTCAGCCCATCGCAGAAGGCCTGTTCGAGCTGTCGGAGGACGGTCCGCGGCTGATCGGCGGGCGCCGCCGGAGCGACGGGCGGATGGTCTTTCCGATGCCGACCGGACCGGAAGCCGCCCATCACGATCCCGTCCGCCTGGCGCGCGAGGGCGTGCTGTGGTCGTTCACCGTCCAGCGGTTCCGGCCGAAGTCGCCCCCCTATGCCGGCGCCGACGACGAGGCGGGATTCCGCCCCTATGCCCTGGGCTATGTCGAACTTCCCGGCGAGGTGATCGTCGAGAGCCGCATCGAGACCGATGACTTCGCCGGCCTCAGGGTCGGCCAGCCGATGCGCCTGACACTGGTCCCGTTCCGCCGCGCCGGCCGCGGCGAGGCGCTGACCTACGCCTTCGAACCCGCAGCCTGAGGAGAGCCGCCATGACCGACGTGCACATCATCGGGGCGGGCATCCACCCCTTCGGCCGCCACGACGACAAGACCGGCCTGGACCAGGGCGTGATCGCGGTGCGCGAGGCGCTGGCCGACGCGGGCCTGGCCTGGAGCGACATGCAGTTCGGCTTCGGTGCTTCGGACGCCGCCGGCAACGCCGACGCGGTCCTGCCCCGCCTGGGCCTGACCGGCATGCAGTTCATCAACGTCAAGAACGGGTGCGCGGCGGGCGGCTCCGCGCTGTTGTCTGGCTACTGGGCGATCAAGTCGGGGGAGTTCGACCTGGGTGTGGTCGTGGGCTTCGACAAGCACCCACGCGGCGCCTTCAACCCTGAGCCCGCCGACTGGGGCCTGCCCGAGTGGTACGGCGAGACCGGGCTGATGCTGACCACCCAGTTCTTCGGCAACAAGATCAACCGGTACATGAGCCTGCACGGCATCAGCCCCACGACGCTGGGCCGGGTGGCGGAGAAAGCGTTCGAGAACGGCGTCCGCACGCCGCACGCCTGGCGGCGCGAGGCCATCGGCCTGAACGCGATCATGAACTCGCGGATGATCTCGGATCCGCTGACCCAATACATGTTCTGCTCGCCGGCCGAGGGCGGCGTGGCGCTGATCCTGGCGTCGGACCGGAAGATGCGCGAGCTGGGCCTGGCCGGGCCGAAGCTGCGCGGGGCCGCGGTGCGCACCCGCGTCGCCGGCTCGTTCGAGGTGTTCTCGCCGTCGCTGGACGTGGAGCGCGGGCCGTCACCGACGCAGCTGGCCTCGAAAGCCGCCTACGAGATGGCCGGGGTCGGGCCGGACGACATCGACGTCGCCCAGCTGCAGGACACCGAGAGCGGCGCCGAGATCATGCACATGGCCGAGAACGGGTTCTGCGCCGACGGCGAGCAGGAACGGCTGCTGGAGGAGGGCGCGACCCGCCTCGGCGGCAAGCTGCCGGTGAACACTGACGGCGGCTGCTTGGCCTGCGGCGAGCCGATCGGCGCCTCAGGCCTGCGCCAAGTCTACGAGAACGCCCAGCAGCTGCGCGGCCGCGCCGACGGCCGCCAGGTCGAGGGCGCCCGCCTCGGCTACAGCCAGGTCTACGGCGCGCCCGGCCTGTCCGGCGTCGTGATCCTGGAAGCCTGAACAACCAACAAGACGCCCGAGGGAGGCCGCCGTGATCTTCGAGCACGACGAACAGACCAAGCACCTGATCGACCGCGTGCAGCGGTTCATGGACGAACACGTCTATCCGAACGTCGAGACCTACGTCCGGCAGGAGCACGAGGGCGAGCGCTGGAAGGCCGTGCCCGTCGTCGACGAGCTGAAGGCCAAGGCGAAGGCCGAGGGTCTGTGGAACATGTTCATGCCGCCGCACAGCGGCCAGGTCCACGTAGACGACACGTTCCACTTCGAGGGCCTGCAGTGCACGAACCTGCAGTACGCGGCCATCGCCGAGCTGATGGGCAAGGTCGGCTTCGCCTCCGAGGTCTTCAATTGTTCGGCGCCGGACACCGGGAACATGGAAGTCCTGATGCGCTACGGCACGCTGGCGCAGAAGGAGCGCTGGCTGCGGCCGCTGATGAACGGCGAGACCCGCTCGGCCTTCCTGATGACCGAGCCGGCGGTGGCCTCGTCGGACGCCTCCAACATCGAGACCCGCATCGAGCGTGACGGCGACCACTATGTGATCAACGGCCGAAAATGGTTCTCGTCGGGGGCCGGCCATCCGCGCTGCGACGTCTACATCCTGATGGGCAAGACCGACCCCGGCGCCCGGACCTACAATCAACAGTCCATGATCCTGGTCTCGCCGGACACGCCCGGGATCACCATCGAGCGCCAGCTGCCGGTGTTCGGCTACGACCACGCCAGCCATGGCGGCCACGCGCAGATCCTGCTCGAGAACGTGCGTGTGCCCGTCGAGAACATGCTGCTGGGCGAGGGGCGGGGCTTCGAGATCGCCCAGGGCCGTCTGGGGCCGGGCCGCATCCACCACTGCATGCGCATCGTGGGCGCCTGCGAGGTGGCGCTGGAGAAGATGTGCAAGCGCCTGCTGAGCCGCGTGGCGTTCGGCAAGACCATCGCCGAGCACTCGGTCTGGGAGCAGCGGATCGCCGAGGCGCGCATCGACATCGAGATGTGCCGGCTGCTGTGCCTGAAGGCCGCCTATATGATGGACGTCGCAGGCAACAAGAGCGCCCGCGGCGAGATCGCCATGATCAAGGTCGCCGCGCCGCGGATCGCCTGCAAGGTGATCGACGACGCGATCCAGGCGCACGGCGGCGCCGGTGTGACCGCCGATTTCGGCCTGGCTGAGCTCTACGCCAACAACCGCATCCACCGCCTGACCGACGGTCCCGACGAGGTCCACGCCCGCACGATCGCGCGCATGGAACTGGGCAAGTACGCCGCGCCGACGGCGTCGCGGCAGGCCGCCGAGTGAGGCGATGAGCGACGCCCTGGATCCGGCCCTGGCGGCTTTCCGCGACGAGGTCCACGCCTTCCTGGACGATGCCCTGACGCCAGAGCTACGGGCGCTCACCGCCCGCCAGGCCGGGGTCTTCTCGGAAGGCGAGCTCTGTCGGCGCTGGCACGGCATCCTCCACGCCAGGGGGTGGGCTGCGCCCGCCTGGCCCGTGGAGCACGGCGGCCCGGGCTGGTCGCCCATGCAGCGGTTCATCTTCGCCGACGAATGCGTGAAGGCGGGTGCGCCGGTGCTCCCGGCCATGGGCCTGCAGATGTGCGGGCCGGTGCTGATGCGCTACGGCACGCCCGAGCAGAAGGCGTTCTTCCTGCCGAGGATGCTGTCGGGCGAGCACTACTGGTGCCAGGGCTATTCCGAGCCGCAGTCGGGATCGGACCTCGCTTCGCTGCAGATCCGCGCCGTGCGTGACGGCGACGACTATGTGGTGACCGGCTCGAAGCTGTGGACCACCCACGCGCACTACGCGAACTGGATGTTCCTGCTGGTCCGCACGGCGACCGACGGCAAGCCCCAGGCCGGGATCACCTTCGTGCTCACGCCGATGGACGCGCCGGGCATCACGGTGCAGCCGATCATCTCGATCTCGGGCGAGCACGAGGTGAACCAGGTCTTCTTCGACGAGGTCCGCATCCCGGTCGCCAACCGGGTCGGCGAGGAGCACCAGGGCTGGACGGTGGCCAAGGCGCTGTTGGAATTCGAGCGTGGCGGCGGCGCCGCGGCCAGCGGCTTGAAGGCCCAGCTTTGTACGGCCCGCGCCATCGCCGAAGCCGAGGGCTGGTGGGACGACGACAGCGCCTTCCGTCGCCGCTGGGCGGAGCTGGACGTCGACCTGCAGGCCCTCGACGTGGCCGAGCGGCAGACGGCCGCGGCGCTCATGGCCGGGCGCAGGGTGGGCGACACCACCGCCTCGCAGCTCAAGCTCGCCGTCAGCACGCTGCTGCAGCGGGTCACCGAGCTGACCATGGGCGCGCTCGGCCCGTATGCCGCCGCCGACCAGCGGGCCGCCCTGGGGATCGGCGCGAACGAGCCGCCGGTCGGCCCGGCCTACGCCCTGACGCCGACTGCCAAGTTCCTGAACAGCCGCGCCGCCACGATCTACGGCGGCTCGCAGGAGATCCAGCACAACATCCTGGCGCGGATCCTCCTTGGCGGCTGATTTGAGTTGACCATCATGATAATCATCATCATGATCTATCCGAAGTCAGAACAGCGCCCCGCCCCGAAGCGGCGGCCGGAGGGAACGACGTGAACGCTATCGTCAAAGAATTCAAAGTCATCGACTCCGACACCCACGTCATCGAGCCCTATGACCTGTGGACGTCGCGGATCTCCAAGAAGTACGCCGACGTGGTCCCGCAGGTGCGCTGGGACCCCAACATGAACGAGGACGCCTGGTTCTTTAACGGCGAGCGCACCGGCGCGGCCGCGGGCGCGGCGATGGCCGGCTGGCACGAGTATCCGCCGAAGCGGCCGCAGAAGCTGGAGATGGTGGATCCGTCCCTCTACCAGAACACGGCCCGCCTCAAGAAGATGGACGAGTACGGGATCTACGCCCAGATCCTCTATCCCAACGTCGCCGGCTTCGGCGCGGGGCGCTTCCTGGGCCTCGGCGATCAGGAATTGATGCTGCTCTGCGTGAAGGCCTACAACGACTGGGTGACGGAGTGGGCCAGCGCCGACCCCAAGCGGCTGATCGCCCAGTGCGCCCTGCCGTTCTGGGACCTGGACGCCACGATCCCGGAGATGCAGCGCTGCGCCCGGCTGGGCCACAAGGGCGTGATCTTCTGCGCCGAGCCTGAGACCTTCGGCCTGCCCAAGCTGACCGACCCGCACTGGGATCGACTGTGGGCCGCCGCCCAGGAACTTGGCATGCCGATCAACTTCCACGTCGGCGCCGGGGACATGTGGTACTTCGACATGATGCACCCCTCGGTGAAGCCGCACGCGGCGTTCGCCTCGATGGGCGCCCTGTTCTCGCTCGACCTCGCCCAGACCATCGCGCAGCTGACCTGCGGCGGCATCTGCCACCGCTTCCCGAAGCTCAACTTCGTGGTCGTCGAGAGCGGCGTGGGCTGGATCCCGTACCAGCTCGCCAGCCTGGACTATCAGTGGCTGAACTGCGGCGCCCACAAGGAGAACCCTGAGTACAAGCTGATGCCGTCCGAATTCTTCAAGCGGCAGATCTACGGCTCGTTCTGGTTCGAGAAGAAGACCCTGAAGCCGACGATCGACATCATCGGCGCGGACAACATCCTCTACGAGACCGACTTCCCGCACCCGACCAGCATGAGTCCCGGCCCGGCCACCTCGGCCACCTATCCGGCGCTCTACATGGAAGAGGCGTTCGAAGGCGTGGCGCGCTCGGACGTGGAGAAGATCGTCCACGGCAACGCCGCCAGGATTTACCACCTGGACTAGCCTACCCAAGCCCTGCGGCCGGGCTCCGCCCGGCCGGTTCTTTCATGGCTGGGAGGGAAGATGGCCGACTATTTCGACATGACCGGCAAGGTCGTCCTGGTGACGGGCGGCAGCCGGGGGCTGGGCCATGAGATGGTCAAGGCGTTCGCGGCCAGCGGCGCCGACGTGATCGTCGCCAGCCGCAAGCTGGAGCCCTGCGAGGCCGTGGCCGAGGAGGTCCGCGCCCTGGGCCGCCGCGCCCTGCCGGTGGCCTGCCACGTGGGGCAGTGGGACGCCATCCCCGCGCTGGTGGAGGCGGCCTACGACACGTTCGGCAAGGTCGACGTGCTCGTGAACAACGCCGGCATCGCCCCCACGGCGCCGAAGTCCTCGGACGTCACCGAGGACCTGTTCGACAAGACCGTGGGCGTGAACTTCAAGGGGCCGTTCCGGCTCTCGGCGCTGGTCGGCGACCGGATGTACGCGGCCGGCTCTGGCGCGATCATCAACGTCAGCAGCACGGCCGCCGTGGCGCCCAGCCGCACCTATCCGGTCTATGCCGGCGCCAAGGCCGGCCTCAACATCATGACCCAGGCCCATGCCATGGAGTTCGGCCCGAAGGTGCGGGTCAACGCCATCATGTGCGGCCCGTTCTGGACCGACATCGCCAAGAGTTGGCGCGAGCAGGCCGACGCCAACTCGCCGGCCGCGATGAAGCGCATCGGCCGGCCCGAGGAGATCGCCACCACGGCGCTCTACCTGGCCAGCGACCGCTCCAGCTTCACCACCGGCGCCATCGTCCGCCTCGACGGGCTCGTGCCATGAGCGAAGCGCCTGCGCCCCCCCGCAAGTACCTGGGCCAGACGGTCGAGGTGAAGGCCGCCCATCGGATCGACGAAGCGCGCCTGGCGCAGTTCCTGGGCGACACCGTGCCGGGCTACGCCGGGCCGCTGGAGGTGCGCCAGTTCGAAGGCGGCCAGTCCAACCCCACCTACCTGCTGACCACGCCGAGCGCGAAATATGTCCTGCGCCGCAAGCCACCGGGTGTCCTGCTGAAATCGGCCCACGCCGTCGACCGCGAGTTCCGCGTGATGCGGACTCTGTTCGAGCAGGGTTTCCCGGTCCCGGAGCCGCTGGCGCTCTGCGAGGACGACACGGTGCTGGGGACGGCCTTCTACGTCATGCGGCACGTCGCGGGCCGGGTCTTCCTGATCAGCGCCATGCCCGACCTGACGTCGGCCGAGCGGGCGGCGGTCTACGACTCGGCCAACGAGACCCTGGCGCGCCTGCACACCGTCGACCATATGGCCGCGGGCCTCGAGGACTTCGGCCGCCCCGGCAATTATTTCGAGCGCCAGATCGGCCGCTGGAGCCAGCAGTACGACGCCTCGCGCACGGCCGAGATCCCGGAGATGGACCGGCTCATGGAGTGGCTGCCCAAGGCCGCGCCGCCGGCGGCCGAGGCTCGGCTGATCCATGGCGACTACTCGTTCCATAACCTGCTGATCCATCCGATCGAGCCCCGTGTCGTCGCGGTGCTGGACTGGGAGCTCTCGACCACGGGCGATCCGCTGGGCGACCTGACCTACCACGCCATGGAATGGTACCGGCCGGACGACGGCGACGCTCGCGGCAGCTTGCGCGAGTTGGACCTCGAGGCGCTGGGGATCCCGGACCTGGAGGCGTACGTCGCGCGCTACTGCGAGCGCGCCGGCCGGCCGCCGATCGGCAACCTGGGCTTCTACAAGGCCTACAACCTGTTCCGCGTCGCCGCGATCGTGCAGGGCATCGTGGCCCGCGCGCGCCAGGGCAACGCGGCCTCGGCCACCGCCGCCGAACAGGAAGCGCGGGTGAGGCCGCTGGCCGAAGCCGCCTGGGGCTACGCCCGCGAGGCCGGCGCGGCCTGATCCGCCGAGGGAGATCCGATGCCTACGATGCAACGCCAATGGCAGGTCGCCGCCCGCCCGGTCGGGCGACCGCTGGTCCCCGGCGATTTCCAGCTCGCCGAAGTCCCCGTCGCGCCGCTTGCGGCCGGCGAGGTGCGGGTGCGCACCGCCTACCTCGGCTTCGATCCCGCCCAGAAGAGCTGGATGGAGAACGCGGCCGGCTACATGGACCCGGTCGAGATCGGCGGCGTCATGCCGGGCTCGGGAGTGGGCGAGGTGGTCGAGACGGCGCATCCGGACTTCCGGACGGGCGACGTCGTGTTCGGTCATCTGGGTTGGCAGGAGGTCGCCGCGGTCCGCGCCGAGCGGCTCTACAAGGCGCCCGCCAGCGTGCCGCCGGAGGCGGTGCTGAGCGTGCTGGGCGGCACCGGCCGCACGGCCTACCTGGCGCTGATGAAGGTGGGCAAGCCGGTCGCAGGCGACACGCTGCTGATCTCGGGCGCCGCCGGCGCCACGGGGTCGCTCGTGGGCCAGATCGGCAAGATCGCGGGCTGCCGGGTGATCGGCATCGCCGGCGGTCCCGAAAAGTGCGCCTGGTTGACGGGCGAACTCGGATTCGACGCCGCCATCGACTACAAGAACGAGAAGCTGAAGGCGCGCCTGCGCGAGCTGGCGCCCGGCGGCGTCGACATCTTCTTCGACAACATCGGCGGCGACATCCTGAACGATGCCCTGGCGCGCCTGGCGCCGCGGGCCCGCGTGGTCATCTGCGGCGGCATCTCCCGCTACAACTTCGATCCGCGCAGCGCCGAGATGCCGGCCGGGCCGCGCAACTACTTCAACGTCGTGTTCACGGGCGCCACCATCCAGGGCTTCCTGATGCCCGAGTACGAGCGTGACTACCCCGAGGCGGACGCCCGCCTGGCCGAGTGGGTGAGATCGCGCCGCGTCGTCGCGCGGGCCGATGTGCTGGAGGGATTCGAGAACGCCCCGGCCGCCCTCATCCGCCTGTTTGAAGGTCGCAACGTGGGCAAGCAGCTACTCAAGGTGTCGTAGCGTCAATTTTTGTCGGCGAGCCGCCATTCCGGGACGTGCGATTGCTTGACATCCGGATGATCATCATCATGATCATCCCTAATAGGCCAGACAATGGTCAATCCAGGGAAGAGACGTCCGGGCCGCCAATCGCGCGACCCGAAGCCATGCGCCCAGGTGGGCGGAGGGCGCTTCTTGACGTTCGCTTCCCGACAACACGCCGACCCGACGCGGGCGGCCCTAGAGGGGGAGGAGACGGATGTCGGTTCGCTCAGCGCATCGGAAGCATGGACTCTTGCATCGCGCCGGCCTCGCCGCGCTGCTGATGGGCGCCGGCCTCGCGGCGACGCCGGCCCTGGCCCAGACCGCGAACGCCGCGGCCGCGGGAAAGGACGCGGCGGCGGATGCGCCGGCGGGCGACGTCAGCCAGGTCGGCGAGGTCATCGTCACCGCCACGCGGCGCGAGGAAAAGCTCAGCAAGGTCCCGGTGGCCGTGACCGCCTTGACCGGCGAGCAGGTGAAGGCCGAGCGGGTCACCAACTTCGTGGACATCCCGGCCATGGTCCCTGGCGCGACCTTCGTCAGCACCAAAGGACAGAGCACGGCCAACCTCCAGATCCGCGGTCAGACGACGACCAACGACTCGCCGCACCTGGAAATCCCGATCGCGATCTTCGCGGACGACATCTACTACGGCACGCTGGCCTCGTTCGACGCCGACTTCTTCGACATCCAGCAGCTCGCGATCCTGCGCGGGCCGCAGGGCACCACCTTCGGTCGGAACGTCGTGGGCGGCGCGCTGCAGATCACCAGCAACAAGCCCACCCTCGGCGAAACCTACGGCGAGACCAACCTCACGGTCAGCACCTATGGCCGCCACGACTCGTCCGGTTTCGAGAGCCAGGGCTTCGTGAACCTGCCCGTCAGCGAGACCGCCGCCGCGCGCGTCGCCTACAGCGTGAAGAACAACGACGGCTACATGTTCAACCGGGTCACCGGCCATAACCTGAGCGATCAGAAGAGCTACGCGATCCGGCCGACCTTCCTCTGGCAGGTGACCGAGGACCTGAAGCTGACGGCCCTGCTGCAGTTCAACCACGAGAACATGTACGCCTCGGGCTACCAGTCGTTCGGCCAGGGGGCGCTGGTGAATAGCCTGGGCGGCATCCAGCACCCGTGGGAGGTCTCGCACGACGTCGACGGCCAGACACGGCGGGACATCGTCGCGACCCAGCTGCGCGCCGACTGGGCGCAGCCGATCGGTACGGTCAGCTCGATCACCAGCTACCGGACGCTGGACTCCCTCTATCGGGACGACGGCGACAACACCCCGCTGGCGCTGAACAACCCCAGCATCAACCGCAGCAAGGAATTCCAGTTCAGCCAGGAGCTGCGGGTGACCTCGCCCAGCGGCCAGAAGCTGGAGTACATCGCCGGCCTCTACTACAGCTTCGAGAACCTGAAGAAGGCGATCACTTTCGGCTTCAACGGAACCATCCCGCAGTCGCGCCTGTCGGTCCTGACCGCGGGGCAGCGCCAGGATGCGGTGGTCACGGGCGACAACCACGTGCTCACCCTCGCGCCCTATGCGGAGCTGAAGTACCACATCACCGACCAGCTCGCGCTGACCGCGGGCGGCCGCTACACCTACGAAAAGAAGAAGGGCTACACGAGCCACGACCGCCGCACGGTGTTCTATGGCGCCCCGTTCGACGTCCAGTTCGACGAGAGCTGGAGCAAGTTCACTCCGCGGGCGATCCTGGAGTTCACGCCGAGGGACGGCGCGCTGTTCTACGGATCGGTGTCCACCGGCTTCAAGGGGGGCGGCTGGTCGCTGACCAGCACCACGCCCGCGGCCGCGGTCACGCCGCTGGAGCCCGAAGAGAGCACCAGCTACGAGATCGGGTCGAAGCTGCGGATGTTCGACAACCGCCTGTCTTTCAACGTCGCCGCCTACCGCGCCAAGACCAAGAACGTCCAGGTCCGGACGCTGGTCAACGGCGTGCTCAACGACAGCAACGCCGGCGGCATCCTCGTGAAGGGCGTCGAGGTCGAGACCGTGGCGCGGCCGATCGAGAACCTGACGGTAGGCGTCAACTACGCCTACACCGACGCCACCTACTCGTCGTTCAAAGGCTGCACCGCGACCGGGGTCGACTGCTCGGGCAACCCAGTGCCGTTCGCCCCGAAGAACGACCTCAAGATCTACGTGAACTACACCCTGGACCTGGGCGAACACGGCGACCTGCTGCTGCATGCCGACGACCAGTGGGCCAGCTCGTTCCAGGTCTCGCCGCTGCGCGCCCAGCCGATCGGCGTCAAGCACACCGCGCGCAAGGACTTCATCAATCTGTCGGCCACCTACGAGCCGGCAAACGCGCCGTGGCGTGTCCAGCTCTGGGCCCGGAACGTGCTCAACCGCTGGAGCATGCCGGCGCCGTCGAACTACAACTTCTACTTCCTGAGCCCGACCGAGAACGCCGCGTTCGAGGTCGACCGTGGCGTCATCAATCCGCCGCGGCAGGTGGGGCTGACCTTCACCTATCGCTTCGAATAGTCTTGTGAGGCCCGGCGGCCCGGCCGCCGGGTCCAGTAGGTAGATCATGGCCCAGGCCGCCGCCCGTGAAGACCTCCGCGCCAGCCGTTACGGCCTGGCGATGCTGTTCCTGGTCGCCCTCTTCAACTACATCGACCGCTCGATCATCTCGATCCTGCAGGAGCCGCTCAAGGCCGACCTGAAGCTGTCGGACACCCAACTCGGCGCGCTCACCGGGCTGTCGTTCGCGGTGCTGTACACGACGATGGCTCTGCCCATCGCGCGACTGGCCGACATCTGGAACCGCAAGCGCCTGATCGCCGGCGCGCTGGCCATCTGGAGCGCGGCCACGGCGGCCTGCGGCCTGGCGAACAGCTTCGGCACGCTGGTCGCCCTGCGCATGGGCGTGGCGTTCGGTGAGGCGGGCTGCGTGCCGGCCAGCCATTCCCTGATCGCCGACTATTTCCCGTTGCGGCAGCGGGCGACCGCGCTGGCGCTGTGGGGCCTGTCGAACCCGTTCGGCACGATGCTGGGCTTTGCCGCCGGCGGCTGGATCACCCAGGCGATCAGCTGGCGCGAGGCCTTCCTGCTGTTCGGTGTCGCGGGCGTCGCCCTGTCGCCGCTGGTGCTCACCATGAAGGAGCCGCAGCGCGGCCGCTTCGACGATCCGGGCGAAGCGCGCGCGGCCGTGCCACTGCGCGAGGCGCTGGGGATCCTCTGGCGGCGGCGCGCCTTCCGCTTCCTGGCGGCGGGCGGGGCGGCGCACGCCTTCATGGTCTTTGCGGCGCACAACTGGAACGCCCCGTTCTTCGGTCGCGTCCACCACATGCCGATCGGCGAGGTCGCTCTGTTCCTCGCGCTGGCGATCGGCATCGGCGGCGGGCTCGGCCAGTTCGCGGGCGGCTGGCTGGCCGACCGGCTCGGGCGCGCAGACCGGCGCTGGTACATGTGGCTGCCGGCCCTCTGCTCGGCCCTGCTGCTGCCCGTGTCGGCGGGCGTCTACCTGGCGGCCGACGCCCAGGTCTCCATGGCCCTGACCGTCGTGCAGGCCATCCTGCTGAACGTCTGGTTCGCGCCGATCGTAGCCACCGCCCAGATGCTGGTGGCTCCGCGGATGCGGGCCTTCACCTCGGCCATGCTTGTGCTGATCACGAACATCCTGGGCCTCAGCCTGGGACCGCTGCTGACCGGGATGATCAGCGACGCGCTGCAGCCGACCTTCGGTGTCGAGGCGCTGCGCTACGCCATCCTCGCCAGCACGAGCATGGGGATCGTGGCGGCCTTCTGTTTCTTCCGTTCGGGCCAGCATCTGGCGCGCGAACTGGATGGGGCGCAGGCTGAGACCGGTCCGGACGTCGCGGAGGCCGCGCGGGCCTAGGGGGACCTCAGCGCCACTGGACCTTTTCGCCGACCTTCAGCGGCCAGAACGCCTTGAAATCCTCGACCGCGTGGCGGATGTGCTCGCGCATCCGCGTGGCGGCCAGATCGGCGTCGCCCGCGATGATCGCTTCGGCCAGGTCGCGGTGGTCGTGGACGATCTGCTGTTCGAGCTCGCCACGCTCGGCGCTGGTCAGCACCTGCTCGGTGACGATGAAGCCCACCGAGCGCAGCGCGAGCGACAGCACCTGGTTGTTGGCGAGTTCGGCCACGATGTCGTGGAACTGCAGCCCCTCGCGCACGGCCCAGGCGTGATCCTCTTCCAGGAACGGACTGAGCATCTCCTTCACCTTCGCGCGGTCGGGGTTCAGGGCGGCCAGCCGGGCCAGCACCGGCTCGGTCTCGACCCAGGCTTCCAGCAGCTCGTCGTAGTTCGCGCCCAACATGTGCAGGTGCAGCGTCAAGGTGCGCGACAGGTTGCCGGGCAACACGCGGCCCACCACCGTGCCGGCGCCGGGGCCGGGGCGGATGCCGATCAGCCCCTGGACCTCCAACAGGCGGAGCGCCTCGCGCAGCGACGAGCGGCTGACGCGGTACTGCACCAGCATCTCGGCCTCGAGCGGCAGCCGGTCGCCGGGCTGCATCTTCTGGGCGACGATGTCGCGGACGATCTCGAGCGCCACGACCTCCGAGGTCTTCAGCGTGCGCCGGGTCAGCTCGTAGGAAATCGGCCGCGCCGGCGCGTCGTCCGGCCCGGCGCCCCCCCGGGCCTGCTTTCCACGCGCGCTCATGCGATCAACCTTCCCTCACAGCCTCCGCAGCGGATCGGACGCAACGGATGTGCTCGCAGCACCGTGCGCCCAATGCAACCCCCGGTCCACGCACGGCGCGTGGATGATACGGATTTTCATGATCATGATTGGCATCGATCAGCAAGCTAAGGATTTGCCGGCGTTGACAGGTAGAATGGGCAGTTCATAATGATGATTATAACAGATCGGCCGTGAGAGCCGAGAGTCAGGGAGCGCGCCGTGGGGCGCTGGATTTCAATGCAGACCACGGCGGCTCGAGCCCAGCCTGCGCTTCAAGGCGCTCCGAGCCGGACGCCGGGCGTCCGCCAGGGGCCGCTGGCCGGCGTGCAGGTGGCCGACTTCTGCTGGATGGGCGTGGGCGCCTGCGCGACGCGACTGCTCGCCGATTTCGGGGCGACGGTGATCCGGATCGAGGACCGCAACCGGCTCGACATGCCCAGGCGTCTGCCGATCTATAAGGGCGAGGCCCGGACCTACGGCGAGGAAGACGCCAACCCCGACCCGAACAAGGGCGGCCTGTTCAACAACTACAACCGCAACAAGCTGGGCGTGACCATCAACATGCGCAGCCCGAAAGGGCGCGCCCTGGCCGATCGCCTGATCGCCTCGTCCAGCGTGGTGACCGAAAACTTCGCTCCGGGCGTCATGGAGCGCTGGGGGCTGACCTACGAGCGGCTGCAGGAGCTGTCCCCCGAGGTGATCTATGCGCGGATGAGCGGCTTCGGCCACTCGGGCCCGCACGCCGAGCACCGCAGCTACGGTCCGATCGTCCAGGCCGTCTGCGGCCTCTCGTACATCTCGGGTCTGCCGGGCGAGGAACCGTCAGGCTGGGGGCTGTCGTACATGGACAACGAGGCGGCGTTCTTCAACGCGTCCGCCCTGCTGACCGCCATCTACCACCGCAACATCACCGGGCAGGGCGCCGAGATCGATGTCTCAGCGGTGGAGGCGGGGATCAACCTGTTGGGCCCGATCCTGCTGGATGTGGCGGTGAACGGCCGCTCGACGCGGGACGGGACATTCCCGACCGGTAACCGGCTGGAGCATCCGGACGCGGCGCCGCACGGGGTCTATCCCTGCACGGGCGAGGACCGCTGGATCGCCATCGCGGTGTTCGACGACGCCGAATGGCGTGCGCTGGTCTCGGTGATGGGCAATCCCGCCTGGGCCGCCGAGGCTCGCTTCGACACTCAGGCCGGGCGGTTCGCAAACCAGGATGCCCTGGACGCCCTGGTCGGCGCCTGGACCGCCGACAAGGATCGCCACCAACTGATGCATGAACTGCAGGCCGCGGGCGTCGCCGCCGGCGCCGTCCAGACCGCTGAGGACACCAACGACCACGATCCGCAGATCGCCAGCCGCGGCGTCTTCTTCGAGATGGACCACCCGGTGATCGGCGAGGCCCGGTTCGAAGGCACGCCGATCCAGTTCTCGCGCACCGTCCAGGAGAACTGGCGCTCGGGCCCGCTGCTGGGCGAGGACAACGCCCACGTCTTCAAGGGGCTGCTGGGCCTTTCCGAAGACGAATACGAAGAGCTCGTCGCCGAGGGAGCGATCTGATGATGGCTCAGCCTGCCAGAGGCCAATCTCCCCAAGCGCTCGCCGGCCTGAGGGTCGTCGAGGTCGCCAACGACATCGGCGGCGAGTTCGCGGGGCTGCTGCTGGCCCAGATGGGCGCCGAGGTGGTCAAGCTGGAGCCGCCGGAGGGCTCGCCCACCCGCCGCGTTGGTCCGTTCGCCAAGGGCCGCGAAGGGCCGGACACCAGCCTGAACTTCTGGTTCTACAATTCGAACAAGCGGAGCGTGACGGCCGACCTCGCGGAGCCTGAGGGCATGGCCGCGCTGGCCGGGCTGCTGGCGGACGCGGACATTTTCGTCTCGACCCTGCAGCCCGCGGCGCTCAAGGCGCTGGGCCTGGATCTGCACGCGTTGTCCGCGGCCCACCCAAAGCTGATCGTGCTCTCGGTGACGCCGTTCGGCCTGACCGGCCCGTGGGCCGACTACAAGTCGAGCGACCTCGTGGCCCTGGCCGCCGGGGGGCCGCTCAACAGCTGCGGCTACGACGACCATTCGATTCCGCCGATCCGGCCGGGCGGCAACCAGGCCCACCACACCGCCACCAGCTTCGCCCAGATCGGCGTGATGCTGGCGCTGCTCGAACGCCAGCAGACCGGCCGCGGCCAAGTGCTCGACGTCTCGATGCACGAGAGCTGCGCGGTCAATGTCGAACTGGCCAACCCCTACTGGTTCTATCCGCGGGTGAATGTCCAACGGCAGACCTGCCGCCACGCCCAGCCGTCGCCCACCCAGTCGGCGCTGTTCCGCTGCGCGGACGGCCGCTACGTCTACTTCGCCCTGATCCTCGCAGAACCGAAGGCTTGGAACGCGCTGGTGAACTGGATGGATTCCAAGGGCATGGCCGTCCAGCTCACCGACCCGGCCTATTCCGACGTGGCCTACCGCCAGGCGCACTTCCACGAGGTGCAGGAGCTGGTGGAGTGCTTCTTCCTCATCCAGGACAGCCACGAGGCCTATCACGACGGCCAGGCCGCCGGCCTGCCGATCGGCGTGCTGAACGCGCCCGAGGACCTGTTCGACGACGAGCACCTGAAGGCCCGCGGCTTCTTCGTCGACGTCCAGCACGAGGGCGTGGGCCCGGTGACCTATCCCGGCGCGATCTATCGCTTCTCGTCGTTCGGCGAGGTCGAACGCACGCCCGCGCCGAAGTTGGGCGAGCATACGCAGGAGGTGCTCGGCAAGGGCGCCCGGGCCACGGAGGAGGTCGCGCCATGATCGACGACGAAATGGTCTTCGCAGGCCGTGACAAGACGGCGGTGGCCGGTATCGGCCAGACCACATTCAGCCGCGACTCCGGCCGCAGCGTGCTCTCGCTGGCCACGGAGGCCTCGCTGAAGGCCATCGCCGACGCCGGCCTCACGGTCGACGACATCGACGGTATCGTCCGCTGCGAGCAGGACACGGTGCGCCCCTACAGCCTGGCGGCCTCGCTCGGGGCGAAGAACCTCCACTACTGGGCCGACACCGGCCCTGGGGGCGTTGCGCCCTGCATGATGATGGGCGTGGCGATGGGCGCCGTGCTGTCGGGCCAGGCCAAGGCCGTGCTGGCGTTCCGTTCGCTGAACGGCCGCTCGGAATCGCGCCTGGGCGCCGGCACGAGCCGCATGTCGTCCGAGGTCGTCGGCGGCTTCGGCAGCTACGACGAGTTCTTCCTGCCCTACGGGCTGCAGACGGCCGGACAGACCTTCGCCCTGATGGCGCGCCGGCACATGATCGACTACGGCACCACGCCCGAGCAGTTGGCGGCGGTCGCCATGGCCTGCCGCGAGCACGCCAACCGGACGCCGCACGCCCAGATGGGCGGCAAGCCGATGACGATCGACGACTACCTTGGCTCGCGGATGATCTCCTCGCCGCTGCGGCTGTTCGACTACTGCCTGGAAAGCGACGGCGCCTGCGCGGTGGTGATCACCAGCGCCGAGCGGGCCAGGGACTTGCCCAAGCCACCGGTGCTGATCCGCGCTGTGGCGGGCGGGGCGCCACGCGACCATCGGGCGGGAATGATGTTCCCGGCCGTCACCCGCGACGACATCACCGAGCTGGGCGGCCGCCAGGCCGGCGCCGAGCTGTGGCGGCGGGCCGGCGTGGGGCCGCATGAGATGGATTGCGCCCAGATCTACGACTGCTTCACCATCAGCGTGATCCTGCAGCTCGAAGCCTACGGCTTCTGCAGCAAGGGTGAGGGTGGTCCGCTCGCCGCCTCGGGCGCGCTCCGGCTGGGCGGCGAAATGCCGATCAACACCGGCGGCGGCCACCTTTCCGAGGGCTACGTCCACGGCATGAACCACATCGTCCAGGCGGTGCGCCAGCTGCGCGGCGAGGCCGACATGCAGGTGCCCGACGCCGAACTCTGCATGTGCACCGGCGGGCCGCTGCCGGTGGGCTCCAGCGTCGTCTTCCGGAAGGCCGCGTGATGGGCGCCCACTCGATCCTGCCCTACGCCCAGGACCGTGACACGGCGGGCTTCTTCGACGCAGCCGCCGAAGGCCGGCTGGTGTACCGGGCGTGCGACGACTGCAGCCACGCCTTGCACCCGCCAACCGACCATTGCCCGCACTGCGGCGGCTGGAACACCGCCTGGCGCGACGCCAAGGGGACCGGGACGCTGCACAGCTGGACCACGGTGATGCACCAGATCCACCCGGACTATCCCGCGCCCTACACCCTGGTCGTGGTCGAACTCGATGATGCGCCCGAGGTGCGGCTCATGGGCCGGCTGGACGGCGAGCCCGAGCTGACGCCCGGCCAGCCGATGGCGGTATGGTTCGAGAAACTGGGCGAGGGGCCCACCCTGCCGCAATGGAAGCCGGGAACGCACGCATGAGCCGGACAGCCACCTTCGGGATCACCACCTACAATTACGAGCCCCAGGACCTACTGGCGCTGGCCGCCCACGCCGAGCGGCTGGGCTTCGAAGGGCTGTGGTTCGGCGAACACTACGTCAGCCCGCGCAGCTACGTAGGCCACCATCCGTCGCGGAAAGAGACGCCGGCCGACAAGAACGACGCGCGCGACAAGGAGATCATCGGCGACGAGGTGCGCATCTACGATCCGTGGTTCCTTCTGGGCGCAGTCGCAGGCGCTACCAAGCGGCTGAAGATCGGAACGGCCATCTGCATCGTGCCGATGATGAACGCCCTGCTGCTGGCGCGGGCGACCATCACCGCCCACGACGTCTCGGGCGGCCGCTTCCTGCTGGGCACGGGCGCCGGCTGGCTGCGTGAGGAGTTCGACGCGGTGGGCGTGCCTTTCGAGACCCGCGGCGCGCGGCTCGACGAGACGATCGAGATCCTGAAGAAGGCCTGGGCCGGTGGCTACTTCAGCCACGAGGGCGAGCACTACAGGTTCGGCGAGCTGCAGATCTCGCCCCTTCCCGTGAAGGTGCCGCTGATCTGCGGCGGCAACACCGGGCCGGCGCTGCGTCGGGTGGCCCGTGTGGCCGACGGGTGGATCAACTCCGCGAAGATCACCCTGGAAGAGGCGCTGCAGCTCCGCGAGACCATCGAGGGCGCGCGTCAGGCCCAGGGCACGGCCGGGAGGCCGTTCAGCTACTTCGTGCGCCCGCACACGCCCGATCCCGGGGACGTGGGCGGTTACGTCCGTGAGGGCTTCGACAACATCGTGCTCTGGGGGCCGGACGTCTGGCCGAACGACCCGTCGATTCCGCTGGAGACCAAGGTCGCCGGCCTGGAGCGGGTGGCGCGTGATCTGGGCCTCACGGGCGCAATGGCCGACGCGGTGGCGTGATGGACCTGAAGCCCGGTTCGCGCTGGAAAAGCGCCGTCTGCGACACCGAGGCGGTCATCGTCCGCCCGCCGGGGAACCCCGGCGTGCTGGAATGCGGCGGCCAGCCGATGATCGCCCACGCGGCCGAGCGCCCGGTCGGCCTGTCGCCAGCGCCCGACCGCGCCGGCGGCAGTACGGCCGGCAAGCGCTACTCCGACGCCGACACGGGCCTGGAGGTGCTCTGCACCAAGGCCGGCGCCGGCTCCCTCGCCATCTCCGGCCGGCCGCTCGCCACCGCCGAAGCCAAGAAGCTGCCCTCGTCGGACTGAACCATGCATACCGGACTGCTGCTGGAGATGGCGGCGGGCGCCGCGCCCGACCGCCTCGCCCTGGGCCCGCGCTCGGCGGGGATCACCTTCGACGAACTCACCGCCCGCGCCCGCGGCGGCGCGTCGTTCCTGGCCGCGCAGGGCGAGGGGACCGTGGTCTTCCTCGGTCTCAACGGCCCGTCGCTGCCGGTCGCGGTCTTCGCCGCCGCCGCGCTCGGCCGGCCCTTCGCGCCGCTGAACTATCGCCTCGCCGATGCCGACCTGCGTCGGCTGCTGGCCCGCACGGCGCCGTCGGTGGCGATCGTCGACGACGACATGCTGCCTCGCGTGGTCGGGACCTTGGGCGTCGCCCTCGTCACGCGCAGCGCCTTCGAGGAGGCCTGCCGCGACGACGCGATGCGCGCCGCCACGCCGGAGGCCGCCGAGCCGGACGTCGCCGTCCTGCTATTCACCAGCGGCACGACGGGTGAGCCCAAGGCCGCCGTCCTGCGCCACGCCAACCTGGCCGCCTACGTAATCTCAACCGTGGAATTCCTGGGCGCGGAGGAGGGCGAGGCGGCTCTGGTCTCGGTGCCGCCCTACCACATCGCCGGCGTCTCGGCGGTGCTCACCGGGATCTACGGCGGCCGGCGCATCGTGCACCTGGAGGCCTTCACGCCGCACGACTGGGTGACGACCGCAGCCGCCGAGGCGATCACCCACGCCATGGTCGTGCCCACGATGCTGGGCCGCATCCTCGACGTGCTGGAGACGACCGGCGAGCGGCTGCCGGCGCTGAAGGCGTTGTCGTACGGCGGCGGGCGCATGCCCCTGCCGGTGATCCGGCGCGCGCTGGCGCTCCTGCCGCACGTGGACTTCGTCAACGCGTACGGCCTGACCGAGACCAGTTCCACGATCTCGGTCCTGGATCCCGAGGATCACCGGCTCGCCGTCGCATCCGACGATGCGGAGGTCCGCGCCCGCCTCGGCTCTGTCGGCCGCCCGCTGCCCAGCGTAGAGATCCAGATCCGTGGCCCCGCAGGCGAGGCCCTGCCCCGATGCATCTCGGGCGAGGTCTATGTGCGTGGCGAACAGGTTTCAGGCGAATACCTCGGCAAGCGGCTCACCGACTCCGACGGCTGGTTCGCCACGCGCGACGCCGGCTGGCTGGATCCAGCGGGCTACCTTTTCCTCGACGGTCGGCTCGACGACGTGATCGTCCGCGGCGGCGAGAACATCTCGCCCGGCGAGATCGAGGACGTACTGAGGGCCCACCCAGCCGTCGCCGACGTCGCGGTGATCGGGGCGCCCGACGACCGCTGGGGCGAGCGTGTGGCGGCGGTGATCGTCCCGCGAGGCAAGGCGCCGGCGCCCGAGGTCCTGGCCGACTGGGTCAAGGCCCGCCTGCGTTCCACCAAAACTCCCGAGACCTGGCAGTTCCGCGCGGAGCTGCCCTACAATGACACCGGCAAGCTGCTGCGCCGCGTGCTGAAGGCCGAGCTCTCGGCGGCCGCCGCCTAGCGCCGATACGCCGGATCCTCCCGGTCGCGCCGGCCGCGATGCTCGGGGGGACCCGACCAGAAGCCGCCGTCGCTGGAGGCTTCGTAGCGCATCCACTCGTTGATCCCGCATCGTTCGGCGATCTTCCAGACGCCATCGCGCCGCTCGAAGCGGTCGACGTAGCGGCCGCCCATGAAGCGATCCTCGTGCGGCCGGCGGCCGGGCGGCGGGACCGCGCCGAACCGGTGGTGCGAGGTGAAGTAGGTCTCCACGTGGGCCACGTCGCCGGCCAGCTCGATCGAGACGGGGCCCAGCTGGTGGTGGGTGGCCTCCACCTGGCGGCAAACGGCCATGGCGAAGCCGCAGAAGTCGCTCGACAAACCGTCGAAACTGCCATGCCGATGGCGAGCGTCGCCGTGGAAGCAGCTGCGGAGCATCTCCTCGTCCAGGCGGTCGACGGCGCGGACGTAGCGAAGCACCACCTCGGTGATCTCTGCGCGGCTCGCGAGCTGGTCGAGGATGCCGTCAGCCATTGGCCGGCTCCAGCGCGTGGGCCTCGGCTAGCGCCGCGGCCAGCAGCGCCTCGGCGCGGTGGAAGAGGGCCGGGTCCACGATCGCGCCGCTGGCCGCCGCGGTATCGTCGAGCTGCTCGGGCCGCGAGGCGCCGACGATGGCCGAGCTGACATCGGCGTTCGCAAGGACCCAGGCGACGGCGAACTGCGCTGGCGTCAGACCCGCCTCCATGGCCAGCCCCTTCAGAACCTGGGCCGCCGCCAGCACCGGGGGACTGAACCAGCGGCGCAGGTGGACGCTCATGGCCGGGCTTTCGCCGCGCCAGCCCTCGGGAAAGGCGGAGCCGGGTGGATAGCGCCCGGCGAGCACGCCCTGCGCCAGCGGCGCCCACACCAGTTGCCCCAGCCCCAGCCCGCGCCCCAGCGGGAAGATTCCGGCCTCCGGCTCGCGCCACAGCATCGAATACTGCGGCTGGCTCGACACGAACCGCTCTACGCCGGTCATGGCGGCGGCCTCGCGCACCCTGTCGAGCGGCCATTCGCTGAAGCCCAGCCAGCGCACCTTGCCCTGTCGCGCCACCTCGCTGAGTGCATCCATGGTCTCTTCGAGCGGCGTCTCGTCGTCGTACCGGTGGCATTGGTACAGGTCGACGTAGTCGGTCTTCAGCCGCTGCAGCGAGCCGTCGATCTGCTTGAACACCTGGGCGCGCGATAGTCCCTTGTCGGTCTCGTTCATCGGCCCCCAGAGCTTGGTGGCCAGCAGGTAGCGGTCGCGCGGCACGCCCTCCAGCGCCTCGCCCAACAGCCGCTCCGACTCGCCCCAGCCGTAGACGTTGGCCGTGTCGATGAGGTTGATCCCCAGGTCCAGCGCCCGCCGCACACAGGCGATATGGCGCGCCCGCGTCTCGCCCTCGCCGTAGGCCAGCCACGTGCCGAACGAGACCTCCGACACCATCAGGTCGCTCGAACCGAGCTTTCGGTAGCGCACAGGATCTTCCTCACGAGTTCTTATTGATCATCATCATGAATATCGTACGCTCGGATGCAACGAGAAAGACGGGAGGCGGGTGATGGCAGCGGCGGCTAAGAAGGCGCAGGGCTTGCTCTTCGACATCGTGCGCGACCTGGCGGCCGACGGCCTCGGGCCCGGCGACCGCCTGCCGTCCCAGGCCGAGATGATGCAGCGCTACGGGGCGGGGGCGACGCCGCTGCGCGAGGCCCTGCGGATGCTGGAGCTTTCGGGGCTGGTGTCGGTGCGGCCGGGGGCCGGGGCGGGGGTCGTGGTCGAACAGCCCAGCGCCGAGCACCTGGCGGCGCTGGTGGCGGCCTTCCTCTGCATGGCGGGCGTCACCTATGGCCAACTCATGGACGCCTGGGCCGCCACGGAACCGCTGCTGGCCGCCGCCGCGGCGGCCAATCCCGACCGCGAGCGGGTGCGGGCGCAGATCGCCGTCTTCGCCGCCGAACCCGAGAGCGACGAGCCGGTGACGCCGACCCACGCCATCGACTTCCATGACGCCGTCGCCCGCGCTGCGGGCAATCCGGCGCTGGGCCTGGTGCTGCAGGTGCTGTCCTATGTGGTGGCCGATCTCTACTGGGCGGCGACCGACATCGCCGCGCCCGCCCGGCTGGTGCGTCACGACCACCACGAGATCGCCGAGGCGATCCTGGACGGCGACGCCGAGCGCGCCCGGCGCAGTATGGAGGCCCACGCCCGCAACACCTCGGGCGGCATCCTGGCGCACATCGGCAAGGGGCCGGGCGAGGCGCTGGTCCTGCCCCGCCGCCGCGTGGGCGCCGCGACCTACCGGCAGCGGCCGTTGGCCTACGCCTCGGCCGGCGCGAGCGGCTCGGCGAAATAGCCCAGCGCCAGGCGGCCGCCGTCGGCGAAGATGGTCTGGCCGGTCAGGTAGGAGGCGTCGTCGCTGGCCAGGAACGCCACGATGGCGGCGATCTCCTCGGGCCGTCCCAGTCGCCCCATGGGGATGCGCGACAGGACGCGATGCAGGCCTTCGTCGCTGCCGCCCACCACGGCGGCCACCATCGGCGTCTCAACCGGCCCCGGCCCCACGGCGTTCACACGCACGCCGTAGGGCGCCAGCGACAGGGCGGTCATGGCGGTCAGTTGCTTCACCGCCGCCTTCGAGACCGCGTAGGGGATCTGGTCGCCGCCGGCCATGACCGCAGCCACCGAAGCCAGGTTGACGATCGCCCCGGCGCGGCGCGGCGTCATGCGGCGGGCAGCCGCCTGGGTGGCCACGAGGCCGGCCCGGACATTGATCGCCATCACCCGCTCGAACTCGACGGGATCCAGGTCGATGAGCTTGGCCGGGCGGCCGATGACCCCGGCGTTGTTCACGAGGATATCGAGGTCGCCCAGGACGCGGTCCGCCGCCTCGAACAGCGCCTCGATCTGGGCGGTGTCGGCGACGTCGGTCACGGCATGCGGCTGGCTCAGTCGTGCGGCCGCCTCGGCCACGGCCGGATCGATGTCGCTCAGCAGGACGCGCGCGCCTTCCGCAACCAGTCGCTCGGCAGTGGCGTAGCCGATGCCGCGGCCCGCGCCGGTCACGATCGCCGTCCGCCCGTCCAGGCGCCGTAGGGTCACGTTCGTTCCTCCCTGGCCCTTGTCGGCCATTGTTCAATTCATGAAGATCATAATAATAAATGACTGTGTCAACGTGGGGTCTACGCCACGACCTTGGGAGGACAGCATGCGAGAGATCACCCACTTCATCGACGGCGCGGCATATGCGGGCGCTTCGGGCCGTTACGGCGACGTGTTCAACCCCAACACCGGCGAGGTGCAGGCGCGCGTTC